>Ga0193750_1000024_pt1 | contig 93891 bp, 77 predicted proteins | sample L1c1metaG_FD_160569 | JGI IMG/M metagenome (GOLD analysis project Ga0193750, IMG submission 160569) | Soil microbial communities from a riparian zone of the East river system, Colorado, United States - L1c1 | ecosystem: Environmental > Terrestrial > Soil > Riparian zone | place: USA: East River... | reverse complement strand
GATCAAGGCCAGCGCTTTCGGCAGCGCTTCGTCAAGATCACGGCTGGCAGCAAGCGACCGCGTCAAACGATACAGCGCAGTCGCGCGCTCTTCACGGCGGCGCTCCGATTGTTCGCGCTCACGAAGTTGGCTGGCGAGATGGCCGATGACAATCGCGATGACGAAATACGCGCCGAACATCATGAAATCCTGGAGATGGCTGATATAAAAGGTGAAGCGCGGCGGAATGAAGAGAAAATCCCAGAGGATCGCGCTAAGCGCGGCGAGAAAGAGCGTAGGCCAGCGGCGCAATCGGGTGGCCGCGAGAACAACGGCGAGCAGATAGAAAAGCGCGACCGCCCAGTAACCAGTGTAATCGAAGATCGCCAGGGCAAATACGGTGACGACCGCGGCGATGGCGAGCGCGATGCCAAAGTCGCGCCAGGGCGCGCGCGCCAACCGTTCCTCGATTGGTTCAGTGCGCGGCCATGCCGATTCGTCGGCCGGAATCATATGGATATCGATGTTGCCGCTGTGGCGCATGAGCCAGCGCAACGGATCGCGTTTCCAAAAACTAAGCCAGCGCGTGCCGAGCGGCTTACCGATGACGATTTGGGTGACGTTGTGTTGTTGCGCGATGCGGAGCAGCGCCTCGCCCACATCGGTACCCGGTGTGGAGATCACTTCAGCCCCGAGCTGGCGCGCGAGTGCGAGATAACGCGTTAACCGCGCTTGTTCTTCCGATGAGAGCGCGCGGGGTCTCTCGATGTTCGTCACGATCCACGTTGCTTCCATCGAGGCCGCGAGACGCCGCGTATAACGAATGAGTCTTTCCGAATACGGACTTGCGCTTACGGCAACGAGCAACCTGTCGCCACTCTTCCATGGCCCTACAATTTTTTCCTCGGACATGATGTCGCGCAAATCCCGGTCGACGTGTTCCGCGACAAGGCGTAGCGCCATTTCGCGCAAGGCGGTAAGATTGCTTTCGCGGAAGAAATTCTTCGCCGCCCAGTCGGCCTTTTCACCGAGATAAACTTTTCCTTCGGCCAGGCGCAAACGGAGTTGTTCCGGTGTTAGATCGACAAGCGCGATCTCGTCCGCAAGATCGAGAACGGAATCGGGCACAGTTTCGTGAACAGAGACGCCACTGATTTGGCGGACGGTGTCGCTGCGACTCGCGACATGCTGAACGTTCAACGTGGTGTAGACATCGATGCCGGCGTCAAGCAACTCGAGCACGTCCTGATAACGTTTGGGGTGGCGCGAGCCCGGCGCGTTGGTATGTGCGAGTTCATCAACCACCGCGAGTCCCGGGTGCCATGTCAGGATTGCATCGAGATCCATCTCGTTCAGCGTCGTCCCGCGATATTCGAACTGCGCGCGCGGCATGATGGGCATGCCCTCGGTCAGCGCTTCGGTTTCCTTGCGGCCGTGCGTTTCGACAACGCCGATCACGACTTCAGTGCCCTGCTGCAGCTTCTGTTGTGCGGCTTGCAACATCGCGTAGGTCTTGCCCACGCCCGGCGACATTCCGAAGAAAATCTTCAGCTTGCCGCGCGAAGCCGCAGTTTCTTCGCGCTTCATGCGCGCGAGAATCTCATCGGGATCAGGCCGCTCCGCCTCGCTCATGCGGCAATCCTACGCCTCGGCGAGCTTTCGTTCAAAAATGGAAGATTACATCAGTCACGAAGGCGAGCTGGTCCTTACGCGTTCCATTATTATACGCAGGCACGTCGTAAGAATGATCGTATCGAAGTTCGGGACGAATGGTGATGAGTTTGTCCGGCCACCAGGTGATGCCGATGGAGTGCTCAGTGTACTGGGTCGCAAAGCCGGTGCGACTTCCGACCTTGTCATTAAAATATTCGTTCCGAACTGTAAAAAAGGTGCCCGGAAGTAGCCGAAACATGGTGTAATTGACGACCGCCCATTCCGGCGCGTAACCGTTCCGTACTGGAAACGAACCGCTCTGGAATGGCACCTCTTTTGTCGGATGGTCTTTTGCGTCCTCCATGTACATGTACCACCCCTCGGTCGCGGTATAAATCGTATCGTTGAATTTGTGCGTCCATGTCCCGACAATTTGTTGCAGGTTGTTGTAGCCGAACTTGCCGTTGTTGAAACTGTTGTCTCCCGCATAGATCGAATCCATTTGGTTAGGTGCGGTCCATTGGATCATCACCGTGCCGGTTGGTTGTCGCCCTGGATCTTTTTGCCAAATCGCAACGTCGGTGCCGTCATCTATGCCGGCCTGAATTGTCCACTGATCGTTAATCTTCGTGGTCGTAAAAATTCCTTCATGACAATAGTCATCGAAGCCGTAGAGGATCGAGTGGCTGGCCATGAGATTGTTCGGCGCGAGCTGCGCTTCGATGTCCGGCTCCGAAATGATTCGGCCAATTGTGATATTCATTCCCTGGAAAATGTATGGTACGTAGAGGTCGAAATAGACCATCGGCATATCGACACCGGCGTAGCTGTTGTGCTTTAAGAGTTGATCGCTGAACCATCCGCGGGAGATCGTGAAACGATAATCAAGTCCATAGAGCGCTGAGAATCGAAAGCCCCAGTCGATGTGATCGGTTTGTGATTCGTTAGGTAGCCGCTCGAGGTAGACAACAATTTGGTTCAGCTCCATCCGGTTCGGCCGCTCATCGTAAACCAGCGGGAAGTTTCCGTTCTCGCTCGTTTTGGACGGGTGCGAGGTACTGATGTTTCCGGAGAAGTTTACCCAGCCGTAAATTTGGATCTTGCTATCTTTCCAAGCCTGCCCGCCGGGTCCTTCGTAAATTGCTTGCATCAACGGATAAGGCGCCAACTCACCGGGATCACCGATGATTGCTGTGCCGGCTGTGCCGCCGATTTGCCAATCTCCTGAGGGAAACGGCGGCGAGTCGAACGGCGACGGCGGAATGCGGCGCGCTGGTGGCGGTGTTCCCGGTATGTTAGCGGGCGTGCCTAACTGTTCTAAAAACGCTTCGTCCAAACGTTTCCAAAAAGGTTCTTTCATTTTGCGCGCAATTTTTTCGGCTTTTTCTTGTTCCTCCTTCGCGTTGGCCTCGGATTCGGCCTTTGCTTTGGTTTTCTCCTTCGCTGCCTTCACTTTAGCTTGAAGCGCGGTGTTGGCCGCTTCTTGCCCACGCATTGCGGGGACGCCGAATACGAGTGACGCCGACAACGCCGTCATCGTGATCCACAGACATTTATTTTTTTTCAATGGTTCTCCTTGAGTTGGTTTGAAATTCTCTGCGTTAATCCAGCTGGTCGAGCGCGAGATTTAGTTTGAGAACATTGACGCGCGGCTCGCCCAGAAATCCGAGCTGCGGCGCTTCGATTGTTTGATCGACAATTCTCGCAATTTGTTGGATCGACCTGTTGCGAGCAGCCGCGACGCGCGCGAGTTGCAAGCGCGCCGCTTCCGGACTGATGTGCGGATCGAGACCGCTGCCAGACGCCGTGAGCAAATCAACCGGCGCATCGTTTCCAACCTTTTCTCGACGTTCGTCGATTGATTTCTTCAGGTCCGCGCTCGTTGGACCTTTGTTACTCGCCCCGGAGGCGACAGTGGCGTAATCAGCGCTCGACGGTCGCGGCCAGAAATATTTCGGCGATTCGAATTTCTGCGCGATCAAATCCGAGCCCACGAGCTTGCCGTTCTCGATGATGCGCGAGCCGTTCGCCTGTTTCGGAAAAAGAAGCTGTGCGACTCCCGTCATCGCCAGCGGATAGAGGATGCCGGTCAGTAAAGTCAGGACGAGGTAGATGCGTAACGACTGAAGAATTGTTTTCATCGTTTTGACTCGCCAAGCTCGTTTGGCAGAAACCAGGTCCAGAAGGGATAAGAATTTCCCTTTTCATTTTTGTTCTTCTCGGCGGGTTTGGTGGGTCCGGTAGAATCCGGAAGACTGGCCAGGCAATCGGACAAACGTCCCCTCAAATCTTCGACCCGCGCAATTGGAACAAAGACAAACACAATTGTTTTCATTCGTTAGGCCAGGTGTAGCGCAACCAGTGCGAGGTCAATGAGTTTGATGCCGATGAACGGCGCAATGAGTCCGCCGACGCCGTAGATGAAAAGATTGCGAATCAGAATCTGAGCTGCACCAACGGCGCGATATTTAACTCCGGCAAGCGCGAGCGGGATCAACGCGACAATAATGAGCGCGTTGAAAATGACAGCGCTCAAGATCGCGCTTTCCGGCGAATGCAATCGCATGATATTGAGCGCTGCTAACGGACCAGCCTGCGCACCCTTCGCGAGATAGAGAGATCCGAACATCGCCGGCAGAATGGCGAAGTACTTCGCAACGTCGTTGGCAATACTGAACGTAGTGAGCGCGCCCCGCGTCATCAGCAGTTGCTTACCGATCTCCACGATTTGAATGAGTTTGGTCGGGTTACTGTCCAGGTCGACCATGTTACCGGCTTCGCGCGCGGCTTGCGTGCCGGTGTTCATGGCCACGCCGACGTCTGCTTGCGCGAGCGCAGGTGCGTCATTCGTCCCGTCGCCCGTCATTGCGATGAGGCGACCTTCCGCTTGCTCGCTGCGAATGCGACGGAGTTTGTCTTCGGGTGTTGCTTGCGCCATGAAATCGTCCACCCCGGATTCGGCGGCGATCGCGCCGGCGGTAAGCGGGTTGTCACCGGTGATCATCACGGTGCGGATGCCCATCTTGCGCAATTGCGCGAAACGCTCCTTGATTCCGCCTTTGACGATATCTTTGAGTTCGACGACACCGAGTGTTTGCCGATCCTCCGCGACGACGAGCGGAGTTGCGCCGCGTTGCGAGATTTCATCGACGGCTTTTGTGACCGCTTGCGGGAACACGCCGCCCCCGGATTCGACAAAACTCTGAATCGATTGGGCGGCGCCTTTGCGAATGCTGATCGTCGGCTGCGTCCCGTTCGCGTGAAGATCGATACCGCTCATTCGCGTTTGCGCCGTGAATGGCACGAAGGTCGCCTCGAGCTCATGCATTTCACGCGCACGCAGGCCAAATTTTTCTTTCGCGAGAACAACGATGCTGCGGCCTTCCGGTGTTTCATCAGCGAGCGAGCTGAGTTGTGACGCGCCCGCGAGATAACCTTCTTCAACGCCCGGCGCGACATGAAATGCAACCGCCATGCGATTGCCCATCGTGATGGTGCCTGTTTTGTCGAGCAGCAACACGTCGATGTCGCCGGCCGCTTCGACTGCGCGCCCGCTGGTGGCGAGAACATTTTGCCTAACGAGTCGATCGATCCCGCTAATTCCGATGGCGCTGAGGAGTCCACCGATGGTCGTCGGAATCAAACAGACGAGCAGTGAAACTAGAACGGGAATGCTAACATTGACCGCGTTTTTCTGGCCGGCCGCGTTTTCGCTGTAATGCGCGAAGGCCGGCAGCGTAAAGACGGCGAGAATGAAAAGCGCGGTCAAGCTGACGAGCAGAATGCTGAGGGCGATCTCGTTTGGTGTTTTCTGCCGGCGCGCGCCTTCGACGAGCGTGATCATGCGATCGATGAACGTGTTCCCCTGCTCGCTGGTGATGCGAACAACGACGCGGTCGCTGAGCACGCGCGTTCCGCCCGTCACGGCGCTGCGGTCGCCGCCGCTTTCGCGAATGACCGGTGCGGATTCACCCGTGATGGCGGACTCATCCACGCTGGCGATTCCCTCGATTACTTCGCCATCCCCTGGAATTAGGTCGCCAGTCTCGCAAACAACGATGTCGCCTTTCTTCAAAGCGCTCGCCGGAATCTTCTCTTCGCGGCCATTCTGCAATCGCCGGGCCATCGTGGTCGTGCGCATTCGGCGCAGCGTTTCAGCTTGCGCCTTCCCCCGGCCTTCGGCCATCGCTTCAGCGAAATTCGCGAAGAGCAATGTGAACCAGAGCCAAAGCGTGATTTGAAAATTAAAGCTACTTAAGTGAAAGATCGTGATCACGGAAGTCCAGATCGCGCCGATCAGCACGACGAACATTACGGGACTGCGCCATTGCACCCGTGGATTGAGTTTTCTGAACGAGTCCAAAATCGCGGGCCGGATCAGCGCCGGATCGAAAATGGACGATGTCGATCTTGCACTCATATTAAAACGTTCGTCCGGCTTGCATGAGGAAATGCTCGACGACGGGACCGAGCGAAAGGACAGGGAAAAACGTCAGCGCCCCGACGATCAATACGACCGAGACCAACAGCACGGTGAAGACAGGGCCGTTGGTCGGAAACGTGCCGCTCGATGGCGGCGAAGTTTTCTTTTGGGCAAGGCTGCCGGCAATCGCGAGTACGGGCACGATGATCGCGAAACGACCAACGAACATGTTGATCGCAAGCATGTAGTTGTACCAATCGGTGTTCGCGTTGATTCCGGCGAAAGCGCTGCCGTTGTTGGCGGCCGCAGAAGCGAACGCATAAACCACTTCACTCAAACCGTGGGGCCCGTTGTTGTTTAGACTGTTGAGCGCCGCGGGATAGAGCATCGTCAGCGCGCTGCCACAAAGAATCACCACCGCGGGCGCGAGAACCGCGACGACTGCCCAGGTCACTTCACGCGCTTCGATTTTCTTGCCAAGATATTCGGGTGTCCGGCCGACCATCAATCCGGCGATGAACACCGTGAGCAAAACGAACATCAGCATCCCGTAAAATCCGGCGCCGACGCCGCCGAAGATCACTTCGCCGAGCATCATGTTGATGAACGGAATCAGACCGCCGAGCGGAGTAAGACTGTCATGCATCATGTTGACCGCGCCGCAGGAGGCATCGGTTGTGACGGTGGCGAAGAGCGCGGAGTCGAATTGCCCGAAGCGGACTTCCTTTCCTTCCAGTGAAGATGCCGTCAGGCCAAGCGCAGGATTCGGTTGCAGCTCCGCCCACCACAGCGTCGCGAATCCGGCGAGAAAAAGGGCGAACATCGCGGCCCAGATTGCCCATCCCTGCCGGCGATCTTTCGCCATCAGGCCAAACATGTAAACCAGCGCGGAGCCGAGCCAAAAGATAACGAAGACTTCGACGAAATTGCTTAGCGGCGTCGGATTTTCGAATGGGTGGGCGCTGTTCTGTCCGAAAAATCCACCGCCATTTGTCCCGAGCTGTTTGATTGCGATCTGCGACGCGACCGGCCCGAGTGGAATTTGTTGCGATGCGCCTTCGAGCGTCGTGGCGGTCGGATAACCATCGAAGGTCTGCACGACACCCTGTTGGGCCAGCACGACCGCGATCAAGATGGACAACGGCAATAAAATGTAGAGCGTGCAGCGGGTGAGATCGGCCCAGAAATTCCCGATACCACTCGCCTGTTTACGCACGAGCCCGCGCGCCAGCGCTACCGCGACGGCGATACCGGTTGCGGCGCTTACGAAATTATGAACGGCCAGCCCGGCCATTTGCGTGAAGTAACTCATCGTGTTTTCGCCGGAATACGCCTGCCAGTTCGTGTTCGTCGTGAAGCTGACGGCGGTGTTAAACGCGAGGGCGAACGGAACATTCGGCAAACGCTGCGGGTTGAACGGGAGCCACTGCTGCGTCAGTTCCATCACCAGCAACAGAGCGCCGCCGGCGATGTTGAATACGAGCATCGCGATCGCGTACGCCTTCCACGACATTTCATGCGTCGGGTCGACACCGGACAATTTGTAGATCGAGCGCTCGATCGGTCCGAAGAGGCGCGCGAGGAAATGCCGCTCGCCTCCGAACACGCGCACCATGAACCGCCCGAGCGGCGGCGTAATCGCAAGCAGGCCGCCAACAAACAACGCTAGTTGGCCGAAATCGCGTGCATTCACACAATCAGTCTGGCCGGGTCCGCCCGGCAGCGTTAATTAAACCGCACGTTTAACTGATTAAAAATTCGTTAAAGGCACCGGCTGGAACGCGCCTCATCTCATGACATTTCAGGGGTTTCCCAGGCATTACGCACGCTAGAATTTTAAGAAAGCCCTTGTCACCGGCAGAGGCTCCGATGAACAGTCCCTCTCGCCCAAATGGCTGATTTGATCATTACTGAGAGCGGCGCGGTGCATCGCCCGCGCAACGTCGACTGGAAGCGCGCCGCCGCATTGCTTTACGGCGATTGGGGCACGAGCAAGGCCTATGTGATCGGTCTGGCGTTTCTCGCCGCCGGTTTTTCTTCACTGCCGATCATCCTCGCCGTTTGCGCGCTGACGGGTCTGGTCGGGATCAACTACATTGTGATCTGCCGCCATTTTCCAGATGGCGGCGGCGTTTATTCAGCCGCGCGTTCGCAAGGACGATTGCTCGCCGTTGTCGGCGCACTTCTTTTACTGGCTGATCTGACTGTGACCGCTGCGTTGAGCGGCTGGTCGGCTTTGACTTACATCACTTCTGGCGCGGAGCACATCGCCTGGATCAAGTTACTTCGCGACCATATCCCGCTCACCACCATCGCGGTGCTTTTGATTATGGGCGCGACCAATTGTTTCGGCCCGAAACATTCTGGCAGTCTCGCCGTCGCGCTCGCGGTGCCAACGTTCGTCGTCGTCGTCGTCCTGATCGCGATCAGCGTACCACATCTGACGACCCACTTCCTTCAACCGCGTCAGGAAAGTCTGGGCGCGCTTTGGGTCCAATTTGTTGGCGTTATCCTGGCGTTGTCCGGCGCGGAATCGATCGCCAACGTCACCGGTGTAATGAAGCTCGATCCGGGATCGACCATGGATCATCCAAGTGTCGCACGCGAATCGCTCAAGGCGATTATTCCGGTGGCAATTGAAGTTGTCGTCGGCACGGCGTTGCTGGGATGGGCGATGCTGTCGTTGCCATCGGTCCTTGGAAAGACACTCCACTTGTCGGACCTGTCATCGATCTCTTCCGTCCTCCAACTGCGGAGCGAGGATATGCTGCGCTTCATCGGTGAACAATTCGCCACCGCAACATTTTCACCGGCGGTTGGCAATTTGTTTGGCTGGATGGTCGGAATTGTTTTCTTCCTGCTGCTCCTCAGCGCCGCCAACACCGCCATCGTGGCAACAGTTGGGTTGCTTTACATGATGTCGCGCGATGGCGAGATGCCGCGGCAATTCCGACGATTGAATCGACATGGTGTGCCGATTTACCCGCTGCTGATCGCTGTCGGATTGCCAACGGTCGTTCTACTTTTCGTCGCAAATTTCACCGCATTGGCAGGGCTATATGCGATCGGTGTGGTCGGCGCGATCACCGTGAACGTCGGCTCGTGCGCATTTAACCGGACCGTTGGCTTCACCTGGTACGATCGCCTTCTTTTCGGCGTCACGTTTGGTGTTCTATTTTTTGTCGAGCTGACACTGGCCCACACGAAATCGGACGCGCTCTTTTTCGTTTTTGTAGTCGTTCTCAGCGGTTTAGCGGTGCGCGCTTATACCCAGAAGCGGCAAGGTCTGACCACAGTGACCGTCACGCGCGAAGTTGCCAAAATGGTTACGCCAGATCTCGAAGCTCGCGTGCAACCGCGATTGCAGGAGGGCCAGAAAATACTTGTCGCAGCGCGGGGCATCACGCCGGTGCTCGGGTTTGCGCTTGATGAAGCGCAATTGCGAAAGGCGACTCTTTGCGTGCTCTACGTCAAAGAAGTTGCCGTTTATTTCTCAGGCGGACCCGCCTCGCTCGGCCGCGCGAAGTGGCAGGACGATCCGGAAGCGAACGCGATCATGTCTTTGATGATGAAGCTCGGAGCCGAGCGCGATATTTGCGTCCTGCCGGTTTATGCGGTCAGCCAGGATGCTGCTGCTACGATTGTCGATCTTTCCGCGACCATGGGCGTCGATTATTTGGTCATCGGCGCAACTCAGCGGACCGCGCTCACCAATCTTCTTCGCGGCAGTGTCGTGACGAACGTCGCTCAGCATCTGCCCGACTCGATTCAGCTTCTCATCTTCGGTTAGCCGTGACTTCGAATCGGATTCGGATCGCGATGTGGTCGGGTCCGAGGAATATTTCCACGGCCATGATGCGCGCCTGGGGCAATCGCGCGGACACGGTTGTGATCGATGAGCCGTTTTACGCGTACTATTTAGAGAGGACGGGCAAAAAGCACCCCGGCGCGGCCGAAGTAATCGCGCGGGGCGAAACGGATTGGCGAAAGATTGTGGCGCAGTTGACCGGGCCAATTCCAGAGTCGCGGCACAAAGGCCCCTCCTACATTTTTTTTCAGAAACACATGACGCATCATTTGCTGCCGGAGATCGATCGGGAATGGATTCTCAATCTGACCAATTGTTTTCTGATCCGCGACCCGCGCGAAGTGATCCTCTCCTACATTAAAAAAAATCCGGAGCTGACGCTGGACGATCTCGGGTTCGTCCAGCAGTGCGACATTTTTGATTTCGTGCGCGATCGAACGGATTCGATCCCGCCGGTCGTCGATGCGCGTGATATTTTACAAAATCCGGAACGAACACTCCGACTTCTTTGCATTGCAGTCGGCGTTACCTTCGATAAGGCGATGCTCTCCTGGCCACCCGGTTTACGCGAGACCGACGGGATCTGGGCAAAGTATTGGTACCAGGAGGTTGCGAGATCGACATCGTTCCAGCCTTACAAACCGCGCGACGGAAAAGTGCCTGCTGGTCTTCACGAGATTTATCAGCATTGTCAGGATTGCTACCAAAAGCTCTATCAGCACCGACTGTGCTGAGAAATAATGCGACGGTCAGCAGACCGCCGCTACCGTTTGAAGAATGCTCCAGAAATTTAATCCCAAAAACCGCGACTTGATCGTTAACATCAACGGTCAACTCGCGCATCGGGACAAGGCCGGGATCAGTCCGTTCGATTCGGCGGTGCAAGGCGGCGACGCGGTTTGGGAAGGATTGCGGCTTTACAACGGTCGCATCTTCAAATTGCACGAACATCTTGATCGGATGGAGCGCTCAGCGCGCGGTCTTTCGATTGTCGATCTTCCGCCACGCGAAAAAATCATCGAAGAGCTCAAGCGGACACTGACCGCGAATAAAATGCATGACGGCGTGCACATTCGCCTCACGCTCACGCGCGGCGTGAAAATTACTTCCGGAATGGACCCGAGGCTGAATCAAAGCGGCGCCACCCTGATCATTCTGGCCGAACACAAGGCGCCCGTTTATTCGAAGGATGGGTTGAAACTGATCACAGCGTCAGTGCGCCGCCCGCCGCCGGAAGTTCTGGATGCGCGGATTCATCATGCGAACCTGTTGAATTCGATTTTGGCCAAGATTGAAGCGAACAACGCCGGCGCGGACGATGCGCTCATGCTGGACGTCAATGGGTTCGTTGCCGAAACGAACGCGACCAACGTTTTCATCGTGCGCAAAGGCGATCTCGCCACCAGCAAAGTCGTTGCCTGTCCGGAGGGGATCACTCGCGCCACCGTGATCGAAATCGCGGCCGCCGAAAAAATCCGCTGTGTCGAAGCCGACTTATCGCCAGTCGATGTTTATGGCGCGGACGAAATGTTTTGTACCGGCACCATGGGCGAGCTCGCCGGCGTGGTTAAGATCGACAATCGCGACATCGGCGACGGCAAAGTCGGCCCGATGACCAAACGCTTGAGCGAACTTTACGCGAAGCGAACGACCACCGAAGGCGTCCAGATAGTTGATTAACTATCGAGCGCGCGGGCCGCAGCTATTCGTAACGCAACGCAACCATCGGATCGACGGCCATCGCGCGGCGGGCCGGCAAATAGCTCGCGAGTAACGCAGCAACTCCAAGCAGGAGAACGACGATCAGATAAGTCGTGACGTCGTTCGCTCCCACTCCAAACAGCAGGGCACTCATTAAACGCGTCGCTCCAAGGGCGCTGATCAAGCCGATAACCAACCCGATGGCAACGATGGTAAGACTTTGCCGCAGCACCATCTTCATCATGTCGATCTTTTGCGCACCGAGCGCCATGCGAATGCCGATTTCCTTCGTGCGTTGCGCGACGCTATAAGCGATCACTCCATAAATTCCGATCGCGGCGAGAATCATGGCGACGGTGGCGAAGCAGCCGAGCAACATCATATTGAAACGGGGTTGGGCCAGCGTAATGCCGATCCGACTCTCAAGAGGTTCGAGAGTTGGAACGAATAAATCTTTGTCGAATTCATGCACGATGTTACGTAGCGATGTTTGCAAGCGGTCGCCAGCGACCGCGCGGATGACTACATCCATCCGACGCTGCGGATCCTGCGCGGCCGGAATGTAAAACTCCGGCAGCGGTTGAATGGCAAGCGATTCATGACGCGAGCCGCCAACAATGCCGACGATCTCCTTTGGCGCCGACGGCCCATCCTTTTCACCGTGAGTTAACACGATTTGTTGACCAACCGCATTGCCGCCCGGAAAGTAACGTTGCGCGAGCACATCGTTCACGATTACGACCGGGGGAGAGTCCTTCGTGTCGCCGGAATTGAAGATGCGGCCGCGTAAGACCGGCGTTCGCATCGCGCGAAAATAATCCGGGGTGATAGTGAGATGCGAAGCCTCCAGTTCTTGTCCGGTCGGACGAGACGGTTGACCGACAATAGAAAATGTCGATCCGCTGTCGTTGTTTGAAAACGGCATGGGAAAAGCGGCGCCAGCTGCCTCCACCCCGGGAAGAGTCGCAAGTTTGGGCAGAACCTGTTCGAAAAATTGCCGATGCTTTTCTGGATCGGGGTATTTCGCCTTCGGCAAAATGAGTCCAGCCACAAGCGCATGCGAGGGGTCAAAGCCAGGCCTGGTCGCGCGCAAATTGGCGAAGCTTTTGATCAACAAACCAGCGCCGGTAAGCAGCAACATCGACAATGCAACCTGGACGATCACGAACAGCGCCCGCAAACGATGGGATTCCGGACCAACCGCGCCGCGATTTCCTTCCTGCAAAGATTCGTTCACGTTCGGGCTAGATACCTGAAGCGCCGGAACGAGCGCGAAAAGCAATGTGCTAAAAACGGCGGCACCGAGTGTAAAGACAACAACGAGTCCGTTGATTCGGATTTGGTCGAGCCGCGGAACATCGTGGGGACCAAATACCCGAAGCAAATCAATCCCCCACAACGCCAGGAGAAGTCCTGCGCCCGCGCCGGCAAGAGCGAGAATTAAACCCTCCGCCACCAATTGCACAACGATCCGACGCCGACTCGCTCCTAAAGCAGTACGAATCGCAATTTCGCGCCGGCGCTGAGTGGCGCGCGCGAGCAAGAGATTCGCGACGTTCGCGCAGGCGATCAGCAGCACGAGAACCACTGCCGCTACCAGCGTGATCAAGGCCGGCCGCACATCGCCGACGATGTCGTTGTGCAGAGAAAAAACGCGCTCGGAACGATTCGTGTTCGATTTGGGATACTGTTGCTCGAGCCGCGCGGCGATCGTTTTCATTTCTGCTTCGCACTGTGGAATGGTCACGCCGGGTTTTAATCGGCCGACCATGCGGATGAAATGTCCATCACGATTGTTCACCTCTTCCGGCACGAGCGGATGCAGCGGCTGCAAATAGTCCGCGCGCTCCCCTTCCACTGGAAAACGAAAACCTGGCGGCATCACACCGAGCACGGTGTATAAGCGCCACGACAAGCTGATCTGCTTTCCGACAATGTTCGGGTCGCCATTGAAAAGAGTTTTCCAGGCATAATCAGTCAACACCACCACGCGCGCATCAATGTTGTCATCTTCGCGTGTGTAAGCGCGGCCGCGCGCCGGCGAAACGCCGAGCACCGCAAAAATATCCGAGGTGACGGCAAGACCGTATAACTGACGGGACTCTTCCGTTCCGTTAAGCACCGCGCCCGCGCGCGTGAATGCCGCCAGCGCGGACAAAGTCTGCGATTGATCGCGAAGATCGACATAATCCGGAATCGATTCGGTTTCCTTTTCCGAATTCTCGCGAGCCATCTGCGACCAGATTGCGACGAGCTCATTTGGCTTTGAAAATGGAAGCGGACGCAGCAACACTGCATCGATCACGCTGAAAATTGCGCTGTTGGCGCCGATGCCGAGAGTGAGAGTCAGGATGGCGATGGCGGTGAAGCCGGGAGTCTTGCCCAACATTCGGAGTGCGTATCTTAAGTCAGTCAGCATAATCGTTCTCTGATTTACTCCGTCCGCAATGCCTGGACCGGATCGACCAAGGCGGCTCGTCGCGCCGGCAACAAGCACGCGAGCAATGCGATGGCGGCAAGCAACACCGTCGCGCCGCCGAGTAGCGCCGGGTTGTGCGCCGAAACCTGATAGAGTTGAGACGCAATCAATCGACCCAGCGCGAATGCCGAGACGATCCCGATCACCAATCCGATGACGACGGGCTTCATTCCCTGATTCACGACCAGGCGCAAGACGTCGCGCGTTTGCGCGCCGAGCGCCATTCGGACGCTAATTTCGCCGGTGCGCTGTTCAACGGTATAAGCGACGGCGCCGTAAATTCCAATGCTCGCAAGCAACAACGCCACCCCCGCAAAGATTCCGAGGAGCCACATCATCAAGCGCGCCTGACCAAGCGCCTGGGCCACGACCGCGTCCATGCTTTGCGGCACGGCAATCGCCAGACCTGGATTGACACTGGTCAGCGCGGATTGCACCAACTTCGTCACCGCATCCACTCTGAAGTTGCTGCGGACGGTCACGTTGACGAACGGGAAATTTTCCTGAGTCCACGGCCGATAAAATTCCATCCCGGGCGCGTCGGCGACTCGGATCGATCGAACATCGCCGACGATGCCAATGATTTCAGCCGGCACACCAAGACTTGTTACGAGCAAAGTTTTACCGATCGGATTTTCGTTCGGAAAAACTTTTTTCGCGCCAGCCTGGCTGATCAGACACACATTTTGGCCTTCGGCCACGTCATGCTCGTTGAACTCGCGTCCAGCCAGCAACGGAATGCCCCAGGTCTTGAAATATCCCGGTGCGATGTCGTGGCTCGGAGCATTCGCGCGCTTTTCGATTGGCGGAACGTCGTGGTCACCGCGCGCATAAAGCGTTCGGTTGCCACCAGCCAAAGGTATATCGCCGCTCATGGTCGCGCTTTCCAAGCCCGGAACATCGCGCAAAGCGTTAAGGGTTTGTTCAACGAAACGCTGACGTGATGGAGCGTCGGGATACTGCGCCACCGGCAACGTGATCGCGCCGGTCCAGAGATTCTGGGAGCGAAAGCCGATGTTCTGTTGACTCAAACGCACGAAACTGCTGATCAGCAGCGCAGCCCCGGCCAACAATGTGACCGACAGCGCGACCTGCGCGCCGACAAGAATCTTGCGGAAACGTTGCTGACGGATGCTGCCGCTGGTTCCGCGCCCACCTTCTTTCAAGCCGTCAACCAAATCGGCGTGCGAGCCTTGCAGCGCCGGATAAATTCCCATCAACAAACCGGTCAAGAGCGATAACCCGATCGTGAATAGAAGAACCGGAAGCGACAAACTGGTTACCGTATTCGCTTCCAGCGGCAGAAAATTGGAAGCCATTCTCGGGACGAGCGGCACCAGCCGCCAAGCCACAAAAGCGCCAACGGCACCGGCAATCGCACTGACGAGCAAACTTTCAAAAACGAACAACCGCACAATGCTCGTGCGCGACGCGCCGATCGCCATTCGCAACGCGATTTCGCGCCGGCGGCCGCTAAAACGGACCAGCAACAGATTAGCGACATTGCTGCATGCGATTAGCAAAACAAAACTGACCGCGGCGAAGAGCGTCGCAAAGCCCGCTTGCAAATTCTCAGTTACGTCTTGCGGCAACGTTTTGAGTGTTGTCTTCATTGTACTGTCGATTTTGTTCGGGTATTGTGTGATGTAGCTTTGATCTAACGAAGGCAGCGCCGCTCGAGCCTGCTTCAGTGTCACATCGGGTTTAAGCCGGCCGATAACACGCAGAAAGCTCGTGCCGCGCATCATTCGTTCATACGTGAATCCGGGAATTTGAAATGGCTTGGTAGTCCAAACCTCGGCGATTGGGTTGGCCCCAAACCAGTTGGCCGGCATGTTCGGCAGGACGCCAACAATCGTGTGTGCGGTTCCATCGAGCGTGATGTTCCGTCCAATCACGTTCGGATCGCCACCGAGTCGCTTCTGCCAGAAACCTTGCGTAACTAATGCCACATCCGCAGTTTCTTCCTCCTCAGGTAAAAAATTACGTCCGCGAATCGGACGCACGCCAAGGAGGTCAAAGTAATTGGAAGTTAGGCGCCCGCCGAAAACTTGAACTGGGTCGCCCGCCCCGGTTAGGGTGAAGGCAAAGAAATTCTCCCCTGCCAGACCCTCACAAATGGTTTGGCCATCGTGAAAATGTTCGAACCGCGGCGCCGAAAGCGGCAGGTCCACCAGATCGCGCGACTTGTCCCCGCCGTACCAGTGCACGACACGCGAAGGTTCCTTGAAAGGAAGCCCGCGCAGGAAAAGATCGTTGATTAGACTGAAGATCGCGGTGTTCAGTCCGATCCCGAGCGCGAGCGTGATGACGGCGATCGACGTGAAGGCCGGTGATTGCCGAAGTTTACGAAAAGCAAAACGGATATCGTTCATGGGATTGTGGCGTTGATTTTTTTCAGATTGAAAATCATTCGGAGCGCAGTGCTTGAACGGGATCAACCAGGGTGGCGCGTCGCGCGGGCAGCAAGCAGGCGAGGAACGCTACGGCGCTCAAAATCAGTGTGACCGCTAACATTGTTGGGAGATCAGTCGCGCCGATGCCGAAAAGCAAACTCTGGAGCAAACGGGTGCTGGCAAAAACGCCAATCAAACCGACTACGAGACCGACGCCGACGACGCGCATCCCTTGAATGATCACGAGACGCAGCACGTCATAGCGTTGCGCGCCAAGGGCGAGACGAATTCCGATTTCCTGGGTCCGCTGCGTCACTGAATAACTCATCACTCCGAAAATTCCGGCGGCGGCAAGCAACACCGCGATCAACGCAAACAGACCAACCAGCATTGCGTTCAATCGCGGTTGGGCGATCGACTGCGACCTGTAATCGGCAAGCGTTCGCGGTCGATAAACTGGAACGTCCTTATCTATTTCGCTGACCGCATTACGCAAAGCAACAGTCAAGGACTGCGGATCGACTTGAGTTCGCACAAAGATCGACATCGAAGCAATTGCGAACTGTTGATGCGGAAGATAAATCTGCGGCTTCGGCGCCTGGCGCAGACTGATTAAATGCATATCGGCAACGACCCCGACGATTTCACGGACCGGCGGCTTGCCCGGATCGACCGAACCATTCGGAATGATGCGTTTGCCAACCGGGTCTTCGCCCGGAAAAAATTGTTTGGCGAAATTTTCGGAGACGATGGCAACCGGCGGCGCGCTTCTGTCGTCGCGATCGGTAAACGCTCGGCCGCGGAGGAGCGGAACCCGCATGGTCTTGAAATAATCCGCGGTAACGCTGTTCAACTGAGCCACTGGTTGCTGGCCTTGTGGAACCGGGCGCTCTTGGACATCGAAATTAAAACCAATTTCGCTGCCGCTCAGCGGAATCCACCACGCGGCGGCGGCCGAATTCACACCGGGCAAGACCGAGACGCGATTGAGCAGTTTTTTGTAAAAGTCACCAACTTGTTGCGGCGTGCCGTAGTTTGTCTGCGGGAGCGCAACTCGCGCCGTCATTACATTGGTGGGATCGAAGCCGGATTGGACTCGCTGCAGGCGGACAAAACTTTCGACCAGTAAACCCGCGCTCGCGAGCAGGACGAGCGCGAGCACGATCTCGACCACGACCAGCACAGCCCGGGTGCGATGCCCTCTCGCTCCTTCACTGGAGCCGCGCGACGTTTCATTCAACGAGCCCGCGAGATCCGAATGCGATGCGCGCCAGGCAGGCAAAAGCCCGGCAAAAATCCCAACTCCAAAACTGACGACCGAAGTGAAGGCGAGGACGCGAAGGTCGGGTGAAATTTCATCGATGCGCGGAATGGTCGGCAGAAAAGCCTTCAATGAATCGATACCCCAGACCGCGAACACCAATCCGGCGAATCCGCCGAGTGCTCCGAGCAGAGCGCTTTCGAGGAGCAGTTGTTTGATGATGTGCCAGCGTCCGGCGCCAAGCGCGGCGCGAATGCTGATTTCTTTGTTGCGCGACAGCGAACGGGCCAGGAGCAGGTTCGCTACGTTGACACAGGCGACGAGCAGAACGCAGCTCGCCATCGCACACAACATCAACAGCGCAGAATGTGCGCTACCGATCATGGCATTCAGTTCCGGCAAAACTTTCGCCCCGACGTTCGCTTTGGAATCTGGATATTGCCGGCGCCAGTTTGCCGTAACGGCGTCGATGTGTGCCTGCGCCTGTTGGATCGAGACGTTCGGTTTCAATCGCGCGATGCATTGGAAAAAATCGTTGTCGCGCTGCTCGGTCATTGGCTGCGAGCCATCTCTCGACTCACGCAAGATCGACATCGGAACCCAAAGTTCCGGGGAGACCGAACCGATCGGGAAGGCGAATCGCGGCGGCATGACCCCAATCACCTGAAACTGCTGGCCATCGAGTGTCATTGATTTTCCGATGACGCTCCGATCAGCTCCGAATCGCCGTTGCCACAATCCGTGGCTCAAAATCACAACGTGATTTCCAGGTTCGTCTTCGTTAGGCAAAAATGCGCGGCCAAGGATCGGTTGGATACCGAGGAGCGGAAATAAATCGGCCGAGACAGCTTCACCCTGGACATGCGTGGCCTGGGTTCCGTCCGTGAACGTGCTGACGCTTTGATTCGTGTAAACAGCAACCCGTTCGAAAACCTGCTTTTGCGCGCGCCAATCGACGTAATCGAGATAGGAGATGCTATTGATTTCTGTTCCGGGATCGGCCCTCTCGCGGACGTCGTATTCGCCCAAGGCGACCAGATTTTGCGGTTCGCGAAACGGAAGCGGGCGTAGCAGCACTGCGTTGAGCACGCTGAAGACGGCGGTGTTAGCGCCGATGCCAAGGGCGAATGTCAGAATGACGATTGCGGTGAAGAGCGGCTGCTTGGCCAGAACACGAAACGCGTACCGAAGATTTTGCATACGTCACTCCGATCGGAGGGCGATGATTGGATCGACCCGTGAGGCGCGGCGCGCCGGAATCCAGGAGGCGAGCAGTGTCGCGACGAAAAGGAGTAGGCCGACTCCGAGATAAATTCGCGGATCGATGCCCTTCACGTCGAAGAGCACGCTTTGCAATGCGCGCGAAAGCGCGAAGGCAGTAACCAGGCCGATCACTGACCCGATCAAGAGCAATTGCATTCCGTGCGAAAGAATCAGCCCGCGAATCTGAGCCGGGCGCGCGCCGAGCGCGAGACGAATGCCGATTTCACGGACGCGTTTGAGCGTGGTATAGGCGAGCAATCCGTAAAGACCTATCGTCGCGAGCAGCAGCGCGAGCCCGGAAAAAACAGAAAAGAGAAAACTTAGCAGACGTTGCGCGCCCCAGGTCTCCCGGACGCGATCGCTCATCGGCCGGGCATCGAAAACCGGTAGCGAGGAATCGACTGAAGTGACGGCATCACGAACCGCGCGCTCGAGCGCCGCAGACGCCATCGTCGATCTTACGAAGAGGGTGAGACTGGTTCGCTGGGCCTGACCCAACGAACAGTAAATCACCGGCAACGGCGCCATTTCGTCGATCGCGTGAAATCGCATGCGCGCGACGACACCGACAATTTCTGACATCACGTAGTTTTCGTTGTCATTGCCGGGATCAACCCCGAGACGTTTGCCGATTGGATTTTCGCCGGGAAAATATTGTTCGGCCATGGCCTGATCGATGATGATCACACGCGGTGAATCTTTGGTGTCGCGCTCATTAAACGCGCGACCCCGTAAAAGCGGCACCTTCAGTGTTGAAAAATAATCGCCGACGACGACTTCGAGATCGCTGTTCAACATATCGGAAGGCTGCGGACGCGGGTTTTCTTCACGCCAGAAACCCGTTTGCCATCCACCCATCAGCGGGCCGTTCGAGCTCACGGCCGCATTTTGCACGCCGGGCAGACCACGGACCTTGTTGAGCAACGCCTTAGCAAAAGTGTTGATCTTGTCGCGGTCGTTGTACTTTTGCCACGGCAATTCGAAGCGCGCAGTGAAGAGTGCACGCGGTTCGTAGCCTAGTGACAGCGATTGCAGGCGCGAAAAACTTTTCAGAACCAATCCGGCCGAGACCAATAAAGTCAGTGTCAGCGCAATTTCGCTGATCACCAGCCAATCCCGCGCGCGTTTGGCCGATGGCGGATCGCCGCTCCCGGCCGAACCTGCCTTTAATGCGAGCTGAACATTGGCGCGGGATGTTTGCCAGGCCGGCCACAACCCGAAAATTACCGTGGTCGCCGATGCGATCAGGAATGTGAAACCGAGGACCGGCAGATCGAAGGAAATTTGTTGGAATCGAGAAACGCCTTCCGGGCCGAGCGCGATCAAGGCATCGCGTAACCAGATGGCAATGAAAAATCCGAGCGCGCCGCCAAGAATCGCGATCAGGAAACTCTCGAGCAAAAGCTTAAGAACAATTTGCGCGCGGGTCGCGCCAACCGCCGCGTGGATGGCGAATTCTCTCGTGCGCGCAGCACCTCGCGCAGCAAACAAATTGGCCAGATTCGCGCACGCGATCAGCAACACCAGGCCTACGGCGCCGAGAAGTAGTCCGAGATTAGTTCGATATTTACCGACGAGATTTTCCAGCAACGGCGTGACGACGGCCGTCTCGTTTCCGTTCGTGTCGGGATAGGTTTTTTCCAAACGCGCTGCGATCCCTTTCATTTCTGTGCGCGCTTGCTCAAGCGTCACGCCGGGTTTGAGCTTTCCCCAGACATAAATCATCGGGTGGATGAACCGCTGCATCCATACCGGGTTATTGCTCCTTCGCATCATCGACAACCAGACATCGCTGTCCTGGGGTGAGGTAACTTGCGGCGGCATCACGCCGATGACGGTGAAATTCTGATCGTGCAAAGTGATGGACCGCCCGAGCACACTGGGATCGGCATTAAACACGCGCCGCCACAACCGGTCGCTGATCACCGCGACCGGTGGGGCGCCGACTTTATCTTCTTCCTCGCTAAATGTCCGGCCGATCTCCGGCGGCAATCCGACGATGTTGAAAAAATTCCGCGTCACCGACGCACACGAGACACGTTCCGGCTCGCGACCCGGAACGCCGCTCAGATTTCGCGATTCCTTGTGGGTGCAGGCGAGATGCTCGAAAACGGTGTTGTCATTTCGCCAGTCGAAATAATCTGGTAGCGCAACGGAATAGTCCTGGCCCGGTCCGGACGATTCGTTGAGGACCATAATGCGATCGGCATCCGGATAAGGCAACGGACGCAGCAGGACCGCATTTACGATGCTGAAGATTGCGGTGTTCGCGCCGATTCCGAGTGCAAGCGTGAGGATCGCGACCGCCGTGAACGCCGGGTTCTTAATCAACTGCCGAAATGCAAGACGAAGATAGTTCATAGGATTCTGGTTACTCGCTTCGTAATGCGACGATTGGATCGACGCGAGTCGCGCGTCGTGCAGGGACGAGGCAGGCAACCAGAGAGACCGCAGTCATGACAAAGGCGGTGCCCAAAAGTGTGAGGATGGGTAGCGCGGGCACGCCGAAGAGAACGCCCTGCATCGCTCTTCCTGCCAGCCACGCGCCGATCAAACCGAGGATGGTTCCGGCGGCGAGAAGGCGCAGGCCTAACGAGAGGAATTGCGTCCCGATCTGATGCCTCTGCGCGCCGAGCGCCATGCGAATGCCGATCTCACGCCGACGTTGCGCGACCGCGTAGCTCAAGACGCCATACGTTCCAATCGCCGCAAGCAATAACGCGACGCCCGCGAAAATTCCGGCGAGCAGAGCTGGCGAGCGTCGCGTAATCAAGCTGTCCGCGATGCGCGTGTCCATCGAACGAATGTTATCGACCGCGAGTGCGGGATGCGCTGCGCGCACCAGCTTGCGCAGCGTCTCGGCGAACGCTTCCGGGCGCTGGCTTGTGCGGGTGACGATGAAAATACTGGCGCTGTCGCGATAAGCGTAAGGCAGGTAAACCGCGCCTTGCCCCTGCGCTTCGGTGAGCGCGGCTTGCTTCACTGCGCCGACGACGCCGACAACTGTAAACAGCTGCACGTCGTCTTTTTCGTCGCCGAGCGCGATCCTTTGGCCGAGCGCGCCGCCCTTAGGCCAGTAACGCCGGGCCAAATCTTCGTCCACCACACAAACGCGTTCCGCGCGGTGGGAATCTGCCGAGGTGAGGAAGCGTCCTTCGCGCAGGTCAATGCCGAGGGCCGAGAAGTACTCGCCGTGAACGGCATAAGAATAATGGCCGTGGACCGATTGACCCGGCGGTGGCACATAGCCCTTAGGTGTGACTGCGGTTTTGCCGCTGTCGCCGCTCAGCGGAATGCTCGTAATCGTTCCGGTGGCGGCGATTCCCGGTTGCTGGCGGATGGATTCGAGCAAGCGATCGACGATGCCGACTCGCTCCCGCTGCAGATCCCATGAGACGGTGCACTCGCCGGTGAGAACGTGATCTGGGCGAAACCCTGGCGAAACTGCCATCACTTTTTTCAAGCTCAGACCGAGCAGCGCCGCGCCCGCGAGCAAGACAAATGCGAGCGCAATCTGCGCGACGATGAAGCCGTGGCGCAGCCGTTGCGTGGCGCGGTTGATCGTGCCCGTGCGCGATTCCGATTGCAGCGCGTTCGCGAGATGACTGCGGAGGTTGAACCAGGCGATCGGCATCGCGATTACCACCCCAAGAACCACCGAGCCGACGAGGCCGATCGACGCGAGCCATCCATCGAACGCGATATGTGCGCCGAGCGGCAAACGATTCGCGCCGAGGACCTGCAGCAAATGCGTTCCCCACGCGCCCACCAAAACACCGAGTAATCCGCCGGTCGCAGTCAGAAGAACGGTTTCAGTCACGACTTGCCTAACGACATGCCCTCGGCTCGCTCCCATCGATTGGCGGATGGCCATTTCTTTCGCTCGATCGCTCGCGCGGATCAGGAAAAGATTGATCAGATTAACCGCCCCAATGAGCAGGAGGAAAAACACCCCGCCCTGCATCAGCAAAAGTGTCGGACGAATGGAACGGACGTGATCCGCATGCAACGGAACCACCAGCGAGCGAAAGCCGGCTTCGGCCATCGTTTTTGCCTCCGGATTGTCTTTCTCGACCGCATCATTGTGCGCGTCGATCTGGGCTTGCGCTTCGGCGATGGTGGCGCCGGGTTTCAAACGCGCGATCAGGTGCGTGCCGCCGCCGCCGGAATGGCGCGCTTTCGGTCCACGCTGTTCCATATCGGATTTTAGCGGAAGAAAAACGCGCGCCTCGGACGAGAGAAAACGAAAAACCGGAGGTAGAACACCAACGATCTTTCTTTGGATACCATTTATGCGGGTGTCACGACCTAGAACGTCTGGATCAGAACCGAAACGTTCTCGCCAGAAGGCATCGGTCAGGATAATGACATTCTTCTGATCGGCCGCTTCTTCCTCGGTAAAAGTGCGACCGATCACGGGATTTACTCCAAGGGTCGTGAAAAATTCCGGCGAGATCCGCACGATTTCCTCCTGTTGCATGGAGCCCGGATCACCAACGGTTTCGGCTCTCTCCATATACATGGAAAGGCTCGAGAAGGCCGGGATGTTGCCGCGCCGCTCGTAGTAATTGGTGATCGAGGAGCCGTCGTTTTCCACGCCGGCTTTCGGATAGGTGTTGTAGATCGTGACGAGCCGGTCGGCGTTCGGAAATGGAAGTGGACGCAACAAAACAGAATTGATCACGGCGAAGATGGCAAGGTTTGCGCCGAGACAAATCGCGACCGTGGCGAGCGCGGTAATCGTGAACGCCGGATTTTTGATCAACTGCCGAAAAGCAAGCCGCAGATTACTCATAACGAAGTGCGACCATTGGATCGACACGGGTGGCCCGGCGCGCCGGGACAAAACAGGACGCAGCGGCGACCGCGGTCAGCAATGCCGCGACCGCGAAATAAATCGTTGGATCGAGAGCGTTGACTTTGAAGAGAATATTTTTGAGCGCAGCAGCAGCGACGACTCCGAGGAGCAACGCGATGCCGCCCGCGCCAAGAACAAGGCCGATTGCGAGTTGCCACGCCCCTTGAGTCATCACCATTCGGAAAATTCTTCGCGCATCGGCGCCAAGAGCCATCCGGATCCCGAACTCTTGGGTCCGCTGACTGACCGAAAAGCTCATCACTCCGTAGAGACCAACCGCTGAGAGAATGAATGCCACCGCTCCAAAGATGCCGAACAAGGTCGCGATAAGGCGGTTGCCAGACAGGATTTCGTGATGGTATCGAGCCGGTGTTCCGGGGAAATACGTGGGAAGGTTCGAATCGAGATCGGCCACAGCTCGGCTGAGCGCCGGGCCAAGGGTTTCAGCCCGTTGGCCGGCACGGGGACGAACAACGATCGTGCAGAATTGAGTTGCCGGCGCTGCCCCAAGCAGCGGCATATAAAATCCCGCGGCCTCGGTTTGTTGGTCGAACGGTCCCTGCATCAGCATGTCCGGCGCCACGCCGACAATCGTTCGCCATGGTTGCGGTTGAGCGGGATTGAAAATGCGGACTTGATGGCCAAGCGCACTCTGGTTGCCCCAATACTTTCGGGCAAAGCTCGCGTTCACGATCGCGACCGCCTGCTTCGAATCGATGTCGTCGATCGTAAAATCGCGACCTTCGCGGATCTTCAGGCCGAGCGCAGCAAAATAATTATCGGAAACGGATTCGAAGTTACCGCGCGGACGATCGCGGTCGGTCAGATAATTCTGGCCGTCCACTTCATATTGGCCGGACGGCGCAAACGTCATCCGAAAGCGATCCGTCATCGCAGCGGATTCGAATTGCGGATTAGCCCGCAACGATCGGACAGCACGCTGAAAAAATTCCCGTCGCGAATCCTCGCTCGGGTAGGCGCCTTCCATCAAAGCCATGCGCGCCGCGTAAACACCATTCTCGTCGTAACCGTAGTCGAGTCGGGTCTGATTTTGGATCGACTTGACTTGCAATGTAGCCGCAATCAAAAGCGCGGCGGTTAACGCGATTTGTCCGACCACCAGCACGCGCGTGATTCCATTGACCAGACGATTGCTGTTACCGCGGCCGCCTTCTTTCATGATCTCGGCCGCGTTGGCTCTAGCGCTCAGAAACGCCGGGACTAAACCGGAAGCGACGGTCGCTATAAGCGTGATAGAAAGCGTGAACGCGAGAACGCGACCATCGATCGTGAACTGCCACCAGTAGGGCGGCGGAAACGGCGCGGCACTTACGGCACGCGCCAACAGATCGACCGCCCAATAAGCCAGGAGCACGCCGGCAACCGCACCAAAAGTGGCGACCACTAGACTTTCGGTCAACATTTGCCTAACGAGTCGCCAGCGCGTCGCGCCGAGCGCGCCGCGAATCGCGAGTTCCTTGGCCCGAAGCGCTGCGCGGCCGAATTGCATGTTCATCACGTTTACGCACGCGATCAGCAATACGAGGATGACCGCCGCCAGCATTGCCCAAACCGTTTGCCTCAGCTGCACCCCGGTGAACGCTGTGAGCAGCGGTTGCACGCTGGCCGACGTGAAAGTCTGGTTTGTTTTCGGATTGTCGTCCGCCAGATGACGCGCAAGCGCGATAAATTCCGCGTTCACCTGATCGAGTGTCACCCCGGGTTTAAGGCGTCCCATCACCGCGGGCGCTCGGCTGTTGGCGCCCAGGAAAAGGCCGCCCCGCGGCACTGGCGGAAACTCATTATATAAAGGGGTCCAGAGTTCTTCCGAGAACGGAAATTTAAAATTCGGCGGCATCACGCCGATGATTGTTGCCGCCTTGCCATTAATTCGAACGCTTTGGCCGACAATGTTCGGGTCGGCGCCAAAATCGCGGCGCCAAATTTCATCGCCGAGAATCGTCACCTTTTCCGCGCCCGGTTTGTTGTCCTCAGCTGTGAAATCGCGGCCAAGCACCGGCGACACGCCGACGATCTTAAAAAGATCTTCCGTGACGTAACCGCCGGTGTAACGCTGCGGGGTATTTTTGTAAGTCAGGTTGATGGTCGATCCGCTCAAGTAGCCGGCCATCATCGAGAATGATTTCTGGGCGGCCTTGAGGTCTTCGTAATCCTGCGCGGTGGGAATGTTGCCGACGCCAAAGTTGTTGACTTGATCGCTGGCCTTCGGATCGATCAAGCCGACGCTGACCAGTTGCTCCGGATTCGGAAACGAGAAGCCGCGCAAGACGATCGCGTTGACCACAGTGAATTGCGTAGTCGCGCCGCCGATGCCAAGACCGAGCACCAGCACCGCGAGAACACAAAACGACTTTTCCTTGAACAACACGCGCAGACCGACGCGCACATCCTGACGAAACGAATCTAGAATCATAACGTTTACTTCCTGTTGCCCTCGACCACCCAACCGTCCCGCAGTTGAATGATCCGGTTCCCGTACCCTGCATTTTTTTCCGAGTGCGTGACCTGAATGATGGTCGTGCCCTCGGCGTTCAGTTTTTGAAATAGCTCCATGATCTCTTCGCCCTGGCTCGAGTGAAGATTTCCGGTCGGCTCGTCGGCCAGGATCAGCTTCGGGCTGGCAATGATTGCGCGGGCGACACCGACCAGTTGTTGCTGGCCACCGGAAAGCTGGCGTGGATACAAATCGCGCTTTGCCACCATTCGAAATCGATCAAGCGCGTCGGCCACAATTGCCGCGCGTTCGTTCTTGCCGACTTTTCGATACGACAATGGGATTTCGAGATTTTCGTAAACCGTTAAGTCGTCGAGCAAATGATATTGCTGAAAAACAAACCCGATCTGTTCGTTGCGCAGCGCGGCCCGCTCCTTCGCTTTCAAATGAAGAACGGCTGTTTCGTTGAAAAAATATTCGCCGCTCCAACCGTGGTCGTGCATTCCGAGGATGTGAAGCAGCGTGGATTTGCCGGCGCCGGATGGTCCCATCACCGAAACGAACTCGCCTTCAGCGACTTCGATATCGATGTCGCGCAGGACGTAAAAAAACTTTCCTTTCGCCAGCGGATACGAGCGCTCGAGGTTGTGAAGCCGGATCATAAATTTATTCGGCACGTAAGGCTTGGACTGGATCTATCCGGGTGGCGCGTCGCGCAGGTAACCAGGTGGCAATGAGTGCGGCGACAGTGAGCAGCAATGGAGCGACAGAGAACGCGACCGGATCAAGCGCGCCAACTTCGTAAAGAATTCCGCTCAGGATTCTTGCCGTGACGATTGCGAGCACCAGGCCAATGGCGACTCCACTAAAAAGCATGATCGAGCCTTCCCCCATGATCATCCGCAATACCGCTCCGGCCTGAGCGCCGAGCGCCATCCGAATTCCGATCTCACGGGTGCGTCGCGCGACCGAATAAGCTTTAACTCCATAGAGGCCCACTACGGCCAGACCAAGCGCAAGTGCGCCAAAAATGGAGAACAAAGCCGCGCCAGCGCGAACCAGCCAGAGGTCGAGGTTCGAATCAAGGTGTTGGGCGAACGTTCGCAACGAGAGGATCGGGAGTGAAGGATCGACGTCGCGCACAGTGCGTCGTAGCAAATCGGCCGTGGCAGCTTCGCTTCCGGGAACGAGCGAACGGAATCGAACGAAAAAGGAAACGTCGCTTTGGAAGCCACGCGCAAAGGGAAGGTAAATTCCGCCAGCCGCGTCCTTTTCGAAGAGCGCATGGCGCGTTGCCGGAACGATGCCGACTATTTCGATCGTCTCGTCCTTCTTTTCCGCTTCATTCAAGTCAGCGCTCCTTCCGACGTGGCCGCCTCCGCCATCCTGGGCCGACGGCGCGTTTGGATTCGCATATTGAATGCGTTGTCCAAGCGCATCACCATCCGGCCAGAGCTTCTTTGCCAGAACGTCGTCGATGATCGCAACCTTCGGACCGGGCTCGGTCGCCTCCGCTTCGGTGAACGCGCGACCGCGAATCACTGGCAATCCAACGGTTGAAAAATAATCCACGCCGACGCTGTTCCATGGCACGTCGAAGGCAAGTCCGTCGGCGGCGGTCGACGGCCTGGCGTCGGGAGCGACACGGAGACCGGCGCGTTGGACTTTTCTGCTTAACTCAAACATTCCGAACGGAACTATTGAAGTGATGCTCGCGTGCTCCACGCCTGGCAGCGCCGCCAGCTTCTCGCTCAAGTTGCGATAAAGTTCCTGCGCGCGCTTCGGTTCATAACCGGCCAGACTCGCATCGACCTCCAGAATGTAGCTTGCGCCCGGTTTTAATCCGGTATCAACCGACGCGGCTTTGCCTGCGCCGCGAATAAACAAAGCCGCAGCGGTAATGAGCGCGAGCGAGAACGCGATTTGCACGACAACGAGCGGATTGCGCGGCAAAAATTTCCAGCGACGGCGCACGACATCTTCCCCGGCGTGCTCTTTCAAATCCATTACCACCGCGCTGCGTGAAATTTTCAACGCCGGCCCGAGCGCGAACATGAGCGTGCCGAGCAGACAAAATCCAAACGTCGCCGCCAAGATTGCGGGGTTCGGTCCGGTCAACCACACAATGTCGAACGGCATCAGCTTGCGCATTGAGCCAACCAGCAAATCGGATGACCAGAGTCCAAGAATGAGTCCACCCACGCCGCCGAGCACCGCCAGCGCAAAGCCTTCGGTGAGAAGCTGGCGAACGATACGCCAACGGCTGCCACCAAGTGCAAGACGGATCGCGATTTCTTTGCGGCGCGCTGTGCCACGCGCGAGCAGCATGTTAGCAAGGTTAAGACACGCCACGAGCAGTACCACCACCGCCATCCCCAGCAACAATGGCGCGATAACTTTTATCCCGCTCTCGGCCGTCGGGTTGTTGCTTATCGAATTACGCGACATCGGCGCCGCCAGGAAGGTCTGATCCTTTTGCTCGACCGGGTAGGCTTTTTCCAAATTCGCCGCCAGTCCTTCGAGCGCAGGCTTGGCCGCCGCGGCCGTCATCCCGGGTTTAAGACGGCCCATGATCCGGACGTCTGTTCCCTTTCGATCGTTAATCGTGGTCTTATTGTCCGATTCAAAATCGTTCGCGACCTGATCATAAACACTCATCGGCAACCAAACTTCCGGCGAAAGAATTTGCATCGTGCCGACGAAACCCTTCGGCGCGATTCCGACGATCGTGAACGAGCGACCGTTGATTAGTAACTGCGAGCCGAGCACGCTTGGATCGAGATCGTGCTTCTGCCAGTAATGGTAACTAACAATCGCGACCGATGCGTTGTGGCCGGGCGTTTCCTCTTCCGGCAAAAATGCGCGGCCTCGCGCCAACGGAACGCCGAGCACGGAGAAATAGTTCGAAGTGACGACGGCACTGAACGCGCGGCGGGTATCGCCTTTCTGGCCCAGGCCGATGAACGCGAGGTTGAAACCCATTACGTCACTGAAAACCGTGTTCTGCTCGCGAACGTCGAGATAAGTCGGATAAGAAAATCCGCGGAATTTTTTCGGATCCTTCTTGTCTTGAGAAAAGAGCTGCTCCATCTCGTGCGGCTTGGCGTAAGCAGGCGGAGCGAAGAAAAGCGTGTTCACCAGGGTGAATACGGCGGTATTCACGCCAATGCCGAGCGCGAGCACGGTTACCGCGGCAATTGTAAACGCCGGCGCCTTGAACAACTGCCGGAACGCAAATTTAAAATCACGAATCATGGTCAGGCATTGTGGCTAAGCGCGATCATCGGATCGGCGCGGGTTGCGCGGAGGGCGGGGATGTAACTGGCGAGCAAAGCGACGGCGGCGAGCGTAACGGTGACGAAAACAAAGGTAGTCGCGTCAAACGCGCCGACGCTGTAAAGCAAAGCGGAAAGTGTTCGCGTCGACAAAAGAGCTAGCACAAGGCCGATCGCGGTCCCGATTCCAACAAGCTTGAGCGCGTGGCCGACGACAAGACGTAAAACATCGTGACGTTGCGCGCCCAGCGCCATCCGGACACCGATTTCGTGCGTTCGTTGCACGACCAAATACGAAATCACTCCGTAAATCCCGACGCCGGCGAGTAACAGGGCGATCCCGGCAAAAGCGCCGAGCAACAGGACCGACATCCGGCGCGGCGCAATTGAATCGGCAGTGACCGCTTCGAGCGTGCGAACGTTTGCTATCGGCTGATCGGGGTCGATCGATTGGATTTCCCGACGAATGGCGGAGGTGAGAGTGCGCGGATCCTGCGTGCTCCGCACGGTCAGAACCATGGTGCGTTCTGGGTCTTGGGCGAGTGGAAGGTAGTACTCAGACTGCGGATCAACATCGAGAGCGCGGTGTCTGATGCTCCGAACGATTCCAACGATCGTCAGCCACTTCGGATCCGGTTTACGCGTATCGCTAAACGTGATTCGCTTTCCGAGCGCGTCTTCGTTCGGCCAATATTTTTTTGCGAGCGCGTCGTTAATAATCACAACGCCGGGAGCGTCGATGTTGTCCGATTCGGCGAAGAAACGTCCGCGCAGCAGCGGCGTCCTAATAACTCGGAAATAATCAGGCGAGATGGTGCGAAGTTCCTCGTCCGGTGTTGGCTCCTTGGCACCAGTCGACCGGCCCTCGATTGCAAACGAAGAATCGGTGTTCGAACCGCTCAGCGGAAGAACGATTGTGCCACCGGCGGCTTCCACTCCAGGCAATTGCCGAACGCGACGCAACGCTTCGTTCCAGAAATTTATGATCGCCTGACCATGGTTGTAGTCAGAACTCCCGCGCGGCGGATATTTCGTGTCGGGGAGATCGATCTCGGCGGTGAGCACGTTGTGTCGATCAAATCCGGGATCGATATTTTGCACGCGGGCGTAACTTTTCAGTAAGAGCCCGGCGCCAACGAGAAGAACAAGGGCGAGCGCGATTTCGGCGACTACGAGTGAATTGCGGAGCTGATTTCTGCGCGCGCCAGTCGTCGAGGATCGGCCGCCTTCCTTTAATGCTTCGGTCAATTCCGGCTTCGCGCTCGCGAACGCGGGAATCAAGCCAAACAGAATTCCGGTTCCGACGGCCACTACCGCGATAACCATGAGCACAATAAGATCGACATCTACTTCAGCGAGGCGCGGAACCGTGCGCGCGCCAATTTGCTTAAGCAATTCAAGTCCCCAGATAGAAAGAACCACTCCGCCAGCCGCGCCGGCCACAGCGAGCAACACACTCTCAGTCAGCATTTGCCGAAGGAGACGCCACCTGCCGGCGCCGAGTGCGATTCGAATCGCGAGCTCGCGTTCCCGTGCGCTCGCCCGCGCCAGTAGCATGGTGGCGAGATTTGCGCACGCGATCAGGAGCACGAAGATCACCGCGCCGAGCAAAATCGCCAAGCCGGTCCGCATTCCACCGACAACCTGGTCCTGCAGCGGGTAGATTCGAGCCCCGAAACGCGCTCCGCTATAATTGTCAGGGTACGCGCGGATCCAGTCTGCAATGATTGTATCCAATTCGGCTTGCGCTTTGACCAGTGAAACATCGGACCGCAATCGCGTGATCAGGCCATAACTCCGGTTACCGCGATCCTTCAACTCGGTCGGCGTGAACGCGACCGGCTTCCAAATATCGACGCGTTCCGCGAACTGATTTCCCTGAACACCAAACAGTGGAATCGGAAATTCAAATTTGGCCGGCATGATCCCGATCACGGTGTAATTGCGGCCGTTCAAAAGAAGTGATTTGCCGATCAGTGACGGATCGGAATTGAAGCGGCGCTTCCAAAGCCGCTCGCTGATCACAATCATGTCATCGTGACCCTGACCTTGTTCTGCGCGGGCAAACGTGCGGCCTTTAATCGGTTCGACGCCGAGCAACGGAAATAATGTCGGCGTCACCAGCGCACCGGAGATGCGTTCCGGAACATCGCCGGCGCCGAGATTGAATGTTTGATAAGTGAACGACGCGAGCTGGGAACCGCTTTTGAAGGCCTTTTCGAGGTCGAGATACTCTGGAGGAGAAACTGGAATTCGGTCGAGCCCCTGGGCCGCAAATTGTTCCCAAATCAGCGCGAGCTTCGTCGGTTGCTGATATGGCAGTGGCCGGACCAGCAATGCATTGATCAAACTAAACACGGCGCTGTTCGCGCCAATCGCCAGGGCCAGCGTTGCGATCGCGATGACGGTGAAGCCGGGACTCTTCGCCAGGCCCCGCAGCGCCACTTTGATCTCGTTCAGCATAATCGCTGGTGATTATCGATTTTTACATTTCGTTAGGCCGCGACCCGGCTGTCTCCACCACACGACCGTCGAATAAGTGGACGGTGCGATCGGCATGCTGGGCGAAGCGCTCGTCGTGCGTGACCATGCAAATGGTTGCGCCACCGGCGTGCAGTTCCTTGAGCAAATTCATCACTGCTTCACCATTTCGGGAATCGAGGTTTCCCGTCGGCTCGTCCGCGAGCAGGATTGCGGGTTTGCCGGCGAGAGCGCGCGCGACGGCGACGCGTTGCTGTTGACCGCCCGAAAGCTGGCTCGGCAAATGTTTTGCCCGATGCGCCATTCCCACGCGATCGAGCGCCTGCGTGACCAAAGTTTTTCGGTCACCTGCGCCCATTCCGCGATAGGTCAGCGGCAACTCAACGTTTTCGAAAACCGTCAGGTCGCCGATCAGATTGAAGCTCTGGAAAATGAAACCGATCTCGCGGTTCCGGATCCGGGCGCGGTCGGCAAACGAAAGATTCGCGACTTCGCCGCCTTTGAGCGCGTAACTGCCGTTCGAAGGCGTGTCGAGCAGGCCGAGGATCGACAATAACGTCGATTTGCCGCAGCCCGACGGTCCCGCGATCGAAATGTATTCGCCGTCGCGGATGTCCAAATGGATTCCAGAAAGCGCGTGTGTCTCGACTTCGTCAGTGAGAAACACTTTGGTGACGGCATCGAGCCGGATCAACGGAGTTGAGCCGTTCTTGCGTGATGATGTTTGAGGATTTGGTGAGGTGGAGGTCATTCTGTGATTGCTGATTGTTGATTTCTGATTGCTGATTTTGAATTTGCTGACCCGTCACGTTTGGAGCGTGACGCGGAGATGAACGAAGCGGCCATGATCGCGACCAATTCGTTTGCTTCCTTTAGCAGAGGAGCAATTTTCGTTTGCGGTAAAAGCTTGTCTTCGGCGATCAATTCCAACCAAAGAACCGTTTCGTCGGCTTCTTCCTCAGCGACGCCGATCTTGGAAATGAATTCGGCGTGCGAGCGGCCGCGGCAAGCAGAGCGATAATTTGCCGCTACGCTGGTACCGCTTCGAACAAGCTGGCTGGCAATAGCACGGCCCTTCGGTGTGCTCGGCAATGCATCCACCAAACGCATCACGCGCAATGCAAATTGTTTGGTGCGGTCCTTAAGGTCTTGCGCGTTCATTTTAAAAAATCAGCATTCAGCATTCAGAAATCATCAATTCAGCCTGATTCGTTCGTGTGAATCCCAGGCGCTGGTATCGGAAAGGATCACCTGATCGCCTGGATTCAGGCCGCTGAGAATTTCAATCGTGTTGACGGAGCTTTTGCCCAGCTTCACCGGCGTCCGCACCGCTTCGTTGCTGCCGGCAACCAGTTTGAACATTCCAACGGTGTTGTTTTCCTGGCCAAACGCCGGCCGGCCGACAAACACAACGTTGTCGAGTCGCTCGAGCTCGATCGTTCCGTCGACACTCAGGTCCGGTCGCGCCCCTTTCGGCAATTCTTCGTCGAACGCGACGTCGACTGTCACCGTGCCCTGCTCCACCGCTGGATCGACCCGTTTGACGTGGCCTTTGACCACACCATTGCGGGTGTCGATCGTCGCCTGCTGATTTGGCTGAATATCTTTTGCCTGCGTCTCTGCGATCTTGATCTGCGCTTTCAGCTTCGAGGGATCGGCGACGCGCGCGAGATTGTCGCCCGGTTTCACCCGCTGACCAACCTGCACCGGCAGCGCTTGCAGAACGCCGGACATTCCAGCTTTCACGTGCAGCGCTTCGACTTGATCGAGTTTTAATTTCGCGAGTTGGTTCGCTTGATCGACCGCCGCCTGTTTCGATGCCAACTGCGGTTCGATCGAGTCGTGCGCAAACGCCAACCGCTTCTGTTCGATCTCAGCGCCCTTGCCGCACTCCTCTTCTTTGATCTTCGAAGTCTTGTAAACGAGCTCCGCCACCAGACCGTTCTTCGCCAACTGGTCGTTCGTTTGGCGCTCCATTTTTGCCTGTTCGTAGGCGGAGTGGGCTGCCGTCGTCTTCGATTCCTGGTCGAGCAAATCGCGCTGCAAGTTCGCGCGCATGGTCGCAAGCTCCGCCTCCGCTCCTTTCGCCTGCAACTCCGCGTCGTGGGCGCTTTGTTCTAACTCTGGACTAGTCAACTCTAATATAACGTCACCGGCTTCGACTTTTGTTCCCGGCCAGATCAAAATTTTCTCGACGCTTGCTTCCGTCGTCGTCGGGAGCCAACGAAATTCTTCCGGAACAAGCGTGCCAAGACCGCGAACCTGCCGGACCATTGGGCCACGTTTCACCGTGTCGATCCAAACGCTCGAACGGTCCACGCTCGGCGCGGCCGGTTTCAAACGCGACAAGGCAAACGTCGCCAGGATCAATCCGACCGCGCTCGCTGAAATAATTAAAATACGGCGTTTCCGTTTTTTCGCGGCCACGCCTTCGCGGGGAACATCCATGGAAGAAAGGCTCTGCGTAAAACCGCTCGGCCTGACGATGGTGGAATCCTCCTCTTTCTGTGGTTGTGGGGTCACAAGTCCTTAAAACGGCAACGCGCGGCAAAGTTCGACCACCGCGCTCAAGCCGGCGACGATCGGCACCGCGGCGGTGACGATTAACGTCCCGAAAACTGCGGAGTCGGTCAGGAAATCGTGCTTCGCCTCGCTATCGAAATAATCGCGGCTGATGTCGCGCAACGATTTCGATGTCGGTGTTTTCGCGCAGCGGCCCGTGAAATTTCCCAGGGTTGAGGTCTGATAATGGTAATCAACGAACGGGAATTTCCGCGCGTTCTTGTCTGTCATTGAGGTTGGTTTCATAATTTTTCCCCTTTCGTCTCTAGTGAGAAGCGTTTCGGCCGCTCACTGGATTCAAAAGTTTTTTCACTTCGGTAGACCCCTATTGCAATGGCCATGCCACGCACCAAAACAAAGTTCTAAGTCGCTGATGATCAGCGACTAAAAGTTCTCGACGTTTTTGGATCAATCGCGAAGTGATCCGCTTCTGGGACAACGCCGTCCCGAATTCGGGACGCAAAAAGTCTATTATCCCGAACGAAGTGAGGGATCTCTCAGTCGGAGTTCGCGTCACAAAAGATAATGTGCGTGAACAACAACTCTCATCAGATGGCCCTCACCTCAGTCCTCTCCCAAGAGGAGAGGAGGCAACAAAGATTTGTCTGGGGTTCGACTTTCTCCTCTCCCTCAGGGAGAGGAAGGCGCGAAGCGGCAGTGAGGGAAAAATCTGTCATCCCGAATCCCGCCCGCGCGGGATGAGGGACCGCTCAGTCGGAGTTTGTGTCACGCGACCTCCGAAGTGTGATCAACAGCGCAGTAGGTGAGGTCCTTTTGCTTGCGCTCAGGATGACGATGCTATTTCGGCAAACGCAGCATCGCTTCCGCGCCGGTGCGATCGTTTCGATTCGTTAGGGTCAATGTTCCGCTGTGCGCTTCCGCGATTTGCCGGCTGAGGGTCAATCCGATGCCGGAGCCGCCCGGTTTCGTGGTGAAGAATGGAACGAACAAATTTGTCGGGTTCATGATCCCCTCTCCTTCATCAAGAACGATTACTTCGACGCAATCGCCGGCTTCGCGCCACCGAATCGTCACCGCTCCCTTCGTTTCGAGCGCAGCATCGACGGCATTGTGCACGAGATTGATCAGGACCTGTTCGATCTGCGCCGCGTCCGCGTAGATTTGCAGCTTCGGTCCTGGAACCATTTGCACTTTGAGCCGTGGCTCGAGATTCACCACGCGCTGCACCAGCTCGCCAAGATCGACATCTTCCTTTTGCGGCGGCGGCAGTTTCGCGAGTCGCGTATAAGCCTGCATGAATCGGCTCAATGAATCGGCGCGGGACGCGATCGATTTCAAGCCGCTCTCGGCGTCGTCTTTCCAATCGCGCGGCATCGGTTCGCGGCGCAGTAACGTCTCCAGACTTCCCGCGAGCGATTTAATGGGCGCGAGCGAATTGTTCATCTCGTGGCCAAGCACGCGGACAAGGCGTTGCCAGGCGCGGCGTTCTTCTTCGCGCAGGGTGCGACTCAGATCGGTCAGCACCAACAGCTCATGCGGCAAACCGTGTTCGCGAAACGTGCTCCGCCGTACACCCCAGCGACCGGAACCGCCGGGGAACGACAACGTCAGGGGCTCGTCTTCATCGACATCGTAACAAGCGGCCAGTCCGAGATCGTCGGCGTTCCGGCCTAACAATTTGTCCATCGGTTGCCCAAGGAGATTTTCACCGGCGCGATTCACCAGCCGTAAACGCCGGTCGGGATCGAACGTGAAAACCGCGACGTCGATCTCGGCCATGATCGTGCGCAAGAGCGCGGTCGCTTCGAACGCGCCGAGGCGTTGCACCCGCAATGTTTCGCCCAGCGTATTTACCTCGAGCAGCACTTCGCCGAGCGCGTCGTCTGCCCGCGCCCCGCGAGCGCGAATTGAGTAATCCCCTTCCCGCAATGCCGCGAGCAGATTGCTCATCGTTTGCAGCGGATGCACCACGTGATCGCGCGCGGCTGAAATGAATCCGGCGGCGAAAGTTATAATCAAGATCGTCAGCGTCCATTGCACTTTGGCGCTGAAATCGCCGAACCATAAAATCAACATCACGATGACCACCGCCGGCGTGACCGCGCCGATGATCAACCACGTCAATTTGCCCTGATGCGAAAAGCGATATCGATCTTTCGGCCCGCGTCTCATCAGAAGAAAATTTCGAAATGCGAAATGCGAAATGCGAAGTTCTGAAAACGCCAGGCTGGCTCGGGCCACAATTCGCAATCCGCAATCCGCAATCCGCGTTTCTTAGAGTCCATACTGTTGCAGACGCCGGTAAAATGCGCTTCGACTCAGCCCGAGCGATTCCGCTGCTTTCCGCGCGTTCCCGTTGTTTCGGGCGAGCGCTTTCTTGATTAAGAACGCTTCCACTTCTTCCAGACTCATATCTTCCAGGGTTTTCGATTCGCCTCCGCCACTTGTCAGGCCAAGATCGGCCACCTTGAGATGTGAACCTCGCGCCATCAACACGGCGCGCTCAATCACGTGATCGAGCTCGCGCACGTTTCCCGGAAACGAATGTTGCAACAGGCGATCGCGCGCGGTTTCGTCGAACCCCACCAGTTCCTTGCGATAACGTTGCGCGTGCATGCGCAGAAAATTGTTCGCCAGTGGAATGATATCTTCCCGGCGGTCGCGTAACGGCGGCAACGCGATCTCGATCGTGTTCAGGCGAAAGAGTAAATCCTGCCGGAACCGTCCAGCCGCGACTTCGTCGGCCAGGTTCGCGTTCGTCGCGGAAATGATGCGCACGTTCGCGTGCAACGTTTTCGAAGAACCCACCCGCTCGAACTCGCCGGTCTCGATCACGCGCAGCAATTTCGGCTGCTGGTTGAGCGGAATGTTCGCTATCTCGTCCATGAACAGCGAACTCTCGTCCGCCAGCTCAAACCGCCCGGCGCGATCGCTCTTCGCGTCGGTGAACGCGCCTTTGACGTGACCGAACAGTTCGCTCTCGAAAAGCGTTTCCGAGAGTCCGCCCATGTTCACCGTGATCATGCTGTGCGACGCGCGCGGCGAGAGCGCGTGCAACGCTTGCGCCGCCAGACTTTTGCCGGTGCCGTTTTCGCCGGTGATGAGCACGTTCGCGTCCGACGGCGCGACTCGCGAGATCATCTCGATCACCGGCCGCATCGACGGTGCGTCCGCGATCAGGTTGGGAACGGTGCCGCCGAGAAGTTTGTTGGCCGCCTCCAATTTCCGGCCTTTGCGCAACGCGCTGCCGAGTTCGATTTGCGTCCGGACAATCGTGAGCAGGCGCTCGTTGTCCCATGGTTTTGGAACAAAATCGCGCGCGCCGCGTTTCATCGCCTCGACCGCCAGATCGATCGTCGCCCACGCTGTCATCACTACGATCGGCAACGTGCTGTCGAGCGCCTGAATTTTTGGGATGACTTCGAGTCCTTCCTGTCCCGACGTAGTATCGCGGGTGTAATTCAGGTCCATCATCAGCAACGCGTAATCGCGTTGCTGGAGTGCGTTGAAAATTCCGCTGACCGAAGTGACCGACTCCGTTTGGTGCCCCTCGCCTTTGAGCAAAATCCGGAGCGCTTCAAGCACATCGCGCTGATCATCGGCAATAAGAACCCGGCTCACCGGCTAACTCTCAACCGCGAATCCGGCGAACTGTCAATCCCGACAACTGTAGCGGCGGTCTACTTGTCACGCCGTAACCGAATGGCGAAGGCGGATGACCGTCGCATTAATTGCGCTTCCGGATCCATTGTAGCGGTGCTTGCTTGTCACGCCGTAGCCAAACGGCGAAGGCGGATTTTTGTGTCATGTCGAGCGGAGCCGAGACATCTCTAAATATTTCAGAAATAGTAAGAGATTGAACTCGTTCGTCTCCCGACTCTCTCGACGCTACCCTCGCGACGCGACCGTCCATGTCGCTCGTCCCACTCGCTCCATTCCTCCACTTCGGTCGGAATGACAGATAAACAGGCGTTCGCCGCGGCGAGCGCCTCTACAACTTTGTCCGACTAATAACGGGCCATCCCAACCACGGCGACGATGTTCGAAAAAATTAGCCAGGCTGTGATCAAACCGAGCACAGTGAAGGCCGAAAATTCGGCCAGATAATGCCGGCTTTCTTCTACGCCAAAGAACTCACTGCTTAATCTGTGGAACCCAGGCGACCTCTTTGCCGGCCGGCTGGCGGCGAACCCTGTCTGTGTTTCCGCTGTCGGAAGATAGTTGTACTCCGTTAATGGAGAGCTCCGGTGTTTGCGCGCCTGGCCTGTCGATTTCATCAGCTCTTAAACAAGCTAGTTCCCTGCCAATCCGATTGTGGGAAGTACGTAGCTTGGCGCGGGATCAGTTCCGTTAGGAATTCCTAAGCAGTCGAGTCACTGCCACGACCATCGACATGATCGGCCAGGCCGTGATCAGGCCGAGCACGGTGAAGACTAAAAAGTTAGTCACATAATCCCGGTATGCTTCTGCGCCGAAGAACTCACTGCTTAATCTATGGAACCCAGGCGACTTCTTTCCCGGATAAACGTTAGTGCCGCTCGACTTGGCGTCGTCGGTCGCTTGGAAATTGTAATCGGTTAATGGAAAACCAGTGTGCTGTTTGTGACTGATTTTAGGTGTTGGTTTCATAAATTCGTAACTAAAATTGTTGAGTGTTTATTCCCGAATTCGGTTCGGGTGACCGGCGCAAAAACCCGCGCGTGGTGAGATTCGACCACTGGGGTGCCGCGAAATTGCGGGCTCCAACTTGGCGAGATCGAGCGAGCCTTTATGCAGCCTGCCCACAGTTGCGGGCGGGGGGATCTGGCGCGTTGATCGTTTTCATTTCGACCAGTTTACATCGCCTTGTCTACTTGTCTAGGGTTTAAACACGACTATCGTCGTAAGTCCCTATCGTTGTGCATGAAACGATTATGAATATTCTAACAATTGCTAGATCGGCGCGGGGGGGAGCTCCTTGTAAGCGGCTACCGCGCGGTCAGTTCCGAGCCGGTTTCGGCTGGAACGACTCGAAGCATCATGAATTCGGAATGCGCGTTCGACCACGCGTCCGCTTCTCGCTTCGTATCAAAAAATCGGTCGACCACGATCGCCTTGAGCTGGCTCGCAGTTCGCCCGCATAGACGCGCGGCTTTGCGACTGACGACCGCCGTTCCGGTATCGACTGCGGTGCAGACTGCATCCGGAAAAACGACTTTGCTGCCGTACGGAATTCGTTTCGGATCGACGGCGCAATGCCCGGGGCGCAGTCGTCGGCCGGTACTGGCGAACTTAGAGCCTTCGCCCGCCCAATAACTGGTCACGCGGGCCAAGACCGACTCCTCGCGCGCGAAAGCGGTCGTCACTAGCGATAACAAAAATATGATTAGGTAGGATAGTTTCATGGTGTCCAAGCGTTGCTCCGCTGCTGTCGAGTCTTCGGGTGAGCACGCTGTTCGCCGATGCCGAAAGCCGCAGGAATGCAGCCTCGGTTCGGAACAGCCCCGGCGCGCCAGTCTTTGAGGACGCGCGGACTTCTGACGACCATTCGCCATGGCGAACGGGCCCTCTTAATAGACGAGGTGAACGACTTGTCAAACGATCACATCATTACGTTGGCAAATAAGAGCCGGGCTCAGCGGCTGCCTCTACAACCGCCAGTCTGGCTCAGACCATCCCGGGATAATGACCGGAATAGATGAGCAGCGCATCAACGGTGTCCTGAATGCCGTGGGCAATAATTGGCGCGAGCAGATTGCGACCGGTCGCGAGATACAGCGCGCCGAGAATCGCGCCGTCGACCATGTTTTCGGAGATGCCGGTGACGCCTTGTGAAAAATGATGAAGACCGAAAAGGACGCTCATGACAATGAAACTGACGATCCATGCTCCATTGGAACCGCCAAGAACTCCGGCCACTCGATTCATGACATAGCCGCGATAAACGAGTTCTTCGCCGAACGCCGCCACCACCCAGAAGAGCACCAGCGCGGCCACAAGCTTCTTCCCATTGCCGATCAATGAATTCAGCTGGCTCAGATCAGGTCCTTTTCCAAGCAACTTTGTTAACACCGGCTGCGTCACGAACAAGTCGAGCGCTTCCATCCCGAGTCCGACCAGTAATCCGACGAAAATCAGCATCGGCCAATTGGGAGCGATCGTGAATCCGACGTCCTTCCAGCGTTGCCCGCGCAGGCGCAGTGAAATCCAACCTAAAACAAAGAGATACGGCACTTTGCTGACTGGTAGCAGGTGTCGCCAGGCCAGATAAAAAATCCCGGCGACGACTGCGATCTCTACGACAAACAGCCACCGTTTTCCGCGGTCCTTCACTGGTACTGCATCCACAGCATGCCTTGTTAACGAATCGGCAGGATTCAATCAAAAACAAATCATCGGCGATGGCAAAATTGGCCCGATGACAAAACGACTGAGCGAACTCTACGCGCAGCGCACCGCGACCGAAGGCGTCAAAGTAGTTCGAGGAGATGTAAGCTGAACTCCGAACACGCGAAGCTTGTTGCGTTCCGTGTGGCCGTAGATACACAATCCCTTATCAGCTGCAATAGTCCCCGGAATGTTCCAGTTAAAAGAGTCGTCGCTTGAGTGGGCGCTTAAACACCTCGCCCGGTTTTACGCTACGGATTTCTTCCCGCGAGCGTTTGAATTTGCAGCGATCGCCGATCAATGGGCCGAGATCAAAGGTTATCTCCTAGGCCTTGATCTGCACGGATACGTTCCTCAAACGCCGATAATGTCCTTAGCGTTAAAACCCAATGGAACGTTTCGCGTCGTGCATCAACTGGATCCCATTGACTCGATAATTTACACGGCCCTGATGTATGAAATGGCTGCGAAGATCGAACAGTACCGGATACCGCGTAACGAGAAGATCGCTTGGTCCTATCGGATCAACCTCAGCGTAAAGGGATCATTTTTTAATCCAGAGGACGACACTACCGCGAATATTTACGTCGAACGAAGGAGCTTGCAGATGAGTTCCAAGGTGGGTTCGTCGTCACGTGCGACATTGTAGATTTTTTTAATCAGATTTATACGCACCGCATTCAAAACCTAATCGTCGAGGCGTGTGGACCGGCGTTTGAAGGTCATGGGAGGGCAATGGAAAAATTTCTCCTGGGCCTGAACACTCTCACTTCACGCGGTGTGCCTGTCGGCCCTGCGCCGAGCATTATAATTGCAGAGTTGGTCGCTGCGGACATTGATCAAAAGATTTTAAGCTACACTCGCAACTTTGTTCGCTGGGTCGACGACATCTCGATCTTTTTCCGAAGCAGAGACGAGGCCGAGAGGGTACTTCACGAACTCACAGCCTTCATTCACGAAAACCACCGACTAGTCTTTTCAGGTGAGAAAACGCGAATACTTCCAGGTCGAGCGCTTCATTCGCACATTACGTGACGCGGAGGCAGAGGAAAAAAAGCGTTTTACCGCGCACGCGGAAGAGCGAGCGATGGACGAGTATTACGAGGAACTTATAGAAAAGATCGCTCCGTACGGAGACTTGAACGATGCTTTCGACGAAAAAAGGTATCAGCAAGTCCTCGACGCAATTCAGAAGGACGGCAGGTACGACATTCTCTCCGAAATCTATTCTAAAGCACTGAATGAAGAGTTAAAAAAAGCATTTCCAGAGTTTGCTGTAATTCGCCGAATACTTCGCAACGCAGGTAGGTATCGGATTCGCTCAATTGTATCTGCCGTATTAGAGAACTTCGACAAACTTCTACCGCTAATGCGGGAACTAATATTATATTTGCTTAAGGTTCTGACAAAAGACGTAGCGGTTGAACAGCAAAACGCGTTTAGGAAGATCCTAGAAAACCCCCGAGCTCAGCTCCCCTTCGTTAACATGTGGTTGAGTGCGCTGCTCGAACATCCGGCTTTTAACGAAATCAAGCTCCCAGAAGATTATGAAAAAATCCGCGCGATTCGAGACCGCGCTTTGATAGCCATTCGGCGCCAGGATCGAACATGGGTAAAAGGATACAAGAACGCTGTTGATACGCTTGGACCCTGGGAGAAACGCGCTGTTCTGTTTTCGTCTAAAATCCTGTCGAAAGATGAGAGACGAGCGTGGATGCGGGTCGCCGCTCAGCGCGGAGACCGGCTGGAAGTAGCTGTGGCAAGGTTCGTAATTCCATAGCGCTTGGTTTGAAAGGCTGGCACGAAGTTTTGCTTTGGCTTCATGGCAGATCAACCACGCCTGCTCCGAGCGAAGACGTGACAGCAGTTTTCTGGATGATACCATGCGCGAAATGCAAGCTGACGATTGGGCATGACTGAGCGACCAGGAACTTCTCGAACGCCACATCTGGAAGCTCGGCTTGCGGGTGTCGTTTTTCACTGAGCAATGAGATCGGAGCGTAGCCACTGCTACTCTTGACGATTTCGTCTGGAGACGACCATAATCGCCGCCTAACCGGAGGACGGCCATGTTACATCTCGATACTGGAAATACTGCCTTTACACTCCTGTGCGCGAGCCTGGTGATGTTGATGACGCCGGGACTGGCATTTTTTTACGGCGGGCTCGTTGGACGAAAGAACGTGCTCGCCATCATGATGCAGAGTTTCGTCTCGATGGGCTGGACCACGGTGCTGTGGTGGGCCTTCGGATTCTCGCTCTGTTTCTCCGGCGATCAGAAAACCGGCACGGATTTCTTTGGCATTATCGGCAACCTGAACTGGGTGGGCCTGCGCGGCATCACGCTCTCGACGCCATCGCCTAACGACACGATCCCGATGCTCGTCTTCTGCGCCTATCAGATGATGTTCGCCATCATCACTCCGGCGCTGATCACTGGCGCATTTACGAACCGGATCACATTCAAGGCTTACATGCTGTTTCTGACGGCGTGGCTGATTCTGGTTTACTTTCCGTTCGTCCACATGATGTGGGGCGGCGGCATCCTGGCACAGTGGGGGGTAAAGGATTTTGCCGGCGGAATTGTCGTGCACAACATCGCCGGAATCGCCGCCCTCGCCTCCATTCTCTACGTCGGCAAACGCAAAGTCGTGGACCGCGGTCCACACAGCATTCCGCTGGTTGCGCTCGGCACTGGCTTGCTCTGGTTCGGTTGGTACGGCTTCAATGCCGGCTCCGAGTTTCGCGTGGATTCGACCACGGCGGTGGCGTTCATCAACACCGACATCGCCGCTTCATTCGCGGCCATCGCGTGGATGCTCGTGGATTGGCGCGTTTCGAAGAAACCGAAGTTCCTCGGCTTGCTGACCGGTGCCGTGGCCGGTCTGGCCACGATCACTCCCGCGGCGGGCTACGTGTCGCCAACAACCGCAGTCATCATCGGCACTGCGGCGGGTGTGGTCTGCTATTACGCCTGCGCGCTGAAGAACCGGCTGGAATGGGATGACGCTCTCGATGTATGGGGCGTGCACGGCGTGGGCGGCTTTCTGGGAATTGTTCTGCTCGGCGTATTCGCTTCGACGGCGTGGAATCCGGCTGCCAACGGCGGCGTGAATGGATTGCTCGCCGGCGACTCCAGCTTCTTTTTGAAGCAGCTTGCCGCGGGACTGTTCTCGTCGGTTTGGGCGCTGATTTTCACGCTGGGGATGCTTTGGATCATCGATCGTATCACGCCCGTGCGCGTCGAAGATGCACACGAAGAACTCGGCCTCGACGAGGCGATCCACGGCGAGACTGCGTACGTGGAAGTGGATGTAGCGGTGATCCGGCCTGGGCAACCGCTATGATCGCAGCCTTGGCGGCATTGCTTTCTTTTTGATGCGCCACATTCGGTTTCTGGGCGGGTCCCGCATAAACGTCCTGCGACTCGGCTGGCTTCAGAAACGGATCGTCCTTCTTCTTAGCGCAACGATTCTGGTCGGTATCGTTTCGGCCAGTGAACCAACTCCTTCGCCAAGGCCCGAGCCTCGTTTCAAGATTTCCGGCTGGATCGACAGCGGCGTCACTTTCAATCCGGACAGCCCGCAAAGTAATCAGAACTTCGGCCGGCTTTTTGACGATCGCGCAAACGAGCCGCTGCTGAACCAAATCGTGATCAATTTTGAGCGCACGCTCGTGCCGGAGCCCGGCGAGTTCGATTGGGGTTTCAAGTTGCAATTCATGTACGGGAGCGATGCGCGCTTCATCCATTCCCTCGGTCTGTTCGATCGCACTGCCCACGAAATTCTTCAGCCCGACTTGGTCGAAGCTTATCTGAACCTGCACTTTCCAGTCATGACCGAGGGAGGATTCGATTTGAAACTGGGCAAGTTCGTTACCTTGGAAGGAGCGGAGGTCATCGACCCGCGAACCAACTTTTTCTACTCGCACACCTACATTTTTAATTTTGGAATTCCGTTTAACCACACCGGCGCGCTGGCCACCTTTCACGCAAGCAAGTTGCTCGATCTTTACGCTGGAATTACTCGCGGGGTTAACACGAGTATCGAGGACAACAACGACAGTCCCGCGTTTGATGGCGGCGTCGGACTCAATCTTCTCGACGGAAAACTGACCGCGCTCGCCAGTACGCACATCGGCCCGGAAACACCGAACGACAACCGGCATAACCGTTATCTCAACGACCTCACGATCACCGCAAAGCCAGCCAAGAATCTCACTTCGATCACCGATCTGAATTACATCTACGATGAAGCAGCGGAGGCGACCGGCTACGGCGTTGCACAATACTTCATCTATACGATCAACGATGTTTTTTCGATCGGCGTGCGCGGCGAAATCTGGCGAGACGCTGACGCATTCTACGTAGCCTCTTTCGCCGAGAACGACGACGCAGCCGACCTCTTGCGTGGCGGTTCGGTCACTGTTGATCCACGCACGGTTGGCGGCGGCAAGACCACCTACGGCGCTGTGACTTTAGGATTGAACATTAAACCACCAGTGCCGAAACCCGCGGCCAGCTTGGTCATTCGCCCTGAACTGCGTTTCGATCGTGCACTGAATGGCACGCGGCCGTTCAACGATTCCAGCGATTCCAACCAATTCACAGCCGGTATTGACGTCATCATCACTTTTTAGTTGTGCGAGAGTGAGCGGCTTTATCGCTGGAGTTTACTTTACGCGTCAACCAGCAGATCGACTGCGCCATTCATTTCAGCGTTGGCGCTGGGGGAGGGCAACTTTTTTCTTTGGCGGTTGCATCTACACCGCAACTTCGACGTCTGAAGTTTCGAAAGTGAGCGGCATCCCGCGCTCGGCACGAACCTCGAGAGACAGCGCGATCGCTTCCTTGACGTTCGCCATCGCTTCCTCGCGGGTCTTGCCTTGACTCACGCAGCCGGGAATCGCCGGGCACTCGACGATCCACATCTTGTCCTCGTCCTGATAAATGACGGTCGGGAACTTCATCGCTCGATTGTGGCACATTGTATTACTTTGTTAACATTTGTGAACACTTTGTGCACATCGGGCGTGTCCTGAGTCGACGGTCATAGACCGCCGCTACAGTTCCTGATATTTTGCGCAAGATGGAATCGCCTGACTGGGCATTCGGAAGAAGTTGAAAGGTTGAATTGTTGAGGGGTTGAGGCAAAAGGCCTAAGACTATTCCCGCATGGAAGTTCCCGACTGGGCGGCATTGACTGACGAGCAGTTGCTCGAACGCCGGATTTCCAAGCTCGGGTTGCGGCTCGAGGCGACGCCGCTCGAGACGCTGATCCAACAACTTTACACGGAGCTTTCGGCCAAGGGACTCGCCTTTCATCCGCCGACCCACATCGGCGACGAATGGTTCGTGCCGATCGGTATCCCGGCGATCTTCGTTCCGTTTTTCCTTGTGCACGATCGTCTCCGCGCGCTGGAGCGGACGATGATGCTCGAAGTCGAAGGCGAGACGCCGGAGTGGTTCATGAAATTGATGCGACACGAAGCCGGTCATGCTTACATGTATGCCTACCGGTTGACCCGGAAGAAAAAGTGGCAGCAAATGTTCGGAGAAACATCGGACGAAGAAACGCCGAGTTTTTATCGGCCGCGCCCGTTCAGTCGCAGTTACGTGATGCATCTGGACGATTGGTATGCGCAGGCGCATCCGGATGAAGATTTTGCGGAGACGTTCGCGATCTGGCTGACGCCGGAGTTCGACTGGCGGAAGCGTTACGCCGGCTGGAAAGCGCTCCAAAAACTCGAGTACACCGATGAATTGATGGGCTCGCTGAAAGGGAAGCCGCCGGTGCATTGTCCGGAATTTCGAGTGGCCGATTACAATTTTCTGAACGTCAAACTCAAGACCTATTACGCGCGGAAACGGAAACTCTACGAGGAAATGTATCCCGGCTTCTACGATGTCGATCTTAAGCAGTTGTTTTCCGCACAGACCGGGATCAAAGCGAGCAGCTATCTGCGCCAGCGGCGCCGGCGATTGATGAACTCGGTGACCCAGTGGACGAATGAGAAAAAGTTTCGAGTAAACAAACTGCTCACTCGATTGATCGATCGCAGCGACGAACTCGGCCTTCGCGTCCAGAATGATGATCCGCAGCAGGATTTTCGCGTCGCTTCTTACATCACAACCCTGGTGATGAATTACCTTTTCACCGGCAAGTTCAAGCGCACCAAATAACGAGTGTGAAAAAGAAACTCAAAGTCCTGGTGCTGTTCGACGGCGTGCGCCCGACCAAGATCGACGAGGACTTGAGCAAGGAAATGAAGACCGAGGATTGGAAAACCGAGGCGAACGTAATGGCCGCCCTCGTCGAGCTCGGTCACACCGCCGAGCATCTCGCCATCTTCGACGATGTCGATCTTGTCCGGCAAAAAATGGAAAGCTTCGCGCCGGACGTTCTTTTTAACCTGGTCGAACAATTCAAAAACAATCCCGGATTCGATCAGAACATCGTTTCGCTTCTCGAAATGCAAGGCGCGCCGTTTACCGGTTGCGGCGCCACCGGTCTCACTCTTTGCAAACACAAAGGCATCTCGAAAAAAATTCTCGGCCATCACGGAATCGCCACACCGAATTTCGTGGTCATCCCGCGCGGGCAGCGCATCGGAGGTCCGCGGAAGCTCAAGTTTCCAATTCTGGTGAAGCCGGTGAAAGACGAGGCATCCTACGGAATTTCGCGGGCCTCATTCGTTCAGAACGAGGAGCAGTTCCGCGATCGGATCGCGTTCATTCACGAAAAACACAACAGCGACGCGATCGCGGAGGAATACATCGACGGGCGCGAGCTTTACGTGAGTATGATGGGCAACACACGGTTAACAGTTTTCCCGATCCGCGAACTGGTGTTCCGTGAAGTGCCGCCGAACGAACCAAAGATCGCGACTTACAAGGCGAAGTGGGACGAGGAATACCGGAAACGCTGGGGGGTGGATGGCCAGTTTGCAGAAGATCTTGAGCCGGCGCTGGTCGCCGAGATCGAGCAGATGTGCAAAGACATTTATCGTTTGCTCACAATCGATGGTTACGCGCGGATCGATCTGCGACTGGCGGCCGACAGCAAGATTTATTTCATCGAGGCGAACCCGAACCCGCATCTGGCGGCCGATGAAGATTTCGCCCAATCAGCCGAGAAAGCCGGCCTGAAGTATCCGCAGTTAATTAACGCGATCATGCGGCTAGGGATGAGTATGGCGCGGGGCTAAGGTCCGAGCTCGCCACGGGACGAGTCCGTCCTCCGGCGGACCGGACTGGCGGTTAACAGGCGTCCCGAGGCCAGCGGTTCAAAGAAAAGTTACGCGCAACTTAGTCGCGGTCGCGATAGTTTATACAGAGGCGTAGAGTGATGACTGCCCGGCTTTGGTATGGAGCACACGACGTTTTTCGAACACTATCGCGTCTGCACGAGCAATGAGGAATCGGCCCAGGAAGTCAGCCGGACCGGCGCAGCGATTAATTACAAGGCGATCGATACCCGCTCGAATGAACCGGTCCAACTCCAACTGATTCCGGTCGCGACGATCGAGCCAACGAAACTCCAGCAGTTAAAAGAGCGCGCGGAAACTGCGGAAAAGCTCGATCACGTTAATATTGCCAAAACGTTCGCGGTCGGGGTTGAGCACGATTACCTCGCTTTGGTCTCGGAACATTTGGAAGGCGAAACGGCCGATTCATGGATTGTCGCCAATGGACCAATGCCGGCGGACGCTGCTTTACGCGTCGGGTTGCAAGTGGTCAGAGCAATCGGCGCCGCTGCGTTCTTTAATCTGACCCATCGCGCAATTCAACCGTCGAATCTCATGATCGCGCCCGGGCAATCGCCCGACGGCGGTTGGCCATTCGTGAAACTCTTGAATTTCGGTCTCGCCGGACTCGAGCTTCATTCGGACAGCAGCGAAGCGCGCGAACTGGCGCCTTCGATCTCGCCGCAATTCGCGAGCCCGGAGCAACGAGCGAATGGTGAAATCGATTTCCGATCGGAGATGTATTCGCTCGGCGCGACGATGTGTTTTTTGCTCACCGGCGCGGCGCCGCTGGCGGTCAGCGGAATGAAAGCGCGGTTGCGGATCCGCCGTCTGCCCGAGCTGCGCCGTGCGCCCAAGGTGTTGCACAATCTCCTTGTCTACCTGCTCCGCGAAAATCCGGAAAATCGGCCCCAAGATCCAGTCGCGCTCGAGCACCAGATGCGCGATTGCCTGACGAAGATCGACCGCCGTCAGGCGATCGGTCGCAAACTGGGAATTCCGTTGGCCGCGGTAATCCCGAGAAAATCGAAACAACCGAAGGAACCGGCAACGCCGCTCGCTCAAGTGATGCGCGGAGTCGTGGCGTTCGCCATTTTCATCCTGGCGACGGGAGCGGCGGCCGAATTTTTCTTCCCGGACAAAATTCCATTCCTGCATCGCGACGGAGAAATTGGCACTCCAGTTGGCGTGCCCGACGCCTCGAAGTTCGCGTCCGCGCCGGCTCAAGCGATCAACACTGGGCCGGTTGCGGCGAACCAACCGACGTCGAATCCGTCGCCAGCGGTTGCGGTTGCTGCGGCAGATCAAAACGCGTCGTCGGACGGCGAACAAACCCAAACTTCGAACGCGTCAGCACCGGAGACGGCTTCGACTCCGGTGGCTGCGAGTACTGCCGCCCAAATTGCCTCGGTTTCCCAACAACCGGAGCCGGCATTAGGACCAGGCGCGCAACCACCGGCCGCGACGGAAAGCTCAGAACAACCCTCATCGACACAAGCCAGTGAGTCGACTGAGCGGAGCAAAAAGAAAACGATCGCATCGAATCGAACGTCGACATCGAGAAGCGCCCGGATCAATCGCAGTTTGCCGGACGAAGATGAGTACGGCCGAGGACCGATTTACCAAGGTCGACCACACGTTGCCCGGGTCATCGGCAGGACGCCCGACGGCAGAATAATTGTGCGTTTATCGTCGGGCCGGGTCGTGACTTTGCCGCGCCTAAATAACGAGGACATTTACTCACCGCGCCCGCGCCGACGCGTTTTCGTGGAACGACCGGACGACGACTTCATTCCACCGGCGCAACCGTTTTACCCTAACGACTGAAGTCCGAGCTCGCCACGGGACGAGTCCGTCCGACCGGCGGACCGGGCTGGTGCTTAACCCGCCTTCGCCAAGGCTACGGCGCGGCAGGCATGCAACATCAAATGTCAGAAGCCGTTAAATCGCATCTCGGTCGTTGCGATGAAACCGAGTCGTTCGTAAAGAGCGCGGCCTTCGTCGGAAGCATGCAGGACGACGGAATCGATCCCTTCCTCGCGCGTCCAATCGATGATCCTCTTTATTAAGAGGGCCGCCAGCCCGAGCCGTCGCCAGTCCGGTTCGGTATAAACATTTTGGATGATGGCCTGGCGACCGGAGACGATGTCGATCTTGCCGTTCGCGTTGGTTTGCGGATGCGGTGGGACTTCGCGCAGTTGCACACCCGCGCCGGCGACGATCCGATCCGGTTGATTTTCCCGACAGGCGAGCCAGCCGATGTAATCGCCGCGCTCAAGCATCTTTTGCAGTCTGTCGCGGGATTGAACACGAAAGGATTCAAACAAATCCGGCGGCAGCTCGCCCATGTCCTGAAACATGCGGGCGCGATGCCAACTAATCAGTTCAGCATCGGCAATTGTGGCAAAACGAATCTCGAGCGCGTCGGACATCGAACGCAAACGTTCAACGCTTAATCCGCCTTCGCAACGTTCACGGCGCGGCCAGCGCTCAACACCCACGATTCAAAATAGGAATTCGGCTTCGCTTGTTTCAAGACGACAGCGGCGGCCCTGATTTGTAAGGCTAAAAAATTGGCTTCGCGCGAATGATTGGTAACGACTATGAAAACGAAACTTGCGGTTGCTCTAGTGGCTTTCCTATCTGTTTGCATGCTTGTCCGGCCAAGCGCCCAGGCGATCGGGATCTCGATCGACGTGGGTGATCGGCCGTATTACGAGGGTCCGGCCTATTGGGACGATGGCTACCAATGGTTTTGGGTACCTGGGTATTGGGGCGACCATCATAGATGGATTCGTGGCCATTATGAGCGCCGTGGCGAATGGCATCGCGAGCATGCCCGGGAGCATCATCACCACCGCGATCGCGATCATGATCATGATCATGATCGTTACTAGGGCGCAATCGTAGTAGCGGCGTAGATAGAAGAACGGGGTTTTCGGAGAATTCCAAACTCGCAATTCCGGCCCGCTGATTTAATTCTGGAGTGATGCAGGATGCCCTCACTCCGATGATGCAGCAGTATCAGCGGCTGCGGAAAAGCATTCCGGCGGACACGCTTCTGCTTTTTCGCCTCGGCGATTTTTACGAGCTGTTTTTCGAGGACGCTAAGGAAGCATCGGTGCTGTTGAATGTTGCGCTGACCAAGCGAAACGAAGTGCCGATGTGCGGCGTGCCCTACCACGCGGCGCCGGGTTACATCGCGAAATTAATCAAGGCTGGTCGGCGCGTCGCGATCTGCGATCAAACAAGCGAGCCGCAGCCGGGAAAAATTGTTTCGCGCGATATCACCCAAATCATCAGCGCGGGGACGGTGAGCGAATTGAATTTGCTCGACGCCAAGCGCGCGAATTATCTCGGCGCGATTTACGCCGGCAACGACGCTTTCGGTTTTGCCTACGCCGATCTGACTACCGGCGAATTTCGATTAGCCCAGCTGCAGGATCGACAAGCACTTTTGGACGAGCTGGCGCGCGTGTCGCCGTCGGAATTGTTGGTCAGCGCCGAGCAAAAGGAGTCGTTGGGCCAGATCGATCACGCGATTGAGTACGACAGCTACGCGTTCCTGCCGGAGCACGCGACTTTTACCTTGTCCGAACATTTCCAGGTCAAATCGCTGGACGGCTTCGGTTGCGCGCACATGCCACAGGCGGTCGCCGCCGCCGGTGCAATCGTGCATTACCTGAAGCATCAGCTTCGACGCAAAATCGATCATCTCAGCTCGCTCCGATGCGATGCGCCGAGCGATTACGTTTTACTCGACGCAGCAACGCAAACCAATCTCGAATTGGTTGAATCGCGAAGTGCGCGCGACATCAGTCTTCTCGCGGTGCTCGATCGGACGGTGACGCCGATGGGCGCACGCAAACTGCGCTCGTGGATTCTGCAGCCGCTGCGCGATCTGACCGAGCTCGGCTGCCGGCAGCAAATGATCGCCGATCTTTTGCAGGAGCCCGACCTGCTCGATTCGATTCGAACAGAATTGAAATCGATCCGCGATATCGAGCGCGCGGTCGGACGATTGAGTCAGGCTTCCGGCAACGCGCGCGACTTGGTCGCTCTGAAAGCGTCGCTCCAGCAAATCCCAAAACTGAAAACGGAATTGCAGAAAATGCTCGATCGCCTCGCCTTCGGCGCAAACCGGCCAAAGGAAGAAGGTGAAGGCGAGTTACTGGCGCAGCGGCTGCAAAACGAAATCCAGGAACTGCCAGCTTTGGCCGAGAAATTAACGAAGGCACTGCTGGACGATCCGCCGCTGGCACTGAAAGAAGGCGGAATTTTCCGTGACGGCTACGATGTCGATCTTGATGAGCTGCGAAACGGCTCGCGCGAGGGCAAGAACTGGATCAGCCAACTTCAGGAACGCGAGATCGCGACGACCGGGATCAAATCGCTCAAAGTGCGTTACAATTCAGTCTTCGGTTACTTCATCGAAGTGACGAAATCGAATTTGGCAAGCGTGCCTGAACATTACACGCGCAAACAAACCACCGTCGGCGGCGAGAGATTCATCACGCCGGAGTTGAAAGAGATGGAGGGAAAAATTCTCGGCGCGGACGAGCGCGCTCGAAATCTGGAGTACGAACTTTTCCAAAAGTTGCGCGAACATACACTACGCGACCTCGGACCGATTCAACGAACCGCGGAGGCGATCGCGATTGTCGATGTTATCTGCGCGCTCGCGAAAACGGCGCGGCTTTTCAATTATTGCCGGCCGGCTTTAAACGAATCGTTGCGGCTCGTGATCAAAGACGGCCGGCATCCAGTGCTCGATCAGAACCTGGTCGAAGAGAAATTTGTGCCGAACGACACAGCGTTGGATGGCGAAAATATGCGGCTGGCGATCGTGACCGGTCCAAACATGGCCGGCAAATCGACTTACATCCGGCAAGTCGCGCTGATTGTGTTAATGGCGCAGATCGGGAGCTTCGTGCCGGCGGCGAGCGCGGAGATCGGATTGGTCGATCGGATTTTTACCCGGGTCGGCGCAAACGATGATCTGGCGCGCGGCCAATCGACGTTCATGGTGGAGATGAATGAGACCTCGAATATCGTGAACAACGCGACCGAGCGCAGCCTGGTCATTCTGGATGAGATCGGCCGCGGAACATCGACCTTCGATGGATTGTCGATTGCGTGGAGCGTGGCGGAATTCTTGCACGATAAGATCAAGGCGCGCACGCTCTTCGCGACGCATTATCATGAGCTGACGAAACTGGCCGAGGAACGCAAAGGCGTTTGTAATTTTAACGTGGCGGTGCGGGAGTGGAACGAGCAGATTATTTTTCTGCGCAAGATCGTGCCCGGCGGCGCGGACAAGAGCTACGGAATCCAGGTGGCGCGGCTGGCCGGTTTGCCCAAAGAAATTTTGGATCGGGCGAGGGAGATTCTGGCACACCTCGAAAACCCGAACGGCGCTGTCGTGCACGAAAAGAAAAAGCGACGATCGACAAAGAACATGCCGCAATCGGAGAAGCCGCAGCTTGATCTGTTGTGATAGTCCGAGCCGGCCTGGCCCTTTTTCACTGACCGTAACCGCCAAGCGATTTATAATCGTAGTCGAGACGACCTATGCCGGTTAAAACCGAAAAAGAGCTCAACGAAACGCAGCGCAGTTTTTGGTTGAAAGCGTTGGCGGCGGTCGAGCTGCGCAATTTCGGTTACGCGATTTCGCTTTTGCAGGGGATCCTGAAACAGGAGCCGGAATTTCTGACCGGACGCCAATTGTTGCGCCGGGCCGAAGTCGCGAAACAAAAATCGGGCAAGAAAAGCTTTTTCAACATTTCGACCGCGCCGATCGCAGTGATGAAAGCGCAGCGCGAAGTCAAGAAAGCACCGCAGCGCGCGGTGGAAATGATCGAAAAAGTTCTGGAAGAGGAGCCTTACAACCGGCAGGCGAACCTGACGTTGAAAGAAGCCGCGGTCGCGGCGGGCTGGCCGGAGATCGGCGTGTTCGCGCTCCGGACGTTGCTCGAGGAAAATCCGCGCGACCTAAAACTGTTGCACGAACTCGGCCAGCTTTATCATCAGACCGGTCAAAGCGATGAAGAGGTGCTGGTTTACAATCTCATCACCGAGATCGATCCGCTCGACGCCGCGGCGCTGCGGTTGGGAAAAGACGCGTCGGCGCGAGCATCGATGAGCACCGGCGGCTGGACCCAAGCGGAAAGTTATCGCGAATTGATCAAAGACAAAGATGTTGCGACTTCACTCGAGCAGCAGAGCCGGATGCAATTAACCGGCGACGCGCTCGATCAGCAGATCGCCGAATTGCAAGCACGGCAGAAGGCTCAACCGCAGAATGTCGATCTGGCCCGGCGACTGGGTGCGTTGTGCGAACAAAAGGACGACATCGAATCGGCGATGAAATGGTATCAGCGTGCGATCGAGTTAACTGGCAGCAGCGATGCCGGTCTCATCCGAAAGCTGTCCAATTTGAAAATGCGCGGCGCCGAGCGCGACATCGCGGCGCATGAGGAATTTCTGGCCGGCCACCAGAAAAAAGACGCGGTCCACGCCAAGAAAGCCGAGGAACTCCAGGCGGCGAAGAAAAAGCGAGCCGAAATATTGATCGAGGAAGTGAAAAAACGGTTGGAGCGCAACCCGACGGATCTGCAATTGCGTTTCGAACTGGGCGAGCACCTGATTCATGCGCAACGATTTCGCGAGGCGGTGCCGGAATTGCAACGGGCGCGACAAAATCCAAACGCGCGCCTGAAGGCGATGAATTTGCTTGGCGTTTGCTATCGCGAACTGGGCATGCTCGATCTGGCGATGAAACAATTGGAGGAAGCGGCGAGAGAGATCATGACGATGGACGCGATGAAAAAGGAAATCGTCTACAACCTCGGGATCGTTTACGAAAAGATGGGCGAGGGCGAGAAGTCGCTCAATTGCATGAAACAAATTTACGAAGCGGATTATGGCTACAGGGACGTGGCCGAACGCGTGGAAAGCTCATATCAGCCGGGCAAGGAGGGAAGTTGAGTTGCTGAATATTCGCCGCGGCGAATCCGTCCTCTGCCGGATCGATCTCGCGGCCTCGAATAGCTGGCTTGCATCCACGTCCAAAGCTATGTCAAGATACGAACCTCTGGATGCCGAATGTCGGCATCCTAACCTGCAAACACCTATGAAAAAGAATCTTCTAATCTCACGAATCGCAATTGTCGTGCTGGGCGCGGGAGCGCTTTGCCTGGCTACCACAAGCAGCGCACTGAATCAATATCCACCGTTAAGAACCGGAGCGAACGCGGACGCTCCAAAAGCCACCCCGTCGCCGGCAAAAGGCGCCGCGAAAGCTGCCAGCAAACTGAGCGCGGCGGACAAGACTTTCATGATGAACGCGGCCAAAGGCGGCATGATGGAAGTTGAATGGGGCAAATTGGCGGCCCAGAACGGCCAAAATGCCGATGTGAAAAAATTCGGCAACCGGATGGTGACCGATCATTCCAAGGCCAACAGCGAGTTGATGGCGCTGGCCAAGGAAGAAGGGGTCTCGCTTCCAGCCGCGAAATCGGCGGGCAAATGGAAATCCGACAAGGATTACATGGACATGATGGTGAAGGATCATGAGGCGGACCTGGCCGAGTTCCAAAAAGAAGCGCAGAGCGGAACTGATCCAGACCTAAAGGCGTTCGCGGCCAAAGGCGCGAAAATGGTCAGTACTCACCTCAAGCTCGCTCAGGAAACGCAGGGCAAGCTGAAGTAAACCTGTAAAAATTACGTTTTGATGCGGCACGTCGTTTGGCGGCGTGCCGCGTTTTTTTGGGGTTTGCATTCCTTGGGGCAAACTTGAGGCTCTAACCAATGCGGAAGACAAAAATCATCTGCACGCTAGGCCCGGCGACGGAAAAATCGGAAATCATTCGCCGACTAATCGCGCGCGGAGCGGATGTCTTTCGCTTGAACATGAGTCATGCGGCCCCCGAATGGGTGCGCGAGATTGTTCCGCGCATTCGCAAGCTCGCGGATGAATTGGGACGTCCGATCGGGATTTTGCTCGACACGCAAGGTCCGGCAATTCGAACGGGACCATTGAAGACGCCGTTGGAGTTGAAGAAAGGCGACGTGCTGGAGTTGACGGTCGGCCGCGCGAAAAGGACGCAAAAAAAATCGGTCGACGTAAATTACGATAACTTCGCGAACGATGTCACCGTCGGCGACACGGTTCTGGTCGACAACGGCCTGATCAAGCTGGTTGTGGTCGAGAAGAAAAGGAATCGTGTTCTTTGCAAAGTCATTACTCCGGCGGCGCTCGGCTCGCGACGGCATATTAATTTGCCCGGTGTCCATGTCAGTCTTCCACCACTGACAAAGAAGGACGTTGCCGATGTTGGACTCGGGGCCCAGCTGGGCGTCGATTTTGTCGCACTCAGTTTTGTCCGCAAAGCCAGCGATCTGGTGGAGCTGCGCGATTTGCTCGCCCGCAAGAAAAGCAAAGCGCAGGTCCTGGCGAAAATTGAGGACCAGGCGGCGGTCGAATCGATTGAGGACATTATTAAGACCGCGGACCTTGTCATGGTCGCCCGGGGCGATCTTGGGATCGAAGTGCCGATGGAAGAACTGCCGATTATTCAGCGCCGAATCGTCAAGAGTTGTATTCGGCTGGGCAAACCGGTCGTGGTAGCGACCCATCTGTTGGAATCGATGATCACAAATCGGATTCCGACGCGAGCGGAGATCACCGACGTGGCGAATGCGGTTTTCGAGCAAGCGGATGCGATCATGTTGAGCGGCGAAACCAGCATTGGCCAATATCCGGTCGAATGTGTGGAGGTTTTGAATCGGGTGGCCACACGAATTGAGCGGAGTGGCGGTGCCGGTTACGCCGAATCGGCCATTCTGGAAGATGCGCGGCAAAAGACGGTGGCGGCTGCAGTCGTGCTGGCCAATTCCCTCGCCCGCTCAAAAATCATTGTCTTCACGCGGCATGGAAGAATGGCGCGCAATACCTCAAACCTGAGGCCAGCGCACTCGACCATTTTTGCATTCACGCCGGGCGAAGAAGTTCGGCGGCAGTTGTCGATCTGCTGGGGAGTTCGTCCGGCAGAAATTGAATTCAGCGATGACCCGAATGTGACGATTGAGACGGCGCAGAAGTATTTATGCGATCAAAAACTGACCACGGCGGGCGACAACCTGGTCATCATCAGCGACGTGCGGGCGCGGGACGCCTTAGTCGATTGCGTCCAGTTGCGGATAGTAAAATAATGTAGCCACCGGCCTGTGGCCGGTTTGTGGTTCAGCCCAGTTCTGATGGCCCGCAGGGCCGTGGCGACACTTATGCTTCGACCGGCAGCTCGACGTCGATCGGTTTTTCTTTCTTACTGAGCGCGCGCCGCAATTTCGAGAGCGCAATGTTTTGCAGCTGACGAATGCGTTCGCGAGTCACGCCGAATTTCTTTCCAACTTCCTCGAGCGTCTTCGGCTTTCCACCATCGAGACCGAAGCGCTGGAAAATGATTTTCTTTTCGCGATCATCGAGGACGTCGAGTAAACCGCCGACTTCGTTGCGCAGATTTTTATCGCGCAAAAGTTCGAATGGCGTTTGCGCGTCTTCGTCACCGACGATTTCGCCAAACTCGGTCGAATCGTCGTCGCTGATCGGCGCGTCGAGTGAAGCCGGACGAATCGAAACCGTTTTCAGCTGCGAAACTTTGCCGGCAGCGATTCCGATCTCTTCGCCAAGCTCATCGTCAGTCGGTTCGCGACCAAGCTCTTCACTCATCTGCAAGGAGACCCGGCGCATCTTGGAAATTTTGTCGACCAGATGAACCGGCAGACGAATCGTCTTCGACTGATTCGCGAGCGCGCGCTTGATCGATTGTTTGATCCACCACGCAGCGTAAGTACTGAGTTTACCGCCTTTGGCCGGATCAAAACGCTCAACTGCCTTCATTAAGCCGATGTTTCCTTCCGAGATCAGGTCGAGCAAGGGCAGTCCGAGATTGGCGTAGTCGTGCGCAATCTTGACCACGAGTCGCAAGTTGGACCGGATCATGAGGGCGCGGGCCTCGCGGTCGCCCTTTTTGATCTTGGCGGCGAGTTCAATCTCCTGTTGCGGGGTCAAAAGCGGGATTTGCCCGATCTCGCGCAGGTAAATCTTTATTCCGGTATCGCTATCTTCAGCGGCCATATAGCCTTTCTTCATGAAAAATTGGGGGTAGGACCGACAAGTTGCCGGCTTTTAGTTTCGTGGCTGGCTCCTTAAACGGATTTCTTAACATCAGGAAAACTACTTAACAAGGTTAAATATTCCGAATATTGACATCCCGCCAACGGGCTTTGTTCAAATTTTCTTAAAATATCCAGCGCGACCGATTTCGCTAAGGCGAAAGCCACCGGACACTCGGGCATTTGCCGCTTTTCGCCTTCGAAATTTTCTGCAAGGCTGTGTCCAACAGTTCCTCCCATGCTGGCAAAGATTTATTCGGCGGCGGTTTACGGCGTCGACGCTTACGAAGTGGAAATTGAGGTCAACGCCGGCGCGGGCGACCCGAAGATGGTCATTGTGGGCTTGCCCGATGCCGCCGTAAAGGAAAGCAAAGATCGCGTCCGAACAGCGATTGCGAATAGCGCGTATAAATGGTCGCGGAAACGGACCACCATCAACCTGGCGCCCGCCGACATTAAAAAAGAAGGGCCGAGCTTCGATCTTCCAATCGCGCTTGGAATGATTGCCGTTGCTGAAGAGCTGAACACTTCGGCGTTCGAGAAATTTAGTTTTGTCGGCGAACTGGCACTCGATGGGAGCGTCCGGGCGGTCAAAGGCGTGCTTCCGGTCGCATTAGAAGCGCGGCGTCGCGGCAAGCAAGCGCTCTTCGTGCCGGAAGCGAATGCGCTCGAAGCCGCCATGGTGAACAAGATCGACATCTATGGTGTGCAGAATTTGCGCGAGACATTCCAATTTCTTCGCGGCGAACTTCCGCTCCTCCCGACCCGCGGCGATCTCACCGGATTTTTCGCAACCCACCAAAGTTACGATGTCGATTTCGCCGATGTAAAAGGACAGCGTCACGTGAAACGCGCGATCGAAGTCGCGGTCGCCGGCGGTCACAACATTCTCATGATTGGCCCGCCTGGTTCCGGCAAGTCGATGTTATCGAAGCGGATTCCGACAATTATTCCGCCGATGTCGCTCGATGAAGCGATTGAGACGACGAAGATCCACAGCATTGCCGGATTTCTTGACGGCGAAAAATCTTTTGTCGCCACGCGGCCGTTTCGCTCGCCGCATCACACCATTAGCGACATCGGTCTGCTCGGCGGGGGCGCGTTCCCGACTCCGGGCGAAGTCAGTCTCGCGCATAACGGCGTGCTTTTTCTCGATGAATTGCCGGAGTTCAAACGATCTGCGCTTGAAGTGATGCGTCAGCCGCTTGAAGACGGAAAAGTAACGATCTCCCGCGCGGCCGGCAGTCTGACCTTTCCGAGCGAATTCATGCTGGTCGCGGCGATGAACCCCTGCCCGTGCGGATATTTTGGCGATCTCAAACGCGAATGCCGCTGCAGCCCGGTCCAAGTGCAACGCTATCGACAGCGAATTTCCGGTCCCCTCCTCGATCGGATCGACCTGCATATCGAAGTGCCGGCGGTGGAATACCGCGATGTTGCGAGCGAACGCCCAGAAGAACATTCCACTGCTATTCGCGAACGAATTGCTCGCGCGCGACAAAAACAGCACGACCGTTTTGCGCGCGACGCGAAAACAAATTGCAACGCGCGCATGACTACGCGGCACTTGAAAACGAATTGCAAGCTCAACCCCGATTCTCACGACCTGATCCGCGTCGCGATGACGGAGTTGAACCTGAGCGCGCGCGCCTACGATCGCATCCTGAAAGTCTCGCGGACGATCGCCGATTTGGACGACAAGATCGACATCGCGCCGGAGCACGTGAGCGAAGCGATCCAATATCGAACGTTTGATCGGACACTCTGGATTTAAGCCGTTTTTGTGGGAATGTTGAATCCGAGTTTGAGACCGGCTGCATCTGATAAAAGAAAGATGGGCAAACGATGAAAGCGAGCTCCGAGGCGGACGATTATCGGAGATGCGGAAATCTTCGAAGCCGGCAGAGGACAAAATTCCCCACAACCGACTGTAATTTTCAGACGTTCTCTCTGGATCGTTATCATGGCGGATCCGCTGGCAGTCCGGCCGCTTCCTTCCTCAACATCAGCCGTGAATACTTCCGTTACGAAGCGCGACGGAATTTTCTGGCCGAGGCCGCATTCTTTCTCGCCTTTGTTGCGATCCTGGCGGTGACGTTTATCTGCGGTGCGGTCGCGATCATTCACTTCCTCCATCTTCCCGCGGCCTGAGCCGGACACTGGAAAAAATGCGGATGATCAAAGCAATCGGGTTTGCGTCTCTCTCGATCGCTTTTTGTTCGCTCGCGAGTTGTCGCCCGGCTGTCGACCAAACATTGGAGGAAATGATCGATCACAGTTATCCAGTCGAGCCGACAGCAACTCTCAGCGTGACTAATCGCGATGGCTCCATTCGCGTTTACGGCGCTGGTGCCGGAACACACGATATCCGGGTCGAAGCAATCAAAAAAGCCTACAGCGCTGAGCGGCTGAAGGCGATTTCGGTCCAAATATCAGCGCAACCAAACTCGATCTCGATCGAAACAACCTATCCGCCAGATTCAGGCGCAGGCTTTTCCGACCGATCCGGAACGGTCGATTACGTCATTGTTGTTCCGCAAACAATCCGCATTTCAAAATTAGAACTGACTAATGGCGAGGTGCTGGTCGAAGAGATGCAGGGCGAAGAAGCGCGCGCACGACTCGGCAACGGCCGATTGTTCGCGCACAATTGCTTCGGCAATCTCGATCTTAGCCTCGGGACCGGCAATCTCGCGATCGCTTACGAATGGTGGGAGGACCGCGAGTTTTCGATCCACGCCACGATCCAAAACGGCAATGCCTTCGCTTATATTCCAGCGGACGCCGCCTTTCATGTTATCGCCCACACGTCCACTGGAAAAATCGCCAACGATTTCTCGGAAAAGGAGCAGCGGCATACCGAACCGATCGACAAGATCGACATGTCGGTCGGCGGCGGCGGCAAAACGACCTTTCAGTTCGAAACGCAGGATGGCAACATCAAGATTGCCGAACACAATCCATAACCAAAATCGTCAACCATGCCTTCGTTTGATATTGTTTCCGAAGTCGACGGACAGGAAATTGATAACGCGCTCAATCAGGCGCGGAAAGAACTCGCCACCCGGTTCGATCTCAAGGATGCCAAGACAGAGATTGTTCACGAAAAGGACAAGATTGTGCTCACGGCCGATGACGCCGCCCATTTGAAGGCGCTCCGCGAAATTGTGATCGGCAAACTTTCCAAACGCGGGGTCGATCTTCGCAATCTGAAACAGGAAGAACCTGCGCTCTCTTCGGTGGGTCATGCCCGGCAGGAATTAAAGATTCAGCAAGGTCTGGAAGGCGAAAAAGCCAAAGAGATCATTCAGGCGATCAAATCGCAGAACTTCAAAGTCCAGAGTCAGTTGCAAGATCGACAGATCCGGGTGACCGGAAAAAAGAGAGATGAGCTCCAAACCGTCATTCAGTTCGTGCGCGGCCGCGACTTCGGCGTCGCGACAAATTTCAAAAACTTCCGCGACTAAAGCCAACCGCGGATTACGCGGATGTCACGGATATCAGAAACAGAAGAGTCCACTAATTACGCTAAAGCACGCCAAAGTTTTCAGAACCTGAATTGCTTTTTTCTCGCGTCGTTTGGCGTCTTTGGCGGATCAATTACCCCCCTTGCACTGGCGGGCCTTTGTCATTTCGAGCGGAGTCGAGAAATCTCTTGCTGTTTCGGCCCGCTAACCACCCTGCACCGGCGGGATGATCGAAATCTCGTCGCCATGTTTCAATTTGTAATTGCGATCGACGAATTCGACACCGGCGCCGACTAAAATGTTTTTGTCGTGGGCGTGCAGCGCGGGAAACTTGGCATAAAGATTTTCCAACAAATCGGAAACCGCCACGCCGTTGGTCAGATCGAGATCTATTGCTTCAGTTCCGGCCAAGTCGCGCAGTTGGGCGTAAAATTGCACGTGAATTTTCATGAGATCTGTTTACAAGTCCGCCTCTCCCCGTTCTCGGGGAGAGGATTGCCTGCCGCGCCATAGCCCAGCGTAGGCGGGAGGTGAGCGGGCTTCTTTTGCGGATTATCCGCAACCCTGACTCTGTCGCTAACATGCATCTTCATTTATTCGATTGAGCAATCAATTCTTTCCGCAGAACTCCGATGCAGGGTAAATTGCGATACCGCTCGTTGTAGTCGAGTCCGTAGCCAACCACGAATTCGTCCTCGATTTCAAAGCCGAGATAATCGGCGTCGACCTCACGCTCGCGTCGTTTCTTTTTACTTAGAAGCACGCAGACCCGAATGCTGCGTGGCTGCGCGGTCGCAAGTTTCTCGCGAATCGCCGCAAGGGTGTGTCCGCTGTCAAGAATGTCGTCAAGGATGAGAACGTGCCGATCCTTGACGTCCGGCGGCGCGACCTGTTTGAAAATCACTTCGCCGCTAGTTTGCGCTTTACCGTGGTAACTCGCGACACTCAAACAATCCAATTTCAGGGGGAGCGGAATTCTCCGAAGCAAATCGGCCATGAACATCAAGCTACCGTTCAAGACTGCAACCACTGTCAGTTCGCGATCGCGATAATCCTGGGAAATTTGCGTGGCGATTTCATCGAGGCGGCGCAAAATGGTCGGCCCATCAAACAAAACGCGCTCGAGGTCGCCTTGCACTGTTCATTATTAGGCCATCAGCGCGGCGAAAGATCAACGCGCGACTGCCTCAAGGAGCGGCGGTCTCAAGACCGCCGCTTAGCCGGTTGGCGGCTTGGAAGCCGCCGCTCCTTGCTGGTCAGGGCGGGATTGAATACCGTGCCCGCGATGCACATTCATCATAGCCAACTCGAGGTCCGAACCGACGGCAAAGCGACTTACGAAATTACCGATGACGTCCAGAATAAGATCGACAAATCGGGCGTGCGGAACGGGATCGCGACGATTTTCGTCCAGCACACGAGTTGCAGCCTGACCATGATGGAGAACGCAGCGCCGGCGGCGCGCCGCGACGTCGAAAGATTTTTCGAGAAACTGGTCCCCGAAGACGCCGACTACGAACACGACGATGAAGGACCGGACGATATGCCCTCGCACATTCGCATGGTCCTGACCCGCACCAGCGAAACAGTGCCGATTGTCGATGGAAAAATCCAGCTCGGAACCTGGCAGGGAATTTTTCTTTTCGAACACCGCCGCGAGCCGCACCGGCGTCGGATTCATCTCACTATGGTGGGAGATTAACGGGTCAGAACTTGCCCCGCGTTGTTGAAATCGCCGATCAGGACATAGTCGCCGCCGAGGGCTGCGCTTCCCGTCATAATCAGATTGACCGCGATATTACGGGAGGGCGGAGGCGACCCCGGCTGGCGTTTACTAAGGAGTGTAAATCGCGTCCACTAAGCGCAATGATTTTTCGTTGGGTAGGACCGATTGCTCCATCTGGTTCATCACGTAGGCGAAACTGATCTTGTTTTCGGGATCGGCGAACGCGTGACTCCCACCGGCGCCGGGATGACCGAATGCCTGCATGGATTTTCCGAAAATGGTGCGCTCGGAAACTTGACTGCTTAAAGCAGTCAAGTTTTCACCCGCACAGCGCGAATCTTTCATGAATCCAGCAGAGAAAGCAGTCGGAATTTGAAAGACACGGTCGGTTCCGTCGGTGAGCGTTGTTGTCATCCAATCGATTGTTTTTCCGGAAAAGACTTGCTCGCCGCGCCGTAGCGCCGCGAAGGCGGGTCGATCTTCTCCGCCACCGGACGGACTCGCCTTGGCGAGGATCCGACCGCCGTTTGCCAGCATCGCGTAGAACTTCGCGAGCGCGCTCGCGCTGCCGATTCCGCCAAACGAAACGATCGGTTGCGCGCGGATCTCCGGTTTGTTCATTGCGCTGACTGCTTGAAGCCCGGCCGGCGAAGCAAAAACCTTGTGGGCAAAGGTTCCCTCGGTCGCTAGATCAGCATAAAAGTCCGAGCTCGCCACAGGACAAGTCCGTCCAGCTGGCGGACCGGACTGGCGGTCTTTCGGCTTCGGTTGTTTGCCTGCTTTGGGAGCGGACATCGTCGCGACGCGCGCATTTTCGTTTTCTGGCAAACCAATCCAAAGATCGAGACCGAGCGGTTCGGCAAAAGTCTTTCGCCAATATTCGCCCAATTGCGTTCCGGAAATTCGCCTAACGAGTTCGTCGAGCAGGAAGCCGAAGGTGCGGGCGTGGTAACCGTGCGCGCTTCCCGGCGGCCAGTTCGGTTCTTGTTTCTCGAGTGCGTCAATGACCGATCCGTAATCGAGCACGTCCACTTTTCGATCGAGCGCCGCCAATCCCGCTTGATGGGAAAGCAATTGCCCCAAGGTGATCTTTTCTTTTCCAGCCTGCGCGAATTCCGGCCAGAACTCCGCCACCCGACGTTCGATGTCGATCTTGTATTCCTGCAAGACATGCAAAAGGCACGCGCTGCCGAGTCCTTTTGTTGCCGACCAAATCAAAACAATTGTGCTCTCGTCCCACGTTTGCTCCCGGCGCGCATCACGAAATCCGCCGTGAAGCTCCAGCAATTCCTTTCCGTTTTGCCAAACCGAAACGGCCGCGCCGAGCTCGCCAAACTTTTCAAAGTTTTCTTGAAACAACGGCGTGAGACGCGCGCGCAATTGCTCGGCGTCCAAGTTCATGGACGAAAGCTAAGGTGGAACGCGTTGTCCTCAACGCGTTGATAAAAATAATGCGGCTTCGCCGCCTAAATTAACAACGGCTTAGGGACAAACCGTTCCAGCTAGATCAGTTCCCGGACCGCTTCCAGATCAGGATCCTTTTTCGCGATCTCGCGAAACGACGGATCCATTTTGAAACTGGTGAGCAGATGGACCTGGGCCGATCTCGGATTGCCCAGAAGCGCGTCGTAACATCCCATGTTGTAATAATAAATGGGTTCTCGCAGCAGAGCGACCGGTCCTTTCAACAAAAGCTTCTTGGCTTGGAGAGTCTTGCCGAGCTCGTGCAAACAGAAACCGGCATGAAGATATCCCGCGCTGCAGTGCGGCGCGACCTGGCAAAGCTTGCGGCTGACCGCCAGAGCGCGCGCCCATTTTCTCTCTCCCATCAGGTGATGGAGACGCAATTGCAGGACCTCCGGGCGGATTTGCGACGGCGTGTCGATCGCGTTTAGCTCGGCGATCGACTCGCGATTCATGCCAAGTTCGGCATATCCGGCCGCCGCCCGTAATCGCCATTCGAAGTCCACCCCTGCCTTTAAGCAAAGACCTTGCCAAAGGGCGCTTTCGCGACCCTCTACGAGCGCCGGAATTCATGCGACGGTCATAGACCGCCACTACAGAAGAAGCTCTTCCAGTTCCCCGAGACGGCGTTCGAACAACCCCAGGGTGCTTTCAACCGGCTTCGGAGTCGTCATATCGACCCCGGCCACTTTCAACGTTTCCAGCGGAAATTTCGACCCGCCCGATCTCAGGAACCCAAGATAAGCGTCGACCGCACCGGCATCGCCGCGCAAAGCCTTTTCCGAAAGAGTAACCGCTGCGGAAATTCCGGTGGCATATTTGTAAACGTAAAATGCGCCATAGAAATGGGGAATTCGCAGGCACTCGAGATCGAGCTGAGGATCGAGCACGAAATTTTCCGCAAAATAGGCTGTGAGCAGTTTGTGGTATTCAACCTTAAAAGTGTCCAGGGTCAGCGCGTCCCCGCTTTCTTCAACCTCGTGAATGACCTTTTCAAATTCGGCGAACATCGTTTGCCGGAAAAGTGTCCCGCGAATGTCGTCGATTTGCCGATTAATAATGTAAGCGCGCATTTTCGGATCGCGCGTTTCCTCGAGCAGATGATGAGTGAGCAACTCTTCATTAAACGTCGACGCCACTTCGGCGAGGAAAATCGGGTAATCGTAATCCTGGTATTTCTGCGATTTTTGCGACAACCAGGTGTGCATTGAATGGCCGGCTTCGTGCGCGAGCGTGTAAACGTCGGCGAACACATCTTCCTTGTAATTCATCAGGATGTAAGGCGGAGCACCGTAGCTCCCGGACGAGAACGCGCCGCTGCGTTTGCCTTTCGTTTCATAACGATCACACCAGCGGCCACGTAAACCGTTTTCCAAAACATCGACATATTCTTTTCCGAGCGGCCGCAGTGCCGTGACCACATGCTCGACCGCCTGATCGAACGAAATATGCGTTTCAATTTCTGCCACCATCGGCACGTATGTGTCGTAGTGATGGAGTTCCTTCAAACCGAGGACGCGCCGCTGTAATTCGAAATAGCGAAACAGCGGAGCCAAATTCGCGCGAACAGACTTAATCAATCCTTCATAAACCGCGGCAGGCACATCGTCTGGGAACAAGGCGGCTTCCAGTGATGACGAGTAATTTCGGGCGCGCGCGCGAAATACATCGGCTTTCACCGAGTACGCGAGCGAACTGGCAAGCGTATATTGGTGGTCTTGGAACTCGGTGTAGAACTGTTCGAACGCGCGTTTACGGAGTTCGGGATCGCGTTTCACCAAAAATGAGCTGAACGAACTCTGGGTGAGCTGTTTTTCATGGCCGGTGCCATCGACCAGCACGCCAAACTTCATATCCACGTCGGTCAGCTGCGAGAATGTATCGTCGTAGCCGCTCAACGCGGCAGCGCCGAGAGCGAGAATGCGTTCTTCCGGTTCTGAAAGGATGTGCGGCTTCAGCCGGCGAATTTTGTGCAGCTTGATCCGCCAGTCCGCCAGCGCTGGATCGACGATGAACTTCGCGAACGTCTCGTCATCGATCGCTTGGATTTCGGGAACGACGAACGCGAATGCTTCGCCGATTTTGGTGAAAAGGTTTTGAATCTGTCCGACCCGCGCGAGGTATTCAGTGTTAGCGCCGTCCTCCGCCAGTTGCAGCGATGCAAAGTGATAAAGCCCTTCGAGTTTGAGATCGAGCGCCTTCTCGAATTCCAAACACTCCGCGAGATTTTTCGCCGAAACGCCGAGCTTGCCCTTCCACTCTTTGATTCGCGGATAGGCTTGCTGGACCCACTTAAAATCTTCCTGCCATTTACCGATATCAGCGAAGAGATGCGCCAGGTCCCATTTATCGGACTCGGGAATTTCAGTGCGCGTCGGAACCGTGGAGGACATTGGTCCAACGTCCAACGCCCAACGCTCAACGTCCAACGCCGAGTGCAGAAAATGATTAAGCTGGATCGGTTTTTGCCAACGCGTTAGGGACAACGCGTTCCACCTTTACGAAGATCGACAATCGCGGGATGGCACGCGATCTGCCGCAGCGCTTTCGCCAGCAATTGTTTTCCCGGCGGAATTTTGTGCCACGGCGACGCGCCGGAAGGATGCGGCAATGGGATCAGATCGAAGATGTGTTCGCCGCGTTGCGCACGAAACTTCCGGCCGATCACCTGCTCTAATTTCATGCACTCGATAAATTGCGCGATCGCCAATCGCCCGACCGGAATAATCAGACGCGGTTTCAAGATTTTGATTTCCTCGTTCATCCAGGACGAACAATTCCGAATTTCGTCCGGCGCTGGCACGCGATCGGTCCCGCCAGGGGATTTTCCAGGGAAACATCGACACACGGCCGCGAAATAAATTTTTGATCTAACGGCCGCTTCGTTCATTTCGCAGAATTGCTCGAACCAGCGGAACAGGGTTTGCCCAGCCGTGTGGGCGAATGGGCGTTTCAAAGTGGGTTCGCGCGGCCCCGGAGCCTGGCCGATCAACATTACCTTGCTGACAACCGCGCCACCCGACACCGGCGTCGACTTCATTCGCGGGCAACGCCGGCAGCGAACCAGCCGTGCAACATGTCGATCTAAAGCGAGCTGTTTCGCCGACGCTGGCATCAGCGTCGAAAGATCGAGAAGAGCAGACTCAGCACGATGCTGATGATGATGCAGGTGACGATCGGGAAATAAAAAACGGAGTGTTCGCGTTCGATCCGAATGTCGCCCGGCAAGCGGCCCAACCATGTGGGAGCAAATCCGCTCCACAAGATCCCACCGAGCACGACAATGACCGCGCCGATGATCATGAGGAATTTTCCCAACTCGGGCATTACCGGGAAGGTTGCGCTAATTGATCGGTGGCACAAGGTTGAGGCCCAATGGCAGTGCAGTTCAGAGATTATTACGAGACGCTCGGTGTTTCCAAAACTGCGACCGAGGACGAGATCCGGAGCGCGTTTCGGAAATTGGCGCGGAAATATCATCCCGACGTCGCCAAGGACAAAAAAGCCGCCGAGGAAAAATTTAAGCAGATCAATGAAGCCTATGAAGTCCTGAGCGATCCGGAGAAGCGAAAGAAATACGATCAGCTGGGTGCGAATTGGAACCAGCCGGGTGGCTTTCAACCGCCGCCGCAGTGGAGCGGTCAACCTGGCGGCCGATCTTATCAATGGGGCGGGGATGGCGGCGGCGGAGTTGAGTTTGAGTTCGGCGGGACCGGGTTCAGCGATTTCTTCGAAGCTTTTTTCGGCGGCGGCCGCGGCCGGTCGGCATTCGGTGGATTCGGCGGACGCGAAGCAACCGCGGAGCGTGGAGCGGATGTCGAAGCTGATATTTTGGTCACGCTGGAAGAGGCCCTGCACGGATCGACCCGAACTGTTTCGTTGCGGCGCGCCGGCTCCAACAAGGTCGAAAATTATCAGGTCAAGATTCCACGCGGGGTGCACGAAGGTCAGCGCATTCGCCTCGCCGGCCAGGGGGAAGCGGGCGCGCGCGGCGGAAAGAGTGGCGACCTTTTTTTGCGGGTGCGCCTGGCGAAACATCCAGATTTTTCCGTGGAAGGGAGCGATCTGATTCACGAGGTGAAAATTGCACCGTGGCAAGCGGTATTGGGGACAGAGCTGAAGGTGCCGACCCTTGAAGGAAAGGTTCGGCTGAAAATTCCGCCCGGCACCCAGGGTGGCCAGCGGTTCCGGTTGCGAGAACAAGGTTTACCCGGCATTTCCGGAAAACGCGGCGATCTCTACGTCGTCGCGCAAATAAATATTCCGAAAAAATTATCGGAGCGGGAACGGGAGATCTGGAGTCAGCTGGCCAAGGTGCACGGGGGATAACTGCTGTCATTCCGACCGAAGTGGAGAAATCTCTAGATATTTCTGAGCTGGCTTTGGTCGGGAGAGAAATAGTAAGAGATGTCTCGACTCCGCTCGACATGACAAAGGAATGAAAATTTCACTCGGATCTGATCACGCCGGCTTTCGTTACAAGGAGAAGGTCAAAGAACTCCTGACCTCGCTCGGCCACGAAGTGAAGGACTGCGGCACTTTCAACGAAGACCCGGTAGACTATCCCCTTTTCATTCGGCCCGCCGCAGAAGTGGTTGCACGGGGCGAATGCGAGCGCGGCATCGTTTTTGGCGGATCGGGCAACGGCGAAGCGATGGCCGCGAACAAGGTTCATCTTGTCCGTTGCGCGCTTTGCTGGAACGAGGAAACTGCCCGCCTTTCGCGCCAGCACAACGATGCGAATGTCCTTTCGATCGGCCAACGGATGATTCCTGAAGATCTCGCACTGAAAATTGTTCGAATTTGGCTCGAGACGCCGTTCGAAGGCGGCCGTCACGAGAAACGGGTTGCGCAATTGAACGCGATGTAGGTAGGGCGATTACCCTCCCACCTAGTGCATCCAATAGTGTTGCCCATTAACGACATTTTGCCTCAACGCTTACGCTTTTGAGGCAAGTGGATTGACCTCAATCAGTCCGAGCCAGACTGGCATTTGCGGGCGGTTCGGTGAACCGCCCCTACCCAATCAGCCGGTCCAAACAAACCGCCACTAAAAAGACGGCGCTGACGAAGGCGTTGCTCTGAAAAAAAGCGCGATTAATGCCGGCCACATCGAGGGATCGCGCGCTGCGATGTTCGTAAATCAGGGCGGCTCCGACCAAAGGCATCGCCCAAAAATAAATTGACCCGAGCTTCGCCACCAGGCCGAAACCGATAAGTGCGGCAAGTAGCAAGAGGTGGAGCAATTGCGCAAGCCGAAGACTGCGCGGGATGCCAAGTTTTACCACCAGTGAGCGAATTTCTTCGCGCTGATCAAAATCGAAATCCTGCGTCGCGTAGATCAAGTCGAATCCGGCGACCCAGCAAATGACTCCGATTGCCAGAACGAATGGCGCAAGATCGACGTCTCCCCGTTGAGCGATCCACGCGCCGATTGGAGAGATCGCCAGCGCTAGCCCAAGAAAAAAATGGGTCGCAGCGGTGAAACGTTTGGTCAACGAATAAAAGAAGACGATCGCCAGCGCAATCGGCGAGAGGACAAACGTCAATCGATTGATCGCAGCGGCTGCCGCCAAAAACACGCACGAACTGATGACGAGCAATCCGCCAACGACCATTTTCGGCAGGAGCAAATGCCTTGAAGCCGTGCGCGGATTGCGTTGATCAAGCGACCAATCGACGAAGCGATTGAAAAGCATTGCCGCCGTGCGCGCAGAAACCATGCAGATCAGGACAAGGAGCAGCGTTCGAGCTGAGGGCAAACGGTTCGCCGCCACAACCAGGGCACCAAGAGCAAACGGCAATGCAAAAATAGTGTGCGAGAAACGGATCAGCCGCAGAAAACGACCGAGCGCGTTGCCCGAGGGCACTTGCTCCTGAAAATGTCGATCTGGCAAAGGCATCGCGATTTTAGTGGCCGGCATCCAACAACCGTCGCAAGCGCGCGGTTGCCCCTGAAAGAATCGGTGGGCCGTGGGCAAAAAGCAGGCGCTCGGCCGGTCGCGACAAAAGTTGACCGAGCGAACTCCGCATTTGTTTTTCGTTTAGGCAATATTTTCGCGGCAGGAAAGTGAAACCGTAGGGCTCAAAATTAATCAATGCGTCGCCAACGATAAGCGTCCCGCCATTCGAGGCATGATAAAGGGCGATTTCGCCAGCAACGGCTCCTTCGACATGAATCACCTCTAATTCAGCGCCGATCCGAATTCCGTTTTCTATTTCAGTAAATCGCGCCGGTCTCAAATCGGGAAAACTTTGAGGATGGGCCAAGATTGGGACCGAAAAGCGGTCCGAATATGCCGAACTGGCGCGGGAATGATTGGCATTGGTAACGATGATTCCCGCCATCGTCGCCGCCTGAGACAGTTGGCCAGGCGGCGGATCAGGGAGCGGAATTGGATCGACAATATAGAGGCCGGCGTTGGTCGAAATTGCGCTGGAGAACAGGTCAGCTTTTACGAAGGAATCGTAATCCTGCCAGACCCAGAGGCCGGGCAAAAGGTGATGAAAATCGGGCAGCGACACGCTGGGAGATTGCCTGAAACCCGGGGCTTGAGCAAGCGTGGCATTATAGGTGCTTTATTGATTATAGAAATTATACAATGATCACCTTCGCCTACCAAGCCCGAGACGCCTCCGGCCGCATCGTCTCCGGCATCCAAGACGCCCTGAACGAAGACAACGCCGTCACAAGTCTGATGAGCCGCGGCCTGATGGTTTTGTCGCTCCAACAGAAAACGGGCGCCGCCCGCACACGCAAGAAAACCTGGACGGTAAAAGAAACTGACCTGGTTCTCTTTACCCGCCAACTCGCCACCATGATCGAGGCCGGGATTTCATTGGTCCAGGGATTGACCGCGCTTTACGACCAATGCGATCCCAAACGTCAGCGAAGCCTGCGCTACGTCGTCAGCGACGTAACGACACGCGTGCAAGGCGGAGAAACATTTCACGACTCGATCGCGAAACATCCGCGCGTTTTTAATCGGCTGTTCGTCAGCATGGTGAAAGCAGGTGAAAGCGGCGGTTTGCTCGCCGAAATTTTGGAGCGCCTCGCCGGATTCCTCGAAGCCAGCGCCCGGCTGCGCAAGAAGGTCAAATCGGCGATGACCTACCCGGTCATCGTGGTTTGCATCGCATTTACCATTACCACGTTCCTAATCGTCCGCGTTGTGCCGATCTTCGGTGAAATTTTCAAAGATTTCGGCGCCAAGCTGCCCGCGCCGACCCAGTTCCTGATCGACGTCAGCGATTTTGTCCGTAGCGAATGGTATTTTCTGGTGCTCGGAATCGGTTCGTTAATTTTTGGAATCCGCACTTTTCTGCGCTCAAAGCGCGGCAAGCAATTCTCCGACCGCTGGAAATTAAAGCTGCCGGTGTTCGGCCCGCTCGTGCACAAGATTTGCATGTCGCGTTTCGCGCGCACCTTTGCTCAGCTCATCCGCAGCGGCGTACCAATTTTGGAAGTGCTGGAGATTGTCGGCGGCACCTCCGGTAATCACGTAGTGGAAGAGAGCATTAAGAGCGTGGCTGAAGATGTCGAAAAAGGTGACAACCTGTCCGTCGCGATGTCGAAGAAATCGATTTTCCCGCCCATGCTTCTCCGAATGGTCTCCGCCGGCGAAGCCACCGGCAAAATCGACAACATGCTCGAGAAAATGGCCGATTTCTGGGACGAAGAAATCGAGGCCATGCTCGACGCTCTTACTTCTTTGATCGAGCCGCTGCTGATCGTTTTCCTGGGCGTGATCGTCGGCGGCATCGTGATCGCGATGTTCTTGCCCATCTTCAAACTGAACGAAGTGGTCTCGCAAAACTCATCAGGGCATTGATTTCCCAGGACAAGAGCTAGGAGAAGCTCGTAGGCAGGAGGGGGCGGATCGAAAGGTCCGTCCCTTTTCTGTTTGGTAATTCTGGAGGGCGCCGCGCTGCCTGCCACGCCGAAGGTCGAGCCGGACTGGCATTTGGCGAAGGCGGGTCGGCGCCTGAATTATGGGACACGCCGGCGCGTGTCCCTCCAATCAACAGGCGCAGGCTTACGGATGATCGACAAAGACCGGTGCCGCCGAAATGTCTTTCGCGTCGAAAGAAAGGCCGTGCGCGGTGCGCCGGAGCAATTTCAAAACCCCGGCCACGTTTTGCGCGGTCGTGGTCGAATAGAAACGCACCAGTCCCACCGTCGTGCGCGACCCAAACACGGTGATCATGATCGTGTCATCATCGACCGAATTCATGAACATGTGACTGCCGTTACCCTGGTGATAGAGAGCGTTGAATTCCACTTCGCCGATACGGCGGGCGAGCTCACGGGTGGCGGCAAACGAGCCGGCGGCGAGCGCCGCAATCACGGTGACGTCAATGACATCCATGTCGCCGTACTGCGAAATGACGTTGCCGCCGCGATCAATCACGACGGTCAGGTCCGACTCGGTTTTCTTTAAAAAATCACCGAGCACGCCATCCAGCGCCGCCACATCCTCGATCGTAAGAACCGGGATCGCGTTCATGCGGAAAGCTTTTGCGTTTTGCCTGGGGTTGGCTCGACTGGAATGGCCACTGGCAGCAGCGCGCCCGGTGACGATTCGCTCTGCTTGCTGAATTTGTGGAGCAGAACCTGCGAGACCGCGTTTAATGCGGCGAATACGTTCTGCCCTGAGCTCGAAATCACTTCGAAGCTTTGCAGTCGCTTCTTCCGGTTGTTCAAGACGTACTCCATGTAATTGACCGGCGCGATATTGGGGAGGTCGCGCTTGTTGTACTCGAGCACACAGGGGATTTCGTCGAGCGCCATGTTTTGGAGCGCGAGATTGTCGCTGAGATTTTTGAAGCTCTCGACATTCTCTTCCATTTTTTCCCACTGCGAATCGGCCACGAAAACAATTCCGTCTACGCTGCGCAAAACCAGTTGCCGGGTGGCGTTGTAAATGACCTGGCCGGGAACGGTGTAGAGTTGAAACTTCGTCACGAACCCTTTGATCACAACCGCGTTCAGCGGGAGAAAATCGAAAAAGAGTGTGCGCTCGCTCGCGGTTGCGAGCGAGACCAGGTCACCGCGATTCAGCGGGTTAATCCGCTGATGAATATAATTGAGGTTGGTCGTCTTGCCGCACAACGCCGGACCGTAGTAAACAATTTTGAACTGAATCTCGCGGCTCGCGTAATTAATGATCGACATGCGGGGTCTCCGGCTGCGCGTAAGTGCGCGAAAGTTTCTCCACCAGTTGTGAAATTTGGGTTCGGGTTTCCGGCAGGAGCGAACCCTGAGCGTGCAAGGCGGTCAGGCAAATGTTCCCCCGCGCAAAAAAACTGACCGCCGAGCTGCTCGTATACAATGTGACCGCCGTGAGCGAGCCGAGCTTCGTCTCGCGAACATGCTGAGTGACCCGTTCCAGAATCGAGGGCGCCATCGCGCACAAACCTTCCGCCGCAATTTCATCTGGTAATTCTCCGGCCAAACTCAAGCCATCCGAAAATGTAATCGCGCATGCTTTCACGCCGGGGAGCGCGGATACTTCCGCAACGACTTCTTTCGGGTCGATTTTTTTCCCGGCGGCCGGCGCGGTGTCGAGCTTCGTTTCGACGACTAGTTCTTCCGTCGCCTTGTCGGTAATTTTCTCAGCCGGTGCCTTATCGGCGGCGAGACGTTGCGCGTCCTCTTGCGCTTTGACCGAGAACGGCGTCTCGAAATCGGTGTCGAGCGCGAAGTCTTCCTGGTCGTCGCGAAGTTTTAATATCGTCGCCGGCAGATTCTTCAGCACTTCCTCGAGCGGTAACGCGACCGGCGTCTGGGCCTCGTCGATCTGAAACAGCCCGCGATGTTTTTCCGGCAACCCCGCCCGGAAAATCTCCGGCGTAATCGATATGCGCCCGCTGGCCAATTGCGTTTCAATCGGCGCGAGCGGCAACGTCAGCCGGTCTTCATCCGAAACAGTGCTGACATCTCCATCCAATTGAAAGGCGGGCAGATTCTGGAGCACGGCTTTCAGCGAAAGCGTAATCGGTGGCTCGGCTTTCGCCGGCACGGAAGTCGTCTCGGGCTTGGCTGCTAGCGGCTGCGCCAACGTTTTCGTCAAGGGCGGCGGCGCTTTTGGCTTTTCAACCGGCGGATGGAACGCGATTTTCGGCAGGTCGGGTAAGAACGGTAAAGGAGTAGGAACGGGCGGCCCGCTGGAGGCTGGAACTCTCTCTGACGCGGACGCACCCGTTCCATTCGGCGAAGTATCAAAAGGGATTTTTAAGCCAGGCTGGCTCGGAACCGGCGGCTCCTTCTTCGGTTTGAGCTCCGGCGAATAAAGTGAAATGATCGGATGACCCGACGATGTCGATTTTGTCGCTTCTTGGACAATTGCGTCCGGTTCGGCGGCGGCGATTGATTCCGCGGTGGCCGGGTTGATCGGTATCGACGGAAGCGCTGAAGTCTCAATCGGCTCAATTTTAGTTCCGAAACGCTCCGAATCCTGGATCGTCGCCTTCAGAATTGGCGTTTCGAGTTGCGGCACCCCCGGATCGCGCACCTGATCGCTCCGGACATTGGCGCTCTTGAATTGCTCGAGCACTTTTTCATACGGCAGCTCAACGCGCGTGTCGTCGTCCGGTCGGACACCGCGCAGAAAAATTTCCGGCACCTGTTGATAAAGACTGGGCAGCGAAATGGTCGGGTGCTTGTTCGGCATTCCTTTTTCGATCTCGGATGCCTTTAACGAAACCCGAGCGGACGCGTCCAGGATTTCGACCGGCTTGATAAAACCAGCCGGGACGGAATCAATAAAATCTGCGATCCGCAACGAGATCGCGCGCTCGAGTTTCGGTTCGAGTGCACGCGCGAGGGCTGGCGGCAGATGGGGCGATTGAGGTCTTCTTGGTGAAGCGGTGATTTTGCGCGCGCCGAGTTCAAATGGAGCTGTGGTCGTCCGCGCGGAGGTCGCAGCGGCCGCGCTTCGGAATGCATCCGGCGGCGAAAAAGAGCGCGTCGCGTGTGGCAACACCGTTTTGCTGAGCCGTTCGCTCGCTGGTTTCCTGGCCACGCGCGCCGGTGTCGCAGGCGCAGCCGGCTCGGCGGTCACATTCGCAGCGCGCCCGGTGAATTTCTTGAAAAGGTCGAGGAACGGAATCGTCATTGTGATCAACGATCCTCCGCCGTTACTCGCCACACTTCTTCAAGCGTGGTCAGGCCCTCGAGCGCCTTCTCAACTCCGACCATCCGCAAAGTTTTCATTCCCTCGCTGACCCCCTGGTTTTTGATCACCGCAGCCGAAGCGCGTTTGATGATCAAGCGGCGGACCGCTTCGCTTATCGGAAGCGCTTCAATTAAAGCCGCTCGTCCGAGATAGCCGCGCCCTTTGCAACGGTCGCATCCGGTTCCGTGGTAAAAAACTGTGCCTTTGTTGTCGGTGAGGGCGAGCTTCTCGATCAATTCCGGCTCAGGAACGAACTCTTCCTTACAATTCGTGCAAACGCGCCGAACGAGTCGTTGCGCGCACGTCATCAGGATTGAGCTGGAAATCAAAAACGGCTCGATCCCCATGTCGTCGAGACGGGTGACGGCGCCGGCGGCGTCGTTCGTGTGCAGCGTGCTCAACACCTGGTGACCGGTCAGCGCCGCCTTGACCGCGATATCGGCGGTTTCGTTGTCGCGAATTTCGCCGACCATCACGATATCCGGATCCTGACGGAGGATCGAACGCAGGGCAGACGAGAAATCGAGACCGATGTCGCTGCGCACCGCGACCTGATTGATTCCGGACAGCTCGTACTCGATCGGGTCTTCGACCGTCACGATGTTATATTCCGGGCTGTTTAATTCCTGTAGCACCGAATAAAGCGTGGTCGTCTTACCGGAACCTGTTGGCCCGGTGACAAGAATCATTCCGTGCGGCGCGTCGATCGCCTTCTTGAATTTCGAGAGCGTGTCCGCGTCCATTCCCATCTGGTCGATGCTCGTGCCTAACGACGCCTTATCGAGGATACGAATGACAATCTTTTCGCCATGCGATGTGGGCAGAATCGAGATACGCAGATCGATTTCTTTCCCAAGAACACGAATCCGGAACCGGCCATCCTGCGGAATGCGCCGTTCGGCAATGTTCAATCCCGCCAAAATTTTGATGCGCGACGTGATCGCGAGCTGCAACGCTTTCGGCGGCGATTCCGCTGGAATCAATTCGCCATCGATGCGGTAGCGAAGCTTGAGCGTGTTGTTAAACGGCTCGATATGAATGTCCGACGCCTTTTCCTTCACCGCTTGCGCCAGGATCAAATTAACAATCTTGATGACGGGCGCGTCTTCGCTGTCGTGCGCCAAACGGTCGAGGTCGATCTCTTCGCGTTTGTTCGCATGCACTTCGACGGCGTCGGCCGATTGCGCGGCCTCTTCGGCGACCTTCTTCATCACCTGGCTCATGTTGCCGCCGTGCGCGCCGCTGAGTGCGTCCGCCACCGCGCGCTCGGTCGCGATCATCGGAACGATCTCGAGTTGGACGCGCCGCTTCAGATCGTCGACCGCGAGCACGTTGGTCGGGTCCGCCATCGCCACGAAAAGTTTTCCATCCAGACGCGCGATCGGCACCAACCGGTTCGCCTTCGCCAGTTCCCGGGGCACAAGCGACATCACTTCTTCAGGAATGCGCAAGCGCGCGAGATTCACCGGCGGCGTGTTCAGACAACGCCCCATGCTGAAGACCATGTCCTGCTCGGTCACGAACTGCCGGTCGGTCAGAATTTTCAACAACCGGCCGCCTTCGGTTTTTTGAATGCCGATTGCCTCCTCGAGTTGATTGGGCAGAAGCAGCCCCTCCTCAATCAACACGTCTGCGATCCGTTCGCCGAAAGATTTACTTCTAGACATGAACGGTTACGCTCGGGAATCGAGCCGGTAAATGGACTGCAAACTTTTTACAATGGCTGATGGCCGCGCCAGGTACCACGAAACGGTGTAATCGACCGATTGCTGCACCGCGTCGCGGCCGGCGGAATCAAACGGATTGCAGCACGCCACCATCATGGTGCGGCTGACCAGATCGAATGGGACAAACAAGCGGCCGAGCGTCAGAATTTCGGGCAACATCGGCGCGATTTGCCGGTCGGTGTCGTAATATTCGAGCGGCACATAGGCAAATTTTGTCCGGTCGATCAACGCCGAGAGCACAGCGTCGAGCTGGGCCGGATTCTCCTTGCTAAGCTCCTCCAGCATCGAGACCGCCATCGCATGCGCCGTTAAATCTTTGTTCGCGTTTTTTGCCGTTTCGAGCGCCGCGTTTACCTCGTCTTCGCCAAAGAGCTGCTGCACGATCAAAAATTTCGCGAGATGATCGTCGCCGCGTTCGTGCAAATTCGTGATCCGACCCAAACCTTTCCCGCGCGCAGGATCGACATCGATGAGCGCGCCTTCGGCGGTCGGCGAAATCAAAGAGCCATCGTTCCGCGTGAAGGGGCTGCTCACCAGACCGCTCGTTTGATTCGATTTATCCTTATCGACGATTGCCTGACCGGACGCCTGCAAACGCTGCTCGATTTCGCCCAGCATCGCCAAAATTTCGGGCGCGTTCGGTTCGCGAGTCAGAATCATTTCGCACTGCTGGAGTGCGGGCGTATAGGAGCCGGCGGTAAAATACGCTTCCGCCAGTTTCCGCGAGGTCCGGAGCGCCTCGTCGTGACGTCCGATTTTGGTGTAGGCCTCCCTTAAAATCTCGAGCGATTGATAGTCCTCGGGCTGTGTTTGAGTGATTGCCTCAAACATCTCAATCGTTTGGAGGATTTGAGAATGCTCCTCGGCAGAAAGCGCGTGTTCCAGCACGTCAGGCCGTAAAAGCTAGAAGCATGCCCCTACCCTCCGGGAATGGGTAAATTCCCTCTTAAATCTGCGAATTTCTCAATCCTGCTAAATACCTCCGCTCTGATCACTTAGCGGACGAAACAACCAACCGCGGATCACGCGGATCGAACTTCTGACAACTGCCTCGCGACCAATGACTACTGACCGCTGACCACTGACCGCTGACCGCCCACCGGGGCGTAGGCCCCTCCGGGCCGGAGGCTGACCACTGACCACACCTTGCCTATTACAATTTCGTCAAAATGCACGGCTCGCTGCGTTGCACGCCCGCGATGGAAACAGGGATTGAAAAGAGCGCATGGACGGTGTCTGATTTAGTCAATGCCAGTTAATGATATTTCCCTGATTCAAGAAGCGATTAAGGAAACGCTCGGCTGCGATTCGCATTGGGCTGATTCCAAACGAGTGACGGAAGGATTTCAGGGGCAAATCGCGTGGGATGGAAGTGTTGAGGTGTTCGATCTCATCGGACATCCCAAAGCGAAACGGGCTTACGGATGGTCATATCGAGAAGAGGACACAGACAAGGCAAAGGTAGTACTTGGGATACGACCTGTCGATTCGCCCCAGATGGCCGTCAAAGTGGCGATTGCCAGCAAGCCTCGGAAATGAAACGAACTCTTATGTTCTACCTCACCGCAACGCTGCTCCTGAGCACAGCGCGTCATGCGCCAGCGCCGTTGGCGTTCCTGGTTTCCTTCCGTTAAAACGCAGAGCCATTCGTGTTCATTCGCGCCTGCCGGCCGTGGCGGGTGTTTCGCGGGCGAAGTGAACCAAGTCAGATCAAAATTCGGTAGTGGTACAGTTTCAGGCGCAGCAAGTTTCGCCCGTCTGAATCGGTGGACACGGAACTGAGCCGTAGGAACAAAAGACACAGCAATCGCCAGCACGGGGCTTAAGTCGGGCGTTACAGGCGGGACAATCGTAAAAGAACAGACACGCATTCATCGGCATCGTTTCTTCGACGCGATGTCCGCATTTCGGGCACGTTATCGTCGATTGCAAAACCGGCTGCTTGCTCCGCCGTGTGCTCAGATAGTTCCAGAGCGTCGCTCCGATCAACCCAAACAGACCGCTGTATAGAGCGATCAGAGAAAACGCGCTGTAAAAGTGATATGCGAGAGCAGCGCAGCTAAGCGTTCCGACAATCAACGGACCAAAGTTGCGGTGTCGCCGAACTGAAAGAGCCAAACCCGCCAGAGTGAGAATCGCGAAGCCTTGAAAAATGTAGAGGATAGGCCCTTCGTGTTGTCCGAGCGCACCTAATCCCGCCGCCGTTCCGACCGCAGCGAACAGCGGAAAACAGCACGGCGCAGCAATGGCAGCGATCAGAGCGCCAACTGAGCCAACTCGGTCGAGAGAAACCATGCGGACAGTATGCACTGATCTGGCAGTGCAATCACCTCGTCGATTGACCATACATGATCGGCAACGCCCGCTTTCCTTCTGTTAAAACTCAGAACCCTTCGTGTTCATTCGCGCCTGCCGGCCGTGGCGGGTGTTTCGCGGGCGACCCGATTTGGAACAGAACAAAGTCCTTTTTCTGGCCACCGGAACGCAACCACGGTTTCCTTAGCTTCCTTCTGTGCATCTGAGCGCGCTCGCGCGAGAGCAACCACTAATTCACACAAATCGACACAAAGCCACATTGCTCCCCTAAAAGAAGATTCGTGTTCATTCGTGTTCATTCGTGGTTGAAACGTTGGTGAATCAGCCAGTGCCTTCGCTTCGCTTCGCTTCTCTTTCTTGGTTTCCTTTTGTAAACCGCACCCACGCTTCACCTTACGAAGTTGCCCCGGTCACGCTTTCAAGGTTCTTCACAATTTCCAGGCAATGTTGTACTCTTGTAAGTTCATGTTTCCCACCCGTACATCCTCTCGTCACGCCACCGTCCCGCCACCACGGGACGAAGGCGGATTTACGTTGCTGTCCTCTGATCCACCAAAGGACGGATTCCCCGCCTGCTCGCGAATGCTTTTCGGAGTGGCGAACCGCCGACCGGAGTTTCGCGGCATTACAGTGAAACAACGTGAGCGCGCACGCGCTTTTACAGCGAAACAACGTGAGCCTCTCGTCGCTCCTTGTCGCGCCGTAGTCCCGCCATCGCGGGACGAAGGCGGATTTACGTTGCTGGAAATATTGGTCGTCATCGGAATCATCGCGATCATGATGGGATTGCTCGTGCCGGCAGTAACTTCCCTTTCAAAATCAAATGGGCGAAAGGCGGCGATCGCCAACTTACTTGGCGGGATCGAGCAAGCGCGCGCGGAAGCGATCAGGAGCGGCCAGGCAGCCTACGTTGTGTTTCCGACGTTTGGAAGCGGCGCGCAATCTACATTGGACCGCTACAATTATAGGTCTTACGCAATATTTGAAGACGACGCAGCAAGTCCTGGAAATGTAAAGCAATTGACCGGGTGGAAATCGTTTCCAATTGGAGTAGCGCTTCGAGCGGCTGGAACCGCTGCTTTATCCAATCTTGCTGATCCCGGTACACTGACTCCGCCGGTGGCCTTTAGTTTTACACCTGACGCCAGCGCGGCTCCATTGAAGTGCTTTAAATTCAACTCGAATGGGGAAATCCAAGCGCCGGCTGCGAACGTTCTTCTCGGTGTTTTTGAAGGATACGTGGAAAACGGCAGCGAGATTGCGACGAATTCGGCTGCCGTGGAGTACATCATGGTCTCGCAATTCACGGGACGCGCAGAACCAACCGCCACCCCATCCCAATGAAGCGTGCGACTGTATCAGGGCGAAGGGCGAGAACGCGCAGCTTCAGTTTGGTCGAAGTTGTAATTGCGCTTGGCGTGATTGCCGTCGGGATTGTGGGCATCCTGGCCGTATTCCCCACCGCCTTGCAAACCGGCCACTCAGCCCAGGACGAAACGCGCACAGCGCACATCGCCCAGTCAGTCTTCGGTAGTCTCGTCGCGGGCGCAACGTCGCACTTTAATGCCGTGCCGCTTCCTCCGACGCCTTTGTCGATCGATCTTACAGCCCCTCCCTCGTCGCCAACTTCGCCTACTCTTTACGCGGACAACGATGGCAGCCTTATTCCGACGGCTGCCACAGCGGCCTTCGCAATTTTCATTTTTACGAACAACTTGCCTCCCGGCTTTACAAATTCAGGTGATGCAAATCAGGTCACGGTTCGCGTGCTCTCGCCGCCGCTACCGAATCAAGGTCCGACCCCCGGACCGAATCAAACCTTCCGCGATTACGTCCGGATCATTTCAAGGTACTAGGAACCATCGTTAAGAACGAATGAATCCGAATAACCGATCACTGATCACCCGCCTTCGCTCGGCTACGGCGCGGCAGGCCGATCACCGATCACGAAATCGGCGCTCCCGCGCCGCATCTCGTCGCGCCGTAGCCTTGCGCGGAGGCGGATTCACGCTAGTTGAGCTCTTGGTCGCGACAGGCATTACGGTTGCAATCGTCCTGATGCTGGGGCTGATGCTGAGCTCGCTCATGAGCACTGCATCCCGTGCCACGCAGCGCGTCGATGCTTTTCGCGACGCGCGTGCGGCCTTGCAGGTGATGGAGCGCGATTTGAGTAATCTTGTTCGCACTCAGTGGAATCCTGATCCTTTTACGAATCCGCCGCCAGCGCCTTGCGCGGCTTCGGCGATATCAACGACCCCTGTGACGCTGCCAGCCGCTTATTTTGCTTTGGATAATCTTTATTCGGCTGATCCTGCGGCTGGCAATCAGCAGCTTTACGCTTTGGTCGCAGAAAAGACACCGGCCTCGTCGGGCGATCTCTGCGCAGTTGGTTATTACTGCGCGTGGGATACTCAACTTCATGCCTACAGTCTCCGGCGTTTTTTTCGCGACAGCACCGCCACGTTCGCTGTGATGCAGGGAGCGGGAAGCTATGCGGCAGACTCCGTTCTCTACATGCCGGGTCCAAGCGATCCAGTGCTGGCCGCCTATGTCTGGAATTTTAAGGTCACGATGTACGATGCCAACGGAACGGTGATCACCACCTACCCATGTGTGTGCGATCAAGCGGCTGCGACTCCTATAATGCCACCGGCCGCACTTGAAATTTCCTTTAACGCGATGAGCCCACAAGCGGCACGCACCGTTATGAGCGTCACGGCCGGTATGACCGACTCTGCTGCAGCGGCTTATTGGATAAATATGGATGCGAATCTCGTCAAGCCGCACGCCTACCAATTCCGCAGTCGGATCAATCTGCCATGAAGGCTCGAAAGCGACCACGGATTTTACGGAGCGGCGAAGCCGCAGACAAAGATTTAACCACAAATGGACACCAATGAACACTAATCAGGGAGATCAAATTCGTGTCGATTCGTGTCGATTCGTGGTTAGAAACCTCAACCAATCCTCCGGATTCTCCCTCGTCATCGCGCTGGTGATGGTCGCGCTTATGGCCGTGATAGCAGTTGGCGTTTTTACCGTTGTCTCCCTCGAGCGGGTTACCGCCACATCGTACAGCAGCCGCTATCAAGCAGATCTGGCAACTCAGAATGGTTTGCAAGCTGCGGCTAAGACATTGGTTGCGACTCCTACTGGTACGACCTCTATCACCGGCAAGGACACATTCCTGATTGTCCGAGCCGACGGACAGCCTGACGCAAATGGTAACAGAGCAGCGTATTATTATCTAGCCCAGCCTTCGCCGAGCCCCGGCAATTCGATCACCTACTATCCGCTTTTTTCTGCCTCCACCGATCCCCGCGACCTGAGCGTTGTCCAAACACCGACGATCAATCTGGCCGCGCCCGCAGCGCCCGCGGTACCAACTCCCGCCCCTCCAGCGAATTCGAGCGGTCCGAATGATGGGACGGCGTGGAACGCAGCCGGAACCCAGCGATTGCCGGGTCTCTACCCGTGGCAGCAACCGAATAGCCCGTCTGGGCCGAGTGTGAAATGGGTCGAGATGCGCGACCCGCAGGATGCACCGAGCCCCGCACCGCATGGCCTTCCTTATACCCGCTATGCTTATTGGGTTGAGGACCTGGATGGTTACCTGGATGCCTCGCAAGTCAACGATCCGAACGCCGTCACCGCACGCGGCAACGGAACAGGCAACGGCACCAGCCCAGGCGAGATTGCGATGTTTAGCATTTTCACCGCCGATCCGAGCCAGCAGGCGCCTAGTCCGGTTCCCACTCCCGTAGCCAATCTGGTCAGCAATCGCAATCTTCTCTTTACCGTTCCCACTCTTTGGCAGATCCCGGCAGTCACAGAGGATCTCGCCGGTCCAAATCTGGCGGTTCGGCTAGGTGTAGATAACAATCCCGGCGAACAAAACCTGGTCCCGCTTGGGTACGGGTATGGCAGAAACGACGCAAGCCAACTGGGCGAGGGATACCTCAAAGCGCCTATCAACCCGATCTCCCAACTTAGAGGGAATATCTCTGGTAAATTTTCGACACCTATAAGCACCGCGATGCCAAACTTTGCTCTCCGCACTGTTGCCACGCAACCCAGTGGCTTCGGGCATTCGGGGCAGACGAAGAATTACATTAGCAACCTCGGAGCTGATCTTATTGACTATGCCTTTCCGTCCCAAGCGCCCACCAATTTCGCGCCGCCGGGGAATCCGAACGCCCCTCCCACATCCCGCGGCATCGGGGCTTATCCCTTGGTGGTCTCGGTTTACGATCTGAATAACTGGGTTCAAACATATCCAGATTCCTCCAGCGGGACTTGGAAGATCGTAGTCGAAGTCATGACCTACGTTCAGTTTTGGAACCCGCACCATAGCACTGACCCCAATAACCCGAATTTTCCCGTGAAGGGACTCCTGCGGTTGACCTACAATAATTCCGACAAAATCCAACTGACTGATAATAATAAAACCTTCACCCTTAGCAGGCAGCCGGACACGAATGTAATTTTTACGGACAACCCGAGCAGCGACACTAACAAGCCCGTTATAACAAGCCCGCTCACTGCGACCGGCAAGCCAGGCCAGTTGTTTCAGTATCAAATCGTGGCAGGCAACGGCCGGCAATTCCCACCGCTCCAATCCGATACCTATCAAGTGGTCAAAATGCCCGGGCCGCCCATTAGTCCCATCACCAGCTATAGCGCAAGCGGGCTACCTTCCGGTCTCTCTCTGAGCACCCAGCAAAACTCACTAGGGTTGATTAGCGGCAGACCAAAGGGAGGAGTCGGGACATACAACGTCACCATTGGCGCAACCAACTCCTATGGGACCACCCCCCCCGCGACGCTGGTGATAACGATCAAGTGATGAAACGGATCTTGCCACTCGTTCTCCTGCTGTCGGCGGTGACTAGTGCGCTCGCGGCTGTGCCTAACATCACCAGTTCGGGCACGGCAACTGGACAGGTGGGAGTCGCGTTTACGTACCAGATTGTGGCCAGCCAAAGTCCGACCAGTTATGGCGCAAGCGGATTGCCCTCTGGTTTAACGGTCAATACAGCAACAGGGTTGATCTCTGGCACCCCGGCTGTGGGTACGGATGCGGGAAGCCCATACACCGTCACCCTCAGTGCCACGAACGGCAGCGGCACTGGGACCAAGACGTTGACGTTGACGATCAAACCCGCGACTCCCGTGATTACAAGCGCTACGACTGCGACCGGGCAAGTAGGGGTCGCGTTTAGCTATCAGATTACAGCAAGTAATAGTCCGACCAGTTTCAACGCAACCGGGTTGCCGGCGGGTTTAAGTGTAAATACAAGCACAGGGTTGATCTCCGGGACACCGACGACGGCTGGAACGTACAGTGTCACGACTAGCGCAACCAATGCTGGTGGCACTGGGAGCGCAACTTTGACCTTGACAATTAACCCCCCAAAACCAGTCATCACAAGCTCTCTCACAGCAACTGGCACCGTAGGAGTCGCATTCTCCTATCAGATTACGGCAAGTAATAGTCCCACCAGTTTCAACGCAACTGGATTGCCGTCTGGCTTAACTGTGAATACAAGCACAGGCTTGATCTCTGGCACACCCGCTGCCGGTACGGATGCTGGAAGTCCGTACAGCGTCACCATTAGCGCAACCAATCCCGGCGGCACTGGGAGCGCAACGCTGACCTTGACCATCAATCCCGCAAAACCAGTCATTACAAGTTCTCTTACAGCCACTGGACAAGTGGGAAGCGCGTTTTCCTATCAGATTACAGCATCTAATAGCCCGACCAGTTATAACGCAACCGGACTGCCTACAGGTTTAAGTGTGAATACAAGCACAGGGGTGATCTCAGGCACGCCGGCTGTGGGTACCGACGCTGGAAGCCCATACAGCGTCACCATTAGCGCGACCAATTCCGGTGGCACCGGGAGCGCAACCCTAGTCTTGACCATCAAGCCTGCCGCCCCTGTCATCACAAGCGCTCTCACTGCCACTGGAACAGTCGGAGTCGCCTTCTCCTATCAGATTGTAGCAACGAATAATCCTACCAGTTACAATGCGACCGGGCTGCCAGCGGGCTTAACTGTAAATACAAGCACAGGATTGATCTCCGGCACGCCGACTACGGCTGGAACATACTCCGTCACCATTAGCGCAACTAATGCCGGTGGCACTGGGAGCGCAACGCTGACCTTGACCGTGGTGAATCCGCCGCCGCCAGTCATTCAACCTCCCCTCACAGCGACTGGACAAGTAGGAGTTGCCTTCTCCTACACGATTACCGCGACCAATAATCCGACCAGTTACAATGCAACCGGTTTGCCCGCGGGCTTAACGGTGAATACGACAACCGGGTTGATCTCCGGCACACCGGCTGCGGGTACCGATGCCGGAAGCCCATACAGCGTCACCATTAGCGCGACCAATTCCGGTGGCACGGGGAGCGCAACGCTGACCTTGACCATCAAGCCAGCAACCCCAGTCATAACAAGCGCTCTCACTGCCACGGGACAAGTGGGAGTCGCCTTCTCTTATCAGATTACGGCAACCAATAATCCAACCAGTTATAACGCAACCGGGCTGCCCACAGGTTTAAGTGTGAATACAAGCACGGGGGTCATCTCTGGCACACCGACTACGGCTGGAACATACACTGTCACCATTAGCGCAACCAATGCCGGTGGCACCGGGAGCGCAACATTGACTTTGACGATCAAGCCAGCAACCCCAGTCATAACAAGCGCTCTCACTGCCACTGGGCAAGTAGGAGTCGCCTTCTCCTACACGATTACCGCAACCAATAGCCCAACCAGTTATAACGCAACCGGGCTGCCTACAGGTTTAAGTGTAAATACAAGTACGGGGGTGATCTCTGGCACACCGACTACAGCTGGAACATACAGTGTCACCATCAGCGCAACCAATGCTGGTGGCACTGGGAGCGCAACGTTGACGGTAACGATCAATCAGCAAAAACCCGTCATTACAAGCCCTCTCACAGCCACTGGGCAAGTAGGAGTCGCGTTCTCCTACACGATTACAGCCACCAATAATCCGACCAGTTTCAATGCAACGGGGCTTCCTTCGGGTTTGACCGTAAATCCGGCAACAGGGTCGATCTCTGGCACGCCGGCTGTGGGTACCGACGCTGGAAGCCCTTACAGCGTCACCATTAGCGCAACCAATTCCGGTGGCACCGGCAGCGCAACGCTGACCTTGACCATCAAGCCTGCAGCCCCCGTCATTACAAGCCCACTCACGGCGTGTGGGACAGTTGGAGTTGCCTTCTCTTATCAGATTACCGCCACCAATAACCCGACCAGTTATGGCGCGACCGGGTTGCCTCCTGGTTTAGTTCTGGAAACAGCAAAAAACAAATTGGGACTGATCGACGGTACCCCAACTACGGCTGGAACATACAACGTCATCATTAGCGCAACCAATGCTGGCGGCACCGGAAGCGCAACACTGGTGATAACCATCAGTGCAACGCCAACCATCAGTTCAATCAACCCGACCTGTGTAGGGGTGGGTGGTCAAGACTTCACGTTGACTGTGAATGGCACAAATTTCGTTTCAACTTCGACGGTGAATTGGAATGGAGCGGCGCTTACAACGACATTCGTTTCCTCCATGCAGCTCACAGCCTCGGTGCCAGCGACCAACATCGCGACCACTGGCACGGCCACCATTACTGTGGTGAACCCCGCTCCGTGCGGGGCAACATCGAATTCAGTTTCGCTTACCATCACCACCGGTAGTCCGCCCGTGATCACCAGCCCGGTCACCGCCTGTGGAACCGTAGGGGATGCCTCCTTCTCCTATACGATCACAGCAACTAGCACGAGTAATAAGACCAATTACACTGCGACGCCGTTACCTCCGGGTTTATCGTTAGGCGTCGGGCAAAACACCAATGTTATTTCCGGTACACCCACGACCGCTGGAACAACTAACGTCACTATTACAGCAAGCAATGGCTCTGGTAACTGCAACAGCGCCACTGCGACGCTGGCCATCACGATTAATCCACCGGCGAGCATCACCAGCGCGCTTACAGCTACCGCGGCCTTGGGAACGACATACCCTGATAGCCCGCCGGGGCTGTATCAAATCAGAGCTGACAATAGCCCGACCACTTTTAGCGCGACTGATTTGCCACAAGGCTTGATTGTGGACGCCACAACGGGGGTGATCTACGGCACGCCGACTGCCGCCGGAGTCTTCAGCGTCATCATCAGCGCAACCAGTGGTAGCACCGGTCCCTGCCCCAACACGGCGACCACGACCCTAACGCTGACAGTCAATTTGCCGGCCGGAGGGGTGGTTTCATCTTTTCCCGGAGAGACCAATGTTTTCGACACAGGGATAAGCACCAGCAATCCGCAACCCTGCGGGCCTATTACGTTTCCAACCGCAACGACCGCCAATACCGCCAATTATTTTCTAACTTATTGGTATTATCAGAACGTCCCCAGAAATCCAAATCAAGCTATCGCTGACTCCGCGAATGGCGGACTTCAGCGCCCCCAGAATCTTTCGCCCGGCATGCAATACAATCCCTATAATCCATCCGGCGGAACGACTTTCAATCCATGTAGTGGTGTGACTGCGGGCCCCACGCCGGCTCCGACCAAAAACGTCTGGCGTGGAAATCCAATGCCGCCCAATGACAACACCCAGGGAGAATTCGGCGATCCACGCGCGTCCTGGTACATTACCGCTCCATGGCCAACGGATGATTACGCCAATTCTTACTGGGGCGGAGCGAACCCCAATATAGTTCCCCTAAACTGGCCGGATTCCGGGCATACGTTCAGTCAATTAGGGACGAAGCCAAATAATCCCTCCCAAACCGGCCAAACCCCCTGTGACATCGTGCCTTGTGACATAACCTCCCCGTTACCGACCCCGGCGCCAGGACCAGCTTCGCAGTCGATTTCAATACTCTCGACTGGCACCGGCACCTTAACGTCCTTGACTGAGCTGGGAAATGTTTGGGACCCCGCGCAGCTGAGCGGCTACTCTGTCCAGGATTACCCCGGAACCTCCGGCAATCCACCCACGGTGCCCGATATTCCCACCTCCGCGACTTTAAGCTCGATAGGAGCAGGCGGACATACGCTCGCGATTGGGCGGCCAGAATTTTCCGTGTTTGATCAAAATGGAATGCGGGCCTGGCAATTGCTCGACGTCCTTACGGCCCAGACCAGCAGCACGAATTTTACCAACACAGCCGGACTGGTTAATATTAACACAGCATCACGTGACGTTCTGCGTTCCCTCGCCGCCGGGATCCTGCAAAATCGCGACCCCGCGATTCTCCCTATTTCGCTTCAGCCCCCGCCCCAAGGCAATGGTCTGTACCCGCCGACGGCGACAGGAGCGAACATCCAGCAGGCAGACAAGTTTGCCGACGCTGTGATCAACTCACGTCCGCTGCTTTGCACCGCTGCGCTGTCGGCGATCAGAGACTCCCAGGGCCAGCCATTCTTTGGCAACCCCAACCAATATAATGGTGGCACTCAGACAGCCCCGATCCAGTGGAATGATCCCGGGCGCGAGGAGTTGTTTGCAAAGATATACAATCTGGCTACAACGCGTAGCCGCAATTTTCGCGTGTTTGTGACCGGTCAGTCACTGGATAAAAGCGGAACCGTCGTCTTGTCCACGGTGACCAAGGTTTATCAGGTGTTCATCAAACCAAACAGAGACCCAACGACAGGCGCGATCCTCTCGCAGCAGGTGGTAATTAAGTACGAGGGCTCCATGTAGCTCTTAGCCCGGATATAGAGATCAGAGGTCACAAGTCAGTCGCAGACCAGCGTGGCCAAACTCACGCCGGATCAGTTATCAGTTATCAGTTGGGAGCCGGGGAAAGCAGGTCGCGCGTTAGATGTTGCTCACCCGACATCCAGTGCAAAAGCGATCGCTTGCCGAATTTTATCGAGCACCTCGGCAGGTAGTTCGCCCAGCTTGCGTTCGAGTCGGGTGACCGCAATCGAGGCGACACCCTGCGCGTTTGCGACGCTCGCTTCGTGCAGAAAGTGCAGTTTAGGCAGCTCCACCTCATATCTGCTTCCGCGGTTCTGCGTGGTCAGCGGCACGTAGATCGTCAGCGCTCGCGGCGCATTTGGATCATGCCGCGATACAATAACGACTGGGCGAGTCTTTGCGGCGAGACCAAGATCGGCCAGCCAGACTTCACCTGGACGGGGGCTCATCCAACCGGTCTAGCACTTCCTGCTCGACAGTGCGAGAGCGCATCAAATCGAGAACATCGTTATCAGCCGCATCGATCACTTCGGACACGAGCGCACGCACTTCCTGCGAGATTTCTGGCTTCCACTTGCTCAGCTTCGTATCTAGCTTTTCGGCGATGGCGTCCACGACAGGTAAATCTTATTCCGTTTCTGTACGCGCGTCAATGCGGGGGGCAGGAGCAGGGAGTGAGAGCCGGGCGCTGATTTTCGCTAGTTTGGATTTGCGCTATAATGTTGCATGAACTCGGACGATTTGATCACAGTGAACCCGGACATCCTCGGCGGCACTCCGGTGTTTAAGGGAACACGCGTGCCGGTGAAGACTCTCTTTGAGTATCTGGAAAACAACTACTCCTTGGAAGAGTTTCTGGAATGTTCCCATCGGTAACTCGCGATCTAGCCTGCCGGGTCTGGAACGGTCTGAGAACGCGCTGCTGGCTCCAGCGTGAAAATACTCTTGGACGAGTCCGTTCCAGAGCCTCTTTCTCAACTTCTGGTCGGCCACGAATGCGCAACGGTTCAGATTTTTTACCCGCTAAACACGCGAAAAGACGCTAAAATTCAGAGAATAATTGCTGCCTGATTCACGCTCTTTCGCGTATTTGGCGTGTTTCGTGGGTTAGAACCCTTGTTTCGGATTATGCAGGCGACACGCCTGCCGCCACAGCTGTGTCATCCTTCATTAGCAAACTGAGCATCCCTCAGTCCGGCGGCTGAATCGAGAACTTCTTAGCAAGGAAGATTTTTTGGCATTTTTTGGAAACTTCGTCCCGGAAGTCTCGTAGAGCTTGTTGGAAGGAGCAACTTATCGATGCATATCCCTCGCCCGACTTTGCGCTGTCGTCGTGCCCGCGACCCGTGCGGATTTACGTTCCTAAAGCTGCGTGGGCGATATGCCTTTACGCGGCCGAAGCAACGTGAGTGCTCCCGCGCTTTTACGTTGGTCGAGTTAATCGTTGTCATCGCACTCATTTCCACGCTGATGGTGCTCATGGCGCCTGCGTTCACAGGCATCAAAACGGCTGGTGATGTCACCGGTGCTGCTTACACAATCAAGGACGCGCTCGAACAGGCACGGACCTATGCGATGGCCCATCATACGTATGTCTGGATCGGCTTTTATGAGGAACCTGCCGGTCAACCATCGACCAATCCGGCTACACCAGGGACTGGCCGAATTGTAATCTCGACGATCGCCTCGGCTGACGGAACGACGGTTTACAATCCAAGGAGTCTTGCTGCGATTGATCCAACCCGCGTCACTCAGTTTAACAAGTTGGTAAAAGTGGAGGGAACTCATTTAGCAACTTTTCCCGACGGCAGTGGAACTGGTGATACATTCGATTCGCGCCCTGCAGCTATCTACGAGACGGCAAAGATCGGAGACGCAACTCCGCCGAATCCCTCTCTGACTCCATTCCAGTACCCGGTGGGTAATCCAGCCCCGGCCGCACAATACACGTTCGTGAAAGCAGTCGAATTTAGTCCACGAGGCGAGGCGCGCATCAACAACCGCAATTACACTCTGAAGACGGTGGCGGAAATCGGATTACAACCAACACACGGCACTGCCGTAGACGTGAACAGCCGCAATGTAATCGCGATTCAATTCGGGGCGCTCGGCGGAGATCCAAAGATTTATCGACGATGAAATTACAATGTCGCCACACCAGTTTCTCACTGGTGGAGGTAACCATTGCGTTAGGCGTCGCGGCAATTTGTTTGATCGGAATCGTCGGCTTGTTGCCGATTGGCCTGCAAACTGACCACAATGCTACCGAACAAAGTCGTGCCTTAGGGATTTTATCGGTCGTCATTGCCGATTTGCGGGCGACGCCTGGTTCGGGATCGGGAACTTCCCCTCAGCTCGGAATTTCGATACCGGTGCTGTCAGCTGCATCGGTATCGGCTGCCCCACTCTATTTCAATGGCGAGGGGCAATCATCAACATCTTTGACCAGCCAGTCACGTTATCGAGTAAGCATTACGTTTCCTGCGAATAGCACAGGTGGACGCGTTGCGACATGGGTCAGCTTGAAGATCACGTGGCCAGCCGGCGCTTCTCCAACTAATGCCACCGGTGTTCTCGAAACCTTCACAGCTTTAGATCGAAATTGAATTTCGCAGTCCGACGTCCAATTGCGAACGCAGCATTCACGCTGGCCGAGATGCTAGTAAGCGTCGCGGTGCTAGCCATTCTCGTGGTGCTCGTGGCCAAGCTTTTCTGGAGTGCAGCAAACATAACTGGAAGCACGATCAAGCGAATAAACATTGAATCTCAGTCGCGACCGGTCCTTGACCGTCTGGCCATTGACTTGGCTCAAATGATTAAGCGGGCAGACGTCGATTACTTTACCAAGTCGCCATCGTTGCCTCTGACCGGGAACGACCGCATCGCTTTTTTCAGCCAAGTCCCCGGTTACGGGGCGAGTTCCTTAAGTCCCATCGCGCTCGTCGCGTATCGAATCAATTCGAAAAACCGACTCGAGCGGATGGGAAAAGCGCTGGCTTGGAACGGCGACACAACAACCGTTTTGCCGATGGTGTTTCTGCCGATCACAATTTCCTCGAATTGGCCCGCAGCAACCGATTTGACGGCCGATACGGATTACGAAGTTATCGCGCCAAACATCTTCCGGTTCGAATACTGTTATGTTCTGCGGAATGGCTCGATAACAACGACTCCATGGGACACGAGTGTGGGACATACTACAATCAGCGGCATGCAAGATGTCGCGGCCGTCTACGCGGCTGTGGCTACCATTGACACGAAAAGCAAGACTCTTCTTTCAGATACGCAACTATCGACGCTGGCAGGCAGACTACCCGACTTCACTGCAAACTCCCGGCCCGGAGACATGCTATCTCAATGGCAAACCGCTCTAAATGGTACTACGGATATGCCGCGCGCTGCTATTTCCGAAATCCGTCTGTCGGAACGATATTTTCCAATCGCGCCGAGCTTTTAAGATGCTCTCGCCGATGACCTGTAATTCGGCGCACCCCAAGAGCGGAATAGCGTTGCTCATCACACTCGCTTTTGTCGTACTTCTAGCCGCACTGGTCGTCGCGTTTTTGAGTCGGACCACAAATCATCGTCTCGTCGCCAACTCAGCAACTAACGAAACAAAAGCTGATCAGCTTGCTCGAGGTGCGCTGGACATCGTCGTCGGCAATCTCAAACAGGAAATTTCCGCGGGCTCGCCTATCAGCAGCGCCAATATCTTACCACAGCGCAATGGCACGCCCGCACCGGGCTCCCTACCAATTCCTAACTTAGTCCGAATAAGCTTTCAGGGCGAGGCCACGGGCACTGCTCCCATGCCGCCGCCGGCCGTTTCGAGTCGGGCGTCTCGAGTAAATTCCACTGCGCCCTCATTAAATGGCCGATCGATCAGCGCCGCCCGCTGGAATAGTCATTACTTAGTTCCACG
>Ga0193750_1000023_pt1 | contig 96277 bp, 91 predicted proteins | sample L1c1metaG_FD_160569 | JGI IMG/M metagenome (GOLD analysis project Ga0193750, IMG submission 160569) | Soil microbial communities from a riparian zone of the East river system, Colorado, United States - L1c1 | ecosystem: Environmental > Terrestrial > Soil > Riparian zone | place: USA: East River... | reverse complement strand
GCTGAAAAAAACTCAGTGCGCACTACAAGCGGAAGCGTTCCCAAAGATTATTCCAACCCCAAACCCCGACCAATCATGTAACCACCAGCTTGAAATTTACCTTTGACACCCTTCATAGGGGTTAGGTGACTTGGGTGTGCGACATAATCGTGACATCAGTCTCTCGGTAGCGAGTGTGCTCGACGATACTCCAGCCGAGACGAGAAAAGAAGTCCTGAGCGCTGGGCGTGAAAAGATAAACCGTGGAATAGCCGCGCGCTGCTGCCTCACGGACGACATGTTCGGTGAGCGCACGCCCAATGCCGTGGCGGCGATGAGCCGGAGCGACGAAGACGCCTGCGAGCCAAGGCGTGAAGTGTGGATGCGTGTCCATCTCACGATGAATGAGCATGGCCGAGCCGAGTAGCTCTGAGCGAGACGAAGCGACGAAGGTGACCGGAAGCTCGACTCGGCCCGACCGCTCGTGAAGTAGGCGGATGCGATTGGCGACGGAATCGCCGGGCCGCAGGTACGCCCATTCGCGAAAGTGCCACTCTGCAAGGATCGGGATGAACTCAGGCCGGTCTGCAAGAAGCTCGATTTGCACACTGCGCGTTCAGTTACCTAACAAATAAGCTCAGCCAGCCATGACCGCCCCTGATATTGCCTCGGAAAATGATAACGCCGGTCATGGCTTGGCTGGAGCGCCTGGTTATATTTCTGAGTCGCACGTAACCTCTGAGCGAAGCGAAGCTAACTTTCCTCTCCGGGATATGATGATGCCGGAAGCATGGTATCAAACGCTTGACGAGGGAATCCGATTTGCAGTGCGTGTGTTGCACGCGGCGGGATTTGAGACGTGCCAATCATGTCAGGGCGGAAAGGGGCACAGCTACAACGATGCGACGGTCGATATGCCGACAAACACCAACGACTACGAAATATTCGGCGCGTTGGCGGCACTGTCTGCATATGGGTTGCCAGTGGAATCGGTCGCAGTGGTTTGGAACGTGCAAAAGCACGGACTGATAAACGAGAAGATCGGACGAATTACTTTCTGGCGTTCAATGGAGGAGCGGGCGGACGAACAGCCAATGTTTACTTGGGGCTATCGCTGCGGAAATGGAGCGGTAGCTCCTGCGACTCAGGAATATAACGAGAAGTAGACGAACGTTCGTAAAAGGTAACGAACAATTGTTCGCCTAATTCGAGGTTGTGTTTTTCGGGTCATATCTATCTTACTGGTTAAGCGCCTCTGATATGATGCAACCCCAAACCAGCTTTCCCGGCAAGCCGAAATTGCTCGACCAACTGCGCACCTTTATGCGGGCACGCCGATATAGCCTGCGCACGGAAGAGGCATATCTGGATTGGATCCGTCGGTTCATTCTTTTCCATGGGAAGCGTCATCCGCGTGACCTGGGCGAACAGGAGATTACCCAATTTCTCACCGATCTGGCGGCGCATCGGCACGTGGCGGCTTCGACCCAAAATCAAGCTTTGAGTGCGTTGCTGTTTTTATATCAGAAGTTTTTCGAACGCAAGCTTGGCCGGCTCGACGGCGCCTTACGCGCGTCGCGTCCGGCACGAGTGCCGGTGGTCCTCACGCGTGAGGAGGTGCGCGCGTTGCTGGCGCATGTCGCGCCGACGTACGGCCTCCTCGCCGATCTCATTTACGGAAGCGGTTTGCGTTTGCTCGAAGCACTGCGGTTGCGGGTGAAGGATGTCGATTTCGGCTACGGCCGTATCATCGTCCGCGACGGTAAAGGAATGAAAGACCGTGTGACGATGTTGCCACAACGCTTGCAGCGGCCGCTGGGAGAACATCTCGCTCATGTCAAAGCCATGCACGAGCGGGACCGAGCACTCGGTTTCGGCACCGTTTTTCTACCGGACGCGCTCGGGCGGAAATATCCCAACGCTGCCAAGTCATGGCCATGGCAATATGTTTTCCCCGCCCAGAAGCGATCGATTGATCCGGTGAGCAGCGAAGTTCGCCGTCATCATATCTTGGAGAAACCGCTGCAAAATGCGATCAAGAATGCCGTGCATGCGGCAGGCATCGAAAAGCCGGCGAGCTGTCATACGCTACGCCACTCATTCGCCACACACCTGCTCGAAGACGGCTACGATATTCGCACGGTTCAGGAGTTGTTAGGCCACAAAGACGTTTCGACAACCATGATTTATACGCACGTGCTGAACCGGCCGGGAATTGGCGTGAAAAGTCCGCTCGATTGAGCCCGCAATGGGCAAAGGCCGAGCACACTTATCCGAAGCGGCCGGTGATGTAATCTTCGGTCTGTTTTTCGCCAGGGTTTGTGAAGATTTTCACGGTCGGTCCGAACTCGATTAGCTTGCCGAGATAAAAGAAGGCGGTGAAATCGGAAACGCGGCCGGCTTGTTGCATGTTGTGAGTGACAATCACGATCGTGTACTGCGTCTTGAGCGCCTGGATCAATTCCTCGATTTTCGCCGTGGCGATCGGATCCAGCGCCGAGCAGGGCTCGTCCATTAACACCACCTCCGGTTCGACGGCGAGAGCGCGCGCGATGCACAAACGCTGTTGCTGGCCACCGGACAACCCGTACGCGTTTGTCTCCAGCCGGTCCTTGACTTCGTCCCACAACGCGGCTGAACGCAAACTTTTCTCGACTGCTTCATCGATGAGCGAACGCTTCTTGACACCGGCGACGCGCAAACCGTAGGCGATATTTTCGTAAATCGATTTGGGGAATGGATTCGATTTTTGAAAAACCATTCCTACACGCCGTCGCAAATCGACCACGTCCAATCCGGGCGAATTGATATCGACGCCGTCGACGTGAATCGCGCCCTTGCTAATGCCCGAGCCGTCGACGAGGTCGTTCATGCGATTAATGCAACGCAGCAGAGTCGTCTTCCCGCAGCCGGACGGTCCAATGAAAGCTGTCACGGCACGCGCCGCCATTTGCAGCGAGATGTTGTGGAGGACTTTGTTATCACCGTAAGCGAAATCGACTTCTCGCACGTCGATCATTACCTGAAGTTTCTCCGTCTGGTTTGTTGCCGGTTCAAGAGGTTCCGGTGGGGTTTGTGGCCGAACTGTTTGTGGCGGTTCCATCAGGGTCACCATGATAAGCGTCTCCTTTGTCTCTCCCGCAGCACAATGGAGGCTAAAGCAATCAGCATGACGACTATCAGAAAAACAAACGCCGTTCCATACTGAACGCGTTCGGTGTATTCGTTCTGCGGAATTTTCGAGCTAACAACATAGATGTGGTACGGGAGCGCCATGACACCCTGGAAAAAGAAATCCGTCCATTTGGTCACCTGCCACGGCATTTCGTCGCGCATCGCGTAAGCGGCCGTGAACATGATCGGCGCGGTTTCACCTGCGACGCGGGCGATGCCGAGGATCGAAGATGTCAAAATTCCTGGAATCGCATAAGGCAAAACGTTCTTGCGGATGGTTTGCCAACTGGTCGCGCCAAGCGCCAGAGAACCTTCGCGCAATCCTTTCGGCACCGCGCGCAATGATTCTTCGCTCGCGGTAATGATCGCCGGCAAAATCATCAGACCCAGCGTGAACCAGCCCGCAAGCAACGAAACGTTCCAGCCAAAGAAGATTACAAACAATCCAAAACCGAACAGGCCGAACACGATCGACGGCACGCCGGCCAGATTCAAAATCGCAATGCGAATAAACCGAATAAAATGCGTATCGCGGCTGTATTCGCTGAGATAAATCGCCGCACTGATTCCGATAACCAAGGCGACTATCATTGAGCCGAAGACCAGGAGTGCCGTGCCAACAATACAGGGGAAAATTCCGCCGGCAGAATAGGCAATGCTCGTAGCATCGACATGTTCCGTGTGCGTTTCCTGCCATTTCCGGAATTCGCGATCGCTCAGCTCCATTTTTTTGCCCTGGTAGTCGAAGACGTAGAGCGTCTGCGGCGGCTCGGTGAGAAATTTCACATTGATGAACGGCGCGTGATTGGTGAATACCGTCCGGCTTCCCTTGATCGCAATGTTGAGAAAGATGTAGGTGGCGCACGCCAACACGAAGTACGTGGCCAGACGAAACGTCCAAAACATGAACGTTTGGACAAAGCTGCGGCGGCTATTGGAAGAGGCTGCGATCATGTTATCCGATGCTCATGCGGTACCGCATCACGAGCTTCTGCGCGGCGTAGTTGATGGCGAGAGTGATCGCGAACAGCACAAGGCCCACCATGAACAGCGCGCGGTAGTGGATGCTGCCGCGAACGACCTCGCCCATTTCCTGCGCGATGATTCCGGTCATGGTGTGAACCGGTTGGAAAAATGCGCCGAGTCCCTGTGTGAAATCAGGAATAGCGATCCGGTTTCCGGCGCAGAGCAGCACCACCATTGTTTCGCCGATGACGCGGCCAAGCCCGAGCAACACTGCCGACACGATCCCAGACAACGCCGCAGGCACGAGCACGCGCACAATCGTCTGAAGTCGATTCCCGCCCAAAGCGTAGGAAGCTTCCTTGAAACCGCGAGGCACGTTGCGAAGCGCATCTTCGGCGAGAGTAAAAATCGTGGGTACAGCCATCAGCGCGAGCAAACAACCGGCGGTAAAAACATTGAGCCGCTCGCTGATTGGAAAGAACGGCACCCATTGCATGAACGAGGCGCGTGAGATAGCGCGGATTGTTTCCCCGAGCACGGCGATGCCGAAAAAGCCCAGCACCACCGACGGGATCGCCGAAATGAATTCGATGTATGGTTTGATCAGGCTCTTTTCAATCGGTGAGGCAACCTCGCTTACGTAGATCGCTCCACAAATTCCGAGAGGAACAGCAAGTAGCAGCGCGACGACCGAGACCAGCAGCGAACCCACAAACAGCGGAATGATGCCGTACCAATCCTGCCAAAAACTTGCCGTGATCCACTGCGTGCCAAACAGAAAAGAGGTGATGGCGCGATATGCGGGCACCGGTTTGTTCGGGTCCCAAGCGCGAAGCTTTTCGACAACTGCGGGAAGCTGTTTGAGATACGCTTCGACTTCGGCTTTCCATTTCGCGAAGGCTTTGCGCTCTTTGGCACTAGTCAACGCCGGAGGCGCCGCCAGCAGTTCATTTATCTGCGCCTTCATAGAATCGGCAATTTGCGCGAACTTGTCGGTTGCAGAACGAAGCGCGGCCATCTGCTCGGCTTCGTTGCCAGCGGGCGGGGCGGCCGCGGCGCTGGCTTCATCCTGCGATTCGGTCTCGATCACGGAAGCACCAGCATGGCTGCCGAGCTGCAGCATTGTTTCACGCAGCGCCTGCGCCTGATCGGTCGCGTCCGAGAGCAATCCGTTTAACTGTTCGCCAAACTTATTTGCAAACTCATCGAATTTTTCGAGCGCCGCCTGGTCGGCTCCGGCTCGCATTTGTTGAAGCCGGAGGTCGCCGAGTTGACGCGACAGAGCCGTCTGCTTTTCGGCTTCCGTACGAATGATGTCCACGTATTCGAGGCCCGCCTGCCGATACAGCCGCAAATTCGCCAGATTCTGACTGAAAAAACTGAAGCCTTCGCGAAAGAGGAAAATCGTAATCAACGTCAGTACGATGATGGCGACGAGCGCGTTGCTGCCAAAAAGCTCTGATGGCTGATTCGGCGGTTCGCCGTCGGTGTCCAGTCGCGCTTTTTTTGGCCCGAATCGACAACTCTTGCGCGGTGGTTTCCACACCGGCGACGATGAGAAATAGCCGCGAAACCAGCAACGGAATTAATGTTACGTTTCTGTGACAGCACCGTTGTAGCGTCCGCCCCTTGAGCAGACAACTTAGAACAACTTCGAGCGTTTTTCCCCGGGCACCTCTTGTGGTGCGGGCGGGGGAACCGCATCCGAGAGATCTGGAGGAGCTTCCGCGGCTCGATAGACGGCTCGGCCAGAGTCTTGTTTAACAGCCTCACCCGACCCGAAGAAGCCGCATCCGGCAATAGCAAGCGCGACTATAGTGGTGGACGCCGCAGTAAGTTTTTTCACTTGGCTACATCATTGAGGCGTAAACGGGGGCTCGCAAGTGTGCTCGCGTGCCCGCGATGAATTCGCAACGTTGGCAATAACTTGTCACGAGTTTTTTTCGCGATCGCCATCTGGTTGTCACGGCGTCGTGCAACGCTGGTGCAAAACTTCAACCCGACACAGATACGCGAACACTTTTGGAAGGTTAGGTGAAGGCACGAAAGCCAGAGTCGGGCGCCCTGGATAGTTTTCGGGGCGCCCGCTCATTTTTGCGAAGTTGTTTTGCCACACAAATGTAACGCTAATTCTTTTGCCGATTCGCCTGCGAATTCATACGTTTGCACCTGATCACGCATGCCGGCGTTGACCCTTCCCAGACGCGATTCAGCCCCAACCATCAACGCGCAGCAACAGCGTTTCTCATTTGGCGGGTCCCAGCAGGAGGTTTCAGGACCGAAACGCTATCGCACCGCGTGGATTTCCGACACGCACCTGGGGACGCGCGGCTGCAACGCCACTGCGCTGTTGGATTTTTTGCGCGAGACCGATTTCGACACGCTATACATCGTGGGCGACCTGATTGATATCTGGTCGCTGCGGCGGGCAATTTACTGGCCACAACAACACAATGATGTGATCCAAAAAATTCTGCGCAAAGCCCGTAAGGGCACGCGTGTAGTTTACATCCCGGGAAATCACGACGAACTGGTGACGAGCTTCTGTGGTTCCTACGGGAATATCGAGGTTAAGGAGAACGCGATCCATGTGACCGGCTCAGGCGAGCGGATCTTGATTATTCACGGTCACGAACTCGACGTGGTAGTGTCCGGCAGCGGCCGGATGAAGTGGCTCGCGTTCGCAGGCGACGTTAGCTACCAATTTCTCCTATCGCTCAATCCGCTAATTAACTTTGTCAGGCGGCATTTCGGTCTGGGCTACTGGTCCCTCAGTGCATATGCCAAGCGAACGGTGAAGGACGCCGTGAGCTTCATCGGTAAATTCGAAGCCGCTGTCGCGCATTACGCGGAGCGGTATCACGTCGATGCCGTCCTGTGTGGGCACATCCACAGCGCAGCGATCCGCGAATTCGGCACCATCTCGTATTACAACTGTGGCGACTGGGTGGAAAGCTGCACGGCATTAGTCGAAGGCGATGATGGCATGATCTCGCTAGTTAATTACCACTCGCTCTCCTCGAGCGCGGGCGCAGTAGCTCCGACGATCGATTCTGCTCGGCCGAAGCAGACTTTGGCAAGCAATTGAAATTTTAGGGCGTCTCTGTGAGACGCCGCGGCGTTTGACACAAACGCCCTACAACAACGCGTTTCAACGCTCAATCACGGCGACATCGCTCGTCGCTAACTCGTCATCGCCTTTTAACAATTCGTAACCTGACGCGGCGCGCTTCTGCTTTATCGGTCCTGTCATGACCGCGATTACAGTGAAGCGAAAAATTGTCAGACGAACGCGCGCCCAAAGATCGGCCACGCGCCAATCTCTCCGCGAACTTTCCCGGTCTTATCTCGCCGGCGAAAGGACCGTGGAGTTCACCATTGAAGCGCTGCTCTTCGCCATCATCGTGGCAATCTCAGCATGGCCGGTTTTGGCAGCGGCAAATGCACTCAGCGAATTCCTTCCGCAGGTGTGAACCTGAGCCCTGGCTGCAGCCGGCATCGGTGATACCGACCGATTTGCCGGCGTAACATGCCGGGGTAGCGCCTACGGCTACAGCGTCGAGTGCGAAAGTCTCGACACTGAATGCATCGCGTTTAGGATGTGCAGCTTGTGGGAGGGAGCAATCGAACGCGACACAATCGCGAAATTGAACGGAAGTTCTTAGTCGAATGGTTACCCGATAACTTTAAGCGGTCGCGGCACTTCATTATCGAGCAAGGTTATCTGGCGACGGAATCCGCAGGCAGACAGGTACGGCTTCGAAAAACAAACAAGACTGCGTCGCTAACATTCAAGGTCGGTCGGGGCAGCCATCGCGAAGAACGCGAGATTAAGCTGAGTCAAAAGCAATTCGCAGCGCTGTGGCCTGGCACGGCCGGGAGAAGACTGCGAAAAGTGCGCTACGAAATCCCATGGGAAGATCTGCTGATCGAGCTGGATATTTATCGGGGCAGACATGCCGGTCTTGTAGTTGCCGAGGTGGAATTTCCTGATACCGCCAGCTGCCGCAGATTCAAAGCGCCATGGTGGTTTGGGCGGGAAGTGACCGGCGAAAAACGCTACAGCAACGTGCGTCTCGCCCTGACGTAGAAGACGCCATGGCTTTCCGTTTGAAATTGCGCGAACCCCTGCCGGAAGGACTCAAGCGAGTTTTTTGCGAACAAATCGACTCGGCTTTGCGCCTGTGCCAACACCCCGCCAAACAACGTGGCATTACTGTCCACGAGGTTCGCAAGCATCTCAAAAAGCTCCGTGCCGCAATGCGACTCGCGATCGGCGCGGTCGGCAAGAACTGTCACGCGGAGGAGGATCGTTGCGTGCGCAAGATCGGACGTTTAGTCTCAGACTTGCGCGATGCGCAGGTGCGATTGCAGACGTTTATCAAACTGCGCGATAAGGCGGCAAAAAATTCCGGACAACAGCGCTTTCCGCGCACGGAGGAATTGTTGGTGCTCGAACGCGAAAGTTTTTCCGCAGCATTCGCCGGCTGGCAAAAGGAAGCGATCCCACAGTTGGAAAATGTAAAAGTATGTCTGATGGCGTGGCCACTTGACGGCCTGAATTGGAAACAGATTTGCAACGCGGTATGTAAAACTTACAGGCGGGGCCAACGCGCACTTGCGGAAACGATTGATGATCCGGACTCGGAAAACTTTCATGCCTGGCGCAAGCGCGTGAAAGATGCCTGGTATATGCTGCGAATTTTGCAGCCACTGAACCGAACGGTTCTGGAAGAGATGGCTCATGATGCCGAGGTCCTGGGCGAATTACTGGGGAGTGAGCACGATCTCGATTTTCTGCGGGCACGCCTCGAGAGGGAAAGCGGCGATGAAGTGTTGGCCCGCGAACTGACGCAGCTCGAGAAATTGATTAGCGAACGTTGCAAACGACTGCGCCGCGATGCGCTGGAACTCGGACGGCGTTTCTACGCCGAGCCATCAAAAGCGTTCGCAAAACGCATCTCCATCTTCGCCGGTAAACGAACGTAACACAGGCATCCTGCCTGCATGTGACAAAGCTGCGAAACCCTCATCCGCGTCATCCGCGGTCGTACGCTTCAAGATATTTGATTCCCGACCCTGTGTTAAAAACGACCACGCGTTCGCCGGACCGAATTTTGCCATCCGAACGGAGTGACTTGAGAGCGGCGAAGCACGCCGCGCCTTCGGGGCAAACAAACAGACCTTCGTTTGCTCCGACTTCACGCGCGACGCGGATCATCTCTTCGTCATCAACAGCAATCGCGCCGCCATTGAACTCGCGAAGAATTTTCAGGATCAGGAAATCGCCAATCGCTTTTGGAACCCGCAAGCCGGAAGCAATTGTGTGCGCGTTGGGGAATTCTGCAGCGTTTTTCTCTCCGGCCTCGAACGCGCGAACGATCGGCGCGCAACCCGCAGCTTGCACCGCGAACATGCGCGGCCGGTTTTTCCCGATCCAGCCGAGTGCTTCCATTTCGTCGAACGCTTTCCACATCCCGATGAGACCAGTGCCGCCGCCGGCTGGATAAAGAATCACATCCGGCAATTGCCAGTTCAGTTGCTCCGCTAATTCGTAACCGAGCGTCTTTTTTCCTTCGACCCGATATGGCTCTTTGAGCGTGGACATGTCGAACCATCCCTCATTTACTTTGCGGCGGCCGATTTCCGCGGCGCAATCGGTGATTAATCCGTCAATCAACGTGACGTGAGCGCCAAGCTCGCGACATTCCACAACGTTTGCGCGTGGTGTGTCGCGCGGCATAAAGATATGCGCCTCCAGACCGGCTCGAGCCGCATACGCGGCGAGTGCGCCACCGGCATTACCCGCGCTGGGGACGGCGAGCCTTGTTGCGCCGAGATATTTTGCCATCGAAACGGCTACGCTCATTCCCCGTGCCTTGAAGCTCTGCGTCGGATTGAGCGACTCGTCTTTAATCCAAAGATCGACGTCATCGGTGAATTTGCCTGCAGGCAGCAGCGGCGTTCCGCCTTCACCTAACGAGACCGGCTCAACATCGGGTGGCAATGGCAAAACTTCACGATAACGCCACAATGATTTCTCGCGTTTCGATAGTATCTCGCGCTTTAGCGTCCGGCTCGCCGCTGCGAGATCGAGGATTGCAAGCAATGGTTTATTGCAGGAGCCACAAAGATTTTGCAGCCGAGACCATTCGTGCTCGCGTCTGCACGCGCTGCATTCGAGACGCTTCAAAAACATCGGAGCAATTGAAGCGTACATCTGCGAGGACCGCGAATTGCTGTAGCCGCTTCGCTATGCGAAGCGCCGGGTCGACCGACAGCCAGTCACACGCGGAACGTCGCCCACAGGGCGACGGCTACAGCGAGCGCCGGGCCTTGTGCGATGTGTTAGGTTAGCACCGATGAATTTGCTAACGCTGACGGAAATTCGCCGGGCGATACAGAATGGAGCGGCGTCTGCACGTGTGCACGTGCAGGTGGAAAGCGCGACGCCGAAGCTCACGCGCGAACAGCAGCCGTATTGCGAGCTTATGTTGGCCGACGCATGCGACCGGATGACGCTGCGCGTCTGGAGCGATCACCCTGCATACAAAGCGTGCAGCGCGTTAACCAATGAGGATTTCATCGAGCTCACCGCCGACTTTTATCAGTCGCAATACGGACTCGACGCCCGCAAGTGGACGGTCCGGCCATTAACTGACCAGGAGAAAAACGAATTACTCCAAGGCCCTGCAGATTTACGCGCCAAACAGGCGTCCGATTTCGAATTCGTAAAGCAAACTATGGCTGGGATCAGCGATCCACGTTTGCTCGCGTTGGGCGAAGCTTTTCTCAGCGAATGGGGCGACCGGTTTCGGCGCACCGCAGCCGCGCGCAATTACCATCACGCCCGGCGCGGCGGACTGGTTGAGCATACCGCACAGATGATGCGCGTGGCTAAGGAGATCGCGCCGCTTTACCCCGAGCTGAACCTCGACCTATTGCTCGTTGGAATTCTCTTCCACGATTCCGGAAAACTCTGGGAGAACGCGTTGCCCGAAAACGGATTCGTGATGAGTTATGACGAGCTCGGTGAACTGATGGGACACATCTCCATCGGACTCGAATTGGTGAATGCGTTGTGGAGAAGGTTAAGCGTCGAAAACGCCGACGCGTGGAAAAATCTCACGCCGGCATCGGAAGATGTGCGAATGCATCTGTTGCACCTCATTGGCGCTCATCATGGCGAGCCGGAATTTGGTTCGCCCGTTTCGCCGAAAACGCCCGAGGCAATGGCGCTTCACTACATCGACAATCTGGATGCGCGTCTGGAAATGTTCGCCGCCGGTTACACCACGGCCAAACCGCTGGCCGCACGCATTTTTGATCGCGTCCGGCCATTGCCCGGGAATTTGGTGAAGTCACTGGAGAAATTCCACCAAACAGCAAGTGCGGCTGATGCCGACAAACTTCTGTGACGCGGTACGAGCACACGCAAATCGGTCACGTCATCATTTGGTCCCTTCTCGCGATCATTCTGATTGCTAGCGGATTTGCTGGTTTGTCTCATCGCGAGATACCGCTGGTGGTTTCGATCATCGTGCTGGTTTGCCTCGTTTTGTTCTACAAACTCAGGATTACAATCGACCGAGGGACCCTTTGTGCCTCTTTTGGTATTGGCGTTATCCGCAAGAAAGTGCGGCTTGCGGAGATTGTCGCATACGAACCCATTCGCATTCGTTGGTGGTATGGCTGGGGCATTCATCTAACGCCTTGCGGCTGGCTGTATAACGTCTCTGGCTTCGATGCTGTGGTAATCACGTTGCGTGATGGCAAAAAATTCGCGCTTGGTACTGATGATCCTCACGGGCTGACCACGGCAATCCTCGCTGGGATTTCGTGAGTGCACCCTGGGCTAGCTACTGCAGTTGGCGGAACCAGCCCAAAGCGACCGAAGTTTGCCCATCATTCACTTCGTGCCCACCATGGAAAGTCCCGATTCGCATTCGATGGAACCCGGTTCGCTTGATTGAACCGGCGACATTGTATTGCTGCTCTACCGTTGCGATTCGATCATCGTGACCGGCGCTGATGTAGATTGGCGTATTAAGAAAATTCGCACCGGGCTGGATACGCGCGTAACCATCGCTTAGGTGGTCTTCGTTCGCACCAGTCATGTAGATGCCGGCAATGCGACAGCCATTCCTCGCGAGCAGAGGCGCAACGTAGCCAACCCCTTTTCCTCCTCCGGAAAACCCTGCACACGCCACCGGCCACTTGTCCGATCCGGGAAAACTGCGATGCAGCGTATCAACAGCCGCGAGCGTCATTGCGCCACGCCAGGCGGCGTTATCGTTCCGCGCGTGCTGCGGCCCGTCTCCAGCCAGAAGCACCCAGCCTTCATGAAGTCCGACTGTGCGATAAAACTGGACGAGATCATCTCGATTCTGACGTTTGAAATCGCTGGTGGAGCACACAACCAATACCGGCCAACTTTTCCGCGGATCAAAATTTGAAGGAGTGGCGAGCATCGCCACGGCATTTGACGGCACAGCGTTTCCGCCTTGACCGGCCAACGACTTTTCCTGCGCGCTCAAAGGAACGTTAGCCTTGACGGTTGAACCCGGAGAAAAAGCGACTTCTGCGAATGTCAACGAACCTGCGGTTGCTGCGACCGGGCCAGCGTGGAGTAGTAGGATCAACCCGGCGACCGAAAGCATTCGGGCGCGGTTACCGCAAACGAACTGGGAAGCCAGTAGGATCATGCTGTTTCGTACTCTTGAGCAAAAAACGTGCGGAACGGAATGCTCAAATCTAATTTAGATTGAAAATGTGAAATCGGCCATGGCCTTCCGTATTCGCACAAACGTGCAGGTGATGTTTTTCGACACCGATTGCGGAGGCGTTGTATCCAATATTTCGTATTTGCGCTTCATTGAGATGGCGCGCACACACCTGGCGGAGGAGCTCGGGCTCGCGGTCGTGGAGATGGCGCAAAAGGAAACGTATCCTGTTGTAGTCCGCACCGAGATCGATTATCGACGCCCGGCAAGGCTCGGCGACCGGCTGGTGATTGAGGGCTGGCTGGATCGCGCAGAGCGCGCTCGGTTCTGGTGCGCATTCCGCATCACGCGTCCGCAAGACAACACGTTGATCGCCGAGTGCCGCCAGATGATCGCGTTGATCGAGATGCCGACAGGAAAATTGCTGCGTTTGCCTGAGCATTGGAAAACGTACGACAAAGCCGAATCCAGGGAACATCGCGAACGCCAATCTCAAGCCGGAACGGCTTCCGGTGGAGAATGTGTGCAATGACAGCAAGCGCCCGCACACTAAGCATCGAAGAAACGCTGCTTGAACCGCCTGCGTTGCCCCCGCCGCCGACGCGCCATGCTCTGCTCATAATTCTGATTGCGCTCGCAGCGCTGTTACATGTGGTGACCATTGGCACCGGCGATCTCTACAGCGAGACGGAGGGCCAATACGCTGGAGCCGCGCGCGAGATGGTGGCGAGCCATAATTGGTTGCTCCCAACGAACAACGGCATACCGCGCCTGCAAAAACCGCCATTGCTCTACTGGGTGATCATTGCTTCGTACAAAATTCTCGGCGTGAATGAGGCAGCGGCTCGGTTGCCGGTCGCGCTGGCCGTCGTAGCCACGGTTGCACTTATCTTTTTAATTGGCGAAAAGCTCTCCGATTACTGGCGCGGTTTCATCGCGGGTCTGATCTATCTTAGCTTCTGCGGCACGTTTCTTCTCGCGCGCATTGTCATGCCCGAACCGCTCGTCACCGCATTCATGGCTGGCGCGATGTTCTGCGGACTATGCGGCTATGAGCGGAGGCGCCATCGGCGCCTGTGGTTCGCCGGTGTCTGGATTTTTGTTGCGCTGGCGTGCCTAACGAAAGGTGTGCTCGGCATCGTTTACCCCGCTGTGGTTTTTGTTTTGCTCTCGATTTTTTTTCGCGAAGCGAGGATGCGGTTTCGCGCGCTTCTGCGGTGGGAATATGCGTTGATTTTTCTTTTGATCGTGACGCCCTGGCACATCTGGGCGCAATGGCATTTCCCGCATTATTTTCGTTATGTCAGATCCGAATGGCTGGGACACATGCGCGGGCTCACGGATGAGACGCACGATTTCCTCGGCGCGCCTGCCTATCAATTTGTGATCCTGCACGCGGCCTGGTGGTTTCCGTGGTCGATCGCGCTCCTGCCGGGCGTCATTTTTGCCTGGCGCCGTGTCACCCGGCCGCGCGAGATCAATTTCGGCGATGCATTACTACTTTGCTGGATGGTTGTGGTGTTCGTTCCGCTGCTCTTTTTGGGACAGCGACAAGATTATTATTCGATGAGCATGTGGAGCGCGTTTGCGCTCTGGGCAGCCTTGGCTTGGGACCGGACTCCTCAATCGTTGCGCGCCGCAGGTGCAATTGCGGTGGGTGTTACCGGTATCATCCTTGCGGGCGGAGCGCTGTTCATGGCGCGTACCGGGCGTGCTTTGAACGGAACCTGGGGAGTCATGGACGCTCGCTGGACCGCGTGGAGAGCCTTGGATGATATGCCTGTGTCGGCGTGGATAGCACTGCGGCCCATGCTCGTGATTACGGCTATCTCATTCGTGTTCTTCTCGATCATAGCGCTCTACTGCATTTTCAAACAACGCGAGAAACTCGCGGCCATTGCTCTGGCTGCCTCGATGATTCCAGCCGGGCTGAGCATGGTAATAGGCGTCGCGAAAACCGCGCCCTATTTCTCACTCGCCGATGTCGCCCGTTACCTGAATCCGCGGTTGGAGACAAGCGGCCACGCGATGTTCGAAGGGCCGCTGGACGACAGCAGCAGCCTTATTTTTTATCTCAATCGAAGATTCTTTTTTGTTAACCAAAATCCTCGGAAAGAAGCTCCAATGGGCGCACCTGCCACCGACATTTTTCTGGACGAACAAGCTGTTTTGGACAAGTGGGACCAAGCCGACCCGGTTTACCTGATTGTGGAGCAAAGCCGTGCGGACTACTGGAAAGGGCGCGTTACCAGCCGGTTTCACGTTTATCACCAGGTCACTACATCCGGTACGTACGTCGTGCTTAGCAATCAGCTCTAAGACGAGTTCCCTCGTCTGTTCGGTGTCCTTGAAAAACGATCGAGTCGCGCTAATGTGCCGGCTCACTTCCACGTCAACTCTTCACCGGCTCAAGGAATTTATGTCGCAACATCGCAGTCTAAAAGGCGCCAGCACCATTGCGGCTAAGCGCAATGTGCTGAAACGCTTCGAGCGTGTCGAGCTTCTCAAGAAACGCAAACAGTGGAAGGACGGTCAGAAAGTGATCGGCCTGCCGAAGACAAAGCCGGACGTTTAGGCGCGTCGCACCACAGGGTCATCCTGAGCGGAGCGCAGCGAAGTCGAAGGATCCCGTGAAATTACCTCTGGGTTTCGCCGCGGGATTGAAAGCCTGGCCTCGCCGCCTGCGGCGGCTGCGTTGCAGCCTCGACTTCGCTCGGAATGACGGTTGGCCTAGTTAAGCACGATGCGCTTGAATCGCTTCCTCGCCGCTGCGGGTATCGGATCGCGTCGGTATTGCGATGAATTGATCGCGGCGGGCCGGGTTACTATCAACGGTAAAACCTGCACTGACTTCAGTGCGCAACCCGGCGGGCGCGACCACGTCAAGGTGAATGGCAAACTTGTTCACGTCGCGCCGCCACTCACCATCATGTTACACAAGCCCGCCGGATTCGTTTCGACCCGGAAAGATCCGCACGTGCGCGATACTGTTTTTGATTTGCTGCCGGCAAAATTCTCACGGCTGTTCAACATTGGGCGCCTGGACGCACAAACCGAAGGTCTGCTTCTTCTCACAAGTGATGGAGATCTCGCACAGAGCCTGACGCATCCACGTTACAAAATTGAGAAGGAATACGAAGTGACACTGGATCGCCCATGGAACCCCGAACTTGCGTCGAAATTGTTGCGCGGAATTTTTCTGGACGGCGAGCGAGCAAGGATTGCGCGATTCCACTCCGTGTCGCCCGTACGGTTGCGCGTTGTCCTACGACAGGGAATCAATCGCCAGATCCGCCGTATGTTCGAAGCCATCGGTTATCGCGTCAAAGAGCTCATTCGCGTTCGCATCGCTAATCTTCGGCTTGGCGATCTGCCGCGCGGTCATTGGCGCCCATTGACCAAGCGCGAGCTGGAATCCTTGGAGGCGCGAACTCCACAATGAAACTCGGCGATTGCAATGCACTAATCACAGGCGCTTCAGCCGGCATCGGTCGTGAATTTGCACGTCAACTCGCCGGTCGCGCCCGGTCAATGATTTTGGTCGCACGGCGTGATGAAAGGCTGGTCGAGCTGGCTAATCAACTGCAGCGAGAGCATCCGAAGCTTCTTGTTCACATTCGAAAAGTCGATCTCGCTGATCTTGGGCAGTTGCAGGCTTTCCTGAAGCGGCTTGATCGCGAGAAACTCGAAGTCGATCTCTTGATCAATAACGCCGGACTCGGCGACAGCGGTCCTTTCGCGAAGAGCGATCCTGATCGGAACAAGGAAATGACGGTCGTAAACGTCACGACGCTAACGTTGATTACCCGTCATTTACTTCCGCGAATGATCGCACAGCACCGCGGCGCCATTCTCAATGTCAGTTCGTCGGCTGGCTTTCTCCCGATCCCCGGCTCCGCTGTCTACGCCGCTACGAAGGCGTATGTGACAAGTTTCTCTGAAGCACTTAGAGCCGAGCTGCGCGGCACGGGATTAAGCGTATGCGCGCTTTGCCCCGGTCCTGTGGTAACTGAATTCCAGCAAGTCGCCAAGCGGGAGGGAATGAAGCCTGACATCGGTCCGAAGTTCATAGTTGTTACAGTCGAACAGGTCGTGCGCGATGCGCTCGCAGCCCTTGAAGCAGACCGGCCGCTAATAATTCCGGGGTTCGCGATGAAGCTGTTGATGCTTCTCGCTCGATTAATGCCAATGCCAGTCCTGCGATGGGTGGCACGGATTTCACCGAGGTCACGCGGCGTTGTGTAATACCAACGTGGCCTGCGCAGATGGCATGCGTAGGCTAGCGATGAAACCAGTTGTGTTCGCTCGCAAAAACCGGGTGAGTGATAAAAATTTCCGAGGCCTGCGAAAACACAACGATTGCGCCGAGCACGACGAGTGGCGCAGCGGTGTCGATCCAGCGAGTTTGTCGAAATCTTGAAGTCACGAGGCGGCACAAGCAGGAAATCCCATAGACATAACCCAGTGCGAAAGGAATCATCGCGCCGCTCAGCAAGCGACCCGATGTGAAATATGGATGCGAACGGGATGGATTAACGCAACTGCCAAAATCGAATTGAATTGAAAGCAGCCCAAGGAAAGCGACTCCCGCTGCAACAGTCAGAATCGCTACGGCAATGGTCTGCCGCTGGAATGCAGAAAGGCCAAATGGTTTTCTCAATCCGAGCACCGCTGCCGCAATAAACACCAGCGAAGAAACGGCGTACAGCCAATCCGCTATTTGCCAATCGAACCGTTTGCCATGCCACTCAACTTCGCCGCGCCAAAAAGTTGCGATTAAATCCCACCAGAAAACCCAAAGCCCGTGAGGGCTGAAAATCGGATGCTGCCACCACTCAACGAACGGCTTCCGCGTCCAGTCAAGGAAGGCGATCTTCGCCGTCGATCCGGTGACATCGCCAAACTGCAGTTTCAGCCAAACCATCCAACTGCCAATTGGGACGGCTGCGCACAAAAGGAGTATCGCAACCGCGATTAAGCCTGGACGCCGAGTTCGTCTAACGATTGCGCCAAGCTTGGCAAGGGTGACTACGACCGCAATAGCGATCAGCGGCAAATTCGACAGTTTGGTCAGGTACGTGAACGCAATCGCCACACCTGTGACTGCTCCAAGCAATAAGCTCGGCGCGTCCGTTCGCAACCATCGCAAGATACAAAGAAACAAAACGCCGAAACACAGCGGCGACAGCACGTCGTTGTTCATTGCGTAGAACACATTCTGCGGAATGAAAGCCAGTAGTAGCGGCACGCCGAGGCGAAGGTCGAGGCGCTCCGGTGCAATTGTTCGCGCAGCCACATAGCCCAACCAAACCACGATCGCCATGAGCGCGGCATTCAGAAACCGAATCCAAAACAACGATTGAATGCCGATCAATCCAATCTGCTTCCCAATCCCCCACCACAGGCCCGCAAGAGCGTAATACAGTGGCGGCTGAGACGATTCGAAATTGATTTCGGTGCTCCATGCCGCTCTTGTCGCCGCAATCTCCGGTTCCACTTTCGACCACGGTTGTTTCCATAGCGGCGCCGGAAACTTCCCATCTGAAAACCGCTCCGGCGGAGACAGGAACTCCGGCGAAGCATAAGGAACAATCCAGTTCAGCGTTTCTTCTTTCAGCCGATCGAAACTGCGCGGGACCTGCGCGTGCGAATACTGCGTGATCAAATCGAAATGCAGATCCTCATCAATGTTGCTGAAGAACGGGAAAGCTGCTGAGAAAATCAGAACACGAACTGCAGCGGCGACGCAGAGCAGCAAGATTAGAACGCGTTCGTTCCCAACGACGAACGTTTTCGATTCACCGGACGCCATAGTAATTGGGCTGCCTCTGCTCGGGCGCTTTTACCACACGCACTCCAGTAGAGGAAAAGAAAAGCGGCGGTCGCATTCGGACCGCCGCTTTGAAACTTTCGATCCTGGCAGAGCAGGAATTCTACGAGGATTTGTATTTAACCGAGCAACCGTAGGGCTTTGTCTCTGGCGTCGCGACGGACTTGCCTGACAACGATTGATCCAGCGCCGCCTTCACGTAGTTCGTAGAACTCGGAATGTCTGATGGGTTTGGCGTGGCTTTGCTGTCAATTGCGCCGCGGTAAATGATTTTTCCTTCTGGGTTGATGATCACCATGTTCGGCGTGTTTTTCGCGCTGTAAGCACGGCCTGCGTTGCCTTCGGGATCCAACAGCAGCGCCGTCTCATGTGTCTTCCACGAAGTCGCGATCTTTTGTGCCTCGTCCGGCGTCAGATTTCCCTCCGTGCCGGGCGCATTGGAATCGATGGTCAGCCAGACAACGCCTTTGTCCGTGAACTCCTTCTGCAGGTTTTGCATGTTGCCGCCGCCGTAATGCTTTTTCACAAACGGGCACTGTGGATTAAACCATTCAAGGACGACGTACTTGCCCTTGTACTGCGACAGCGAATGCGTCTTGCCATTGGCGTCCGGGAGCGAAAAATCCGGCGCAGCGCTTCCAACCGGTGGCGCATCAGCGGCAAAGACTGCGGTTCCGATTAATGATGTAAGGGCAGTTAAGAGTAGTTTCGTGTTCATATGAGCTATTAGAAAACAGAATTGCTGAGACGTTTAAAGTTCTTCGAGTAAAACAGTCGTCGCGGCCGGAAGAATTTCAACGTGAAGCGGCTCGATTCGAGGCGATGCGGCGCGCGACGGTTTCCAGCTTCTCCAGGACCATGCCTTTAGTGAGCACTTCCGGAAAAACAATTGGCTCTTCGTTCTTCGCGGGATAAAGCACGTAGAGCGGAACACCCGGGCGGCCGAACTGCTGCAATAATTTTGTGATCACAGGATCGCCGTTGGTCCAATCGGCTTTCATTTTCACAATGCCGTGGCGCTGGAACGCCTCTCGCACATCATGAGCCTCAAGCACGCTGGCTTCATTGAATTTGCAGGTAAGACACCACGCGGCGGTGAAATCGACAAAGACAGTCCGGCCTTGCTCCAGTTCGGTTTGCAAGCGTTCGGGCGTGAACGGGTGCCAGTCACCTCTGATCTGCGAATCTGCCGAAGCAATTTTTGAGGATTGAAATTTGTCGCCAATGAAATAAACAGCGCTCCCGATCACGAGCAGGAGCATGAGTACGAGCACGACGATCCTCTTCACAGCTGACGCTGTTGGCACAACGAACGCGCCTTTCATCCAGCACGCGACACTGATCACAAGCAGAAAACAGCTCGCCCAGATCGCTCCTTCAAGGCCCCGTTGTGCGCCGACCACATAAAGCAGAAAGAGCAGCGTCGCCAACAGCAGAAAGCCCATAAACTGTTTCACATGCACCATCCAGGGTCCGGGCCTCGGCAAAAAGCGCAGCCATGCAGGCTGCGCGCTCAAAAGCAGATAGGGCGCGCTCATACCGGCAGCGATGGCAATGAACATTGCCAGAATGATCGCGGCTGACTGCGTGAACGCGAAGCCGAGCGCGGTGCCGAGAAATGGCGCCGTGCACGGCGTGGCCAGCACAGTCGCGAACACGCCTTGGAAAAATGAGCCGAGCAGATCCTTGCGCTCGCTCGTCGAAAGCAAACCGCGCGTAACCGATTGTGGCAATGAAACCTCAAACACTCCAAAGAGGTTCAGTGCGAATACAAGCACAATCACGCTCAAGGCGAGGACGAAGTACGGATTCGTGAACTGAAAACCGCCCCAGGTTACATCACGCCCAGCGCCTTTAAGGACGATCAGCAGGATCGCCAGCGCGATGAACCACGCAAAAATTCCAATGGCGAACGCAATCCCGCTGCGAAAAATTCTCTGTCGGCTCTGTCCCGCTTGTTGGACAAAACCGAAAATCTTGAGCGAGATCACCGGCAATACGCACGGCATCAAATTCAAAATGAGCCCGCCGAGAAACCCAAAGAGCAGAAAGGTGAAAATTCCGCGCGCCGGCGCTGGACGACTGGCAGAAACAGCCGGCGCATTCGTGATCTGCCACGCCGCGCGATCGCCGCCATTCGGCTGCTGCGCAAACACCACCAGACCCGCCATCGACGACAGATCTTTCGGCGCCGACTCAAGCGGAATGCGGAACACAATTTCATTGTTGTTCCGCGATTGAACCGCGGGATGCCCAACGATTGTCTCCTGCTCCGGCAACGGAAAGAAATCGACTGCCGGATATTTCGCCAAGTTTTCGCTCGTAATTTTCAAGCGAAGATCGGATCCAACCCGGCTCCAATCGGTGCGCGCCACATCAGGTCCCGGCGGATTTTGCGGAACCAAACGCCGATAACGCGCGAAGACGTCCGTGTTCGCCGGTTGGCTTGTTGATGCTACAGGCAGATCTAGCTGCAATGTTGCGCTGCCGGGGATGCAAATTTTTTCGCATACGAGCCAATTTGTTTCGGCGGAAAGGTTCGCTGACGAAGCGTTGATGTTCCCTGGCGGCGTGATTTCCTGCATCAACAGGACTTCATTTTCATAACCATAGGTTTCGATGTCGCCGGGATCGCTCGTTTTGAGCGGAATTGGCCATTGGATGTCGCCGATCTTCCAGCCGGGCGGCAATTTCCATTTCATTTCCGTGGGCAGCCCTGCGTCGCCGGAAAATTTCCAGTAAGTGTGCCAACCGGGAGCCATTCGCAACAGCAAGCCGACGGTAAACGACTTGCCGGGCACAATCGCGGTTGTATCGGCTAAAAGCTCTGCCCTAACGAGCTGTTTTCCCTGGTAGGTCTGCGCAATGCCATGTGGGGCAACAGCAACGAGCAGCCAGCAAAGCAGCGAATAAACGGACGATCTCGACGCAATTCGCATAAGATTAGGTAACATTCACTGACCTCGACGGCAATTCGGTCGGCTGTAGCCGCTTCGCTGTGCGAAGCGTGATGTCGATCTCCGTGTTCACACAGTGCCTCGCCCGCAGGGCGACGGCTACGGCACCTACGGCACGATAAAGATTTTGTCAGTCCAGGGATCTTTAACTTTGGTCCCCGGAGTGTAACCGCTCACGTCAACGTATCTGCTCGAATCAAATGGACTAAACACGTATCCCGGCTTGTCAGGCACTGCCTTGGCAGTTGGGAAAGTGGAAGACGCTTGCGCTGGCGGCGATGGTTTTGGTTCGGGCTGCGTGGTGTCGGTGTGAGCGACAGGGGGAGTTGTTTTAGGCGGCTTTTGAGATCGCGTTGTATCAGCCTTTCGCCGTGGCTGTGGTGCCGAGGCCACGTGCGTCGAGGCCGTTGGGTGACCGGGCGCGGTCACATCGGATTCGATTGCATCCGTCGTCCCGACCATGGTTGGCTCGTTACTGTGGCGCCGCAGAGCGTAATGCACCGGTGCGGTCGCAACGCGATAAGAACCGACTGCCACGTCGCGCGTCACATGGTATGAACTCACAGCCACGTTGCGCGTCGTTCCGCATCCGGCGAGTAAAACTGCCCCTAACACCATAACTCGTTCAAGTAGGTTCATCTCGTTTGTAAGATCATTGCAACGGCGATCCGTTCAATCATTTAATCGCGACAAAATCGCCAACCAGCATCGAAATCTCCTCCTCAGTGGTGGACCACGAACACATCAGACGATAAATGTCCGGCTCCACAAATTTATAGAATCGCCAGCCGCGCGTTTGTAGACCGCGCACGACCTGATCGTCCAATTGGACAAACACAGCATTCGATTCGACCGGGAACACGTTTTCCACCCCTGCCTCGTTTTTAAGGCGCTGGGCAAGCTCGCGCGCCGCCTCGTTCGCGTGTCGCGCGTTTCGTAACCAGACATCTTCGTTCAACAGCCCCAGCCACTGCGCAGCTAGAAAGCGCATTTTTGAGCCGAGGTGGCCAGCTTGTTTCACCCGATATTGAAAATCACGCGAAGCTGCCTTGTGAAAAAAAATGACCAGCTCGCCCACCGCAACGCCGTTTTTCGTCCCGCCAAAGCTGAGAATATCTGCGCCCGCTTTCCAAGTGATTGTTTTCGGCGCACACCCAAGCGATGCGACGGCATTGGCAAAGCGCGCGCCGTCCATATGGAGCAACATTCTGTGCGCCCGCGCAAAGGCGCCAATCGCCTCAACTTCATCAATCGTGTAAACCGTTCCGAGCTCCGTCGCCTGTGCAATGCTAATAGCGCGCATCATGTGCCCGTGCAGCTCGACCTGTTGCGCGATGAGTTTTTCTGTGTCGCCCAGGTCGATCTTTCCGTCACTGGTTTTTGTCAAAAACAGTTTGGCTCCGCGGGTATAAAACTCCGTAGCGCCGCCCTCGTCCGTCTGGATATGGGCGCGCTCGTGACAGATCACCCCGTGGAAGGGTTGGCAAAGCTGGGACAGACCGAGCGCGTTCGCCCCAGTGCCGGTGAACACAAAATAAACATCGCAATCGACTTCGAATAATTGCCGGATGCATTCGCACGCCGCCGCGGTCCATTCGTCCTCGCCGTAAGAGGGGGCATAATGTGCATTCGCCTGCGCCAAAGCTTTCCAAGCCTCGGGACAAATCGCTGCCGTGTTGTCGCTGGCAAATTGGTGACGAATCGTGTCGGCGCACATCGGGCCTCTTCTTACGCGGGTTTCTCGGCCTGGCAATCGGACCAAAGAGATTGCCTGACAGCGGAGCCCTGGGCCTCCGAATCTGCCAGGCAAATCTCTTCTCTATTTTGCTCCTCGAATTGCGTTCAGCAGTTCACTTCTATTTCGGAAAGCGCATATCATCTGATCGTGTTTCCTAGTAAATTTTTGCATTTGATCATCGCTTTTCGTTGCATTTTGCCTAACTCGCGGCGGCAGACTAATCTTCGCCAATGAGATCGCTCCAGAGCGACGTCGAGCAGCGCGGCACGCGGATTTTTGAGCTGGTCGACAAACATCCGGAGCGACTTTTCAGCAAGGCCGGATTTTATCAGCGCTTAATGGCGCTCTCGATGCATGATGAGCGATTCAAGACGCAACTGTTTCGCTTTGTCGCCGTCCTGCCGTCACTCCGAGGGTCAAATGAGATAATTCAGCATCTCGAAGAATATTTTAGCGGTAACAACGATGGTTTCTCCCCGCTCGTCGGCATGGGGATTCGCGCGGCGCGCCTGGTGCCGTGGATCAGCGCTCCTGTCCTGCGGTGGAATGTTTCCGAAATGGCTCGCCAGTTTATTGCCGGACGAAATCCGCATGACGTCATCGCGACGTTGCGCAAGCGGCGGACACAAAAAATCGGCTTCACCGTAGATGTTCTGGGCGAAGCTGTTGTGAGCGAGGCCGAGGCGGATGAACACGCCGCATTCTACGGTGATCTACTGGAGAAACTGGCGGGCGAAACAAGAGACTGGACCGACCCACTCGGAAAAAACGCGGAACTTTTCCCGGTTGTAAATCTATCGGTCAAAATATCTGCCCTGTATTCGCAAATAACTCCGGATGCTCCCGCGGATGCGATTGCCCACGTTAGCACGAAGCTTCGGCCGCTTCTTCGTCGCGCGCGCGAGCTCGGGGCATTTATCAATATCGACATGGAGAGTTACGCGCTCAAAAATACCACTCTTGAGCTGTTCAAAACCATTTTGACCGAGGCGGAGTTCAAAGATTGGCCGCATGCCGGGATTGTCATCCAAGTCTATTTGCGAGATTCCGAGCGCGACCTGCGCGATTTGATCGAGTGGGGTCGTGGACGCGGCACTCGTTTCGCAGTCCGGCTGGTGAAAGGCGCATATTGGGATTACGAGACAACGAAATCGGGCCAGAACGGATCGAATCCTCCGGTCTTTCTTCAAAAGCCAGAGAGCGACGCGAATTTCGAAAAGCTAACGCGCGTCCTTTTTGAAAATGACTCCGTTGTGACGCCTGCGTTTGGATCGCATAACGTCCGCAGCATCGCGCATGCGCAAGCGCTCGCAGACGAGCTGGGCATTGATCGCAGCCGGTTCGAGTTCCAACTGCTATACGGCATGGCCGGCCCCATCAAGCGCGCGCTGGTAGAGATGGGATATCGCGTCCGGGAATATTGTCCGATCGGCGAGCTGCTGCCTGGCATGGCCTATCTGGTTCGGCGCCTGCTCGAGAACACTTCGAACGAAGGGTTTTTGCGGGCAAAATTTGCCGAGAACGTGCCGGCGAAAGAATTGCTCCGCGATCCAAGCGAGCTCATTAAGCCCGCTGTAGCGAGGACCGGCTTGTCCGCCGAAGCCTCGGCGAAGGCGGGTGATTCCGGCGGGATCAGTGAATCGAATCACAAAAATGACGCTTCACTTCACGCAACAGCTGGCCATAGTTTCCGAAACGCACCGCTTGTGAGTTTTATTTACAAAGACAGCCAGGACAAAATGCAAAGCGCATTGCGCGAAGCGCGAAAGCGTTTGGGCGAAAAGTACCCGCTATACATCGGAGGGGAAAAGATTTGGTCCGATAATTTGACGCCTTCGGTCAATCCAGCCGAGCCGACCGAGATTGTCGGTTACGGAACCGAAGCCGGGGTCGACGAAGCAGAGCGTGCCGTTAAAGCTGCGCGCGCGGCATTCGAAAAATGGAGGTGGACGCCGGTCGAGGAGCGGGCGCAGTTGCTGGAACGCGCGGCCGACATCCTGGAACGCAGGCGCTACGAGCTGTCGGCAGTAGAAGTTTTCGAAGTCGGCAAGCCGTGGTCTGAAGCCGACGGTGATATCCGTGAAGCGATCGATTTCTGCAGGTTCTACGCGCAGCAAATGCGGCGACTCGGGCGCCCAAAACTCACACAACAGGTGCCGGGCGAAGAAAGTTATCATCATTACTTGCCGCGCGGCGTCGCGTTCGTAATCGCGCCGTGGAATTTTCCGATCGCGATTCTCTGCGGCATGGCGTCGGCCGGAGTTGTTACTGGAAACGCCGTGATCATGAAACCGTCCGAGCAGTCGATTGTCTGCGGCGCCATGCTCATGCAAGTGTTCGAGGAAGCAGGCGTTCCGCCGGGCGTGTTGAATTTTTTGTCGGGGCACGGCTCCGTGATCGGAGCGCATTTGGTCGATCACAAAGACGTCGACTTAATCGCGTTCACCGGTTCGCGCGAAGTCGGACTGAAAATTTGGGAGTCGGCCGGAATCACCCGCCCTGGTCAACGCGAACTGAAGCGGGTGATTTGTGAGATGGGCGGCAAAAACGCGATGATCGTTGATGCGGACGCAGATGTTGATGAGACGATCATGTATTCAATTTATTCCGCCTTCGGTTTTCAGGGACAAAAGTGCTCCGCGCTCTCGCGTCTGATTCTGCTCGAAGAAAATTACGATCGCGTGATGGAACGTTTAATTCCGGCCGCAGCCAGCCTGCGAATCGGCAACCCCGAGCAACCAGGCATCATGGTCGGCCCGGTTATAGATGAACCTGCTTACCGGCGCATTCTGGAATACATCGAGATCGGGAAAAAAGAGGCCACACTCGCTTATCAGGCAAAGGAAGTCCCGCCGCATGGATACTTTATTCCGCCGACAATTTTCACCGACGTAAAACCGAACATGCGCATCGCGCGCGAAGAAATTTTCGGCCCGGTGTTAAGCATCTTGAAAGTGCGCGATCTCGACGAGGCGCTCGAAGTCGCGAACGGAACCGACTACGCGTTGACGGGCGGCTTTTTCTCGCGCAGCCCCGATAACATCGAGCGCATCAAAGCGCGACTTGAAGCTGGCAACGTTTACATCAATCGGTCATGCACGGGCGCGATCGTCGGCCGCCATCCCTTTGGCGGATTCAAAATGAGCGGCAGCGGTACCAAGGCCGGTGGCGAAGATTATCTTCTGCAGTTTCTCGTCCCGCGCGTGGTGACCGAAAACACGAGCCGCCACGGTTTCGCTCCAGAACAGTCGCCCGAGTATCGCGACGAATTTCTCTGGCCTAAACCGCGACAGTAACCGCTCGAACAGCGGGACGATCAATTCAGCGGTCGGCCTTTGCTGAGCAACTTCACTACCGTCACTATCATGTAGACCACCGGCCAGGCTGAGGTGAGAACAATCACGGCAAACGCAGCCATCTCCCTTGCTCGTTCTCGCGCCGCTTCGATACGGTATTCCCGTCCTAAATCAAAAAGATTCCGAAATCGAGATCTATCTTCTCCATCAGAAGACCAGAAATGGCCGTGCCATTGACCGAAACCGGAATGAAAAAAACACTCCGTCTGCGGAAAGCGTCCCTTACCGGCGGTGGAAGGACTCCTCGGTTTCATACAGTCTGACCGACAACTGACGTTGGAACCAGCAACACAATACCACGTTCAAAAATTCAATCAGCCTAAAAAAATAACTTTTCGATCGCGACGAAGCTGCGACACACTCGAAACGCAAGGATGAAAACGGGCGTGTATTACGCTGGCAAGCTTTTGGTGAGGTTCGTGTTTGGCTGTGTCGCGCGCATTCATGTAATTGGCCGAGAGAATGCAAGATACGCCAACGGATTTTTGCTGGCGTCGAATCACATCAGTCATTTCGATCCGTTTCTGATCTCGCTCCCTATCCGCCGAAAGATCGATTGGATGACCATGGCCGAATTCTTTCGACCGCCTATGCTGGGCTTTTTCCTGCGCTCGATCGACGCGTTCCCCGCGGAGCGGGACCGCGCCGATCTAAAGACAATTCGCGCGGCAATCGACCGGCTAAAGACCGGACGCATCGTGGGCCTTTTTCCTGAGGGGGGCATTCGCGATGGTGCGCGCTCTTTGCTCGAAGGCGCGCCGCTTCGGCCGGGCGCAGCTGCACTCGCGCAGATTGCCGATGTTCCCATCGTGCCATGCGTAATTCTCGGTACGGATCGCTTTTATTCCAAAAAGCAGTGGCTGCCGTTCCGGCGCACACGGGTGTGGATCGGGTTTGGAAAGCCGATTTCATCTCTTCCAGAGTTGCAAAAATCTCAGGCGCGCGAACGAATCGAATCCGAACTGGCTGCCGCTTTCAAAAATCTTTACGTTGAATTGCGCGAAAGATTTCGGCTTACGACGGACGATCTGCCGCGGTCGCCGCAGGAGCGCTCTGGCGTGCGACAAGATGCAACTGCTTCACAAACGGCAGACACGTCTGTGCGCTCCAAAGTTCGGCGAATAAGAACGACACCTGTCGATTCGCTTCTGTGTGCATCGATCAATTGGCTTCATCGACGCCACTCGCTCAATGGGCACAGTCGACAAGCGATGGAGCGTTACCTTACGGCGTGCGAGCGGCTCTCGCCGCAGGAATATTATGTCCCTCCACATGCGATCGGCGGCAACGGCGCCTCCGATTCAAGGCCGGCGGTGAATGGCATGCGCGATTCTCGTATGGCAACACTGTCGTGGCGCAGCCCGATCGAAACAGCTTTTGCGGCAAACAACACCGCGCGCGTGGATTTTTTCCGAACGGATGCACGCACATGGACTGGAGCGCCGACGGTACTCCTGCTGCACGCACTGATGTCATCCAGTCCGGCCGGTTATTACCGCTGGGCAGAGAAATTCAATCAACTCGGCTGGAACGCGTGTTTCGTTCATTTGCCATACCACTTTTCACGTGTCCCAACTGGTTACTGGAATGGCGAACTGGCGATCACACCAGATCTGATTCGGAATGCGGAAGGACTACGTCAGGGTGTAATCGAACTGCGGCAAATAATGGAATCGTTGCGGGAACACGGCTGCCGTGAGTTCGGCGTGCTAGCCACCAGTTACGGCGGATGGATCGGCGCGCTTCTGACGCTGGTCGAGAGCGATTTCCGATTTGTGGCGTTAATGTCGCCGATCGTAAACGTTGAGCAGGCCATCTGGCATAGCCCGGCAGCGCATCGTATTCGGCGCGAACTGGTCCAGGCAAACATCGAACGCGCTCTGGTTGCGCGGCATTTTCATCTGAGCTCGCCATTGCACGGCCGTCCGGTATGCGATCCCACGCGGATTCTATTCGTCACAGGGGAATTCGATTCGATTGCTCCACCTGCGGAAATCGAAGCGATCCACCAAACATGGCGCGGCTCCGAACTGTTGCGCGTGCGACAAGGACATTTCGGCTATCGCATAATGCGGGAAACAATCGCGCACTTGAAACAACGCGGCGATCTGTAGCCAAGGAGCAGCGGTCTCTAGTCCGCCGTCCGAAGAATGGTGGATTGGAAACCGCCCTCCTTGAGCCACTCGATTCCAAGGAAGTCCAAGCTTAGCTTCAAATCACTGAAAGCCGCGTCGGCCAATGCATTATGTCCTTCCACGGACATCTCTCCCAGGTTGTACTTACTCGGTTCAGCAGCATGCCTGCACGTTACTCATCGAGCCAGTCCATCGACTCAAGCAACCTCCGAAACTGCGGACTGTCAGCGGAGAGCACGGGCAGCCATTCTCCGACCGATTCGCGTTTCCACCACGCTTTCTCGCCAAGGGGCGCAAATTGGTAACGATAAAGTCGCGCTCGAATGTAACGGGGCGGCGCGTCGGGAAACGGATTGTTCGCGATCAGTGATAGCGTGCCATGATCGTTGTGGAGAAGTTTCCAGACAAAATGCAGCGTCCACGGATACTCGGAAGGTGACGACATCGCAGCGAACCAGATTTGCCAATCAATGCGCGGCTGATATGGCGCGACGAACGCCGGCCGGCGATTCGGATCACCGGGCTTGGCTTTAAACTCGTACTCTTTCCATTGTGTGTCGCCAGTAATCAGTGCGTCATCTGTTCCCTCAAAGACAATTTCGTCGCGTTCGCGGCCTACTGTCCCGAATGCGCCGTAAGTGTTGACGAGATCAAGCGGATCATACGAATAATTCATCAGCTGCCGGCCCGAGGCGAGATTAAGCACCGTCGGTATGCTGAGCCAGATCACCATAATCGTTAACGCAGCAACAATACCGTTGGTGAAGCGCGACGGTTGCGAATTCTGAGCCGCGCGTTGTGCGCGTCTCACGATTGATCGCGGCAGAAAGCGACCGAGAAAACTATCATCAAAGCACGCCAGAAACGGAATGATCGTGAGATAATTGAGAAACGAAAGATTGCCGCTGATGATGAGAAAAATCTGGAACGTGACCAGGAGCACGCCGGCAATGTGCCGCGCCGTTCGTGGGCCGAAAGAAAACCAGGGCACGATTAGCTCGACGAAGTGATTCCAAAGTACTTCAAATTTGTGGAACCAAAGCGGCGCAAAATGCAGATAGCGGCTGATCGGGTTCGGGATTGGCTGCGTTTCATAGTGATAGTAGAGACACGTCAAATCACGCCAGCAGGGGTCGCCGCGCAATTTGATTAAACCGGCGCCGAACATGATCCGGAATCCGAGCCAGCGAAAAAGCCAGATGACGAGAATCGGCGGCCTGGACTTGGGAAAGGGCCGGCCATCGAGCAGTGGACAGAGAAAGATCGATAAGAATCCTGTCTCGAGGAGCTGGATTTCCCAGCCATAGCCGTACCAAATCTGGCCGATGTGAACGATCGACATGTACATCGCCCAAAGGACCGCCAGCAGGATTGCGTTGGCGTACCCGCCGAGAACAATGAGCGACAGCGCGAATCCAATCCAGGAGAAGATCGACAATGCATCGTCGGAAATTCCGAACCAAAAGAGCGTCGGCACTCGCAACATGCCGGCGCTTCGCGAACCCAGTTGCGTTTGAACCGCGTTTAGGAAATGCGTGGCCGGCGTTAACCCATGCTCGCCAATCAGCGGAATCAATTGGTTTGCTGCGACCAAAAATGCGACCGCATATACAAACCCAACTAGTCGCAAAATGACAAACCGCGTCAGCCAATAGGAATTTCCCAGCGCGAAGAACCTTTCGACCAAATTTCGCAGTTCATGCGGCCTCACGGGAAAAACGTCGAACGCTGAACACCCAACGTCCAACGCTCAATGCTGAATCATTTGGCAATTGGCAATCTATGAACTGCCAGGGGGGAGAGTCGAACTCCCGACCAAGGGCTTATGAGTCCCCTGCTCTACCACTGAGCTACCCTGGCGTTAAATGAATCTACCGACCTAACGAATCTTTGCCGACGGGCACGTCGCTATAACCACGCCACGTTCGAGCGAAGGAGAAGAAAGTCCAACGCGTCACATTACGTGTCAACGCGCGGAAAGGCGGGACTAGTTGCCCGCTGGTTTCGCAAGATATGGCTCTAAATCCTTGTCGCCGCCGCGGACGGCGGCCATGAAGCAAACGCCGCTGTGTTCGGTCACTGCCCCTGTCCAGCCTTCCTGGTGAACATAGCGCCACCCGGCAAACCGCATCACTCCTCCGCTTTTGCTGTCTCTCTCGGCCGGAAAGAGAAAGAATTGCATGCGTTTCTCTGAGACCCAAATTTGAGCGATCCGCCGTGACTCGTCGTCTTCAAAAACGCGGCAACCAATAGTGCCAAGATCGGCGAACTCTGCCGGAACATCATAATGCTCCAAGCCGTGTTTCATAAAAAACAGGTCGCTTAATGTACCTGCTTCAGCATTCACCGGGTCCAGCATCAACGGTCGCGTAGAAGCAGCGACCCCCAACAATTTGCGAGCTGTCGCCGAGCCTGGGAAATCGTTTAAATGGCTAACGAAATTGAAGACGAACACTCCGGCAATCACCACAACGGCGAGGCTGATCGCTAGCACGGCGGGATTGCGCAGCGTGTTTTTCCACGTCCGCTTCGAGACGGGGACCAGGTCTTTTTCCGAAAACCACTCGGCAGACTCGGCCGGAATGGAAATAAGACGAACCACGCGCGCGACGGCGCGATCGAAATTTTGTTGATCGACAAATCCGGCGGAGCCGTCCGCACGAGATATTACCGAGCGCATGGGACGGTCTGCCAACTGAAGCGCGCTGATCGGAGCGCAATTCAAAAGAGAGCGTTGCCGGCGCGTCAACGACAGCAGCTTCATACCTTGCTTGGTTGAGGAAATTTCGAATCGAGCCAGGCCTGCAATTGTCGGCGGCCTTTAGCGAGAAAACGCGAAAGCTCGCTTAGCTTCAGTTCGGCGATATCGAGGATTTCCCGGTAACCGAATTCGTCCAGATAAAAAAGTGCCAGTGCACTGCGCTGCGGATCCGGCGCAGCTGAAATCCAAATCGCCAGCTGCAAGGGATCGAGGCGCTGAATTTGTGATTCAGCCTTTGGAGCCACATCGCGCTCATCCATCTCAACCGGCTCCGGTTGCAAGTCACTTTTGGTCGCTTCCAAGCAACGCCACCGCGCGTCGCGGAACAGCCAGAACGGTTCACTCGGCAGTTCGCCGCGGGCAGCGCGCACCGCGGCCTCACGCAAAGTCGCGTGAAAAACTTCCTGTGCCTTCCGTGAGTCGCCGAGCATCAGGAAACAAAAGCGATAAAGCTGTGGCAGATTTTGTTTTCGTTCCGGCACGCCAGATGGTCCCCGAAAAACTTCGCGCACTCTACGTGACTGGGGTAACGCAGGCAATCCTGCGTCTGCAAATTTGGCTTGCAGACAAATTTGTCAGCGTCACGAGTTCCGCAGAGATTTCAAACGCCGCGCTACTTCCTCAGCGTTTTCCCTGCTATTGAACGCGGAGATGCGAAAGTAACCTTCGCCTTGCGCGCCGAAACCCGCGCCCGGTGTAATGACCACGTTCAACTCGCGCAACATCCGGTCGAACAGTTGCCAGCTTGTCAGCCCGTCCGGTGTTTTCACCCAGATGTAGGGCGCATTGACTCCTCCGAAAGCCTCCAAGCCAGCGTCACCCGAAGCGTTGCGAAGGACTTTGGCATTTCCCATGTAATGATCGATGAGCTCATGAACTTGTTTACGCCCCTCAGCGGAATACAACGCTTCAGCGCCGCGTTGCACCAGGTAAGCAACGCTGTTCGATTTCGTGCTCCAACGACGCTGCCAAAGCGGATGCAGGGGGAGCCGTCGTCCGTTAGCGGTCCGCGCGAGGACCGATTTCGGCATCACGGTAAATCCACAGCGCACACCGGTGAAGCCGCCGTTCTTGGAAAAGCTGCGCAATTCAATTGCGCACGTGAGCGCACCCGGGATGTCGAAAATAGAATGCGGAAATTCAGGATCGGAAATGTACGCCTCGTACGCGGCATCGAAGAGCAAAAGCGCATCGTGTTCGTGCGCGTAATCGACCCAGCGCCCGAGCTGCGCGCGCGATGCGACGGCACCAGTTGGATTGTTTGGAAAACAAAGATAGACGAGATCGACATGCTCCTCAGGTGGCTCGGGAACAAAATTGTTTTCCGCTGTGCAGGGCAAATAATAAATGCCCTCGTAGCTGCCATCCTTTCGTGCCGGGCCCGTATGACCCGCCATCACGTTTGTGTCCACGTAGACCGGATACACTGGATCGGGTACCGCGACCTTATTTTGGCCGCCGAGAATATCGAGCACGTAACCGCAATCGTTTTTTGATCCGTCAGAAACGAAAATTTCGTCGTCAGCAATCTCAATATTGCGATCACGGTAGTCGCGTTGCGCGATGGTTGATCTGAGAAACTCGTAGCCCTGTTCTGGACCATAGCCGCGAAAACTTTCGCGGTGTCCCAACTCATCGATCGCGCGCTTCATTGCTTCGATAGCTGCGGGCGGAAGCGGCTCCGTAACATCACCAATCCCGCAGCGGATCAATCGCCTGGCACCTTCAGGATGAGCTTCGCAGAATTCGCGCACGCGCCGCGCCACCTCTGGAAAGAGATAGCCGGCCTGAAGCTGGAGATAATTTTCGTTTAAGTAGGCCACATTATTTTTTTGGGTAGCGGTCGCCGCGGCGACCTGGCGAATGCATTCTGCGTTCGCGAACTTTCTTCTGGATTCTCGTCATTCCTGATAGCCGAATCCAAAGAAAAGTTTGTGAAGCAAAATGCCTTCACCAGCACGCAGGAATGCGTGCGCTCCCCAGATCGCCGATTCCGCAGCTACGAGTAATTCTTCGCGACCGCGTCCCAGTTAACGACGTTCCACCATGCCTTCAGGTAATCGGCACGGCGGTTTTGATATTTCAGGTAATACGCGTGCTCCCACACATCGACACCGAGGATCGGCGTGTTGCTGTCCATCAGAGGACTGTCTTGATTTGGCATGGAGATTATTTCGAGACCGCCATTCTTCTTGATCAGCCATGCCCAGCCACTGCCGAAACGGCCTACACCAGCAGCACTGAGTTTCTCCTTGAACTGATCGAAGCTGCCGAACGCGGATTTAATGTCGTCAGCAAGTTTGCCTTTAGGCTCGCCGCCGGCGTTCGGTCCCATGATCTTCCAAAAAAATGAGTGATTAGCATGACCACCGCCGTTGTTCCGCACAACTGTGCGAATGTTTTCCGGCACGGCATTGAGATCACTGATCAGATCTTCTACGGTTTTCTTCTCTAGATCGGTGCCCTTGATCGCCTTGTTCAGGTTATCGACGTAAGCCTGGTGATGCTTTGTGTAGTGGATTTCCATTGTGCGCGCATCGATGTGCGGCTCCAACGCATCATACGCGTAGGATAATTTAGGTAGTTCGTAAGCCATAATCGTTACTGTTAGATCGAATTACGCCGAACGACAGGTTTTATTTTTCGGCCTTGAACACGACAGCCGATCGCTGCGTCGCAGTCTACCGGTCGCAGCGATAAAACCCTGGGTGATATCCCACTCCGTTGCGATGATTCACATATGTCGCCAGAGCTAAGAGCGGGAAATTCTGGCGATACATGTCGTACTTCAAATAGAAGGTGCGTGGGAAACCGGTGCCGGTGATTTCATCTTCATGCCACGACCCGTCGGGCTTTTGCGAGCGAAGAAGGTAACGCACGCCACGTTGAACGCTCGGCCGATCCAAGTCGCCACAGGCGCAGATACCCATGATCGCCCACGCGGTTTGTGACGCAGTGCTTGGGCCAATTCCTTTGGTAGATGGATTTTCGTAGGTGCCACAGGTCTCACCCCAGCCGCCGTCGTTGTTTTGGCAGCTCTCGAGCCAATCGCGGCCGCGTAAAACCCAGTCCTGAGTCATATTTTCGCCGATTGCCCGCAGGCCACGCAGCACCTGCCAGGTGCCGTAGATGTAATTCACTCCCCAGCGTCCGTACCACGAACCATCATCATTCTGAGTGGCGACTAAGTATTCGATTGCGTCGCGAACGCATTTCGCACTGCGATCGAAACCGATGTAGCCGAGCAACTCGAGTGTGCGTGCAGTCAAATCGCTGCAGGTGGGATCGAGAATCGCGTTGTGATCCGCAAACGGCATATCTTCCAGCCACGGAGTTGTCACGTCTTTGTCGAACGCCGCCCAGCCGCCGTCGCGACATTGGAAACTGAGCTGCCACCCAAGGGCGCGACGAAACAAATCGTTCAGTGACTGTGAGTCTTCCGGTTGAACAAGTCTCAGTGCCATTAACACCATCGCGGTGTCATCAGTGTCGGCGTAATAGACATTGTTGTACTCGAACGCCCAGCCACTGGCTTCGGGATACGAATTGTTGATCGCCCAATCGCCGCGGATTCGCACTTCCTTGTTGACCAACCATTCGGCCGCTTTTTGCAGTGCGGGGTGTTCTGGTGAAAGACCAGAGTCTGCGAGCGAGATGATCGTAATGGCTGTATCCCACACGGGCGAGAGACATGGTTGAATTCTGAAATCTTCGGGATCGTCAACAAACAAGCCCGCAAAATCTTTTTCAGCCTTCGCGTAAACTGGATTTGTCTTTGAATAGCCGAGAGCGCGCAGTGCAATCATGCAGTTCAGCATCGCGGGAAAAACCGCGGCAAGACCGTCACTTCCCCCTCTGATGCGCTCGAGCATCCAGCGTTCCGCTGCCTCCAAGGCGCGCTGCCGCAGTAAGCCGATCCGAAGCGGTTGCAGAAATTTGAAGGTGTCATCAAGGCGGAGGAAGAAATTGCGCCACGTCCAGAATTTTTCGCTGCGCGGCAAGCGCAAATCGGCCTGCTCTGTGCCGAGGGGATATAGCTCGTGCAGTTGTTTTTCGCCGGGCAAAATCCGCGTGGGCTTAAAATGATTGATAATTGACAGTGGAATGAGCATCGCCCGGCTCCAAGACGACATCTTGTAAATGTGAAAAGGGGCCCAGCTCGGCAGGAGCACCATCTCCAGGGGAATCGCCGGCAAATATTTCCACGGGAACACACCAAGTAATGCGAGGTAAAGCTTGCTGAACGTGTTCATCTGCGGAATCCCGCCCAGGCGCATGATGGTCGCGCGCGCTTCCTGCATAAACGGCGCATCCACAGAACAACCGGCAAGCTTCAGGGCAAAATACGCCTTCACCGACGCATTAATCTCGCTCGGCCCACCGTGATAAATGCTCCAGCCGCCGTCGGGCAGTTGGCGTTTAAGAATGTGACGGACGCAACGCCGCTGCAGTGGCGCATTCACTTCGCCGGACCAGTGCATGAACACGACGTAGTCGGAGCACAACGTGCTATCGACCATCAGCTCGCCGCACCAGTGCCCGTCAGGTTTTTGCTGTCGCAAAAGATTTTCCTGAGCGCGCGAAATCGCCTGTCCGATCTCTTCGTCCGCCGCCGAGTAGGCTTCCGAGGTTTCGGGCGAACTTGGTAAGACTATCAATTTGTTCGACGGCATCTCGATCGTTCAGGAGGCTTTCTCGGCTGGCTCAGCGCGCTTGCCGGTAAGATGACCATTTCCCGAGCTGACACCGTTGTAGGCAAGCACTTCACTGCCGCGTCCAGTAGCCTTCGGCTTCGCACCGAAATTGAACTTGATTGTTTTCCAAGTATCGCCGCGCTGAGCTTGCAAGCCGAGCGTTGCAGTGGGCTCGTAGCCGCAATGCACCATGCAATTTTCGCACCGGCTGTCACGCGCGACCCCATTGACGACTCCGTATTGGTTCCAGTCCGTCTGTTCCAGCAGCTCCGAGTAGGTCGAGAAATGGCCGTCGGTCATCAAATAGCACGGGCCCTTCCAGCCACGGATGTTTCGCGTGGGAATTGCCCAGGCCGAACAAGTCAGGTCGCGTTTGCCTGCCAGAAATTCAAAATATACCGGCGTTCCGAAAAATGCGTATCGATTCATCCAATCCTCGATTTTTCGGAATTTCTGAAGGGTCATAGCACGGGTGAGAAAGAAATCTTCCGGCCGCAAATTGAGCCGTTTGGTCATGTCTCGCTTCGCAGCGTCATAGTCGTAGCCAGGAGTGATGGTGTGCCCGTCAACCCCAAGATCTGATAGGTAATCGAACATTCGCTCGATTTCCTGCATGTCAGTCTCTTTGTAGACCGTCGTATTGGTTGCGACCTGGTACCCGAGCACCTTCGCCATTTTGATTGCCAGAATGCACTCTTTGAAAACGCCCTCGCGCTCGACTATCAGATCGTGTGTTCGCTCGAGGCCATCAAGATGCACGTTCCAGTACATCCATTTGCTTGGCGCGATCGTCGGCTTCGCCGGGTCTTTCGGCCCCTTACGGATTTCAGCGGCGTCTTTTTCGGAAATCAATCCGCTCTTAAGGAGCACATCGATTTTCTCCTCCATTTTTTTGCCGCTGCCGTTCTGAGCGTTGCTCAATTCTTTCGCCAACCATTCGCGCATTTTTTTGCGCATGAACATGGCGTTAGTGCAGATGTAAACGATCCGTCCTTGCGCGAGCAAGCCTTCTACCAGCGCTTCGATCTGCGGATGGATCAACGGTTCGCCGCCGCAGATGGAAATCATCGGCGCATTGCATTCTTGAGCCGCCGACAGGCAGTCCTCCAGGCTCATCATGTCCTTGAGCGACGTAGAGTATTCGCGAATCCGCCCGCAACCTGTGCACGTCAGATTGCACGTATGCAACGGCTCGAGCTGAAGCACTGTGGCAAATTTCTTGGTGCCACGAAGCTTGTGCCCGAGCACGTACGCAGCAATTTTCGCTGTGAGCGGAAGAGGAAATCTCATAAAAGCGAGGATTTTACCGAGAGGCAGTCGGGGTGTCAATGAGCCGGCCCGTTTGTACTGTGAATCGGCCTGCGGCGATTGTTTGGACTTGCATGAGGACTGTAGCGTATCGGTCCCGAACAGCAAATAAACCTGCGACTACGTTGGATTTGTGTGGTTAAATTAAGGCAAGTTGAAGTCTAATTAATCGAGGAATCAAGCATATGAAAAGACTATTCTTAGCAGTATTTGCTGTTGGGCTGATTGGCTGCGCAAACCAACCCGCGCCTCCGCCCGGTCCGGCCGTGACCGGCAGCTACCCTTATTCCCGGTATGCTTTTACGGCGGACGTATGGGGCCATCGTAGCCCCGCCTATAAGGATTGGAGCACGGCCCAATTGCAGCAGCGCCGCCTCGATCTCTACGGGATGAACCCGCTCACCCAGACTCGCGAAGGCGTGCCTGCTTATATCTATCACGGGCAAGCGACGGCCTCTCAAGACGAGATCAAGGCAATCGAAGTTGAGTTGAATTGGCGTTATGACCATGGCGATAAAAGCGCAGAGCTGAAGGAATTCTGGCCTTCAGCGCGACGGCATATCGCCAGCGGCGGGCGTTTCGACTCAGGCTTGTAACCCGCGCCCGATTTGGGCGGCGAGCAATCGAGGCGAATCGGCGACATCGCCTAGGCGCCAGAGTCCGTGCGCTGGGGTCGCTTGTGAGACTCACACCCCGTGCCAGCCGCGTCGGATCAGACTGACCGCGATCGCAGCCAGGAGGAGCGCGACTATTTTTGACACACCGCGCAACCCTTGTCTGCCCATCCAGCGTGCGACAAAATCGGCATTCCAAAACGCAACCACTACCAGCCCGAGGTTGACCAGGAGCGCCGCAATGGTAAACACCAAGCCAACTGTATCTACAAGGACCAGGAGCGCTGTCAGAAGCGCAGGCCCGGCTATCAAAGGCATCCCAAGCGGGACGACGCCGAAGTCGTTCGTGGCTTCGCGACTGGCCGGCGCGACATAAAGCAACTCCCGCCCCGCTAACCCGAGCAAAATCAAGCCGCCTGCCACCTGAAAGTCCGCCACGGTGATTCCCAGTGCGGTAAAAATAATTTTTCCGAGAAATATAAACCCGACTGAAATGCACAGCGCCGTGAAGACGGCGATGAATCCCTGTCGCTGCCGTTGTTCGCGCGGAGCATCCCCCGCCAGACCCATAAACATCGCCACCAGACCAATAGCATCTATCGCGACAAAAATCGGAATAAAGGCAACGAAAAATTTGTGAACCATGCTTTACGCGTCTCGCGAGAATCGCTGTTCTCGTCACAGATGAACACCGATGAAACACAGATTCATCAAAATTCCTTCTGCCATCAGTGAAAATCTGTGTAACTCTTTGGCCTATTTTGCTCTTCCACCCCTATGTCAACCGATTCCAGTAAAGCCGCATTTGTTTACCTCCCACTCATTCTGCTCGCTTCGAGCTTAGTCGTCTCCGCAGCCGAAATGAAAACAGTCGATGATTTTCGTGCCGCCGCGGCAAAGGCGAACGCCGTATTGACGATTCCCGATTGGGAGAAAACGCCGGAAGCGGTTGAGACTGCAATGAAAAACGCGATTGCGAAGGCAAACGCCGCGTTGGATCAGATCGGTGGACAAGATCCAGGCAAGGTGACCTTCAAGAGTACCGTGGTCGCCCTGGATGATGTCACTTACGAAGCGAGTCTCGCGGCAAATAGAGCTACTCTCATCAAGGAAACGAACACGAATCCTGCCATGCGCACTGCCGCTGAGAACGCGGTGAAAGCGTTCCAGGACTGGGCGGTCGGTGTCGATTATCGCGAGGACGTTCACAAGGCGATCAAGGCATTTGCTGACACGCATCCCAAACTCAGCGGCGAAGACGAAAAGCTACTGAAGGAAACGCTACGCGATTATCGCCGTGCCGGTTTGGACTTGCCTCCCGACCAGCGCAAGGAAGTTGAGGACCTGCGCAAGGAACTGTCGAAAGTGGGAACAGATTTCGAGAGCAACATCGTTAAGTCCAGCGCTCCGGTCATGTTCAGCAAAGCCGATCTCGATGGACTACCGGAAAGCTTCTTCGCCTCGCCGGGCATCAAAATCAGCGACGACGTTTACACCGTGATGGCGAATGTCACCTGGCAATTCAATACAGTGCAGGAGAACGCCAAAAACGAGGGGACGCGTAAACAGCTGTACGTCATTCGCGAAACGCTGGCAAAAGACAAAAACGTTCCTCTTCTGAACCAAATGCTGGAGCTTAGAAACAAAATCGCGCTGCGTCTTGGTTACAAGTCATGGGACGATTACCAGACGGAAGTCAAAATGGCCAAGACCGGCATGAATGCGGAAAAGTACATCAACGACTTAGTCACAGGCATCCAGCCAAAATTCGACAGCGAAGTTGCGGAACTGCAAAAATTGAAGGCTGCCGACACCAATGATCCTAATGCCAAAATCATGGTCTGGGACTGGCGGTACTATAGCAACCAGCTTAACAAACAAAAATACGCCGTGGATCAGGAAGCATTGCGCGCGTATTTCCCGTTCCAAAAAGTTCTCGACGGGATGTTCAACATTTATCAGAGCATCTTCGGTCTGAAATTCGAAAAGATCGTCGCGCCGCACAAATGGATTGACGATCTCCAGCTGTATCTCGTCACCGATTCAGCCACGGGGGAGCCGCTCGGGATGTTTTATCTCGATATGTTCCCGCGCGAAGGAAAGTACAATCACTTCGCGCAATTCGTCATCATCAGCGGCAAGCTTTTGCCGAACGGAAAATATCAGCGGCCCACTGTTGCCCTGCTCTGCAATTTCCCGCCGGCGAGTGGCGATGCTCCATCATTAATGACGCATCAGGACGTCGAGACGCTTTTCCACGAGTTTGGGCATGCTCTGCATTCCATTGTCACTCGCGCCAAGTATGGCCGCTTCGCTGGAACGAATGTCCCAGGTGATTTTGTTGAAGCGCCGTCGCAAATGCTACAAAACTGGGTTTGGGACAAGAAAGTGCTGGATACTTTCGCTGCCGATTACCGCGATCCATCAAAAAAAATTCCCGCAGAAATCGTCAAGAAGCTCAACGACGCGAAGCTGGCAAATGCCGGCGTGCTTTATCGCCGCCAGTTCGCATTCGCTTCACTCGATCTTGCGCTACACGATCCACATCCTGAAGAAATGCCATACGATTCCGTGGCGATATCGAACCCGATCTTGGAAAAAGTCTTTTTGCCCATTGATCCGAGCACAACGTTCGTCTCCTACTTCGGTCATCTGAACGGCTATGATGCCGGTTACTACGGCTACGCGTGGGCGGACGCGATCGCCGCCGACATGGCAACCGTTTTTGAAAAGGCAAAGGACGGTTACCTGGATAAACAGGCTGGGATGAAATTGCGCCGCGAAATTTACGAGCCCGGCGATTCGCGCGATGTCAACGAGTCGATCGAGAAATTCCTGGGCCGCAAACAATCGATCGAACCATTTTTGAAGAAAATCGGCATTGGCACGCAGAATAAAAAAAAGGCGGCAGCCGGACCGTCACAAGAAACCAGATAGCCGAATCGGCGACTGCGCTTGCACTGCGGTGAATTAGATGATTCAATCAAATCGCAGTTACTAAAATCTGAATGGGCTCGCTTAAAAAACGAAGGAAAGCAAAGATTGCCAAGCACAAGCGCCGCAAACGCATGAAGGCGCACCGGCATAAGAAGCGACTGCGCTACAAATTGTAAGGCGCGGTCTTATTTGCCTTTGCTGGCGAAGCTAACGCCTGTGCCGGTTTGCCGAACCCGCGCCAGAAAGATAAGATTAAGCGTGAGGGAGCAGAAAAAGTGCTGCGTTTGCTGCGCCTGCCGGAAGCTTGTTTTCGCGCTGAGTTTTCTGGTTGCAGCAACGCTTGCGGAGGCGCAGGCGCCCAAGGCTTCACCTGGGAAAGTTCCTCGTGCCCATCCTGGAAAAACCGTCGCGCGTCACGATGATTCGGTTGCAGCGAAACCGGCTCCAGATCTCGCGTTGCGAGCGCAAGGGGCGCACAAAGCTGACGCTCTCGCGCGTTTCGTTGAAGGAATGGCGTTCGAGGAAAACGGCGAAATGGAGCGCGCCTTGGAAGCCTATCGAAAAGTCCTCAATGTCGATCCGGGTCAATCAGAACTCGCCTCGCGCGTGGCCGGTTTGCTGATACAGCAGGATGATTTCCCACAGGCAATCGACGTGCTGAAGGACGCAATCAAGGCAAACCCGAATAATGCCGAACCATATCAGCAACTCGCTTTCATCTACACGAGGTATCTGAAGCGAACGGATCAGGCAATTGATTACGCCAATCGCGCCATCGTTCTGAATCCCGGAGATGTTGAAGGTTATCAGCGTCTGGTTGAAATCGAACTCGCCACGGGACAAGAGAGAAGGGCACTCGAGGCTCTGGATCGCGCCCTCAAAGTTCATACCAGTGATCCAAACTTCTGGATACGCCTCGGAAAGCTATATGTCGCCATTCTTTTTAAATCCGATTCACAGCCGAAGCCCGACGAGCTGAAAAAGACTAACGAGGTTTTCAAAAGAGCGGCGGAAAATTCCGGGGACGATCCGGGCATCCTTAAAGACGTCGCCGATTACTACGCGGCATCGCAGCAACTGAAGGAAGCGATTCCGCTTTATTTGCGTGTTCTTGAGCTGCAACCGGATGACGCAAATGCACGAGAGAAATTGGCGACCGGCTTTGTCCTAACAAACCAGAGAGACAAAGCGGTTGAGATGCTCGAGCAAATTATCAAAGAGCACCCCGAAAAATATCAGCCGTACGATTTACTGGCCCAAGTACTCGATGAAGAAGCGCGGTCGCTTCAGCGTGCAAATCGGATCGAGGAAGCGAAAGCCAAGTTCGCCAAGGTCGCTGCTAATTATGAGCAAAGCCTCTTGATCAATCCAAACCACGCCGGCACATATGTGCGTCTGGCGGAGTTGCTCCTGGGAACTTTGAAAGACCCGGACCGCGCAGTCAAACTGCTGGGCGAGGCCCGGCGCCGATTTCCGGGCGCCCCGGAGATCGTTTATTACCTGGGGATCGCGCAGCGTGAAGCAAAGCAAAGCCAGCAAGCGGTGGCCACGTTTGAGGAGGCGCTGCACGAAGCGCAAATCGAAGAAGACGCTGACTTCGTAAACGCAAAGTTCTACTTCAATTATGGAGCGGCTGCCGAACAGGCGGGTTTGTACGACAAGGCCGCCGATTTGCTGCGTAAATCGATTGCGCTCGACCCTGATAACTCAGCCGAGGCCTCCAATTACCTGGGTTACATGTGGGCGGATCACAACATGAATCTGGACGAAGCTGAAACGATGATCAGACGCGCGTTGCAAAGCGAACCCGACAACGCTTCCTACCTCGATAGTCTCGGCTGGGTGGAATTTCGGAAAAGTCAGTTTGATCGAGCGTTGGACAACCTGCTTCAGGCTGCGAAGACCGCACAGCGCGAAGATCCGGTTGTGTTTGAACACATCGGCGACACTTATTTAAAATTGAATCGGACCCGGGAAGCATTGGAAGCCTGGCAGAAAGCGCTGTCGCTCGATCCGAAAAACAAGAATCTCGCAGACAAGATCCAGGCTACGAAAAAGACCATCGGCAAGGATTTACCGGAAAAGACCAATCCCACCTAACGAGTGCGCTGACATCGAACATCGAACATCGACACTAAACATCCGACACCGACATTTCGATAATGTTGAGAGATGAAGGACTACCCCACACTGTGGCAGCGCAAGATGATGTGGGCAGCGTTGACTGCCTGTTTCGTCGTTGTTCTCGTCGTTATCGTTGCCGCCGTGATCTGGACCGGCGCCAGCATCATCAGTTTTCTCCAGCCGATTCTGATCCCGGTGGCGATCGCCGCAATTCTTGCCTATCTGCTCGATCCGCTGGTGACGAAAATGTCTCGTGGAGCGCTTACTCGGACCAAGGCTATAGCGCTGCTTTTCGCAATTGGGTTTTTTGCATTGGGCGGATTGGCAGCATGGCTCGTTCCGACGATCTCGATCCAGAGCGCGAATTTCGCCAGGCAAATTCCTTCCTACACCGAGCGGGCTCGGGATTACACCGTCGATCTTATCTATCGATTTGACCAGACATTCGGGTTGCTGGGTGCAGGACAGACGAAATCCGCGTCGAAAAATCTGACCAATTTCCTGATCGGCCCGGGGCCATCTTCTTCTCCTCACCGCCAGGCGACAGCGACTCCGGTCGGATCGCCGCAATCCACTGCGGCCCCCACCCAAGTAATCGCCCCGACCCAATCCAAGTTGAGCAATGCCGAACGCCAGCGCATTCAAGCCTACGTAGAAAAACAAATGCCCAAGTTGCAGGAGGCGCTGCCGACTCTACTAGGAAAGCTGTGGGACATTTTAAAGACAAGCATCGGCGGATTTCTCGGCGCGACGGGCTTCCTTCTCAGTCTTATCCTGGTCCCGGTCTACTTATTTTTTCTACTCAAAGAAAAGCCGCGCATTGAAGAAAGATGGACAGATTATCTGCCGTTGCGCGCGTCGCCGCTGAAGAACGAAGTGGCTGATGTAATATTACAAATTAACTCGTACGTTGTCGCGTACTTCCGAGGCCAGCTCCTTGTTTGTCTCGTCGACGGCATCCTCATCGGCGCGGCTCTCACAGCGACCGGCCTGAACTTTGCGCCAGTGATCGGCGCAATGGTGGTCGTGCTCACCATGATTCCGTATATCGGGATCATCATTTGCTGGGTGCCGGCTGTTCTCATCGCGGCATTCCAATGGGGTGATTGGACTCACCCAATCATCGTGACCGCGATTTTCATCGTCATACAGAATTTGGAAGGCCTTTTCTACGCGCCACGGATTGTCGGAAACTACGTTGGCTTACATCCGATGACAGTAATTGTGTCGATTTTTGTCTGGGGCTTGATCATTGGCGGAATCATCGGCCCGCTCCTTGCTGTGCCGCTTACTGCCACGGTGAAAGTGCTTTTCGGGCGTTACGTTTGGAGCCGGCGTTTGCGGGAACAGTCTCTGCCGACCGAAACCGCTCTCACGGTTGAAGAAATCGAAGTAGCGACTCATCGTTAGCGCAGCAATCAGTGTGCATGAAAGGGAGAAGTCGATCGACGGGCGTCGAGACAACGCAGCAAACCTCGGTTCAACCCAACCACGTCGCACAGGAGAGAGAGCGGCAATCGTTTAGCGGCACGCACTCGACGGTTCAGCGGCAGAGCCGGAGCGCTCGCCTGGTCGTCACGATCGCGGGACTGACAATCGCTTTTTTGCTAGGTGTTTTTTTCGTTAGTTACGGCTCAAAACTGTATGAGAACTGGCGCGAACGCCACTTGCTAGAAAAAGCAACTACACTCTTACAGGAGGGAGAGTTCACTAAAGCAGGGCAAATGGCGCACGAACTCGCCCGCCGGCATCCGGATTCTCTGGCAGCGCTGTCTATCCTGGCGGACACAGCGGAAAGACAAAATCTTGAAGAGGCCGTTGCATGGCGCGAGCGGATCGCGCTGTTGCTGCCAAAAGATCCGGAAAGTCAGCTAAATCTTGCCTCTGCTGCGCTCCGCTTTGGGAAACTCGATCTCGCCCGCGAAGCGCTTAATCGAGTCTCTCCGAGCGACCTGGACAGCGCAGCCTTTCATGTCGTTGCTGGTTGGTTGGCGAGCGCGGAAGGTAATTTCGCCGAGCAGGAAGAACAATTCGCAGCTGCGGTAAAGAAAGAACCAAAGAACGACCTCTATCAATTCAATCTCGCAGCACTGCAAATTCGTTCCAAAGACGCGGAAAAGAGCAAGGACGCACGCGATACGCTCCAGCGACTTATCACCACAGCGCCATACCGAACTGGCGCGTTAAGAGCGTTGCTCAATGATGCTGTGGAACGCAATGACCGCACTGCTGCGGATAGCTTTGCGCAACAGCTCCAAATGTCGCCAGAGGTCACATTCGGCGATTACCTGCTTTGCCTGAATTTTTACCAAAAGCTAGACGAGAAGAAATTCCGGCGGCTCCTCGAGAAAGTGAAACCGTTTGCAGCGCGTAATGCATCCGATCTCGCATCACTGATCGACTGGATGAATCAGAACGGACTCGCTGGAGACGTTGTGAAGTGGGTCGACAAGTTGCCGCCAGCACAATTAAGTTCGCCGCCTGCGTCTGTCGCAGTCGCCGATGCTTACGCAACCGTGAAGAATTGGTCGCGTTTGAAACGCTGGACGCGGACCGGAAATTGGGGCGACGCCGAATATTTGCGCCTGGCATACGGCGCAATCGCAGAGCGGCACTTGCGTTCCGGCAATGAGTCGAGCGTGAAATCTGAGTTCGAAACGCTTTGGCAGTCTGCCGCTGGATTGTCAGAGGACGTGCCAGACCATGAACTCATGCTCGCCCGACTCGCCACAAAATCGCAATTGGCGAACCAGAGCGAAGAACTTTGGATTCGCCTGGAAGAAAATCCAACGATGCGCCGTGAAGCGCTCGACAATCTTCGACAGCTGTATCGCGCCAAAGATGAAACGACCAAGCTATACACGGTTCTTCAACGGCTTCATGAAAGCTCGCCTAACGAGGCGCCGATCACAGCAGACCTGGCGCGGCTTGGCCTGAACCTTGGTGAAAATACTGAAAGCTCACATCAACTCGCGAAAGAGGCTTATGAGCACGCGCCGAATGACGTTAATTGTGCGGCAACGTACGCGTTTTCACTTCATCGCCTTGGCAGAAATGCAGAAGCTCTTGCGATTATCCAAAGTTTACCGCCGGACCAGCTACACGATGCGCACGCGGCCGTTTACGTCGCGCTCGTGCTCGTCGAGGGAAACGAACTCGGGGGAGCAAAGGATTACATAGAGGCCGCCAAAAATGGGAAACTTTATCCGGAAGAGAAAAAGCTGCTCGAAGAAGCGAAGACGAAGCTCGTCGCGGCATCTGCAATTCCGTCGCCGGCAGAGTCGCCGTCGCCCAGCGCAACCCCACCGCTGTAGCAATCACTCTTCTTTCTCAATCGCATCTGTCCAATCGGCGATGTCTTTCTCGTTCATCTGAACACGCTCTTGCAAACGCGCATCCCGAAACCCCCACTCCTGTACGTCCACTAAATATTGCTGCCGCGAAAGCAGCGTGCCGCGGCATAATCGTTCCGGCCCCGCACTGCTCACTTCACTCCGGAGCCGTATAATCAAATCCTCCATGATTGCCGCCGGGATTCGCGCGCGTTCCCCGGGATAAATGAAGCCGAACAGGATCAAATGGCTGAACAATATGCGCCAATCAGGACCGAACCGCCGAACCAAGTGCGGCCAATCGATCTCTCCCGCGCAGCAGCGAAGAATGTGCGCGATGTCGGCGCCGTCGAACCGCTCGCGTTCCATGATGTACGCCTTCATCCAAATCATTTCCTCGGACGCGCAGTGTTTCACAGGGACGCCCAGCAACTCCTCATCGCGCGCACGCTCGAACCACGAATCATCCACTTCGCACAATCCATTGCCGGCGCGAAAAATCAGATCAAGCATATCTCCTTCGTACGTTGCCTTGGCCAGCCAGTGCGGGAATGTCAGTTCGGTTTTGTACCCTGCGCGCGCTAGCGCACGGAGCGCAGCCTTCACATGATTTGGCCGAATATAGAGATCGAAGTCCTTCGTGCTACGCGACACGCCTCCGCACACCTCCACCATGTACGCGCCGCCGATCAGGAACGGAACCTCGGCAGCATGCAACGCTGCCACTGATCTGCGATGAAACTCATCGCGGCCTTCACCGTGATTGGCTCGAACTGCCGTCGCTGTGCTTGCAGTCATTACTCATCAATTACGCACTTGCACCGCGCCACGCGTGCATGGCTGGGCGTGTTCCTTACGCGAAACGTCCATCCTTAGTCGCCGTTTCGTTTCTTAAAGCGATGGCAAAACCAACGTTGCGTATCGCTGCGACCGCGGATCTTCATTATGCCAAGCACTCGCGCGGAAAGATGCACGATGCGTTTGCCGAGATTTCGGGGAGCGCCGATGTGCTGCTGCTTTGCGGCGACCTCACAGAGTACGGACTCCCCGAAGAAGCGGAGGAACTCGCCGCCGACATCCGCAGCGCGGTGAGAATCCCATGTATCGGCGTCATTGGGAATCATGATTATGAATCCGGACATCCGGAAACGATCGCGAACATTCTCGATCAGACCGGCGTGACCATGCTCAACGGGGAAGCCGTCGAAATCGCGGGTGTTGGATTCGCGGGGATATGCGGGTTCGGCGGCGGTTTCGGCCGCCGGATGCTGAACGCGTGGGGCGAGCCGCTGATTAAGCAATTCGTACAGGAATCAATCAGCCACGCCATTCGCCTCGAGCAGGCCCTGGTCAAGTTGCAAACTGAGCACCGGATAGTGGTCCTGCATTACTCCCCAATTCGAGCGACGTTGGAGGGGGAAGATCCTGAAATCTATCCCTTCCTCGGTTCGAGTCGTCTCGAAGAACCGATCAACCGATTTCGGTCCACCGCAGTTTTCCACGGTCACGCACACAACGGTATTACCGACGGGAAAACGTCAAGTGGCATTCCCGTTTACAACGTCTCCGCGCCAGTACTGCACAAAACCGGAAAGCTCTATCGAATTGTGGAACTGTAGCTTGTCTGTCTCAGATGCGATCGCCAGACAAAGAAGCTGCTGCAACAACGCGCCAGGCTTCAACATCCGCTCGCAATTTCGCGGGCGAAACGCAGCGTACAACTTTGATTACATCGAAAGTCACTTCGGAAAGCGGAACGTCGATTGAAGCTGCCAGTTCGCGCCGGGTTGCGACTGCCAGGTTCTTGTACAGCAAACTCAAGTGCGGTTTTAGTTCGTACTGTGACAAATCGTTCGCCGCCTCGCGAATGATGCCATTAATTTTCGACAATTCTGCGCTCGTGGCGAATCGCACAAAGAGCGTTTTGATAAACTCATTGGACTGATCAATTCCAAGCGCTTTTAGCCCGATGAGTTTGCATTCGCGCGCTGCCGCTCCGAGCGCGTTCTTAGCCGCATCAGATCGATCTGCTCCGACATGAATCGTCACGTGCGGCTCGAAAACAGGCGCATCGCATCGACGTGCGAGATCGTTTATCATCCGCTGAAAGAAGCTATGTGCCGGCTCGGACGGAATGAGCCAGTAGGCAATGACAGTTTGCTTGGTCACGAGACCATTACGGATTCCGGTTCAACTCCACTTCTGCAACTCGACAATGTTACCTTCGGGATCTCGCGCATAAACCACACGAAGCAGGCCGACGCCTTTTACTTCCGCCGTGGCAATTTCTCCCACTGCGCCACCACCGGCTGCGATCACTGCCTGTAGCGCTTCATCCACGTTTTCCACCGCGAATGCAATGTGGCCGAATCCGCATTCGTTAGCTCTCGGCAGTCCGCGTTCGATCAACTGATCGTAGCTGAAGATTTCCAGCGTAGGCCCATCATCATCGTATCCAGGTAACCCGAGATGAACGCCACGAAGACGGGCGTTCGGAACCGAATTCACTCTGTCGAGCCACGCCGCAGACAAGTCACGTTCGGGACCCTTAGGTTCGCATCCGAATACCTTTTTATAAAATCGGACCAGTCTTTTCCAATCTCTGGCGATCAGATTGGTGTGCACGTATTTCGCTCGGATTGGCATTCTGTTCTCCTTGACCAAGCCTACAAATATCACAATCGATCTGCCGATGTCATTCTGAGCGAAGCGAACAATGTCTGATCGTTTCTGGATCACTTGGTTGGAAAAATTGAGATGTTTCGCTTCGCTCAACATGACAGCACGTAGAATTGGCTGACCTTGTGGTATGCCGACGAATGTTTTGGGAACGGAATTAAAATGTTGTTGTCGCGATCCGATGACCGGTTTTTATCGCGACGGCTATTGCCGCACAGGACCAGAGGACGAGGGGCAGCACACAGTTTGCGTGCAACTCACGGAGGAATTTTTGGACTTCTCTGTGCTAGACGGAAACGATTTGGTCACACCACGTCCTGAGTGGGGTTTTCCCGGATTGAAGCCAGGCGATAAGTGGTGTGTGTGCGTCACCCGGTGGAAAAGCGCGCTGGATCACAACCGCGCGGCGCCTGTGGATCTGGAAGCAACGCATGCGTCGGCGCTCGAGTTCGTCACGTTGGAAGAACTAAAGGCGCACGCCGTAACGCAAGCCTAACAAAAGCTGCACACCGGCCGCGGTTGAATCCCATTGAGTTTGCCGCCACGCTAAGGACCAATTGAAGCTTCCTTTTAGTGTTTTCCTGGCGCTGCGGTATTTGAAACCGAAGCGCACGTTTCTTTCCATCATCACGTTGATCTCGGTCATTGGCGTAATGCTCGGCGTGACCGTGCTGATCCTTGTGATTGCGGTCATGACCGGATTCGATCGCGAGCTGCGGCAGAAAGTCATCGATTTCGATGCGCACATTCTGGTCACTTCCGAGGACTTGTTCCACGAGTGGCGCCCGCTTAAGGCCAAAATCGATAAAACGCCGGGCGTAGTCGCCACGGCCCCTTTTGTGCAAGGACCGGTGATTGTGGAATTCCACGGCCGGCGGCTTGCACCGCTGATTCGCGGTATTGATCCCAAGCAGGAAGAGAAAGTCATTCCACTGCAAAAGTTCATCAAATTCGGCAAGCTCGATCTGGAAGGAGAATCAACGGTGCTCGGGATTGAGCTGGCGCGAAAACTCGGAGTCAATATCGGCGATAAGGTGACAATTTATTCGCCGGGCAATCTCGGCCAGATCCTCGACAGCATTAAGAAACTGGAAAACGCGAAGGGCGAAGAAGAGAAACAAGCCATCGACGAATTGCGCGATGTGATTCTCCCGAAAGAACTGACTGTCACCGGCATTTTTGAGACCGGTCATTATCTGCACGATTCCGAATTTCTCCTCGTGCCCGTTTACGTCGGCCAGGAGTTATACGGTTTGAGCGACGCGTTGCACGGAATCACGGTGAAGACCGACAACCCATACAGCGCCGAACGCGTGAAACAGGAGATCCAGCAATTCCTCGAGCCGCCGCAGTACGCCCAGACCTGGATCGATATGAATCGCCAATATTTCGAAGCGGTGCGGCTGGAACGCACGGTGATGTTTTTTCTTTTGTTTTTCATCGTGATCGTAGCGGCTTTTGGAATCATGAGCACGCTCATCACCGTAACGGTACAAAAGCGGCATGAGATCGGAATTGTGAAAGCGCTCGGGGCGAACGTTGCGCAAATTGTCTGGGTGTTCCTTGGTCAGGGGACAATTGTCGGCCTTTTTGGAACGATCACTGGCTTGGGCCTTGGAATGACGTTGATCCGTTACCGCAACGAATTCAGTCGCTGGCTGGCATCGACCCTGCACATCGAGATTTTCCCGCGAGAGGTCTATCAATTCTCATCGATCCCGGCCGAGGTCATTCCGCACGACGTTGCTATCATCTGCATCAGCGCCTTCTTAATCTGTTCGTTCGCGGCACTGGTTCCTGCGTACTTTGCTGCGCGGCTCGATCCAGTGAAAGCGCTGCGTTACGAATAACGTTGTAGAGGCGCTACAACTTGAGAAAAGCAGCACTCAGCGCGCGAGAAACGTAATCGTATCCTCCCGGCCACTCGCTTTGGCGCGAGCCGGCTATGTTCAAAATGCCGATCTTATTCTTGCGGACAAAATCGGCAATCAGCTTAGCGGCATCTTCAGCGGAAAGCTTTGACGCGTCGATCAATTGGTGCGGCCGCTTTAGGTCAACACAGAAGCGAACGGTCTGCTCGGTGCCGCCGCGAAGTTCTCCCGGGTAAACTACAACGGTTCCATCGGAATCTTTCACGTTCTGCAACGTGCGTTCGTTGAAACCGCCGGCTTGTAATTCCTGAACTGGATAGCGATCCGGAATTTTGCCGAATTCGTCCAGCCGTCCGGCCGGACACCATCCGCCACACTCAATCGCGTGCCGAAGCGCGACATCGAGCGCAGCGCGATCCACGCCTGTTTGCCCGCCAGAGATGATCTTGAGTGTCTTCACTGTATCGGCAGTCTCTGACCACCGACCACGCGCGATCGGAGTTCAGTCGCCTGTCGGAACAATGTCGGCGCGCTCGATCATGAGGATCACCGTTCGTTCGGGCGCGCGTGTACGATGGCGCACGCCTTTCGGCACGACGAAGCCCTGTCGTGGCGCAATCTCGATGACGCGGTCTTCCAGATCGATCACGAACCGACCTTCGAGCACGAAGAAGAATTCATCGATGTCTTTGTGTTCATGCCAGTGATATTCGCCCTGAACGACCGCCATCCTGACGACTGAGTCGTTCACCTTGCACAGCGTCTGGTTGTACCATTTGTCACTGCAGGCGTCGGCCAGCTTCTGCACATCAATCACTTCGAGCGGCCCGTGCAGAATGTTCAGGTATGTTTTGTATGGAAATTCTTCAACGGGTGTTTTCGTTGTCATAAGCTTGAATTTACGAGGGAGCCTTCTTCTCCAAATTCAATTTCCTGGGTTCCTGCTTTCCTGATTCATTCTTCACCGTCGAAATAATCGGTCTCTCCACCTTTGATGACGACGCGATCGGCTGCTGACGACTTATTCACTTTCCATTTACCGCTATCGGGATAATAACCTGATTCGCCGATCGGGTTATCGGCGATGACATAGTACGTTAGGTCTTCGTCACCAGAGTTGGTCAGTTGATGCGGTTCGTCTGGGCCAAAAATGAACGCGTCGCCGGCCACCACTTCCGTCCTGCCGTCTTTGTGGCGAACAGTGCCGTTTCCGGAAATCACCAAATACAATTCCCATTGGGCGGAGTGGGCGTGGTAAGGGAAGTTGCACTTTCCTGCCGGCACGCGGCTCCATTCCAAATCAAACGGGTGCCGCTTGGAAAGGTCGAGCGAAGCCGGTTCGCGTCCCAGGGCTTCAGAAATTCCTTTAAAGGAGACTGCATATTTTCCGCCGGGCGATTGCCACGGGTCCTCTTTGATTTCGTTCAGGTTAACTTTTTTCACGGCTGTAAAATTACCGCAGAGGTCGCGGAGTTCGCAGAGAAGGATTCAAAATTCTCCGTGTCCTCTGCGTCCCCGGCGGTTCAAGATTCATTCTTCGCCATCGAAGTAATCCGCTTCAGTTCCTTTCACGATCAGTTCTTCGGATTCTTCGCTCGCCACCGCCCACTTGCCACTATCCGGGTAATAACAGGAATCTCCTGTTGCGCCGCCGCTGCGTGGATTGTCGGCGATCACGTAATAAACAAAATCCTCATTGCCGGCATTGCTAAGCTGATGCGGCTCGCCAGGCTGAAACAGAAACGCGTCGCCAGGTCCGACTTCGGTTACTCCGTTCTTGTCGCGCACATTGCCGCGGCCGGAAACGACGAGATAAAGCTCCGATTCCGCAGCATGCGCGTGATAGGGGCAAAGCGATTTTCCTTTCGGTATCCGCACTAGCGCCAGATCAAACGGATGGCGCTTCGACAAATCGAGCGACTCCGGTTCGCGCCCAAGCGCAATCGAAATGTTCTTCGTAATCCGGCCAAACTTTCCTTTGGGCGATTTTTGTTCCTGCTCGGGAACGTCTTTGAGGTTGATCTTTCGCATTTGGAAAAAAACCTTCAGCTAAACTAACGAGACGAAATCCGCTTTCTGGTGGCGATTGTGAAAATGGCAATGGCTGCCCAAATAATGTTTACAAAGGTGGAGGGATACGATCCATAAAACATTGTGTTTGCGGTCAGGAGGAGGCTGCCGCCGACATTCAGGAACTGAAATGCAGGGGAATGTCCTTCCCATTTTCTGGCGGAGACCATTGCATACGCCAAAAGCAGAGCTGACGCTCCCACCCATCCAAACGTATCAAACCATAAGTGATTGTTCATGCAGCAATTGATCGTTTTGACGCCGATTCGGTCATGTGTCCCATTTTTTCGGCAGCTTTTGTTTGAGCGTCTCCACTGGCTCGAACAGGTCGCCCTGTTTTTCGACGCGCGCCAGCGTTTGGTCGGAACGAAACCTTAAGAGTTCGGCGCGTTTCTTCTTCAAACAATTCTCGACTTCACTCCAAGCAACCGGCGTGGAAACAGTCGGCTCTTCTTTTGCGCGGAGTGAGTAGACGCAAATAGTGGTTTTATGTTCATCGTTCTGGCTCCAATCGACGAACACTTTTCCTTTGCGCACAGCCTTTGACATGTTCGACGTGACACGATCAGGATGTTCGCGTTCCAGACGTTGAGCTAACGAGCGGGACAAACCTTTCGTCTGGTCGTAAGTCACCGCGGTGTTCAACGGCACATACACTTGTAAGCCTTTGGAGCCGCTCGTTTTTGCGAACGCTTTCAATTTCATGCCGTCCAGCATCTCGCGCAGCCAGATCCCAACCTGACAGCATTGGACGATGTCCGCGGGCGCACCCGGATCGAGATCGAACACCATCATCGTTGGGCGTTCGACGTTGTTCTTGCGCGACAGCGATGTGTGCAGCTCGAGATCGGCGAGGTTAGCTGCCCAGACGAGCGTGGGCAGATCATTGGCAAGACAGTAATGCATGGTCCGCTGGTTCCCGTCGCTCCATACCTTTGCCGTTTGCACCCATTTCGGGCGATGCACGGGGCAGTTCTTCTCATAGAAAAACTGACCTTCCACGCCATCTGGATAGCGCTTCATTGTGAGCGGTCGGTCTTTTAAGTGCGGCAAAAGCACCGGCGCGATGCGGATGAAGTAATCGATCACCTGCGCCTTGGTGAAACCCGCCTTCGGGTAAAGCACCTTGTCCAGGTTCGATACCTGAAGCTTCCGATCGTCAACAACGAGTTCCTCTTTTTTGGCCATCGATCTAATCCTCGCACAACGTCCACAAAAGACGCAAAGGTTCTAATTTTCTCTTACTCTTGATGACCTTTGTGCTCGTGCTGCGAACCTTGATCAAGCGAAGAAGCGCTCGGGCGGAAGCACCGGCTTGGGTTTGCAAATTCGGGCGACGCAATGTTCCCAGCTTTCGTGCCCGCTCAGGATTTCGATTTCCACCCGCAGAAAATAAATCGGCACTTTCAGATCCGCCTCGGGCAGACGGGGCATGCGCACGGAGTCTTTTTCGGTGGTGACAATCATTGCCAGGTCACGACGGATACAACGGTTGATGAAGCTGATCAGTTCCGCTTCGGTGTAGTAATGATGATCGATGTAACTTTTCGCCAGATCGACGTGCGCGCCGAGTTTTGTAAGCGCGCCCTCAAAACTTTCAGGGGCAGCAATCGCGCACAGTGAACCGATGAACGCGTCGCGCAAAGCCTCGAGCGGCAATTGTTCGCCCGTGAAAACATTCTGCAGGTAAAGCGGTTTGTGCGCGCATTCGATAACTTCCGCGGTGCGATTGTAACGCCGGATTCGTCGCATCAACTCGAAATTAGCGTCGCCCGTAGTCTTGGTAATAAAGATGTAGCTGGCGCGGCGAAGATTGCGTGGCCTCTCACGCAACGTGCCCCGGGGCAGCAGGAACTCGTTCCCAAAAGGTGCTTGTCGATCCACGAGCACCATATCCAGTCGATGCTTGAGATGGAGATATTGAAATCCGTCATCGAGCAGAAGTGTGTCGATCTGCCATTTATCGATGGCGAACAGGCCGCTTTTCACCCGGTCTTTGTCCACCAGCACGATCACGTCTTTTAAATTGTGGGCGAGCATATAAGGCTCATCCCCGGCGGTTAGCGAATCGAGTAGCAGGGATTTTCCATCAGAAACGACCCGCGGAGGCTCAGAATCTCCACGGAACCAGCTGCGCCACGCCCTCTTGCGCGGAACGCTCTTGTAACCGCGGCTGAGAATCGCCACTCGCCGTCCTCCGGCCTGCAAAGCGCGGGCAAACTTCTCCACAATCGGCGTTTTACCCGTTCCTCCGACAGTAAGATTACCGATGCTGATCACGAGACATCCCAGCGTGCGTTCGCGGAAAACTCTTTTGCGATAGAGATAAAGCCGAAGTTGCACCAGCCTGTCGTAGACGAACGATAGCGAATAAAGGATCTCGCGCAGGAGTGAAGCGCGAACGCCATGACGTCGTTCGAGAACGACGTCGATCCCGAATTCCTCTAACTGTTCAAGTCGGCGGCCCATCTTAATGCTGGATTCCGGATGGTGGCTGGCGCATTGGCAACACCTGCGCGCCGCGGTTGTCAGCCTGTGTGATAATTGTGTGAGCGGGCACGGCGGCAGAGCGCGCGATGGCTGTTGCTATTTTTTGGGGCGCTTTGAGCGTGATAGCCGCCATTGCGGATCCGCTTCCGCTAAGAAACGCGCCGAGCGCGCCGGCGCGCTCAGCCGCCTCAATCACACCCGGAAGAAAGTGAATCAGTTTCGCGCGAAATGGCTGATGAAGGTTGTCGGAAAAGGTGCCACGCAGTTTTTCGTAATTCCGCGATGCAAACGCCCCGGTGAGCCCGCAGGCATTCGCACAGTTTTGTACCGCAGCAATACGCGAGATCTTTGAGGGCAAAATTCTTCGCGCGCGTGCGGTTTCAATTTCGAGGTCCGGGATAAGCAGAACGAAATATAAGCGGGGGGCCACGTCGAAACGCTGCACGGCAAGGGATGCCCCTCGCTTGGCCTGCGCAAGCGAGACGCTCGCGGTACTGTGCACCACGGTGAAGCCGCCGAAAGTGGCCGGTGCAGCGTTATCAGGATGTCCCTCCACTTCGGCGCATAATTGGAACAGGGTTAATCGATCGAGCGGCTTGCCACTGAGCTGGTTCAGGGCAAGGAGGATGCCGAGGCGAACCGTTGCGCTGCTGCCAAGGCCGCGACACCGTGGAATTCGTTCCACAATTGAACACGAAAACGAGAACGCACGGCGTCGCGTTTGCTTGAAAAATCGTTCTGCCGCGTCAGACACAATTTGTGGATGAGAAGATCGAGGCATCTTGCCGCGGACGACCGTGACGCTGTTATGAAGTCGGAGCGCGACGCCCAGACAATCGTAGCCAGGACCCAGATTGGAAGTGCTTGCAGGGACACGAACGGTGACTTGTTGCATAGTTAGGCCGCCGACACGCGGCCGTTGACTCGACGGCGCGAACGTGATCGCGGCAGTGTAGCAACTCCGCGTTTCCCGGCAACCCATCCGTTGCGCCATACTTGTTTCGAACTATCCGGTTGGAGCACAGAAACAAAATGATTACGGGATGGATTGATCGAGGCTTGCTCCGCGATTTTCAGGCAGAGGGTACCGACGCGCACCGGCTCTGCACTATTCAGGATGGCTGGGTGGAACGCTTCGGCAGCGACGTTCTGGTGTCGTTCAAAAGGGTGTTGGCCCGCGAACGGCTGCTGGAAGAGCTCCAAACCTGGTCCGATTGGGTCGACGCCCATGTGCGACGCGTCTTCGCGCGTTTCATTCCGCGAGAAAGCGAACGTCGCGAACCGCCAGCCCTGGTCGTTGGCGATCCCGGCGAGAGTTTACAGACCGTCGCCACCGAATGGTCTCTGAGGTTCGGCCTAGACTTCGGCACAGGCTATTCGCCGGGTCTGTTTTTGGACCAGCGAGAGAATCGCCGGTACGTGCGTCATATCGCGCCAAGGCGACTGCTGAATTGCTTTGCTTACACCTGTTCCTTTTCCGTGTGCGCGGCATGTAACGGAGCGAGCACCGTCAACATCGACCTTTCGAAAAGATCTCTCACCCGTGGACGCGAGAATTTCGCGCTGAACAACCTGTCAACGGTCGATCATCAGTTTATCACGGACGACGTGCAATCCGTGCTGCCGCGCCTCGCCCGGAGAGGCGAAAAATTCGATGCCATCATCCTCGACCCTCCGACTTTTTCACGCTCTCCGGGAGGAAAAAGGTTTCAGGTCCAACACGATTTCGAAAGTTTGCTCATTAGCGCTCTTGCAGTGGCGGAGCGCGACGCCCACGTTTTGGTAGCGACGAATTGTTCTGCATTGGGCGAGCGTGCGCTAGAAGTGATGGCCCGCTATTGCCTGAAAGAGACGCGTCGAGCCGGGACATTTCACCGGCCGCCGCCACTGCCTGATTTTCCACCTCGCACCGGCGCAAGCTCGATCTGGCTTGCTTTGCGGTGATAGTTCGATGCGCGCAAGATGGCTTCAAAATGCGAATCATTAGCGTCATGGATCAGTTATCTCCTGAAATCGTTGCTGAGTTTCCCGAACGCGGAGTGCAATGGGTGAAAGACCGAGTCGAGACAGTGGTCAATGAAACCGGTGAGTACGTACGCGAAAAGCCGACACAGTCTCTTTTCTATGCATTTGCGGTTGGATACGTGTTGAATCGTTTGCCGTTGGGTCGAGTGCTCGCCGGATTTCTTCGTCTGCTCTTTATGGCACTAAAGCCCGCGATCTTGATTTACGGTGCAGCCAAATTGTACCGATCGACGCAGGAACGGGAAGCGCTGCAGCGCTAGAGTTGAAGCGGTTGAATCGCTTGAGCGGGCAAGCGAGACCCGGGGGGATATTACTCTTCCAGTGTAAACCCGATCTTTAAAGTCACCTGCCAGTGCTCGATTTTGCCCTCGTCGATGTAACCGCGGGTTTCGGTTACCTCGAACCACCGCATGTTGCGAATCGTCTTGCTCGCGCGCGACAGGGCATTGTGGACCGCCTCCTCCATTCCGTTGGGCGATGAGCCAACAATCTCAATCTTCTTATAAACGTGTTCAGCCATGCGCGCATTATTTCGCTGTTCGCAATGGAACGCAATAAAAAGCCGGGGCAAGGAGCGGCGGTCTCCAGTCCATCGCCCAGAGTTGCGATTGCTCAGCAAATTTGCTTTACAAACCAACCGTCGTTCCACCAGCCTCTCGCCGTGCGAACATCATTTGCAGTCTGGACGTTGCTAACAGCTGCTATGTGCTGCGTACATGCCCAGGACCAAGAGAAAAAGCTGCTCGATCGGCTTCTCAAGCCGGACATGGCGCTGCAGAACGATGCGCAGAACAAGAAATTTAGCGGAGACGGTTCGGCGTCCATCAACAAACGCGCAAACGTCGGAAGCTTTTTCGTTCACCGGAAACCGAGCTCAAAGAATTATTCTGGAACACGAGACTTCTCCACAACGCAGTTTTATTCTCAGACCTACCGCGGCGGACGTACCGCCTTCGAGGTTTCGTCACAGCAAACACTTGCAAATTCCAAGGCTACCTCCGGAAGTCAGACCGCCCGCGGTGTTCGTGACGCACCTCAGTCAGGGAAAAAGGTTGCCTCTCGTGCGTATGCGGGTAACCGGCCGTTTCTGGCCGAAGGCACAAATCAGAAGTCGCTCAACAGAAAAAGCGAGCCGCTCACGATCGAGCAGGTGCGTGAGTTGTTGAACAAAAACAAGTAGCACTCGTCCGGGCAAGGCGGGTGCGCTATTCTGTGACCGGATGATGCAACCGGACGAAGCTCTTGGATTGTTGAAACAAGGCTCGGCGCAGATCATCAATGAAAGCGAACTGCGCGCGAAGCTTGCGCTGGGCCGGCCGTTGCGTGTCAAACTTGGGGTGGACCCGACTACATCGGATATTCACCTTGGGCACACAATTGTTTTGCGAAAACTGAGACAGTTCCAGGACCTCGGGCACCAGGCAATTCTGATCATCGGCGATTTTACTGGAATGATTGGCGACCCGAGCGGTCGATCCGTTACGCGGCCCCACCTGACGCATCAAGAACTAATTACAAACGCGGCGACTTATCGCGAGCAGGCGTTTAAGATTCTTGATCCCCAGCGCACAGAAACGGTCTGCAACGGTGACTGGTTTCGTGCCATGTCGTTTGAAGATGTGATCCGCCTGAATAGCCGCGTGACGTTGCAGCAGCTGTTACAGCGGGAAGATTTCAAAGCGCGAATCGAAGAAAAGCACCCGATCCGCGCCCATGAAGTTCAATATCCAATTATGCAGGGATGGGATTCGGTGATGGTGAAAGCCGACGTAGAACTCGGAGGGACTGACCAACTTTTCAACATCCTCATCGGGCGTGACTTTCAACGAGAAGAGAACATGCCGCAGCAGGTGGTGTTCCTGCTCCCGATTCTCGAAGGCTTGGATGGCTCTAAAAAAATGAGCAAAAGCCTGGGCAACTACGTCGCCATCAATGACTCCCCTTCAGAAATGTTCGGGAAACTGATGAGCATTTCGGACGAGTTGATGGCTCGCTATTACGAATTGCTCCTGCGACGTGCAGCGCCGCGAGATTTGCATCCTCTAGAAGCTAAGAAGCAGCTGGCGTTCGAAATCGTGCAGACTTACCACTCGGAGGATGCGGCCAAACGAACGTTGGACGAGTGGAACACGCGCTTTACCAAACGCGACTTGAAGAACGCCGATCTGCCAACGTTTTCACTGGGTGAACAACAAGACTTCACGACCGTCACTATCATCTCAGATGTCTATCGGAAAGTGTTCCAGTCAGAAAAATCGCACAGCGAAGTCTCGCGATTGATCAAACAGGGAAGCGTGGAAATTAATGGAATCAAAATTCGCGATCCCAAGGCGAAAATCGACCTTCACGCGGGCCAGATCCTCCGCCTCGACCGTAAACGTGCCGTGCGAATAGCCTAGCCCGGATGGCCCCAAAATTTTTTCCAATCAGGAGCGATTTCTGCCGTAGCGAATGCCGCTTGTCAGGCATGAGCTGGCTGGAGTACGGGCATGACGCGCGGGCGCTCCAGATAGCTTGACCTGATCCCCTCGAAATGCGCGCGGATGCTGCGCAGTTCGGCGTTCACAAAGCTGTCCACAAAATGCAGACGGCGATCTAGCCAGGCGAAAAGTTTGTTTTTGATTTCGTAGTGGACCGCGAGTGTGACCTCGGTGCACTGCGGCCGGATCTCAGCGAAATCCACGATGCCCATCAGGCAAATGTTTCCGCCGACGGACTCGAACGCATATTGGTTCGACGAATCGCCATCTACCGACAGCAGCACAGTGTGCGCCTCGAAACCGAAGGGTCCGCGAAAGCTGAAATCCACGGTTTTGGATGATGTCACGGTCGCCCGTGTCACCATTAAGAACTGGCGACGATAAGATTGAATACTGGCCAGACGTGCTTTGCACTCGGCCACCGGTTGGCTCATGTGTAAGGTTTTTTCTAGGAGCATAAGATCTAATTGGTTTTCGCAGCCTTTTATAAGCAATGGCGATGCCAACTCTTATTTCCGAGGCGGGATCTGGACCAACAGGGCCCTTTAGTGTTCGTTTTTGCTACAGCTCTGTAATGTTCGCAACACCTTGGCGGCCAGCATTATCCGGTTTTCTCCTAGGTAGCGAAGTCAGGCCACCTGTTTGATGCGATCGACCACGTTAGTTGAGCGAGTCGCGAGAATTGTCTCCATCATTGAGAGAAAAATTTTCGCGCCATCTGCGCTGCCGAGTTGCGGATCCGAGGCGCGATCAGGATGAGGCATCAAACCGAAAACATTCCGCTCGTGGTTGCAAATCCCCGCGATGTTTTGGATCGAGCCATTAGGATTTGCTTCGGGAACGACCTGGCCCTGGTTGTCCCCGTAACGCAAAACTACTTGTTCATTGGCATTCAGTTCATACAACGTTTGCGGATCAGCAAAAAAACAACCCTCTCCGTGTGCCACAGGCAGGCGCAGAAGTGTTCCTTTCGGACAGCCTCGGGTGAATGGCGAATCATCTACCTCAACGCGCGTAGTGACCATGTCACAAACAAACCGGAGTGAGCGGTTTCGCACCAGCGCGCCTGGCAAAAGACCGGCTTCGCACAAGACCTGAAATCCGTTGCACGTGCCGAGCACGAGTTTGCCGGCGCGCGCGTCGCTGATCACTGCCTTCATGATCGGCGAAAAACGAGCGATGGCTCCGCAGCGAAGGTAATCGCCGTAAGCGAATCCGCCGGGCAACACGACGGCATCGAAATCATCAAGCGACGTTTCTTTGTGCCAGACGTATTCGGCTCGCAATCCATCAAGCCCATTAATCGCTGCGATACAATCCTGGTCGCAATTGGAACCGGGAAACTGAATGACAGCGAATTTCATTGCAATGGAGTGTAGCGGGACGCGTTCGCCCGCGCAAAAAATTCCTGTTCCACGCGACGCAAGCGGTTCGTCCTCTTCCCTACCAGGGGAGAGGATTAAGTTGAGGGGCAGTAAGCATGAATCTCGCCTGCCTTTGGGCACAGGAGAGCAATCCCTCACCTCCCGCCTACGCTCCGCTACGGCGCGGACGGCAGTGCTCTCACTTTACGAAAGGGCGAGGCGGCCATGTCCGCTCAGTCTAATGCGCGGCAGCCCGCTGCTCAGCGTGATAATCGTTCACGACGAGACACGCGTGAATTACTCCCGGAATCCAGCCCAGCAACGTCAAAATGATGCTTAGAAAGAAACTCGCGATGCGTCCGGTCATCAGTACTGCAAGCGGCGGAAATACTACGCAGAAAAAATATCGCAGCGCTTTCACAAACTCTTCCTCTTCCTCTGAGTCTTCATCTTTTTCTCCTTGTTTTCTGATTCGCTTCTCAGCAATTCGTAATCTTCGATCACCGGATTCGACAGCAAATCGCGACAAAGCTGGTGCAGCCGCGATTCAAGCTCGCCGTCTTGCCCTTCGATCTCGATCTCCATGTATTTGCCGATTCGAACGCTGCGCACTTCGGGCATTCCCAGGTGCCGCATCGCGTCACGCACCGCGTTTCCCTGCGGATCCAGCACGGCGGCTTTTGGCATGACGATCACCTTGGCATTCATCAACCGCACAATATTGCAGCTGAGCGCGCGGACAAGTGCGTTGTAGTGGGGGTTGCCTGCTCAGCCTGCCCGCCATCGCGGGCGAATCCGTTCGGAGCAGTCGCCCGGCAAGTTCCCCTGTGATCGCCCCAGCGTAAGCTTTAGCGGTGGAACCTGCAGGTTTTGCTTCACAGAACTCTAGCTTGGGCAAAAAAACCTTAGTTCTTGTTACGGAACCTGTAGCTTGAATGAGAGCAACCTCGGTTTGAATCACGGAAACGTATAGTTCTGGCGCCGGAACCTGTAGCTTTCCCGCAGAGGCTGCAGTTTTCCGATCTGCATCGGCCACGCCAGCGCCGGCCTCCTTCTCGCGAAGGAGAGGTTGACCTCTGGCACAGACGCCGCGCTTTCGGCGACTTGCTCCGTCTTCTTCGCGACTCGGTCCCATCCTTCCGCGAGTTGATCCGCGCTCTTCGCAAGTCCATCCGCCCCTTCCGTGAGTTCGTCCGAGCTCTCTGCGAGTTGATGCGACCTCTCCGCGAGTTCGTCTGAGGCTTTCGCGAGCTTGTCCGACCCTTCCGCGATTATGTCAGCATCGTCCGCGACTCAGACAGCATTGTCCGCAAACATCTGGCGCCCGCATACAAGTTGCCAACCCAATCACGCGAAATTTTCGGCCTGCACACAAAAAAAGCGGAGACAACTGCGGCGTTTTTCGCGTAAAGAAGCGCAGCGAATGTAGTTTCTGCTGCGCGAATAATTTTTTTCTCCACTTGGAGAAGGGTTGTCACCCATAATCGCTGCAAGGTAGCTAACAACTAGCCGCAACCATGTCCGAGCGGATTCAATTCAGCCCAGCCTTTTACGCCCTAAACGACTATGAGCCATTTGCGTGGCAGGAGCGGCTCTACTCGCGAATGGTCGCCAGCGATTTTCCGCGTACCTGTGATATTCCCACCGGCCTCGGAAAGACCGCGGTCATTCCGATTTGGTTGATCGCGCTGGCTGCAGACGCTTCTCTCGTGCCTCGGCGGCTTATTTATATCGTCAATAGGCGCACGGTCGTCGATCAGGCCACAGACATCGCGCGGACACTTCGCCAACGGCTCAGTTTGCCACATGACGTGCCCGAAGACACGCTGAAAACCCTGCGCACGCTCCAGCAAGCGATTCAACGCCTCGCGGCGTACGCGTCGAACGAGGTAGTCGCGATCAGCACGCTGCGTGGGGAACTGGCCGACAACGAAGAGTGGAAAAAAGATCCCGCGCGGCCGGCAATCATCATCGGCACAATCGATATGGTTGGCAGCAAGCTGCTCTTCTCCGGTTATGGCGATCGGCGCTATGGGCGGGCGCATCATGCAGGGCTAATCGGCCAGGATACCTTGATCGTGCACGATGAAGCGCATCTGACTCCCGCGCTTGGAGATTTGCTGCGAGCGGTCGCAAGAGAACAACAAAAGCTGGAGAAAGAGCGCGCGGTTCGTGTGATGGAACTCTCCGCCACCGGACGCACCGAGAACGAAGAATCGATCACTCTCGAATCTGCGGATGAACGCGGCGAAAGTGCTTCAGCTAGAATTCTGCGCGAACGATTGGACGCCGAAAAGCACCTGACGCTGCATCCGACCGATTCGAAAGCCGTCAGCAACAAACTCGTCGAGCTTGCCGTGAATCATGAAGCTGCAAAGGCAAAGGTGCTCATCTATGTCACCAAGCCCGAGGACGCTAAAGGCGTCGCAAATATGCTTCGCCAGAGATATGGCGACCGAGTCGCCCTGCTTACGGGCACTCTTCGCGGCTACGAGCGCGACGGACTTGTGGAAACCCGAGTTTTCAAAGCGCTGCTCGATTCGCAGCAGCCCGCGACGGAAACGCTTTATCTCGTCAGCACCTCGGCAGGCGAGGTCGGCGTGGATTTCGATGCCGATCACATGGTGTGCGACTTCACCACGCTCGATTCCATGATCCAGCGGCTCGGCCGTGTTAACAGGCGAGGCGGTCGTTCGGCGCGCGTTGATGTGGTGATCGCAACAGAAACCGAGAAGAGCGAAGGCGACGGGACAAAAATCGCTGCGCTCAGAGCAACGCGCGCTGCCTTGGAACGGCTACCGAAAAATGCGGACGGCGATTACAACGCCAGCCCGCGCGCGGTTACCGAATTGCTCCGAGTGTTGACTGAAGAAGAAAAGGACGCGGCCTTTCAGCAGCACCCGCCCGCCATCGCCGCGACCGACATTTTCTTCGATGCGTGGTCGCTCACGAGCATTCACGAGAAACTTCCCGGCCGTCCTGAAGTGGCTGCATTTCTCCACGGCATCACGAATGATCCGCCTGAGACTTACGTTGCCTGGCGACACGAGGTTACGCTGCTCAGCGCACCGAGTGTAAGCATCGCGGCGGTGCGCGACTGGTTTCGCGCCTGTCGGCTTAAGTCGCACGAGCTGTTGCGCGACAATACCGAGCGCGCCTTTCAGCACTTGACGAAAATCCGCGACCGCGCGCCGAACACGCCCATCATCCTCCTCAACGAGCGCGGCGAAGTGGAAAGGCTCTCGCTCGATGCGCTGCTTAAGAAAAAAGACGCGAAGCCCGTGCTCGCTTTCCGCACAGTCGTTCTTCCCATCGGGGCCGGTGGCTTGAGTGAAAGTGGAATGCTCGACGGCACTGACCGAAAAGAGGCAAGTGATGTCGCTGAACAACAGCGGCGCGATCCGCAGCAATCCGAACACAAGCGGACTCGTGTTCATCTCCGCGTGTTGGAAGGAGAATTCTGGACGCGAATGCTTGATCGAGCTGAAGGTTCCCTTGGTCCAGCAAGCGAGGCTGGCAGCGGTTGCACGTCACCGCGGGATGCTGCTAAAACAATTGCGCGCGAACATAAAATGAAAATTTCACAGATGATCGCGCTGCGAGAGCCGACGGATAGTGCGGAAGGCGAGACCGCCGAGTACCTCGTGCTCCTCGTCGAGGGCGCGGAGATCGATGTCGAAAATTCAGAAGGCGCACCACAGGATGACCCGCCAACAATCGAAGAACACACGCGAGACGTCCTTTCGCGAGTAATCCAAATCTCCGACGCACTTCAACTCGACAAATCGCTCAAAAACGCGCTCATTCTCGCTGCGGAGTTGCATGACTCTGGCAAAGGTCGCGTTATCTGGCAGCGCGCGATTTTTAATGATTCTGAAACTATGGGCAATTTGCTCGCCAAACCCGGCGTGAAGGGAATGGATTGGCGCCGGCTCGGCGGCTATCGGCACGAATTCGGCTCGCTGCTCGATGCGTCGCAGCACGAGCGGGTGAAGAACCGTTCGGATGAAGAGCGCGATCTCGTGCTACACCTCATTGCCGCTCATCACGGCCACGCTCGTCCGCACTTTGAGGCGGAGAGTCACAACTTTGAAAAGAACAGCACCGAAGAAAACGACGACGCGGCGAGCGAGACCATGCGTCGCTTCGGCCGGCTGCAATTGCGCTTCGGTCGCTGGCAACTCGCTTGGCTCGAATCGCTGCTGCGTTGCGCCGACGCCGCCGCTTCCGCCGAGCCTTCCCCGCGCGCCGGAGTCGCTGCCTAGGCCGCATCATGAACACACCAACGCCAAGCTTCTCGGTGCAAGTGGACGTGACCAACCCCGGCCAGTTCTTCGCGTCTTGCGGCCTGCTCGAACTCGCCCACCGCCTCTGGCCCGGCGCGGAGGGATGGTTCGAGAGCGAACAATTTGCCGTCGCGACGCCTAAAAAAAAAGGTTCACTTCCAAGCTTACTGGATCAACTGCTGACGGCGGACATCCAACGTGGCTCTGTAGTTACTGTCATCCGAGACTCAGTCGGGAAACCGGCTCAGCTAGGAAAGGTCCTGCCTATCGAAATCGGTGATCCTTTTGATCTGCGGTTGGCGTGGTGGCTCGACGAAATCGAGGGCTGTTTCACTGAACTCAAACTTTGGTCTGGGCAGCAGCAATCTTGGGGTGTATTCGAGGTGCTCTGGCAGACGATGGGCGCTTTTGATCTTGGTAACCATGACCTCTTTGATCTTTTTGATCACCATGCTGCCTTGAAGAGCCGAATCGGACTTGATCCTCGCTCCGCGTGGGACGGCTTAGACGCCGGTTTCTCGCCCAACAAGCTCCAGATTCCAGTCTCAACGTACGTGGCTGTCGAGGTTCTCGGCGCAATTGGCCTTTGTGCCTGCCGACCGCGCCTTACGAATGATCGATTTACCTACACGACCTGGCGGTGGCCATTAGCGGCACCGGTTGCTCGGGCCGTTTCCGCCGGTGCGATCGCAATGTCCGGTGCAGTCTCTTATGAATTTGCACTCCGCGACCGCGGGCAATTTCAAGCCTTCAGTTATGCAACACCAACAACAAACAACCTATGACTAACGAACAAATCCTGACACAATTCGATTCATGGCTCGACAATGAGAGTCCACATGCAGCGCTCACCTTTCGCGCATGGCTCACGCCGGTAGAAGGCCGCGACGCGGTTATATTCCCGCCGACTTACGCACCGCCGAGAAACCGGCCAAAGGAGGATTGGCCCGGCTATAATATCGATGGTACCGAGGGCACGAGCGTTTGCCAAATCGACAGTGTTGGTTCTCAGGCAAATCGGATGGAGCCAATGTTCAAGCGCGCCGAATATGCGCAGCTCGTCCCGCAAATCACAATTAGCGCTGGACAGAGATCGCCCATCAACTTGCTCGATGCCGGACATCGTGCTGCTGATGCAATTGTCCGATTTGGAAGTCTCGACGGCGCATTTTGGGCGGCGTTCAACGCGCTGAAGCTGCAGGGCAATGCCGAGCCGCTCGCGCGACTCGCACCAACCTCACTTATATTTGGTGTCTGGGATTCGCGGGCAACGCAGGTGAAGGTGCCGCGCATCGTTCGGTCCGTGATTCGCGCGTATCACGTCAAACCTCTTCATCGCTCGGCTCAATACTCGACGATCGCTGGTGAGATTCTCGGTGGCGGTGAAGCTCCTGTGAAAACGGAAGGTAAGGAATCCGAATTGGGTCTTGCGCACGTGCCTGCCGCCTACACGCACGGCGGCGTTCAGGTCTTCGGCGAAATCCGCCGCGAAGCCGCTGTGAACCTGGTTGCGCTGCGCCATCTTCGTGCCGACGGCGAAGATGACGATGCAACGCGGAAGCTTCGCCGTTACATTCTCGGCCTAGCGCTGGTCGCGTTCACTGCTCCCCAGGAGATCGCTCTGCGCGAAGGGTGCGAACTCGTCCCCGATCCCGAGAAGCCAGCAATTTGGACGACCGTAAAAAACGATGGTATGCGCGAGCCTTTCGCGATTACGCATGACGAAGCGCTTCCTTATGCAAAGGCCGCGGCTGCCTCGTTCCGCGTAGCGCAAGCTCAAGCTGGAGAGTTCAGCGTCGAAATCGCAAATCAGCTTTTGCAGTTGCCAGAGAAAGACCGCAAGGCTGTGCTCCGCGCCGGACCTGTGACTCCCGACGCAATCGCGAAGGCAAAAAAGAAAAAGCCGAGTAAAAAAGTCCAGGAAGAAACGACTGCTGACAACCCGCCGCCCGCGGAGTCATGAATCGCTATTTCTGTATCTCAGTAACGCTGATCGAGCCCTTCTTTCACGGTAAGCGCGACGAAGAAACGGCCGAGTGGCCTCCGTCGCCATTGCGCTTGTTCCAAGCGCTTCTAGCCGGGTCTCGGATTCGCGGCCGTGGTCATCCTGAATCGGACGCCGTGGGCGCTGCTTTTCATTGGCTCGAGGAGCGAAAAGAGCCGCCACAGATTGTCTGCCCGATAGAACGGCGTCTGGGCGGGTATAATTTCTTTGTACCGCGAAATGAGTCAGGTCCGCGCCAAGATCGACTCACGACTAAGCGCGCACGGCCCCATCACCTGTTGGAGGAGCCGAGGCTGCACTATCTTTGGCGAATCAGCGATTCGGAATGGCAAACTGCGCAATCGCACATTGAAACGCTCTGCGAGGAAGCGAAACATCTGCACGCGCTCGGTTGGGGCATTGATATGGCTTGTGCGAACGGACGAGTGCTCATGGCGGGGGATATTCCCGAAATAACTGGTGTGCATTGGCAGATATGGCGAGGCTTCAGTTCGCCTTCACCTCGCCAAAGTCGGGTTCCGGCAAAAGGTTCTCTTGCCGACTTGGATCGTGTTTACCAGTCCTTCGTGGCCAGTATGAATGTGGAGCAACGCGCCTATTCTCTCCCATTGAAGCCTCGCGTTTTCAATGAAGTCACGTATTTGCGAAGTAATTCACTGCCTCCGCGACCGCACGTCGCGTTTTCGCTCGAATCGACAGGCACCGACGAGCGCGGCCCAGCATTTCCTCAAACGCACGCCGCCGTAGTCGCCGCGATGCTGCGTTCGCGCGCGTGCGAAAGCGCAAAGGACGATCGGCACTGGCAGAGCGACGATGCCGCAAAATATGTTGCCGGACACGCGGGCGACGCCGAGGAATCGCTGCCGCGCTTTTCCTATCTGCCGCTGCCGAGCGTCGGCCATCCGCATGCCGATGGACTCATTCGGCGCGTGCTGATTGCCGAACCGTATGGCACCTCCGGCGAACATTCACGCTGGGTTCGCAGCCGGCTGAATCACATCGCGCTCATCGATGAGCACACCGGCAAGCCGTGTGCGGTGCTTTCCGCAGTCGAAGAGCACGACGGCGTTCTTGATGCCTATCTCGCGAGCGCAAACGCGTGGTTTAGCGTCACGCCCGTTGTTCTGCCCGGCTTGGATGATCACAAACACCCCAAAGCGGAAAAGCTTGTGATTAAAGCAATCGTTCAGGCAGGCATCGACTTCGCTGCCGTCGCGGAGTTCCGCTTGCAGAAAGCTCCATTCTGGCACGGCTCACAGCATCCGCGCTATTATTTTGCTCCAAACCATCTCCGCAGTCTGCCTCGCTGGCATGTAAGTCTCCGTTTTCGCGAACCAATTCCCGGCCCATTGGCAGTCGGCGCCGGTCGTCACTGTGGCCTCGGCCTCTTCTGCGCGGAAAACTTCTGACGAAATTCTTCGATTGGGTACGAGCTGCGAAACTCAGCGCTCGCCAAGCGCAGGAACTGCGTTCAAACTCAGTCGCGGTAAATGGCGAAGCGCCTTACATCTTCAAAACCCGAACGCTTTCGGGGCCGCAACGCGAAACGCGAGGCGAAAAAGGATCGTCCTGGCGACACTCTACGCGACGAGATCGACGCGGCTGTCGCGACAGCGTTTAAGCCTGTTAGTCCGACGCCACCTGAAGAAGCCATAACTCCTCCGACGGAAGTCGCACCGGCTGCGCCGACAGAAATTGCGATTAGCTCAGCGGAATCGCCGTCTGTGATAGATCAATCGGCTTTGCCCGACCTACCATCGGCGACTCCGGCCGAGCCTTTACCGGCGCGGATGTTGAACGAGTTCGTTTATTGTCCGCGACTCTTCTACTACGAGTTCGTCGAGGGCGTGTTCGTCCATAACGCGGATACGATGCGCGGCGCGGCGATTCACACCCGCGTCGATTCCGGTTCGGGCGCGATGCCGCCCGCCGAGGGCGGCCTGCAACGAGCGGAGCGAGGCCAGGCTTTCCAATCTGAAACGGAAGAGCCGGAGATAATTCATAGCCGCTCGGTGTCGCTCGGCTCGGAGCGGCTCGGCGTGACCGCTAAAATCGATCTTGTGGAAATCAGGCCGGCTGATTCGCAGAGCGATGACAGTGATCTTTTTTCAAAACGCGAAGTGCGCCCGGTCGATTACAAAGCAGGCGCGCCGCGCGAAGGTGAGGAGGGCAAGGAGTTGTGGGATGCGGACAAGATGCAACTCGGTCTGCAATGCTTGCTGCTGCGCGACAACGGTTACATTTGCAACGAGGGGATCATTTATTATCGCGCTACGAAGCAGCGTGTCCGGCTTGTGATCACGCCGGAACTTGAGGCGTGGGTATTGCAAAAAATCCGTGAGGCGCGTGAGTGCGCCGCCGGATCAATCCCGCCGCCGCTGATTGATTCGCCGAAGTGCCCGCGTTGCTCGCTGGTCACTATTTGTTTGCCCGATGAGACGCGGCTGCTCGCGCAGCGGATTTCGATTAAAGGAGTTTCCGGCGAGGCACCGGAAATGACACGCGAGGCGCGTGTGGTCCCCAGGCGTTTGATCGCGGCACGCGATGACACGCGTGCGCTGTACTTGAACACGCCCGGCATGTACGTCGGCCGTAGCGGCGAAGTTTTACAGGTTAAACAGAAAAAAGAACTCCTTCAGGAGGTACGAATCAACGATCTTTGCCACGTCGCGCTGTTCGGGAATATTCAGATCTCTACCGCAGCGATACAAGCGCTGTGCGACGCCGATATCCCGGTCACTTATTTCTCAATGGGCGGCTGGTTTTATGGGATCACGCGCGGCCATTCGCTCCCAAACGTCTTCACACGCGTCGAGCAATTCCGGCTGGCGCGCGACCGCGCGACCTGCCTGCGACTGTCGCGCAGTTTTGTGGCGGGAAAAATCCGCAACCAGCGCACGATGCTAATGCGCAATCATCTGGAACCGCCGCCAGCTATTCTGGCGAAGCTCAAAAACTCCGCCAGCACTGCTGCCGGTGCGCAGTCGCTTGAGGAGTTACTTGGGATCGAAGGTGCGGGCGCAGCGTTTTATTTTCAAAACTTCAGTGGCATGCTCAAAGCCGAGGATGACCTCGCCGTCGATCAGCCATCGGCCCTCAATCCTCAGCTTCGATTCAATTTTGATTTCGCCGGGCGCAAGCGTCGCCCGCCTACCGACCCGGTGAATGCGCTGCTGTCACTCGCTTACAGTCTGCTCGCCAAAGACTGCACCATTGCCGCGCTGACAGTGGGACTTGATCCGTATGTCGGCTTTTATCATCAGCCGCGCTTCGGTCGGCCCGCGCTCGCGCTCGACATCATGGAGGAATTCCGGCCGCTAATCGCGGAATCCACCGTGCTCAGCGCTATTAACAACCGGATGATCACGGAAAAGGATTTTGTTCGGGCGGGCCGCGCGGTGAATCTCAGCGCCGCTGGCCGCAAACAGTTCTTTGTCGGGTATGAAGCGCGGATGAATCAGCTCGTGACGCATCCGATCTTCGATTATAAGGTCACCTATCGCCGCGCGATTGAGTTGCAATTCCGAATTCTCGCCCGCCATCTGACAGGCGAGATTAGCGACTACGTGCCATTCATGACGAGATGAGCGATGAGGACGACTTACGTTGTTTGCTACGACATTTCTAACGACAAACGGCTGCGAAGAGTTTTCAAAACGTGTCGCAACTACGGCGATCATCTGCAATATTCCGTTTTCGAATGCGACTTGAATGAGGCTGAGATGGTGAACTTCCAACGCGAGCTCAGTGAAATAATTAATCACGTGGAAGACCAAGTGCTTTTTATCGCCCTTGGCCCTGCCGAGAGCCGCGGGGACCGAGTGATATATGCGCTTGGCCTTCCATACATGAAACTCGATGCGCCATGCTACGTCGTTTAGCCATTGTCCCGAATGAGCGGTGCAATTTTGCGTTCTTTGACAGTTTAGCGTCTGACCCGCGAGCGGCGGGGTGGCGGCCAAACTGGCTGTTACGCTCGCGAACGGGTTGCACGAGAGCGAAAACAGGTGTTAGCGGCGAAAACGGGCTGCTCAGCGTGGCGCGAATGGGGGCTGACGCAGACGTGCTCGCGAACTATCGGATTCGCTGCTTGCGACAAGCCCTTTACAGACGAGCCATGTCCGCGCTCACGTGAGCGCGGCCCCATTGAAGCTGCTCCGGTGAGCGCGAGGCGACCAGTGAATTTCAAATGTCCGCGCTCACGTGAGCGCGGCCCCATTGAAGCGGCGGCGTGGAAAAAGTGCTTCCAGCACTCTCACGAGATGTCCGCGCTCACGTGAGCGCGGCCCCATTGAAGCAAGGCGGCGATCAAAGAATTACGAAAATCCTCCTCCTCATGTCCGCGCTCACGTGAGCGCGGCCCCATTGAAGCGACGTTGCCGAGAACGTCTCCGGCGTTGCCGGCTGATGTCCGCGCTCACGTGAGCGCGGCCCCATTGAAGCCTCTAAGGCGTTGATCATGGCGCGCTCGACGTAGTTATGTCCGCGCTCACGTGAGCGCGGCCCCATTGAAGCACTAACCCGGAAGTGTTCGCCGATCTCGGCCGCGGTTATGTCCGCGCTCACGTGAGCGCGGCCCCATTGAAGCCGGATGTGGCCTCCGCGTTTCCGAACCGCTGAATCTCATGTCCGCGCTCACGTGAGCGCGGCCCCATTGAAGCTGCGCGATGCGTGTCCCGACCAGCGCGAGCTGGTCCATGTCCGCGCTCACGTGAGCGCGGCCCCATTGAAGCTGCGCGATGCGTGTCCCGACCAGCGCGAGCTGGTCCATGTCCGCGCTCACGTGAGCGCGGCCCCATTGAAGCAAATTTATCCAGGTAAAGGAGAGCGTCGATAAAGACATGTCCGCGCTCACGTGAGCGCGGCCCCATTGAAGCTTGGCGAACGGCGGCAAAGGGAAGGTGGAAAAGCTTATGTCCGCGCTCACGTGAGCGCGGCCCCATTGAAGCCCCAGACTGCGATGCAGCGAGCGTGTTCGCGCTCGAATGTCCGCGCTCACGTGAGCGCGGCCCCATTGAAGCTTGGGATGCTTCGGCACATCAATGTGCGGCGATAAATGTCCGCGCTCACGTGAGCGCGGCCCCATTGAAGCGAAGCGCGCGGAAGTTACCGAATCATCGGCGGCGCAATGTCCGCGCTCACGTGAGCGCGGCCCCATTGAAGCCCGTGTAATGATACGGGGGTGTTGGGGGTGTCGGCGTATGTCCGCGCTCACGTGAGCGCGGCCCCATTGAAGCAATAAAATACATGGGCGCTCTCAAACGCGATCTGCGCGATGTCCGCGCTCACGTGAGCGCGGCCCCATTGAAGCGCGATCGCCAGGTCGTAGGCATAACAGAGTTTCCCGAGATGTCCGCGCTCACGTGAGCGCGGCCCCATTGAAGCTCTAGTGTGCGCGGGTGGACGCCGCGCGGCGTTGGATATGTCCGCGCTCACGTGAGCGCGGCCCCATTGAAGCGTTGAGTGGATAGAACGGCGCGCGTTGCGCGTTGTATGTCCGCGCTCACGTGAGCGCGGCCCCATTGAAGCGGGCCGGCGTTTTCCGTTGCTGCGATGCTTCCTGATCATGTCCGCGCTCACGTGAGCGCGGCCCCATTGAAGCGTCGAATGCTTTCTCCGCCGCTACCTGCTGGCCGCCATGTCCGCGCTCACGTGAGCGCGGCCCCATTGAAGCCAGATGAATGTTGACGCAAGCGCAGTTCATCCGGTTATGTCCGCGCTCACGTGAGCGCGGCCCCATTGAAGCCAGATGAATGTTGACGCAAGCGCAGTTCATCCGGTTATGTCCGCGCTCACGTGAGCGCGGCCCCATTGAAGCTAGTTACGCAACCGTAATCGCCCGCATCATTCGGGCATGTCCGCGCTCACGTGAGCGCGGCCCCATTGAAGCGTCGATCACGCCGTTGATGTAGATGACGGCCGTATCATGTCCGCGCTCACGTGAGCGCGGCCCCATTGAAGCGGTAAGTTCTCGGCGACGCCGCACGCAACTACACGGAATGTCCGCGCTCACGTGAGCGCGGCCCCATTGAAGCAGGTGGAATCGACAAGCTGGAAGCTCGTCGGACCGGAATGTCCGCGCTCACGTGAGCGCGGCCCCATTGAAGCGACGAATCGACCGTGATCGTTGCGCCGGTCCAGTCTATGTCCGCGCTCACGTGAGCGCGGCCCCATTGAAGCTTCGCCAGCGAAACCGTGGTGGGTGAGATTGTGGAGATGTCCGCGCTCACGTGAGCGCGGCCCCATTGAAGCGATGCTGTAGATGCGGTGGCCACCAAATCTGGCCAGATGTCCGCGCTCACGTGAGCGCGGCCCCATTGAAGCCCATAGGTTGCGGTTACGGTATGCGACGCTGCGCTTGATGTCCGCGCTCACGTGAGCGCGGCCCCATTGAAGCGATGTACAGCACGTCGCCTTCACCTCGGCCAGCGGCATGTCCGCGCTCACGTGAGCGCGGCCCCATTGAAGCGCTCATTGCTTGGTGTAGTGGCGCTTGTGTCAAGCGATGTCCGCGCTCACGTGAGCGCGGCCCCATTGAAGCGAGTTTTTCCTGGTCGAGCTTCAGGCCGGTGCGCACGATGTCCGCGCTCACGTGAGCGCGGCCCCATTGAAGCTCACATGCCCGTAATCTACGACGACGATCTCCATTTCATGTCCGCGCTCACGTGAGCGCGGCCCCATTGAAGCTTCTGTGTCGGTGGCGGTCATGCGCGTAAAACTCCGATGTCCGCGCTCACGTGAGCGCGGCCCCATTGAAGCTATGCTGCGATAGCCGCCTCAGGGATGTCGGTTGTATGTCCGCGCTCACGTGAGCGCGGCCCCATTGAAGCGTAAAACAAAATGAGGTGTGCGCCGATGACTTTCGCATGTCCGCGCTCACGTGAGCGCGGCCCCATTGAAGCTTTATTGGTCACAGTGTTTCGAATTTTTTGTCTGGCATGTCCGCGCTCACGTGAGCGCGGCCCCATTGAAGCTCCCGGGGCAACGCAAGCTAAGGGACGAATCGAAGGATGTCCGCGCTCACGTGAGCGCGGCCCCATTGAAGCGGACCACTCGGGCTCGGGCTGGGGCCGGGGCTTGGATATGTCCGCGCTCACGTGAGCGCGGCCCCATTGAAGCGGCGATCTGTTGATCGATCTGCTGAACTTCGGTCGCCATGTCCGCGCTCACGTGAGCGCGGCCCCATTGAAGCTTGGCGTATGGGACCTGATTAGTCATCCGGACGAATGATGTCCGCGCTCACGTGAGCGCGGCCCCATTGAAGCTGCGCGAGGTTGCCACGACCGGCGTCCAAATCACGGACATGTCCGCGCTCACGTGAGCGCGGCCCCATTGAAGCAGGTCCGCTGGCTTTTTACCTTTGCGCAAACTGACGCAAACTACTTCAAAACGACGACGTCGAGAATGCCGTTTCGTCGAAGAACATTCACGCCTACATCTCCTTCGTCGTGTCTCGTGAGCAAAAGATCAACGCTTGCGTCTCCCACTTTCAGATCACGAATGCTGACTTGCGGAAGAAATTGCGGCAAGAATGGCTTCGAAAACACCAGCCTTCGTTCTGCAGCAAACACATCGAGTCCGAGACACGCTTGCAGCAAAAGAAATACAGCACCAGAGGCCCATGCCTGCGGAGCGCAGGCAACTGGATACAAGGTGGGCGCTTCACCGGGCCGTCGTGGAAAGCCGCAAAATAGTTCCGGAAGCCGATGTAAATCGAGGAAGATGCTCGCGTCCATCATGCCAGCGAGCACCATGGCAGCCGCTTCTTTAAGTTCGTACCTGGCAAATCCTGCGGCGATCAGGGAGTTATCGTGGGGCCAGATCGAACCATTGTGATACGACATCGGATTGTACCGCACCTCACTGCTGGCTACCGTGCGAATTCCCCACCCGGAAAAGGATGTTTCATCGGTCAGGGTGGACGCAACACGCCGCGCGTGTTCCTCCGTCGCAATTCCCGCGAAAAGACAATGACCAGCATTCGACGTTCGGACTCGGCAGGGCCGCTTGCTGCCGTCTAACGCCAGGGCGTATGTGGAAATGTCTTCACACCAGAAAATTTCCTCGAACCGACGACGCAAGCTCTCGGCCTGGTTCTTCAGCTCTTGCGCGGCTGTGCCATCCCCTAATAGCAAAGCCAGGTCGCTGGCAGCGAGTTTCGCGGCATATACATAACTTTGCACTTCGCACAGCGCGATCGGCGCCTCGGCAAGCGCGCCATCGCTGTGGAAGATCGGATCATGAGAATCTTTCCAGCCCTGATGAACGAGCCCATGTTTCGACCTGCGGCTGTATTCGACGAAACCGTCACCGTCTGCGTCGCCATAGCGGTCGATCCACTCAAGCGCGCGCTGGACGTTCGACCAAATCGACTCGACAAAAGCTCGGTCACCCGTGCGCTTGTAATACGCGCCTGCCAGCATCACAAAAAGCGGCGTCGCGTCGATGCTTCCGTAGTAGCGCCGGAACGGCACCTCACCGAGGACGGCCATTTCGTCATCGCGGAACTCATGCAGCACCTTGCCGGGTTGCGCGTCTTGCTCGGGCTTCTCAGCATCGGCTTGATTCGCGGCGAGATATGCCAGGACACCGCGCGCGATGGATGGATCGAACCACAGAGATTGTAACGCCGTGATGATTCCGTCGCGCCCGAATACGGTGCTGAACCACGGGACACCAGCGTAAGGATAGGGGCCGTAGCGTGTCTCGGTTCGCATCATATGAAGATCGGCCAGCGAACGATTCAGCCAGTCGTTGAATTGTTCATTGTCAGCGAAAATCTGCGGTTCCCGAGCGCGGGTGCGTTCGAGCGCAGCGGTTGCGTCGTGCATGATCTTTTCGTAAGACTCGCTCTCGCCATGCGAATCGCCGTCCACCTCGCATGCAATGGTCCATTGATAATTGGCATTCTCGCCGGGCTCCAAATGGACCTGGCAAGTGACGATAGACTTGGTCACGCGAGATGGCTTCGGGTCGAACGTAATCCGCGTCCGGCGAAACCGTTGGTCCAATCCCTCATACGCGAGCACTAGCCCGTCGTCAGTGATCTCAGGTTCCAAGCGACGACCATGACGTTCCCGATGCATGCCACGCAGTTCGAAAATATCGGCAAAATCGGCATCAAACTCGATCGACAAAACAAAGTCGACAGCTGCGCGCCCGTAGTTATGAATGCGAAGCCGCTCGTGACAGGCTTTGTCCCACAAAATCTTTGAGCGAAATACGTGTATCGTTCCTCTTGGAACTACTATCTCGCTATCGTGCCAGACGTCGGGATTAGTCGCGTCTACAGCAAGAACGGCATTGTCCTCTCGGACCGTCGAGCTTAACAACAGAGGGCGATCCTTTCCGAGCTTCAAAGTCAGCCGGGACAAAAATCGCGTGTCCTGGTAAAACAATCCGAGTTCGCCGGTGCCGAACGTCTCGACATCGCCAAATCGATCGAAAACAGCGAACATGTCTCCCTGTTTCAAAACCCGCGTGCGCACGTCCACGCGAGCTGAAGAGGAACGAATATAAAATTCGTTCCGGACCCGAATTACTTCTCCCCTGGCCATTACGCGGCCTCCGAAACTTCCTGGTTTCTCGCAATGAGGCGCTCGAACTGTTGCACGTAGTCATGCGCCATCCGCGTAGCCGTAAAACGCTGCTCGCCTGCGCGCTGGTAAACACGCTCCAGCATGACGAAATGGTGGGCCATCTGGCCCTGGTAACGCTCATCCAAACGCAACGACAGCCGGCACGCCGCCACCAGCCGCGGATTCGTTTCCGAATCTCCGCTCACAAAGGGCGTCACTTCGTGGCCCTGTCGCACCAGTTCCTCGGTTACATACGACACGACCGTTCCTTTCCCCCGTAATATTTCGGCGGCACGCTTTCATAAAGTGGCGCCATCTGTGCAATTCTCATACCCAAACTAAGCCCTTCCTCTTTTGAAATTTCTCGATCCAGCCCAACCGGGTCAAATCAGCCTCCTGATGGCAAAGGCAGTAATCGATGTGCCCCTCAATCCTCGCGATGAATTTTCCCGGCTTTTTATGTTCGAGTACGCCAACGAAAACGCGCGCACGCTTTGCCTTTAAAGCTTCGAGAAATGCGTCTGGTTCGACAGCACCGCGCGCCGCTATGAAGTAGCTGCCGCTTCTCGAATGACTTCGTTCGGCCTTTTATCTTCCCGCGATCCCATGAAAACCGGTGCACGCAATTTTCCGTCGCGCGTCCACTCTGCGAATTTGATTTCGGCGACAAACTTCGGGTTGATCCAGTGTACCTTTTTCATCATCGAAGGTGTGATGCCCAGCACCCATTGGCCGTTTTGCTTTGACGGCAGATCGACAAACGGACAGTCGGCACGTTCCTCGGCGCGGAATTTCTTGTGTAAAGCGGCCAATGATTTCGTTGTAAAGCCGGTGCCGACCTTCCCGGCGAATACGAGATCGCGATCTTTGTAGTAGCCGACGAGAATTGCGCCGAAATGTTTGCGCGCCCCTTGTGGCGGGGTGTATCCGCCAATGACGAATTCCTGTTCGTTGACACATTTGAGTTTGATCCATGCGCCGCTTCTCCGACCGGGTTCGTAAACGGAGTTGTGTAATTTGCCGATGATTCCTTCCAAGCCGCGGCGCTGCACTTCCCTGAGGAGCTGCTCGGCGTCTCCACCAATCGCGCCCGAGTATCGAATCCAAGGGTCGCCTGCGCCGGCACATAGTTTCTCCAAAACGTTCTTCCGCGCCTCCAACGGCAGCGAGACGAGACTTTTGCCGTCGAGCTGGAGAAGGTCGAAAGCATAGAAATAAATGGGCGATTTTCGTCCTTCCATCTCGCGCGCTTGCAAAAGCTGGAATGACGAACGGCCTTGCTCATCAAGCGCGACTACTTCACCATCAAGCACACATTCGTCTGCGGGTAAATTTTCGACGGCGTCGACGATCTCGGGAAAACGCGCGCTCAAATCATTTTGATTTCGCGACAGCAGCGAAACTTTTCCGCGGTCTTTGATAGCAATCAGTCGGATGCCGTCGAATTTAAGCTCATAAATCCAGTCCCCGGCTGCTGGCGGTTTCTCTACCAGTTTGGCTTTCATCGGTTCGACGAAACGCGGTTTCCCCAAGGATAATTTTGCTATCGACGGAATTGTAGAACGACCGCTTTGCGGGCTCTGCTTTGCAATCGGCAGGCGACCCGCCTTCGCCGAGGCGACGGCGCGCGAGCGCGGCTGCCCTACAGGTTCATCTTTTACTTTTTTTTTGATCGCCTCGCTGATTCGTGCCTTAAATTGCGATGTCGGACTCTGATCCTCTGCGCGACCTGACTGCCACTCGGCGTCGCGCGCCTCCGCGATTTCTTTCATCGTGCGACCGGTCTTTACCGATTCGTCGTCGAGCTTGCTCGAAATCGGTTTTGCGTCGTCGCCCGTCTTTAGGATCAGCCACTGATTCTTTTCGCCCTCGCGACCGCGGATCCTCACGAGCGTCCATTCACCTTTCGCTTTCTTGCCATCGAGAAGAAGGTGCAGCTTACCTTCCCGTAGTGATTTGAGGGGTTGCTCGCCGTAAACGTAGTAGGTGCCGCGGTCCCAGACCATCACGGTGCCTCCGCCATATTGTCCTTCGGGAATCACTCCCTCGAAGTCTTCATACTCAATCGGATGGTCCTCGACTTCGACGGCAAGATGTTTCTCGCCGCGCTTCCAGGGAAGTCCCTTCGGCAGCGCCCACGATTTCAGAACGCCTTCCATTTCCAAGCGGAAGTCGTAATGCAACCGGCGCGCAGCATGCTTTTGAATGACGAATCGCGACGCGCCTTTGACTTTTTTTGGAGCGGGCTTGCCTGCCGGCTCCTTGGTTTTCTTGAAGTCGCGTTTGCGTTTGTATTCGGTCAGCGCCATTCCACCGAAAATAAACCACGGATTCTGCGAATGGGCACGTGGGTTGTAAAGGCGCTTGTGCCAAACGCCTGCTCGTAAAATTCGGTGTTCGCCGTTTTACGCTTCGCTCGGCACCGGCTCGCCGACGAGATACCGGACGAAGCGACGAATAACGATGTTCTCGCCCAATTCGGCGATCTTGGACTTCAGCAAATCGCCAATTGTCACATCCGGATTTTTAATGAAGCCCTGCTCGAGCAGGCAGATTGAGCTGTAGTATTTCTCGAGTTTGCCTTCGACAATTTTGTCTGCAACGTGCGCCGGCTTGCCTTGTATCTGTGCCTTGTAGATTTCGCGTTCTGCCTCGATCAGATTGCCGGGGACGTCGGCGCGGCCGACGTACAACGGCTGCGCGGCGGCGATGTGCAGAGTGATGTCTTTCACGAACTCTCGGAAATTCTCGTTTCTCGCCACGAAATCAGTCTCACAATTCACCTCTACGAGCACACCAACCTTACCCTGCAGATGAATGTAGGAGGCGACGATTCCCTCCTTTGTCGCACGCGTGGCTTTCTTGGCGGCACTGGCGATGCCCTTCGTGCGCAGGATCGTTTCGGCCTTTTCCAGGTCGCCGGCGCTCTCGACGAGAGCACGCTTGCAATCCATGAATCCGGCATTGGTCTTTTCACGGAGTTGCTTGACCAGTTTTGGATCGATTTCAGTTGTTGCGTTCATTGAGTTCTTAGAATCGTTGAAGTCTGGGCGAGTTGAACCGCTGAAGCGGTTAGGTCAGGCCGATACGCCTGCCATCTCCACCTGTTCGCGAACGCGGGCTTCGCTGCTGGCCGAAACAATTGCATCGACCAGTTTTTGCAAAATCACACGGATCGCACGGATAGCATCATCGTTTCCCGCAATCGGATAATCGATGAGTTCGGGATCGGCGTTGGTATCCACGATGGCGACCACCGGGACTCCGAGGCGGCGCGCCTCTTTGACGGCATTTTGTTCTCGTAGCGTGTCGATCACCACGAGCGCATCGGGCAGAGCTGACATCTCGAGGATCCCCTCGAGGTTGCGCCTGAGTTTTGCAGCCTCACGATTCAGCGCAGCCAATTCTTGTTTTCCCATTTTTTTGTATTCCGGCGACTGCTCGATCTGCTCGATGTATTTCAGTCGGCCGATGCTCTTGCGGATCGTGGTAAGATTGGTCAGCGTGCCGCCCAGCCAGCGTTGGTTCACGTAGAATTGCCCGCACGCTAATGCGGCTTCTTTTATTGCTTCCTGCGCCTGTTTTTTGCAGCCGACAAACAAAATCCGGCCACCACGGCGCGCGACCTCCTGGAGGAAATCGGTTGCCCGCCGGAGCTGCCTCACCGTTTCATCAAGATTGATGATGTAAATCTGATTGCGCTGTTCAAAGATGAAGGGCTTCATCTTTGGATTCCAGCGCTTCGTCTGGTGTCCAAAATGAACACCAGCTTCCAATAATTCAGGCACTAATTCTGTTGTTTCTGCCATAACGGAAAATTCCCGAAGGCGGGAGGCTCCCAGAGCGGGACCGTGAAGATGCTATAGACCGCGCGGGTTCGCAACCTGAAATTCAGCTCTGGTACTACCCTCAATTAACTGCTGTATTGAGACCGGGAATGACGGGACTTTGGTTGTCGATCTTCGACGTCTCCAGGGGCAAAGCGCGATCTCGTTGCGGATTGAACCGTAGGGCGTGTCCTCCTTCCTAAAAGAATGTGGATCAGCAACAAAATTGGCAAAACCATGCCTATGGCCAGATGAATCCAACTCGTCCACGCACGCAGTCTTTCGCCGCCCGCGTAATAAAGGCCGTAGCCAGTGATGATCAAAACGGCGAACGCGCTCAGAAAAACCGATCCGTTTGCTCGATTGCGGCGCGCGCGCCACGCGAATATCACATGCGCGTTCAAGAGCATCCCGATCAGTACTAAAACTGCCATCGCCGCAGCGCCATGAACTTTCATCGCCCACGCTTTCGCGCTCATCTCAAAATCACCAGGCAACCCAACAAGATAATTCCAATATGCCCACGCCACTCCGCTCAAAAAAACCAGCGCCAAAACGGCGTAGAGAAAATATCTCTGCAAGCGCTTCAACCGAATCGTGTCGGGTCGCAGGTGTCGCATGGTGAATGAAACTTCCATAATGGCGCGCCATCGCGCTCAAGCAACAATGCGTCCGCATGATATCGGGCGAGCAAGGGGATAGATTTCTCCCGTAGGACGAACACAATTTTGGTCAAAGCATCAGCTATCATGCAAGCAGAAGCCGCTACGCTCACGCTGATCAACTTGCGCGAAGATCGACATGTGCGGCCGTCGAGCAGCGAGCTGACCATCGCCCTGCCACGTCTTTTCTGAGCGAAATAGATTCCGGAGGTCGCCACGGCACGCTCACGCAACTTGATCGCGCCTGCCGGCCGCATTGGCTCGGCCGGATGGCGCAAATGGACGAGTTCCGATTTCAATCCGAAAACGCGCAGGTCGCCGCCGGCATTCACAACTCCAGATGGGACCCCGGCGCATTTTAAAGCTTTGACCGCGCGATCGACCGCAAAACCCTTGGCGATGCCGCCAAGATCGACAATCACGCGCTGTCGAAATCGAACCGTGCAATTCTTTTCGAGAATAATGTCGCGCCAGTTTCCGTCGCTTACATTCCCGTATCGTCGCGGTAGATACTTCCACTGCATCAGTTGCCGCGCGACCGTGATGTCGAAAATACCGTCACTTTCATGCGAGAATTCCTGTGCCGCTCGCAAGACGCGCCATGTCCAGGGATCGACCGTCACTTTGCGCTGAAATGCTTCACGATTGATCCTCGAAATATCGCTGGCCGGATGGTGAAAACTCATTTGTCGGTCCACCCTCGCGACGGCATCGAATGCGTGATCGATAGCGCCATGCAATTTTGCTTCGCTATCGCCTCGAGCGGTGATCTCTACAAACGTGCCGAGAGAAGGACGGGCCCGCCGTACTCTATTTAAGGCAAAGCTCATAGGTTGCGAGGATACGGTGAACGCCCTCGGTCACGTGCCGGCAGGAAAGCGTTGCGCCACTGATATTGTTGATGCCTTGGTTGAGAGCAAACCGCGAGCGCGGTCCTTTGCCGACGAACTGCTTTCGCCAATCGGGATTGCGAATTTCGCCGCCATAACTTTCCCGGTAATTCAGAATTTCGATTTGCTTAACTGTTCCCTCTGGTGAAAGCGCCACCGCGTAATCGATCACGAGATGTTTGCCGATGACGTAATCGACAATGAAGAAGCCGTGAAGTTTTCCATTTTGCATGGCACGCCAGATTTCCTGGCCGCGCAAAAGTTGTTTCTGTCCACTCTTCGCCTCGATCGCTTTGATCTGCGCAGGCGTAAACTTAACATTTGCGGGGGCAAATTGATCGCACTCCGGAAAGCACAATTTCTGTGCCGCGGAAACAGTCAAGTACTGCTCTGCATACGAAGGCAGCGGAACGGTGACGCTGATCGCGGCAGGCAGGATCCAGCGTGGAATGTGAGTCATGCAAGGGTGGTTTGAGCGCTCTCTTAGAAAAAGAAACCCACTGCCGCGAGCAGATGATCTGCGCGTGGCGAATCCGGCGCATTGTCCAGCGCGAATTGGTAGTCGATTTTCAAGACGACTTGTGGCGTCGGGAACAGAGCCACGCCAAGAGTGTGAAATTGTCGCTGACCCTGCCCGGTTGGCAAATTCTCATCGATTCCGGCGAATCCGCCAGTCTGCAAATTCTCGTACGTGTAGCGATAAAACGGCACAAGTTCCCAGCCGTTGTGCACGTAGTCGCTAAGATCGATGTGATACGCCGCTTCGAGCGAGAAACCCCAGAGATTCTTACCCACATTATTTTCTGGATCACCATCGTTGTTCGCACGGAGATTGCTCGGCGTGCCGATGATCACGTCAACCACTTCACCGCGAAACTCGAAACCGGTTCTCGGCACACGGTAACGCACCTCCGTATCGAGCATCGTCACGCTGTTATGGCCTAACGAATGGCCGTCATCGCCATACGCACCGCGCGGCGTGACGTTCGGGGTAAAGAAAACACTCGAGCTTCCATTTAAACCGGGGACAAACGGAGGCGTGTAACTCAGACGCAGCGCGAAGCCAGGCGCATTCTTGGTTTGATTGAAGTCGCCAATCGGTGTGCGAGCGAGAGCAAGAGCTTCGCTTCCGGTGATCCCGGCTTCGTAAGGCGAGCCATCATCAGGAACGCCGCCGTTTTGACCGATATCTTCCAACCCTGTGTTGACCTGGAATTGATAGTTCAGATTGTTGATGATCTTGCCGTAAATACTCGTGCTGCCTTCGAACCACGTTGTAGGGATCAATCCATTGTCTAACTCCGGCCGTTGCACGCTGTAGAACTGCGTCGGCTCGTGAAAAAGATTGATAAAGCCGAAAGGCACGACATCGACACCGGGCGCGCGCCAGTTGAAGTGCTCGTTGAATTTGAAGTCGATGTACGCTTGTTCTAGCTCTACCGCGCCAGTCAGCTTGTCATCTGCGTCATCGGCTATGCCGCCGTGCTCGAACTCAATCTCGGCATTGAAGATGATGTTATCGGTGATTTGATACGTCGGCAGTAGCACAATGCGTCCGGCATCAAATCCGTCCCTCCATCCCCCGGGTGCCTCCTGGCCGCCGAATTTCAATTCGCCATAAGCGCCGATGCTCAAAACAGCGTGACTGCGATAGCCAAGTCCAAAAAGGGGCTGGCTCGATGAGGTAGTGATCCCTTCGGCGGTCGCGACCGTGTTGTTCTCGTCCGAAATCACCATTGTCTTGTCGGACGATTTTTTTGTGGTGGAGGCCGCCGCCGTTTTTTCGCTTCGGACGTCGCCATTTTCATAACGCTCAAGGCGCTTTTCCAGCGAAGCGACTTTTGCTTCAAGCGCTTTCATTTCTTTGAGCAATTCGGCGTTAGCGGCTGTTTGCTGATCGGAGGATTGAGCCAGAGACAAATTGACGACTACAAAGATGGCGCAACAACCAGTGAGCAATAGCTTCATTGCTCGAAGCCTAACGGAACAAAACAGAGCTCGCTGCCGGAGCGTTGCTAATTTTTAGCGATCAATTGCCGTTGCAATCAGGACCGTTCTTGCTCGGCGAGATTCTTTTCCGCATAGCGTGCGAGGATCCAACAAAGGTCGGAAAGACGGTTCAAATAGCGCAGGATCTCCGGACTTGTATCCATAGCCGCAGCCACGCGACGCTCAGCCCGGCGGCAGATCGTGCGCGCGAGATCGAGAGCGGCAGAGGCTGGGTTTTTGCCGGGGATCACCCAATCTTTGGGATAAAGTGTTTTGTCTTTCTCGAGATCGAAAATAACCGCCGAAATACCCTCCACCATCGCCGCGGTCGTGAGTTGAAACCCATCTTTAACGTAACGCTCCTGATCGCCTGGCGCCGTGGCCAGTTCTCCCATGACAACGATCAGATCTTTTTGTGCGGCTAAGATTTTGTCGGAAATGAATTTGTCGGTTGCAATGGAGCGAGCCAAACCAAGCGCGGCAGTCAGCTCATCGACACAGCCGTAAGCATCGACGAGTGGATCGGCCTTTGATAAGCGACGTCCGTACATCAGCGACGTTTCGCCTTTGTCGCCAGTTTTGGTGACGATGGACACGAAGCCAAACTGTAGGGCGTTTGGTTCGCTCGCGCCAGTTGAACGGCGTCTAATCCAGACGCACTACAATTACGGGGCTAGCCGATCGCAGGTTGCGGTTCGGCTTCTTCCATCACTGGCGGGCCAATCGGTTCGCCTTTTTCCACGAGCTTGAGCTGACGATGTTCAGGGAAACCAGTTCCGGCAGGAATTAGGTGACCCATGATGACGTTTTCCTTGAAGCCGCGCAGCCTATCGATTTTGCCCAGAGTGGCCGCTTCAGTAAGCACACGTGTCGTATCCTGGAACGAAGCCGCAGAAATAAAGCTGTCGGTTTCCAACGAAGCCTTGGTGATGCCGAGCAGCACCGGAACAGCCTCCGCAGGTTTGCCGCCTTTCTCCACGACTTTCTTGTTCTCTCCGTCGAAGTCGAGTTTATCGACCTGATCGCCCCAGAGCAGCGCGGTATCGCCGGGATCGGTGATCTTCACTTTGCGCAACATTTGGCGCACAATGATCTCGATGTGCTTATCGTTGATCTCCACGCCCTGGAGCCGATACACCTCCTGCACTTCATTCACCAGGTGCTCCTGTAACTCCTGCGGGCCGCATACTTCCAGAATCTCGTGGGGCACAATGGGACCTTCGGTCAGTTGTTGCCCCTTCTTCACGTAATCGCCTTTGAATACGATGATGTGCTTGGTAAGCGAAATGAGATGCTCTTCCTCAGCGCCCGTGTCCGGATCTTTCAGAACCAAACTCCGTTTGCCGCGTACAGTTCCGCCCAACTCGACGATGCCGTCGATCTTGGCAATCTCAGCCGCATCCTTCGGGCGGCGAGCTTCGAACAATTCCGCAACGCGCGGCAGACCACCCGTGATGTCCTTTGTCTTTGCGACTTTGCGTGGGGTTTTTGCCATCAACGCGCCTGCCCGTATCTTCTGACCCTCCTCGACGATGACGTGAGCGCCAGCGGGAATTGAATAGCTAGCGAGCACCTCCTTTTTGTCATCTACAACAACCACTTGCGGGTGCAGGTCTTCCTTGTGCTCGATGACCATGGTCCCCATAAGGCCGGTTGCTTCATCGACTTCGCGTTTAATTGTCACTCCGGCAATCATGTCGCGGAATTCGATCTTTCCGCCCTTGTCGGTGAGGATCGGCACGTTGTATGGATCCCATTGCACAAACGTTTCGCCCTTCTTCACAGACGCGCCGTCCTCCTTGGAAATCACTGAACCGATGACGACGTTGTAGCGCTCCAGTTCGCGGCCTTCTTCGTTATGCACGCTGATCGAGCCGTTTTTGTTCAACACGATCCAACTTCCGTCGAGTGCCTGCACGGTCCGCAAATCATTGAATTGCACCGTGCCGTCGTTCTTCGCCTTAATGATCGGTTGCTTAAATGTCTGACTGGCCGTGCCGCCGATGTGGAATGTCCGCATCGTCAACTGCGTCCCCGGTTCGCCGATGGACTGCGCGGCGATAATACCGACAGCTTCACCGAGCTTCACGAAGTCGCCGGTGGCGAGGTTGCGACCGTAGCACATCGCGCACACGCCCCGGCCGCACTCGCATGTGAGCACTGACCGGATCTTGAGTTGCTCGACGCCGATGCGCTGCAAGTCGGCTGCGATCTTCTCGTCGACGTATTGATTTGCCTTGACGATCTTTTTCTTTTTGTCCACCGGGTCGCCGATTGTTTCGCAGCTCACGCGCCCTATGATGCGTTGGCCAAGGTCGACGACTTCTTCGTCGCCTTCGTAAATCGAGCGCACCACGATTCCGTTTACGGTTCCGCAATCGTCCCCAACAATGATCACATCCTGCGCCGCATCCACGAGTTTGCGGGTGAGATAACCGGAGTCCGCGGTTTTCAGCGCCGTATCGGCAAGACCTTTGCGCGCGCCGTGAGTGGAAATGAAGTACTCCAGCACGGTCAAGCCTTCGCGGAAATTTGACGTAATGGGACGCTCGATGATTTCGCCGCTTGGCTTGGCCATCAAACCGCGCATGCCGGCGAGCTGCCGCACTTGCTGGCGATTGCCGCGTGCGCCTGAATCGACCATCAAATGGATCGGATTGAACTCCTTGCGATCCTGATTTTCTTCGATCTCGCGGAACATCACGTTGGAGATTTGATCGCCGGCGTGGGTCCAGATATCGATGATTTTGTTGTACCGTTCGCCGTCGGTGATGATGCCGCGGCGATATTGCTGGTCCACCTGTTTGACCTGCTTGTACGCATTCTCCAACTCCGATTCTTTCCGTTTTGGAATGATCATGTCCTCGATGCCAATCGAGATGCCAGCCCGAGTCGCTTCCCTAAACCCGAGCTCTTTCAGCTTATCGAGCGTTTCAACGGTGACCGCGGGGCCGGCGATCTGATAGCAGCGCCAAATGATGTCGCTGAGTTGTTTCTTGCCCGCTGCTTTGTTGAAGAAACCAAGTTCTTTCGGCCAAATTTGACTAAAGATGACGCGCCCGGCAGTTGTCTCGATAACGTTGATATCAGAATTTCCAAAAATAGTTTGCTGCCCGCGATTGGGGTTCTTGAACAAAATCCGATCATGCGTTTTGATCGTGCCTTCGGCCATCGCGAATTCGACTTCGTACGCTTCTCCAAATAGCGGTAGATGACGCCCATCCTTCTTCGGCAATCGCGGATTTTGCGTTATGTAATAGCAACCCAGGGTGATGTCCTGACTTGGTGTGGTGATCGGTTTACCGCTCGATGGAGAGAAAATATTGTTCGGAGCGAGCATCAGCATGCGCGCTTCCAACTGCGCCTCGACCGACAGCGGAACGTGCACTGCCATTTGGTCGCCATCGAAGTCGGCGTTGTACGCGGTGCAAACGAGCGGATGAATGCGAATGGCTTCACCCTCGATCAACTGCGGTTCAAAGGCCTGAATCGAGAGACGGTGCAAAGTCGGAGCACGATTCAGGAGGACCGGATGGCCCCTGGTTACTTCGTCAAGAATGTCCCAGACCTCTGGAGTCTGGCGCTCAATCATCTTTTTCGCGCTGCGTACCGTGTGGACGTACCCGAGATCTTTCAGCCGACGAATAATGAACGGCTCGAAAAGAACCAACGCCATCTTCTTCGGCAGCCCGCACTGATTCAGCTTGAGCTCTGGACCGATGACAATCACCGAGCGGCCCGAGTAATCGACGCGTTTACCTAACAAGTTCTGACGGAAGCGGCCGCCCTTGCCTTTGAGCATGTCGCTCAGGGATTTGAGCGGACGATTGCCTGCGCCGGTCACGGCGCGACCGTGTCTGCCGTTGTCGAACAAAGCGTCGACGGCTTCCTGCAACATGCGTTTCTCATTTCGAATGATGACATCCGGCGTCTTGAGCATCAGCAGATTCTTGAGCCGGTTGTTACGATTGATCACGCGCCGATAAAGATCATTGAGGTCCGAAGTCGCGAAACGCCCACCTTCCAGCGGGACTAAAGGACGCAAATCCGGTGGAATCACTGGCAGCACCTCGAGGATCATCCACTCGGGTCGCGCGCGTGAACTCTGAAATCCTTGAACAAGCTTGAGACGTTTCGCCAGTTTCTTGCGAATCTGCTTGCTCTTTGTCGCCCCCATGGCTTTCTCCAGCTCTTTGTTGAGCTTGTTGAGGTCGATCTCGGAGAGAAGTTTCTTGATCGCTTCAGCACCCATTCCGGCAACGAAATCTTCGCCGTATTGTTCCTGGGCCTCACGATATTCGACTTCGTTCAGCAGTTGTGTTTTCTGCAATGGCGTCTTGCCAGGATCGATTACGATGTAGTCTTCGTAGTAAATCACGCGCTCAAGCTGACGCGCACTCATGTCCAGCATCAGTCCGATGCGCGAAGGCATGCATTTGTAAAACCAGATGTGCGAAACCGGCACGGCTAGCTCTATGTGGCCCATCCGTTCACGACGGACACGCGCGAGTGTAACTTCCACACCGCAACGGTCGCAGATCACGCCTTTGTGCTTGATGCGCTTGTATTTTCCGCACGAACACTCCCAATCACGGGTCGGCCCAAAAATCCGTTCGCAGAAAAGTCCGCCCTTCTCCGGTTTAAACGTGCGGTAATTAATTGTCTCCGGATTCTTGACTTCGCCTTTGCTCCACGAGCGCATCGTGTCGCTCGAGGCAATACCAATTGCGACTTGATCAAAACCTACTGGGCGTTCTTCGCCCACTAACTCACGCCAGGAATGTTCGTTCATGATTTCTCGAATAAGTTGTGAATGTAAAAATTATGCGACGCTTTCCATGAAGGTTGGCGCCTGGCTACCGACCTTGACGTCCAGACCAAGGCTTTGCATTTCCTTGATCAACACGTTGAAGGACTCGGGCGTTCCGGCTTCGAGCGAGTTGTCGCCCTTAACGATTGACTCGTAAATACGAGTCCGGCCCTGCACGTCATCGGACTTAACCGTCAGCAATTCCTGCAACGTATAGGCAGCACCATAGGCCTCGAGCGCCCATACCTCCATCTCGCCGAAGCGTTGGCCGCCATACTGCGCTTTACCGCCAAGCGGCTGTTGAGTGACGAGCGAATATGGCCCTACCGCCCGCGCATGAATCTTGTCCGCCACAAGGTGGCCGAGCTTCATCATGTAGATGTGGCCAACCACGACTTCCTGGTCGAACGGATCGCCGGTGCGACCATCGAACAGACGCGCCTTTCCGTTCTCTTGCACCCACGTGAAGCCCTCCTTCTTTTTGGCCTCCTTCAGATAGTCGCGAATTTGTTTTTCCTTGATTCCATCGAAGACCGGGGTGGCCACTTTGAATCCAAGCGCTTTCGCCGCAACGCCGAGGTGGGTTTCCAAAACCTGACCCACATTCATACGGCTCGGGACGCCTAACGGGTTAAGCACGATTTCAACCGGTGTTCCGTCCGCGAGGAACGGCATGTCTTCCTCGGGTACAATGCGCGCCACAACGCCTTTGTTGCCGTGACGGCCCGCCATTTTGTCGCCAACACTCAGCTTGCGCTTGCTGGCGATGTAAACTTTGACCTGTTTGATTATCCCCGGTTCGATCTCCTCGCCGCTTTCCACGCGGTCCGTCGCGCGATCCCGTTCAAGCTCTAGCTCGGCAAATTTGTGTTCGTATCCGCCAATTATTTCCCGGATCCTGTTCCGTATCGGGCTGGGATCGATCTCGATGTGATCGTGGGCGGTCGCCAATTTCCGCAAAAGCGTTTTCGTGATTTTGCGATTGGCCGGGATAATGATTTCACCGCTCTTGGCATTTACGACGTCGAGAGGAATTTTTTCGCCCAGCAGGACATTGGAAAGGGAATCGGTGAGTTGCTCAATGAGCCCTTCTCTCTTGCGCTTATGGTCCTCGCCGATGCTCTTGAGCTGTCGTTTGGTTTCCGCCGGAGTAAGCTTCTCGCGTGGAACTTCGCGGCGGGATGACACCTTCACGTCCATCACGATGCCGTACGTGCCCGAAGGCACTGTAAGTGAGGTATCTTTTACGTCGGCGGCTTTCTCTCCGAAGATGGCCCGCAGCAGCCGCTCTTCCGGAGCCAGTTCCGTCTCGCTCTTCGGCGTAATTTTCCCAACCAGGATATCGCCGGGCTTCACCTCCGCACCGACCCGCACGACGCCGTCCGGACCCAAGTTGCGCAAAGCTTCTTCGCTTACATTGGGGATATCGCGTGTAATTTCCTCTGGACCCAACTTTGTATCGCGCGCGCCGATCTCGAACTCATCGATGTGAATGGACGTGTAAACATCTTCTTTCACGACCTTCTCCGAGATCATGATCGCGTCCTCGAAGTTGTAGCCGTTCCACGGCATGAACGCGACGAGCACATTGCGACCGAGCGCCAGTTCGCCACGATCGGTGTTCGGCCCATCGGCGATGACTTGACTGCGCTTCACATGCTGGCCTTTGCGAACGATCGGTTTCTGATTCACGCAAGTGCCGGCGTTTGACCGCATGAATTTCCGGAGCTCGTAAACGTAGATACCGGAGTCGGAATCGGTTTTTATCTTCTTTTTGCTCTCGGGCAAATGGCCGTCCTTCGTGACGATAATTTGGTCAGCCGTGACTGAGGCGACCTTGCCGCTGTCGACCGCCAGAACAACTGCGTGCGAGTCTCGCGCAACTTTTTCTTCAAGACCGGTGCCGACCAGCGGCATCTCGGAAACAATCAGCGGCACCCCTTGGCGTTGCATATTGGAACCCATTAGCGCGCGGTTCGCGTCGTCGTGTTCCAGAAACGGGATGAGGCCAGCCGCTACCGAAACGAGCTGCTTCGGCGAGACATCCATGTAATTTACCTTTGACGGATCGACTTCGAGGAAATCGCCACGATAACGCACCGAAACTTTTTCACCGGTGAAATGGCCGCGCCCATCGATCGGCGCATTCGCCTGCGCAACAAGGAAGTTCTCTTCTCGGTCAGCAGTTAGATACTCGATCTCATCGGTGACCCGGCCGTTCGTCACCTTGCGATACGGTGTTTCGATAAAACCAAACTCATTGATGCGCGCGAAGGTGCTCATTGAGCTGATTAAGCCAATGTTTGGGCCTTCGGGCGTCTCGATCGGACAAATACGGCCGTAGTGCGACGGATGAACGTCGCGCACTTCAAATCCGGCGCGCTCGCGGCTCAGACCTCCAGGGCCAAGAGCGGACAAACGGCGCTTGTGCGTCAATTCTGCGAGCGGATTCGTCTGATCCATGAATTGTGACAGCTGTGACCGACCGAAGAAATCCCTGATAACCGCGCTGAGCGCTTTGGGATTAATGAGCTTTTGCGGCGTCATCCCATCCACATTGATGTCGAACAGAGTCATTCGCTCCTTTACGAGACGTTCGGTACGAGCAAGACCGACCCGGCACTGGTTGGCCAGTAATTCGCCCACTGTGCGGACACGCCGACTGCCAAGGTGGTCGATGTCATCGAGCGTGCCTTCGCCCCGTCGCAGATTGATCAAATACTTGATCGCCGCGATAAAGTCTTTGTCGGTCAAGATGCGCTCGGAAGAATCGACGTTAATCCCAAGCTTCTGGTTGATTTTGTAGCGGCCCACTCGGCCAAGATCGTATTTCTTCGGATCGAAAAAGAGTCGCTTGAGTAAAGCGCGAGCGTTGGCCACGGTCGGCGGATCGCCTGGACGGAGACGGCGGTAAATGTCTTTGAGAGCCTCTTCCTGGTCGTGCGCCGGATCCTTTCTCAGCGCCTTCACGATCGTGTCATCGTTCGAGATGTCGATGACTTTGGTCTCGTGAATATTCAGCGCCATGATCTGGCGAACGGTAGCCAGAGTCAGGGGCTCGAACGCGCGCGCAACTGTCACCTCACCATCGCGGATATCCGCGATGGTGAGGTGGCTGGCGAGCTGTTCTTCGTCGAGCTTGTCGCTCAGCTTCAAAGTCTCGATGTTGTAAAAAAGCTTGATGACCTCCTCGTCAGAGCCATAGCCGAGTGCGCGCAGGAAAGTCGTCGCGAGGAATTTTCGACGGCGCTTGCGTCGGTCGAGATAAATGTAAAGCAGGTCAGCCGTATCGAACTGGACCTCGATCCACGAGCCGCGATCTGGAATGATGCGGAAGCTATAGAGCACCTTGCCGTTAACGTGGACGGTGGATTCGAATGCAATGCCGGGAGAACGATGCAGTTGGCTTACCACAACGCGTTCTGCACCATTGATGACGAAGGTACCCTGCGGCGTCATGAGCGGGATCTCGCCCATGTACACTTTCTCTTCCTTCGTGCCTTTCTCCTCCCGCAACTGGAAGGTCACGTGCAGTGGTGCGCTGTAGGTTTGCCCTTCACGCTGCGCTTCAAGTGGCGTCAATTTTGGTTCACCGATATCGAAGTGACTGAAATCAAGGACCGCCTTCTCATCGTAGCTTTCGATCGGGAAAACTTCCCTGAAAACAGCCTGAAGCCCCTGATTTTTACGCTTCGTATACGGGACATCTTTTTGAAGAAAATCGACGTATGAATTCGCCTGAACCTCAATGAGGTTGGGCGGTTCGATGGCTTCCTTGATACTTCCGAAGTAAATGCGTTCCGACATAGTGCTTAAGCTCACGAGCTAAAACCTCACACCGGCTCCACCAAACGCGGACCGACGCAGGCAGACTTACCGGTTCTGGGATGGGCGAAGAACACAAAAATGCCACCAAAACGGTGACCTGTCAAATTGACGACCTCCGTCTCGTAGCCGGTAATGTGGTTTGCCTTGTTAGCGCCGGGGTAAAAATACGTCTGGCGGACTGTAGTGGGTTCTAACCCTATTATGGATCTAGCGCTGCGCAACAGATTTTATGCTGCGGCAGCGCCCAAATTCGATTTGTTTATTTGATTTCGACCTTTGCACCTGCGGCCTCGACCTTTTTCTTGATCTCGTCCGCCTCCTGCTTGGTCACGCCTTCCTTGATCGTTTTAGGCGCGCCCTCTACGAGCGCTTTCGCCTCCGCAAGGCCGAGTCCCGGAACCGCGCTCCGCACCTCTTTAATCACCGCAATCTTGTTTGCGCCCATTTCTGTAAGGATCACGTCAAACGTGGTCTTCTCCTCGGCTGCTGGGGCTGCTGCTCCACCGGGCGCCCCCGCAGCGGGTCCCGCCGCGACTGCTACTGGCGCAGCGGCGCTGACACCCCATTTTTCCTCAAGTTGCTTGACCAATCCAGCAATCTCCAGGACCGAAAGGTTGCTGAGTTGCTCTACTATTTTATCTGTATCTGCCATTTTAGTTTTTCCTCCAGTTGCCGCCTTCGAAAGCCTTCGAAGAATTAAAGCCGGTAGCCACCAGCTCGGACAATTTCGTTTGTGTTACATTTGTCCGACAGAAAAAATGCCTGTCGTACAAAATTCATGCCGCGGGTGCGCCCTCCTTTTCAGCTTTCGCGCTCAACAGTCGCGCTAACGCCGCAGCCGGTTGATTAAACAGACTCACTAGACGCGTCGCCGGGGACAACAGCAGCCCCAGTAATTGTGCCTGCAAAATTTCGCGCGCCGGCAATTCCGCCAAAGTTTCCAATTCCGCAGTGGAAAGCACTGCGCGATCGACAAAACCAACCCTGAGTGCAGCCAGCTTAAACTCGGTCGCAAACGTCTTAAAAATCTTGGCCACCGGAGCCACATCTGCTTCTCCTGTGACAACCGCGGTTTGCCCAGCGAACTGGTCACTAACTTCCGGAAAACCGGAATCCGACATCGCGAGTTTGAGAAAACTGTTCTTCACTACGTGCATCTCGGCGCCAGTGGGGGCCAGTCGATTTCGCAACTCGCCAAAATCGGCCACCTTCATTCCTCGATAATCGGTCACGAGCACAAAAGGCGAGCGTTTTAATGCTTCGGACAACTCTGAAACAATGCTGGCTTTTTCTGGTCGCATACTGTCGAGCTAATTATTCGGGTCTTACGCTCCGCTCAAATATGGGCTTGGATCGACGCGGACGCCGGGGGACATGGTCGCACTGATTGTCACACCTTCAAGGTAGCGGCCCTTGGCCGTCGGCGGGCGAGCTCGGACCACGGCTTCAATCACTGCATTTGCATTCTCCACCAGCGCATTTTCTTCAAAGGAGAACTTTCCAACCGGCACGGCAACGTTGCCATTCTTGTCGAGCTTGAATTCGATGCGGCCGGCTTTCACCTCCTGCACCCCTTTAGCAGTGTCTTCGGTAACAGTCCCCGTCCGCGGGTTGGGCATCAGCCCGCGCGGACCGAGCACTTTCCCCAGTTTCCTCACTTCGGCCATTGCCGCGGGTGTAGCAATCGCGACATCAAAATCCTGAAAACCTTCCTGGCATTTCTGAATCAAATCTTTCATGCCGACGAATTCCGCGCCAGCGTCTTTGGCCGCCTTTGCCGCTTCACCTTCTGCGAACACGAGCACTCGCACCTGTTTTCCGCTGCCGTGTGGAAGCGGGCAAGTACCGCGCACCATTTGATCGGACTGCTTGGGATCAACCCCAAGGCGAAATGAGAGCGTCACGGTCTGATCAAACTTGGTGGGCGAGAATTTCTTCAGCGTCGCGACCGAATCGGCGAGACTGTAGTCCTTCGTTCGATCTACTCGCTGCGCCGCCGCGCGATAACGTTTGCTTCGATTTGTTTGCATTGTTCGGTGCAGTTCAAACGCCGTTCACTACTTTAACAGCTAGGCTCCTGCTTAATTATCCCGCTCAGTCGAGCAAGCGGGACACGGAACCTAGCGGTTATCTTTTCCTTGTCAAAAAGATGATTTACCTCGGCGTAAACGAGCCCGGCGCTGCTATGGCTTGGCCACTTTTGCCGTGCTCTCGGCCAGCCCTTGTTGCGCCGCACCGAGATTAGGATCGAGCGCCAACGCCTTTTTGAAAGCGAGGATGGCGCGATCGTGCTGATTGAACAAGGCCAGATACTTCCCACGATTGGTCAACATTCTCGTATACGCGGGCAAAATTTTGAGGTTTGCTACATCACCCTTCGCAAAACGCACCGTCCCATCAGCCAACCCCCGCATCCGGAGATGCGCCTCAGGGGACTCATGAAAGCCTTGGTCAGTTTCGAGATTGAAAACCAGCCCTTGCGGCACAAGTTGATAGGTTTGAGGGATCCATCGAGTCAAGTAGCTGTTCAGTGAGTCAGCGATCATTACATCATTGGTGATGTAAACCGGCGCGACCTTGATTTCATTCCTGACGATTGCCTGAATCATCTCCAGAAATGCAATGCTAATCCTTTGAGTAAGGTCCTGGCTCCGGGAAAAAGCCGCAGGATCGCGCTCCCATTGCTTTAGGATCGCAACATATGGATCAATCTTTTCGCGCGACCGATCCATCATACCGGGATGCGCGTGCTTCAGATAATCGAAATACCACGAGCGGCGCAGCAGATTGATATC
>Ga0193750_1000022_pt1 | contig 98919 bp, 99 predicted proteins | sample L1c1metaG_FD_160569 | JGI IMG/M metagenome (GOLD analysis project Ga0193750, IMG submission 160569) | Soil microbial communities from a riparian zone of the East river system, Colorado, United States - L1c1 | ecosystem: Environmental > Terrestrial > Soil > Riparian zone | place: USA: East River... | reverse complement strand
CGCGAGCTGTCGGTCTGCGGCCATGTGATCGCGAGCGACGAAGTACTCGTAGTCGAAGACCTGGCTCGCGACCGAAGATTTGCAAATAATCCCTTATTAAAAGAGCGCGGTCTGCGCTTTTACGCGGGCGTTCCGCTCCGCAGCAACAACCTTGCGATTGGCTCGCTTTGCATCCTCGATGTCAAGCCACGTCGAATGACCGAACGCGAAAAACGCCTACTGGAAGTCATCGCTGAGGACGTGATGGAGGAAATCCAGCGCCGCGATAGTGTGGGTCCGCCGAGCGTGCTGGCAACCTAAGCGGTGATGACGGACGCGGCCGAGCTTCATCGCTTTGTCAGCTCACTAGCGCGGATGAGTCGAACTTGGACCCGCCAGCGGATAGTACAGCTATCCCGTCGCGAGTTTCTCGCTGCGCCAGCTGGATCTTTTCTGCCGGGACGCGGCGCAGATTTCGAACGAGCCCTAATTTTGAAAGCGTCCAGATGATCCACTTGGTTGGGTCAAATTGCCATGGCTTTACACCGTTGCGGTAGTCATGTTGAAACTCGTGGTGATAGTTATGATACCCTTCGCCCATGGTGAAAAGAGCAAGGAGGAGTGAATCGCGGGCGCTGCATTTCGTAGAATAAGGCTGCCGGCCGATGGTGTGACATGCGCTGTTAATTAGAAATGTGCAGTGTTGCAGCGCAACGATGCGCGCAACTCCTGCGATCAAGAAAGCGCCGAGTGCTCCCTGCCAGCCATTCCACAGAAAGCCGAGTGTTGCCGGGATGCCAAAGCTGACCAGAACCGCGATCGATTGAACATGTCGATCTTGCCAGCGGACGAGCCTGTCCTTCTGAAGATCGGCCACGTTATCGTACGCCTGGTCGCCCTTTAGTTTGAAAAGCAGCCATCCAATGTGCGCGTAAAAGAAGCCTTTCGAAATGCAGTACGGGTCATCGTCATGATCGACGTGTTTGTGGTGGCGACGATGTTCGCTTGCCCACATCAAGGCCGAGTTTTCGAAAGCGGCTGCGCCAAAAATAAGCGTGAAGAGCCGGATTGGCCAGCTTGCCTGGAAGGTGATGTGCGAGAAAAACCGATGGTAACCGATGGTGATGCTGAAGCCGCAGGCCCAAAGCATCACGAAGAAAAGTGCGACCTGAAACCGGTCCAGACCAAAATGGTAGAGGTAGAGTGGGACCGCGGTCAGAGTTAATAAGAGCGTCCCGATCAGAAACGAACTGGTTATCCAGTTGATGCGGTCGAAAGGCAAACCCAACACCGTCCGCTTTGAGGCCGCCGGTGGTTTGTCTGCCAACGTGAAACCCGAGCGACTTAATGCGTTGTCCAAGACTGTATTATTCATGTTTCCCGCATCCTTCCAGGACCAGTTGATCTTGCTGGCGACGAACTTCTCCAGTGGGCCAGCCTCTTATGCCGCCCGGTATTCGGGGAATGCAACAGTGACTTGCGCTCCATTGTTTTGTAGCGCGAATCGAGCCTTTTCTGACGGAATCTGCCGCGTCGCAAACTTTTCCATAGATGTTGTTAAAGTCGGCAGAAGCCGAATCAGGTCTGCAGCCATTCGTTTTTGGCCCACACGGAGATATTTTTTAGGCGCGCCATGTTGAAGGGCATAAAGGGCGCCGTTTTGAGTGATAGTAGCTTCCATAGGATTATAATTTTGGTTTTGTCGAGTTGATAGACGTGGCGCCATTGGTGCCGGCAGGAGGCAGACTGCTTTCGCGCTGAAGAGGATCTTGGGCAGTCAAATCGGAAGCCAAATCGTGGTCTACATTGAAACGCGCGGTAAGCTTCGCGCCTTGACCTGATCCCTCGCTCTCCGCTTCCAGAGTGCCGTCTTGCGCTTTCATTAAAGTCCGCGCAATCGAAAGACCGAGACCGAGACCGCCGTAGCGTGAATGAATAGACGAATCCCCTTGTTCGAACGGCGAAAAAATCCGCGAGAGTGCATCTGCCGGAATGCCGATCCCGGTATCGCTTACTTCGACAACCAGCTTGCCGCTTGTCTCGTTGCGCGTGACGATCGAAACCTTGCCGCCCTGAGGCGTGAACTTGAGCGCATTCCCAATTAGATTCGACAGAACCTGTTCGAGCTTGAGAGCATCGGCTCGGATCTGGCTATGCCGAGCCTCCAATCGGAGGTCGATCCCAATTCTCGTCCGGTCTTGCTGACTCTCGAGATTCTTGAGGGCGGAGCGGATCACCTCGTGCGCGTCCACCTTCACCAGCTTCAGCTCAGAGGCCTCGTTCGCGATATGAGTGAAGTCGAGCAACTCATTGACTAGCCGCACGAGACTTTGAACATTGCGGCGGATGAACGCCAATGCGGACTTATCGAACAGGGGTGGCAATTCCGTCTGGTCGGGCCTGTTGACGGTATCGTGACCCACCTCGAGCAGGTCGATCATTGACGAGATGGCCGCGAGCGGATTGCGCAGCTCGTGGAAGAGCACAGCGTTCGCTTCATCTCTTGCTTTGCTTGCGAGCTCGAGCGTATGGGCGTGGCTCTTGGACGCCGCCTGAAATTGAGCCCGTGCGGTAATATCGCGGATGTTGCATTGGATCACTTTGGCTGAGCCGACAAAGTAGACGTTACTGACAAACTCGACTTGGATCTGCTTGCCGGCCTTGGTGCGGAGCGGCAGATTTTCGTAACGGATGTACTCCTCTGTTTGCAGCTTTTCGAAAGCGGCCTGGTTCGCTGCGATGTCTTCGAAGAGGCCAATCTCCCAGAGCTGGAGGCCGATTACGCTTTCGAACGGATAGTCGAGTAAATCGAGCAGAAATGGATTCACATCGATGATCTTGCCGCTGTCGGCGTCGAGAATCAGGATGCCGTCCTGCGCGGTTTCGAATAGCCGGCGGTAGCGCAACTCCGATACACCGGGGCCAAGCTCCAATGAATTTCCTCTACCGCTGGCCGGCATTAGCCTGGCCTGGCTAATCGACGCAGGTGACATCACGGGTCGAGCCTCGCGGTCATTGAGATATTTGTTTTAAGGAGGCGGGAGATGGGACAGTTTGTTTTTGCCGCGAGCGCCGCATCCATGAAACGCGCTTGCGAGGCATCCGGAACGGTCGCATGGACGTCGAGTTGCACGTGCGTGAGCGTCCAGCCCGCGGCCAGATCTTCCATAGTCGCAGTCGCCGTGGTTTCGATGCTCTTGGGGTGCAAACCGGAAAGGCCGAGCTCATTGGACAGGGCCATGGAAAAACATCCGCCCAGCGATGCCGCGATAAGCTCGTCCGGATTGGTGCCGATACCTTCGGCGAAGCGCGTCCGAAAAGAATATTGCGTTTCAGAGAGAACGCCGCTTTCGGTCGTCAATTTGCCTTCCCCTCCATGAAGGGTGCCTTTCCAAACAGCTGAAGCGTTTCGGTTCATAAATGACACGCAGCGTTACCTCGTCCATCGTTGTCCGGCCAATATCTTCTTGATAGCACGTAATGCTTTTAAGGTATGACCGTCCGCCTGTGGGCGGTCCGTAATGATTTCGACGGCTATCCAGCGTATTAGTCGACAACAAATCAGTTGGGGATCATCCAACAAAATAAGAGTATCGATCTAATTGCTTTAATGTTTTTAGTTTGTCTCGAAGTTATACGAAGTGTTGAAGATCATCTTTCCGTTCTCCGTTATAATTGAAAACGTGACGCTCCCCCGGTCACCTGATGACGGTGTTGCCTTGCCAAGCACGACATGAATTTTGCCGTCTTTGCGCGTGACGGCCTTACCGGTAAAGTCGATCGCCGTTCCAGCCCGGAGCTTCCGAAGCGAATCATTGGATGCCGCTAGGAGCAAAGTGCCTTTTTCACTCTTAAAAAAATAGGGCCTTACCTTGAGTTGATAGTCACCCGCGTAATCTCCGTCTCGATGAGTGAGCGGACTGACGATCAAACTAGCTTTCCCCAAGGCGACGGAAGTGGAGCTTGGATCGATAAACAGTCTGCATGCGACCGGGTCCGATGTCTCCGCTGTCGAGTTAAACTTTTCCGCGTGAATGCAACTTGCGATGCACACCATTAGAAAAACGAAAATCGTGATCGTCAGCCTCATAATCTAAGAGAGAAGATGTAAAAGGGGCACGCTTGGCGCGTGCCCCTTTTGAAACGAATCGAAGTTGCCGTTTAGTAACCTGTCGTGTGGGTCGTCGTCGTCTGCGTGGCTGTTGGCTGCGTCACCGTTGTCTGACGCGTGGTCGTTGTCGACTCAGTGGCCGTCTTATCCGACGCGCACGAAGTCAACATGACGCCCACGAGTATTGAAAAGACCGAGATAACACTGGTAAGTTTTTTCATAGTCGGCTTTCGATATCGTCAGCTTATCGGCGGTAGCCGTCGCGCTCGTCGTTTTGGCGATAATCATAACGTCCATTCCAGTCGTTCTGACGGTGTTGTCCGCGGACGTACTGGCCGTGAATCCAATGATGTCCGTAGCGCGACATGTGGCCCGGGACCCACACCATTTCATAGTCGCCGGCCCAATAGCGGGCGCCATGGTTGTAGAATGGCCGGTCGCCAATCTGGATTGAGATGCCCTGGGCTCGCACAGCCGCTGGAGTGAGAATGCTCGCTGCGATAATGGCGACGAGCAGAAGTTTGTTTTTAATCATGCTCCTACTGACCACGAGGCTACCGTGCAAGCCAATACCGTCTTGGTAACACGTCATACCTTTTTGGTATGGCCGTCTGCCCAGGCGTGGTAGAATGAGGTTCCGGGTCTCTAATGGAACTTCGTCATCTGCGCTACTTCGTCTGCGTCGCGGAAGCGCTTAGCTTCACCAAAGCCGCCGAAAAGCTGCACACGGCACAGCCTTCGCTCTCCCGGCAGATCAAGGATCTCGAAGACGAGCTTGGCGTCCGGCTGCTCAATCGTACAAAGCAACTGGTAACGCTGACCGACGAGGGCCGCTCATTCCTTGCCGACGCCAAACGCCTTCTTGCTCTGGCCGCCGAAACGGTCGAGTCGGTCCGGCGATTACATAGCGGCGAGATTCGCGCACTCAATGTTGGGTACGTCAGCAATCTCTTTTTCGATCTTCTGCCGAAGACTCTCGCTTCCTTCCATCGATCGTTACCCACGGTTTCGGTAAATCTCTTCGACATGTCGTGCGGCGAGCAGTTTCGTGCGTTGGAAGATGGCAAGCTCGATCTTGGTTTCGTTGGCTTACACGAGCCCATTGCGCGGCGCGGATTGGAATTCCGGACCATTGCGTCCTACAAAACAGTCGCTGCCTTGCCGGGAGACAATCCACTGGCGGGTAAAGCAACCATCGAGCTGAAAGGTCTCGCGCCCATGTTTTTTATCGGAATGTCAGAAGTGAGCTATCCCGGCTATCGCAAATGGTTGACCAAAACGTGTCAGCGCGCCGCCTTTACGCCCAAAGTTTTGCAGGATGTCGATCTTGAACGAACGATGATCCACGCCGTAGCCGCAGGATTGGGTGTTGCCCTAGTGCCGGAGCAATTAAAAAAACTCGAGCACGAAAATGTGGTGTTCCGGCCGGTCAATCCCACGGTGGCGACGGAAGGCTGTGTCGCATGGAGAAGCGAAAATCCATCGGCTGCTCTGCAAGCTTATGTGCAGATCGTCGAGCAAGTGGGCCAGAGCATCCGCTAAACTGCGGCATGGCGGAACGGCCGTGCCGTGGCCGTGATCTTGCAAAACTTTTGCATCGCTTCTGACGCCCTTCGGCTAGTAGCCTTTGGCTTCACCAGCGTTTTGGCGACCATCCGTCGGCGCGAGGCAAGAGACGAGTCCGATTCGTCCGCGTAACCATCGTTAATTCTTAACGGCAGTGGAAATCTCGACTTCGCTCGACACGAAAATGGCAACAAAAAAACAAAACACCTGGCGGCGAGCACTGTCTCGATCCGCCAGGCGCTAAATTGCTAGCTTGGTTCTAATTAACCAAGCAAACTTGCCATCTTAGTCGCGGTCCTTCGTTACAATCACCTTATCAACGACCATGTCGTCGCCGTCTTTGAGGTAGTGAACGCGAACTTTCGAATCTTTTTTGATCTTCGAAGCTTCGATCACTTTTCCATCTGAAGTCACGTAGGTGACGGTTTTGCCGAACTTGTAGCGAACGGGTTGGTCCGCTTCCGTTTTCAGGAAAAGCTGATGTCCCGGAGTAAACTCCGTAACGACGCCTGTACTCTCGGTTGTTGTGGTGGTTGTTTCAGTCGCTCCATTGGTTCCCGTCGTAGCGGTGGTGGAGGTTGACGATGTTTGCGCAAAAGCCACTGAACCCATCAGGGCTGTGGCGAACGCGATACTAACGATTGATTTAATCATGAGACTAAGCTTTCTAATTTACTAAGTTGCTGCAGTGATCGCAGCTAAAGGCCAATCGATTCGTGTTTCCGACCTAGATCGGCGAACCATGCAGCTAAATGGATGCGGCAGCCATTGGAAATACGGCTCCCCTGCTATCTAGCCAATACTTCATAAGCTCGGCGTCATACTTATTAGGCATGAGATTGTGATTATCCGCGACCGGTTTGCCGGCTGGGGCTCAAAGCTGCGGCGATGCCAAACCCGCGGCCTGCTGGAGGGGATGAAGGCCAGTTTTGTCCAGGGCCATTTCGTGAGATTGCTTTTTGTCCATCTCGAACAATCGCGTTTGCTCGGCCGCGAAGCCGCGATCTAAGACGTCGAGATTGGCTTCGTCGTTCAGCCGGATCGATCGGTCATCGAAGTTTCCTGAGCCGACGGACACAAACGCGTCGTCGACGATGAAGAGCTTCACGTGCACCATCGTCGGCTGATATTCGTAGATTTTGATGCCGGCTTTGATCAGCTCCGGCCAGTGGCGTTTTGACGCGGCGCGGACCAGTTTCTGGTCAATAAGCTTTCCAGGCACGATGATTTCGATTTTTACGCCGCGTTTGGCGGCAGCGACCAATTCATTGCGAACCAAGTCATCAGGTAAAAAATAAGCGTTCTCGATGCGGAGCGTTTTCTGCGCGGACGCGATCGCGAGGAGATACATCAAATCGAGATTTTCGTATTTGGCGCCGCTCCGGATCGCTTGGGCGAGCGACGAGCCGCTGTTCTCAAGCGGCGGAAAATAATCGTCGCCGTGCAGGACGGTGCCGCGCGTTTTCAGCCAGTTGTTCATAAAGCTGGCCTGCAATTGCGCCACCACTGGCCCGGTCACCTTGTAATGATTGTCACGCCAATGCTCCGACGACTCGGCGTTGCCGGTCCATTGATCGGCAATGCCCGCGCCGCCGAGGAAGGCGATTTTTCCATCGACAATCAACAATTTGCGATGAGTGCGGTTGTTGTAACGGCGCGGATCGAAGAAAAAGACACTGTGGTATTTCACGACTTCGACGCCCGCCTCACGAAGACGCGAGCGATTTTCCGTGCCCATCTTTTGTGTGCCTTGGGCGTCCAAGATTGCGTTTACGTGGACGCCGGCGCGTGCTCGTTCGGCCAGCGCTTCGGCGAATTCGCGCCCGATCTGTCCATCCCAGAACACGTAGGTCTCGAAATTAATCGAATGTTTGGCTGAGCGAATTGCGCTCAACATCGCCGGAAAAATTTGGTCGCCATTGATTAGAGTGGTGATGTTGTTGCCGCCGACAAAGTTTGGTCCGAGCAACGAACCGGCCGATTGTTGAAATTCCGGAGATCGGGCGGAGTAAAGCGACGTAACTTCCTGGCGCGGCTGTTTACCAAGTTTCAGCGCGCAGCCGCTGGCTGTGCAGATCACAACGACCAAGAAAACGCGCTCGCAGACAGGAAGAATTTTCTCCATCGACTTAAGGGTAACACACTGACATTGGGCGGCGGCACTGATCACGGGCGATGCTCGGCGCGATGCTGCTTTAGCGCCTGAGTGAGCCATTCGTCGAGACGTGTTTCTTTTCCGTCCGATATCCGCACGAGATACGGTTGGCCTGTCAACAGACTTTTGGATGCGGAAAGACGGATAAAATCTTCCGGAGTTTTAATCTCACTTTTGAAATGTTCGTACTTTGCTTTGATGTGATTGACCGCTTCCTCCGGAGTGTGTGTCTGCCCGTTGCGAATGAAAGTCGCATCTGATTTCGCGACGTAATCGAGAAGGTATTTAATCGAATCCTCCAACGACTCCGCCGCGAGGACTTGATCGGCGGACATCGACAGAAAGACAAAGGCGACAACAAGACGGGCGCAACGCATTATGAAAATGATTCGAATGCGGTAGGTAGCGTGCGTGGCTGATTGTCGATCTTCCCGCCAATTCAAAGCGCGCCCGGGGTGACTCGAACACCCGACCTACGGATTAGAAATCCGTTGCTCTATCCGGCTGAGCTACGGGCGCAAATTGCGGATCGAAGGTAATCATACTGCGAACCACTGCAATCACGGCTCCGCTCGCGAAGATGCCGATCTTGCTTTCGCTAGCGTAAAACTGGAGGGTCGGCGCGATGAACGCACTCTTGGTTATCGCGCCTTATAAATATCAAGGCACTTGGGTGTTTGACGATCCGGCGGTCGGTTTGTCACGCGAGCCTTTTATCGCCGGGATCGACACCATGATCGACAAGGCGGTAGCCGACATTCCAAATGCCGAGAAAGGATTTCGCGCGATCTTCAGCTCGTCGCCATTTCCAGGAGCAAACTTAAAACTAGACTGGCGCCGCGAAGAATCGGACGGCAACTGGTATTACAGCGACCGTTTCAAAATGGAAGGCTGGCTTTGTCCCGCGCTCTTGAAATATTTTCCGACCGCGCCGCGCGAGATTTACGTAAAGATCGAGCCGAAGAATTAGCGCGAAAGCTGCCGTCGCGATTTTCCCAAGGCAACTGGATCCAACGTCACGTGGTTATTCGTGGAAGCGGTGTTTAAGCTCCCAAACGCGCAACGCAGCGAGTAAGAGCGCTTTGGTACGAGTAAGGGTGCCGTGTGCGGCCATGGTCGTTCCAACATCGTGACCGGCCTGACTCGAAGCGCCCTTGCCATTTCGGCCGCGGTTTCGACCCCGTTTATGTCCCTTGGTTTTCTTAACCCGGCGAGTGGCCGATTCGCTCACTGCCAGATGACCGCTGCTATTCATAAAGTCCCTCATTCCCGAGCAGCTTCCAGGCCAGCAGTTGTCAGCGGCGGACCAATTTCGACCAACCTGTCAGCCTCTCAATAAACCTTCGCAGCCGCGAAAAGTTGCGGACTTGATTCGGCCGATTGAAAAGCGCTTGTGCGGGCGTCAGTTCTCCGTCAGTTTCAACCCCGACTTATGGCTGATCGGAGAATCGGGTGTCTCAGCATTTTTTTGTTTGTCGCGCTCTGCGCCAGCGTGTTCATCAACTGCCTGCTGGCGATGGCAGCGTTCCGCGGGTTTGGCGGGCCTGGTGTGCGGGTCGAGGAACCGGTGCCGCGTTTTAGAGAAATGGTTATCGAACGCGGCGGCCGCGCCGTACCCGATCGTATTGCGCTTATCACCATGCGCGGCCTGATCAGCTCCTCGATTCCGGGAAACGTTAGCGATTCGATGGTCGAAGATATGCGGCTGGCGTTGCAGCAGGCGCGTGACGACAATCGCGTCAAAGCGATTGTGCTCGAAATCGATTCGCCCGGCGGCGAAGTCACCGCAGCCGATCAAATTTACAACGCCGTCACCAAAGCTCGCGCGCGCAAGCCAGTCGTCGTCTACATGGATTCGCTCGCCGCGTCCGGCGGTTATTACATCGCCTGCGGCGGGAAATTTTTGATGGCAAATGAAACGACAATCACCGGCAGCATTGGCGTCATCATTCAAACCCTGAATTATGAGCAGCTTTTCAACAAAATCGGCCTCGCCTCCGTCGTTTTCAAAAGCGGCAAGTTCAAAGACATTCTAAATGGCGCGCGACCGATGACTCCGGAGGAACGCGAATTGATCCAGAATTTCGTCATGCAAACCTACGACAAATTCCTCGGCATCGTCGCCAAGGAACGCAATCTTTCGGCCGACATGCTGCGGAATAACATCGCGGACGGCCGAATTCTTTCCGGCAAAGAAGCGCTGAACGACAAACTCATCGACGGGCTCGGTCAGATTGAGGACGCATATGCAAAAGCGAGACAGCTCGGCAATGCGCCGCAAGCGACCGTGATAAAGTATGGGCCTCCATTTAGTCTCACCCGATTTTTTCGTGCCTTCGGCCAAACTGGTAACTCGAAAATCGAGCTTCAATTGCCAAAACAACTGGTGTCTCAATTGGAGAGCGGACGGGCGTATTTTCTACCGAGCTTTTACGCTCCCTAGCCGCGGACAGCCACGCAAATGTTAGCTGGTGCTTCCTCAATCGCGCTGGGATTCTTCTTTGTCGCGTTCGTCTTTGTTGGTTTATCGATTTATTTCGCGCTGGTCTGGCAAATCAACAATCGAAAGACGGTAGTGGGAGCGGATCTCAGCGTTGAGCCCCGCAAGACATTCGGGTTACCGGAAGCATTTTTGGCCGCGGGCCTCGTCTTGTTTCTTTTGATGAATGTGACCGCTTCGATCGGGCGGTCGCCTGTTCAACTAACGAATCGCGATCTGATCGCGAATTTTCTTTTCACTTTGTTCATCGTCTTCTTTGTCGCCGCATTCTTGAAGCTTCGTGGAATCGACATCGATTCGTTAGGCGGCTTTTCGAAAACGAGTCTGAAGCGGGCGCTAAGCACCGGCGTTGTTCTATTACTCGCGGGCGCGCCGTTGATTCTTCTGGCGGAAGTGTTCACTCAAAATGCGTTCGGCAGCGGTTCGAGCAGACAGGAGATTGTCGATCTTTTCAACACCTCGCGCACCATCGAACAGCGGGTGATGATTATCGTTCTGGCGGTGGTCGTCGCGCCGATTTCCGAAGAGTTCATCTTTCGCTTTTTTATCTACGGTGTGGTGCGCCGGTATTTCGGCATCGCTGTCGGCCTGATCTTCAACGCATTACTCTTTGCCGCCGCACACACCCATTTGCCGTCGGCTGCGCCGCTCTTTGTCCTCGGAGGCTGCTTCACCCTTGCCTACGAATGGAGCGGGTCGATTCTGGTCTCCATGGCCATGCATTCTCTTTTCAATTCCGTTCAACTGAGCCTTCTCGCCTTTCCTGAACTGTTTCAGCAATGAAACGTCGCCGGTCCGCCACGGGACGGACTCGCCTGGGCGAGGTTGGCGAAAATGCACTAATCGCGACGTTGCTTGGCGCGTTGCCGACCTCGCGTGGAGTGATTTCTGGTGCGGGTGATGATTGCGCGGTCGTCGAATCTCCCGGAAAGAGAAATCTGCTCGTTCTCAAGACCGATTGCGTGGTCGAGAAAATTCATTTCACGCCAGCGACGGATCCAATTCTTGTCGGCTGGAAAGCGATGATGCGGCCGCTGAGCGATTTCGCTGCGATCTCCGCGGTTCCGCAATTCGTTCTCATCACTCTGATAGTCTCGGGCGTAAGGCCGACATCGTGGGTCAAAAAACTTTATCGCGGATTGAAGGGCGCAGCTTCGCGTTTCGATGTCAGCATTGTCGGCGGCGAAACCAGCGCGACGCCTGGGCCGGCCGTGATTTCGGTGAGCGTGTCCGGTTTCGTTGAAAAAGATCGATGGGTCTCGCGAGCTGGCGGAAAAAAAGGCGACGATCTTTTTGTGACAGGTCGGCTCGGTGGCTCGCTGGGCGGCAAACATCTGCGATTTATTCCGCGGATTCATGAATCGCGCTGGTTGACCAAAAATTTTCATGTCCGTGCCATGGTGGATTTGAGTGACGGTCTCGGCGCGGATCTTCCGCGATTGGCAAAAGCCAGCAAGCTCGGCTTCAAGATCGATAAGAAGAGTTTGCCGCTCGCGCCCGGCGCGAAGATCGACAATGCGATTTCCGACGGCGAAGATTACGAACTGCTTTTCGCAATCTCACCGCGCGAGCGCACGCGTCTCGAGCGTGCCTGGCGCAAAAAATTCCCGAAACTCCCGCTCACTCGCATCGGCTGCCTCACTCAACTCTCAAAAAAGGCCAGTCCGACTCGGACCAACTTTCAACTTCTGCCCGGTGGCTACGTTCATTTCCAATAGTCCGGACGAAACGGAAGCTTTCGGCCGTCGGTTCGCGGGGGAGACCAAAGGCGGCGACGTTATTGCGCTAACCGGCGGTCTCGGCGCCGGCAAGACGCAATTCGTCAAAGGCCTGGCTGCCGGTCTGGGCACCAGCACCCCCGCCACCAGCCCGACCTTTACCCTGATTCACGAATATTCGGGCGGGCGTTTACCGATTTATCATTTCGATTTTTTTCGCGTTGAAGATCAACAATCCGCCGAACGGCTAGGGTTCGACGATTATTTCTTTGGCGATGGTGTTTCAGTGATCGAATGGGCCGACCGCTTTCCGGATTTAATTCCAGAGAAGGCGCGCTGGATTTCTCTCGAAGCGAAATCTGAAACGCAGCGCGTGATTGCCTTTCAGTGGTAATAGCCCAGCGCTTCAGCGCTGGGATTGAATGTTTTAAATTAGAGCAAGTCCCGACAGGGACGGAAGAGACATATGCCCAATCGGAGCTTCTTGCGTCCCTGGCGGGACTAGCCCTGCTTTTTGTTTCTTATGCCAGCGTTAAAACGCTGGGCTATTATCGGTAACTGAGCCAATGCTCCTCATTAAAGATCAAGCCGGACCTGCATGAAAATTCTCGCGCTCGAACTGTCCAGCGCGCGCGGCAGCCTGGCGTTGTTCAACATTGGTAATGTTGATTTCTTTCGCGAATGGCAAAATGATCGAAAGAATTCCGGCCCGTTCTTCGAATACTTGGCTGAAGTGCAAAAAGAATTTGGAAAACCAGACACAATCATCGTCGGGGTCGGACCCGGTTCTTATGCCGGAACCCGGATCGCGATTTCCGCCGCAATTGGATTATCGATGACGGGAGGGACGGGCTCTGTCCCGTCCGACGAAAGGATTAAATTAGTGGGACGACATGGAGGTCGTCCCTCCATTCGGCTGATTGGTTTTCCATCGATCTGTGCGATTGACTGCGAAGCTCCGGAATATTGCGTGATCGGCGACGCGCGCCGTCAGACGTTTTTCTTTGCGCGGGTTCGCGACAATAACTTGATCGAAGGCCCGACGCTGATGAGTGAGGCTGAATTGCGCGAGGAATTGGATAAAGTCGACGACAAGATGTCCATCTTCGCCACGGAAAGACTTTCTCAATTCGAGCGGGCTGCGATCCGTTATCCGTCCGCGAAAGTTCTGGCTCGGCTGGCTCAGGATGCGAATCGCAATTTTGCGCAGCCGCCGCTCGAACCCATTTATTTGCGCGAACCGTATATCACTATTCCGAAAAAATGACGCAGATTTATCGTTGTTGGGCTGAGATCGATCGCAGTGCGTTGCGCCACAACGCGAAGGTCGTGCGCGAGCGGATTGGCTCGGCTGAGATGCTCGCGGTCGTGAAAGCGAACGCCTACGGCCACGGCATGCTGGGGGTCGCTGAAACGCTTGCCGACCACGCGCAACTATTCGGCGTTGCGAATTTGGAAGAAGCGCTCGCGCTGCGCGAATCACTCACTCATCCAATCATCATTCTCGGTCCCGCCATTCCCGATGAAAGATCGACAATCGCCGAGCGCGGTTTCATTCCGACCATCTCGACGCTTGAAGAGGCCGAAGAGTTTGGTCGGGTCGTAGCGCGCCACCCTCACCTCAATCCCCTCAGCGCTCCACCCAGTCGCGATCCCGGGGAGGAAGGCGCGTTAGCGCCAGGTGAGGGTCGACACACAACCGTGTTGATTAATTTCAAAGTCGACACGGGCAATGGGCGAATGGGTGTTGTGGAAAACGATGCGGTTGAGGTTTTCAAACGTGTAGCGGCGTTGCCGAAGATCGCCATTCACAGCATCTCGACGCACATGTCGGTTTCGAATGAGGACGCGGACTATACCCGCGATCAGCTGGTTCGATTCGGCAAAATCGTTGAGCAGCTGCGCGCCGCGGTTCCGGGCAATTACAAAGCGCATGTCCTCCAAAGCGCGGGTACGCTCGCTTTCAACAATCCGACATTCGAGATCGTGCGCGCCGGAATCATTCTCTACGGAATTTCGCCCCTCCCGGAGTTTCAGAAACTGCTCAAACCGGCGATGACCTGGAAGACGCGGATCGGACTCGTTCGCGACGTGCCGAAAGGGACCTCGATAAGTTATGGCCGCACATTCATTACACCGCGTCCGATGCGCGTGGCCACGCTGACATGCGGTTACGCCGACGGTTATCCGCGACATCTGTCGAATCGCGGCGCGGAAATGCTGGTCCGCGGAAAACGCTGTGCATTACTTGGGCGCGTGACCATGGATTTGATGGTGATCGATGTTTCGCACATCAAAGCTGTCGATGTTGGTGAGGAAGTGGTGCTGATGGGGCTCCAAGGCAGCGAAGATATTTGCTGCAACGAACTGGGCGAAAAGGCCGGCACGATCACCTGGGAAATTACGACCCGCATTGGCCAGCGTGTGAAGCGAGTCTTTGTTTGAAGCAACCTGCCGCTTCGCGACTTCCTCTTCCCGCCAGGGAGAGGATTGAGGTGAGGGTCGAGCGCGAAAATAACGACAGCTTGGACGCGGGCGCTGGTTGTTTTAGATTCGTCTGTCGATGTTTCAAATTATTTTTAACGAACTAAGCGCGGCCGAGATGTCGGCGCTTCCGAAGAAAATGCAGCTCAATTTGCTCGAGCAGTTTCAAATCTTGCCCGAAGATCTCGATCATCTCGACGCCAAGCATTTCGGCGTGATCGAGCGTGAAGGAAAAAAGTTATACCGTTACCGCGCCAAAGATTACCGGATTTATTTTGAACAAACCCCGGAGGGCGTCACCATTCATCGCGTCCTGAACAAGAACACGTTTCGCGATTTCCTTTTCCGGAGCAAACTGCCGGTGTCGGAAGATCAACAGCTCGGCAAAACGCGCGAGTTTTGGAAATTGATCGAGCAAGGTGAGAAGACGCGGAAGGCGTGATGGCAAAGTTGTCATTTACAAGAGCGGCGACATTTTTCGCAAGTGGGTACGCTGTTGCGGCCATAGTTGTGACCGTGATAGCACGGATTCAGGACGAGTCGTGGTTAAGCGGACCCGTAATGCTTGGATTCTCGGCAGCAACGTCGATAATTTACTTCCTAATTCTCTGGTCCCTTGGGAAATGGCGATTTCTTGCGCCTACTTGGGGAGGAATGGCCTTGGCAGGCTGTTTGTGCGCCTCTTACCCGACCGTTTGCGGCTACTTTCCAGTTTACTTCATGCGCTGGGAACTCGCGCTTCCCATCATTACTGCTCAATTATTGCTTCTCGTCGTAGTGACCGCGATCTCTGCGCGATTGCAAAAATCTAGAGTGTGAGAGGATCTCTCGACTTCGCCTGGGATGACGACGTGTAGCAACGGCACTGTGCGCCGTTTAGGACCGGCCACAGGCCGGTGGCTACATTATTTCATCAAGAAGACGGAGCGGGTGCGCTTGATTTCGCGGGTCATTCCCAGCGGAGCGGGGATCTCACAGTCGAAGGCTGGATCACACAAACTAATCGGCGTAATCAAAGAGATTGTCGGAGGTCCCTCACGTTCGTTCGGGATGACAGAAAATAAATGCGACGCTCATAGAGCGCGGCTTTACAGGACGAGATCCCTCGACTTCGCTCGGGATGATTTAATTCGCGAATGCGAATTAAATCACTTCATCAGCAGCACGGACCGGCTGCGCTTGATTTCGCGGGTGATTTTGCGGTGGAGATGCGCCGGCATGCCGGTGACGCGGCGGGGAAGAATCTTGCCGCTCTCGGTCACGAATTTTTTCAGGAGATCGGGGTTTTTGTAATCGATCGCTTCGATCGAGATGTCGATCCGGCGCCGGGGCATGGCGCGATTGGCGCGGCGAAATGCGGAACGGCGTTTGGCGGTCTTGGGTTGCATCGACAGTTATTTGGTTTCGCGATGAAGTGTGTGCTTGCGCAAAAACGGATTGTATTTCTTTTTCTCCAGGCGGTTTGGCGTGCGCGGACTTTTCTTGTTCCGAAAAGACATGTAACGCGAAACCGGCTTGCCGAGCGCTTTCGCTTCGGTGCATTCAAGAGTGATAATTTCCTGTGCCATCGACGCTATTCCTTGGATTCGGCCGCCGGCGCCGCTTCTTCTTCTTCTTCACCTTCGCCACCTTCGTCGTCAGTCAAACCGAAAAGTGAAGTGACCGATTGCCGGACGCGCGAAGCCTTGTTCTGTTTCTCGAGCTGCGATTGACATTCGACAGTGAATCGCGCGAACGGGATCGCTTCGAGGCGTGCATGCGGAATCGGTTTACCCGACATTTCGCAAATTCCGTAAGTACCGACTTCGATCCGTTTCAGCGCCTGATCGATCTCGTAAAGCGCGTCCTGTTCCTGTGAAAGCAGACTGAGCGCAAAATCGCGATCATAAGCGTCAGAACCGGCGTCGGCCTGATGCATTCCAAACGCGGAAGCTTCGCTGCCTTCGGCGCGGGAACGCAATGTGTCCTGCGCAACGCCGGCCATGGAATCGACCATGGCATCGCGCAGTTGCAGGAGTTTCTCCTTTTGCTTGCGAGTGAACGGACTCAACTTGCGTTCGCGATGATTGCGTCCGAGCAGCGTCTCGCGTGCGTTCGCGCTGGCGCGTGCTTTCTTCGCAGAAACCTTGCGAGCTGGCTTCGCTTTGCCCGCTTTCTTAGCTGAAGTTTTCTTCTTCTTTGGTGTGGCCATAATTCAAAAGGCGCCCCAGCAGTCGGGCGCCGGAAAAAACGGAGGCTTAATTAAGGACATTTCGTAACTGGCGCAAGGGGAGATTTGACGAATCTCTACCGCCTTTGATTCAACGATTTTTAATCGGCAGAACTGCCGACGGACTCTATTAACGCCTGGCTTTAGCGAGGTGTTCTGGAGTGGAGGCTATATCGAAACCGTTTAAGCGGTTTGAGGCCAAGGCCCATCGTGAAACGCACCGCGCTGAAGCGCGGTGTGAATAATGCAGCTACGAGCTGGCGCTGGAGTATCGCCGCAGCGCGAATCCCCAGAAGGCGCGGGAGAGGCAAAAGACGACGGTCGAAGCCACCACCAGCTGAAACATGAGCGGTCCGGGCTGGCCAAACGACTTGATCAAGAGCCGCGCCGGAATGTTCGCCACGATCACGACTGGGACAATCCACCCGAAAATAATTTTGAAGAGCCGCGGGAAAATTGCGTCGGGGTAGCGGGCGATGTTCAGGAAATTGAAGTAGCCGTAAACCAGTCCCTGCGCGCGCACGATCCAAAAACTGACCGCGGCCAGGCTGAGCATGATCGAATAATGGACCGCAATGCCGAAACCGATCGCGATGACGTAAAGCAAGATCGAGAACGGACTAGGGACGGTGCCGAGTTTCGACAACGCAACGCAAACAACCACACCGCCAACCACGGCGTTGACCACGCTGTCGAGCCCGAACTGTTTCGTGGAAACGGCGAATTGGCTGTCAACCGGCAGGACGAGAAGCGAGTCGAGCTTTCCGGTGCGGACCAGTTCAGGAATGGCGGCTACATTGACGAAAAAGAAGGCCTGGAAAAGTTGCGCGATCATTTGGTGAGTTCCGACGAGCAAAACGACTTCCCATTTTGTCCAATCACCGATGCGATCGACATTGCCGAAAATGATGGAGAAAAAAACGATCTGGCCGACGAACCAAAGCACTTCCACCAGCATCCAAAGCAGGAAGTTCGCTTTGAAACTCAGCTCGCGGATGAGCGAGTTCCGAAGCATGATGGAATAGATTTCGGTGTAACGCCGGAGCACGTTTGCCTTTCATTTTAATTGGAGCCCAAGTCAAATCTCACCTTCATGAAGCGCTTTCTCCCTCTTGGCGTCATCATCGTCGCCCTCCTCATTATTTTGTTCGTCGTTCGCCGATGCACGCAAAGTAGCGCCTCGGGTTATCTGACCGCGACCGTGACGCGAGGCCCGATCACGCAACTTGTCACCGCGACCGGCACGCTCAATCCGGTGGTGAATGTGCAAGTGGGCAGCCAGGTCTCGGGTAACATTCAAAAACTTTTCGCTGATTTTAATTCTCAGGTGAAATCCGGGCAGGTCGTCGCCCAAATCGATCCGGCCCTGTTTCAAGCAGCGGTCACGCAAGCCGAAGGCGATCTCGCCACGGCCCAAGCCGCACTTGAGCTTGCCAAAGTAAATGCCGCGCGAACGCAGGAACTTTTCACCAAGAAGAATTCGTCCCAGCAGGACCTCGATACGGCAAATGCGACCCTTCATCAGGCCGAGGGGAATGTGAAAATTAAACAGGGCGCGCTCGATAAAGCGAAAGCCGATCTCGACCATTGCACAATTACGTCGCCGATCGATGGCGTGGTCATATCGCGCAACGTCGATGTTGGTCAGACGGTCGCGGCCAGTTTGCAGGCGCCAGTGATTTTCGCGATCGCGAACGATCTTAGCAAAATGCAAATCGACTCGAACGTGGCCGAGGCCGATATCGGTGCAGTCAATGTCGATCAGGATGTCGATTTTACGGTCGACGCTTTTCCGACGCGCACCTTTCACGGCAAAGTTGTGCAAGTGCGCAATGCGCCGATCACCGTGCAGAACGTCGTGACTTACGACACCGTCATCGGCGTGAGCAATCCGGATTTGAAATTGAAACCGGGAATGACGGCCAACGTTTCAATCATTATCGAGCACAAAGACAACGTGCTTCAAATCAAGAACGCCGCCTTGCGCTATCGTCCACCGGACGCGGCGACAACCGAACAGCCGAAAACCTCCTCCGCGAAAGCTACGGCGCCCGGGTCGACATCGTCGCCCAGTGGTCAGCGTCCGACCGCGGCGCGCGAGCCCAAACCCGAGCGTACCGTTTACGTTTTGTCCTATGGCCGGCCAAAGGCGGTTCAAATCAAAACCGGAATCAGCGATGGGATTATGACTGAAGTGACCGATGGCCTGAAGGAAGGCGATCGCGTTGTTACGGCGGAACTTTCGTCGCCATCGGCGTCGAGCTCTCCGCCGGCGAATCCTTTCAGCGGCGCGCGCAGATTTCCGTAATCGATGAATACGAAACGGCGCAAGGTGGATCGAGCAGTAAACGCTGGTCCGGCTCGGACCTCGATGTTAAGTCACGCGGCGAAGCCGCAAATGTCTAGCATCGCGCGCGGAGTGGCCGATCCACCAACATCGACATGAAGAACGGCGAAGTCGTTAAACTGACCGATGTGCACAAAACCTACCGCACCGGCGATGTAGAGGTGCACGCGGTGCGCGGCGTCTCTCTCGAGATTCAAAGCGGCGAATTTGTGGCATTGATGGGTGCGAGCGGTTCCGGAAAATCGACGCTCATGAACATTCTTGGTTGTCTCGATCGGCCGACTTCAGGTCGCTACCTTTTGGACGACGCCGATGTTTCGGTGCTCGATCGCGATCAGCTGGCGGACATTCGGAACCACAAACTCGGTTTTGTCTTTCAAAGTTTTAATTTGCTCCCGCGTACGTCCGCGCGTGAGAACGTAGAGCTGCCGCTCCTTTACGGCGTTCATCGTTTGACCAAAGCGCAACTGCGCGAAAAGGCGGACTCGGTTCTGGCGTCGGTTGGATTGGCCGGACGCGAAGATCATCATCCGAGCCAACTTTCCGGTGGCCAACAACAGCGCGTCGCGATCGCGCGCGCGCTCGTGAACGATCCTGAAGTTGTGCTCGCCGATGAGCCGACCGGAAACCTGGACAGCCGGACCAGCGTCGAGATCATGGGAATTTTTCAACAGCTCAACCAGCGCGGCATCACCATCATCATGGTCACGCACGAGCAGGACATCGCCGCTTACGCGCGTCGCAATGTGGTGATGCGTGACGGACTGATCCTGAAAGATTTCGATGTGACAAAGCGGCTGGATGCCGCGACCGAGCTCGAGAAAGTCGCGCCGATCGATTCGCAAATTCAATCATGAAGGTTGGATCGACATTAAACATCGCGTTGCGCGCTCTGCGCCGGAACAAGATGCGTTCGGTGTTGACCGCGCTCGGCATCATCATCGGCGTCGCGGCTGTGATTGCGATGGTCGGAATTGGCAACGGGGCGAAGGCGCAAGTCGAAGCGCAGATCGCGAGCCTCGGGCAAAATGTGATTCTGATTTTTTCCGGCAGCACAACTTCGAGCGGCATTCGCACCGGCTGGGGCGGCGCCGGCACGTTGAAAATTGAAGACGCAGAGGCGATTCGACGCGAAGTGTCCGGTGTCGCGGCCGTAAGCGAGGAAGTTGTTTCGACCACGCAGGTCGCGGCCGGAAATCAAAATTGGTTCACGCGAATTTATGGCGAGTCGGCCGATTATCTCGACATTCGGCAATGGGCGCTGACCGACGGCGCCCCGTTCACCGCCCAGGACGTCCGCAGCGCTAACAAGGTTTGCATCATCGGCCGAACCACCGCGTCAGAGATTTACGGTAACGACGACCCAGTCGGACAAATTTTGCGGATCAAGAACGTTCCATTCACCGTCACCGGAGTTTTGACTCCGAAAGGTTTGAGCACGCAGGGCGTCGATCAGGATGACGTCGTGATCATGCCTTTCACGAGCGCGATGAAGCGGGTCGTCGGTGGAACTACTTTGCGTAACATCAATGTCCAAATCAGCGACGGCCGGCAGATCGCGGCCGCGCAACAGCAAATCATCTCGCTTCTGCGACAGCGGCATAATATTCGCCCCGGCCGCGATGATGATTTCACGGTGCGCAATCAACAGGAGATCGCTGATGCCGCGACCGCGACGACGGCAGTAATGACCGTCTTGCTCGGTTCGATTGCCGGCGTATCGCTCGTTGTCGGCGGAATCGGAATCATGAATATCATGCTCGTAAGCGTGACTGAGCGGACGCGCGAGATCGGGACGCGCATGGCCGTGGGCGCGCACGGGAGCGACATTCTGATGCAATTCCTGATTGAAGCGGTCACGCTCAGTTCAGTCGGCGGCGTGATTGGAATTATTTTTGGAATCGGCGCATCACAGATTTTGTCGAGCTACGCACACTGGCCGACACTTATTTCACTCAGCTCGATCATCGTGGCGTTTATGTTCAGTGCCGCTGTGGGAATTTTCTTTGGATTTTATCCGGCGCGGAAAGCGGCCGCGCTCGATCCGATCGAAGCGTTGCGCTACGAATAGAGACCGCCAAAAACGCTAAAAAGCGCGAAAGGTTGCGTTTTGAAGGCCCGCGGGTCTCGGTCCTGCCCCCAGTGATTTTCAAATCACTTTTCTTTTCTTTGGCGTCATTTTGCGTATTTGGCGGAGGATTTGACGTTTTACCTGCGTGATCGACGCTGAAATATGGCAACAGGGTTCGAAAAGTTGGTCGCGGACGCGAAAAAGAAGATCACTGAGATTTCTCCCACCGACGCAGCCGCTAAATCGAAAAGTGGTGCGGTGATTGTCGATGTTCGGGAGAAAGACGAATGGGACGAAGAACACATTCCCAACGCAGTGCACATGAGCCGGGGAATGCTTGAGCTCGAAGTCGAAGATAAATTTCCAGATCGCAACATGACGATCATTTGTCATTGTGGCGGCGGCGGTCGTTCCGCGCTCGCGGCCGAAAGTTTGCAAAAGATGGGCTACAAAAACGTCCGCTCCATGGCCGGCGGCTTCAAAGCCTGGAAAGCGTCCGGTTTGCCCACAACAAAAGAGTGATGCAGCGTCGGCGTATAATTGTGTCGTTGGTTGCAGCCGTCGCGGCAGCACAGTTCTCGCATGGCTCTTCTCACGACGTGCAAGCTGAAATCTTCGGCGGTCAGCCGAACTTTGATGCCTTCATGTCAACGCGTTTTTTCACAATGGAACGCTTGCACGCTGTTCCTACTGATTCGGAAAATCCTTACCCACGCGAGCCGGACAATCTCTCAAGCTATCGGCGACAAAATCCCGTACGTTTGTCTTCCGAACAAATAAAGGAACTGAAGAATCTGCTTACTCGGCCTTCTTCCTACGAATCGGACTCCACGAAAGCGTGTCTTCCAAATTACGGAGTGTTGCTCACCGTTCATTCCAATCCTGAAATCAGGATTGCGCTGTGCTTCGAGTGCGACATGCTCGCCGTTTACGTGGGTCATAACACAGCAAAGCAAGTAAATGCCGAAGACGATTTTGATTCGATCAGCCAGCGTCTGCTGGCAATTGCTCAAGTCGTTTATCCGAAGGACTCGGAACTCGCGAAGGCACACGAACCGAGCCGGTAGAAGTTGTAGAGGCGCTTTGTGCCAAGCGCCTGTTTTGTCATTCCGACCGAAGTTGAGGAAGCTCTTACTATTTCTGTCGTGGTGAGCTTATTCAGCACGGAAATATCTAGAGATGTCTCGACTCCGCTCGACATGACACAAAAGTAGAACGCCGCTACAAACGCGCGATTGTTTGTTCATCCGCCGACGGCTTGGTAATGGCGGAGGCCTCGGTGCCACATCGCGCGCGCGACGAACCACGTCAGAAAGAGCCAGCCGGTTTGGATGGCGAGCGCCTGCCAAAGCTCCCCGCCTTTCAAGCGCTCGAGAAAAATCGCGACCGGGCAAAATAGTTCGTAATAAAACGGCATCCATTTCAGCACCGCCTGAATTCCCGCGGGCATGATGTCGATCGGAAACATTTGGCCGCCGAGGAAATATTCGAACGAGTAAACGATGAACACGATGGTGGTGATTTCCAAAATCCAGAACGCCATCATCGCGAGCGAGTAAGTGATGAAGAATTGGATGAAAGCCGCCATCAACATCGACAATGTCGCGAGCACGTAAGTCAGCGGGTCATGCGGGAACGCGACATAACTGTAGAAATAGAGAAAGATCAGCGCGATCGGCGGCAGGGTGACGAACGTGTAAACGAGTCGGCCGCTGCAAAAAATGCTGAACCGATACGCGAGATAACTCATCGGCTTGGTCAGGAGCGCGTTGATCTGGCCTTCGCGAATGTCGGCCGCGATTTCCCATTCGTCTTCGGTCGGCGTGACCAGATTGCTGACCAGGAGCGTGAGCAAATAATAATAGATCATCGAGCCGTAGTTGTAGCCGTGCAGACTGCCGCCGCGCTCTTTGAAAACGGCGTTCCAGAGAAACACGGTGCCGGCGAGCGGGATCAGACCGAACGCCGAGCGCAGGAAATAGTTCCAGCGATAAACGAACGTGTTCTGCAACCCGATGTTAAAGACCGAAACGTACTTGTCGATCCTGCTCGCGCTCCCGCCCATGCTCGTAATCTTAATCGAGAAGAGGTCCGCTAAAAACGCGAAATGACGCTAAAGTTGCAAACATCAATCGCAGATTTTTTAGCGTTCTTTCGCGTATTTAGCGGTTAATATTCGGCTTGTCCGCGAGCTCAACTGCGAGATTGATCGCGGCGATCATGCTGTCGGCGCGCGCGATTCCTTTGCCGGCGATCTCGAACGCGGTGCCGTGATCGGGACTGGTGCGTGGGAAGGGCAAACCGAGCGTCACGTTCACGCCGTTATGAAACGCGTGCAGCTTCAATGGGATCAATCCCTGGTCGTGATACATGCAGAGAACGGCATCGAATTCGCCTTCAGTCGCGCGATGAAAAACCGTGTCGGGTGAAACCGGACCAACGATTCTCGATTCTCGATTCTCGATTCTCGATTGCAGCTCCGCAATAGCCGGAGTGATGATTTCGATTTCTTCGCGGCCGATCTTTCCAGATTCACCGGCATGCGGATTTAAACCGGCGACCGCAATGCGCGCCCCTGCACGTTTCACCTCAGAAACTTGACCGCTTAAAGCGGTTTTCTCGTTCTCATGTGAGGTCAAAACTTGACTGCTTAAAGCAGTCAAGTTTGTGCGGTCACGCGAGTGCAAGAAATCAGCGAGCAGCAAGCCGACGCGGACAATTTCCGATTGTTTCAATGCGCGCGGAACTTCGCTGAGCGGAATGTGCGTCGTCACGAGCGCGACCGTGATTTTCCCGCCGGTCAAACACATCGCGAAGTTTTTTACACCGCAGCGCTCGGCGAAGAATTCTGTCTGGCCGGGAAACTTGAATCCGGCTTCGTACATGCGCGCTTTATGAACCGGCCCGGTCACGATCGCGTGGAACTCGCCGCGGCGGGCGCGCGTGACTGTTTCCTCCAACGCGGCCGCGGCCGCGCGCGCAGTTTCGATCGTCGGCGCGCCCGGTTTGCAACCCGGCTCTCTTCCGATGACGACGTATTCCGCCGACTCTGGGACGCGACCCGATTTCAACGCAAGATCGACAATCTCCGGTCCGATGCCGGCGCAATCACCCAGCGTGATGCCAATGCGCTGTCGCATGGAGCATTGTCATCAACGCTGAATCATGTAGCAAGCGGCAGCTGGGCAGGGGCGGTTCACCGAACCGCCCGCGGGCGATTGAGGTCAATCGCCCCTACCTAAGATTGTTGATCATGCTTCACAAAAACCGACGACGCAGTGATTCGAGGCCGATGCTTAGCGCTCCAAAGAGAGCGATCATGACCACCATACCAATCATCCCGGAAACGTTCTCACCGGGTGTTCCGACGAGAAGCCAGCTTCCCGGCACCGCGAGAACCGCCGCAATAAGGTAGATGTATCCTGGGGGCGCTGAACAGATTTGAGCGCCATCTAACAAGCGAACGAGAGCGACAAGATTAAGACTAAGCGGAAGAGTGGTTGTCGATCTTTCGATCGATCCAACTTAGAACGTTTTGATGTAAGCTTTCGAACGCAGACTGGTGAGCCACTTTTCCTGCAGGTTTTGCGCTTCCTGCTGGATCAGTTTCTTTTCGATGTCGGGGCGCGCATCGGCAAGCGATTTGGTGTCGCCGCCGTGTTTATCTTCGACTTTGAGAATGTAATAGTTGCCACCGAACTCGATGACGTTGCTGAATTTGCCTGGTCCGAGATTGAACGCGACTTTCTCGAGCGGCACGGCCAACGTCTTGCGTTCGACCCACCCCCAATCGCCGCCTTTCTCGCGCGTGCTGTCCTCGGAATAAAGCTGCGCCATTCGTTCGAACTCGGCGCCGTTGACGAGTTTGCCGAAAATCTCATCCGCCATCGCTTTCTGCGCAGGTGCGTTTCCATCACTGGCATGGCTCGGGATCATGATCAGCCGCAATTTGACTTGCGCTTTGCTGGTGAACTCATCCCGGTGCGCCTTGTAATATTCTTCCACTTTTGCGGGCGAAGCGATGACGTTGAGTTTGACGTTCTTGCTTCGCATTGCCTGGACGATCATTTTTTCCGTCTCCATCTTTTTGAATTCGCCCATGGTGAAATTCTGCGCCTCGAGCGTCTTGATGAAGGTGTTGCGGTCGCCGCCAAAATCTGTCTGGACAATGTCGTGCATCCTCTCTTCGACGAAATGATCGGGAATTTGGAAGTTCTCTTTCTTAAACGCCTGAATAATAAGCTGGCGATCGATCAAATCCTGAAGAGCCGCCGAGCGGGCTTCCTTGATTTTGTTGATCAGCTCTTCGCCGCTGAACTGAGCGCGCAACAATTTCTCTCGCGGGGCGACTACTCCGCGCACCTGTGAGTAGGTGATGACTTCACCGTTGACGACCGCCGCGACGCCATCGACGACTTCCGGGTCCCCAGCGGCATAAGCGGCGCGGCAAATGGGCGAAAAATTCAGCAGCGAAGCTGCAGTCAGCGCGATGAGAATTTGCCGCATCATGTAAATTTCTTCGTTAACTCAAAAACTTCCCCGAGATGCGTTGGTTTCGCAACTAAACGGGGGAATTTGCCGTCGACAAGTATAAATTCGCCCTGCCGGGTCAGCATCAACTTTCGCTCCCGCACTTCCACGCGACTGATGCCGGCTTTGGCAGCGGCGAGCTTGATTTCGGCGAGAAGAAAGAGGTTGTCAACCGCTTCCGGAAACTTCCCGAACCGGTCGCGCCATTCGCGCTGGACGCGGTCGAACTGCTCGCGGGTGCTGATCTCGGCGGTTCCGCGGTAAGCTTTGATTCGCAAGCCGGTGTCGCTGACATAATTGGCGGGAACGAACGCCGGAATGCGCTGCTCGGGACCGAGCTGGGCGAACTCGGCCTCGTTGGTGGCCACAAAGTCAATTCGAAGATCGATTTCAAGCCGCGGCTGAAATTTTCGCCCCTTTAATTGTGCGACGGCTTGTTTCAGAAGCTGGCAATACAAATCGAAACCGATCGCCATGATGTGGCCGCTTTGGGCGGTACCGAGAATGCTTCCGGCCCCGCGAATTTCGAGATCGCGCATGGCGATGCGAAAGCCGGCGCCGAGCGAACTGTATTGTTTGATCGCGTTAATCCGCTTGCGGGCGGCGCCGATCGTCATCATTTCGCGCGGGAGGAGCAAATAGGCGTAAGCCTTGTGTTCGGCGCGACCGACGCGCCCGCGCAGTTGATAAAGATCCGCCAGGCCAAAACGATCGGCGCGGTCGATGATGATGGTGTTCGCGTTGGGAATGTCGAGGCCGCTCTCAATGATGGTCGTGCAAACAAGCACGTCGATTTTTCCGGCCACGAAACGCGCCATCACTTCCTCAAGATCGTCCGCATCCATTTGACCGTGGCCGATCTCAACCCGCGCTTGCGGGACAAGATCGATAATCTTCTCGCGCACGCGCTCGATTGTTTGAACGCGGTTGTGCAAAAAATAAATCTGCCCCTGACGTTCAAGCTCGCGATTGATCGCGTCCCGGATAATGCGCTCGTCGTAACCGGAGACGATTGTTTCCACCGGCAAACGGTTGAGCGGCGGCGTCTCGATCGTAGACATGTCTTTGACGCCGACGAGCGAGAGATAAAGCGTGCGCGGAATCGGCGTGGCCGAAAGCGTGAGCACGTCGACGAGTTTGAAAAGCTCTTTGAATTTTTCTTTGTGCAAAACGCCAAAGCGCTGTTCTTCGTCGATCACGACCAGGCCGAGATCTTTGAAAATCACGTCGCCGGAAATGAGGCGATGCGTGCCGATGACGATGTCGACGCCTCCCTGGCGGAGCAGTTCGAGAATCTTGCGCTGCTCACTTTGCGATCGAAATCGGCTCAGCATTTCGATCCGCACCGGGTAATCGAGCATGCGCTGCCGAAAAACTTCGAAGTGTTGTTGCGCGAGCACGGTCGTGGGCGCGAGGACGGCAACTTGTCTGCCGTCCATGACGGCTTTGAACGCGGCGCGGATTGCCACCTCAGTTTTGCCGAAGCCGACGTCGCCGCAGATCAAGCGGTCCATCGGCCGCGGCTGCTCCATGTCGATCTTAGCGTCGATGATCGCCTTCATCTGGTCCGGCGTTTCGCGGAACGGAAAGGAATGTTCGAATTCGCGTTGCCACTTTGTGTCGGGACCGAAGGCGTGGCCGGGAACCGTTTCACGTTCGGCCTGGACCGCTAGCATTTTTCCGGCGTAATCGAAAATGGATGAGGCGGCGTTCTTTTTCGCGCGTGCCCATTTTGCATCGGCCAGCGAACTAAGCTGCGGCGATCGTTTTCCGACACCGACGTAGCGCGAGACGAGGTACGCCTGCTCAAGAGGCACGTAGAGCTTTGCTTCCTCGGCGAATTCGAGCGCGAGAACCTCCTGCTCGCCATTGGTGGATGTTGGAATGCGGGTCAGGCCCGCGAACCGTGCCACGCCGTGTTCGAGATGAACGACGAGATCGTCCTCGTTCAGTTCGCTGAAATCGATTTGGGCGCGGTGACGCTCGGCATGATACAAACGCCGTCGCGCGTGCGGAGCGAAACGGCCGAACAATTCGGCGGCCGACAAAACGACGAGATCCGCTGATGGAAAACAAAAACCGCGCGCGAGCGTGCCGAGGACAAGATCGACATCTTGCAATGCGTCGGCGCTGATCAATTCGCGGAAACGCTCGATCTCGCCCTCGGTTTGAAAATAAACAATGACGCGTGCTTTATTCTTTCGCCAGTCGCTCAATCGCTGGACGAATTGGTCGCGTTTCGCTTCCGCGAGCAGAAAATCGCCGACTGCGAACTCACCAATGTCGCAATCCGGAAATGCGCCCCTGAAATCCTCCGGGCCCTCTTCCATCCAGCCCTCGCTGATTTGAACAGCTTGACCGCTTAAAGCGGTCAAGTGTTGCGCGGCTTCGTCCGGCTCGATCTCGATGGTTAGATCTTCCCGGCCGATGTAATCGCGAACGAAGCCGCCCTGGTCTTCTGCAGCGCCGAGCAAGATATCGACCTTACGCAGATCGCGCACCGACGTTTGGGTGTCGATGTCGAACTCGCGGAGCGATTCGATGTTGTCGCCGAAAAACTCGATTCGGGTGGGGAGCGGCGCTTGCCACGAGTAAAGGTCGACAATGCCGCCACGAACGGCGACTTGTCCGCGAGTCGTGACCTGTGCGATGCGCTCGTAACCCGCGTTAGTTAACCTTTCAAGCAATTGCTCCATCGTTAACGCCGTGCCGCGCTTGATTTTCAAAGTCGCCGCAGACACGGCGCCGCGTCTCGGCGCGGGTTGATCGAGACTTGCCCGCGTTGTGACGATCACGTGCGGCCCGTCTTCGCTATCGATCTTCGCGAGAAGAGCGAGACGTTCGGCCGCGATTTCAGGATCGGGCAAAACGTTTTCAACGGCGGCAAATTCGGCTTCGGGCAAAAATTGCGCGCTCGGAAGCCAGTTCAAGATTGTTTCGTAGAGCGAATCCTGCGCGCGTACGCTCGGGCAAAGGATCCACACCGTTTTTTGCACGCGTTGCGCGACAACGGCGCTGAGAAACGCCTGGGCCGGCGCGATGACATGCGAAAATTCTACCGGCGCGCGCGTCCTCTCGATTTGTTCAAGTTTGCGCGCGATCGGTTGAGATTGCGCGACGCGCTCGAGCAATTCGCCGGAGGTCGATCTTTCCACGGCGAACCTTCGCCGAAAGTGGCGAAGCTTCAAAAGGTGGATCGGCCGCTCCGCGGGCGATGGTAATCAACGCGGCTTCGCCGCCATTCTTAACATCGAGCAAGGGACTGCTCGATCCACCTCGCGTGCGAAATTAATTGGTAATCGTGACCGGAGTGCCGGTGGAAAGCGACTTAAAGAAATTTTCGGCCATGAACTGCGGCATCCGGATGCAACCGTGCGAAGCGGGATAGCCCGGCAGATACCCAGCGTGCATGCCGACACCATCGACGATGCGCATGAAGTAAGGCATAGGCGCGCCTTTGAAATGGGTGCCGGGCGGTTTCTTGTCGTCAACAGAGACGTTTGGCATCACGACGTTACCGGCGTCGTCAACGAAGTCGCCGTACTTGGTTGAGACATGGTTAATGTCCTTTTGGATGATCGAGAAATGACCGGCCGGAGTAATCAAGCCCTCGCGTCCGGTGGAGAGTTGTGAGATTCCGACCAGCATTCCGCTTTTATAAAAGTAGGCGCGCTGTTCTTTCAGGCTGATTTTTACCGAGGGCTTGCCGCCGATGTGGTCGCCATCCCAGTAAGAGACGGTGTCAGTTGGCGCGCCGGTGCTTGGAGCACCACCATGAACGCCGCCGAGATATTGAGTTTGGCCTGAATAGCGAACGTCTTCCTCGCAGCTCGTGAGGATCAAACCCAACGTTGCGAAAAATGATAAAAGGAACAGTCGATAAAATGAGGAAAGCATAAAAACTTTTCGGTCGAACCTTTACCGGCAGCCTGTCCAAAGTCAAGAGGCGCAGCGCTGGCAGGTCGGCGAATTTCGGCCCTTTCCGCGGCTTGAATTGTGCTTTCTTCGAGGCAGCGTTTCCGGCATGCCGACTTACGAGTATCACTGCCAGAAGTGCGACCAGAATTTCGAGATGTTTCAATCAATGCGCGACCAACCGGTTCGGGAATGTCCCAAGGATCTTTGTCTGCTCCCGAAATGGGGCCACGGCAAAGTGAAACGCCTCCTTGGCACCGGCGCGGGCATCATTTTCAAAGGGTCCGGTTTTTACAGCACTGATTATCGGAGCAAGGCCTACCAGGAAGCGGCGAAGAAAGAAGCGCCGGCTGCCGGAGGCGAAAAATCCTCCACCGCTAAAGAATCGAAAACACTCCCGCCAGAAACATCGACATCAGTCCCACAGACTAAACCGAAAAAAGAATCGGCTGCATGACGACGACAACAACAATGACAAAATTAGTTTGCGCGGAGTGCCGGCACGAAAACGAGGCCGAGCGGATTTACTGCCACAACTGTGGCGAGCGCCTGGAGCGTTCTGGCGCGGCCGCGCAGAAAAAAGCGCAGGACCCTCAGGAAGCGCATCGACGTTTACAGAAAATGTTGGGACCGCCGAACATGGCGAGGCGTAATTTCTTCGCCGTCAGCAAATTGGCTTTGGCTGCGGCAGTCGTGGCCGCGCTGGTGGAAATCGCGCTGCCGCCGGAACTTCCGTCACCGTCCAAGACTTTTCCGTCACAAATAGATCTCGATTTGGAAAATGCGGCTTCGAATCAAAAGACTGGTCCACTGGAATATTCGCAAGACCAGATCAACGCTTATCTGGCCTATCGATTAACCGGAAAGAAGACGGCGCTGAACAAACCGCTGCTGACGTTCGTGCGCGCGACAGCTTCTTTCCGAGAGGGCGCCTGCACTGTGGCTATGGAACGCTCGCTCTTTGGCTATTCAATTTTCAGCCGCACTTCCTATCGCGTTGAGGTGGGTGCGGGAAAAATTTCGGCCACAAATAATGGCGGTTGGATCGGCCGGCTTCCGATTCATCCCGCGATCATGCAATTCGGCGATATCATTTTTGCCGATTTATGGTCCGCACTCGAGCGCGAACGCAAATTAATCGGGAAGATGGGAGCGATCAGCTTTCACGACGGTGGCGTTACGATAACGGCGCGGACGCGGTAAAAAGGAAGTGGCCGGGAGTCCGCCATCGGACTCGCCGGCCAACCAACCAACCAATCAATCTGTTTTAGTTTTTGCTAGTAACGGAGACCCATGTTTCGCACGAGCGGTCCATTGATCACTCCGTCGACGCGCAAACCGTGATCGCGCTCATAGGCGCGAATCGCGAAACGCGTTCCCGAGCCCATGATTCCATCAATGGGACCGCGATAGTAACCGGCTCGAGCCAGTCGTGACTGGACTTGGATCACGATTGATCCGTTCCCATAGGTGCTGTAACCGGGCTGACCATAGTAGTAGCCGTAAGTGTACGGGTAGGAGCCGTAGTAATCGTAGGGATAGTAACCGTACGAGTAATACGGGTAGCCGTAGCCGTACGAATAATACGGGTAGCCATAGCCGAAACCGTAGGAGCGGTACGGATAGCTATATCCGAATCCACTGCCGCTGACGTAAGTCGTGCTTCGGTTACGAACGGTTCCAGTCCGAACCGCTGTAGTTCCGCTGGTTGCTATTTGCCGACTTCTAACTGTGCGAACTGCGCTCGTACTTCCGCCGGTTGTCATTGTCGTAGTCGCGGTCGGCTTTGTCGCTCTCACTTTTGTTTTCGAGCGGGTTTGGTCGTTCCCGTGGGCCGCCACTGCCAGCGACCCCATCAACATAGCCCCTGTGACCACGCTTAGTAGTATGCGTTTTGTGTTCATAAGCCTGTTTTGGTTCTAAAAATTAGACGTAAGAAGCGCCCCAGAGTTTCACCTTTTTTGCAGAAAAATTAGCGATGGTGCTCGCCAATGCGCGCGGGGCGCAACTATTCTGTCGCCAACTGTTTGTGATGTGAAATCTGACCGCATCCTCATCGTGGCGCTTGCTCTGTGGTCGATCATTGCGCTCGATTCGCGCGCAATGACAGCGATCGAGCGCAGTGTAAGTCCCTCCGGACAATTTATCATTTACGGTGGCGATGCGGCCTGGCGCGGCGCCATCTCTGCATTGGCGGAGCGGACCAAAGTCAATCTCCTCGCCATTTTGCAGCAACGCGATCAATGGACAACCGCCGCGGTTATTAATTTGCAACCGCGCGCGGCGAATCTGCCGGAAATTCCAACTGCGGCGGTGCGGTTTGGCCAAACCGGTTCCGGATTGAAACTGCAACTCGATTTAGCTATTTCAAACGAGACGAACTCGGCGGCGATTGAAGGCGAACTTTTGCGCGTGATCCTTCTCGAAATGATTTATCGTAGTCAAACCGCAATTCCTTCAGGCGAGGCATATGTGGAGGCGCCAGAGTGGCTCATCGAAGGTTTGCTCGCGTTAACGCCGAACCGCGATCGCGCTTCTCAGGTCGGCGCACTGGCCGTGTCGGAGCGCGTTATAACGCTCGATGAATTTCTGCGCGAGCGTCCCGAATTACTCGATTCGGTCGGGCGATCGGTTTACCGCGCCTATTCTTTCGCGCTCGTTCAGTTGCTCGTCGAAAGCGCGGATGGCCCCGCGCGGCTTCGGCGTTACATCGACAATCTCGCATTCGCTTCAAATGACCCGCTGGCAGATTTGGAGAGGGAATTTCCGCAACTTGCTGGAAACGATGAGAAAATTTGGAAATCGAAGATTGCGAGCATGAAAAGTTCAGGGCGCCCTGAGCTTCTGACTTTTTCGCAGACAGACGAAAAGCTCGATCAGCTATTGCAGACAAGATTTTCGTCAGCCGATGGACACGATAAATCTTTGTCGCTCGAGGAGCTTTGCCAAAAAAAGCCGACTCCGATCCAGCGAGCGGGGCTCCAAAAATTCACTCCGGAGTTGATGCTGCTCGCTGCCCACGCCAACCCGATCCTCCGGTCGATCATTCAGGATTATCAGCAGCTTGTCGCGCAACTCGCTCTCGGAAAAAATCACGCAGTCGCGACACGGCTGACCGAATTGAAAACTTTGCGCGCAAAACTATCTATGCGGATGAGTGAGATCGACGATTACCTGAATTGGTTCGAGGCGACGCAATTGAAAACACCGAGCGGAGCGTTCGCCGATTATCTCAAAGCGACAGGCGATGGGCGGAATCGGCCGTCGCGTAGACACGACCCGCTCTCGGTTTACCTCGACGCGCTTGAAGAACAATTCTAATTGCCAATGCACGAATCATTACCGAACACCATCGATTACATTGAGATGCCATCGCGCGATCTCGCGAAGACGAAGAAGTTCTTCTCCTTGGTTTTCGGTTGGTCGTTTGTCGATTACGGACCGGACTACGCCTCGTTTGATGACGGCCGAATGGCTGGCGGTTTTTTCGCTTCAGAAAAAACTGCCGACGTGGACGCGGGTGCGGCGCTCGTCGTCTTCTATCACGGCGAACTTGAAAAGATGAAAACGAATGTTGTCAATCTTGGCGGCGAAATCAGCCGCGACATTTTCGAATTTCCCGGTGGCCGTCGTTTCCATTTTCGTGAACCGGCTGGTGGCGAGTTTGCCATTTGGTCGGACAAATAGACATCGTCGATCTCGGAAAATGTCGATGTCGCGCGACAGTTGCTCATTCTGGGGTTACTGATTATCATTGTCGGCGCGTTTTAAACGCGCATTTCATTTCTATTGATGCAGAAAATTGGATTTGCCGAAGCCCTCGATTCAATCGTGGCGAGCGACCCGCGTTATCAGCGCGAGGCCTACGTTTTTTTGCGGGACTCGCTTGATTTCACGACCAAGCAGCAGAAAAAGACAAAGGGAACAACTGTGCGGCACGTCTCGGGACCGGAGCTGCTTGAAGGGGTCCGGCAATATGCGCTCAAGGAATTTGGACCGCTGGTGGTGACGGTCTTCGACAACTGGGGGATTCGTTCCTGCGAAGACATTGGTCACATGGTTTTCAACCTCATCGGCGCCGGAATTTTTGGGAAGACCGACGAGGATTCGATCGAGGATTTCAAATCTGTTTACAATTTTAACGAAGCCTTCGTGAAGCCATTTGCACCGGAGAAAAAAACCGAAGTCCCCAAGAGTTTACCAGCGCCCAAAATTGTATGATGGGCGCGGCGTCGCGGGTGGCGCTAGTTTCTGTAATCGTATTTAGCATGGTGAACTTGAAAGCCGCTTCTGTTGATCGCCCTTCCCCGGGGAAACCTCAATCGGAGTCCGAAAAGAAACAGGACGATTCGAGTGTGATCACTTTTCCCCCCAACTCGGCGCAAAAATGGGTCTTGCCCGACGGCTTGACGCTGATCGTCCAAGAAGACCGAAGCGCGCCGGTGGCAAGTGTGCAGGCCTTGTGCAGCACCGGCAGCATTTACGAGGACGAGAAATTGGGCGCGGGCCTCTCGCATATCCTCGAGCACATGCTTTTCAAAGGGACCAAGACGCAATCGAGTAACGCGATCGCGCAAAAAATCCAGGACGTGGGCGGTTACATCAACGCTTATACTTCGTTCGATCGGACCGTCTTTTGGATCGACGTGCCGAAAGATGGAGTCTCGACCGCGCTCGGGATTTTGTCCGACGCGATGATGAACTCCACTCTGCCGCCGGAGGAATACGCGAAAGAACAAGAAGTTATTCGTCGCGAGTTCGCGATGGGCCTTGACGATCCCGATCGTCAGGCGGGTCTGTTGTTGTTTGCGACCGCGTACCAGCGCCATCCCTATCGGCTGCCAGTGATCGGCGAGATGGAAATTTACAACCAGCTCACGCAAGAGCAGGTGATGCAGTATTACAAATCGCGTTACGTGCCAAACAATCTCACCTTCATCGTGGTGGGAGATGTCGATGCAGAGAAAATTCGCCAGCAATTGGCCGATTTTTTTAAAAGTTATCCGGAGAAATCGCTCAAGCCGATTTTTGTTCCGGAAGAACCGCCGCAGCTTGGCCGGCGCGAGGTGCACAACGAGTTCGCGACCGAGCTGACACGGCTTTCATTGGCCTGGCACATTCCCGAGATTACGCATCCGGATGTTCCGGCGCTCGATTTGCTTTCGACGATTTTAGGTGAAGGACGCAGCTCGCGCTTATATCGACGGGTCCGTGAAGAATCCGGCCTTGCCTTCGGCGTCTCGGCATTTTCTTACACGCCCGGCGATCCGGGATTGCTCGGGGTGGATGCGACTGTCGATCCAAAGAACCGAGACGCAACCGAGCAGTTGACCTTGCAGATCATCGCCGAAGTGAAACAAGCCGGCGTGACCGCAGATGAATTGATGAAAGCGAAAAAAATGTCGCTCAGCCATCATCTCGACGCGCTCACCACCATGCGCGGGCAAGCCTCCGATCTCGGATCGAACTGGCTGCTCACCCGAAACCTGAATTTCAGCCGTGATTATCTGACCGCCGTCCAAAAAGTCACGCTGGAGGATATTCGCCGCGTCGCAGCGAAATACCTGGTCGATCAAAATCTGACCGTTGCGTCGCTGAATCCGAAAGGTTCGCTTGGCGCGAAGCAGGAAGTCTCGAAGCCGCCCGCGGTCGCTGAAATTCAGAAATTCGAGCTTTCCAACGGTCTGCGTTTGCTCGTGCGCGAAGATCCCCGCTTGCCGCTGGTTTCGATGAGTGCCGCTTTTCGCGGCGGCTTGCTCGCGGAAACTCCGGAAAAAAATGGAATCACGCGCCTGACCGCCCGCGTGTTGCTCAAAGGCACCAAGACGCGCACCGCGGAGCAAATCGCGAATCAGATCGAAGCGATTGGCGGATCGATCTCGAGCGACGCCGGCAACAACAGCATGAGTGTCGGCGTCCACGTGATGAAGCCGGACCTGAAGACTGGGGCCGATTTGTTAGCCGACGTTTTGCTCAACGCGAACTTTCCGGAGAAAGCGGTCGCGCGCGAAAAAGAAGTTCAGATTGCCGGGATCAAACAGGAAGAGGAACAATTGACGGCAGTCGCGCGCAACATTTTGCGCCAAGCCCTTTTTGTCGATCATCCCTACGCCTTGCGCGCTAATGGCTCGCCCGAATCGGTCCAGCATCTCACTCAAAAAGATCTGATCGGGTTTCGCGATAAGTATCTCGTCGCAAAAAATGGTGTGATTTCAGTGTTCGGAAACGTGAATGCGGCCGAAGTGAAACAACTCTTCGAACAAGCACTACGAGGGATGAAACCGGGTCAGCTCGCGCTAACCGATGCGCGGCCGCCGGCGCCGATCACCAAAACGGAGACTGTCGAAAGCATTAAGGAAAAGGCGCAGGGGGTGATCATGGTTGGTTATCGCGGCGTCGATATGTTCAACAAGGATCGACATGCCCTGGAGCTGATCGACGAAGCGAGCAGCGATCTCGCCTCGCGTTTTTTCATTCGTATTCGCGAGCAAATGGGACTGGCGTATTACGTCGGCGCGAGCCAGATGCAGGGACTCGTTCCCGGCCTCTTCGCATTTTATCTCGGGACCGATCCGCAAAAAATCGAACCGGTGAAAACCGCCTTGCTCGATGAAATCAGGAAACTGGCGAGCGAAGGTCTGACCCAGGAAGAATTAACGCGCGCGAAGAAGAAATTGATCGGCCAGCATCAAATTGCGATGCAAAGCAATGACTCGTTCGGCTACCAATGCGCGCTCGATGAGCTTTACGGACTCGGATTCGACCATTATAAATCGCTGGAGCGCGACGTCGAAGCCGTGACACTGGACGAAAGCAAGCAGGTGGCCGCGAAATATTTTCGCGATCAACCGTATGTTTTGGCTACGGTGCGACCTTCAAATACGAAACAAAAATAGATATGGCAGGCGAGAAAATGCAGGCGACCCAGAGCGGCGAGCTTTCCCAGCGCTTCATCGAATTTGTGATGATGCACGCGCAGAACGCGGCGCTTTTTCTCGGGCAAATTCCGAATCCGAAAACCGGCGAAGGCGAAGTGAACCTCGAGCTCGCTAAAATGTTCATCGATCAACTGGCGATGATTCAGGAAAAGACCCGGGGCAACCTCAGCGGTGAAGAAGCGGCCGTGCTTGGCAACACGATCTCGAATTTGCACATGGTCTATGTCGAAGTTTCACAGCAGGCCCCAAAAAGCGCTGCGCCGCCAAAAACTCCTGCGCCCGAACAGAAACCGGAAACCTCGACCACGACTCCGGATCAGCCGCCAATTGCGCCATCGACTGAATCCGAGTCGAAGAAGAAATTCACCAAGAGCTACGGCTCGTGAGTTGAATTAACGCTCGAGGAGCGTCGTCTACCTCCTGGACCGCCGCTTCGATCGCAGCATGCGAACTCAATTACGTGCGCGCTAGGGAAAAAAATGGAAACGGGAACGGCGCGAAGCTTGTCGCTGAGGCAATGGACGCAGCTGAAGGAGCCGGGCTGCGTTATGTCAGCGTTGATGGCCCTGGTTACACGCGTAAATCCAAAGATGACGATTTCGAATGGCTGGACACAGAAGGAAAAGTCATTCGCGATGACCAAAGGCTTTTGCGCTTGAAACGCCTCGCCATTCCGCCGGCGTGGACTGAAGTTTGGGTTTCTCCTTCAGCGAACGGTCATATTCAGGCAACCGGTCGAGATGCACGTGGTCGCAAGCAATACGTCTACCACGAGCGCTGGCGCGAAGTTCGCGACGAAAATAAATACGATCGTATCATCAGCTTCGGTAAAGCGCTGCCGAGGATCCGAAAACGAGTCGCACAAGATTTAAAATTGCCGGGGCTGCCGCGAGAAAAAGTGCTCGCGACGGTTGTCCAATTGCTCGAGAGCACTTTCATTCGCATTGGCAACGAAGAGTACGCGCGCGAAAACAAATCGTTCGGCCTCACGACGATGAAAGATCGACATGTTGAGGTCAAAGGCGCGAAGTTACGTTTTCGTTTTCGAGGCAAGAGCGGGCGCGAGCACGAGATCGACGTGACCGATCGCCGCACAGCGAAAATTATTTCCAAACTTCAGGATTTGCCCGGCCAGGATTTGTTTCAATACGTGGACGATGGCGGCGAGATTCACGATATCACTTCGCAGGATGTGAACGAGTACCTGCGCGCGATTACTGGCGAGGATTTCAGTGCAAAAGATTTTCGGACATGGGCCGGAACAGTCCTGACCGCGATCGCGCTCAATGCTCAGGAGAAGTTCGAGACGAAGAAGCAGGCGACGTCGAATGTCAATACTGCGATCAGGGCCGTCGCTAAAATTCTCGGCAATACACCGGCGATTTGCCGCAAATGCTACGTGCATCCGGCAGTGCTCGAAAATTATGTCGATCAAAGATCAATCGATGGATTGAAAGCAATGACTGAAGAAGCTCTGGAACAGGAAGATGTCGATCTTCGCTCGAGCGAAGCCGCAGTCCTTAAGTTTTTGGAATCGCGGATGGCGAAAAAAGTGGTGTGACGCAAGTCAGCGGCCACCGCCTGGAGTCGCGCTCGCTTTTGGTTTTGCACTTTTGCGAACGGTGATTGTTGCCTCACTTGGAGCAGGCGCCGGTGATTTCTCGGGAGATTTTTTAGTGTTCGGCCAGATCAAGCGCCACGGCTGACTTTTTATCGTCTCGCTGAATTCCTTGATGTTCTGGCCGGTAGGGCCGAGGTCGTTGATCGTTAATTTCAATTTTTCCGACGACGTCCGCAGATTTTGGAGCGTGATCTCGATGTTGTTGTTTTCGGTCAAGCTAGTGCTTATTTTCTCGATGTTGTTGAGTGAATGCGAAAGCGCGCTGTCCGGTGCGGTCATATCGGCAATGTGCTCGCCGAACAGTTTGATCTGACTCAACGCTTGATTCATCTCGGAATTCTCGTCGGTGATGTGATTCAAGTTTTGCGCGGTCTGCTGAAGATCTTTCATGGTGTTGGTCGCTTCGGCCGCGACCGGCTTGATGACTTCCAGCATTTTGGCTGCGGCTTCACCAATGTCCGGGTTGCGTTCACCGGCAAACATCTCGCCATCCCGCGCGCGCCCAGACGATTCGGTTCCCTGAGTGATGTCGATCGCCATATCGCCGAGCAATCCGAGTGACATCAAGCGGGTGCGCGCGTCGCGATAAACGACTGCGTTCTTGTCGACTTGAACATCGACCCGGGCTTCATACTTAGGTTTCCCGGAAGGAGGCGTGGGCGACGCGTTTGGCTCTTCCGGTCGGAAGGTCGCCGCTGCTTCTTCGGCGCGACGTTCTTCTTCCTTTGAGACCGGTGAAAATAATTTCTGAACCTGACCGATCTTGCGCCCGGCGAGCATCACGACTGCGCCCGGTTTAATTCCAGCGGCGTTGTCGACATAAATCTTATAAGTAACCAGCGGACGAAAAAGTCCCGGTGCGCCGAGTAAAACCAAAACGAAAACGAGCACGGCCACCGTCCCGACCACCAGCAGGCCGGTCATGATTTCATTTTTTTGCAATTGCATCTTGGCTTCCTTCGAGGATGGGACCTTCGGTGCTGCCGCTCAAGAACTGAACGACCACTGGGTTTTTGGATTGCTTGAATTTTTCGGGTTCCGCGTCTTCGATGATCTTACCCTGATACAACATAGCCATTCGTGTGCCGATGCGAAAGGCGCTGTCCATTTCATGGGTTACGATAATCGAAGTGACTTTGGATTTCTCAGTCAGGCTGATGATCAATTCGTCGATGACCGACGCAATCACGGGGTCGAGACCGGCTACCGGTTCGTCGAAAAGAATCAATTCCGGCTCGAGAACAAGGGCCCGTGCCAGACTCACGCGTTTTTTCATCCCGCCGCTTAATTCCGACGGCATCAGATTTTTCGCGTCTTTCATCCCGACAAGGTCCAGTTTTTCGTCCACAACCTTGTCGATCTCGTCGCGCGATTTGTCGGTCAATTCCTCGAGCGGAAGCGCAACGTTCTCGCGCACGTTGCGGGAACTGAGTAGCGCCGAGTATTGATAAACCATCCCGACGTGCCGCCGCACCTGCTGCAATTTGCGCCGCTTCAAACGCGTAATCTCGAATTGTTTGAAAAAAATCGAGCCGGCGTTCGGTTTCAATATTCCGAGAATCAAACGCAGGATCGTGCTTTTGCCGCTACCGCTTTGGCCCATGATGACAAGGCGCTGCTCGGGTTCGATTGCAAGTGAGCAGCGATCGAGCACTTTTTTTTCTTCGAACTGCATTACCACGTCTCGCAGCTCGACCATGTGCGAATCCTTCGCGCTCATATCGGGAAAAAGTTGACGTAAACAATGTTATAGAGCGTATCAACGCCGATCACGACCGTGATCGCGGTGACGACACTTGAGGTCGTCGCGGTTCCCACCCCGGCCGCGCCGCCCTTTACCGAGAGACCGCGATAGCAGGCGATTGCTGCGATGAGCAAACCGAACATCAAACTCTTGAACACGCCCGTGATGAGGTCCCGAATCAGCAACGAATCCCGGACAAGATCGAGAAAATAGGGGAACGCGATGCTGAAATAAGCTTTCGAGATCAGACTGCTGGCGAAGATCGCGGAGATATTCGAGATCGTTGAGAGGCAAGGCATCAGGAAAAACAAAGCAAGCATGCGCGGCGCAACCAGGAACCGAAGCGGTCCGATGCCCATCGCTTCAATGGCTTCGATTTCTTCGGAAACCTGCATCGTGCCGAGCTCGGCGGTAAAGGAAGCGCCGATCCGCGCTGCGAGCATGATCCCGGTCATCAACGGTCCAAGCTCACGCGTGAAACCAATCGCTACCAAACCGGGAATCAGCCGCTCCGTTCCAAAGCGTTGTAATTGGTAACCGGTCAGCAATGCCATTGTCAGGCCGAGAAAAAACGAAACCAGCGCGACCAGTGGAACAGACTCGACGCCGGCACGCTCGGCGTGTCGAAAAAAGCTGCTCGCCCGGAACGGCGCTCGCCCGTCGCGCAAACGCTCGATCGTTTCCTCGAACGTGTGCACGATGAACCAGAACATGCTGCCCACTTCGCGCAGGAAATTCCAGAAGACCTCTCCGATCTCCTGGAGTGCAATTACTGGCGCCGCGATTAGAGCTTCTTCGGTCGAGTCTTGTTTTTGCTCAGCCATTTCAAAGGGGAAGCTGCCTCATTACCAGAAACGAAAAAGCGATTTCTTCTCGCTGGCGCAGCGCTGAAGCGGGGACTACTTGTTCGAAGCGCAAAAAATTTATGGCCGGACGTTATTTTCTGGTTTGCGGACTGGTCGCGGTCGCGGCATTAGCTCATGCGCAACAGTTCGGCAGGATGAGTTCAATGAAAGAAAATAAAATTGGATTGGTTGTTCATGGCGGCGCCGGAACGATGGAGCGCGGCAAGATGACGCCGGAACGTGAGCGCGAGTATCGCGCTGGAATTGAAAATGCGCTTCGGGCCGGCTGGGAAATCTTGCAGCACGGCGGCTCCAGTCTGGACGCGACTGAAGCGGCAGTGCGCACATTCGAAGATGATCCGCTCTTCAACGCCGGCAAAGGCTCGGTGTTTTCTGCCGCGGGCACCAACGAAATGGACGCCGCTATTATGGATGGTAAGACGCTCAAAGCCGGCGCTGTTGCCGATGTCCAGCACATCAAGAATCCGATCAGTCTTGCGCGGCTCGTAATGGAGAAGTCGCCGCACGTTTTGATCGGCGGTGAAGGCGCGGAAGATTTTGCCAAAGAACATGGCGTCGAGCTCGTCGATCAAAAATACTTTTTCACCCAGGAACGCTGGGACGCGCTTCAAAAAACTAAGGCCGCAGAAAAGGCGGGCGCCAATGGTGACAAAAAATTCGTCATTAGCGATCAAGACCTTCATGGAACAGTCGGCGCCGTTGCGCTGGATCGAAGTGGAAATTTGGCCGCCGCAACCTCAACTGGGGGAAAAACAAACAAACTGAGCGGGCGAATCGGCGATACGCCCGTTATCGGCGCCGGAACTTATGCGAACAATGCCACTTGCGCGGTGTCTGGCACTGGTGATGGCGAATTTTTCATCATGGCCACGGCGGCGCACGATGTCTCGGCGCTAATGGAGTATCGCCGCAAAACCGTTGAAGAAGCGAGTATCGCGGTGATCGATAAAATCGCAAAACTTGGCGGGACCGGCGGCATGATCGCGATCGACAAAAACGGCAAGATTGCGTTGCCGTTCAATACTTCGGGAATGTACCGGGGGTATGTCGATGCAAACGGCAAGTTTATCACCGAGATTTACAGGTGAGCTCGTTGTAGCGGTGCTTGTGTCAAGCTCCGGACTAAAATAAAAGACTGGCGTTCGCCGCGGCGAACGCCTCTACAACATGCTTCCGCCATTTTCCGTCATCATCCCTTGTTTTAACGAAGCTGCGCGGATCGGCGACACTGTCCGTTCGACCCTCGGTTATTTGTCGACGGAAAGTCCGGACGCCGAATTGGTTGTGGTCAACGACGGTTCAACCGATGCGACGTCGACAATCGTTCGCCAAGCCCTGGCGGACGCGAAAGTTCAAACAAGATTGCTCGAAAATTTTCCGAATCGCGGAAAGGGCGCAGCGGTTCGAACGGGGCTCCTCGCCGCAACCAAGCCAATCGGATTATTCTTCGACGCCGATCTTTCGACGCCATTGAGTGAAATTCCGAAAGTGATTGAGCCGATCGCGAACGGAGATGTCGATCTTGCGTTCGGGTCGCGCGCGCTCGACCGCAGTCTGATCGGTATTCGACAGCCGTGGCGACGTGAGCAGGCCGGTCGCGTTTTCAATTTGATCGTGCGACTCGCCACTGGAATGCCGTTCTGGGATACGCAGTGCGGTCTCAAAGCATTCCGGCTGGATGTCTGCCGGCCAATCCTGGAAAAGGCGCACACCATCGGGTTTGCGTTTGATGTCGAACTTCTTTTTCTCGCGCATCGCGCCGGATTGCGGCTCCGCGAAATCCCAGTGCGCTGGAACCATGCCGAAGGCAGCAAGGTCCAGGTGATTCACGACAGCCTCCGCATGCTGCGCGAAGTGATCGCGCTTCGAATGTCGTTGTAGCTGCCGGTCCGAGCCGGACTGGCATTGTCTCTGGCGGCAGACGGCTATTGCAGATCCAATTTCTGCCGCTGAGGACAGCGGCAACTACAGCGCGCGGTCACTTTTCTTTGTCTTCGTTTTATCTACATTAAAGATTCCGGTTTTCGCGTTCTTTCTGCTTCATGCACTCATTTCAATTTCATCTCGCAGTCGCGAAATGGTTCGAACAAATGTTCGGGTCGCCGACTGAACCGCAATCTCGCGGCTGGCCGGAAATTCAATCCGGCCGGCATGTGTTAATTTCCGCGCCGACCGGTTCGGGTAAAACGCTGGCCGCGTTTCTGGCATCGCTCGATCGGTTGTTTCGCGAAGGTGTGGCGGCCGAATTACCGGACGAGACGCAAATCGTTTACGTGTCGCCGCTCAAAGCGCTGAGCAACGACATTCGCAAGAACTTGCAGGAACCGCTCGCGGGAATTCGTCAATTGCTCCAGCATGAAGGACATGATGTCGATGTCCGGGCGGAAGTTCGCACCGGCGACACGACCGCTGCCCAACGTCAGGCCCTGATCAAAAAGCCGCCGCACATTCTCGTTACTACGCCGGAATCTTTGTATCTCCTGCTCACGTCCGAATCGGGCCGAAAAATGTTGGCCACGGTGCGGACTGTCATTCTGGACGAAATCCATGCGGTCGTTGACGATCGTCGCGGTGCGCATCTGGCCTTGAGCATCGAACGCTTGGCCGCGTTGACGAAAAAGCCACTTCAACGGATCGGACTCTCCGCGACCCAGAAACCGATCGAAGAAGTCGCTCGCTTTCTGGTTGGAACGCGTAATGTCGATCAATCAGGCAAACCGAATTGCGCGATCATCGACATCGGCCATCGCCGGGAGCTCGACCTTGCGATTGAGATTCCGAAGTCGCCGCTCGAAGCGGTCATGTCGAACGAGATTTGGGAGGAAATTTATCGCCGGCTGGCGGAATTAATTCAGGCGCATCGCACGACGCTCGTTTTCGTGAATACGCGGCGAATGGCCGAACGCGTCACGTATCATTTGAGCGAGCTCCTCGGCGCGGACGCGGTCACGTCGCATCATGGAAGTCTTTCCGCGAAATTGCGGCTGGACGCTGAAGATCGTTTGAAGCGTGGGGAGTTGAGGGCGCTCGTCGCAACTGCGTCGCTTGAGCTTGGGATCGACATCGGTTCGGTTGATCTCGTCTGCCAACTCGGCACGACACGTTCAATCGCGACGCTTTTGCAGCGAGTCGGTCGCGCCGAGCACAAACGCGAGGGATTGCCGAAAGGCCGAATTTTTCCTCTAAGTCGCGATGAACTGGTCGAATGCGCGGCCTTGCTGCGATGCGTGCGACGGGGCGAACTGGATCGATTGTTAATTCCAGAAAAACCGTTGGACGTTTTGGCCCAACAAATTGTCGCTGCTACTTCCGGAGAGGATTGGGACGAAACTGAATTCTTCGAATTAGTCCGCGCGGCGTGGCCGTATCGAAAGCTGACCCGCGAAGAATTCGACAGCGTTGTGAAAATGTTGGCCGAAGGTTTCAGCACTAAGCGCGGCCGCCGCGCTGCGCTGATTCATCATGACGCGGTCAATGATCGGTTGCGTGGACGGCGCGGCGCGCGATTGACTGCGCTTACTTCCGGCGGAGCGATTCCCGACAATGCCGATTACCGCGTCGTTCTCGAACCATCCGACACTTTTGTCGGCACCGTGAACGAAGACTTCGCGGTCGAAAGTCTGGCCGGCGATATTTTTCAGCTCGGCAATGCGTCATGGCGGATTCTGCGCGTGAACTCCGGAGTCGTTCGGGTCGAGGACGCCAAAGGCCAGCCGCCAGGGATTCCGTTCTGGCTCGGTGAAGCGCCGGCGCGGACTTCGGAGCTTTCCCAAGCTGTCTCCAGTTTTCGCAACGAAATCGAACAATTGCTCAGTGAAGGCAGAGACATTTGCGACTGGCTTATGTCTGAAATGACGTTGACGCCAGAAGCCGCCCAACAAATCGCCGATTATTTCGCCGACAGCTACCGCGCTCTCGGAGCGATCCCTTCGCAACAAACTCTCGTGATGGAGCGGTTCTTTGATGAGTCAGGCGGGATGCAGCTCGTATTGCATTCGCCGTTCGGCAATCGAATCAATCGCGCCTGGGGTCTGGCGTTGCGAAAACGTTTTTGTCGATCTTTCAATTTCGAACTCCAAGCCGCCGCGACCGACGATTCGATCGTCATTTCGCTCGGAACGCAGCATTCTTTTCCGCTCGACGAAGTTTTTCGTTACCTGAATTCGAAGACCGTCCGCGATCTTTTGGTTCAGGCGCTGCTCGACGCGCCGATGTTTACGATTCGCTGGCGCTGGAACGCGACGCGGTCGCTGGCCGTCCCCCGATTTCGTGGTGGATCGAAACTCGCGGCGCCGTTGCAGCGCATGGAATCGGAAAATCTCCTCGCCGCCGTTTTTCCGGATCAGCTCGCCTGTCTCGAACACATCGTTGGCGACCGCGAAATTCCGGATCATCCACTGGTGAAGCAAACGATCGACGATTGCCTGACCGAAGCGATGGACATCGATGGTTTGGAAGAAGTCTTGCGTAAGATCGACAACGGCGAGATCCGCTGCATCGCGCGCGATTTGCCTGAGCCGTCGCCGATGGCGTCGGAAATTTTGAACGCGCGGCCATACGCATTTTTAGATAACGCGCCGTTAGAGGAGCGTCGCACGCAGGCCGTTTATACTCGTCGCGCCTCAGAAAGAAACGGCGGCGACGGTCTTGGCATTCTCGATTCAGCGGGGATCGACAAAGTTAAACGCGAAGCGTGGCCGGAAGCGACAAATGCGGACGAATTGCACGATGCTCTGATGCTCCTCGCGGTCATGACGCGTAATGAAGTGCAACGAACGGTTCATCATGAGGCAAACGGCGCCGGGGCAGAGCAGTTACTGAACGAACTGGCCATGGCCAAACGCGCGACGCAATTGCGCGCTGGCGACAAAATATTTTGGGTTACGGCCGAGCGTTTGCCGATGCTGCAGACAATTTATCCGGACAGCACGCTCGAACCGGTCCTGGCCGCACCGGAATCCGCCGGGCGAGAAATTTGGGAACGATCGAATGCGATTCGCGAATTGGTGCGCGGACGGATGGAAGTTTCCGGTCCGCTCACGGTGACTCAGTTGGAAGAAATTCTAAATCTACCGCGATCAGAAATCGACGGCGCGTTGCTGGCACTTGAAGGCGAAGGATTTGTTCTCCGCGGAAAATTTCACGCCGATGCAACCGAACAGGAATGGTGCGACCGCCGACTGTTGGCGCGAATTCACCGCCTCACGATTGATCGATTGCGCGCGGAGATTCAACCGGTCTCGGCCCAGGATTTTTATCGATTTCTTTTCGCGTGGCAGCGTGTTGACGCCGAACGTCGGGTCGAAGGGCCGAAAGGATTGCAATCCATTTTGGAACAACTTGATGGTTGCGAGTTGCCGCTGGCATCGTGGGAGTCCGCCATCCTCAGCGCGCGCGTTTCCGATTACGATCCGGAATGGCTCGATCGACTTTGCTTTTCCGGTCGTGTCGGTTGGGCGCGTCTCAGTTCGCCGCAACATCCAAACGCGCGTGCAACCGCGCCATTGCGAACAAGTCCAATTGCGCTCTACCAACGTGAAAATCTCGATGACTGGCTTTGCCTTGCGGCCACCAGATCGACAATCGACCTTTCGGCGACGACCGAAAGCGTGCGGGACGCACTCGCGAGTGGCGGCGCACTTTTCTTTACCGAATTGGTGCGTCGAACTGGTTTGTTGCCGTCGCAAGTTGAAGAAGCACTTTCTGAACTGGCGGCTTTGGGTTTTGTCACGTCCGACAGCTTCGACGGCTTGCGCGCCCTGCTCGTTCCATCAAACAAACGGCCAACGTTTGGACGGAATGAAGGAAAACGTCGGCGCAAAACGAATCTTGCCAGCATCGAGTTCGCCGGACGTTGGTCGTTGATCAGAAAAGAACCTGTGACGCAATCCAACGGCACGGACCCCGCTCGCCACGATGCCGCCGCTGAAAAATTCGCGCGCGTGTTGCTGCGACGTTACGGCGTCGTCTTTCGTCGCTTGCTCGAACGCGAGAGTCTTGCCGTGACCTGGTACGAATTGGGACGGATTTATCGGCGGTGGGAAGCTCGCGGCGAAATTCGCGGGGGTTATTTCGTTGCCGGCGTCAGCGGCGAACAATTTGCGTTGCCCGAAGCGATCGGTCTCTTGCGCTCGATTCGCAAAACTGCTCTGAGCAACGAACTAGTCACGCTGAGCGCGGCCGATCCTTTGAACCTGCAGGGAATTCTCACGCCCGGATCGCGAGTCGCCTCGTTCACGGCCAATCGCCTTTCGTTTCGTGCTGGATTGCCGCTGGCAGCTTTGGAGGCTGGCGAGATTCGCAAACTCTCCGACGATGCGGTTTCAGATTCGCAAATCGAAACCGCGCTTAAAGTCGGCAGGCTCCGTCCGTCATTGCGGCCGTACTATAAATGACGTAGCCGTCGCCCTCTGGGCGACGCAACGCGACTCCGGCTCGGAGTTCGCAGAGCGAAACGGCAATTACTTCTTAACGACTTCGGCGTTCTCGAGCATGGCTATGCCACCGCGGTCGGCTAATTTGCCCTTCAGCGTCACCGTTTTGCCGCAGTACTCTGCCAGCTGGTCGTTCATCGGTTTGTGCTCGCCGACGACCAGATACGCTTTGCCGTCGCTAACGATTCCGACCGGCCCGCCGTTCTTAACGCACTTCGCGCCGCATGATTGACCATGACTTTCGCCGACCGCGTTGTGATCGACGTAGCACATCATGTCGACGATTTCGCCGGTCACAGTTTTTTCAGCACCGGCGCTCTGATCTTGTTTTCCTTGCTCGTGCTCATGCCCGAAGACGAGCGGGGACAAAGGCAACGCCAGAATCAACGCTGCACCGACGATACTTTTTGTTTTTTGTGTTGAATGGAACATGAGGGAAATCTCTGAAGTTATGGTTCAGCGTCAACAGGTATGGGCGATTGACCTCAATCGCCCGCGGGCGGTTCGGTGAACCGCCCCTACCTCTTGCCCTCAATCAAATCCGCGAACTGCGAAAAGAAATAAGACGCGTCATGCGGACCGGGCGCAGCTTCGGGATGGTACTGCACGCTGAAGATCGGCAAATCCTTGTGGCGCATTCCTTCGACGGTGTTGTCGTTTAAATTAATGTGACTGACTTCGACATTTTTCGGCAGCGACTCGGGGTCGACCGCAAAACCGTGATTTTGCGCCGTGATTGCAACTTTGCCGCTGCGCAAATCTTTGACCGGTTGGTTGGCGCCACGATGACCGAATTTCAGTTTGAATGTCGATCCTCCAAACGCGAAGCCGAGAATTTGATGGCCGAGACAAATTCCAAAGATCGGTTTCTTGCCCATCAAGTCGGCAACGGTCTTGTGCGCATAAGGTAATGCCGAGGGATCGCCCGGCCCGTTCGAGAGAAAAATTCCGTCGGGATTGAGCGCGAGAGCTTGTTCGGCTGTCGTCGAAGCCGGCACTACGGTCACGCCAAAGCCTTTCTGTCGAAGTAACCGCAAAATATTTTGTTTGATCCCATAGTCGTAAGCGACCACGCGAAACCGGATCGGAGGCAACTTCGGTTTGCTATCGCCGTCGCCATTCACGATCGACCACGCCTGACTCAATTTGTCGTCAGGGTCCCATTGATAAATTTCCGGCGTCGAAACCTCGCGGACGTAATCCATTCCGATGACGCCTTCGCCTTCGACCGCGCGCTGGATCGCTTGTTGGATCGACGTCTTCTCAGTCGTTAAACACGCCTTCATCGCGCCGCGCGTGCGCAGATGTCGCGTGAGCGCGCGGGTGTCGATTCCCTGGACGCCGGGGATGTCCCATTTGACCAAATATTCATCGAGCGACATTTCCGAGCGCCAGTTGCTCGGCGCCTCGCTCAATTCTTCGATGACAAATCCACGCACATGCGGCGATCCACTTTCCTGGTCGAGCGAATTGGTCCCGTAATTTCCGATCAACGGATAAGTCATCGTCACGATCTGACCGCGATAGGAAGGATCGGTCAGCACCTCCTGGTAACCGGTCATCGCGGTGTTGAAACAGATCTCGCCGACCCGGGTACCGGTTGCGCCAAATGATTCGCCCTCGAAATACTTTCCGTCTTCCAGGGCGAGCAGGGCGCGCATGGCGGGTGATTGTCGATCTTAACGCGCGAATTTCAATCACCGTGCAAAAAAAAATGCCCGAATCGAAATTTCGATCCGGGCATTCTCAAAATTTTACCCCGCCGGTGCCGTTTAGATGAATCTCCCGTTCCCTTTCGGTAAACGGCGGATGACCGTCGCTGCGGAATCTGACTTCCAATGAAGGCCTGTCATTCTCCGCACCAACCAAGCCTCCTATATTTCGTCAACTATCGGTTCGGGGACGTCACCTCAATCTCGAACATCGCAGGGTAAATTCGAAAGCCGCTGGTTGAGAGTTGAGTGGAAAGCACTGGTTTCCTTCCCAACCCTCAGCGAGCGGCTTTCACTCTCAAAGAACTACTCGCGCAATTCTGCGCCGAGGTCGCGCTGCAATCGCTCGCGAATTTTCGCGTGCACCGCACTCACTTCCTCACTCGTCAGTGTGCGACTCCGATCTCGATATGTCAATCGATATGCGAGCGACTTTCGTTCCGGACCAACACCGGCCGCGCTTTCGCCGGCGAATAAATCGAACAACTCGACACTTTCGAGCAGTGGTTCCTTCGGCTCTCGAATCGTGCGCAAGATTTCGGCGTGGGAAATTTTTTCCGCCACGATCATCGCGACGTCGCGTGTGATTGATGGATAGCGGTCAAGCTCCCGAAATTTTTTCGCTGGTTTGCCAACGACTAAAAGAAGATCGGCATGCAGCTCAGCAATGAGCACCGGACCCGATGTGCTGGATTTGGTCGCCGAAAGTTGTCCACCGAAGCCGATCATGCGATCGCCCGACCAGATTTCGATCGCGAGCGCCAGGTCAGGAAACTTCCCCGGTCGAAACGACAAATCTGGAACAACGCACTCCAACGCTCCCTTGAGGTCGAACAGGTCGAGGCCGCGGTTCGTTTGCGATCGCCAATTGGGCGCGCGCGCAATATTTCCCCAAAGCAAAATTCCGAGATGCCGTTCTTCCTTTCCGGACGGTGGAATAAAAGTGCGCCCAATCTCAAAGATGGCGACGGCTTCGGCGCCCGCCCGAGCATTTCTTCCGAGCACTTCGAGCAAGCCGCTGATCAAGCTCGGCCGCAGCGCGACATGGTCTTCGCTCAACGGATTACGCAACTCGATCGCGTCTTCGCTGAAGGCGGAGGCGCTTCTCGGAATCAATTTGGATGTACGCGCTTCGAAAAGTCCATGCGCGACCAGCCGCTCGCGGAACGCCGATTCCAAATCGTGCGAATGATCAGCCGCGCTCGAAGGCGTGAACCGGCTTCGATCAGTCCCTGGAACTTTCTCCACTCCGAATGCTCGAACGACCTCTTCGATAAGATCGACATCCCGTTGCAAATCGTGCCGATAACTCGGAATTTCCCACTTCGATATCGACTCGTTAGACTTGACTGCTTTAAGCAGTCGAGTTTTCGAACGCGGTGTTCTGTTCAGTTTGGCCAGACCGAATCGTTCGAGGATTTCGTCGACCGTTTTTGGTTTGATCGCGATCCCGAGGACTCGATCGCATTTTTCGTAACTTAACGAAACGTCCGAAGGGATCGCTGGAAGTTTTCCGGCGGCTCCAATTTCTTTTGCCGGAGTTCCATCCGCGATTTCACAAATCAGCTCAGTCGCGCGCTGAGACGCGCGCAAAACCATCCCCGGATCGACGCCGCGCTCAAAGCGATAACTTGCGTCACTCGGCAAATTCAGATTCCGCGCGGTTCGACGAACGCTCGCCGGCAAGAAATAAGCGCTTTCGAGCAGGATGTTCTTCGTCGATTCGCTCACTCCGGTTTCTTCGCCGCCCATCACTCCGGCAATTCCAATGGCGCGCTCTTGATCGGCAACGACCAGATTGTCCGGCTTGAGCGAGTAAGTCTTGCCATCGAGCGCGAGAAACTTTTCCCCGTCGCACGCGAGCCGCACGTTTATCGCGCCTTTCAGTTTATCGGCGTCGAACGCGTGCGTCGGTTGTCCGAGCTCCAGCATCACGAAGTTCGAGATGTCGACGATGTTGTTGATCGCGCGAACGCCGACGCTCTCGATTTTCGTTCGCAACCATTGCGGGCTCGGTCCGACTTTCACATTGTCGATCTTGCGGGCGGAGAAGAATGGACATTCGCGGGGGGCCGAGATCGTTACGCCTTTCTTTTGTAGGGCAGGCGCTCCGCCTGCCGTTTTTTCAGATGGCAAGCGATGCGCTTGCCCTACAATTTTTTTATTCGTCAGCGCGGCGATTTCGCGCGCGAGACCGAAATGGCTCAGCAGGTCGCCGCGGTTCGGAGTTATTTCTACATCCAGGATTGTGTCGCCAGGAAACAGGTCGCTAATCGGTGCGCCGATTTTTGCTTCGGGCGACAAAATCAAAAGGCCGGATGCGTCCTGTCCGAGTCCGAGTTCAATCGCACTGCAAAGCATTCCCTCGGATTCAACGCCGCGCAGTTTGCTTTTTCGAATCTCAGTTCCGTTCGGCAACTTCGCACCCGGCAGTGCGAGCGGGACTTTGTCGCCAACTTTGTAGTTTGTCGCGCCGCAGACGATCTGACGCTTGGTTCCGCTGCCGTCGTTCACTTCGCAAACCGTGAGGCGATCTGCGTTTGGATGGCGCGATGACGCGGTGACTTGCGAAACGATCACCTTGTCGATCTTCGCCCCGCGCGTTTCGATATTTTTGGTCTCGACGCCGGTACGCGTGAGCAGTTCCGCGATCTCTTCCGGATTTCTTGGAAGATCGACAAACTCGCGCAACCAGTTGACGGAAAATTTCATTTTGATTGGGTAGCGCGCGCGTCTCGGGCGCGGCCGTCGGTGTCTCGCCGATGGCATTCTGTATGGCACGTTCGCCGCGAGACGCGGCGAACCGCGGACGAGACGTCCGCGCTACCCTTTGCGTCCAAGTGGTTCATGCAAATTGTTTCAAAAACCGCAGATCGTTCTGCGCGAAGAGGCGGATGTCGGGAATATCGAACAAGATCATGGCAAGCCGGTCCATGCCGAGGCCGAATGCATAGCCGCTCCATTTTTCGGGATCGTAAGCTTTATCACCGCGCGCTTTATTGACAGCTTCGAAGACCGCGGGATGGACCATGCCCGAGCCGGCTACTTCGATCCATTGTTCGCCTTTCTTGAGCGCTTTGGATTTCACGTAAATCTCCAAACTCGGCTCAGTGAACGGAAAATAATGCGGACGAAACTGCACGTCGGTGTCCGGCCCGAAAAGTTCGCGCATGAAAAACTCAAGCGTGCCTTTTAGATCCGCGACGCTGACGTTCTTATCGACATACAAGCCTTCGATCTGGTGAAACTGCGCACTGTGCGTCGCGTCCACTTCATCGCGACGATAAGCCGCGCCGGGCGCAATTACGCGAATCGGGGGAGGCGCGGCTTGCATCGTGCGGATTTGCACAGTCGAGGTGTGGGTTCGGAGCAGGCGGCCGTCCGGCAAATAAAATGTGTCCTGCTCGTTCCGCGCCGGATGTTCCGGTGGCGTGTTCAGCGCGTCAAAACAATGCCATTCATCTTCAATGTCAGGCCCATCTGCGAGTGCGAAACCCATTCGGCGGAAGACCTCGATCGAGCGCTCGAGCATTTGGGTCAGCGGATGCAACGCGCCGATCTCGTGCGGAGTGCCCGGCAGTGAGATGTCGATCTTAGAAAGCGCGCCCGATTCCTTTTGGGATCGAAAGTGTTGCGCCCGCAGGTCGATTGCCGCGGTCAGAACGTTCCGAACTTCGTTGAGCAGTTTGCCGACGATTGGCTTTTCTTCTTTGGCGAGCGTTTTCATTTGCTCGCTCCAGGCCGAAATGCTGCCGCTGCGGCCGAGATATTTCACGCGCGCGGATTCGAGGGCCTGCTCGTCAGGCGCAGCGGCTATTTCCGCCAATGCGGCTGTTCGAAGATCTTCGAGTGGATGCGACATGAAACAGCAAACGTTGAACGCTCAACGTCCAACGCTCAACGTCGAATTCAGAAAATTGTAGGGCAGGCGCATCGCCTGCGCGTCTGTTAGTGGCAAGCGGAGCGCTTGCCCTACAACCCGAAAGTCACGCCGCTTTCTTCTTCGACTTCGATTTGTCTTCCAGGGCGCTCTTGGCTTGCTCGACAATCGACTTGAACGCGTTCTCGTCGCTGACGGCGAGATCGGCCAGGACTTTGCGGTCAAGTCCGATACCGGCTGCTTTCAATCCTTCGGCGAACCGGCTGTAAGTCATTCCGTTGGCGCGAGCGGCAGCGTTGAGCCGTTGGATCCACAAGTAACGAAAATTGCGCTTGCGGGTTTTGCGATCGCGATAGGCCCAATATTTGCCTTTCATGGTCGCGTCTTTGGCGTAGCGAAAAAGTTTCGAACGGCGACCGCGATAACCTTTGGCGGATTTGATGACGCGTTTGCGTCGCGCACGGCTGGCCGGCGCGTTAGTGGCTCTTGGCATTTATGTTGTCTCCCGAATTACTTCAGGATTCCTCGTTCAGCGCGCTGTTCTTTAATTATCGATCTTTCCGACCTCGCTCGCTGATTAGTCCCGCAGCGCGGGACAGGTGAAAAGATGTTCCGAATCTTTCGGAGCGCGAAAAATAGTCAGACTGAGATGAATGACAACTTGAAAGGTGGAACGCGTTCTCCGAACGCATTGTTATTTGGCGCCGAAGGCGCATTTTTTGTAACATCGCGTTAGGGACAACGCGATCCACCTTTTCGTTGGCTACGCAGGCGACACATCGTAAAATTCGCCCGTGCATTGGCTTGGCCGACATCGCTTTTCGATCCTGGTCGTGATCGCGGGTTTTTGGACCGGCCTAGTTGCGCTGGTGCATTTTTTCCCGACCGCTCCGTTTCTTTCAACAATCTGGAGCGGAGAGCGCAGTTTTGCCGATGTGTTGCGCCGTGAAGGCCGCAAAACCCAGACCCATTCGGATTTTGTTTTTCTCGGGATCGATCAGGAATCACTGATACTGGACGCGGTCAATCCGGACGAAATCGCAAAGGATCCCGCTTTGCGATTGATGGCCGCGCATCCGTTTCCCTGGTCGCGCGAAGTTTGGGCGGTGCTGACGGATAAACTTTTCGCGGCGGGCGCGCGGTTGATCATGTTCGACATCGTCTTCAATTCTCCGACCGGTGCCGATCCGGCATTTCGCGCGGCGCTGGATAGACACCGAGATCGGGTCGTGATCGCGGCCAATCTCGACGATCAGCACAGTTATCAGCTGGTAGTTCCGAGCAACACGCTCATTCCGGAGCCGCAACAAAAAGACGATCGAGTCGGTTTCATAACATATTGGAATGACGTTGATGGTGTGGTCCGGCGCGCTCGCTTTCACGCTTCTGAGCGTCAACTCGCGGGCCAACCGGAATTTCCGGGTGAGGAGATTTTTACTTCGCTGGCCGCGCGCGCGTTGGTGAAGTTAGGCCGGCCCGACGCGGTGCCTAACGACGTTAATCTTCATGCGATTCGCTTCGGCTCAGAGGACGCATATCATCCGTTGCCTTTGTACGAGGTTTTCCTGCCAGCGACATGGCACGCAAATTACGGCGACGGAAAATTTTTTAAGGACAAAATCATCATCGTCGGTTCGTCGGCGGAGACTCAGCACGACGTTGTCGCCACCCCGATAAATTCGAGGCTCTGGGGAGCCGCTTTGCATTTACATGCGCTGGCTGCCTCGCTTGACCATGAGTTTCTCTCGGAAACTCCAATCAAGGTCGATTTTGTTTTGGTTTTGTTAGGCGGATTGACGGCTTGGGCTGTAGTCGCTTTTTTGCGTCGGCCATTTCTCTGTTTTGTCACACTGCTCGCTGTCGGTGCAGCCTATCTTGGTCTGGCGCGAATTATCTACGATCGATTCGGCCTGCTCATCATGGTAGTGCCGCCGCTGAGCGCGTTTCTCTCCAGCGGGCTCTCCTGTCTCGGATTTGAGTACGCGCTGGAGCGGTTGGAAAAATTGCGGACGCGGCGCACGCTCGAGCGTTACGTTTCGAAGAATCTAGTCAAAGAAATTCTCGATAACCCGGGCGGCTACTACAGCTCCATGCTCGGTTCGCGCAAACCGGTGACCGTGCTTTTTTCAGACTTGGTCGGCTTTACCAATTTGTCGGAAAAGGCGGACCCGGCGGCGCTGGTGGCGCAGCTCAACCGTTATCTGAGCGCGATGGTGCCGATGGTGTTCGATAACGGCGGCACGCTCGACAAATTTATGGGCGACGCGGTCATGGCGGTCTGGGGAAACGTGAGCAGTCATGGCGCCGCGGAAGATGCGAAAGCGGCGGTTAGGGCAGCCCTCGGGATGCGACACGAAATGCCCAAGCTCAATGCCGCATGGCAAGCCGAGGGAATTAATCCGCTCGCGTTTGGAATTGGGATTAATCACGGCGAGGCAATCGTCGGCAATATCGGATCGTACGAACCACATGAGCGGGTCGATCCGACCGTGATTGGCGATGCGGTCAACCTCGCTTCGCGACTGGAAGCGCTCACGCGGCAATACACTCTGGATATTTTAATCGGCGCCACGGCTGCAGAACTTGTGCGCGACGAGTTCTATTTGCGCTCGGTGGACCTTGTTCAGGTAAAAGGCAAAACCGCACCGGTCGACGTGTTCACGCTGATCGGAGCGCGCAAGGATGATGTCGATCCTGAATTGTTGAAACGGCTGCAATCGTACGAAGAAGGAATCCAGAAATTCCGCGGACGCCGTTTTACCGAAGCGAAAATTCTTTTCTCGCGGTTTCTCGAATTCTATCCCGACGATAAACTGGCGAAGATGTATCTCGGACGGGCTTTGCGATACGAGAAAGCTCCGCCCGATGAATCGTGGAATGCGGTCGAGGTGTTTACGACAAAGTGAAGCAACCCGGTTGGCTAATCACCGCTCCGATATTTGACCAAATGCGTCGCGCGACGTTGCTCGATCTAAATTACATGGAGCGGGAAGCAGCGGTCGGAAAATCCCAGAAGAGCAAAAACAGTCAGCGTTAGAAATTTAGCGGCGGCGCATTAAAGCAAAACTGCCGATGTTACTTTCCACTTCCAAAATGCGGTCAAGCCGCTGCTTATCTTCGATGGTCATCGCGGGATTACGCGAATTCTTCCCGATGGCGCGGCAAGAATCCAAGTTTTTTAGTCGCGAAGTCTTTATCGCAGCGTAAGGAAGCGTTGTGAAGGACGCGCCAAAGAAATTTCATTTCATCGGGATTTGCGGCACGGCCATGGGCTCGGTGGCGGCGGCGTTGCAGGAGCGCGGATTCAAGATCAGCGGGTCGGACGAAAGTGTTTACCCGCCAATGTCGACCTTTCTCGAGCAGCACGGCGTCAAACTTCATCAAGGTTACGACAAGGAAAACATTCCGGCCGACGCCGATGTTGTCGTGATCGGCAATGCGATGAAGCGCGGCAATCCGGAAGTAGAAGCAGTCCTCAACCGGAAACTTTTTTATCTCTCCCTGCCCGAAGTTTTGAAAAATTATTTTCTTCGCGGCAAACACAACCTGGTCGTCGCCGGCACGCACGGAAAAACCACCACGACATCGCTCCTGACCTGGATCATGGAAAAAGACGGGCGCAAACCCGGTTATCTGATTGGCGGTATTCCGAAAAATCTCGGTCAGGGCGCGCGGTTGAACGACTCCAAATATTTCGTGATCGAAGGGGACGAATACGACAGCGCGTTTTTTGACAAGCGCTCAAAGTTCGTCCATTACCTCCCCGAATTGGTGATCGTGAACAACATCGAGTTCGATCACGCCGACATCTTCAATAATCTCGACGAGATCAAGCTGAGCTTTCGCCGTTTGCTCAACATCCTCCCGCAAAACGGAATGGTTTTAGTTAACGGCGACGATCAGAACTGCATCGAAGTGGCCAAGGATTGCCTTGCGCAAATGGTAGAGGTCGGTTTTTCGGAGAACTGTGCGCAACGAATTCGCGACGTCGCCTATTCACCTGAGGGTTCGCGGTTTAAACTGGGTGACGACGTTTACGAAATTCCGCTGATCGGCGAATTCAACGTGCGCAACGCCGCCATGGCCGCGGCGGCGGCGCGATTTTACGACGTGCCAAAAGCGAAGATCGACAACGCGCTGAAAACGTTTTCGGGAATTGCGCGGCGACAGGAAGTGCGCGGTGAAGCGCGTGGCGTGAAAGTGATCGACGATTTCGGTCATCATCCGACGGCGATTGCACAAACATTGCAAGGGTTGCGGCAGCGTTATCACGGCCAGCGGATTTGGGCAATCTTCGAGCCGCGCTCGAACACGACTCGGCGCGCGGTCTTTCAAAAGAAACTTCCGGAAGCGCTCAAGCAAGCGGATGGCGTCTTCATTGCCCAGGTGGCGCGGTTGGAACAAATCCCGGAAGCAGAGCGACTACGTCCGGAGGAAATGGTAAAGGAAATTTCAGAAGACGGCCGTCCGGCCTTTTATGAAAAAAATGCCGATGCGATTGTCGATCGAATAATGCCGCTGCTGAAACGGGAAGATGTCATCGTCGTTTTTAGCAACGGCGGATTTGACAACATCCACGAAAAACTGCTGAAAAAGCTGGGGGCTTAGCCTGTTACTCGATCAGATTCGGATCGACGTATTCAACGCGGTGGGCGTCGAGCACAACATTTCTCGGGCTCTGCCAGATTCCGCAAGTCGGAATCAATTTCATCAGTGCCGGTTCCTGGCCTTGGGCGAGCGAGCGTTCGATGCCCGCAGTGTTGCCAATATCCCTGAACCAGAACGCACGAGAAAGATAACCCGGTTGAAAATCCCGGCGGTCGATCACCCAAAGATCGACATGATATTTGCGAATGAATGCGAGCACCTCACTCAGGTGCGGACTATACTCTGCTCGAACTAAATCCTGACCGCGTTCTCGAATTTGCCGGTAGTAACCTTGATGAAAAGGACTCGCGCATTCGGCGCCAACGAGCACCGAACGTTGAGCAAATGTCGGAATCATGTCGGCTTCCGGTCCCAAGGCCGCGATGACCGAGTTTTTCGGCTGTGCCTGCAAGAAACTGTAGAGACCTGCCGAGCTGCCTTTTACATATGTGTTTTGGGGAATCGTTGTCCGCCAATGCGGATAAATGAGAAGGACCAAACTGATTGCATAAGGCAACGATCTCACTGCTCGAGCTGAACGGAACCGATCCAGGATGTTGAAAAGCAGGGCAATCGCCATTCCGGCCGCGACCGGTTCGATGATGTACCAGACCCACCACGAATAACGGCTGGGCAGATAAAGTTTGAAAAGAAATGCATGCGCAATGGCCCAGAGCGCGAACGAGACGGCAACAACACGGAGCAAGAATGATAACGCACCACCGCCACGTTCCCGCCCGGTGAACTTTTCGGTTAACCAAAGAAGCGGAAAGAGCAGCGTTGCCACGTGAAGCGACTCGAAAGTCAACGGGAAAAAGCCGCTCCAAGGCGAGTCCAGCCAAAAATGGTAGCCGGTCAAAAAGAAAGGTAAGCGTCCACCTGGTCCGAACTCAGGCAACGATCGCGCTGCATCTGCTGTCAGGACCGGTCCGTAAGCGGCGGTCGATCTTTCGTATGCGAACGAAATCAAGGCCGTAATGACCAGTGCGCATCCGCAGAAGATGTAATCGATTCGTTCATGAGAAATTCCAAACCCGCCCGGTCTTTTTTGAATGAGCCACAGAACGATAATGCCAGTTGAAACAAGCATCGCGGGTGGGAAGAAGAGACCTTCCAAGGCCAGAGCCGCCAGACAGAGAACAAGCCGGCGGCGCGCCAGCAGCAGCAGAAACCAAAGAAAGAGCGGGTAAGCGAACGCGCGGGGCGTCGCCGATATCACATCGTCTTTTAACCAGAGCGCCTGGCAGAGCAGGACGCCGGACACAAAAGCGCCGCGCGGATCCGGCAGCAATTGCATGAAAACGCGAAAGCAAAGATAAACGCAAAGCGGAGCGATGATGCCCGGTAATAATTTCGCGAGAAGCATTGGATCGACACCGGCTTTCGCGAAGATCCAGTAAAGCGCCTTATAGCCTGCGGGTCCGACTGATTGAAAATAGTTTGCGATCAGGTCCTTTGGGAAAACTGCCGGGTCGAGAAAGCGGCGCATCCAAAAGACATGTTGGCGCGCATCATCCTGGACCAGATTGGGCATCCGAAATGCCAGACGCAGGACCAGAACGCTGTAGACCCCAGCAACGCTGAGTGCCGCGGCCAGCCACCATTTTTCTGACTTCAGGTTCGGATTGATTTATTTTTCGGCGGCTGACGTGTGGTCGTGCACGATCTTCCAGCCTTCTGGAAAACGGCGAAAGATGAGCGTGAAACGGCCGTGTGGCTGATCATTCGCGCGTTTCAATCGCCAACTGCCAAGAGCGACGGCCGAATCGTTACTCAACGATGTGATCTCGAGATTCGAGAACGTCAGCGTTCCCATCTTGGCGCGATCGGAATATTTCGTTTTGTAGCGGTCCAGCACTTTCTGCCATCCGCGCGCAACGTCGTCATCGGAAACGAAAACGGTTTCGTCGGAACGCCAGTAACCATTCATGAAGGTCTCGATGTCGCCGTGGTTCCAAGCTTCCTGCTGCATTTTCAGCACCGCGCTAATTGCCGAAGCGACATCGGGTTTGCTCGGTTGCGCAGAAAGTGATGTCCGTCCCAGAATTGCCGCGATCGCTAAGCCGACAACGACAGTGCGAGTTGTCATCCTGAATGAAGTGAAGGATCTCACAAAATCACGTCGGTCACGCTGAGTAGATTGTGTGATCAAAGCTTCGAATGGAAGATTCCTCGCTCCGCTCGGAATGACAAATATCACTACGGCGTCGGCGTGGGAGTTGAAGAGGGCGTTGAAACGATTGGAGGTATAGCGGTTGGCGTCGGTGTTGAAGTCGTGACCGGTTGTGGCGTTATCGGCGTTGCAGTCGGAGTCGGCGAATCTGCGGTTCCGTCATTCGACGGCGCTGCTTCGAATACAATCGGTGTCTGCGATGACGTGGTCGAAGTCGCAGTTGGGGTCGGTGTCGGTGTGGGCGTAGCGCTAGCGACAGTAATAAGTACAGGTGTCGGTGTTGGCATCGGTTCGGGTACTTTCCTGTACGTTAAAACAAGAGTGGCGTTTGTGATTGGCTGAACCGTCACGTGCGCCGGCCCATCGACGACTACTTGTCTGATGAATTCCGGCGATGAACTTGGATCGACAATCGCCGCAGTGAGCACAGCGCGCGGTGGCGGCGTCGGAGTTGGGGTGGGTGTGGAGGTTGGAGTTGCGGTTGGAGTTGCGGTTGGAGTCGGCGTTGGCGTGACGGTTGGCGTCGCCGTTGCAGTCGCGGTGGGAGTGGGAGTGGGAGTGGGAGTGGGAGTGGGAGTGGGAGTGGGAGTGGGAGTGGGCGTCGGAGTTGCAGTTGGCGTGGCTGCCGCCGCAATCACAACTCCACGTTGAGTGGTGCTGCTGTTGTTTTGCTGCGTGAAGTTGTAAATCCGCAGAAAATAGTGATCGGGAACGTCGACGCTAAAGCCAGACGGAAAGGTTGACGTTGTAATTACCTTAGTTTTGAAATCGTCGAAATCAGCCGCGAGCACGAGAGCGGCAGTCGTCCAAAGGAAAACCAGCAGCGATGCCGCATTTTTCATTTTGATCGCACTTTCAAATGCGCGATTCCGCGACGGAAATTAATTACTGTCCTTCTTGAAACTGATAAAACAGTTTCCGTTCGTATCTCCACAAGTGACCGAAACATCTGCCGGACCGGCGATAACCACGTTATTAATAATGTCTGGCGGAGATGCGTCGAGAGCAGCTGCGCTGAGGACATTGACTGGTGTGCCACCAGGAGGTTTCGTCACCGTCACGACGCCGCGGGTGGCTACGAGATCGTCCTGTGTAAAATTGCGGATCACCATGAACTGATCGGCGTGTACCTTGGGAAGAGGCATCGTCGCCCCAGTCCCAATCGTAAGGCTTTTAAAATCGTCCGCGGAGGCGAGGCAGGAAAAAATAAGAACGGCGAAGGCAGGCGCGAATGCGGGAAATATTTTTTTCAAAGCGGTGGGAACCCCTAAAGCAGCAAAGCAACTCGAAGCTAAGGCGTCAAGTGAATCGGCGAAGCAAATTGACCCGCCATCTCCCATCTGTTAGCATCGTCGCCACCATTAACACTGTGCATCGATCGGTTCTGTTGCTTGCCGTGGCCAGTTCGAGCTTCGCTCAAGTTGCGCCCGTTGCGCAGCCCACCAAAACGCCTTCAGTCGCCAGTCAATCCGCGCGTCCGGAACCGTCGGTGCCGCGCGCAGTCGCCATGGCGACCGCGCCTCCGGAAACACCCGTCCCGGCCGCGCCAGCTCCAGCGGCGAAGCGAAATCAGCGGACCGGCGCGCCGCAAATGGTGCAGCTCCAATTTCCAAACAGTGACGTCGCGGACGTGCTCCGCTTTTACGAGCAGCTCACCGGGAAAAAATTGGTCATGGACAATTTCGTCCAGGGGAAAGTCAACATTTTCATCGCCAAAGAGGTGCCGCGAGAAGAAGCGATCAAAATTATCGAGATGAATTTGCTGCTCAATGGCTATTCTCTCGTCCCTTCGGAAGACAGCGACATCGTTAAAGTGATCGGCACCGGAAAAAATCCGCGCACGACCGGCGTGCCGATTATCTCTGACGAAACGGAGATTCCCGACGGCGATCATGTCATCAGTTATCTGTTCAAGTTGCGCTACGCCGATCCGCAGGAATTACAGCAGGCGCTCGGACAATATCTGTCGCCGCCGCAGCCCTACACTTCGTTCCTGGCGTTGCCAAAGGCGGGGGCGATTCTGGTCACGGAGAATTCAAGTGTAATTCGAACGCTCGCCCGAATCATCAATCAGGTGGACGTGCCACCCGCGGAAGTAGTGAGCGAGTTCATCAAATTGGAGCGTGCCGATGCGAGCAAAGTGGTGGACATGCTTAACACCGTTTTTGGAAAGGAAGAAAAAGCAGGCGGCGCGGGACCTGGCGGCGTGCGCGGTGTTCGTCCGGTCGGTGTGCCGAATGTGCCGGCGGCTGAAGTCAGCGAAGTCGGTGGTTTGACCGCGCTGACTGAGGAATCCGTTGTGGTTGGTAAAATAAAATTGTCAGCCGACGTGCGCACCAATCGGATCCACGTCATCACCCGGCCGGTTAACATGCCGTTTGTCCGGAAACTGATCTCCGAGTTCGACGCCAATGTCGAGTTCGCCAAACCGGTCACTCGGGCGCTCAATTACATCTCCGCGGCTGATGTTTTGCCGGTCATTGTCCAAGCGCTGACTGAGCCGGGGCAGACGGGTGCGGGAGGTGCTGAGGGGGCTGCGGCTGCGCCGGGAGCGAGCCCGACCCAGCCCCGCCGCACTACGACGGCGACAGCCGCGGGTGGCGGTGTCGCCAGCACGACCAGCACTACGGGCGGCTCTTCGAGTACAAGCGGCACGCTCAACGTTTCCGAAGAGCTCGAAACCCAAGCGGTGGACACCACGCCGAAAGCGGTCACGATTGGCAACGCCAAGATCATCGCGGATCAGCGCGCGAACTCGATTATCATGCTCGGCAATCAGGAAATCGTGGTCAAAGTCCAAAAGATTTTGGACGAGATGGACGTGAAAGCGCCACAGGTCGCGCTCAGCACCGTTATCGGAGAGTTGACGCTGAGCGACGACGAAGAATTTGGGGTCGATTATTTTGTGCGAGCGCGCAACAAATTTGCTGCCACCACCAATTTCACTGGAATTCCTCCATTTGCTGGCGGCGGTACGAGCTCCCCAAATCCTAGTCCTGGAGGAGCGCCAATAACCAGCGGTGGAAGTGTCTTCGATCCCGGTAAGTTGGTCAGCTTCACGCAGCTGGCGACAAATGCTGCTAGCGGAGCAAATGTTTATCTCGCTGCTGGAAATGCGCTCGCTGCCGTGGTGCACGTGCTCGAATCCACTGGCCGGTTTCGGGTGATTAATCGGCCGGTTGTTTTCACCAGCAACAACAAGAAAGCGATCATTGCGTCAGGAACGGAGATTCCGGTGCCGGTGAGTACGCTATCTTCGCTCGTCAACGCAAATAACACAATCACCGGAACAAACGTTGGACAGCAATCGAATATCGAGTTCAAACGCGTCGCCTTGCAGCTCGAGGTTGTGCCCCTGATCAACTCGGAGAAAGAAGTGTCGCTCGATATTTTGCAAAAGCTCGACAGCCTCGCCGGCACTACGGTGGTCAACGGCAACGCGATCCCAAACATCGCCACGCGTTATGTAAGAACAAATGTTTCCGCTCCCAATGGAGCGACAATTGTTCTGGGTGGCCTAATTACCGACAGTAAGCAAAAGAATGTCAAAGGCCTTCCAATTCTGGATCGCCTTCCGTACATCGGGGCGCTTTTCCGGAGCACTACGAGCTCGAATATGCGCAGTGAGTTGATCATTCTGATGTGCCCTGAAGTCACGATCACCAATCTTGATGTTCACAAGTTGCGCGAAAAAATTGAAGACCACACCCATTTTGGGCCGGAAATCGATCAAGGTTATTGCCCCGATTGTCCACCAAAAGCGATCGAGGAAAAACAACTGCCGCCGCCAGACCTTCCGTTTGGGAGAGCACCGATAAAGAGCAAATAAAATTATGAAAAACACGATCCTCATTTCCCTCGGCATCGCGTTGAGCGCATTTACTGCGAGAGCCGACGTCAACGACATTTTTTTTGATCGGCCTTTTTTTCATCACACCGACACATTATCGCCGCGCGACGACTGGGGGCTATTGCATCAAAGCCGCACAACCGTCTACGAAACCGATTTCGCGCCGCGCTATCCGTGGCGGCCGCTTTACTATTTCGAGTCCGGGCGCGAGCTGATCGCCAAGCCTGCCTACGTCGGGGCCCTACAGCGCGATCTGGCGCGACTGGGCTATTATTGCGGACCGATTGACGGCGTTTTTTCCGATGAAGTAAGCGAGGCGATCGCAAGCCTGCAGAAGAATTACTCGCAACGCGTGACAGGCACCTTGACCATTCCGGTCCGGCGTGTGCTGCATTTGCCTTGAGTTAGGCTAAATTAACAGGGTGAACCGGACACGCAGTTGTCGATCTTTGGTTTGGGGAGCGCACGCGTCTCGCGTGCAGGCGATCGCGCCCCCGCGATCGCGGACTTTTTCCCAGCAAGGTTGGGGCGAGGGCGCCGCAATCAGCACGCGAGGGCGCGTGCGCTCCCCAGAATGAACCCGACGGCCAGCCAGTCAGTTATCGATCTTTTGCTCGCGAGCGGTGTTCCTTCGCGCGAGGAAGCGGTGCAGCTGGCGCAAAACATGAACGGCGGCTCCTGGACGGCGCAGGTGCTCGATTCCGGAAAGGTTGACGAGCAGCGTTTTCTCAGCGTGATCGGCAATTTCTTCCGCGTTCCCGTCATCTCAATCGATCCGAAAACAATCGAGCGCGAGACGTTGTCGATCTTGCCGAGCCGTTTCGTTTTCCAACATCACATTTTGCCAATCGAAGTGAAGGAAACCTCGGTTGTGCTCGCGACTTACGATTTGTTCAACTCGTTAGGCCGCCAGCTCGCCGGTCAGCTCCTGAAAAAGCCGGCTGAGTGGGTGCTGGTCCCACGCGCGCAATTGCTGCGCGCAATGAAAACACTTTACGGCGTCGGCGCGGAAACGTTTGACGAAATTCTCAAATCGAAACGTGATTTCGAAATCTTGCAGGAAGGGGAAACTGCAACCGACATCAGCTCAGACGATCCGGAGGCGTCGGTGGTGAAATTCGTGAACCAAATTATTCGCGAAGCGATCGTCGAGCGCGCGACCGATATTCACGTCGAGCCGCTCGAGAACGACATTCGCATTCGTTACCGGATCGATGGCATCCTACACGAAGTGGCGGTGCCGCCACAGTTGCGCGTGCTGCATTCGGCCATCATTTCCCGACTCAAGGTGATGTCGCACATGGACATCGCCGAGCGACGATTGCCGCAGGACGGGCGCATGAATTTGCACGCAAACAATCAGGAGATCGACGTTCGCGTTTCGACCATTCCCACCGTGAACGGCGAGTCGATCAGTTTGCGTTTGCTCAGCCGCGGCGGCCAACAGTTCGGATTCGACCGGTTGGACATGAGCAAAAAACAGGAGAAAACGATCCGGCACCAGCTGGCGCAGCCGAACGGGATTATTCTGCTCACCGGTCCGACCGGCTGCGGAAAATCGACATCGCTGTATTGCTTCCTCAGCACGATCAACTCGGTCTCCCGCCGCATCATTACGATCGAAGAACCGGTTGAATATAAATTGCCGGGCGTTTTGCAGATGGACGTGAAACCGGAGATCGATTTCACATTCGCACGCGGTCTGCGACACATTTTACGACAGGACCCGAACGTGGTGATGGTTGGCGAAATCCGCGACGTCGAAACGGCGGACATCGCGATTCGCGCGGCGATGACTGGCCACCTTGTTTTTAGCACGCTGCACACGAACGACGCCGTCGGCGGAATCACCCGCTTACTCGACATGGACGTGGAGCCGTTCCTGCTCGCGTCAGTTGTGAAATCGTTCATCGCCCAACGACTAGTGCGCACGATCTGTCCGGAATGCGCCGAGAAAGTCGAATATCCGGGCGAGTATTTGGCGGAGATCGCGTTCCCGCTAAGAGAGCTCGGCACGGCATTCATGCGGGGCAAAGGTTGCGAACACTGCCGGCACACCGGCTACCAAGGCCGCACTGCGATTTACGAGATTTGCGTCGTGACCGAGCCATTGCGGAAACTGATCATGCAAAAGAAAGATGGCGGCGAGCTCAAGCAATGCGCCATCGCTGAAGGCATGGAAACATTGCGGCAGGATGGTTGGCGTCGCGTCGCATCAGGCAACACGACCATCGAAGAAGTCGTCCGCGTCACGCAGACCGACGAAGTGATGGCGGAAACGACCGAAGATGCCGAGCCGGTGGTGAAGCGCTAGCGCGCGAATCTCGCAAGAACGACCATCAGCCCATTGCCACGGATAACGAGCTGCTTGGGTCCTTAAAACAATCGCGATCGCCGCAGAAAAAAGTATTCGTTGTAGGGCTGATCATCGGTAATTCGTATTTCGGGGTCGCGATTCAGCAATTGTATTGGAAAGCGTGACAATAAGACCCGTCCCAAATATGCCGGCAAGTCGGCTGACGGACTCCATTCCAAAAGATCGCTTGCAGCCGCAGCCGGCATGGCGGATGCGACCTGTTCCGGTGTGCGGGGTGCAATCGGTTGCATCGAAGCCAACATATGGAATCCGGATCCCTCGACACCGCGAAAACAACGCACGTGGGTAAATGAATTCTCCAGCGACCGGAAAACGGCTTGACCGGTCATGAGTTCCCCTCCAGGAAACCAAACCTGAATAATTCCGTTTGGCTTTAGGTGCTGTTTGACAAGTTCGTAAAATTCTTCGGAATAAAGCAAGCTAGACCCAGCAGCTTCAATCGGTGGCGGAGGATCTGTCACCACGACATCGAACATTGCCGATGTTCGCTTCAAAAAACGCCGGCCGTCATCGATCACGATGCGGCCCTTCGGGTTATTGAGAATGCGCGCGGCATCCTGGTGATAAAACCCGAAAGCATTCTTTACGCTGGGCACCAATTCCACTGCGGTAGTGTCGATGTCCCAGCTCAGCGCCGACCGGTAGGTTGTCCCCATTCCAAAACAAATGATCAGGACCGATTCAGGTTTACCGGCATGCAGAGCAAGAGGGAGGTGCGCCATGAATTTGGTCTCCGGCGTCAAAGAAGTAACGCCGATGCCATTCACGAAAAGATGCTTATCGAGATCCTTACCGGCGGAAATGACCGAGGCGGCGTAGTCGCGGCGGATTTCCGTCGCGCCACGTCTCGAAATCCAACTTCCAAAGTCCAGCGGACAGAACAAGGACCAGGCTAATACAATGCCGGCCATTGCGCCGCTCATCGCGCGGTACCAAGAAGGCAACGATCGGGACGTGAAGAAATAAAATCCAAGAAAGGGCAAACTAAGCAGCACCAATCCGTAGCGTTCGCCAACCCATGGCAACAAGACATACGAAGCAAACAGCGGCCCCAGAATACAGCCAAGCACATTTAGCGCGTAAGCGTTACCCGCATCAGCGGGATCACCCAAGGCGTCCTTGTCGATCAGACTTGGAGTTAAGTATCCGAGGACCGCACAGAGCGGGGTAATACTAAATAGCAGGACAGCCACGTCCAGGTACGCGGAAAATTTGGCTGCCATACCGAGAAATCGAAGATCATTGAATAGAATGGGAAGAAAGGTCGCGACCACAGCAACCGACATCAGCTTGGCAACATTCCACACAGAGTTAGTACGAAGGCCGCGGCGATACAACAGCGATCCGCAGAACGTGGCGCCCAAATAGGCGAAAATAATAAGAGCGAAAGAGTAGACCTGAGTTTTCAACACTGGTGTGAACGCGCGCGTCCAGACGACTTCCATGGCCATCGCTGTAAAACCGGTTGAAAATAGGATCCATTTCCTGAAGGGGCGCCGCAACGCGTCCGGCGAAAGCGTTGGCAAACGTGGCGACGAAACTTTCGCTTCAGCCAAGTTGAGCGCGGCAGACTTGCGCTGCTTCCGAGCCAAGCATCCGCTAATCACCGCGATGGTGAAGTTACCGGCGGCTGCTATGCAAAGCGTCTGCTTGAATCCGAAAAACTCCACCAACACAAGCGCGGTAACCAAAGTTCCGCTCATTGCGCCGAGAACATTCGCCAGATAGAGGAAGCTAAAACTTTCGGTGTTTTGTGGATCCTGCTCGCGCACGTACGCCATCATGAATGGAAAAGTCGCGCCCATGCATACGCACCATGGCAGAATGGAAAGGCCTAGGAGCAAGGCAGAGAGCGAAAGATAACGAAAAGAATCCATCTGCCCTGCGGACAGCAACACCTCCCCGCTCACGGCAAACAACATTGGAACCGCAAATGCGCCAATGCCGATCACAAGCTCGGTCAGCATGTAAAAGACGATCGCCGAGGATCGCGTCTTCGTTGTCAGCGCGTCAATCGATCTTCCGCCGAGCAATGCTCCAAGAGACAACCCCAGCATAAAGACCGATATGACTACAGAGAGCACGGGCGCAATGATCCCAAAACTTGCAAACGCAATTCGCGTCCACACCACTTGATAGACGAGGCTGCTAAATCCGGATAAGAAGAACAACAAGAAGAGTAGTTTTCGCTGGAGTAGACTCATCGGTTCAGTTGGTGAAAGCACTTGCCGCGCCTGAACCGAAGCGAGCGCGAAACTGGCGCTACCCGGAGCCCCGCAGATCGCGAATCGCTTTCGCGTAATCAGGCGCGCGGAAAATCGAAGTGCCGGCGACGAGAACATTGGCGCCATTCTGAATCGAAACCTGCGCGGTTTCGGGATTGATCCCGCCATCGACTTCGATGTCGATCTTGCGGTCGTGCGTTTTGTTCCAATCGACTGCGCGTTTCACTTTTCCTATTTGCTCGGCGCGAAACGACTGGCCGCCGAAACCGGGATGGACCGTCATCACGAGCAACATGTCAATCTTGTCGAGGAATGGATCGAGCAAATCGAAAGGCGTGGCCGGATTCAAAGTCAGACCGACGCGACAACCGGCGTCGCGAATTTGCTGCAAGGTTTTGCTAACATCGTGTTTCGATTCGGATTCGACGTGGACAGTAATTGAGCTCGCACCGGCTTTGACAAAGCGCGGCACATAATGATCGGCGTGCTCGATCATCAAATGCACGTCGAGCGGAAGTTTCGTTTGCTTGCGGACAACTTCGACGACCATCGGGCCAAACGAAATGTTGTCGACGAAATGGCCGTCCATGATGTCGCAATGGATCCAATCGGCGCCGGCGTCTTCAACTTTGCGAATTTCCGCAGCCAGATTTGAGAAATCAGCGGCCAGGATGGAAGGGGCGACGATGATTTTCGGCATGCCAGCAAACGTCGAACGCTGAACCCGCCTTCGCAAGAGCTACGGCGTGGCAAGCGCTTAACGTTCAATTAGAGATTTGGAGCTTAGGTATTGGGATTTGGGAGTTCGGCGAGGCCGCTCTCTATATATATATTAAGAGCTTGACGACGGGGCGTGCCGTTTCATGTTACCGCGTTTCAACCGGTTAGAATCGCGCTCCGAGGCGCACCGTTTGCTGCGAAGATCAGCGTTTCCGAGCGGGCTGAAAAAATAAATTCATGTTCAACGGACTTTTCGGATTTTTATCCAACGACATCGGGATCGACCTCGGCACGGCAAACACGCTGGTCTATGTCAAAGATCAGGGGATCGTTTTGCGCGAACCCTCGGTCGTTGCCGTCCAAGCTGGCACCAACAAAGTACTCGCAGTCGGCGACGAAGCGAAGCGGATGCTGGGCCGGACGCCGTCGAACATCGTGGCCGTGCGACCGCTGAAGGACGGCGTGATCGCAGACTTCGAAGTGACCGAAGCGATGTTGCGCCATTTTATTTCGAAAGTGCACAACCGCCGCGTGCGTGCGAGACCGCGGGTCGTGATCGCGGTTCCGTCCGGAATCACGGAAGTGGAAAAGCGGGCGGTGCGCGAATCGGCGACGCATGCCGGTGCGCGTGAAGTTTATTTGATCGAAGAGCCAATGGCGGCGGCAATCGGCGTCGGCTTACCGGTCCAAGATCCAGCCGGCAACATGATTATCGACATCGGCGGCGGCACGACCGAGGTCGCGCTGATTTCGCTTTCCGGAATTGTTTTCAGCCGCAGTGTACGCGTGGCTGGCGACGAGTTGGACGAGGCGATCGTTCAATACATGAAGCGTGCTTACAATTTGATGGTGGGTGAGCGCACGGCCGAAGAAATTAAGATCAAAATCGGTTCGGCGTATCCGAGTGAAAAAGAAACGAGCGTGGAAGTAAAAGGGCGTGATCTGGTCGCGGGGTTGCCGAAGACGTTAATGATCACATCGCAGGAAGTGCGGGAAGCGTTGCTGGAACCGATCTCGACCATTGTCGATTCGGTCCGCATCACGTTGGAACGTTGTCCGCCCGAGCTTTCGGCCGACTTGGTGGATCGCGGTCTTGTTTTGGCGGGCGGCGGCGCGCTCTTGCGCGGTTTCGATAAACTTTTGAGCGAGGAGACTGGTTTGCCTGTCCATGTTGCGGAAGATCCGCTCAGCGCCGTGGCCGAAGGAACGGGCAAATGTCTGAATGAACTTAAATTTTTGCGTCAAGTGGCTTCGGCAGATCGCCAGTGGCGCTAACCATTTTCGATTCGCGCGAGTGAACTCGCGCAGCGCAGGGTCGACAATCGATAGTTTGCGATGAGTCGGACAAGCATCATCGCTCTGCTGATCTTTGGCGCCATTCTCGGTTACTTCCTCAGTTTTGGTGCGGACACGACCCGCAAATTTCAGGCGAGCATATACCAAATTCTGGCCCCGTTTTTTACGACCGGCTCCGGTTTGCAAAAGCAGATCACATCGGTGCGGACAGGATTGAAGTCGTTGGAGGAACTGGAGCGCGAGAATGCCGCCTTAAATGTGGACAATCGACAGCTGCGCGCGACCAATCAAGCGTTGCGCGACGTCGAACATGAAGTGAACCGGTTGCGGCACGCGCTCAATTATCGCGAACGCTCGGTCTTCAAATTGATTCCGGCAGAAATTGTAACGCGCGATGCGTCGACCTGGTGGCACACCGTGACGATCAATCGCGGCAAAGAGGATCACATTGAAACCGACATGCCGGTTGTGACGGATGAAGGTTTGGTCGGAAAAACAACGACCGTGAGCAACACCATTTCGGTGGTGCTCCTGGTCACGGACGAAAATTGCAAAATCGCGTCGTCGGTTGAGGGCACACGCGAACAGGGAATTGTTTCGGGCGAGCGCGTGTCTGGCGGATTGGCGCCGCTGCTCGACCTGAATTTTTTGACGAAACAGGCGAACCTGCAGCCGGGGCAAAAAGCCTACACGTCCGGCGTCGGCGGAGTTTTTCCGTCAGGATTGTTTATCGGGACGGTGAAAAGCTTTAAAACCCGCGAACTGGATGGTCAGGCCAAACTGGCGCCGGCAGTGGATTTGTCACATTTGGAGGACGTGTTCGTGGTGACGGGACGGAAATGATTTTCTTTTTCATATTACTTCTCCTAGTGGTCGTGGCCCAAATCGCGGAGTTTTTTATTCCTCCGTTGGATTGGATGTACCATGCGCACATTTACATCGCGCCGGTGCTGGTATTTTACGGCGCAATGGCGCTGCCGTTTCCGCTCATGCTCGCGCTGGCTTTTTTTGCGGGAGTGTTGCTCGATGCCCTCACGGTGCAGGTGATCGGTTCCAAGGTTGAAATCTCGCTCGGCTGGTCGATACTGCTCTACGCTGTGCTAGCGGGAATCATGCATGGCTTAAGGCCTTTGTTCATCCGCGGCCGCTGGGAAGTTCATTGTGTGCTGACCGGCATCTGCACCTCCGCAATTATTTTGGCGCAATATCTCATGATCACCTTCCGGCGCGGTTCGTTTTTCTTTAGCCGCGAAGTCTGGTGGCAAATCGGCGGGCCGGGATTAATGGCGATGCTGATGGCGCCGGTTATTTTTTGGATGTTGAACTGGGTGGCGCGGGTGACGCGTTACCCGTATTTGCCAGAAAGGAGCTTTGAATGAACCGGCGTCGACTTAGTCCACGGCTGCGAATTCAATTCGTCGGGCTACTGATGTTGCTGGGAATGGCCGCGCTGGGATTGCGGCTGTGGTGGATTCAAGTTGCGCACGGAGCGGAGTGGACGGCGCAAATCCGGGGCAGCTCGCAAGCGACAGTGCGAATTCCGTCGGTGCGCGGTGAGATCAAGGACCGCAATGGTCTGACGTTGGTGCAGAACCGGGCAAGCTACGAAGTCGATTTTTATCTTCCGGAAATGGTGAAAGGCTATCGCGAACGCTTCGGCCCGCCGCCGCTGGCCGAACATCGCGCCATCATCAGCGGAATGCCGAAGGACGTGAAGGAACCGGATATTATCAGGATCGTGAATGACGGAGTCGTCCCGCGTTTGAACGACCTCGATCTCGCGCGCGATTACAATTCCAAGCAGCTCGAACGTCATTACCGCAACGACACCGAAGTTCCGTATTCCTACATCAAGGACATCGACTTTCCGACGATGGCGAAATTTTCCGAGCACGATGTCGGACTTCCAGGAGTAGATATCGCGATTAAACCGGTGCGTTCCTACGTTTACGGCGCGCTCGCGGCGCACATTCTCGGCTACGTCGGCGCGCCGGACGACACGAACAAGGAGGAAGCGCGGAAGTTCACGTTCTATCAAGGCGACGTAGATGGAAAATCAAACATCGAAAAGGCGATGGACGAATATCTGCGGGGACAGCCGGGTGTGCGTTATCTCCGTCGCAATGCCAAAGGCACGATCGATGGAGTTCTGCGCGAAGATCCGCCGAAACAGGGCGCCAATGTTTTTCTAACGATCGACGCACGGATCCAAGCGATCGCGGACGAAGCTTTGCGCGCGGTGAGCCGGGCCGGAGCGGTAGTTGTCGATCCAAACAACGGGAATATTCTGGCGATGGCGTCGGTGCCGTCATTCGATCCCAATACATTTATTCCGAGCATCAAAGCGAAGGATTGGCAGGCCCTGCGCAAAGATGAAGGCGATCCGCTAGTTAACCGGGCGATGAGCGCGCTGCCGCCGGGTTCGACATTCAAGTTGATCACGTCATTTGCCGGTCTGCGAAAGAACCTCACGAACGCGAAGTTCAGTTGCGGCGGCGGTGTGAGTTACGGCGATCACTTTTTCCGATGCTGGGTAGCCGAAAAACATTACACGCACGGAACCATCGGACTCGCCGATGCAATCAAGGTTTCATGCGACTCGTTTTTCTACCAGTACGGAAACGCGGCTGGCATTCAGTCCATTGACGTCGTTGGCAAGATGTTGGGAATCGGCGAAGAATCGGGCCTGCAACTGTCAGGTGAACAAACCGGCAATATGCCGGGGCCTGAGTGGATGCAACTTCACCATCCGCAGGAGAGGTGGTCGCAGGCGCAAACGGCCAATGTTTCGATCGGCCAGGGCTACACGCTTGTTTCGCCTCTGCAATTGGCGATGGCTTATGCCACCGCGGCCAACGGTGGAACGTGTTATTACCCCCGCCTGGTCGATAAAGTTCTAAACCAGGACGGCTCGCCAGTCCTGGACGAGCATGGCAAACCTGCCGTTTCGCAAACACCGCGAATGCGGTCAGATTTACGAAGAGAAGTTACGCCCGACCAGATCGAGTTGGTTCGCAAAGGTCTCTGGAAAGTTGTCAACGAAGACGGAGGGACGGGTGGCAGAGCGCGTTTGAAAGACGTTGTGGTAGCTGGGAAAACTGGCACTGCGCAGGCCACCGACCGTGGTCACGAGGAAAACGTGGCGTGGTTTGTGTGTTTCGCGCCGTTTGACCATCCGAAGTATGTCGTCGCAGTGATGGTGCAGGGCGCCTCTGGGCACGGCGGCGAGGTCGCGGGCCCGATCGCTACACGCATTCTCGAACGAACTTTGGCGATGGACGAAGGTAACTTCGACATGCAGGTGGCATGGACGGCGCCGGCACATCACGCCAATCCGCTCCAATTGATCAAAGCAGTGAGCTATGCTGGAAGTAATCTCGGCAGCGAGGACGAAGAAGGCGCCGATACCAGCCAAAGCGCCGATGCGCAAATGGCCAGCGATAACGCCTCGCCCGATGTCGAGCCGGAAGCCGATGCCCAGGGCCAGGTTTCCAAACGGCCTCGAGTGGTACGGGCTGCTCCTGCGCCGCCGCCGCGTCAGCCGAACTTTTTTGAACGCCTTTTTGGAGTCAAACGCCCCGCAGCGCAGCCGGCGCCGACTCCGGTCCGCCGTCGCTTTTAAACAATCAATGTCGATCTAACGAGCAATGAACAATTCCTTGGCCGGGTTTCCGCTCGCGATCACGCAACCCCTCGAAATTTATGTTAGACAAAGTGAAGAAAATTTTAGGTCTTACGTCACGCAAGACCGGAAACAAATTGGTAGTCAGTGTGGAGAAGCTCGAGCGCCGCGTGGCGTTGCTCGAGAACAACCGTCTCGAAGAATACAGCGTCGAGCGTAGCGACTCGCGCCAGATCGTCGGCAGCGTTTACAAAGGCCGCGTCAAAAACATCGAGATGGGTTTGAAGGCGATGTTCGTCGACATCGGTCTCGACAAAAATGCGTTTCTCCATTTTTGGGATGCGCTTCCAGCCGCGCTCGACAGCGGGATTGAAGAAGTCGATCGCCCTTCGAAGAAGCAGCGCAAGCGGATTACCGCGAAAGATATCCCGAATATTTATCCGGTTGGCTCGGAAGTCATCGTGCAAGTCACGAAAGGTCCGATTGGAACAAAAGGGCCGCGTGTGACCACGAATTTGAGTTTTGCCGGACGTTATCTCGTCTTGATGCCCTTCAGCGATCGCAGCGGAATTTCGCGCAAGATTGAAGATCCAAAGGAGCGCAATCGCCTCCGGAAGATTTTACGTGACCTTGATATTCCGGAAGGGATTGGCGTGATTATTCGCACCGTCGGCGAAGGACAGCGGGCGCGGTACTTTGTCCGCGATTTGCGTTTTCTGCTCGATCAATGGGTCCAAGTCGAGCGGCTGATTCGAGACAAGCCCGCGCCCTGTCGCGTTTTTGAAGAACCGGATTTGGTCGAGCGAACGGTGCGCGATTTTCTGACCGAAGAAATCGACGAGGTGATCTGTGACGATCAGGAAGCATTGGAACGGATGAATCAGCTGGTCGAAAAAATTTCGCGACGAGCACGGAATCGTTTGAAATTCTACGACGGCGCCACTCCAATTTTCGAAGCGCTCGGCATTCAAAAACAAATCGACGACGCCTTTCATCGCCAGGTTTGGCTGCGGTGCGGCGGCTACATCGTGATCGACGAGACTGAAGCGCTGGTGGCGGTGGACGTAAACACCGGCCGGAACAAGGGCGGGCGCGACGTCGACAAAACGATCCTGCAAACCAATCTCGAAGCCGCGGATGAAATCGCGCGCCAGCTTCGCTTGCGCAACATCGGCGGTCTTGTTATCGCCGATTTTATCGACATGAAGAGCCGCAGAGACCAGCAGGCAGTATTCAATTTAATGAAGGAGCGGCTCAGACGCGATAAAGCCAAAACGCATGTGCTGCCGATCTCACAGCTCGGCTTAATGGAAATGACACGGCAGCGCGCGCAAGAAAGTTTGAGCGACACGATTTACGAAAACTGCCCATACTGCGGCGGTCGCGGCGTGGTCAAGACTTCTATGACCACGAGCGTGGAACTTCACCGCACGCTCAATACCGTGATGCGCAAATATCAGGACAGCGTGCACGATTTTCGCGTCATTCTGAATCCGGACGTCCTGAAGCGCTTGAAAGAGGAAGATGAAGAGCTGCTGATTGAGCTCGAGCGACGTTATGCCGGTAGACTGATGTTTCGCGGCGATCCCACTTACCACCACGAAAAATTCATCGTCACCGACGCGAACACAGGCGGGGAACTCAAATCGTAGGCCTTCGGCTCGGTTCGTTCCACGCCGAAGCAAGCATGCTTTTGCCGTCAATGGCACGGGGCGTTCTCGAGTAATTCGCCCATCCTAAGCGAAATCGGATCGACTGATATTCCAGGGGCAAACAGGCCCCGGTTGAAGCGGCATTTCGGGGGTTGACCCGACCCCGCCGTTTTGTTAGAACCGCCGCCTTGGGGAAATTGGGCTAAAATTCAGTGCTTGACGCTAGGCGTCAGTTTCGTGTTAAAAACACGGGTGCATTGAAATTCAGCTTCGATTAAGCCCTGAAACAGCCTCTAAAAAACAATTTATTTTTTTTATTGACGAACTTCTGAAGAAACCCTAAACGCATAGCCAAGTTATGAAAAAACTGACCTTAACCTTTTGCGCATTGTTCGCACTCTTCGTAGTGGCGCCGGCACTTTACGCCGACGGGCCGGAGCAATATTCCGGCAAAGAAAAAGAAGTCATGCAGCCGGCACCGCCTGTGTGCGATTTTTATCGCGCTCATGAATGGGACCTCGGTATCTGGGGCGCCTACGCGTTTGGGGCCGATACCGGCCAATTCGACGTGCCGAACGATGATCCGTTCATTCCGGATCTCGATGTTACGAACACGACGACTCTTTCTCTTTCAGGCGTTGTAATCAGTACCACAAGCACTACGCCAGGGATCTCCAATCCGAACGAACGCGTGAATATCGGCCAGGTCAGCAAGAACCAATTGTTTGCTCGAGATGACACGTTTGGCGGCGGTGCCGACGTGAAATATTTCTGGAGCAGATACTTTGGTGTCGGCCTCGAAGGTGTTGGCCTTGCTGCAAAGACGAATTTCGCAGGAGGCGGTTTGGTCACATTGACCGGACGCTATCCGTTCGGCCGGTTCGCTCCATACGTGACGGGCGGCATCGGTTTCATTGATGGTGGAGCCACCCTCTACAAGTTTTTCAATGAGAAAAATGTCGTTGATGCCACTGGTAACGTTATCAATGAGCACGAATTCTGGACGGTCGATCCGGTTTCCAACCATCACCTTCGAGCCTTGGGTCAGATCGGCGCCGGGTTGGAATTCCGTGTGACCTGCCATATCGGTTTGATGGCTGATTTCACTTGGAACTTCGTCTTCGGTCAGGAAGACCATGCGGATAGGCTCCATCTCATTACCGAGCAGGCCACCAGCACGGCGACGGTCAACGACCTAATTCTCGGAACGACTGTGACCCAAACCACCGTTATTAACCAGGCGCTTGAGCTCAGACCTGGTCATAGCAGCGACAATCAAGATTTCGGAATGGCGCGATTTGGCGTCACCTTTTCCTACTAAGATCAGAAAAGCGTAATTTAAACGCCGGAACGCCTCGTGCTTTCCGGCGTTTATTTTTGTAGACGTCCTTTGCGGCTAAGTCTCTCTCAGTCGGCGCGCGCCGGGGGTGCTGCCTCGTGGTAGGCGCGTCCCGCATCGAATAATGAGATTTCACGTCGCAGCGCTTTGGTAAAAGAACTCTCGCCATCTTGGAGCGATAATCCGAGAGCACGTCGCGCTGTCTTGGCCGCCTGACCAAACTGCTCCACTTCAGCGTAAGCAGCCGCAAGTGAACGAAGAACTCTCGGATTCGCGTCGCCCGAAAGTCGGTCGGCGCGTTCTGCCACGGCCAGGGCACGCGGGCCATTCCGAAGCGACGGATCTCCACAGGTCGCTAACATCCAAGCAAGATTGCTTAAAATCCCTTCTGATTCGGGCCGAAGTTCGACTGCGCGTTCATATTCTGCGATCGCCTCGGCCAAGCGTCCGCTGCGGTGAAGAGCGCTGGCAATGCCATTATGAGCCGGGCCGAAAACCGGATCCAATTTTAGCACCGTCTCAAATAACTTAATCGCTTCGTTTAATCGCCCTTTCTTTACCAGCACGCTGCCCAGTCCGAAGTAAGCGCGCTTGGTAGCCTGAACGTAATTCGGCTCCAGCTCGAGAACTTTGCGGAATTCCGCTGCAGCGTCGTCGAGTTGCCCCCGGCCCAATAGCTCACCCGCGATGTTTTGGTGGGCAGTCCAGCTGTTTGGATTCCGCGCGAGGACCATGCGATAGCATGTTTCGACATCGCGGTACATATGGCTTTGCATCCATGACAGGACCGCCAGGGTGCTTAACAACGCCGCCGCGAGACTATGAAGTGGCAAGCGCCAACGCCCACCATGGTCAACCAGCCAGGTGGCACCGGCGGCAGTAGGCACAATGACCGCCAGACTCGGCAGATAGGCAAAATGGTCGGCGACAAATGAAAGACGGAAGAAACCGACATTAAAAAACCCGAGTAATGGCACCACCGTCGCAGCAAAGAAAAGGCTCGCGGCGAAAAGCCAACGCCAATGCCGTCGCTGACTCCATGCGAACCAGAAGAGTCCAAGCGCGGCGATGGGGAAGAGATATTGCCACCAAGTGCTGGAATCGATTTTCCATCGTGGGTAAATCAATGACAGATCTCTCGGGAAAAAAAGCTTGCCGATGTAGAACCAAAACGCGCGTCCGGCAATTAGAAACCGGTCCACAATCGACAATTGGAATTCTTCGCCTTCAGCCCCGCTGAATGCGCGTTCCATCCACGCCGTCAACAGCCCGGCCGCAATTGCCAACACGACAAATAGCAGGAGCGGTTTGACATCACGTTGCCAATCGACCCTTCCGCGTTTCCACCAGATCAGAATGAGTACGACTGCGGGAACGGTCGCAACAATTGCTTTGGCCAGGATTCCAAGTGTGAATAAGAGCACGACCAGCAAGTACGTTTGTGGCCGTCGGCTTTCGTCGAAGTTCAAGTACGCGAGAATGGCGCCGAAAAAGAAGATACCGGACAGCGTGTTCTTGAGTTCCACCATCCAGGCTACGGATTCGACGAGCACCGGATGCAGAGCAAAAATTGCCGCCGCCAACCAAGCTCCGCGAATCTGCAATTTGCGTAAGATTTTGACCAGTAATAAAGCCGCCGCCACGTGCAGAGCGATTGTGACGAGATGGTAACCGAAGACGTCTTCGCCCCACAGTTTGTTCTCGACCCAATACATCGTGTCCACCAAAGGGTGGTACTGCCAAGTTGTGCGTGGCTGAATCCACAACCGGGCCAAGCCGTTCCACGACTGCTGCTCCGGGGTTATCACGAAACGACTGGCGTCATCCAGTAAGGGCTTACCATGCCAGGCCGGCTGGTAGACCAGGACAGTGGCAAGGACCAGTGCGGCGCCGAAAACCCAGTCGCGGTAACGTTTCCATACCGCCGAACCACTGCGGGTCGGTGAAGTCGAATCAAACGACGAAACTGCCGGTGGGGTCTTCATGCGGTGACGCTTCATCCAGTTTGTTCCTGCAAGATCGACAACTTACTTATCTCTGTCTAAACGGCTGCCTGTTTATTTGCCGACAAGTCTCTCTCGCGCGAGATTATAATCCTGATGTCATTCGCTGAGGCGCTCGATAATCTTGCTCTGCGGAAATCGGCTGTTGTCCGCCGGTTCGAGCAGCTGATTCATCCCAAATCCGACGCGGAACTGGAATCAATGGCCCGGGTTTCCCGCAAACTGACGCTTCAAAATTTCGGCCGGACGATGCGCCTCTTCGCGCCGCTTTATCTCTCGAACGAGTGCATCAACAATTGTCGCTACTGCGGTTTTTCCCGGGACAACCCAATTTTGCGTGTGACTCTGAGCGTGGACGAAGTGGTGGCCGAAGGCCGCTATCTCCAGGGAGCCGGTTTTCGACAGATCCTGCTCGTCGCGGGTGAGCACCCAAAATTTGTCAGCGACAATTATCTGATCGAGTGCGTTCGCGCATTAGCACCCGATTTTTCTTCCATCGCGATCGAAGTCGGTCCGATGACGAGCGATGATTATGTTCCCGTCGTCCACGCGGGCGCTGAAGGGCTTGTCGTCTACCAGGAGACGTATCAGCGCGCGGTGTATGCGGAACTCCACACCGCGGGCCCAAAACGCGATTTTGATTACCGGCTTGATTGTCCAGAGCGGGCCTACGCCGCCGGTTTTCGCCGCATTGGTATCGGCGCGCTTTTCGGGTTGTGGCGTTGGCAGGACGAAGCGATCGCCCTGGCTGCGCACATCGATTATTTGTTGCGTCGCTGTTGGCAGGCCCAAATCACCGTTAGCTTGCCGCGACTGCGACCGGCCGCGGGCGGATTCCGACCGCTCTTTTCAATTAGTGACCGGGAATTAGCTCAATTGGTCTGCGCTTTACGCATCAGTTTTCCTCAAGTCGGGATTGTTTTGAGTACGCGCGAACGTCCTTCTTTGCGCGATGCGCTCGTGTCATTAGGCGTAACAATGATGAGCGCCGGCAGCCGCACCGAGCCTGGCGGCTACACCCGCCGCGGCATCGAACATTTGCATCAGACCGTGCGCGGTCGAATCATTCCGCCGGAATTTCAGGACGGCGAGGATCAACTGGCTACGGGTCAATTTGAAATTAGTGATGACCGACCGCCGGAAAGAATCGCAGCCATCCTGCGGCAACGCGGTTTCGAACCGGTTTGGAAGGATTGGGAACAAACGCTTTCCGGCTAATGCACATTTCGCTCAACGGTCAGGAAGCAGATACAGGCGGCGCACAAACGGTCGCCGAGCTCATCGGCCGATTTGAATTGTCGCCCGACACGATTTTAATCGAGCACAATGGCGTAGCATTGCACCGCCGTGAATGGCCGGAAAAGCCGCTAACTGATGGCGACAGAATAGAGATCATTCGCGTCGCCGCCGGCGGCTAACTGCGATCTAACCCGCGGCTTTAACCACTACGCGCATTCCATCTCGTCGAACCACGGTCACGGAAGTGTTCGGCGGGATGAATTCACCTTGCGTGACGACGTCGATAATTTGGTCGAGAAAACGCGCCTTGCCGCTGGGGCGCAAGATCGACAATGAGATTCCTTCCGTGCCTGGCGAAAGGTCGATCGCAGTCGCAAATTCGCGAGGAACGCCCGCCAGTGACGGACCCGGTGGATTTGAAGCCATGAGCGCGAACCGGCGGTAAACGCTCGTGCGGGGCAGATATCGAGCGAGTAAGGCGATAACAATCGCCGCGCCGATCAGAGCAAGAAAAAGATTCAAAAGCGGCACGGCCAGCGCGCGTCCGGTCGGGAACAACGTCTCGCCCGGATAACGGTCGATCATCGCCCAGAATAACGACGCCAAGATCAGGAAAACACCAACCACACCGAAGACGATCGTCGAGTGCGCAAAAAAAAGGATTTCGATGATGACCAGCACCATGCCGAGAACGAAAAGGCCGACCACTTCCCATCCCGCAAGACCAGCCAGATAATGCCCGAGAAAAAAGAGCGCGAAGCAGATTGCCGAGATAATTCCGGGCAGGCTCGCGCCAGGGATTTTGAATTCAAGATAGGCTCCAATGATTCCGCCCAGTAACAACAAAGGAGCCAGGGCCGTAATCCAAAACGCGAGTTGTTCGAATCCGGTCGGTCCGAGCGAAACCGCGTTCCCTTTGAGACCGGCTTTCTGCATTAGATCGACAACCGAGTCCGCGACGCCGTCGGCGAGTAACGGTTTTCCATTGAATTTTTCCGTCGCTTCCTGGGCGTTCAAGGTCAGGAGGGTCCCTTTCGCATGAACGATCCGGTCGCCGATCTTCACCTCCTTATCTTTATTCATGAACGCTTCGCCCACGTCCGGATTGTGTCCGTTTTTCATCGCGTAACTGCGAATCAATGCCGACCAATACGAAATCGTTTTCTCGCGCTGAGTCACCGGAAGGTCTTCCCCCGTTGGCAACACGGGCGCTGCCGCCCCGATGGCGCTGACCGGTGCCATGTAAATGTGTTGGGTGGCGAGCGCGATCAGCGAACCAGCTGAACCGGCGTTGGAGTTAATGAAGGTGTAGGTTGGAATGGTCGCGTGATTCAGCGCGCTGGTGATCTCCTCCGCGGAATCGAGTCGCCCACCGTAAGTATTCATCTCGAAGATGATCGCGCTGGCGCCACTGCTTTCGGCGACTTTCTCCGCGCGGCGCAAGAACATCAGCAGGGAAGGGGAAATTTCACCGCGAAGCGGGACGACGACCACATCCCCTTTATGAATGACTTCCCGGGCCTGACCGGTTTCCAGCGTGGCTAGGACCGCGATCAAAACCAAAATCGGCAATTTCTTCATTGTTTGGAAGCGCCCCAGCGCTGAGTAGATTTTGACATCGCTTCGGAAAGCAAACGAGCGAAAAATAAAAGTCCCCGATGATTCCATCGCAAACAATAGAGCAGATCGCGGCGGCGAACGACATCGTCGAGGTGATCGGCTCTTATTTTCCACTGAAGCGGGCCGGAGCAAATTTCAAAGCGCTCTGTCCATTTCATCAGGAAAAAACTCCGTCGTTCCATGTTAGTCCACAGCGGCAAACGTTTCACTGTTTTGGGTGCGGCGTGGGCGGAAGCGTTTTTCGGTTCGTGATGGAATATGAGCACACCGATTTTCCGTCGGCCGTGCGAAAACTGGCGGCGCGCGTCGGAATTCCCATTATCGAGGAGCGCGCGTCGGAGGACGAAGATCGACAACATGAAGCGCGGCGCACTTTGCTAAAATTGCACAGTGAGGCCGCGGAATGGTTTCAGGACAACCTTTTGAAAAAACAATTCGCGGAGCCAGCCCGCGAATATTTGAAAAACCGCGGAATCGACCGGCAGGTCGCGAAGAATTGGCAGCTCGGTTTTGCGCCGGACAGTTGGGACGCATTTTTGAAATGGGCGCTTGAGCGCGGTTACTCGCGCAGTCAGCTGTTACAAAGCGGGCTGGTCAAGCCGCGCGATGAAGAACGGCCTGGCAATGAAGTCTACGATCGATTCCGCGCCCGCATCATATTTCCAATCTGCAACGACGTCGGGGAAGTCATCGCGTTCAGCGGCCGGCTGCTTGAATCCGACCCTCAGGTTGCGAAATATTTGAACTCGCCGGAAACGCCCCTTTTTCAAAAAGGGCGGGTACTTTTTGGGCTGCACAAAACCAAACGGGCGTTGATTGAAGCAAATTGCGCGATCGTCTGCGAAGGCCAGCTCGATTTAATCGCGTTGTTCGAAGCCGGCATCAGAAACGTGGTTGCGCCGCAAGGCACCGCCTTCACCGAACATCAGGGCCGGATTTTGAAGCGCTTCGTCGATGAGGTTGTCCTTTGTTTTGATGCGGACCAGGCGGGGCAGAAAGCCGCAGCGCATTCGCTCGATGCGCTTCTCCAAAATGATCTGATCGTCCGCGTGGTAGACATGCCCCCGGGCGAAGATCCTGATTCGCTCATTCGAAAGAATGGGAAAGAAGAATTTGAAAAACGCGTGGCATCTGCGCGCGACTTTTTCGATTATTGGATCGATCGCGAAGCGGCAGCTGTCGATCTAAGCTCGCTTGGGGCAAAAATGAAGCTGGCGCGCAAGCTGGCTGAGACTGTTTCGCAGGTTCGCGACCCGCTCATGCGCGGCGAGGTCTCGAACAAGATGAGCGCCCGTCTCGGCGTTCCGGCGTCGGAGTTCGAGAAACTGACGCCCAAATTAAGATCTGAACGCAATAGCGGAAATGGTCCAGCCCCATCCGCCGCGGCAATCGCTCCGCGACACGATATTGCAGTGCTGTGTCTTCTTGCCTTGCGCGATGAAGCGGCTCGCAAATTCCTTCTCGAACAAAGCTGGCGCGAAGTGTTGCAGCAAATTTCCGGTGCAGAATTACTCGCTCGGATTCTGGAGAGCGAACTGCGCCCGGACGACCCCGTCTCTCTCAATTCCTTTATGTCTCAACTGACGGCCGAGGAGGAAGGTCTGGTTTCTGCTTGGCTGATGCAAAAAATGCCGGCAAACGCGCTACAAGTGGCAGAGGGCTGGTGGAACGGCCTCATTCAGGCAACTTTGCGCCGGCAACTTGAGATCGCCGAAACCCGAATCCGGCTTCCGCAATTGACCACGGGCGAGATCGTTAATTTACAGAAAGAAATTGTTGACCTGCGCGAGCAACTCCACCAGATTTCCCGGCTTTCGTCTGTTCCCGAGGCCGGCCGCTGATTGTCGATCTTATGGGAACATTGATCGAAGGCCACGAACCTTAACCCACAGTCTTGGCCAGGCATTCGAAAGCAAGGAAAGGCCTTCGCCGATCATCGGCGAAGCGGCCGAAATTTAAGAGCGCCCGGCGGGCCTCAGGCAGCAACGGTTCGGCGCCACGGCTAGGGTTAAAAGGTCGAGCAAGCATTTCCGCCTTCAAGGCCAAGCAAATTACGCGACTGGTGCGAGCCCGGAGAACGACACCGGACGCATTGCTTAAATCGAAAACCGAAGCTGACACGGCGGCCGAGCTGCAGCTTCGTCTGCGCGAGCTAATCAAACTCGCCAAAGAGCAAGGCTATCTCACCTTCGATGACCTGAATGAGGCGCTGCCGGATGGGATAACCGACGCGAACGAACTCGACGCCATTCTGACACGCCTCCGCAAAATGGAGATCGACGTCATCGAAGCATCCGACGTTGATCGACATAAAGAAGTTAAGAAAGACCTCGACGAAGAAGAGGAAGAAAAACCGGAGACGAAGCTGGACATTCTCGACGACCCCGTCCGGATGTATCTCAAACAAATGGGTCAGGTGCCGCTTCTGACTCGCGAGCAGGAAGTAGAAATCTCGAAACGGATCGAGGAAGCGGAAAACATGGTGCAAAAGCACATTAACCGGTTCGGCTTCACCGCGCGCGCGCATCTCGATCTTGCCCAGAAACTGACCGAAGGCCGGGAACGGTTCGACCGCGTCATTCTCGACAAGAAAATCGAAAGCCGAGAACGTTACATGAAAATCCTGCCGCGATTGTGCAAGCAGGTCGAAAAAATAGGCGGTATAATTACTCAGAATTACGCGAAGCTTTCGAGCACTTCTTCGAAAAAAGATAGCAAGCGTTTGAAAGCGTTTCAGCGAACGCTCAATTCACTTCAGCGGCTTTATCCTAAGTTTTATTTCAAACAAAAGGTCACCGAAGAGTTTGTCCACCTGGCGGATGAACATTATCAGACGCTTCTGGCTGTTCAGGGCGAAATGGCGAAGCATCGCCGCGGTTCAGGCGCCCGTTCGCCCGCCGGAATCAAGTCTCGTGAGCTGGAAAAATCGCTTTGGCTTTCGCTGGACGAGTACGCTGAGGAATACCAGTCATTGAAAAACTGGCTGCGAAAAGCGCTCCGGGCCAAGACCGAGATGGTCGAAGCCAATCTGCGCCTCGTTATCTCGATTGCCAAAAAGTATACCAACCGCGGTTTGTCGTTTTTGGACCTGATTCAGGAAGGCAACATGGGGTTGATGAAGGCGGTCGAGAAATTTGAATATCGGCGCGGTTATAAATTTTCCACTTATGCCACCTGGTGGATCCGCCAGGCGATCACTCGATCCATCGCCGATCAGGCGCGCACCATCCGCATTCCCGTGCACATGATCGAGACGATCAACAAATTGATGCGCGTGCAGAAGCAATTGGTCCAGGAATACGGACGCGAACCAACTCCGGAGGAAGTGGCCGAGGAAATCTTGTTGCCGGTAGATCGAGTGCGGGCGGTTTTGAAAATGGCACAGCAACCGATCTCGTTGCAATCGCCGGTGGGCGAAAGCGAGGAGACAAATTTCGGCGACTTCATTGAAGATAAAGGTGCTGAAAACCCCAGCGACATGACCGCGATTGTGTTGCTGAAGGAAAAGATCAAGGATGTCCTTGAGACGCTGACCGAACGGGAGCGCCAGGTTCTCGAACAGCGCTTCGGCCTGGTCGATGGATATAGCCGGACCCTGGAAGAAGTCGGCCGCCAATTTCGAGTTACCCGCGAGCGCATTCGCCAGATCGAGGCGAAAGCGTTGCGCAAAATGCGCCATCCTACCCGCATCCGTCAGTTGGAGGGATTTTTGGAAGCGCCTGAAGTGTAAGACGTTGTCGGACGCACGCCGCGCGCAACTTTCAGGAGCGAACTTTGTTCAATTCGCGAAGAAAATGAAACGCGAAGACGACCAACAATTATGGGATCTCCTTGGCCAGGCAGCACAAGCCGAGGTTTCTCCTTTTTTCGCGCGCAATGTCGTTCGCAAAATTCGGGAGCGTCCGCATCGCCTCGAACGGCTGAGCACTTGGCTTGCTCCAAGGAAACTGGTTCCGGCGACGGGTTTGGTCTTGGCCGTAATCGCTGCCATCCTGGCAACGCATCAACCCGCGACGCGTAATCCGGGAGAAAGCACGCCCGATGTGGTTGCAGCGATTGATCCGCAAGATTACGACGTGGTCGCCGATCTGGACGAATTGTTGGCCACAGACGAAAACAACCTGTGGGACGACGACACACAAACATTGTAGCCGCGATCGCGACAATCGCGATTTTGATCATCGGCTCCGGATCGGTAAAGGCGCAGCCGCAGGGACCGCAAGGCCCGAACGTCCGGAGAATGGCCCCGCCCCCACCCCGCCACGCTCCGAATCTGAACAATCCGCGCGAGCGATGGAACACGATGCCTCCAGAAGATCGACAAATATTTCGAAAGAATGCCGAGCGTTGGATGCAAATGGGACCGGAAGAGCGAAGAATAATGCGAGAGCGGGAAAAAGCATATCGCGACCGAGTGAAGGTCGAAGTGGACGCTGCTTTGCACGACTCCGGGTTGCATCTCGAAGGGGAAAAGCGTGCGCAGTTTGAGCAACGCTACTTGCAGGAACGGCGCCGTATCGAGTATGCATTGCGGCAGGAAACTGAAGCGAAGCGCCAGGAGCAATTGCCGGCCCTTCGAGAACGTTTGAAGAAAGAATTTCAAGAGCCGTCGCCATCAGTTACATCGACATCGGCGCCGGCTGCGTCAGGCTCGCCGAAAAAATAAAAGCTGGCGGGATATTGAACCCGCCAGCTTGAGAAAACTTTTTGCCGTTTAGTTTATCTTACCGCTAGTAGCGGTAGTGACGATGCGCACGCGAGTAATACACTCGGTGTCCGTGATACCAATAAAATGACGGCCCACCATAGTAGTACGGTCTGTAGTACCCGTAGTATGGATATGGATAACCGTATCCGTAATAAGGATACCCGTACCCTGGATATCCGACTCCGATGCCAATTGCGATCCCGGCATTAGAACTCGGGGCTGTAGCGAATGCGAATCCACCCGCCACCAGCGCAATTAAAAGAAGCTTTTTCATGTTTTATGTTACCTCCCAAACTTCACTTATTGAACCTGAAGTAGACGTAAAGGTTGCGCAACTTGTTCATTCCTTCGGGCCGCGATCGTATTTTGGGTAACCGGTCACACAAACGTCGGGACCGATTTTCTCAAATCTTACCCTTTCGAGGTGTGCGCCATCCTGTGCGCGACCTGCGCCCCGCCCGCCAAATGCGACAATGGGTCCGCCGGTGAGGATAGGAGCGACATAAATTTGCACCTTATCGATCAGGCGCTCATCTAAAGCCTGACCAAGAACGCGTCCGCCTCCTTCGATTACCAGACTGGTTATGTTCTTCGCGCCGAGATCGGCTAAAATCGCCGGAAGCGTCTCATTCCGGTAAACGCACGTATTCTTCGCGAAGCGATCGGTGAAAACATGGGCGTCACGCGGGATTTTTCCTGATCGTGTGATGATGACACGCGCCGGCTGTCGAGGGTGCGATACGCTGCGCACGGTCAGACGGGGATTGTCGATCCGAATCGTGTCCGCGCCGACGAGAATAGCGTCTATTTGCGCGCGCAATTTTTGCGCATGCCGACGTGCGGTCGCGCTGGTCAGCCAGCGCGATTCCTTTTTGGGCCGGGTCAATCGTCCATCTAAACTGATTCCGCATTTTGCAATTACGAACGGAATTCCGGTTGCGATCCATTTGTTAAACGCTTCGTTCAAAACGGCGCATTCCTCGGCCAGGACGCCGGTTCGGACCTCGACGCCGGCGTCACGCAAAACTTCGATTCCTCGGCCGCGATGCCGCGGGTTCGGATCGGTCGCGCCAATCACAACAGAGTTAACACCGGCCCGAATGATCTGGTCGGTGCAGGCCCCAGTCCGACCTTTCGTGGAACACGGCTCCAACGTGACATAGAGCGTAGCGTTTTTCGGGACCTTTCTGCGAAGATTTCGCAGACATTCAATTTCGGCGTGGGGTTTACCAGCCTGACGATGGTGTCCACGAGCGACGATTCTGTTTTGCACGACCAAAACCGCGCCGACCGCCGGATTCGGGCTCGTTCGCCCGACCGCTTTCCGCGCCTCAGCCAGCGCACCGCGCATGAACCGTTCGTCGTTACTCATCTTGAGAGAGCAAATATTCGGTGCGACAGAGCAGGAGCAAATCTTTTTGGGGTAACACCGGTTCAGCCTCGGCCGGGCCCAAAGGTGCGGTGAATCGATATCGATCCTCGAAACAGTGAGCTTTTCTGCTTGGCGAATCTGTCGCGGCAGCCTTACTTAGAGTGAACCCCCAAAAAATATGGCCACGAAAACTGAAGAGAAATCCGGCGCGGACAAAGTCATTGCGGCGCGCAACAAAAATTTGGATCTCGCAATTCAGCAGATTGCAAAAGACTACGGTGAAGGCGCGATCATGCGCCTGGGCGCCGAAAAGATCGTCGATATTGATGTCATTCCGACCGGCGACATCCTAATCGATCGCGCTCTGGGCGTAGGCGGATTCCCACGCGGCCGGGTGGTTGAAGTATTTGGTCCGGAATCTTCCGGCAAAACGACGCTCACGCTTACGGTGATTGCGCAGGCCCAAAAGCGCGGCGGTTTGGCCGCATTCATCGACGTCGAGCACGCGCTCGATCCGCAGTACGCCAAGACGCTTGGCGTTAATCTGGACGACTTGCTTGTTTCCCAGCCAAGTTCGGGTGAAGAGGCGCTCCGTATTTGCGAAACCCTCATTCGCTCCAACTCGCTCGACGTTATCGTTGTCGATTCAGTTGCGGCGCTGGTCACGCGGGCCGAGCTCGAAGGTGAGATCGGCGATACAACCGTAGGCGCGCAGGCGCGCCTGATGAGCGCAGCCTTGCGCAAGCTGACCTCGCTCATTTCCAAAGCGCGGACCACCTGCATTTTTACAAACCAGATCCGGGAGAAAATCGGCGTCATGTTTGGCAATCCGGAAACAACACCGGGCGGAAAGGCGCTCAAGTTTTACGCGAGCGTCCGGATCGATATTCGCCGGATCGGCGCGATCAAACAAACCGACGGCAGCGTTATGGGCAATCGCACGCGGATTAAGGTTGTGAAGAATAAAGTCGCGCCGCCTTTCACCGAAGCTGAGTTCGACATCATGTATAACGAAGGAATTTCCACTACTGGCTCGCTCCTCGATCTTGCCCTGGAAAAACAAATCATCGAAAAGCGCGGCTCATGGTTGAATTACAAAGGCACGCAGCTCGCGCAGGGACGGGACGCGGCCAAGGACGTATTGAAAAGCGACCGCAAGCTTTATGAGGAGATCGAAGCGGCGGTGAAAGCCAAACTGAACGAGGAGAAAGAATGAAAAAGACTCGTAAGATCGAGAGGTTCTCTCAAATCTTTTGCTTTCGAATCATCGGGCTGGTTTTTCTTTGCGCCGGATCGACCGCTGCGATTGCCGTTGCCAAAAACGAAGCGCCTCCGCGTTTGATGCCGGGATTGGGCGAAGTTCATCATCCGGTCTCGACAAAAAACCGCGAGGCCCAGCAGTTTTTCGATCAGGGATTTAAATTCGTCTATGGTTTTAACCACGACGAAGCGCGCCGGTCGTTTCAACGCGCGGCCGAGCTCGATCCCAAATTGGCGATGGCCTGGTGGGGCGTAGCGCTGACGCTCGGACCAAATTATAATTTACCGGTCGATCCCGAACGCGAGAAGGCCGGGTATGACGCGGTCCAGCGCGCGCTTTCATTGCAGGAGAATGCGTCGGATCCGGAGCGCGCCTACATCAACGCGCTCGTGGTTCGTTATTCAAATGATCCCCATGTCGATCTCCACGCCCTTGATCGCGCTTACAAAGAGGCGATGGGAAAATTGGCGGCGCGTTATCCGGATGATTTGGATGCTGCGACTCTTTACGCCGAGAGTGCGATGAATCTCAATCCGTGGCGGCTTTGGACGTCAGATGGAAAGCCGGCTGAAGGAACCGAGGAAATCGTGGCGACACTGGAATCAGTCTTGAAGCGCGATCCGAATCATCTCGGCGCCAATCATTATTACATTCACGCGGTTGAAGCGTCGTCTCATCCCGAGCGGGCGTTGCCGAGCGCGGCCCGCTTGGAGAAATTGGCCCCAGCTGAAGGTCACCTCGCGCACATGCCGGCCCACATTTACGCGCGGGTCGGCGACCATTTTGCATCGGCGCATTGCAACGAAGCCGCCATCGCGGCGGACAAGAAATTTCTCGGAGAGACCCAGGAGCAGGGCGTTTACCGCATGATGTATTACAGCCACAACCTCCACTTTCTCGCGTTTGCCTCCTGCATGAATGGCAATTTCGCCGGAGCCAAGGATGCCGCGGCCAAATTGATTGCGAATGTTGCACCCGGTGTGAAAGCGATGCCGGACTTGGAAGGATTTCTGCCGACTCCGATGATTGTTTTGTGCGCCTTCGAACGTTGGAATGATCTCGTAAACTACCCGGCGCCAGACGCGTCATTCATGACCACAAACGCGGTCTGGCATTCGCTTCGTGGAATTGCTTTTGCCAACACCGGCAAAACAGCGGAAGCCGAACAAGAGCAGAAACAATTTCGCGATTTTGCGGCGAAGATTCCGGCCGACAAGATGTACGATCCGCTGAACAAAGTGTCCGCCGTTTTCAAAATTCACGACAATCTGCTCGGAAGCGCGATTGCACGCAGTCGTCATGACGACAACAGCGCGATCGATCTTCTCAAGCAAGCCGTCGCCGCCGAGGACGCGCTGAATTACAGCGAGCCGCCGGCGTGGTATCCGCCCGTTCGACCTTTGCTCGGACGATTGTTGCTCGCCACAAATCAGGCAGCCGACGCCGAGAAGGTTTTTCGCGAGGATCTCGATCGAAATCCACGCGACGCTCGGGCGCTTGCCGGATTGCGCGATTGTTTGAATGCGCAGGGACGCAAATACGAGGCCGACCAAATCGATCAGCAATTTCACTCTGCGTGGAAAGTTGCTGCTGTTACGAACCCCGCGCCATCCAAGCGCTGATTGACTCGCAAGATCGACACTCCGCCGGCCGCTCTGCCGCTTATTTCTTAAGGCGTTTCAACTCCGCTAAGAATTCCACCAAGATGGCCGGTGAGCGTAATTGCCATCAGCGCGAGACCCGTTACTGCAAAATAAGGTATACCTGGAGGGTTGCCTTTTGCGCGGAGACGCGAGCGCATCCAGCAGAGAACGAAAATCAACGATGCGGAAGTTAACGCGCTGATGAGATGCAGTCGCAAGTTGCCTTTAAGTGTCGCGCCTTCGAGTTGCCATTGCCAGGCTCCGAGGCCGGTCGCGATCGCCAAGGGCACTGTCAGAGCCGCACCGACGAGATTATAATAAGCGACCGATGCAAAAACCGGTTGCTTGCGCCAGACCGCCAGCACTTCGAAGACAGCGCTCGCAATAAAGAGCGCAATCGGAAAATGAATGATCACCGGATGCTGCGCGTGTCCGGCGAGGAGCGCGGCCTTCAGATCGAAGGGATTCGGGGACGCGGTAAGGAATGATTTCATGATCGTTTCGGGAGCCGTTAAGCGGCCACCAATCGTTCACTCCTACTTCTCAACCACGATCGTCCCAGTCATCTTCGGGTGAACCGAGCAAAAGTAGGTGTAAGTGCCGGGAGCGCCCGCTGTGATTGTGAACTCTTGATCCGTGTCGAGCGCAGTCGACTTCTTAAACTGCTTCTCGACACTTACGATGGTGTGAGGTTCTTCGTCCCGATTAATCCAGGTCACCTTCTCTCCAGACTTCACGGTTATGATCTGGGGATTGAACGCGAAGTCTTTGATCTCGATTCTATTTTGCTTGGTGCTGTCGGCGGTCTTCATCTCGCCGCCGAACGCGACGAGAGACAGATTGAGAAAAGCGATGCCGGACAACAGAACCGCCATTTTATTTTTAGGAGTAAGCGTGATCATAGTTTGAGTGGAGCTAGCTGAGGTTGGAATCGACGACGGCGAGAGCAGTCTTGCCTTGCTTATACTGAACGTTCGTTAGGCCGAGCAGGCTGCGCAGCTGTTCCGCCGGCACTTTCATTGGACCTGGCGACGCCGCGGTGCCCGGCGCTGGCTGTGGGAACGCAGTGGACATCGCGGTGTGAAAGGTCACGTTACCTTCGATTTTCTGAAGCACTTGATGGATGTGGCCGTTTAGCACAGTGACTGAGCCAAAGCGTTTTAAATATCCAAGCGCGCGTTCGCTATCGCTTGTTCCCCAGCCCCATTGCGGGTAAACCGCCCAGAGTGGGATATGCGCGAAAACCACAATGGGGGTCTCTGCGCTAAGACCTTTGACGTCGTCTTCGAGCCATTCAAGTTGGTCGTCGCCGAGCTGGCCCAGGCCGCCGGCCTGAAGATCCAAGACGTTGACCAGTCCAATGAAGTGAACTCCATTCTTGTTAAAGCTGTACCAACCTGAGCCCTTGGCTTCGACGCTTTTTAAATAACGTTCACGGTAAAGTTTGCCGCCGTCGTTAAGAACATCGTGCTCGCCAGGGACAAAGAATACGTCCTTTGTTTTGCAGCTCTTTAGCACTTGATCAAACGTGTCGAATTCCTCCGGCTTCGACAGCTGCGTGATATCTCCCGTGTGGATAAGGAAAGACGGCGGGGTGGGCATCGCGTTGATGCGATCGAGAGCAATCTTGAACGTCTCCGTCACATCTTTGTTTGCCTCTTTACTGAAGCCGATGTGGCTATCGCTGATCTGGAGAAAGCTGAGATCCGTAGCCGAAGGCAACGAGTCTCCTGCTTTCGCGATTTGAGCAAGAGTTCTCGATGCCAGTACCCCGCCGCTTACGGTCCAAAGGAGGCCCGTTCCCGCCCATGCCATGCAGTGGAGAAAGCCGCGGCGATCTATTCCGTCGTGTTCGTGATCGTGAGAGATGTAATCGGACATAATTTGGTTCCTGAAGTTGGTTAGTAAGATTTGGTTTCATCTGTTCCTACCGATTCAGCGCGATTTTATTCCCGAAATCGTTCCCATTGGGCGCGGCCCACGGTAACTTTCCGTAATTTCCTGGTACGCGGGTGCTACTTTTCGACGTTTGTCTTTGCAAAAACGCCGCGCTCAGGCGTCGGCCCACAGCGCGGCGTTTGAATTCGCGAATTACGGGTCAATGACCGACTTATTCTCTCTCTGCGGCATCTGCAGTGCTGGCCAGAGAAGTAATTAGCTGCAGAAACTGAGGGGGTTGCCCCTTGAAAAGCCCGTCCGCAATGAAGCTGTTAATAACACCCGTTGCGTCTAACTGCCCTGGACCACTCGGGCGAATGATTGCACAGGCAGGTAGTTTTGGACTGATGAATTCGCACGGCTCGGGCATGATCAGGTTGGCTTGCAACGTCTCCGGCTGATTTGTAGTCAAGTCCGTAAAGGTTACGCTTGAATTGTTAATTGGGTCAAAATCAGTTAACGGAGTCGCATTGCCTGCCTTGTCCTGCCAGGTCTGAAAGTGCATGATCTCCGATCCGCCGATGCTGAGGAGGATTCGTAGAACTTCCAGACTGGTTACCTTCTGAGCCAACGTCGCGTAGAGGCTGGTGCCACCTTGTTCAATATAACCGAAGTGAAATCCCGCCGTGAAGGCGATCGCCTTGACATGGTCGCTTGGGTTGTTCGGGTCGCTCAGTTCGGAATTGTTTCTCGGAATTGCGGTATGCAGCCCAATGTCCAAACTGGGGACTGCGTTTGGGAAGGTTGCGCCGAAATCCGGGTTGGTGGTGCTGCGGTAGCGGGTCCACCAGCTGGTATCCACTGAGAGCTGCTTAAGGTTCGTAAGCCGTCCAGTTTGCGGGACGAACGAGACTTGGCTGGGCGCCAACCTCGCGAACTGCTTCAGGTCAACCTGCTGCTCGCCTTTGGATTTTAAATAGGCATTTAAGAAAGCCGCGTGACTGATTTCATCATCCGTGTTGTCGGAAATGTACTGAGGCTGGTCCCCATCCAGAATCACGAGGCCTTCCTTGTACCCTGAATCTGGCGCGTCGACTCCTCCAAGTTCCTTGTATTGTTGCCAAAGATCGGCTTCGATCAGTTCGGCAGCGGCCAGGAGCTGGAGGATCGCGACATCACCTGGTGTGAGCGTTTGGCTGCCACTAGCAGCTAAAGCCTTGCCAGAGCCGCTTAGCAAAGCGGCACCGGGCGCGAGAAGAGCTGCGCCCAGTCCAAGATTTCTTAGAAAGGATCGCCGGGCGACGCGGCTCGGCCCTGAGAACGAAGTCGCTAGTTGCGATGATTGTGTGGTCTCTTTGGTGTGGTTGTTGTCGGAATGATGGATATCAGATTGCATAGAATGTAGGTTTGATTTTGGTTTTATTTGGGTGCTTGGCAGATTGCCTCACGCCCTTCCCTACCGATCCGGTGCATTCTTATTCCAAAAATCTTTTAGCCTGAGACGTTCATCGGTTCGCCAGACGGCGCGAATGCTTGGCTCGAGCCAATCGTTTGTTCATGTCCGCTTGTTCCCCGTCCAGGTTGAGAACCGCTCGCACGCCTTCGGTGATAACAACGTGCACACGGAGGTACCCCTGCTTCTCCGATCGAGCTTCAATCATGTAGGATCCGGCCGGGAGCGTCACAACCTCGGGAATTTCGTCACTCCGCGAAATGTGATTTTCCACGTTCTTAAGGAACTTCCCGTCAGCCGTGTAGATCGAGTAGGAGCTGTGAGCGTAATATAATACGCCTCCATCATCGAATTGATCGGTGGCCGAATAGACTGTTAGGTAGCCTTGAGACAGCTCGTTTCGATAGTCCAGACCAGCTCTTACCGCCCCAGGAAATAGCGGATCCTTACCTCCCGCTTGAACCCCCCCTAAAGTGCAAAGGTATAGACCGAGTGGAGCGACCAAAAGAATCGCTTTTGAACAGCATGTGCTAAGTCGTAATGTCATATCTATTAAAGGTGGTGCTAGTAGGCTGGGGATTGTTTGCGCGATTCTGATGACGCTGACTTTGAGCAAATGGCTTCCTGGTTCGAGCTGCGAATAAGCGGCGCTGTCGGCGAGTCAGGTATGCCTTTCCCTTGCTGATCCGCATACTCGGAGGATGCCTTGCCCAAGTGCCGGATCGGACGTCCGCCGTTTGTATTCTTCCAAGGGGATGCCCAATTGGTTTCGGTCTCTTTATCTGTAATCCCGGCCAGTAGCGCGAAGGCGACGAACATTGCCATGGCAAGCCCGCGCATAGTCAAGTATTTGCGAATAGTGTATGGGACTAAACTCGTGCTCGTCGCTTGATGATTAAGAGGAGAAGCAAACATAAGGTAGGTCTTTCTATTGTTTCATTTGAATGGTGGATAACATTGTCTTCACTTATCCATACCGTTTTGCTGGGCGAATATTCCCAGCATGCAGAGCTGCTCTGAAAGCAGGACTGCTAAGAGAACTTCCGTTCGTAAAGCCGCAGCAAAGCGGTCAATCGCAGGTTTGGGGAATAATTACCTGCCTGGAGACTTGCGGCTGCGTTATCGCTGCTGCAGTTGCTTTTCGAAGCCTTGCTTTAATGCACTTGCGCAGCCAGATCACTACGTCGGCTCCTTCATGCGCCACCGCTTCAGCAATAGCACGCCCGACGGACTGTTTCCCACCAATTACAACTACCTTCTTTCCTCTAAGATCCAGGACCATAAGTCAGGCCTCCGTTTTTTGAGTTGATCAGTTGGAAGGTTGGCAAAAATTCGAGACGAGATCGTATCCGAATTTCGCCGCCCCGGACTTTCATGACAAAAGGGGTTATGCTGTCGTCGACGCGGTGAACAACGACGCCGCATCCACGATGCTGTAATTTCTCTTGTACGATACGCGCCACCTCAGCGTCGGGAACTTCTTGCGTTATAGGTCGCGCCGCATGCAATTGGTCTAATCCATTTAGTGCAAGGGCACCTGCTTCTGTGATTTTCAGAACGCGGCCATTACTATCATCTACACCAATCTCATTCTTCTGTTCGGAGTTCATAAATCGCAACTCGTCAGTTGTGTGCTAAGCTCCTTAGCGTTTTCGTTTCCCAGAGATCCAAGTCGAGGATCGCCTGCTGACCTTCCTTGATAACAACGAGGACGTGGCCGTATCCATCTCTCTCCGATCGAGCTACAACGGTGTAAGCCCCAACGGGCAACGCCACGACCTCAGGGACTTCATCGGCCGCGGAACGATGGTTTTTGACGTTTTTAAAGAGCTGTCCGTCGATCGTGTAGATGGCGTAAGAGCTGTGTGGAAAGTACCACGCGTCGCCGTCGTTGAATTCATCAGTGGCCGAATAGACCGTGAGATATCCTTGTGGTAACTGAGTTCGATAATCCAAATTCCCTGGTCTTACCGAACCGGGAGACAACGGATCCTTACTTCCGGCTTCCGTGACCGTTGAACCGCCAAAGAACAAGGTCAGCGGAATATTCAAGAGCGCGACTTTCAAAAGGGACGAATAGAGTGGTGATTTCATATTTGTGGGACGTGATGCTAGTGACTTGACGAGGATCTGCTCGATTGACTTGATGGCGACTTCGAGGGAGCTGTCGTAGAGTCGGCTGTGTCTATTCCCTGTTGGTTCGCGTATTCGATTAGGGACGGGTCATTGAATACTTCCTTGAAGTTGTTCATTATCGTAGCTCCGGATTACAATGAGATCATCGGTGAGGACTTCTTAGGCGCGCCGGGCTTTGTTACGTCTGCGCAACCGCCCTGATCCTGGTGCCTAATGGTAAGGTCGCCCACTGTACCTTTGTCAAACCATGGCTGTTTGGTTTGAGATTCTTTGCCGCCAATGCTGGCCAGTACCGCGAAGGCGATAAATAGTGCCGTGGCAAGCACGCGCATGGTCAAGTATCTCCGAAGAGTATATGGAACCGGACTCGTTCCCGGCTTGTGATGATTAAGAGGAGAAGCAAACATAAAGTAGGTCTTTCTATTGTTTCATTGGAATGGTGGATAACATTGTCTTCACTTATCCATACCGTTGTGCTGAGCGAATATTCCCGTCGTAAGAAGTGCTCCCGGGAAGCAGAATCTCTTCGCAGCAGGTCAGATGTTGGGCAAAGCGGTAAACTCATTACGACGCAAGAAACGGCAACAGCCCTAACACCTGAGGAAAAGGAACCTAACGGCCGATGCCGCAACACCTACAGAACATCAAGTGAGCACGATCGAACATTCGATCAGAATGCGCCACTCCGCGGTAATGAACTTTCCGCGATTGAGTCTCCGCGCCGTCAGTGGCGCGCAGTTCGGTCTTCAAAAACCTTTTTGAATGCCTGCAAGTCGGCTTCGCTTACGTCGGAAACAGCCCAGTAGTTAAAATCCGAATCGACCCAGTGTACGAGCTGATAGCCCTGGCGGGTTACGGTGTTGGTGATTCCAGCGGCTCCCGACTCTTTTGGCCAGACAAACAAATTAACGAAGTGCTTTCGTCTCTGGTAAACCAAAGCTGCTACCGGTCTGTTCTCGAGATAATCAAGGCGACCGCCAAGCAAGGGAAAGCCGTCACTGCCAAGATCGACCACTGGAGGTGCGAAATCGAGCTTTGTATCCAGCCACGGCTTCACAGTATGTTGATCGGACGACGCCACATCTGTAAGATGGTTTGCCATTAGCGAGCGCACGTGACTGGCGATGAGCTGGGTTGCGAGTAGCTGATCAGCGCCAGGGCGTTGCAATCGAGGTGCTAAGTTAAACGCGATGATGGCTGCCAGGACAATAGCGGCGGCAAGGGCGAGCCAACTCCATTGCGTTCCGAAAAGAACAGCCCGCCATTCTGAATGTTTGCTCTCAAGTAGCGACGGAATATCTCGCGAAACGCTTCGCGTTGATCGTTCGGCAACTTCTTCTCGCAACGAGGACTGAATTCGTTCACGTAATCCCGCAGGCGCCTTGTAATAAGGGGTTGCATCGCCGATCGAACGAATGAGCAGGGCATGCGCTTTGTAGGCCTGATCACATTTATGGCACTCCCGCAGGTGCCGTTCGATCGCCTGGCTGGTGATCGGATCCAGTTCGCCATCTAAATAGGCATCCATAAGTTTTGTAGCTTCTTCGCAGTTCATCTATTTCTCCTTACCGATTCGAGCCGCCAAACATTCCTTAAGTTTTCCACGGGCACGGGCGAGCCGCGACATGACCGTACCCGGCGGAATCTGCGCGATGTCGGCTATTTCCTTGTAGGACAAACCCTCCAGATGGCGCAGCACCAGAATTTCCCGGAATTCCACAGCTAATTGATCCATGGATTCTCTGACTAACTCCGCGTCTTCTATCTGCTCCAGTAGCGCTGCCGGACTAGTCGACTCGTGGTCCGTAGCGTGTCTTTCCTCGTCAAAAGTCGTCGTGAGGTCGACCGCCCGGTTCTTTTTCATTAATGTATAAGACGTGTTTCGGACAATCGTTAGCAACCAGGCCCGGCCATTGGAGCCATGGAATCCGCTGAAAGACTTAAAGGCACGTAAATACGCCTCTTGAACAACATCCTGCGCATCCTGTTCATTACGCAGCAGCCATTTGGCTAGATTCTGAGCTGCGTCCAAGTGGGGCAGCATCAATGCTTCAAAGGATGCCAATTGCTGTTCCTGCGCGGCATCTTCTTCGTTGGGCTTCTTAAGTGCGACAAATTTCACAATCTTGGCGCTCAAATCGAAATCTTCAGACTCAGAAACATATTCGGCTTTCAATGGTGCGGCCATAGTTTTCCTTGATCAAATCACGTAGGAGGAAACCGCACCTAAAACCAGAGCGTTTGCTTCGGACAGTCACAACAGCGGCCAGCTTCAACGTGTCTCAAATCGCGAAAACTTCGTTGCCATCGAGACCGCACCGCACGGGAATGCCTCCACGTCAGGCCCTGGTGCAACACACGCCGATGGACTCGAAAGCTATGATTCGTCTCCTCTTCCGCCATGCGGTCGCTCGACGCTTCAACGTGCGCTCGGGGGTACACGACTCTTGCTCTGGTTATGCACGCTTTCATTCATTCAATACAACCCGCATGCTGCCAGTTTTATTCCCCGGTTTTTCGAAAAGACCGGCAAGTCGACGTCTTCTCATCGAGGCGCACGATAAAAGGCGACTTTCCGGGAATATAACTGCCCCCGATCGGTATGAATGGATTGAACACCGTACAACTTTCTTACCAAACAAATACTTCGGAGATTTTTTTATGTCTGTTACGATCGCTAGTATCCTCAATCTCGTGGGACCCGACATGATTGTGGTCCTTCTCATTGTCCTGCTTCTCTTCGGCGCAAAGAAGCTGCCCGAGCTTGCTCGTGGAATGGGTCGAGCGGTCAAAGAGTTTAGCGCAGCCCGGGATGAAATTGAGAGGGGACTAGGTCAGTCCGACGCCAGTGAAATAGCGCGACCGAAACTTGTAGACACAAAATCCGAGCTCCAGTCTTCGCAGTCATCCTAGCGGCGTTAACGC
>Ga0193750_1000021_pt1 | contig 107500 bp, 96 predicted proteins | sample L1c1metaG_FD_160569 | JGI IMG/M metagenome (GOLD analysis project Ga0193750, IMG submission 160569) | Soil microbial communities from a riparian zone of the East river system, Colorado, United States - L1c1 | ecosystem: Environmental > Terrestrial > Soil > Riparian zone | place: USA: East... | reverse complement strand
CAGGTGCCGCTGAGCACGATTGCGCATTTTCAGTTAGACAACACGCCGCTCTCAGTCAATCACCAGGGCCAGTTTCCATCCGTGACAATCTCCTTTAACACTGCGCAAGGCGTTTCGTTAAGCGAGGCAACGCAAATCGTCGAGCGGGCGAAACGTGATCTCGGAATGCCATCAAACATTCGCGGAAGTTTCGCCGGCACTGCGCAGGTTGCTCAAGTCTCGTGGTCGACGATGCCGTGGTTGTTTCTCACGGCCCTGCTGGCCGTTTACATCATCCTGGGAATGCTTTACGAGAGCCTGATCCACCCACTCACGATCCTTTCTACAATACCATCGGCCGGACTTGGGGCTCTCCTGGCCATGCTGGTAACCGGCAATGAGCTGGATCTCGTCTCGGTCATCGGAATTATCCTGCTTATCGGCATCGTGAAAAAGAACGCGATTATGATGGTCGATTTCGCGCTCGACGCTGAGCGACACGAAGGACTCAGTCCCGAAGAATCGATTTACCAGGCGTGTCTCGTTAGGTTCCGTCCGATCATGATGACAACAATGGCCGCGATGTTCGGCGCGCTGCCGCTCGCCATCGGAATGGGTATCGGGAGTGAACTGCGCAAGCCGCTCGGCGTCGCTATCGTGGGTGGCCTGATCGTTTCGCAGATCCTGACGCTCTACACGACTCCAGTAATCTATCTCGCGCTTGACCAACTGCGGCAACGAAAACGGAAACCAGTTTCGGGTGCTATGGAACTGCGGCCGATCGGGTGGCCGCCGCTTTCCGGATCGCCAGCAAAGTAAACCCCGACGGTTACCGAACGACACGGCTTCGGACGAGTGCCATCTGGACGCTTACTTGGACGAGTTGGAGCATCGGTTTAACAATCTGGATAACCAATTTGTGTTTCGGGACACGCTTTTGAAACTTGTAAAAACTGAGAAGTTGCCATATGCGGAACTCACGAAGGCAGCGTGAGTTCGTTTGCGCCAATTATCAGGTTTATTTCCGGCTCGGCTCCAGTGCCAAACCAAACCTGACGATCTCTCGTTTTACACTGAACTCCGGTGAATTTTATGGCATCCATAATAGCTGCTGCCATTTCGTCATTGTTCAGGCGAGATTTAACGAAAAGGCTCACTCCGGTTGGAAACAATGTACCTAGTCCAATCGAAGCCTCATTTATTGTTACTCCGGCTTGTCGTAGCACTCGCTTAATTTGCAGCGCATATTCGTGAGCCTCGGGGTCATCTTTGAGTACCCCCTGACGAGTGCTAATCATTAATGGACGTATTTTTACTCCTTTAAACCTGTCGATGATTTTGCCTGCTTGGTCGTCAGTTACTGTCCGACTTGATTGTTTGGGTAACGTGGCAAAGGAAGCAGATGTTGGTTGATTACTCCCTGGAACATGCCCATGAAATTCTATTGCTGGGGGGATGGTTTCTCGTTTTTTAAGACGCTGGATGATTACGTCGCGTTCTTCCCTTGAAGCGTGAGGCAGACTGGAATCGGTGCCATTCCATTTATAGTAAAAGGACGGGCGTTGCTCTCTGAGCTTACCACGCGGACGAGAGCGGTAAGCGAAGGACATGACGATGAAAACCGGCTCTGTTGGCTCAATCGTAAAATCTAGTTCTACCTGCTCCGGAACGTCTTGAGAAATTGGGTTGGCACTAGATTTACGAACCGTGAACGGTTTATGCGTTCCTGAACATCTCCAAAAGAGAGTGGTTATCTGAGCGTCTATGGCTTTGACATTGCTGGTGTTTTTGACTCCAACCCGCAATCGGTATTGGTCGCCAGCGCGGACGATTTTGGTGCTGAAAGGGTTTAATTCTGCTCGCGTATGAGGCAAAAGATCAAACTCAAGAGAGATCAGCACTATGACACAGGCGACTAAAACCCCAATGGGAACCCACCAAGGAGGAGAGGCAGCAAGCGTAATGAGCATTTTTACAGTTGGGCTCTGATTTGCGATTATTACCTGCGCCTCGTCGAGATTCCCGAGGATGTTGAGTAGTCCCCATACCAAACCAACCGCGATAGCGAACCACATAGACCTCCGCATTCGGTCAGGGTAATGTTTCGCTTCATGCGCGGTCAACCCTCCGTCCCAAGATCGGGACACGGAAATCCCACAAGCGGAAATGTTAAGGAAATTCTTTGCGTAATCAGGCATAGGTCACTGAGCTAAATTGACGAGAGTCACGATGTTGGCACGAGCATTGCAAAGGAATTGACACTCGCTCAAATACGAAGTTGAGAGATAGCCGGTGACAAGAATTCTAATCGCAGATGACCAGCGCGAAGTGCTCGAAGCGCCATCGTCCCGTACGTAAACCGACGCAACCGACGGAATTAAATGAAAGACTTGGTAATGGATGTTCGCTACGCGCTGCGGGTGCTTTGGAAATCACCAGCATTTACGCTCGTCGCCTTGGTCACTCTGATGCTGGGCATTGGGGCAAACGTTGTCGTCTTCGGAATAGTCAATGCGGTCCTACTGCATCCGCTGGCCGTGAGTGACCCAGGGAATCTTTACCAGCTTCGTCTCAAGCCATGGATGAGCTTCAAACTACTGACTACGTCATATCCTGCGTATGAAGACTTAAGACGGCGGAACACTAGCTTCAGCGGAGTGGCCGGCTTTGATGGATTTGCTGAGGCGACGTTGAGGTGGGGTAATACGGTGAAAAGTGTCACCGGCTATGCAGTCACCGGCAATTATTTCGATCTGCTGGGAGTACAGCCGGAGGTTGGACGGTTCATCCACGAGGCGGACGAGCATGGGCCGAATTCAGCGCCCTATGTCGTGCTTAGTAATAATCTATGGCGAAGCGTATTTAACGCCGACCCGGCTGTAGTCGGGACCACCGTGCGGCTAAATAAAGATCCCTACACAGTAATCGGCGTGGCCCCGGCGCGTTTCCACGGCACGGAGCAATTTGACTGGCCGGACTACTGGATTCCCTTCGTGAACTGGGACCAGCGATTCTTGCAAAACCGGACATCCACCGCGGTCACAGTGCTTGGCCGACTGAAGCCGGGCGTGACGCCCCAACAGGCAGCGGAGAATCTGAGTGCGATCGCTGCCCAGCTGGCGAAGGAGTATCCACAAACAGACACGGGCATGCCGTTGCGGCTCGTCCGTCCTGGACTCTACGCGGACGACGGTGACGTCATTCGCGGATTTCTCTACAGCATGACTGGGCTGGCTTTGCTGGTGTTGGTGGCCGCGTGCGCCAACCTCGCCAGCTTGTTCGCAGCGCGCGCGTGGGATCGCACTCGGGAGCTTGCGCTTCGCGTCGCGCTTGGTGCGAGCCGTTGGCGACTCGTTAGGCAGCTGATGATTGAGGCGATGGTCGTGTCGTTGATCGGCGGAACCGCAGGGTTGGTGACCGCGAGTCTGCTGCTCGGTGTGCTAAACCGATGGGATTCGCCCTATGGTCATCTGGCAGTCAATGTCGATGCGCGTGTCTACTTCGTCGCACTGATCTTGACTCTGATCAGCGCGTTGTTTTTTGGAATAGTTCCGGCGCGTCAGGCTTGGCAGAGCAGTCCCTTGCAGGCGATGAAGAGCGGGGCGGTGGATTCAATGCCGCTGCGCCGGTTTGCTTCGCGGGACCTGTTGCTGGGCGCACAAATTGCAATCTGCATGCTGCTGGTAACGGCCTCGCTCGTCGCGGTGCGCAGCATGGTGCGCATGCTGCACGCTCCACTGGGCTTCCAACCGCAAGGCGTGATGTTGGCCGAGACGGACCTGAGGCTGGTGGAACCGGGCGGCGACGTGCCAATCGAGAAAAAGAAGGCAATGATTGAAGCGGTGCGGAACATCCCCGGTGTGGCGGCGGCGGGGACAGTTAACCGAGTCCCTTTCAATGGCGGGCTGCGTGGGGTTCCGATTTTCCAGCCGGGGACCACCGAGTTCACCCTGAACAATTCTGTCCTGGCGCCCTACGTCTTTACAATATCGCCGGGATACTTGGAGGCTGCTAGTACTCGGCTTCTCGGTGGACGGGATTTCTCATGGCAGGACACCACCGAAACGCCCTATGTGGCGATCGTGAACGAGACCTTCGCACACAAGATGTGGGGCGACACCTCGGCCATAGGACAGCGTTTCATCGTACGGGGCCACTTGGCCGAAGTCGTGGGCGTGGTCGAGGACGGCAAGTACCACAACATGCAAGAGTCGCAGCAGCCGGTGGCGTACCTGTCACTGTCGCAAAATGAGCAGAACCAAATGATTTTTGTCGCACGATCGCAACGGGCACAGAATGAGATGGCGGCCACGCTCGAACGCACCCTGAACGGCCTCGAGCCGGATGCGCGAATCAAGGTACGGAGCTGGCTCGAAGTGCTAGGGGGGCTGAATGCGCTGTTCCCGGCCCGGGCAGCGAGCGTAGCACTCTGCATCATGGGCCTGTTAGCGGCGATGCTTGCGGTGACGGGCATCTTCGGCATGGCGGCGTACAACGTGAGCCGCCGGATGAAGGAGCTCGGCATCCGCGTAGCGTTGGGTGCGCGCACGAAACACGTGATGAGCACGGCTGTGGGGCGAACAGTCGTACTGCTTATGGTCGGGTCGTTGCTGGGGCTGCTGTTAGGCGTCCTCGCCAGTCGCCTGCTAGGGCACGTTGTGTATCAGGCGAATCCGCGAGATCCCGTGGTGGTCGCCGGTGCGACGCTAACGATGGCGCTTCTCGGCATAGCCGCCTCCGCCATTCCAGCGCTACGGGCGATGACCATCGATCCATCCAAACTCCTGCGGGAAGAATAAGCCGGTGATTACGCTCCTATCTCAGCATGTTGCGAGCGTGAAACGATGCGTGCCCTCGTGCTCGACTGGCCGAGAAGCTCTCTCGGAATTTTTTCACAACGATTGACTGGTCCGAAAACGCGCAGAATAGATTGCCCGTGACAAGAATCTTAATCGCAGACGACCAGCGCGACGTGCTCGAAGCACTGCGCATTTTACTGAAGAGCGAAGGTTACCAGACCGAAGGAGTCACCTCGCTTGCCGGGATCTTTCATGCGCTGGAAAAGAAAGAGTACGCGCTGTTGTTGATGGACTTGAATTACAGGCGCGACACCACGTCGGGCCAGGAAGGTTTGTCGGCGATTTCGAAAATTCAGGAAATCGACTCGACGCTGCCGATCGTTGTGATGACCGCTTGGGCTACCATTGAACTCGCCGTCGACGCAATGAAACGCGGCGCGCGCGATTTCGTAACCAAGCCTTGGGACAACCAGCGATTGCTAACGATCGTCAAGACGCAGATCGAGCTCGCTGCCGCGCTTCGTCGAGAGCGAAAACTTGAAGCGGAGAATGAAATGCTGCGCGGCCCCATGCCGGATTTGATCGCGCAATCCCCTACAATGCGGCCTGTCGTCGAAATGATTTCTCGCGTCGCGCCGTCGGATGCAAACGTGCTAATCACCGGAGAAAATGGCACGGGGAAAAGTTTGATTGCCCAGGCGATTCACGCTCTTTCGCCGCGCGCGACCCGAACCATGATCACCGTCAACATGGGCGGCCTGTCCGAGACACTATTCGAGAGCGAATTGTTCGGGCACGTGAAAGGCGCATTTACCGACGCAAAGACGGATCGGGCAGGACGCTTCGAGCTCGCGGATGAGAGCACGCTGTTCATGGATGAGATCGCGAATATCCCGCTTGCTCAACAGGCAAAACTTTTGCGGGTCATCGAGACCGGCGATTTCGAGCGCGTCGGTTCATCAAAAACACTTCACGCAAACGTGCGAATCATCTCCGCCACAAACGCAAATCTGGAGAATGAGATCGCAGCCGGTCGTTTTCGGCAGGATCTACTGTTTCGGCTTAACACAATTCAGATCGAATTGCCGCCGTTGCGCGATCGACGGGAGGACATCATGCCGCTGGCGAACAGCTTTCTTCGTCAACACGCAGAGCGTTATCGCAAACAGGTTGGCGGTTTCGATGAAAGCGCGCGAGAGCGTCTGCTACAGCATCGGTTTCCTGGAAACATCCGGGAGCTCGACCACGTCGTGGAGCGCGCCGTGCTGATGACGAAGGACCGGCAAATACGCGGAGCCGATCTTGGCCTAACGACTGGCGGTTCCGAATCGCGGAACGTTGAGGAGATGAGTCTCGAAGAGGTCGAAGCGTTTCTGATTAAGAAAGCGTTGGCTCGAAATGACGGTAACGCGCGCAAGGCCGCAGAGGCACTCGGCTTGAGCAGAAGCGCGTTCTACCGGCGCCTGCAACAATATGGTTTATGATTGGGTAGCGCACGCGTCTCGCGTGCTGGCGAGCGCGTCCTCGCGATCGCGAACTTTTCTTTCACAGTCGGAATGGCCAATCCTGAGAGGCCTAACAAAAGATTGTTTCGGCGCGACGCCGCTGCAACGGATGCGAAGCAACGGCCAGGCTTTCCAACCAACACGCGAGACGCGTGCGCTACCCGGCCGCGGTGAACAGGCATGAATCGCGTAACGAAAAAGCGTCGCCGGCTTTCCTATGAAGGGAAGATTACCTGGCTCACGTTTGCCGCGGTCGCGCCAGCGGTGGTCGTTGCGCTTGCGCTACTTTGGTTCGGCGATCAGCCCCCGAAAGTGCAGTGGACACTTACGATTCTGATTGTTGGCTGTTTAACTGCATTCATTTGGAGCACGCGCGAACACGCTGTTCGTCCATTACAAACGCTTTCCAACCTGCTCGCAGCATTACGGGAGGGCGACTACTCCATTCGTGCGAGAGGCGCTCGTGAAGGCACTGCGTTGGGCGAAGTCCTGCTCGAAGTGAATTCGCTCGGCGAAACGTTGCGTCAGCAACGCCTGGGCGCCTTTGAAGCGACGGCGCTGTTGCGCACGATCATGAGCGAAATTGATGTGGCGATTTTTACGTTTGATCCCGAACGGCGTCTCCGCCTCATCAATCGCGCCGGTGAAACTTTGCTGGGAAGACCGATGGACAAGTTGTTAGGCAAAACCGCGCAGGAACTCGGGCTTCATGCTTGTTTCGATGCGGACGACGCTGAACCGCTTACCTTGAGTTTTCCGGGCGGCTCAGGCCGTTGGGGCATTGGCCGAAGCACATTTCGCGAACAGGGTTTACCGCACGAATTACTCGTTTTGACGGATCTGAGTCGCACGCTGCGCGAAGAAGAACGCCGGGCGTGGCAGCGACTCGTGCGCGTGCTCGGCCATGAGATGAACAACTCGTTGGCGCCGATCAAATCGCTTGCCGCCAGTTTGGAATCGCTGCTGCGGCGCGAGTCTCTGCCAACGGACTGGAAAGAGGATGCAAAATCCGGGTTGAACTCCATCGCTTCGCGCGCCGATTCGCTGAGCCGTTTCCTGCAAGCTTACACTCGGCTGACAAAGCTTCCGCCGCCTCAAAAGCAAGACATCGATCTCGCCCCGCTGATACAGCGTGTCGTGGATTTGGAACCCAGGCTCGAGGTTCAAGTCCGGCCGGGTCCGAAAGCGACTATTCGCGTAGACGCGGCGCAGATTGAACAAGCACTGATCAATCTGGTGCACAACGCTGTTGATGCCGCGCTTGAAACACGCGGAACCGTCACGCTTGGCTGGTGTGAGAAAGGAAATTGCGTTGAGATCCTTGTTGAAGACGAAGGTCCCGGCATCATGAACCCCGCCAATCTCTTCGTTCCGTTCTTTACCACGAAGCCCGACGGCTCGGGAATTGGTCTACCATTGAGCCGTCAAATTGCCGAAGCCCACGACGGCACTTTGGTGCTCATGAACCGAGACGATCGCCAGGGCGTGCAAGCTTTGCTGCGTTTGCCGCGCAATTGAGTAGCGCCTGCGTCTCGCTTGCGACTGTTGACGGTACAAGCCGGAGGCTCGCGCCACATTTGTCCCGAACTTGGGACGATGCAGTCCCGGAAGCGGATAACTCAAAAGAGCGCGCTAAAAGGTCGACAAATTTTAACTGCTGAGCATCAGCAGTTTACGACTTTGTTTTCCAGCATGGCATGGCCATTGCAATAGCCCGGAGAAGATCACGATATGGGTGCCGCCTTACAGAAAAATTTTGAATCCAATGAATATGCCTAACACCTCTAACTACAGAAACTGAAAAAAATGAAATCATTACCAAATACCCAACCGAACGCGCGCAAGTTTCCGCTAGTCGATTATCATTATCAGGCGTCGATGCTCAACGGTTCGAGCGCGCCATGCCTCCAGACATCGAAATCATTGCGCGACATCACCCGCGATTACTTCGACGCTGAAGCGAACCGCGAATTCCTCAGCGAAGCGGCTGTGTTCACCGCGCTCATTGCCATGGCAATCATGCCGATTGTAACCGGGATATCCGCGGTGTCCCAACTCCTTACCACTCTTCCTCTGTTCTGACCCAAACGAAACCGTGATTCCAGACCGAAAACCAACAGACCAAAGAATTGTGCGTCCGGCCGGTTTTGCGCCGAATCTTTCCTCGATGGACGTGCCGCGCACAGGCGTCGCTGCCAAAAAACGCAAGCGCCGCATCATGATCATCGTGGCGTCGGTATTGGGTTTGATTCTGGCCACGATTGCAATTTCACGGTTGAAACCAGCCGTGCCCAGCGTCGATCGGTCGACTGTTTGGGTCGACACCGTTAAACGCGGTCCAATGGTGCGACAGGTGCGCGGCCTCGGGACCCTTGTGCCGGAAGACATTCGCTGGATTGCTGCAAACACTGAAGGACGGGTGGAGAAAATAAATATCTGGCCCGGGACGCACGTGGAACCGGACTCGGTGATTTTGGAATTAACCAGTCCTGAGTTGGAACAAACTGCGCACGACGCCGAATCCAAAGCCACTGCCGCTGAAGCGGAGCTAACGACCTTGCGCGCGACACTGCAGCGCGAGTTACTCGATCAGGAAGCAACCACAGCGAAAGTTAAATCAGATTACGAGCAGGCGAAGATGGAGCGCCAGACTAACGATCAGTTAGCGAAAAACGGGTTGGTTGCCGAGCTACAATACAAAACGTCAAAGGTAAAAGAAGCGGAACTGGCGAATCGCCATGAGATCGAACAAAAGCGGCTGCAGTTTGCGCAAGAATCCATCGATCCACAGGTAGCGTCGAAGCAGGCCGCGGTCGATCAGGCCAAACAACTCGCCAAGTTGAAAACTGACCAAGTGGAAGCGTTGCATGTGCGCGCCGGGATGTCGGGCGTCCTGCAACAGTTGCCTGTGCAAATCGGACAACGCATGAAAATCGGCGATAATCTCGCGCGCGTCGCGGACCCGACGAAGCTGAAAGCGCAAGTCAAGATCGCCGAGACCCAGGCAAAAGACATTCAGATTGGTCAGAAAGCCGTGATCGACACTCGCAACGGCGTTGCGAATGGCCACGTCACGCGTGTGGATCCCGCAGTGGAGCAGGGGACGGTGAATGTCGAAGTAGCTTTTGATGAAGCACTGCCGAAAGGCGCGCGGCCCGATCTCAGCGTTGATGGAACAATCGAGCTCGAACACCTGGACGACGTCATTTACGTAGGGCGTCCGGCGTTCGGGCAGGAAAACAATACCGTCGGAATGTTCAAGCTCGTCAACGGCACTCCGGAAGCTGTCCGTAGTCCAGTGAAGCTGGGCAAGAGCTCGGTGAACACCATTCAGATTTTAGACGGCCTCCAACCGGGGGATCAGGTCATCCTTTCTGACACCAGTGCGTGGGACGCCCACGACAGGATCAGGCTGAACTAAGTGCTGATTTCTGAATCTGATTTCTGATTTGAAACATCAAAGCAATAAACAACATGAAATCGACTGAAGTAATTGCAGAGGAATCAACTAACGAGTTCGACGGAAATGGTTTCGCTCCATTGATCCGGCTCACCGGTGTAACCAAAGTGTTTCTTACTGACGAAGTAGAGACACACGCGCTTTCGGGAATTCACCTCGACATTCGCGAGGGCGAATATATTTCCATTGCGGGACCATCAGGTTGCGGCAAGACGACGCTGCTTTCGATTCTCGGTCTGCTGGATACAGCTTCCGACGGCAGTTACGCGCTGAAAGGTCACGAGGTCGCGAATCTTTCATTCGCGGAGCGGGCGCGCGTTCGTAACCGCGAAATCGGTTTCATCTTCCAAAGTTTCAATCTGATCGGCGACCTCACGGTTTTCGAGAACGTCGAATTACCGCTCACGTATCGCGGCACAGGTGCCAGCGACCGCAAAGCATTAGTTACTGAAGCGCTGGAGCGCGTGGGCATGGCGCATCGGGCAAAACATTTGCCGAGCCAGCTCTCCGGCGGGCAACAGCAGCGCGTCGCAGTCGCTCGCGCGCTTGCCGGCAGACCGGCGATCCTGCTTGCCGACGAGCCGACCGGTAACCTGGATTCGCACAACGGTGAAGCCGTCATGCATCTGCTCCGCGAACTGCATCAGGGCGGCGCCACGATTTGTATGGTTACGCACGATGAGCGTTTCGCTCAGCATGCCGATCGCACAGTGCATTTATTCGACGGTCGCGTTGTTGAAGATCGGATTGCGGCATAGGAAGACCAAAAATGGTCCGGGACCTTAGATTTGCCGTTCGACAGTTATCTAAGGCCCCAGGTTTTACGATTGCGGCGGTCACCGTGCTCGCACTCGGCATTGGCGTGAACACGGCCGTGTTCAGCCTGGTGAATACGCTTTTCTTTGCGCCACCTGCTTACGCCAAGCCGCACGAAATGGTGCAGCTCTTTTCCCAGGACAAGAAAGATCCGAAAAAATTTCGTGGTTTTTCTTATCCAACCTATCTCGACATCCGCGAGCAGAACACGGTCTTCAGCGATGCAATGAGTTTCAACCTTGCGCTGATCGGCTTGGGACAGAAAGGCGATACCCGCCGCGCGTTCGGCGCCATCGTCAGCTCGAACTATTTTTCGGTGCTCGGTGTTCCGTTGGCGCGAGGCCGCTCATTTCTACCGGAAGAGGAAACCCCCGGCCGCAACGCGCCGGTCGCGATTGTGAGTTACAGTTACTGGCAGAAACACAATCTCGATCCAACCGTCCTCGGCTCGCAGGTTCTGATCAACGGCCGGCCGTTCACAATCGTCGGAATCACGCCGAAGGGTTTCGCCGGCACGCTGCAGATTTTGTCACCGGAAGTTTGGTTACCGATCAGCGTTTATGATCAGGTCGCGAACGATTTTGGATCGAAGGACAAGACCACTATGGACGATCGCAATGGCACACAGTTGCGTATCATCGGGCGGCTGAAAGCGGGGATGACGGCGACCATGGCCAAGCCCGCGCTCGAAGGACTGGCGGCCAATTTGGAAAAAGCGTATCCAGTCGAGCAGAAAAACCAGACGTTCATAACCGCACCGGTGTCGCGTATTGCGGTCAGCACAAATCCAACGGCTGCCAACGGGGTGAAACCGATCGCGCCGTTATTGCTCGGGATGGCGGTAGTGGTGCTGCTGGTGGCGTGCCTTAACCTCGCAAACATGTTGCTCGCGCGCGGCACAGCGCGGCGCAAGGAAATTGCAATTCGTCTCGCGCTCGGCGGCAGTCGTTGGCGCATTGTACGCCAGCTTCTCAGCGAAGGTTTTGTGCTCGCGCTGCTCGGCGGCGTGGGTGGACTCGTCCTTGGATTGTGGTCGTCGGATCTGCTGATTGGCTCAATGCGCAAGTTTATGCCTTTTGAGATTGTTTGGTCGACCGGAGCGAACCCCACGATTCTGGCCGCAACGTTTGGATTTTGCCTGCTCGGGACGCTGATGTTTGCGCTTGGGCCGGCCTTAAAAATCTCGCGTAGCGCGGTGATCACCGATCTGAAGGAACATGCCGGGGAAGATGTGATCCGACGTCGCTGGAAATTTTTACCGCGTAATCCGCTCGTCGTTGTGCAGATCGCGTTCTCGCTCGCTCTGCTGACCGCAGCCGCTTTGTTCGTGCGTGGCGCGGGCAAAGCGGCGTCCGTCGATAGCGGGCTAAAACCGGGCGCAAGCTACCTACTCGAAGTTGATGCGAGCCTGGCCGGCTACGAACCGAAACGCGCGCAGGCACTTTATCAGGACTTGAACGCGCGGCTGGCAGCGCTGCCGGGCGTAGAGCACGTGAGCATTTCGGCAACCGTTCCGTTCGGGATAACTTCGTCGGACAAGAACGTTCAACGCGCGGGTGTACATCCCGTTGCAGAGGCCAAGCCGTCCAACGCAGCTGAAGGCCTTCCTTTCAAGGCAGCCTGGAACAGCGTGGGCGCGGATTATTTTTCAACCGTTGGATTGCCGGTGCTGCGTGGTCGCGCGTTTACCGAGGCGGAAGCAACACAACCTGGTCCGAGGGTGGCAATCATTGATGAACCTCTGGCCAAAAAGCTTTGGCCGGACGGCGACGCACTTGGACAACGTGTTCAGTACGCGGGCGAAAATACGCCGTTGGGGCAACGCGTCGAAGGCGCTGCCGATGGAGCGACCGCCGGGTTGGGTAAGGAGGAGAAGCAGGACGAGACGATCGAAATCATCGGCATCGTGCCTGTAACCCGCCACGATCTTTTTGCCAACGAAGAGCCGGACGGCTCGATTTACCTCCCGTTCGCGCGTGGATTCCAAAGCGATGTTTCCCTTTTTGTCCGATTCCGCTCGCTCGCCCACGGAAGCGAAGCCAGCACGGCTGATTTGCTGCGGCGCACGGTGCGCGACGTCGATCCCGCAATCCCGATTATTTCGTTGCAAACATTTGCCCAGTACCTTGATTCGAACCTGGACCTTTGGCTTGTTCGCGCCGGCGCCGGGTTGTTCTCCATCTTTGGGGGACTGGCGCTTGGTCTGGCCGGCGTTGGTCTCTACGGAGTCAAAGCGTATTCGGTGGCGCGACGCACACGCGAGATCGGGATTCGCATGGCGCTTGGTGCAGGGCCGGGCGGGGTCTTGCGATTGATCATGGGGGAAGGTGCGATCATGCTTCTTAGCGGTATTGCGCTTGGTTTTGTTCTTGCCGCCGCGACTGGAAAAATACTCAGCGGAATCTTGTACGAGGTTGGCGCTCTCGATCCAATCGCTTTTACCGCCGCGCCGTTGTTGCTTGCCATCGCCGCCTTCGTGGCGACCTGGCTGCCGGCACGTCGCGCGGCCGCGCTAAATCCCGTCGAAGCGCTCCGGTACCAATAGATCGACAATGCAAACGCTCCTCCAAGACCTTCGCTTCGGATTCCGCATGCTCCTGCGCAGTCCGGGATTTTCAATCCTTGCTGTGCTTTGCCTCACACTCGGCATCGGGACAAACGCCGCAGTGCTCAGTTGGATCGAAGGAATTCTGATTCGGCCGTATCCGCTCGTGCCACATCAGGATCGGATGCTCGCGCTTATTGGCACGACGCGCGGCGTACCGGGACATAACGGACTCTCTTATCCGGACTTCGTTGATCTCGAAAAGAACTCGACGTTGTCTGAGTCCTTCATCATCGATCGCATTACCGGCACGACGCTGAGCGTCGGCGACCGCGCCGAACGTGCAACTGTTGGCATCGTATCGGCGAATTATTTCGATGCGCTCGGTGTGCACCCGATTCTCGGTCGCGGATTTCGCTCGGAAGAAGCAACCGGACGCAATGCGCATCCAGTGACAGTGATTAGTTATCGGACCTGGAAGGATCGCTACAACGCTGATCCTGCAATCATAGGCAAGAGTCAGGTTCTTAACGGTGTTCAGCACACGATCATCGGCGTCGCGCCGGAAAGGTTCCACGGCACGTTTGTGGGGTACTCATTCAGTTTCTGGGTGCCGACATCGATGCAGGAGACCTTCGACACTACGGGCTACAAGTTGGAAGATCGCGGCGCGCGCTGGATCGAGGGCTACGCGATTTTGAAATCTGGTGTCTCACGTCAGCAAGCGCAGGCCGAGCTGGATTCTATCTCGCAACGCTTGGAAAAGGATTTTCCGGATACCAATCGCGGCCACGAGAACCAGCTCGTCCCATTGTGGAAAACGCCTTTCAACGGCGCCGGGAATATGTCGTCCACGCTTGCGATTACAATGGCAGTGGTGTTTTTGGTTTTGCTGATCGCGTGCGCCAATGTCGGTAATCTTTTACTCGCGCGTTCGCTGTTGCGCCGGCATGAGATGACGATGCGCCTCGCGCTCGGAGCCGGCCGACGCCGTCTAGTCAGGCAATTGGTGACCGAAGGATTCTTACTTTCGCTGATCGCAGCGGCCGGCGGAATTGCAGTCGCATATTGGTGTAGGAACGCGCTTGTCCTGGCGTTTCCTCCGCCGTTGCCGGGAACCGTGATCGACTATCCCGGCCAAATCGATTGGCGCGTGCTCGCCGTGAGCGCCGGAATTTGCATGGCATCGACTCTGTTATTTGCGCTCGTGCCCGCGATTCGCGCAAGCGACGTGGATCTTTCAAACGCGCTCAAAACCGAAGGGGGTGGCGTTCTCGGCGGCAGCAGCCGATCGCGATTGCGTTCTGCGCTCGTACTCGTGCAGGTCTCGCTCAGTTTCATTTTACTAGCCGGCACCGGATTGCTTTTGCAAAGCCTGATTAAAATGCGAAACGCGAGTCCCGGCTTTAACGCGAATGTAGTTTCCTCCGTGGTCGATTTATTTTCGGCCGGCTACAACGTCGAGCGCGCGAAGATTTTTCACACCCAGTTTCTAGATCGTGTGCGGACACTGCCTGGCGTGGAATCGGCCGCACTTACGCGTGTGATTCCGTTTAGTTATAACGTCTTTTCTTCGGCCCCCATCGAGGTCGACGGGTATCAGCCGCCGCCTAACGAACAGCCGACAGTGGAGTATATCGAAATCACCGAAGATTACTTCACGACGCTTGGAATCCCGCTTGTGTCCGGGCGCGAGTTTATGCGGACCGATGACGAGAACGCGCCGCCGCTGGCAATTATCAACGAAACGATGGCTGCGAAGTATTGGCCACGTAACGACCCGGTCGGTCAACGTCTCAAGGTGAAGGATCGTTGGACGCAGATCGTCGGGATCGCCAAGAATTCGAACTACCGCAGCAAAACTGAGACGCCCGTTCCATTCTTTTACGTACCGCTGCGGCAGAATTTTCGCGTGCAAAACAGTTTGCTTATTCGGACGCGTGAAACGCCGGGCGCGATGATGACGGCGCTCGCGCGCGAGGTCCACGCGCTCGACCCGAATCTGGCGCCGCTGATCACCGATCGGCTGCAGGACCAAATTGATGAAATCAGTTACAGCCAGCGATTAGCGGTTACGCTCGTAGCAATCTTCGGCGCGATGGCGCTGTTTCTGGCTGCGATCGGCCTCTACGCGGTCGTGTCGTACACTGTATCCCAGGGAACGCGAGAGCTCGGTTTGCGCATGGCGCTTGGTGCGGGCGCAAAAGATCTTATGTGCCAGGTAATGTCCCGAGGACTGCTTCTGACTGCTTCAGGCGTGGCCATTGGCGGCGTCGCGGCGATCATGCTCACGCGTTTGATGGGCAACCTGCTTTATAAGATTAGTCCACACGATCCAGTGGCGTTTGGAATGGCGTTCGCGGTGATCACGATCGCTTCTCTGGCCGCATGTTTTTTGCCCGCCTGGCGCGCAACACGCATCGATCCGGTCCAAGCCCTGCGCGAACAATGACGAATTAACCGCGACGTTTTTATGCTCAAGGACATTCGACTTTCTTTACGCCAACTAATCAAGCAACCGGCCTTTACGGCGATCGCTGTTCTCACTATTGCCCTCGCGATCGGCGCGACGACCGCTGTGCTGAGTTTGGTCAATGGCTTGTTGGTTCGACCGTTGCCATATCGAGAGCCGCAGCAGCTCATCCTGTTGCTTCAACATTTCAAATCGCAAAATCTCGAGCGGATTCCGGTCTCGCCGCCGGAATTCAAAGATTACGAAACGCACACACGCAGTTTTGAAAAGCTGGGCGCGTTCGGTTTCACGAATTTCAATCTCGCCGGCGAAGATCGACCCGAGCGGATTGCCGGCGCGACCGTCACCGCAGGCGTATTGCCGCTGCTTGGTGTTTCACCAGTCAAAGGACGGTTTTTCCAGCCGGAAGAATGCACCCTCGGCCGCGATGACGTCGTGATCATCAGCGCGCGACTGTGGCAACGTCGCTTTAACAGCGACCCGCAAATCATCGGGACGAAGCTCCTTCTGAACGGCAAAAATTTCACCGTTGTGGGCGTGATGCCGGCGGGTTTCGATTTTCCACTCCAGCTTTTCAATCTCGGCAGTGGAGGTCAGTTTGGCGGGCGCGCGGAAATTTGGAAGCCACTCGCGTTCACCGATGAGGAGATGAAAGAGCGCGGCTCTCGCAGCTACTCGATTATCGGACGACTGGCACCGGAAACTTCAGTGGCCCAGGCAAAAGCGGAAATCGAAACGATCAATGCGCAGATGCGCCGCGAGCATGTAGACAATTACAGTCAGGACAACAGTTTTGGCGGTGACGTATTGTCGCTGCAGGATTTGGCCGTCGCCGGGATGCGTCCGGCGCTGCTCATCTTGCTTGGCGCTGTCTTTCTCGTCCTGCTAATCGCGTGTGCGAATCTCACCACGATGTTGCTTGCGCGCGCGGCTGCTCGCGAACGCGAGATAGCAATTCGAGTGGCGCTCGGCGCCGGCCGGATGCGGCTGCTGAAACAAGTGTTCACTGAGAGCGTGTTACTGTCGCTGATCGGCGGCGCCGCAGGCGTTCTTCTCGCGTTATGGGGCGTTGAGCTATTGAAAACAATCGGTGCGCAAACCGTGCCAAGGCTGCACGAGGTGAATATCGATCTCGTTGTATTGGGAGTAACGCTGGCAATTTGCGTCGGCACGGGAATTATTTTCGGTCTCGCTCCGGGTCTGGCCAGCTCTCGGCCGGAGCTCACTGAGGCACTCAAGGAAGGTGGCCGAGGTTCGACCGTAGGCACGCGGCGCAATCGTTTGCGCAACGGACTGGTCATCGCCGAAGTCGCGCTTGCGCTGGTGCTCCTCAGCGGCGCGGGGCTTCTCATTAAAAGTTTCGCGCGCCTGCAAAACGTGAATCCGGGTTTCAACCCGCGTAACGCGCTGACGTTCGAGGTTTCGCTGCCGAAAATTCAATATCCGGACGATTCATCGATCGTCCGTTTCAACAACGAAGCGCAACGCCGAATCGCGGCGCTGCCGGGAGTCCAGGCTGCCGGGTTCAGCACGATCCTGCCAATGGCCGGGACGAACGGCGATTCGTCCTTTGCGATTGAAGGGCGGCCTTCGGATAAAAACCACCCGAGTCCTGATGAAGAACGGCGCGAAGTTTCTCCGGATTATTTTCGCGCGCTCGGCACGCCGTTGATTAGAGGCCGGTTTTTTACCGATGCGGACAACGCAGATGCGCCGCTGGTCATTATTGTTAATCAGGCGTTCGCAAAGAAATTCTGGCCTAACGAGGATGCGCTGGGCAAACGGATCGTGATGGGGAGCATGTCTGACGATCCGAAGTGGATCACCGTCGTGGGAATTGTCGGTGACGTGCGCCATTTCGGGTTGGATGTCGATCCCAGGCCGGAGATGTACGTCTCATTCGCGCAGAGCGCATACTTCACCACGATCTACGTAGTGCGGAGCAACCAGGATCCGCGAACTTTGGTTCGCGCGATTCAGCGCGAAATCCAGGCAATCGATCCAGCGTTGCCTCTGGCGAATGTGCGCACATTCGAGAACGTCATTGGCGATTCGGTTGCGCCGCGACGGCTTTCGGTTGTTTTGCTCGGAGTCTTTGCGGGAGTCGCGGTGCTGCTGGCGAGCGTCGGTATTTATGGCGTGATGTCATTTCTCGTCGTTCAACGTACACACGAAATCGGTGTGCGAATGGCGCTTGGCGCGCAACGCAGCGATGTGCTGAAGCTGGTTCTCGTCCGCTCGCTCAAGCTGATTTTATCCGGAACAATCATCGGCCTCATTGTCGCGGTAATGAGCACCCACACGTTGCGGGCATTGCTTTACAACGTGAGCGCATTCGACGCGGCGACATTCGCTCTGGTGACGATTCTACTTGGCGCCATCGCACTGGCGGCAAGTTATCTGCCGGCAATGCGCGCAACCAGGGCGGACCCAATGGTGGTTCTCGGTCATAACACATAATTATGAAGTCGAAACTCCTGTGGATCGGCCTCGGCTGTGCGGCAACCATTTCCGCGTTATCGGCTGAGCAAACAGACAGCTCTGGGGCGCTGGGACAAATCAAAGCGTTGATCGGAAATTGGAGCGGCACGTTTCAATGGACCGGCGGACGTAACGACAGCGGCTCGATGAACGCGACTTATTACGTCACCGGCAACGGTTCAGCCGTGGTGGAGAATCTGATAAACGAGAGCACCCCGGTGATGACCAGCGTCTACCACTTGGATGGCCGTGACCTGCGCATGACACATTTTTGCGGCGCCCAAAATCAGCCAAGACTCAAGGCGCACCGTATCGATCTGGATCATGGCGCTATCGATTTTGAGTTTGTTGATGCGACGAACCTTCGATCACCTGATGCACCGCACGTCCATGGGTTGGAAATCCGCCTGATCGATGCAAATCACTTAACTCTGACGTTCTTATTTCAAAGCGGCTCGGTCGAGAGCCGTGAAGAAATTAATCTGAAACGGGCTGAAACGAGGCCCTCCTAGAAACTCATTATGATCAAGCTCCGCCATCTCGAACGCAGATACCCGTTAGGCAAGGAGAAGTTTTTCTACGTCTTGCGCGATATCAATCTGGATATCGCCGAAGGCGAATTTGTGTCGATCATGGGTCCGTCTGGCGCAGGTAAATCGACGCTGTTGCACATTCTCGGGATGCACGATCACGGCTGGGAGGGTGAGTATTTTTTAAACGAAGCGGCAGTGCATCATTTGAAGCCGAAAGAACGCGCCACACTCCGGAACGAGCAGATCGGTTTTGTGTTTCAGCAGTACCATTTGCTCGACGATCTCACCGTTTACGAAAATCTAGACATCCCACTGTCGTATCGCCGTTACAGCAAAAGCGAGCGCGCCGCCCTCGTAGCGGACACTCTCGACCGGTTTCAGATCGTTGGGAAAAAGGATTTGTATCCGCGTCAGCTATCCGGCGGACAACAACAACTCGTAGGTGTTGCTCGGGCAATCATCGCCGAGCCCAAACTTCTGCTCGCTGATGAGCCCACGGGAAACCTGCACTCCAGTCAGGGAGAGGAGATCATGGAGCTGTTTCGCAAGCTCAATGACGAAGGCGTGACCATCGTGCAGGTCACACACTCGGACAGAAACGCTTCGTATGGGAAACGCGTCATTCAATTGCGCGATGGATGGATCGTTAACAACTAGCGGGAGAAATTTGCCATGATTCTGGATTCATTTCGGCAGGATGTTCGGGTTGGGTTGCGTATCTTATTTAAAGACAAAACGTTTTGTTTTTTGGCAGTGCTCGTGCTTGCTCTGGGCATTGGCGGTGCAACAACCCAATTCACCATCGTTAACGCGATCGTGTTGCGCGGATTCTCCTTCCCGCATCCGGAACAATTAATGAGCGTCGGCCTGATGGATCCCAAGGCGAGCGATCAAAACAACAATTTCGGTCTCGGTAATATTCCGACCGCTCAGGATTACGAGGACCTGAGAGCGACGCAGAAATCATTCTCGATGATGGCCGGCTATCTCAATGGATCGACAGTCAACGTCACTTACAAAAATAATCCGCAGCGTTATACCGGCGCTTACGTAACCGAAGATTTTTTCAAGATTATCGGTGTCTCGCCGGTGCTTGGTCGCGATTTCAGAGCCGAGGACAACAAACCGGGCGCGGAAAAGGTCACTATCCTTGGCGACGAAATCTGGCGACGCGATTTCGGCGCCGACCCAAACATTATCGGACAAAGCGTCAGAATTAACGGCAAAGCCGCGACCATCATCGGGGTGATGCCACCGAATCTTAAGTTCCCGATTTCGGAGGAACTGTGGACGCCTTTATACAATGAGTTTCCGCCACAGCCGCGCGGCGACTTGCGGCTGGGAGCGAACAATAATGCACCTGCAATCATGGGCCGGCTCAAGGCGGGTGTGACGATTGATCAAGCGAATGCGGAGTTTATTTCGCTTGCTCGCCATTTGGCAGACGACAACCCCAAGACCAATCAGAATCTGACGTCGGCAAGCGTGCAGCCGCTGCTGAATACATTCACCGGCGTCCAATTTCGTCAGACTGTCTGGGCAATGCTCGCCGCGGTCGTTCTCGTGTTGCTGATCGCCTGTGTGAACGTGATGAACATGCAGTTTGGGCGTGCTGCGTTGCGGGCAAAGGAACTGGCGATTCGCGGCGCACTCGGCGCGACGCAGTGGAGACTCGTACGACAAATGTTGACCGAGAGTCTGGTGGTCGCGGTGTTCGGGGCCATCGCGGGCGTGATCATCGCCTATTGGGCCATCGATTTCTTTGTTCGGTCGATTAACGCGTTGCCCTTTCCGGCACCTTACTATTGGAAATTCACGATCGATGGATCGGTGCTCGTTTTCACCGTGGCGATCACTCTGCTGGCCACGATCGCCTCCGGTCTCATCCCGGCATTCCTGAGCGCCAGAGGCAACGCAGCGGAGATCATGAAAGAAGGCGGCCGTGGCAACAGCAGTCGCATGGTCAACATCATCACTCGCGTGCTCGTGGTCGGGCAAATCGCTCTGACCGCGGCCCTATTGATCGCCGCGACGCTCGAAATCAAATCGATCCGAAATCAAATGAAGCTGGACTACGGGTACGACGAAAATGCCATTTACACGGCGCGGACCGCTTTAATGGAGGGCGCGTATCCAAGTGAAAATTTGCGGCGCGAATTTTTCCAGCGTGCCGTGGGCGCGCTGCGGGGCAATTCCCAGTTCGAGTCCGCCGCGATGAGCAGTCGCTTCCGCCTGACATTCGACGGCCAGGGCCAATACGAAGTTGACGGTCAAAATTATCTCACCGATCGGGATCGCCCGCGCGGAAATTTCGAATCGGTCTCGGACAATTATTTCACGACGCTTGGTTTGAAAATTCTCGATGGCCGTGATTTCACCGTCGACGATGTCGATTCGAAACAACCGGTGGCAATTGTGAATGCGAGTTTTGCCCGAAAATATTGGGGCAACCAGAGCGCGATTGGTCACCAGGTCCGAATCTTCAATCCCGGTCAGCCGCCGCCGTGGCGAACTATTGTCGGCGTCGTGCCGGACACGTTGATGCAAGGTCCGTTCGATCAGCAAACCGAGAGCGTAGGATTTTATATGCCATTGCTGGGCGCATCTCCGGCTCCTCAATTTTGTACGATCCTTGTTCGTCCGCGCGCAGGTCAACGGGCTGACACGCTTGGCCCAGCTTTGAGCAGAGCGGTTGCTGAGCTCGATTCGAACCTCCCGACTTATTTTGCCGGAACGCCGGGACGATTTCACAATGAAATTCTCTCCGCCAATCGCATCATTGCGACTTTGTTCACGATTTTCGGAATCGTCGCGTTCATTCTTTCCGCCGTTGGACTTTACGGTGTGATGAGTTTTTCGGTGAACCAGCGCACGCAGGAGTTCGGAATTCGAATGGCGCTGGGAGCGGATGCGCGCCGGATTTTCCGAATGGTGATGACGCAGGGCGCCTGGCAGCTTGCGATTGGTCTTGTACTTGGCGCTGGCGGAATTGCGCTATTGCTCGGAGTCATTGCGGCCGCTGCCTTGAAAAACATTTTGTTCAAGGTGAACGCGCTCGACCCGACGATTTATTTCGCAGTGGCGGGATTACTCGCGCTCGTTGCAGCTCTTTCCTGTTTCGTTCCCGCGCGCCGTGCCACGCGCGTCGATCCGGTGGCGGCGCTTCGCTATGAATAATCCGCGGAGATCAATCAGATGCTAGACGATCTTCGCTACGCGGTTCGACAGCTCGTAAAAAATCCGAGCTTTACTGTCATTGCTGTATTCGCACTCGCGCTCGGGATTGGCGCGAACACCGCGATCTTCAGCGTGGTCAACGCAGTGTTGTTGCGACCGCTGCCGTACTCTGACCCCGACAAATTGATCGTGCTCCGCGAGAGCTCACACATTTTTGACAATGGCGCGGTTGGCTACATGAACTGGCTCGATTGGCACGCCGGTCAGCAAAGCTTTACCGACATCGCGCTTGTAAGACGCGAATCGTTTAATTTTTCAGTCGGCGCGGCGCTTGGCTCGCCGGAGCGTATTCGTGGTGTCCGTGCCAGCTCCGGATTCCTTTCCGTGCTTGGGTTAAAGCCGAAGATCGGCCGCGATTTAAGCGCCGCAGAAGATATAGCAGGCGCGCCGAACGTCGCACTGATCAGTGAAAATCTCTGGCGGCATGATTTCGGTGCGTCACCATCGATCCTTGGCCGGCGCGTGCTGATCGACGGGCTGCAGCGCGAGATCGTAGGTGTGTTGCCAGCTGAACTTCAATTCGGCCGGAATCCCGACGTGCTTGTGCCGCTCAGCGAAATTGCAAAGGAACCATGGATGCTAGCTCGCGACTATCACCAGGGTTTTTCGGGGCTTGGCAGATTGAAGCCTGGTGTGACGATCTCGCAGGCGACGAGCGATCTCAATGCGATCGCCATCGATCTGGAGAAAAAATATCCGCAAAGCAATGCAGGGCGGCGAGTGAGGATGCGGCCGCTGTTTGAGACAACAGTCGGCGATTATCGCGCCAGCTTGAATCTCCTGGTTGCCGCTGTGGTGTGCGTGCTGTTGATCGCTTGCGCAAATGTTGCAAACCTGCAATTCGCCCGCGCGCTGGCTCGCGCCCGAGAAATAGCAGTGCGCGCCGCGCTCGGCGCCAGCCGCTGGAGTATCGCACGGCAACTGCTCGTCGAAAGCACGTTGCTCGCGGTCATCGGCGCAGTTGCCGGAGTTTTGCTGACGGTGTGGTGCATGGATGCAATTCTCGCACTCACACCCCCGAACGTGGCGCGGTTTCACGAGGCGAAGATCGATTTGCACGTGCTCGCCTTCACCACATTCGCCGCTGTGCTGGCCGGAGTCCTTGTTGGTATCTGGCCGGCCTGGCGAATCTCCCATTCTGAGTCCATCTCACTCGCGCTGCACGAAGCAGGCGGTCGCAGTTCAAGCGATGGCTTAAACAGACAACGTATGCGGTCCGGTCTGGTGATCATGCAGGCCGCGCTTGCGATTGTTTTGCTCGCCGGCGCAGGACTGACATTGAAAAGTTTCTGGCACGCGCAGAACGCACCGCTCGGTTTCGAGCCGCATGGCGTTGTAAATTTCGAAATCTCATTGCCAATCGCGAAGTACAAAACAGGCGAGCAGAGGAACGCGTTTTGGACGCAATTGTTGCAACGCGTGCAGAGTATTCCCGGAGTCGAGGCCGCGGCCATAAGTTCGAACAGCCCGTTTGACGACACTGAAAATGACAATTTTTTCCATGTAACCGGTACTCCGCCGGTTCCGGCCGATCAAAGGCCGACAGCGGAAACCAGTGTGGTTTCGCCAGATTATTTCCGCCTCATGCGAATGCCGATTCTTCGCGGTCGCGGATTTGGGCCGGAAGATTTGCCCGGTGAAAAAGGGCACTCGCGCTCGATCATCATCGACGAGTCATTCGCGCAAAAATATTTTGCAGGAAAAGATCCAATCGGACAGCACATCGATGACAACGACACTCTAGACGAACATGCGCCGCCGATGACGATCGTTGGAGTTGTCCCTCGAACGCGCAATGAAGCTCCCGGCGAATTGAATGTGGAGTCACTGCATCTCGTGCAGGAATATTTGTTGGCATCGCAGGACCCGCAGCCGGAAAACCAGCTGCATGTTCGTACAAACCTGCGCGACATCGCTCCCATCGTTGCCGCAGTGAAGCGTGAAGTGGAATCCCTCGATGCGGACCAGCCGATCGGCCGCATCACGACCATGGATGAAGCCATCGCTTCAAGTTTGGCAACGCGCCGTTTGATGATGGTGTTGTTAGGCGCATTTGCCGTGCTCGCGCTAGTGCTCGCGAGTGTCGGCCTTTACGGCGTGATGGCGCTCACGGTGACACAACGCACTCGCGAGCTCGGGATTCGCATGGCACTCGGCGCTGAGCGCACAAACATTTTCAAGCTCGTGCTCGGCCAGGGCATGACGCTGATTGGAATCGGCATTGGAATAGGGGTGATCGGCGCGATTGCTGCCGGCCGCGCGTTGATGTCGCTGCTTTACAACGTCGGTGCAATCGATGCCGGGGCTGTAATCACAGCCGTAATTTCGCTGGTGCTCGTTGCCTTGATCGCCTGCTGCGTGCCAGCTCGCCGTGCGACGCGCGTCGATCCGATCGTGGCGCTGCGAATCGAATGAACAAGATGGCCGAGTCATTTCCATGTTAAACGACATTCGTTTCGCTCTTCGCCAGCTCCTCAAATCGCCGGCGTTGACCTTGATCGCTGTGCTAACGCTGGCGCTCGGGATCGGGGCGAACACGGCTGTGTTCAGTTTGATACACGATTTGTTTCTGCGTGGGCTTCCGTTCCGCGAGCCGGAAAATGTCGCTCATGTCTACGGCGAAGCGAAAGAGCGCGATCTGCACCAACTTCCATTTTCCATTCCGAAATTCTGGCATTATCGCGACGGACAAAATGTTTTCACCGCGGTCGCTGCCGATTGGGGTAACGGCTACATCCTCACCGGCTCAGGCGAGCCGGTGCAAGTGCTCGGCGCAAACGTCACCGCCAATTATTTCGACCTGTTAGGCGTCCATCCAATTCTCGGCCGCAACTTTCTTCAACAGGAAGAAATGAAAGACAACGTCGCACTTGTAACGGAAAGTTTTTGGCGCAAACGCCTGGGCTCCGATCCGGGCGTAATCGGACGAAGCATTGCACTGAACGATGTGGCTCACACAATCGTTGGCGTTTTGCCGAACCTGCCGATCTCCTGGTTCGGCCGCGACTCGGAGGTTTTTATCGCGACGCCGTTCGATAATCCAAACGCGACGAAAGAGCGCATCATGCGCGGCTATAGTTTCATGCGTTGCATAGGCCGATTGAAGCCGGGCGTCACGATGCAACAAGCGCAAGCTGCGATGCCCGCGCTCGAGCAAAGTTATCGCGAGCAGCATGGAGAAGCAGCCGATTCGACATGGACGTCAGTCCTCGTCGGCGCGAACGAAGATGCAACCGGCGACCTGCGGCCGGCTTTCGTGACGTTGCTCGTCGCCGTCGGCGCGGTTTTGCTGATTGCGTGCAGCAACGTTGCGAACCTTTTGCTCGTTCGCTTCACTGGGCGGCGCCGCGAAATCGCCATGCGAATGGCGCTCGGTGGCGATCGCCGCAGCGTCGTGCGGCTCTTTGTGCTCGAAAGCACGACCGTCAGCGTCGTTGCCGGCATTATAGGATTGCTTCTCGCGCTTTGGGTTATCGAAATCGTTCCAAAAATCGCCGGCGACAACGTCCCACTGGAAGGCGGGATCACGCTGCATTTGCCGGTGCTTCTGTTCACGCTCGGGCTTTCGTTAGTCACGGGACTTATCATGGGAGTTTATCCGGCGTGGCTAAGTTCGCGCGCCGATCTGGTTGAAGGTTTAAAAGAGAGCGGACGCTCCGTTAGCGGGAGTCGCGGCCAACATCGATTTCGCCGCGGACTTGTCTCGGCTCAAGTTGCGTTGTCCATGATCTTGCTCGCGGCGGCGGCGATGCTCGTTTCGAGTTTTATTCGATTGAGCAATCAAGCAACAGGTTTCCGGTCGGACCACGTTTGGGCGGGCGCGATTGGATTGCCTGCGGCACGATATCCCGACAGCTCAGCGCGCGGCAATTTTGTGCAGCACCTGCTTGATGCATTGAAAGCCGCGCCCGGCGTTGAAAATGTCGCGACGACCGAAGCAGTGCCGATGAGCGGCAATTATTCGCAAACTCCGTACGCTCGAGTGGATGGAAATCCGTTACCAGTTGTTCAACGCCCGCTCGGTTTAACACGCAGCGTTTCGCCGGGATATTTTCGCGTTCTCAACATTCCGCTTCTGGCGGGCCGCGACTTCAATGAACACGACAAGTCCGATTCCCTCCTGGTTGTGATCTTGAGTAACTCGACGGCAAAGAAATTATTCCCGAATCAGGATCCGCTCGGTCGACAAATTTTCTTCGGCGTCGATAACGGCACCGGTCTTCCGGCCGAAGTTATCGGCGTCGTTGGCGATGTGCGGTCCCGACAGCTTGCGAAACCAAACGATGTCGAATTTTACCGGCCGTGGCCGCAACGCACTTTCTCATTTTTCAACGTCCTCGTGCGCACTTCGATGAAACCGGACGCTGCACAGGCAATCGTCCGCAGCGCGCTCGACAAGATCGACAAGCAAATGCCAATTCTACAACCAAACACGCTCGATGCGATTGTTATGCAGTCGCTCGGTCAACAACGGTTGACGATGGGATTGCTCGGCGCGTTTGCCGGTGTTGCGTTGTTGCTCGCTATCGTCGGAATTTACGGCGCGGTCGCTTACACCGTCGAACAACGAACGACCGAGATCGGAGTGCGCATGGCGCTCGGCGCGCAGGTCACAGATGTTTTGCGGCTCGTGGTGAAACAAGGGATGAACCCGGTTTTGCTTGGGTTGGTAATCGGCCTTGCCGCCACGCTTGGCGCGGGTCATCTCATCGCGGCTCAGCTTTACCAAATCTCGCCGCACAATCCGCTTTTGATTGCTGTTACCGCCGCAGCTCTTGCCATCTCCGCTCTGCTTGCCTGTCTGATACCAGCCCGCCGCGCCACAAGCGTCGATCCGATCGTCGCGCTGCGCGCAGAATAATATGAGCGATCTTAAGTTTGCTCTTCGCCAACTCCGCAAATCGCCGGGATTCACTCTGATCGCTGTGTTGACGCTTGCGCTCGGCATCGGCGCGAATACCGCGATATTCAGCATCGTTAACGCCGTCCTCCTTCGTCCCCTTCCATATCCGGAAGCGGACCGGATCATGGTCCTGAACGAATCTTCCGGCCCAGGCCAGGACTACTCGGTCGCGCTGGCCGATTATTTCGATTGGCGAAATGATAATACCGTTTTCGCGCATCTTGCCGCCACTCACAAAGAATCGCGAAATCTAAGCGGTATTCCCGGTCGTGATCCGGAACGCGTTTCGTGCGCCTCAGTGACGCGGAATTTTTTCGACATTGTCGGATTACCGCCGGAGATCGGCCGAACATTTAGCGAAGACGAAGACAAGGTGGGCGCGCCACCGGTCGCAGTGATAAGCGACCGCTTATGGCGTCGCGTGTTTAATGCCAATCCCGGCGTGCTCGGACGTTCTATCACGCTGCACGATCAGAATTACACCGTCATTGGAGTGATGCCGCCGCAAGTTACGTCGCCACAGGACAGCGATCTCTGGTTGTCTTTGATGCGAAGAAGCAACAACTCGGCTTGGATGCAACGGTTCGTCCACCCGATGATTTACGTCTGGGGAAAACTCAAGCCAGGTGTGACTGTCGACCAAGCGCGCACCAAAATGAAAGGAATCGCGGCGCGCCTGGAGAAAGCGTATCCCGACACGAACGGACAGGAAACAGCTATCGTTACGCCATTAATTGAAAATCTCGTTGGCAAATACCGGACGAATCTCGCAATGCTTCTCGCAGCAGTGGGTTTGGTATTGTTGATCGCTTGCGCGAACCTGGCCAATCTGTTTGCCGCGCGAGGGTCTGCCCGCATGAAAGAGTTCGCCGTTCATGTGGCGGTCGGCGCCACCCGCGGCAAGATTATCAAGAAACTCTTACTCGAGAGTTTTATAATCGCGCTACTTGGCGGCACACTTGGATTCTTCTTTGCTGTGTGGATGCGAGACGGTTTGATAGCCCTCAGTCCGGAGGGCGTGTCTCGGTTCCAACAAATTTCATTCGATCTGCCGGTTCTGGGTTTCACATTCTTGATCGCGTCCCTGACAACTGTGCTTTTCGGACTGTGGCCGGCATGGCAGGCGTCGCATGCCAACCTGCAGCTTGCATTGAAGGCGAGTTCTGCTGGAAGCGGCGATCCGCCGTCGGCCAGACGCGCGGGGGATTGGCTGGTGATCAGCGAAATTGCGCTCACGCTTACCTTGTTAGTCGCGGCCGGCCTGGTTGTGAAAAGTTTTTCGCGGTTGCAATCGCTTTCGTTAGGCTACGAGCCGCGTGCACTGTTCACAGCGCGCTTTGAATTGCCGTGGCAAAAATACAACAACCGCGACAAGATTGACATCTTCGCGAAAGCGCTGCTCGACAAAGTGCGCGCGTTGCCTGGCGTACAAAATGTTGCTGTCAGCTCGAACGGACCGCTCATGGGCGGATGGCAAACTGGTTTTTGGCGCGAAGAGAATCCGCGACCGCAGCCTTCGGATATGTTGAATAGCGATCTCGAAGTGGTCGGCGGCGATTACTTCTCCACACTCAAAGTGCCGTTGTTGCGTGGTCGAACGTTTAACGAGCGTGACACCAAAGATTCGCCGCGCGTCATCATTATCGATCAGGCGATGGCCGAACAATATTTTCCCGGCGAAGATCCAATTGGTAAGCGTCTCGGCGTTGATGTCGGCAACGACGGAGAAGGTTGGGTAATGAGCGAAATCGTTGGCGTGGTCGCGCGGATGCGATTTCATGCTGTCGATGAAATGGCGCCTTTACCGTTGATTTACTGTTCGTTAGGCCAGGCCCAGCGAACTGGTCTTACGCTCTTCGTGAGATCGACAATCGCTTCCGCGCTGCTCGAGCGGTCGATTCGTGAGGCTGTTACGTCAATCGATTCTTCGCTGGCGATTTTCGACGCCCGACCGATGAGCGATCGCGTTCGCGAGACCTGGGGCGCGCAACGTTTGTTAGGTTTTCTATTTTCAATTTTCGCCGGGCTCGCGCTGGTGCTGGCGACTATCGGTCTTTACGGACTGCTCGCCTACACCACGCTCAAACGCGTCCCTGAAATCGGTATTCGACTCGCGCTTGGCGCACGCCCGGCCCAAATTCGAGCGCTCATTGTTTCGCACGGGATGCATTTGCTTTTGATCGGCTCGATGATCGGCCTGGTCGCAGCCATTGCATTGTCACGCGCATTGCAAACTGTCCTTTTCGAAGTCAAGGGAATCGATCCAAGAATTTACCTTGGCGTCGGCGTGCTTCTCTTTTCGGCAACTCTCTTTGCTTCCTGGATTCCAGCTCGCCGGGCCTCACGCGTCGATCCAATGATTGCGCTACGCGCCGAGTGATATGAACGATTTCAAATTCGCTCTTCGACAGCTTCGAAAATCGCCCGGCTTCACTCTGGTGGCGGTTCTGACGCTCGCTCTGGGGATCGGTGCAAATACTGCGATCTTCTCCGTCGTCGAAGGCGTGCTGCTGCGCCCGTTGCCCTTCCCGAACGCGGCACGACTCGTTAGGATTTACGAAGCACTGGATGAAAATGGCGCGCGTTCGGGAACGTTGAACCTGAGCGATCGCACGGTTGCGCGGTTCCGCGAGTTCGGCCGCGATATCTTCGAAGATGTTGCTGGTGGAACCGGCGGCGCCTCAGTCGTTAGCGTAAAGGCCGGTTCGCCGGCGCAAACCGTCCCCGCCGCGCTTGTCACCTACAACTTTTTTGATGTCCTGAGATTACCGCCGTCTCAGGGCCGCAACTTCACCACAAAAGAGGGGAGCGACAAAGCAGCGAACGTCGTCATAATCAGCGACGACTTTTGGCGCAACACGCTGAATTCACGTCGCGACGTGCTCGGCAGCATGGTCGTCATCGATGGAACACCACGGACGATCGTTGGCGTGATGCCGAAAGCATTCCGCCATCCGTATCGCGCGAGTTTGTGGCTGCCGCTTGCGCTTGAGCCTGATAATCCGGCGACGATCAACAACCATTATCTCTATGGCGTCGCGCGACTGCGTCCCGGCGTTACGCCGGTGAAAGCGGAAGAAGCCGTGAAGCGCATGTGCGCAAGGGTCAACCGGGACGATCCGAATCCGGCGAACGTGCGTGCCGCTTACATCCCGCCGTTGCGCGAAAGTTTTGTCATGGATTTGCGGCCCAAGATTCTCGTCGTTGTCGGGGCCGCCATTTGCGCGCTATTGATTGCCGCGGTCAACTTCGCCGGTCTTCTGCTCGCCCGCGTCATCGAGCGGGAAGGTGAGTTCGCGTTACGCGCTGCGCTCGGGGCAAGCAGGCGACGGCTTGTCGGACAGCAGCTCATTCAGGCACTTTTGCTCGCTTTGGCCGGAACCGCGATTGGTCTGCTCATCGCATTCTGGATCACGCCAATGCTGTTCGCGCTGAGCCCGGAAGGCGCGGACGCAACGGGCAGCGCGATGCGCGAATTCGACTACGCGGGACGACTCGATCTGCCCGTGTTCGCTTTTGCTGCCGGTGTAATGACGCTGGTCGGTTTGGGTTTTGGTTTGCTACCCGCGGTGCGCGCAGCGCGCACGGATTTGCGTGGTGCAATGAGCGTTACCTCGCGCGGCGCAACACTCGACCGCAGTGCGCGAAGATTGCTGGGTTCATTCGTCGTGATCGAGCTCGCGATTGCCGCTGCGCTGCTCACCGCCAGCGTCACCGCGACGCAATATTTTCGGAAGCTGATAGAGGAGCCATGGGGCTTTGAGACGAAGAACCGCTTCGCCTTCAGCGTTACCGTCCCTGACCAATTCTTCACCACCCCCGCGGCGAAACAGAACGTGCTCGAAGCTTCGCTCACGCAACTGCAAGCAGTGGCCGGAGTGAAATCCGCCACCGTCGTGTCGCCCGCGCCTATGGACGCGCCGTGGACACTGATGCCTTTCAACGCAGAAGGCGCTCCCGCACCCGAGCCGCGCGGAGTGTACATGGCCTACTCGCGGCTTCCCGTGCCCGGCTACTTCCAGAGCATCGGCCAGCCGCTCTTACAGGGCCGCGATTTCAACGCCAGCGATACAGCCGACGCGCCGCTCGTCTGCATTATCAGCCAAAGCATCGCGAAACGTTTTTGGCCTAACGATTCGCCAATCGGCAAGCGCATCCGTTGGGGACGACTCGATGGAACTCGCCCTTGGTTCACGATTGTTGGCGTCGTCGGCGATATGAAAGCGATCGCCGACCCGCGCGACGGCGAAGTCGTCGGAATGATCGCACGGCCACTCGCGCAAATGCTCGTGCACGCTACGACATCGCTCGACGACATCACCTTTGTTCTGCACACGGACGGCCGGGCAGTGACGGAGCCAATGATCCGCGCCGCGCTGGCGCGCGCGAATCCCAATCTCGCCGCCTACAATTTTCTCTTACTCGAAGATGCCGCAGCGCGCTCGCGCACGACCGAGCGATTCATTTTCGTTCTCGTTTCATCGTTCGGAGTCGTCGGACTCGTGCTGGCTGCTGTCGGTTTGTATGGCCTGCTCGCGCTTCAGGTCGCGCGACGCGAACGCGAGTTCGGCATCCGCAGTGCGCTCGGCGCCACCGCGCGCCAGATCATTCAGCTCGTCGCGCAACAAGGCGCAGGGTTGCTCTTGTTAGGTTTCACTGCCGGCGCGCTCGCGACGTATGGAGTGGTACGCCTGGTCCGAAATCAATGGGCTGAAATGCCGGCGCCGAATCTGATCGCGTGCATTTGCGCGGCGATCGTGCTCGGCATCGCGGTGATGATCGCGTGCTGGCTACCGGCGCGTCGCGCGTCGCGCGTTGATCCTGTTATTGCACTTCGCGCTGAATGAAAACGATGCTCCCCATCATTATCGCCTAACGAATAATAACGAACCTTATGATCTCCGACTTCAAATACGCGCTGCGGACGCTGGCTAAAACACCAGGGTTTACCATCATCGCCGTGGTTACGCTCGCGCTCGCGATCGGCGCAAACACGGCAATCTTCAGCCTGATCAACGATTTGTTCGTGCGGGGTCTGTCGTTTAAAGAACCGCGGCGGGTTGTGCACTTCTTTTCCAACGCGCCGGACGGTAAGCTGGTCGACCTTCCCTTGTCGCTACCGCGGTTTCAGCACTATCGCGCCGGCCAGACAATTTGCGACGACCTCGCTACCGAAAACGTGTTTGCGTTTACGTTGACGGGACTTGGCGACGCTGTGCAACTGTTCGGTGGCAGAGTGACGTCGAACTATTTCGACATGCTCGGTGTGCGTCCGATTCGTGGCCGCAACTTTTTGCTTAACGAAGAGGAAGGCGCCGATGTGGCAATGGTCACGGAAAATTTCTGGCGGAAACGAATGGGCGGGGACCCGAACGTCCTTGGCCGCAGCATCACCCTCGACGGCGTGGCGCACACGATTGTTGGCGTATTGCCGAACCTGCCGTTTGCCTGGGTTGGTCCGAACGCCGAGGTCTGGACAACCAAGCCCTACGTGATTCCCGGTTTTACATTCGAGCGAATGATGCGCGGCACTACCTTTTTGCGCGTCGTAGGACGGTTAAGGCCGGGAATGACCGTAGAACAAGCGCGAGCCGCATTGTCTGCGCTGGATCAGAGCTATCGCGGTGAATTTCCGGGCAAGATCGATAGCGGGTTAACTACGACGTTAAAGACGCTTCCGGAGGACGTGAGCGGAAACTTGCGTCCCGCGTTTGCGACGCTGTTCGCCGCGGTGGCTTTCGTCTTGCTCATCGCCTGCAGCAATGTTGCAAATCTGCTGTTGGTCCGGTTCAGCGGCCGCCGTCGTGAGATCGCGTTACGAATGGCGATTGGCGCGTCGCGAACGGGCATCGTCCGGCTGTTCGTATTTGAGAGTTTGCTCGTGAGTCTTCTCGCCGGAATCCTGGGCGCCGTACTGGCCTGGGAGTTGGTCCCGCTGGTTCCGAAGATGGCTGCAAATTTTTTGCCGTTCGATCCCAACACACGCGTTAACCTCTCTTTTCCCGTGCTCGGCTTCACAGTTGCGCTGTCGATTTTGACCGGGCTGCTGATGGGAATTTATCCTGCACTTCAAAGCTCGCATGGCGATCTGGTAGATGGGCTTAAGGAAGGCGGCCGCGGGGTGAGCGGCAGCGTGAGACAACAGCGCTTCCGAAAAATCCTCGTGGGCGCGCAAGTCGCGCTCTCGGTGACGCTACTTGCTGGCGCCGCATTGTTGATCGCGAGTTTTGTACGTCTTAATCAACAAAACGTCGGCTACCACTACGGAAATGTTTGGGTTGGTTTCGTCACTTTGCCGACGGCACAGTATTCCGATATCGAGACGCGTCAGCGTTTCGTAGAACGATTGCTCGCCTCGTTGCGAGCGGTTCCAGGTTTTGAGAGTGTCACTGTTAGCGGCGATATTCCGCTGCTGGTTGGCGGCGCCAACGCGACGCTGTATTCGCGCGCTGATGGCGAGGTGTTGCCGGTGGACAAGCGGGCGACGGCCCCAAGCCACGATGTTTCGCCCGGTTATTTCAAGACCTGGGGCATTCCTGTTCTGGCAGGACGCGATTTCGATGAGCACGATACCGCAGATCATCAGAACGTCGTTCTCATCAGTCAGTCAGGGGCGAAGAAGGTTTTCGGTAACGAAAATCCGATTGGCAAAACGCTTTTGGTCACGAGTTCCGGCACGCCGTGCGAGATCGTCGGCATCGTCGGCGATGTTCGGTCGCGAAAGGTCAATGAGGCTGACGACATGGAATTTTATCGTCCGTGGGCGCAGGAAAACTTTCCATTCCCGACGATTGTGGTGCGCAGCAATTTGAGGGAGGACGCGGTCACAAAATTGGTGCGCTCAACGATTGCGACTGTTGACCCCAGTCTTGCAATCGCGCTCCCGCAATCGATGGACAAAATCATCGCACAAGCCCTCGGCCAGACGCGGCTGATGACCTGGCTATTAGGAATTTTTGCCGGCGTTGCTTTGTTGCTCGCGGCAATCGGGATCTATGCTGCAGTGGCATACACAGTCGAACAGCGCACGGGCGAGATCGGTGTGCGGATGGCGCTCGGGGCGCAAACCCGCGACGTGCTGCGTCTCATCCTGAAGCAGGGAATGAGACCCGTCGTGATAGGACTCGGCATTGGGATCGTGTCAGCATTCGCGCTCGGACGCTTGATTGCGTCGCAATTGTATGAGGTTTCGGCGAACAGTCCGGCACTGTTTGCGAGCGCGACTATTTTGCTTGCGATGATTGCATTGCTTGCCTGCCTGGTCCCTGCCCGCCGTGCGATACACGTGGATCCAATTCAAGCATTGCGCACCGAATGATATGCACGATGTAAAATTCGCTTGTCGGCAGCTCCGCTTTTCGTCGGGGTTGCGCTGCTCGCCTGTTATCTTCCAGCCCGTCGTGCAATGAAAATCGATCCAATGGTTGCTTTGCGCCACGAATAGTCAGCGGAGAATGACGCGATGGACCTAACGAAGCGTTTTCATCAATCAGCCAGGCGTTTTGCTTCGAGAAGCGCTTGCGTTTCGACCTCGTTTGAATATCCGTGGCACTTCACTGTCCCATATCTAACTCCGAACCTACTATGCACTTGCGTTTCGTAATCTCTCTCATCGTCGCCGCGTTCAGCACTCCGGCAATTTTCGCGCAGGGAACGAATCAGCCGACCGTTGACGAACTCGTCGCAAAGAACATCGAGGCCAAAGGCGGCGCGACTGCGCTGAACAGCCTCCAAACGCTTCGCTCAACCGGTAAATTGCTGGTACAAGAGGGGCAGATCGAGCTTGGCTATCTCCAAACACAAAAGCGGCCGGATGAAGTGCGCACCGAGGCTTCGCTTCAGGGCATGACGCAGATCCAGGCGTATGACGGCAAGGACGGCTGGAAGGTCTCGCCATTCTTCGGACGCAAAGATCCGGAGCGCATGTCCGCCGACGATGTCAAAGCGCTGGTGGAAGATACCGAGATCGATGGTCCGTTGGCCGATTGGAAAACAAAGGGCAGCACTGTTGAATATCTCGGAACCGAGGATGTCGATGGGACGCCCGCGCACAAACTGAAAGTCGTGCGAAAGAACGGCGATGTCAGTTTTGTCTATTTGGATCCCGATCACTTTCTGGAGATTCGAATTGTGACGCAACGAGTGCGACACGGAGCGCACGAGGAAATCGAGACGGACCTCGGCGATTACGAAAAGGCCGGGGACGTATTTGTTCCGACGTCAATCGAGGTAGGACGCAAGGGCTCACCGGACAAACAAGTGGTCGTCGTCGATAAAGTCGAGGCCAACGTGCCGGTGGACGACACGATATTTCATTTCCCCGGCCAAATAAACGTCCCCGAACCAAAGCGCTGAGTTTCCGCAAAACCGAATTAGCACCTCTATGAATTTCGCACGTAATGCTGTTGAAGTCCGATGCGTTCTCGCATCGCTTTTTCTTTGCGCCATTCCTGTTTACGCAGCTGACGCACCATTTAATTCGGCGAGCATTTCCGGGCTAGGAGCCCGCAACATCGGCTCAGCGGCAATGAGCGGAAGGATCTCGTGCATCGCAGGAGTGCGCGAGCCATCGGGCAAGATCACGCTGTTTGTGGGTTCGGCGAGTGGTGGCGTTTGGAAATCCGACGACAGCGGAACTCGGTATCGCCCGATATTTGACGAACAAGCAGTGCAATCGATCGGCGCGATCGCGCTCGACCCGAAGAATTCTAAGAACGTTTGGATCGGCACTGGTGAACCGTGGACGCGCAACAGCGTGTCTATTGGCGATGGAATTTACAAGTCCACCGATGGCGGCGAATCGTGGTCGCACGCTGGCCTGGAGAAATCGGAACGCGTCGGACGGATTGCGGTTGATCCACGAAACAGCGACACGGTGTTCGCCGCGGTCCCCGGTGCATTGTGGAGTGATTCGTCCGACAGGGGTTTGTATAAGACAACCGATGGCGGCAAGACGTGGCAACAAGTCCTCAAAGGCGCAAATCTTTCGACCGGTTGCACCGATGTCGACATCGACCCGAGCAATCCCGACATCATGTTTGCCGCGATGTGGGATTTCCGGCGCAAGGGCTGGGAATACCGCTCGGGCGGCGCAATTCCGACGGCGCCTTCAGCCAGCGGATTGTTCCGTTCGACCGATGGTGGCAACACTTGGACGGAGATTACGGAGCAGGCTAACAAAGGTTTCCCAAAGAAACCTTACGGACGTTTGGCGGTGGCGATCGCACCATCGAAATCGCAACGCGTTTACGCGTTTGTCGAATCGCCGGAGAGCGCGTTGTTCGTTTCCGATGACGGCGGCGCGACGTGGGAGAAACGCGACAAAAGTCAGTGGATGGTCTGGCGTCCTTTCTACTTCGCGAACCTGATTGTTGATCCCAAAAACCCAGACCGCCTGTTTAAACCCGATGGTTCATTGATCGTTAGTGAGGACGGCGGAAAGAGCTTTTCCGTAGTAGGCGGTTTCCAAGGCGCCCACGGTGATGCGCACGATGTGTGGATCGATCCGACCAACTCACAAGTCGTATTCGCGGGAGACGATGGCGGGATGTGGTACTCGTACAACGGCGGCAGCAAATGGTGGAAAGGCGAAAATCTGCCGGTGTCGCAGTTCTACCATGTGAGCCTGGACGAAAAAGATCCCTACCAGGTTTATGGCGGATTGCAGGACAACAGCTCCTGGGTAGGTGATTCGCAGTACCCGGGTGGCATCACTAATCATCGTTGGGAAAATATGTACGGCGGCGATGGATTCTGGATGTTCCAGGACCCAGCTGACCCTGACTACATTTACGCGGAATACCAGGGCGGCGAGATTGGCCGAGTCAATCGCAACACACATGAGGGTCGCAACATCAAGCCACGGCCAAATTACAATGAGAAACTGCGGTTCAACTGGAATACGCCGATCGCGCTTTCGCCTAACGAGAAGGGAACAATCTATATCGGCGCACAATTTTTATTTCGCTCACGCGATCACGGCCAGACCTGGGACCGCATTTCGCCCGACCTGACCACCAGCGATCCGGAAAAACAAAAGCAGGAGCAATCCGGCGGTGTGACGGTGGATAATTCGTCAGCCGAAATGCACACGACAATTTATTCCATTAGCGAATCGCCCAAGCAGAAGGGACTGGTCTGGGTCGGCACTGATGATGGCAACGTTCAGCTCACGCGCGACGGCGGTAAGACCTGGACTAACGTCGCCGGCAACATTCCCGGATTGCCGAAGAACTCGTGGGTGAACTGGGTGCAGGCCAGCAACTTCAATCCCGGCACGGCTTACGCCGCTTTTGATCGGCATACTTTTGGCGACATGGCGCCGTACGTCTTTAAGACCACGGATTTCGGCAAGACCTGGACACCGCTTATCACCCCTCAGGATCCGAAGAGCGTTCGTGGATACGCGCATGTGATTAAGGAAGATTTAGTGAAGCCCGATCTTCTTTTCGTCGGCACGGAGTTTGGACTCTGGGTTTCGATTGATGGCGGAAAAAGCTGGGCGCAATTTAAGGGCAACCATTTTCCTGCCGTTGCCGTTCGCGACCTGGCGATTCACCCGCGGGATAACGATCTGGTTCTCGCCACGCATGGCCGCGGGATCTGGATAATAGACGACATCACGCCGCTGCGCGCGTTGACTCCGGATTTATTGAAGCAGGATGTTGCGTTCGTTTCGGCGCGGCCGGTGCAACAGCGGATCGAGGGCCAGGGAGGATGGGCCAATGGTGACGCGGTTTTCGTTGGCGAGAATCCGCCTGACGCCGCCGTGATCAACTATTATCAGCGCGAGCGGCATTTGTTTGGAAAAATGAAGCTGGAAGTTTTGGATTCATCCGGGCGTGTTGTTGACCAATTGCCGGCGAGCAAACGACCGGGCTTGAATCGGGTGATGTGGACGATGCGGGCGAAACCGCCGCGTGTGCCGCCTGCTGCACAAATCGCCGTCGCGGGAATACGCGGACCGCGGCTCGTGCCCGGTGATTACACCGTGCGCCTAACGAAAGGAGGCAAGGTTTACGACACCAAACTGACGGTCGGTCTTGATCGCCGAGCGAAATTCAGCTCGGCAGACCGCAAGGCGCAGTTCGACGCGGCCATGCGAGTTCACGCGTTATTTGGCGATGAAAGCGCGCTGATGAATCGCATCATCGCTTTGCGAAAGGCGCTCGCTGACAGTGGTGCCGCAGTCCCGGAAGGCGATCAGCTTCGCAAGCAGATCTCAGATTTCGACGGAAAAGTCGATGCAGTGCGAAAGAAGATCGTCGCCACGACCGAAGGCGGCGCAATCACCGGCGAGGAACGTTTGCGTGAGCACACCGATCAGCTTTACGGGGCAATTCTCAGTTACGAAGGCAAACCGTCCGCCTACCAGATCACCTACATCGACACTCTTAAACGCGAACTCGATGAGGTGACGAAACAATTCGATCAACTCCTCGCGCAGGACCTGCCCGCATTAAACGACTCGCTCAAATCCAAAGGCCAACAGCCACTGTCGCCTCCGGCGGCGAAAGTGGGTGCGAACGATGCAACCGACGGTTCGGGTGGTGTTGGAGGTAGCGCGTCTCTTCCGGCCGATTTCCGCATCTCCTACTAGGTTCTGGCCCCAAAGGCTTTCGGGGGCAGCGGTCCTTTCGCTTGCTGGAAGATCGAGCGCGTGGACTTCGTGCCGCGGATGAGCAAGGCGTTGCATCTGGATGGCGCCGACCTGCGCACAACCCACTATTGTGCCGCGGGCACCAACCCTGGCGGCTGTTCCGTGCTTTGAAGTTCGTCTGTCGCCCGGACAATCTGATTGAGCGTATCGAACTAATGTCCGCTGCTCATTCATCAAAAGCTTGGAATAACCAACGATGTCGACGAAGAGGACATGCGCGATCCCGTGCGGGATCTCTTTTTGACCTCAACGGCCATGATTACATCGGCGCGAGCGAAGCTACGATTTTTTCGAAGCGCGGATCGCCGCGCAACGAATCCCATGCCGGATTGAAGCGCAGCTCGCCGTAGGAAATATCCGAGGGAATTTTAGCCAGCATTTGGAGCTGCTCGAGCGCGCGGTCGCGATCGCCAGCCGCCGCATAGACTTTTGCGAGACACTCCACGATGGCTGTTCCGTTGACCGGATCTTGCGCGATCGGATGCATCTCGACCGCCTTTTGTGCTTCACGAATTGCGTCGTCGGTCCGCCCCAAGGCCGCATCGAACCCGCTGCAGTTAGCAAAATACCATTCGTTCCTCGGTGTGTTAGCGGAGTTGTCGTCTATGGATTGCCGGAGCTTTTGAAAAATGCGCTGCGCTTTTTCCGGTTCGCCCTGCGCGCGAAGGACCTCTGCCTCGGCGTTACTGTTGGGCGATTTGAGACAGAACGTTTGTTCGACCAAATCGGGCGGCGCTTCGGCGATGGTGCGGAGCGCACCGGGATAATCTTTTGCAAAAAACGCGGCACAGAATTGCGCTTCCAACCCGCCCTCATCCGTCGGATGACGCGAGAGAGCGAGGGCTTCAGCCAGCTTGCCTTCTGCTAATTTGAAACGAGCAAGCTGCGTTTCGAACGTCTTCGCGCCAGCAGGATTTCGCATTTTGAATTCACCGAGAAATTCTTCGCCCTCGCGGTAACGTCGCAGCGAAAGATAAGTCTCCGAAGTCCAGACGATGAAGAATTCATGCTGCGGATCGAGATCAGCTGCGCGTCTCGCCTTCAAGAGGGCTTCATCCCAGCGGTTCTCCATCCGATCGAGCCGCGCCTCGAGGAAAAGCGCTTCGGAGTCGTTAGGCATGAGACGTGACGCGATCTCGAGTTCGCGCCGCGCCTCATGCGGCTGAAACGTTATAAAGAAATACTGCGCGCTCGCGAGATGCGGTTCGCCGCGATCCGGCCTGAGCCGCAGAGCCTTCTCGATTTCTTCGCGGGCACGCGCCGCGGTTTGCATCCGCTCATCTTCCGATTCCATATTCTGCCACGCATAAAGACGCACGTATGCTTCTGCCAGGCGGCAATGGGCGAGGAGGAAATTTGGATCGCGTCGCACCGCTTCCTCGAGCAGGACCGCGCACCTCTGTCGATCCTTCAGATTCGCCATGTCGAGAGCCCGCGCTCGTTCGTAAAACGCATACGCCGTCAGATCGGAGGTCGGCTTTTCGGCGATCAATAACTTTTCCTGAGGCGCAATTTTTGCCTGTAACTCATGCGCGACTTGTTGCGCAATTTCGTCCTGGATGACAAAAATATCCGCGAGCTGGCGGTCATAGGTCTTACTCCAGCGATGCGTGTCGGTGCGAGCATCGATCAATTGCGCGACCACACGAACGCGCGACCCGTCGCGCTGCACGCTGCCTTCGACAATGTTGGCGACGCCTAACGATTGTGCGATCTCGCGCAGGTTCCGGGGCGCTCCATTTTGGTAACGCATCACCGAAGTACTGCTGATCACCTTCAAGTCGGCGATTTGGGCGAGATCGGAAAGAATTTCATCCTGCATTCCGACGGCGAAATAAGCATTCTCTTGGTCGCCGCTCAGATTTTCGAATGGCAACACCGCAATCGATTTCTCGTTAATCTTCTCTGGCGCCACTGTCTGCCAAACGAACAATGCAATCAGCATTAAGATCGCGAATGTCCCCGCCGCGATCAGTGCGCTCCTCTTGCGGGATCGCAGCTGGCATCGTTCTAATTGAGCTAATAATTCCCTGGCTGATGAGGGACGTCTGCCAGGATCGAGCGCGAGCGTCCGCCGCAGCATGTCGATCAAAGGAGCGGGGATTTTTCTTTCGGCCAATTGTGCGATCGGCAGATCGGTGCGCTGCTGATGGCTACGGATTTCGTCGATCGTTTTACCGGGATACGGGACTTGCCCCGTCAACGAATACCAAAGCGTCACGCCTAACGAATAAATATCCGACCGTGCATCGGCCGGCGCGCCGGTAAATTGCTCTGGACTGGCGAATGCGGGCGTACCGATGAAACTGCCATGGGTCAAATCGGTTTCAGCGACACCATTCATTGCCTTCGCCAAACCAAAATCGATCACCTTTACTTCCATCGCCGCCGTTTCGGCCGAGCAAACGATCATGATATTACCGGGCTTCAGGTCGCGGTGAATCAGATTCTGGGCCGCTGCCGCGACCAGTGCGCGCGCCACTTGGATGGACAAGTCGAGAGCTTGCTCTGGGGCGAGCGGTCCGTCGCGCCTAACGAGAGCTTCGAGGGTTTCGCCTTCAACCAATTCCATCGCATAATAACAGCGATTGATTTCCGGCACCGCCCCGAATTGAAATATGCCGGCCACATTGGGGTGCTTCAGTGCCGCCGCCGCGCGCGCTTCGCGCAAGAAACGTTCGCGCACAGCTTGTGCACCGCCGGCGGCCGCCGGGGTCTCGATCACTTTCAACGCCACGGTCCGGTGCAAAACTCTATCCGTTGCCCGATACGTCAGGCCCATCGCGCCCGAACCCAATTTCCACAGAGAACCGTCTTCGCGTCTGGCGATCTCAAATTCACCAAAGACTAACAAGTCCCGCTCTGGCCCAGATTCTTCGAGCAGACCATTCAATCCGCACCGCAACAGACAAACCAGGCATTCGCGTTTCGAATTAAGTGGTTCGCCGCAGGTCGAGCAGGCCGCGATCGTCAACAGCGCTGTCTCCATTTCAGCTCCAACTTATGCCGTCGTTAGAATGCGCAACAGCTCGCGCAGTTCTGCATCGACTTCGTCGTCCGTTTCCACCGTGCGTCGCACCTCGGTGCGCAATGCTTCACGGTATCGCGCACGCAATCGCGTCACAATACTGCGTAACGTTGAGGCTTGGATTCCCAGCCGTCGCGCAAGATCGGCATACGAGGGCAGCGGGTCGGCGCTGCCGGTGAGAAAGATTCTCAATTCTTCGAAGAGTTTCTCCTGCCCTTCGGTTTTGTAATGACTCGAAAGTTGTCCTAGACTTTCCCTAACGAGTGTCTCCGCCCAGGTTCGCTCGAAAACTTTGTCTTCACCAGCCTCATCGCCGGTGTCTAATTGCGTTTCGTAAAGCGACTCCGCCTCCGCGAACTGCTCCTCGTCCAATGGCACGAGTTCGTGTCCTCCCCCGCGCTTGAAGGCGTGAGCATAGTCGTAAGTGTTGGCGAGGAGATTCTTCAGCGAGGCGAGCAGGAACGATCGGAAGTTTCCCTTTTGTCGATCTACCCGCGCGTAAATTTTTCTCTCGATTAGGAACGCGAAAAAACTCTGCGTCAGGTCCTGCGCATCATGCGTCGAATACCCGCGGCTGCGCACGAAAGTATAAAGCGGCGTCCAATAAGTCTGGCAAAGCTGAGTGAGCGCGGCATGAGCCCTTTCCGGGTCCGATTCACTTTTCCCGGCAGCTACGATCACACTCCAATGAGTTGAAGCGAACGAATCGCCCAACCCAGCAACTGTTTCCGGGGGCGGCTGCACATGAGTGAAATAGCAAATCGGTCAAAAAACACAAGCCGCGAAAAAAGTTACGATTTCTTGCAGCACGGTCTCCGGAATTCTTTTGGAAAGGATGAAAGCGACAATCCAAATATGAAAAATAAAGAACCTAGCGGTAACAGTGGTCGCGCTGACGATAATCTTAGCCGCGCTTACGCTCATGCCAGCGTTTGGACAACTTCCCTCTAACGTCTCGGTCTTTGCCACCGGCTTGAACAATCCCCGCGGCCTGAAGTTTGGACCCGACGGTTAACTGTATGTTGCCGAGGGGGGAATTGGTCGGTCGAACTCGACTGTCGGCTGCTGCGAACAGGCTGCTGGGGTTGGGCCGTACACAGGCAGCGTCACTGGCTCCCGCATCTCGAAGATCAATGCCACCGGCTTTGTCACAACCGTTTAGCGCGATCCCCCAAATCCGACTGAGCCCCGAGTCAGCCGAAGTGAGGCCGCTTCTCCAAAGTGTCTCGTGAGGATGGTTGTTGGTTCTGCGCGAAACTGGATTACAGTTAATGCAGGTCGACAATTCAGCCTCAACCAGAAATGAAAACAACAAATATGACAACTCCACACTTAAAAACATCAATTGGCCGGTCGCCTCTGCGGCTTGCTTTCCTTCTCATCCCAATGGCAGCCGCATGGTTTGCGCTTACGCCGACCCCGAATGCTTTCGCCGTAAGCCCACCCCCAGACGGAGATTATCCAGGCTCCAACACGGCTGAAGGAGGGAGTGCTCTCTTTAGCCTCACAAGCGGCCAATTCAACACGGCCACAGGAGCATTAGCGCTCGCTGGCAACACAACAGGCAGCTACAACACGGCCATCGGCCATGTTGCGCTCCTTACCAATAGAATCGGCATCTACAACACGGCCACCGGTTCTTTCGCGCTCTATAATAACACGGCCAGCAGGAACACGGCCGCCGGTTTTGAAGCGCTCTTTAACAACACAGCCGGTACCTACAACACGGCCAACGGTTTTGAAGCGCTTTTGCACAACACAACCGCCAGCTTCAACACCGCCACTGGATCTGGTGCGCTCGCTAGCAACACAACCGGCGGCCCCAACACGGCCAACGGTACGGGAGCGCTCGGTTCCAACAACACCGGCAGCTACAACACCGCCAGCGGTTTCCAAGCACTTTACGGCAACACAACGGGCGACAACAACACGGCCAATGGTGCTCAGGCGCTCTATTACAATGCTGGCACGCAAAATATGGCCAGCGGTAATCAAGCGCTCTTTCACAACACAACCGGCAGCGAAAACACGGCCAGCGGTTACCAAGCACTTTATAGCAACACAACCGGCGGCGTCAACACAGCCAATGGTGAGTTTGCCCTTCATAGCAACACAACCGGCAGGAACAACACCGCCACTGGACACGGCGCGCTTTTTAGCAACACAATCGGCTTTTACAACACCGCCATCGGTGACTCTGCGCTGGGTAATAACACTACCGGCAGTCCCAACACGGCCACGGGTTACCAAGCGCTTGCTCTCAATACAACCGGCAACCACAACACGGCCAACGGTTACACAGCGCTCTATAGCAATACAATCGGCGACGATAACACGGCCGAGGGTTTCCACGCGCTCTTCAATGACACCGGCTCGCATAACATCGGATTGGGATCTGATGGCGGATCCAATCTCACAACCGGCAGTAACAACATCGATATCGGCGCGCTTGGCGTTGCTGGGGAATCCAATGCGATTCGCATCGGCAGGGGAGGAATTCAGACGGCCGCGTTTATTCAGGGCATTTCTGGCAGGACAGTGGCAGGCGGCGTGGGAGTGATTGTCGATGGTAATGGTCATCTTGGCACCGTCACTTCGTCGGCCCGTTTCAAAGAAGCAATAAAACCCATGGACAAAGCGAGCGAAGCGATCCTGGCGCTCAAACCGGTCACCTTCCGTTACAAGCACGAGCTTGACCCCGATGGCATCCCGCAGTTTGGCCTCGTGGCCGAGGATGTGGAAAAGGTGAATCCAGACCTGGTGGTGCGCGATAACAACGGCGAGATTTATACCGTGCGCTACGACCAAGTGAATGCGATGTTGCTCAACGAATTTCTGAAAGAGCATCGCACTGTACAAGAATTAACATCTGCCGTCACAACACAGGAAGCCGTCATTACGCAACTAAGGTCCACCCTGGCCCAGCAGCAAAAAAACTCCCAAGCGACTGCGACGCATCAGCAGAAGGAAATTGACGCGCTTGCTGCGGGCTTACAAAAGGTGAGCGCACAGCGTGAAGCGAGCAGACCTGCACCGCAAATGGTCAACAATCCGTGATATGAAAACAATGAAGAACCTAGCAGTAACAGTGGTCGCGCTGACGATAGTCTTAGCCGCGCTTACGTAGCCACCGAAGCGATTCTCAGTTACGACGGAAAACAGGACGGGTATTAGATTGCCTATATCGATACGATCTGAATCCGGGGTTAGGGTAAAGGAAGCCCTTCTCTCGGCATTTCTCCCCTCCTTCAGACCTGCAATTCAATAGGTCAACCACTAAGAGAAGGAGAAAGAAAATTAAATTATGAAAAATCGAAACACTATATTTACCACAATTCTGCTCGCCTGCTTTGGGTTCTTGTCCGGAGTGGAAGCCGTGGTTCCAGCGCCAGACGGGGGCTATCCCAATTTCACTACTGCAGAAGGAACCAAGGCGCTTCAAAGCCTCACGACTGGTTCTGCGAACACAGCAGTTGGTTGGTTCTCGCTCGGAAGCGTGACCATCGGCAGCTTCAACACCGCCTTCGGTGCTGGAACACTTGCCCTCAACACTGGAGACAACAATACGGCCAACGGCGCTGGAGCGCTTTTCAGCAACACCACGGGCACCGAAAGCACGGCCAACGGAGCGTTCGCCCTTTTTAGGAACACTACCGGCGCATTCAACACGGCCATCGGTGCCTCTACACTCCAGAACAACACCGACGGCGGTGACAACACGGCAGTTGGTGCAGGTGTGCTTTTTAGCAACACCACGGGGAACATCAACACGGCCGCTGGTTGGCAAGCGCTTTATAGCAATACAACGGGCGATCAGAACACCGCCAACGGTGCCAGCGCGCTCTTTAGCAATACCACCGGTATTAACAACACGGCCACCGGTTGTCGTGCGCTCTTTAGCAACACCACTATTAACAACGTATCCGGCAACGACAACACCGCCAACGGTGACAGTGCCCTTTATAGCAACACCACTGGCAGTAACAACACGGCCAGCGGTGCTGGTGCGCTCCCTAACAATACCACCGGCAGCTTCAACACTGCCTCGGGGTTCGGTGCGCTCGCGTTCAACACCATTGGCGACTCCAACACGGCCAACGGTTATTTTGCGCTCTTTAGCAACACCACCGGCCTCGACAACACGGCCAACGGTTATCAGGCGCTCTATAACAACACCATGGGCATTAACAACACGGCGAACGGTATTACGGCGCTCTATTCCACCACCGGCTCCGGCAACACGGCTAACGGTGCTAACGCGCTCTATTTCAACACCACCGGCAACTTCAACACTGCCTTGGGGGATGGTGCTGGCGCAAATGCGACAACGGGTTCGAATAACGTCTATATCGGCGAAGGGATGGAAGGTGTTGCTGGCGAAAGCAACGCCTGCTACATCGCCAGCATTTTTGGCCAACTCTCCTCTAACGGAGCAGCAGTCTTTGTTAATGCAGCCGGTAAACTCGGCACCACGCAATCATCGCGCCGCTTCAAAGATGACATCAAACCGATGGACGAAACCAGTGAAACGCTTTTTTCACTTAAACCTGTCACATTCCGTTACAAAAAGGAGATTGACCCGATAGGCACATCACAGTTTGGGCTTGTCGCCGAGGAAGTGGAAAAGGTGAATCCCGACTTAGTGGTGCGTGACAAAGAGGGCAAACCCTACAGCGTGCGTTACGATCAGGTGAACGCGATGGTGCTCAATGAGTTCCTCAAAGAACATCGGACCGTGCGGGAGCAGGGAGCGACAATCACGCGGCAGCGGAAGGATTTCGAAGCGGCTATTGCACAACAGCAGAAGCAGATTCAAGCGCTTACTGAGGGTCTGCAAAAAGTGAGCACACAGGTTGAAGCGAGCAAACCTGCGCCGCAAGTGGTCAATAACCCCTAAGGAGCAGCATTTCACAATCAGCCGTGACACTTCATGGTGTGGCGGCTTTTTGTTTGCCTCGCTCGCCATTGTTTGAAATCGCTCGTGTGCTCGTTTACTCCGACGCCAGCCTGGTCAATACCCAGAAGCTGGCCTTTGGCGACAATCAGTTTCTCCTCGAAATCGAATCGGCGGCGAAAGTCGGTGCGAACGAGGCGACATATGGATCGGCCGGCGTTGCAGGTGCAAGCTCGGCCATTCCAGCGGACTTCCGCATTTCATACTAATGCCAGAGCGCTCTGGTAGGGCGTGACCGCCGGGCGCGCCGCTCGCATTAAGAAGCATCTTTTCATCCGAAAAGGTTTCCGATAGCTTCTGAACTGCATAAATGGCCGATGAGCGAAAGAATGCGCTAACTGAGTTTGTACGCTTCGCACAAACCTTGCGCGGAGACGAAAAGAGTGAGGCGCAAACTTTCCTCGATCATTTCTTTCGCGCGCTCGGGCATGATGGCGTGATTGAAGCGGGCGCGACGTTCGAGTTTCGGGTAGCGAAGAAGCCCGGCTCACCTCAGCTGGAATTAGTTGTAGCCGGGATCGCCGATCCCGGCCACAGACCGAAGGGCGGAAAGAAGTTCGCTGATCTTCTATGGCCTGACCGCGTGCTGATCGAGATGAAGTCGCGCGGTGAGAACCTGGAGAAACACTACGACCAGGCGTTCGATTACTGGACGCACATCGTTCCGAAGCGACCGCCGTTCGTCATCCTCTGCAACTTCGATGAGTTCTGGATCTACGACTTCAACACGCAGCTGTTCGATCCAGTCGATCGCATCAAGATCGCCGAACTGCCGGAAAACATTTCTTCTCTCAACTTCCTCTTACCCATTTGGAAGAAGCCAATCTTCGGCAACAACTGGGTCGACGTTACTCGCCGCGCCGCGGACCAAATGGCGACGGTCTTCCGCGAAATCACAGATCGCGGCGAAGACCGCGAGCGCGCGCAGCGGTTTATCCTTCAACTGTTAGTCGCGCTCGTCGCCGAGGACATCGGCTTGCTTCCCGAGCAACTCGTTAGCGAATTACTGCACGAATGCGCAGACGAAGGTGGAAGTTCATATGATCTGATCGGCGGGTTATTTCGCCAGATGGCGTCCGAGCGAGAAGCGACTGGTGGTCGATTCATCAACGTTCAGTATTTCAACGGCGGATTGTTTGCCGTCGTCGATCCAATTGAACTCAAGCGCGCCGAAGCATACCGCCTTTGCGAATCGGCCGCGGAAAATTGGGCGCATGTACGTCCAGAGATTTTCGGCACGCTGTTCCAGGATAGCATGGACACCGGCCGCGACGAGAAGGGCAAAAAGGTCCGACGCGACGAACGCCACGCGTTCGGCGCACATTTCACGAGCGAGTTCGATATCCGCAAGGTCGTCGGCCCGACAATCGTCAGGCCATGGCGCGAGCGCATCGAGGCGGCGGGCAAGAACGTCGGCGAATTGCGCAAAGCACTTGTCGATCTTCGCGCGTTTCGCGTGCTCGACCCGGCCTGCGGCTCGGGAAATTTCCTTTTCATCGCCTATCGCGAGATGAAGCGGCTAGAGCGCGACATTCTTTTGCGTCTGCGCGAAGTTAGCAAACGCGAACCGCTCGAAAGCGCCATCTCTCTTCACCAGTTTTACGGCATCGACATCATCCCGTTCGCCGTCGAGCTGGCCAAGGTCACCCTCATGCTCGCGAAACAACTGGAAGTGGTCGAAGCGCGGAAACTCGCAGAGAGCGAACAACTGCTCATCGAAGAAAAACCTCTCCCTCTTGCAAACCTCGACAAAAACATCATCTGTGCCGACGCGCTCTTCACCGAATGGCCGAAAGTCGACGCAATCATCGGCAATCCGCCGTATCTCGGCTCGCGTTGGTTAGCGCAGGAGCATGGTTATGAATACGCGCGCAAGATTTACGCGAAGTTTCCCGACGTGCCGAAGATGGCGGATTTCTGCACGCACTGGTTTCGCATTGCACATGATGCGCTTCCGCCTAGTGGCCGAGCCGGTTTAGTCGGGACTAACACGATTCGGCAAAACGAAAGCCGCGAAGCAAGCCTGGATTACATTTTGGAAAACGGCGGCGTCATCACCGATGCAGTTGCAACGCAAGTCTGGAGCGGCGAAGCGCAGGTACACGTAAGCATCGTCAATTGGGTAAAAGGCGACTCACCGGGCATGAAGCGCCTTACGACACAGATCGGCGAAACCGTCGACGACCCATGGAAGATCGAAGAGATCCCCAAGATTCCGCCAACGCTTTCGAGTAGCACAGATGTTTCTAGCGCACTGCCGCTGCGTGGAAATCAAAAACCCAAGTACGTTTTTCAGGGGCAAAACCCTGTTTCGCGCGGATTCTTTCTCACTCAAGAAGAAGCTGCGGCTATGATCAAAGCAGAACCGAAATGCCGCGAAGTGATCTTCCCTTACATGATCGGACGCGATTTGGTAGAAGATTACGCACCACGCCGGTGGATAATTGACTTCGCCCAACGTGACCAATTTGCCGCGCGTCAGTATAGCCCAGCGTTTGAGCATGTAAAAACACACGTAATGCCGGAGGTAATCGCAAAAGCCGAAGCTGAAAAGATTGCAAGTGGCAAAGATTCAACTCGGTGGACACGAATGGCGCAAAGGTGGTGGCAGTTCCGTGACTATCAACCGGGCACCATGGCAGCTTTAGCAAGCATCCCTCGTTACATCTCGTGCGCTCGTGTCACGAAGCGTCCTATCTTCGAGTTCATCAGCAGCGAGATTCACCCGGATACTATGCTCATCGTATTTCCGTTTGCTGACGATTACTCATTCGGAATTCTCCAATCAGACATGCACTGGCGTTGGTTCAACGCGCGCTGCTCCACGCTTGGCGGCACGTTTCGCTATACCTCCGACACTGTTTTCGACACATTCCCGTGGCCGCAGGAGCCAACGGGGGCGCAGATCAAAGCGGTGGCGGAGAGAGCGGTGGCGTTGCGCTCATTGCGACGCGATACGATGCGAAGGTTGAACTACTCGTTGCGTCAGCTTTACCGCACGCTCGAACAACCCGGCGACAATCCGTTGCGCGAGGCGCACGCGCGGCTCGATGCTGCTGTCCGCGCCGCTTACGCCATGCCGGCGGACGCTGATCCACTCGCGTTTCTGCTTGAACTCAACCTCGCCTGCGCCGCGAAAGAAAAAGCTGGAGAAAAAATCACCACGCCTGGTTTACCGTTGCCTCTGAAAGAACACAGCGAATTTGTTACTGACGACCGCATTCAAGTACCTCGACTCTAATGGCAATTACGTCCACGGATATCAAGCAAGTCATCGCAACGGAGGACGATTTTGGACACGAAATGCGAGTTGGTCGTGTACTGCGTGGATATTTGGGCAGCCAGACATTACAGGGCGGCACGTACGTTGACCCGATTTCTGGTAAAGCGCGACAGTTTGACTTCCGCTGGCGATATCAGTCAGGTCGGTTTGGACTGAGTCTTGCCATCGAATGTAAAAACGTTAGTCCCGATTCGCCTGTGGTCATCTCGGGTCGTGAACGGAGCGAATCGGAAGCGTTCCACGAATTGGTTGAGTCGCGTAAGGGAGGCCACTTTCGAACGAACAGAGGTAACATTTTTATGGACGTGGCTGCTGTCCGTGTAATTCGGCGCGTCACTCGCAATGCTTCCGTGTATTTTCCACAGGCCTTCGTAGGCAAAAGCTTACTTCAGCTAAAGAAGAAGGATGGGAAGTACATCCGCACGCGCGATACTGAAATTTACGAGAAATGGTCCCAAGCTCTCGCTTCCGGTGTGGATTTAGTCGACGCCGCAGGACGTAACGCGACTGCAGCTGGGAACCAACACGTTTTCACGTTTGTTATCCCAGTCGTCGTGTTGCCAGATGATACGTTATGGAAAGTCGAATACGACGTTAATGGGAAAATCACTCAGGGCCCGCAACCGTCGAACGAGATTGAATTTTTCGTCGGTCACAAAGTCTCGCCTCCCGTAGAGCTTGGCGACTCCAGCGAACCATATGTGTTTTCACATCTCCACTTTGTTACATTTACCGGATTTGCTACCTTACTCCTCAAAATCACAAGCGACGAAGAATGGTCGGGATCGGCCTTTCACGAGCAGGTCGTCGCTGCAGCAAAGGCGGAGCGAATTGAATGAGCCGCAGACCCATTCGCGTTCATTCTAGAACACAATCTTGACTGCACCGCAAAAAGAAAGGCGGTGACGAGAAGATCACACCCCTCGGTTTGCCCTTGCTGCCCAATAAGCTTCAACACTTTATCGCAAAGGATTGCATTCAGCCTTCACGTGTTTAGAACAGCACTATGGCAGTTCCATCATTCCAGGAAATGTTTCTCCCGTGGCTCCGGTTGCTGGCGGACGGTCAAGCACATCGACTAGCTGAAGTGGCGACGCACGTGGCAACCTATTTCGATCTAAGTGACGAAGATAAGTCCGAGCTCATTCCAAGCGGCCAGTCTTCCAAACTTTCCAACCGCGTTGGATGGGCGCGCACTCATCTGAAGAATGCAGGCCTGATTGAGCCAGTCGAGTCGGGCGTTTACAGGATAACCCAAGCAGGACGTGATGTGGTTACCAATCCACCGCCAAAACTAGATCTGAAATATCTCGACACGATTCCGCAACATTATAAGTGGTTCCATCAAAGGAAAACGCCGACTCTAACTGCGCCAGCAAAAGTAGAGTCGGATGAGACGCCGGAGGAAAAGCTCGCAGGCGTCGTCGAAGACATGCGTCAGAATCTAGCTGCGGAACTTAAGCAAACGCTCGCGGACATTGACCCATTCAAATTCGAACGTGTGGTTTTGGATCTTTTGCGGGCCATGGGATATGGCGGCTCGCGTGCGGAATCCGGGTGGGTTACGAAAAAGACAGGTGATGAGGGAATTGATGGAATTATTAACGAAGACCGTTTAGGTCTCAGTCAGGTTCACATTCAGGCCAAGAGGTGGAAAGGTTCAGTCGGCCGAAAAGAAATTCAAAGCTTTGTTGGCGCGCTCGCAGGGCAGCAAGCAAATAAAGGCGTTTTCATCACAACGGGCGAATTTACAGCCGAGGCGCGGGCGTACGCGAAAAATCCTACGCAGAAGATCATCCTGATTGATGGACATCAACTCGCGGAACTCATGATTGATCACGTTGTCGGCGTTTCAGAAGGACGTGCCTACACGGTAAAGAAAATCGATCGCGACTATTTCGAAGAATCCTGAAATCCAGTACACGTCGCTCTACAGATTAATAATGTTCGATCAATCCTCGGCAACAATTCTTGCGGCACTGATTGCAGCTTTTCTAGGCTCATGGGTCGGCGCGCAAGTCGCTTTAGCGCGTTTCAAGAGAGAGCGCGCATTCGAAAAGCAACTTGGGTGGTATGAACAAATGATCAAGGCGTTCAACTACATGGCGGAGAGAATCGAGATTGCGAGTACATTTCAGGAAGACGATCGGACACCTGGTGAGCAGCTTGTCGAGGTTTGGGAACAAGTGCAGATTGCTCACATTCAACTTGAAGCTACTGCAAGCGAAGCCGCCTTGTATGCCTCAACAGAAGCCGCAAAGAATTGCGGGCGAATATCCAAAGTTGTGCAGGAAGTAGCCGATCAGACTGAGGCGTTCGACCTTGGCAGACACGCGGAAGTTCGGTCGAAACTCGATCTCGTAGACGAACTTCCACCTAAGCTGCGACGGGCTACCAAGCCATTAGCCGAAGAAGCCCGCCGACATCTCGGAATCAAATAGCGTTTCGCCAAGAATGGAGCGCAAGCCTGCTGTCGCGGTCGTTTTTCATCACATCGGTCCTTATCACCATGCCCGGCTGAATGCTGCGGCGGATAGGTTATCGGTGATTGGCATTGAATGGTCAGCCAAAGGTTATGACGCATGGGGCGTAGCGACCACGCCTGAGCGCTATGCCAAAGTTTCGCTCTTCCCAGAAGCGACAGATCGCTCCCCGGGCAACGCCGAGCTTCGGAGTGCGTTCTGGTCGGCGTTAGAGCAGACTAGTCCGGATGTAGTGGCGATTATGGCTTGCCTGCCTGAGTAAGCTGAAACTCGTCGAAGGTTTCGTAGTTCCGATGGCCGCGTGCGCGATTCCTTTTCCCGAGAATGGTAGTTTCGATTTTTCGCTGCAGAAAATCGACTAGATCGTCGAATCGCTCAAGGGGAATAAAGTAAGTTGGCGCTTTAAAGTGCGCTTCGATATTCTTAAAAAGCACCGCGTAACTAAAGCGGCGCACCGCTTTCGGCCCAAAACTGGCGTCAGCCTCGCGGTAACGGAAATAACGTTCGACAAGGTAGCGGATATAATTGCGCCGCAATAAATCGGCACCGATGGATCCCCTTGGATATTCCATTTTCGGTTTCTGCTTTCCGGCGAATTGAACCCGGACATCGTTACTGCCTTGAATCACGAAGGCGTGTGGGCCTGCGCTATGGATTACGTTGTTCCCTTTCGTCTTCATGAGGCTGGGGACGATTTTCGCTCTAGCAGTTCGTGCATTGTGGCAGCTAAGTGATTACGCAGTGCTTCTTCAAACGCAGCCGTTGTGCTGTATGACCAAAATAGCGCCTTCTGCCCAAACTTCCGCTTGAATTTTTCGATACGAGAATGCTCCAGCGGTTTCTGTCCCGGTGCAGGGCGATCAGAGAAATAGACCAATACCTCTTTGCCTTGTTTGATTCCGCGGCGGATCTCTTCTTCCGTGCCCGAGCCCGCCCGGCCGGTCGGTGTCCCGAAACGAGACCAGAAAACAGCGATAACCACGTCGCAAGCGTCGAACGCCTGTTTGTTAACCAGCGCCTGAGCGCGTTTACCGGTAGCAGGTCGCGTGTGAGTGCGCCAATTCACAAGCTCGAGACGAACGCCGAGAGCTTGGCCGTGCTGGCGATTCCAATCCCGAAGCAAAAAGTCGACGATCGTCAGCTCTTCCGAGACGTCAGAAGGTGTGGCGAGAAAAACTCGATAAAGCGTGATCGGTTCGGACATCAGTTATCGCCTTTTAAAGAAAATCGGCACTTAGGGCGCGTAAGCGTTGTTACCGTTGCGCCTTGAGATTGACCGACACCGATGTTCGGCGCAATCAAATTGCGGTGGCAAACAACTCACGCATCGCCGGTTGTTCGACATCACGATCAGCGAGTTTATGAAGCTGCGGCGCAACGAGTGACCGCTACGCTTCCTCAACCTTTTGAATAAAGGCGTCGCTAAAGCCATCCTTGCGCAACTGCTCGGCATCAATCGGCTGCCCCTTCTTTTTCGCGTGGTCCTTTGTCGCGCGCAGAAGCCGATCCACGGCGTCAGCGAAAACTCTGTCCGTCTGTTTTTTCTTCTGCTTGTTGGCGACTAAGGGCACACTTGAATGTAGCGGGAAGGCTGGCCTCGATCAATCATTTTAGGACGTGGAGGGACTCTAACCCTGGCCACTACGTAGTCGGGCGTACTCATTGAAAAACATTCAATTGGTTCCGCGGAACGTTGAGAGTTAACGTTTCGCTCAAGAATGGAGCGCAAGCCGGCTGTCGCGGTTGTTTTTCATCACATCGGTCCTTATCACCATGCCCGGCTGAATGCTGCGGCGGATAGGTTATCGGTGATTGGCATTGAATGGTCAGCCAAAGGTTATGACGCATGGGGGGTAGCGACCACGCCTGAGCGCTATGCCAAAGTTTCCCTCTTCCCGGAAGCGACAGATCGCTCCCCGGGCAACACCGAGCTTCGGGGCGCGTTGTGGTCGGCTTTGGAAAAGGCGAGACCTGATGTGGTGGCAGTCAACGGTTGGAATAATTTCGGATCGCTCATCGCCGCGAATTGCTGTGTGCGCCGCGGAATACCGATGATCGTCATGTCTGAGAGCGCTCGCCAGGATGAACCTCGCACTTGGTGGAAGGAAGCCATGAAGCGGCGAATGGTTGATCTGTTCTCTGCTGCACTCGTCGGCGGCGAGCGTCACGTCGAGTATCTGGCGGAACTCGGAATGCCTCGCGAACGAATCTTTACCGGATATGATGTGGTCGATAACCACTATTTCCGTCAAAAGGCGGAAGAGGTCAGAACTCAAAGGTCGTCCGCCTCCGCCAACCAGCCTTCGCATAAAGCTACGGCGGGTCGAGAGGCTACGGCGGACAGGGAGGTCAGACAGAAATACGCGCTGCCAGAGAACTACTTTCTTGCCTCAGCGCGTTTCATCGAGAAGAAAAATCTTACGAGCCTGATCAGGGCTTACGCGGAATTTCGAGACAGGTTGAAAGGGACCGGGGTCACCGACCCCGGCTACAACAGGAGCGCGCCGTGGGATCTCGTGGTCTTGGGTGATGGCCCGTTGCGCGAAACTCTCAACTCTCAACTTTCGACTCTCGACCTAAACGAGCATGTGCATCTGCCAGGCTTCAGGCCATACGACGAATTGCCGGTTTACTATGCTTTGGCGAATGCATTCGTGCATGCCAGCACGACTGAGCAATGGGGCTTGGTTGTGAACGAAGCTATCGCGTCGGGCCTACCCGTGATTGTATCGGACCGCTGTGGATGTGTACCGGAGCTAATCAATGGCAACGGGTTTACTTTCGATCCATCTAACGAGGACGAATTGGCGACGCGGCTGTTAGAGATGGCCTCATTGTCGGATCAGGAGCGAAAGCAGCTCGGCGACAACAGCTACAGGATCGCAGCGAATTTTGGGCCGGAACGTTTTGGCGAAGGCTTGGAGCGCGCAGCCAGCGTGGCGATGGGAGGTCCGCAAAAGAGATTTGGAATAATGGATCGCGCCCTGTTACTCGTCACGGCAAGTTATGCGCGATGAAAGAGAATGATCCGGTAGCAGCGTATTTCGACAAGCTTCCGGAGACTCACAAGCGCCAGTTCGAGGAACGCGCGTCGGGCGCAAACTTCAATTTCCAACAACGTCTGAGACTCGCGTGTGAATTGGGCGGCGCGTCGTCAGGCAGACTGCTCGACTGCGCGGCGGGCACCGGTGAAATAACATGCGCATTACTAAAGTCGGGCAGATTTAATCACGCGACCGTCGTCGATGTTTCGCCGGCGATGTTGAAGAGCGCAAAGGACCTTTTAACTTCGCAAATCAAAAACGCGGAACTTGAATTCGTGCAATCGGACGTGTTCAACTTCAAGCCATCTGATTCGTGTTTCGATCTTATTCTCTGCCTGGGATTGATTGCGCATACTGGTCGGCTGGACATCTTACTACCGCATTTGAGATCAATGCTCACGCTTGGCGGGCGAATCGTTTTGCAGACAACACTGACGGATCATCTCGGCACACGTATTGTCCGCGCACTTACTTCGCGAAGCGAGCTGGCCCGGCGCGGATACAGGATTTCCTGGTTCTCTCAACGAAACATCTCGGACGCGTGCGACCGCGCCGGCTTGAGGATTCTGGAGACGCGACGGCATAGCATGGGTGTTCCATTCGGCGATCGCTTGTGGCCGCGGGCGAATTTTCAACTGGAAACTCGGCTGGAAAAATGGGCGAGTCGCCACGGAGCCGACGCAATTTATCTGCTAGGAGCTGCATGAGAGTCGGTTTTTTGGTCAGCAGCGTTTCCCGCAAAGCGGGCGGACTGTTTCAAAGCGTGCGCGGACTTGCCAAGGCGGTAGTGTCCACAAATGCCGAGGTGCGGGTGTTTGGGATTCGCGACGAACAGAGTGCTGTCGATTTACAGGAGTGGCAGCCGCTTTCTGTTCAGACGTTCCGTCCGCGACTGCGCACGTGGGGCTACTCAAACCAGCTCGTCCCCGCAATGCTTGACGCCGATTTGGACATTCTATCCGTCCACGGTTTGTGGAAATATTGCTCTGTCGGCTCGCATCGCTGGCATCGGCAGACGGATCGCCCCTATGTGGTTCATCCGCACGGAATGTTGGAACCTTGGGCGGTGCGAAACGCAATGTGGAAAAAACGAATCGCTGCGCTTCTTTATGAAAATCAACATTTGCGCGGGGCCGCCTGCCTGCGCGCCCTCTCGGAAGCTGAAGCACAATCCATCCGCGGTTTTGGATTGCGCAATCCGATTTGTGTGATTCCCAATGGCGTTGATTTGCCGGACGTTCGCGAAATTAATGCGAAGACTCAGCCGGCCAATCGAAAAACTCTCCTCTACCTCGGCCGACTTCATCCGAAGAAAAACATCTCGAATCTGATCCGCGCCTGGAGCGAAACTTTTAAATCTCAACGCGGCAGCGGCGACCGTTGGGTCCTTGCAATCGCCGGATGGGATCAGGGTGGGTACGAGAGCGAACTCAAGCGTGTTGCGGCTGGCACTTCGGTCGTTTTCCTTGGCCCGCAATTCGGCGCGGACAAAAGTGAATGCTATCGCGCGTGCGACGCATTTATCCTGCCGTCATTGAGTGAAGGGCTTCCCATGGCGGTGCTTGAAGCGTGGTCATATGCGAAGCCCGTACTTATGACCTCCGAGTGTAATCTGCCGGAAGGTTTCGAGGCCGATGCCGCGCTGCGAATTGGAACCACTCCGGAGGAAATTGCCGACGGTCTGAAGGTACTCCGCGAAATGAGTGACAATGATCGAAGCCAAATGGGAAATCGCGGGCGCGCCGTCGTAGCAACAAGATTTTCATGGCCACGGATCGGCGAGCAGATGCGCCCAGTGTATGAGTGGATGCTGGGCGGAGGAGCAGCGCCGGAGACTGTGAGATTATGCGAACACGGCACCTCATAATGTCATTCTGAGCGGAGCGAAGAATCTCGGATCATGTTCCAGATCCGATCTTGGACGGAATAGACCAGAGATGTTTCGCTTCGCTCAACATGACAACGCGATTTATGAGATGCGCGCTAAGACCTCTTTATGATAACTAATATCGTCCGAGATCTGACTGACTTCTGACTTGCCATGCTGGACATTAAAGAAAATCGCCGGGCCAGAAAGTATTCACTGGGCGAAATGACCCGCCGTGTAATGTGGACATTCGCACAGCCGCTTTTCCGGTTCAGTCCCAGGCCTTGTTTCGGTTGGAGACGATTCCTGCTCCGCTGTTTCGGAGCGAAGATTGGCCGAAGTGTGCATGTCTATCCATCGGCGACAATTTATTTTCCGTGGCATCTCGAGGCTGGAGATGAAACTGCGATCGGCGAGCAGGTGTTTATTTATAATCTTGGCCGCGTGACGCTAGGGTCGCGCGTCACCATCTCGCATCGCGCGCATCTTTGCGCGGGAACACACGATCACACCAAGGCGGATTTTCCGCTGCTGCGTCCGCCGATTGTGATTGGTTCCGACGCATGGATTTGTGCGGATGCGTTCGTGGGGCCGGGTGTCACAGTTGGCGAGGGAGCAATTGTTGGTGCACGAGCAGTTGCGATGAAGGACGTTGATCCGCGAAGCATCGTCGTCGGAAACCCGGCACGCGAAAGCAAGAAGCGCGAGAGCAGTCAATGAGCGTTTTGCGGAGTCAGAAATTGGCGTTTGACACAAACGCCCTACAATCTCGTGCCGGCGCGATATTTCACTTCGGCGAGGCGCGCTTAGCCTGCATACCCTCGACCAAAATCATGTTTGTTTTGGCGGTGCGGTGACGCATCTTGCGCGGCTCGCGATATTCTTCGCAGTTCAGCCACTCTTTGGCGCGCTGCGCTGATTCGAACTCGAGTACCACAATTCGCTTGGGTTGCCAATCGCCTTCGAGGACTTCGGTTTTGCCGCCCCGCATGATGTATTTTCCGCCGTACTTCTCCACACTCGCACCGGCGAGCTTTTTATATTCTTCGTAGCCGACGGGATCAAGGACTTCGATCTCGACGATGATGTAAGCAGGCATCGATTAAAGTACGAAGGAAGAAATAAGAAGTAAAAGATCAGAACTCAGCAATGGAAGTCAGTGGCGGTTAGCGCTGCGGTCTTTTGCGGCGAGCTCAGGAATTTTCCTTCGCCGACGCAACCGCAACCAGTTGTTCCACGTTTTGCGCAAGCTGTCTCGCGGGGTCTGGTATTGCTGGTTTAGTTCGTTGCTCTTTACGATCTGCGCGAGAATTCCTTTCACGGAAAAGTCGTCCGTATTGATGATCGTATAAGCCGTGCCAACAGCAGCGGCATGATGTGCGTCGCTGGCGGCAGTCATCGGCAGACCACGAATCTGCGCGTATTTGAAAGCGTAGCGATTATAGCGGCGAAGCGTTGTCGCGGCGTTGAACACCTCGATCGCATCGACAGGCAGCGTTTCCAGAGTGGAAAAACGAATACCAGCGCGAAACAAATCATACGGATGCGGAGGAATGGCCAGCCCGCCGCGCTGGTGGATCATGTCGCAGACCTCCCGAGCCGGTTTTCCCTTCAGGTAAGGCAACTCGGCACCTATACAAAGCAGGTGCCCGTCGGCGGTAGTCACCTCGACTCCCGGCAGAACGAGAAAATCATCTACCGGCAATCCGTCCAGTCGCATCAAGCCTTTTTGGAGCAGGTAATTGACCGCATCGCATGTGTTGTGATCAGTGATTGCAATGCCATGCAAACCTTTGGCGCGCGCCGCTGCGATCATATCTTCCGGACTGGAGACACCGTCCCCGGAAAAGAACGAGTGTGTGTGCAGGTCGATGTTAAATGCCATTGCCTAAGGGGCAGGAATAAGGAGTTAAAAGAATTAAATGGTTAAAGGTGGTCGCTACACCAGCTCCTCAACAGCGAAGGCTGACTCAATGGCAGGTTCATCTTGAATACGATTGAATTGGTGATCGTATAACCTGCGATAGTAGCCGGATTTTTCGAGAAGCTCGGCGTGCGTGCCAATCTCCTTGATGTGACCTCCGTCCATTACAATGATTTGGTCGGCGGACAAGACGGTGGATAAGCGATGGGCAATGGCGATTACCGTGCGGCCAGTCGCAAGTTCCGCGAGGGCTCTCTGAATTTGCTGTTCTGATTCAGAATCGAGCGACGAAGTCGCTTCATCCAGCAACAAAATTGGTGCGTTCTTGAGAACAGCGCGTGCGATGGCAAGACGCTGTTGTTGGCCGCCGGAAAGAAGGCAGCCTTTGTCGCCAATTACGGTTTCGTAACCGTTTGGCTGGGCGACGATAAAATCGTGCGCATAGGCCGCTCGCGCGGCTTCGCGAACTTCTTCCGGCGTCGCATCGAGCCGACCGAACTGGATATTGCTGAAGATTGTGTCGTGAAACAGGAACGTCTCCTGCGTGACCAGCCCCATCTGTTCGCGCAATGATTTCTGGGACACGGAGCGCAGATCGCGATCATCGATTTTTACAGCTCCGGAAGTCGGATCGTACAAGCGCAGGATCAGCGAAAGAATTGTGCTCTTTCCTGCCCCGCTGGCGCCGACCAGGGCATAGGTTTTGCCCGGCTCGATATGCAAATTCAAGTTGCTAACCGCATCTGTAACTGTGTTCGCATAACGGAACGTCACATTTTCAAAGTCGATCTGGCCAGTTGCGGAAGTAAGCTTGGTGGCGTCTGGGGAATCTCGTACAGTCGGCTCAGTATCGAGGAGAGCGAAAATCGCTGTTGTCGCGCTGATTGATTGCTGCATCACAATTTGAAGCTTACTGAGCGTCTTGATCGGATCGTAGAGAAGGAAAATTCCTGAGATCAGCCCAAAAAATCGTCCCGCGCTCAGGTTCGCAGCGTAAACATAGAGCAACGCCAAGCCGATACCGATGGCAGCGATTGTTTCGACCAGTGGGCCAGTAGCCTCCATCGACCGGATAATGCGCATCATCTGCGAAAATTGCATTTGATTGCTGCGCTTGAATTCCTTTTCCTGGTGGGCTTCGCGCGCGAACGACTTGATCACCCGAATGCCGGCAAATGTCTCCTGCATCGTCACAACCATTTCGCCCATGCCTTCAAACTGACCCCGGAGCGCTTTGCGCGCGCGACGCCCATAGATGCGAAGCGGCAGCAAACAGGTTGGAAAAAGAACCAGTGTGATCAGCGTGAATTTCCAATCCATCAGAAATAGAACGCTGATTGCGCCAATGATCAGCACTGGTTGCTTAAAAATATCGCTGCTGACAGCAGTCAAAGCCATTTGGACCACCCGGGTCTCGTTGGTGATTCGCGAAATTAAGAGTCCTGAACGCATCTTGTTAAAGAAATCCATCGACGAGCGCACCATCTTGTTGAAAAGCTGACCCCGAATATCGGTCACCACTTTGTTGCTCACCCATTGCATGCAGTAGGTATTTCCGTACGAGCAAAGGCTGCGCACGGTCATGATCGCTGGAATGGCGAGGCAGATTAGAAGAATCGAATTGATCTTTGGCCCTGTATCCAAGGCTCCTAAATTGGAGCGCAAATCCGTTGGATTAGGAGCAGTCCCATGGAAAATCGTGCCTGTCACCCGGGAAATGGCGAGCGGCAAAAGCGAACTGACTCCGCCGTACGCAAAGCCCAAAAGCAAACCTACGATAAAACGGGCCTTGTACGGCTTAATGTAGCTGAGGAGCCGCCGGTACGGACCGGAGGCTGCACGTAACGTTTGCCAGAATGACTGTTTCTTCTTAGCCGCTTTTGCGTCGCTCATGACGTTCGGGCCGCCGCATGCTGCGACAGCAGCGAATCCATAGCACCGATCACTGCATCCGTCGAGATCTCGCTCATCGGGAAACGGGGACGAACCGGCGCAAACTCGGTCACAGGCGCGCCCGATTTTCCGTGTAAAATCAGTGCCGGACTACCCGTTGGCCGCCAATGAAACGGATTCGTCGGCCCGAACAGGATCACCTGCGGGGTGTGTGAGGCAGCCGCGAAGTGCACGGGTGCCGAATCGACTGTCACAAGTAGCTGCGCCTGCCCAACTAACGCCGCCAGCATAAGCAAATCTGTCTTTCCAGAGAGGTCGATGAATTTTTGCCGCGTGCGATGTGTAATTGCTGCGATGTGCGTTTGCTCATGGGCGGCTGGTCCACTCGTCAAAACAAGATCGAATTCGCTCTTTTGGCCGAAGTGATCAATGACCGCCGCCCATCGGGCTGCGTCCCACAGTTTTTCTGCGCGAGCCGAGGCGGGATGCAAAATCACGTAAGGTCGCGTGATTTTCCAATCACGCCGAAGCCTGTCGGCTTTTTCGCGTGCCGTTCGCGGAAGTTCGAGCTGCGGAGCGGAAGAAGCAGCACGGACGGCGAGTGGCTCAAGCAAAGCCAGATTGTAGTCGATCGTGTGCATATCCCGCACACGGACTCCAACAAAATCAGTGTAAAGCCGGGCGCGCGTCTTGGATTGCTCGCGGACCCGATACGAGGCAACTCGTCTCCGAGCGCCTGACAGGAGGGTCAAAAAAGCCGAACGATCGTTTCGCGTAAAGTCGATGCAATAATCGAATCTCTTGCCGGCGACAGAAGAAACAATCGCGACGTCCCGCAAATTGCGTCGCGCGATCAGAACGCGATCGACGTTCGAGATGGCCGGAAGCAATTCGGCGCATTCGTTCGAAACCGCGAGGGTGATGTGCGCATCCGGATAATTTTTACGCAAGGCGGCAATCGCGGGCGTGGTCAAAATCAAATCGCCGATTCGCTTGAGTTGCAGGAGAAGAATTTTCACAGGTCAACAGGAGCGGCGGCTTTCCAGCCACCGAGGCGACCTGGAGATCGCCTCTCCTTGAGAGAATCATCGCGCCATGCGCATCACGGTTTCGTACGCGTCTAGCAATCGCGTTCGAAAATGGTCCCAGGTAAAATTATCGACCACGCGACGTCTGGCGGCAGTGCCCATTTCCTTCACGATTTCCGGATGCCGATACAAATGCTCCAGCGCTGTTGCAATTGCGTTCACATCTCCCGGCTTTACGACGATTCCCTCAATTCCATTGCGGACCACATCGCCCGCCTCGTGCGTGGTGATCTGCGGCAATCCGCACGCCGCCGCTTCATACGTGACTTTCGCGCTGCCTTCCCATTGCGAGGGGAAAACGTGGATTGTCCCCTGGTTGAGATAATTCTCCGGATCGTGAACGAATCCGACAATGCGAATATTATCGCGCCAGAACTCCTTTAAAAATGGCTTCGCCTCGTCGTGCTCAAACCCGACTAGCCACAGCTCGGCATTTGACAGATTGAGGCGGTGCCACGCCTCGAGCACGTGCTGAATGCCCTTTCGTTTGATCAATGCGCCGGCAAACACGGCGCGAAATGTTTCCGGGGGTGTGCTTGGCTTGAAGCGCTCCACATCCACTCCACGCGGGAGATAAAACAGCTTTTCCTCTGGAAAACCTCGCACGCGAAATGTGTGGGCTGCCTTGTGTGACAAGACCAGCAGGAGATCAGCCAGCTCATATTCCCTCACAAACCGCTTCCGCTGTAGCAACAGCCGGTTTTTCCACCTCTCAAGCGTCGGAACATTGCCTGTCGGTGTTGACTTGCCCGGTTGGTGGATTTTCTGTTTGCCACCGTCGCGATGCCAGGTCGGGATCTCGACAATGGATGGGATGCCGAGTCGTTTCGCTACTTGCAGCGAGCGCAAGCAGTCGCCCGACCAGCTATGAAACAGATCATAACGCCCGGTCGCCAATTGCCGTGACGCGATCCAGTCGAGATATTTTTTCTTCGCTCCATAATAATACGGCCGATCCAGAAAGGAGATTAGGCGCACGGGATGCCACCGCAGCGAGTGGATCAATGAAGCAGGGATCTCCTTCTGCCGGTTATCATAGGCGACTGCTTTGCCCAGAAATCCTCCGTGATAAGACGCACGCAACGTTTCGAATGCGTCCGTATCGAGACCAGAACCGCCAATCCGGGCGAAGATCGAATATAGCAAACGTCGGGGTAAGGTACGCGCCACGGGCAGCGGACAGATCGTTGGCGCAGGAGGATTTAGGGTTTCACCGAGCATCGGCTTACAAGTATTCTGGCGAACGTGGAGCGTGTAAAGTTGTCATTCCCAGGGAAGCGAAGCAAAGTCGAGGAATCCCGTGGAATGACCTGAAAGTGAGTGCGACGGGATCCCTCGACTTCGCCCGGGATGACAAGAAAACTCAGAATCGCTTTCGTTCGCCGCGGCTATTCGCGGAGTGGTGGCGCAGAGGCGTACTTGAAACGACTTGCAGATGGTATCGTAAAAGCCGGCCACGAGGTCCAGCTTGTGAGCACGAATGAATGGCCTGAGGACGAATGGCCGTTTGGGTCGATAAAACGCTTGGGCGGGACGACCGTCATCGGTTTTGCTGACGAGCTTGAGCAAGTCCGACCGCAGCTGCGGTGCGATGTTTTTTTTAGTCTCGAGCGCGTCTGGAGTTGCGATGTTTACCGGGCTGGGGACGGTGTTCACCAAGCCTGGCTTGCACGCCGGAGAAAATTCGAGGTCCCATTGAAGCGATTTGTCCTCGGCGCCAGCCGGAAGCATCGCGATTTATTACAACTGGAGGAATCGCTTTTCAAGAAACGGAAGGCTGGGCGGGTAATCGCCGCTTCGCAAATGGTCGTGGACGAGATCACCGATCTTTACCGTTACCCGGCGGACAAGATAGATGTCGTGCGCAATGGCGTTCCGCTCGACAAATTCAGATTCGATCCTCGGCTTCGCGAAAGATCTCGCGAAGAGTTGAAACTCAAGCAGGACCAAATTGCGCTGTTGTTTGCAGGTTCGGGCTGGAAGCGCAAAGGCTTGATGTTTGCAATCGAAGCGATGGCGCTGTGCAAAAATCGAAAAATGCGGCTGCTGGTCGCCGGCCGGGGAGAAGCAAGGCCATATAGAACGACGCGCCTGCGGTTCTGGCGCGAGGATCCCGTGCAATTTCTTGGTGAAGTTGCACACCTGGTGCCGGTCTACGCGGCTGCGGACATCTTCATTTTGCCCACAATTTACGACCCCTTCTCCAATGCCTGTCTCGAAGCGCTGGCCAGCGGGTTACCAGTGATCACAACGCGTTCCAACGGGTTTAGCGAAATCATCGAAGACGGCGTGCACGGATCGATTGTCGACAACCCAGCAGATCTAGTCGGCTTGCGTAATGCTATTCGATTTTGGTCTCCCTCGCGCCGCGATGCAGCCCGCTCGGCTAACATCGAGCGCGCATCGCAGTTCGATATTTCGAAGAATGTCGCGGAAACGCTTGAGATTTTGACACGCGTCGCGTTGTAGGGCGTCTGTGTCAGACGCCGTTCCATGGCGTTTCACAGAAACGCCCTACAATTCCAGATTGTGCAGTTGCGCTGTACTCTCCACTGTCCTAAGCGGATTTAGTTCAATTCAGATTAGCCAGCCAGCGCGGAATCCGCGTCCGGAAAAATCTGAAAGACCTGATCGAGCCGCGAGATTTCGAAGATCGAGCGCACGGTTTCCTGCAATCCGGCCAGCATGAATTTGCCTCCGTAGCCTTCCACCTTTTGCATCGCTTGAATCAAGGCCGCGAGCCCCGCGCTGTCGATGTAGCTGACCTCGGAAAGATCGACCACCAACCGCTCGGGTTTCTTGTCGATCACATCGTTGAGCTCCGCCGTAACCGTCGGGGATACGTGCAAGTCGATTTCGCCCTTGAGCGGCACAACGTTGGAACGGCTCTGACGTGACGTGGTATCTGATGAGGCTGGGTCTTTTTTCATTTACCGTGCAATTCGTTAACGGATCACCATCCGAGTGTGTCTATAATTGTTTCCACGTTCGAGAGATCATCAATCAAAAAATCCGGCTGATGCTTTGCAAGGTCATCCCGGCCCCATCTTCCCGTTGCGACCGCGATCGTCCGCGCGCCGAGCGCTTTTCCGCACGCGATGTCGCGTGGAGTGTCCCCAATGACGTCGATCTCGGACGCGGCGAACTCCCGTCCGTGTTTCTCCTTCGCGCGGGCGCGAGCGAATCGGCCGAGCTCGTTTCGGTCGCGGTGATCATCGGCAAATGCGCCGAATTCGAAGAAATGCCAGACGCCGTAGTGCTCAAGTTTTAGTCGCGCACCGCGGGACACATTCCCCGTAAGAAGCGCCAGGACGACGTGTGGCCGCGATTTCAGTCGTTCAAGTAACTCCAGCACTCCGGGAAGCAGTTTGCCTTTTCGGCGTGGTAACTCCAACGAAAGAAAATGCACGTAGCTGTCCAGGAACCCGCTCACGTTTTCGTTAATCGCAGGAATTTTATGCTTGTTCAGGATGCTGAGGACAATTCCGGAGTCCGTCATGCCCGCGATCTCGATGTCGTGAAAATCGTCATCGATTCCGAACCGCTCTTTAAATGCAAGTATCAGCGCGTGGATGCCCGCGCCGCCCGAGTGGATCAACGTGCCGTCAATATCAAAAAGCAAAAGGCGCTTTGATCGCGCTGTTGTCCCGAGCGAAGTCGGGGAATCCCGGCGAACCATGCCAGATTTTGCCACGAGATTCGGGCGCCTCAAAGTGTAGGCGCATGCATCATTAGCACCGCAATGATACTTCCTAGAAAGACAAACAGGACAATTCCCAAGCCGATAAGAATTCCAGTGCGCACTGTGTCGTTTTGCTGTTCCTGGCGGCGAAGTGGAGATGCGCTGCTCAAATGGGGCAACTCTGAGCCAGCTTCCGCGAAATGAGCCTTGATCTCCTCAGGCTTCGGCAACGGTTTTGAACCGCCGACTTCCGACGACTCGTATCTTGCTTCGGCTGCGCCAAAGCGAATCCGATCATCAAACCGCAGCACGGTTTCTGTGACAGGCTTGCCGTTGACGCGTGTGCCGTTGGTCGAATCAAGATCCTTCAATCGATAGGTGTCGCCTTCCAGCAGCAACTGCGCGTGATGTGTCGAGATGGACGGATCGTTGACGACGATGGTGTTATCCGGTCCGCGCCCGATCGTGATCGCCTCGTCGACCAGCTCATGTGTAACGCCTGAAATGATCAGTTTTGGCATGCCGCTGACTTTAACCGAATGAAAGGAGAGGGACAAATAGCGTGGTCATGGCGATTGACCGCGCACAAGCAGACTCGGATAGTGGCGCTTCCATGGCCATTGAGTTGACGCGCAATTTTTGCATCATCGCGCACATCGATCACGGCAAGACGACCTTGTCAGACCGGTTGCTGGAGCGCACCGGCACGATCCAGGAGCGCGAGAGGCAGGACCAGCTTCTTGATTCGATGGACCTGGAGCGGGAGCGGGGGATCACGATCAAAGCGCATCCGGTGGCGATGCGTTACACAAGCAAGTCGGGTGAGACCTATCGGCTGAATCTGCTCGATACGCCGGGGCACGTCGATTTTTCCTACGAAGTTTCGCGGAGCCTCGCTGCGTGTGAGGGCGCGGTGTTGGTCGTGGACGCGGCGCAGGGCGTGGAAGCGCAAACCGTGGCGAACGTTCATCTCGCTCACAAACAGGGTCTCACCATTGTTCCGATCATCAACAAGATCGACCTGCCAAATGCTGACGTTGCCGCGGTGAAACGCCAGTTGGAAGAAATCTTGGCCATCCCTGCGGAGGAAGCGATCGAAGCGAGCGCGAAAATGGGAATTGGTATCGAGGAAATTCTCGAGGCCATCGTGACACGGGTTCCGGCGCCGGAACCGCCGGCGGACAAGACGCTGCGCGCGCTAGTGTTTGACTCGGTGTTTGACGTTTACCGCGGCGTCGTTGGGTACGTGCGTGTCGTTTCGGGAACGATGGAAGCGAATCACGCAATCATGTTGATGAACAACAACTCGCGGTACGAGATCAAGGAGGTGGGTGTGTTTACGCCGAAAATGCTTCCGCAGGAAAAGTTAAATCCCGGTGACGTCGGGTATTTCATCGCAAACATCAAGACGACTGCAGACATCAAGATCGGCGATACCATCACCGACCAGCGTCACCCCGCGCACGGGCCGCTTCCCGGTTTTCAGGAAATTCATCCGATGGTCTTCAGCGGGATCTATCCGATTAACACCGGCGACTTCGAACATTTGAAGACGGCAATCGGGAAGCTGCGCCTGAATGATTCCGCGTTTGTGTATCAACCGGAAAGCTCGGTTGCGCTCGGTTTCGGATTTCGCTGCGGGTTCCTCGGGTTGCTTCACATGGAGATCATTCAGGAGAGGCTCCGGCGCGAGTACAACATGGACATCATAGCGACCAGCCCCAGCGTGGTGTACGAGGTGTTAACAACACGTGACGAGAAATTCCTGATCGATAACCCGGCGCATCTTCCCAACCCGAGCCTGATCGCCGAAATTCGAGAGCCGATCGTAAAAGCATACGTGCTTTGCCCGAACGAAAACATCGGTGACATCCTCCAATTGATTCTGGAGAAGCGGGGTCAGATGGAACGCACCGAATCGCTCGACACACGCCGGGTAATGTTGCATTGCGAATTGCCGCTCAACGAAATTCTGGTCGATTTCAACGACAAGATTAAGAGCATGACGCGCGGTTACGGTTCGATGGATTACGAGCACGCCGGTTACCGGGCGGCGAAACTGGTGAAGCTGGATCTGCTCGTTAACGGCGAACCCGTTGATGCGTTCTCGACAATCGTGCACAAGGATCGAGCCGAGGCGCGTGGACGCCAGTTGGCGGCCAAACTGAAGGAAGTGATCCCGCGTCAGCTTTATGCGGTGGCAATTCAAGCTGCGATTGGCGGGAAAATTATTGCACGCGAGAGTGTTTCCGCTTTACGAAAAAATGTCACCGCGAAATGCTACGGCGGCGATATCACCCGCAAACGAAAGTTACTGGAGAAACAAAAAGAAGGAAAAAAGCGGATGAAAAGCATCGGGAAAATCAACATCCCTCAGGAGGCGTTCATCGAGGTGCTCAAAGCGCAATGAAGCGCTTTGAAATGACGAAATCCGAATGACGAAGGAAATCAGAATGATTAAATCCGAAGTATTAAGAGTCTGCCGACGTAGTTTGCCATCGTTCGAGCTTCGTCATTCATTCGTCATTCGACATTCGAGCTTCGTCATTTTGTAACCATGTTTACGTCGCGCCACATCAAACACAGCCGGCTGCTTTTGCGGCACGCCCGGAAGTATCTTCGTTATAAACACGACAAACTCAGTGGCACCGACCGGGAACAAATCGTCTCCGAAATGCAGACGCTTCGCGAATCCCTGCGCTCGAGAGACAGGGAAAAAATTCACAGCTCAGCGGAGACACTTGATAAGACGCTCCACAAGCTCACACCAGTGACCTGGGAATCGCATTGGCGAGAAAACTGCGAAGTGATTTTGGTCGCAATCGTGATCGCGGTGGGCATTCGCTCCTACTTTCTGCAGCCGTTCAAAATTCCCACCGGCTCGATGCAACCGACGTTGAACGGAATTATCGGTCATCCGAGCACCGAGCCAATGCCAGATTTTTTGCGACAGATCGTGGAATTTGTTGTTCTAGGTCGGAATTACATCGACGTGGTTTCGCGCGAGGATGACCAGATTTCCGAGATCGTGCCTAAGAAAGTAGCCTTCTTTTTTACTTTTTCGCGCCTCGTATGTGAGAGGCAAAGTTTTCTCGTATACGCCCCGCCCGACACGCTTCGTCAGGATTTTAACGTCTTTCCCGGTCGGCTTTGTCATCGCGGCGAAGTTATCGCCCGAGGCGCGATCGACACGGGCGACCAGGTCTTTGTCGATAAATGCAGCTACAACTTTGTTAAGCCGCATAACGGTGATGTTTTTGTCTTCAGGACAAATGATATTCCGGCGATTCGTCCGGATCCCGTCGCCGGACCGCCTTTTTATATTAAGCGATTGGCCGGGCTGCCTGGCGACCAGTTGCGCATCGATTCGCCATTTCTTTACATCAACGGCAAAAAGGCTGAGGGCTACGGCTTCGAACGGGTGATGTCGGCGCGACCGCCATACCGCGGTTATGCGCCCGGTCACGAGTATTTGTCCAAACCTGATCAGACGTACACGGTGCCGCGCGACGGTTACTTCGCCATGGGCGATAACAGTTATAACAGCTTTGACAGCCGCTATTGGGGACCCGTTCCGGTGGAAAACCTGGTCGGTCGAGGGTTATTTGTTTACTGGCCGTTTTACCCACATTGGGGACTTATTCGTTAGGCCGGTGATGGAGTAATGGATTGTTGGAGTGATGTTCTGAGTCGCATTACTCCATTACCAATTCGCGCCGAGCTGGCGCAAGCCTTGCCCGGCGTTTACGGCTGGCTTGGGCTCTGCGGTGGTTACGCGCTGGTAATGCTTTTTGCGCCGGTGCGGAGAGCGCTCGTTGACGGTCTTCACTGCCTTGGGCGTTACCACCGGATTTGGATTACCTTCGCGGTCCTTGGGTTTGGCTACTTCGTCTTTCAGTTTGTCACTTTCACGCCAATCCGGAACTGGGCGGACTTGGAGCTGAGCCAAATCACTTCGTTGCCACAGTGGGCTTGGCCCAGGTTGAGTGAGATATGGATGCAAACTCTATTGCCCGCGATCGAGGGCGTTGCGGGAATTTTCGACAACGCCACGACCACGTATCCGCTCTCCGTTATCGCGGCGGTTTTGATGATTGTGAACTGGCGCGGATTGCACACCGCCTTGTTGCGCGCGCTGCGGAAACGGTACGGCTTCTGGGGTTATCTGGTTTATTTGATTCTGTTGCTGAGCGCGCTGGCGTCGCTGCTGAAGCCCATCGTCTTCTGGCAATTACCGGAATGGAGTGGCCTGTTGCCTGCAGCTGGTCTCCTGCGCGTGTCGGCTACGGTGGATGCGACCGCATTTATTTTCGAATATCTCGTTGGCGTTTACATCCAGGTCTATCTCATCACTGTGTGTCTGGCCTGGATAAGGGGCTTTAGCTTTGAAGAGGGCGAATTGTTCCGGTTCGCCATGAGGCGCTTCAGTTATGTGTTGGAATGGGCGGGCATTGTGGTTGCGGTGAGCACGTTGATCCTCCGGGTGCCGCTCGTGCTTGCTTACTTCATCAAAATCCCGCGAGTCCTCGATTACCTCCCCATTGCGAGGGTTCTCATGAGCGGATTGATTATCGCGTTTTGTTCGGTCCAAATCTCGCTGGTGCTGCACAACGAAACACTGATCGCCGCGATGCGCGCGCACATTTATTTCATCCAAAAAAATGCCGGTCGTCTCGCATGGTTTCTGGTAATTTGCGGGATCCACTTTTATGGCATCATGGCGTGTGACGCCATTCTGCGCGGCGCGATCGCCGATCGGTTGGGCGTGCTGTTGCTGTGGAAATTCAGTTTCGCGTGTCTGCGAGGTCTGGTCACGGGCTGGCTGTTGGCTTCATGGGTCTGTCTGTTTCGGCAATGCGAAACAAGGAGAATTCAGCAGGAGAAATGGATTCAATATTGATCAAGCAGGTTAGGAGAAGGCGAACGTGAATGCGGCCACCATCACGCGCCAGAGCAAATCGAATCTGGCTCTGGCTTTTGTTTCGTTAGGCCGTGAGCGCAAACGTGACATCACGATTTTCTACGCGTTCTGCCGTGTGGTCGATGACATTGCCGATTCGGCGGAACTAAGCGTCATCGAGAAACGAGTGCGTCTGGCGAATTGGCGCCAGATGCTTCGCACCGGCGCTCCGGACGAGCCGCTGCTCGCCAGCGATGTGCGGCAATTAATGCACAAATATTCGCTGCCGCCAGAAATGCTTGAGGAAATTATTGCCGGAGTGGAAATGGATTTGAGCATTGCGCGATATCCTACCTTTGAAGAGCTTCGTGTTTATTGTTACCGGGTCGCCAGCGCAGTTGGGCTGGTCAGCATTGAGATTTTTGGTTATCGCAACCCGCGTTGCCGGGAATATGCGGTTCATCTGGGATTTGCGTTGCAAATGACGAACATAATTCGGGACGTGTGGAAGGATTTTCAGGCCGGGCGCATTTACCTGCCGCAGGAAGATCTGACGCGGTTCCACTATTCGGAAACGGAGCTGGCGAAACAACAGTACAACGAGCACTTCCTCCAGTTGATGCAATTTGAAGCGTTGCGCGCGCGTGAATTCTTTCGCCGCGCGGTAGCTGAGCTTCCGCCGGAGGATCGCCGCGCTATGGCGCCCGCAGAGATCATGCGCTCCATTTACCGCGCGCTGCTTCGACAAATTGAACTGGACAACTTTCGTGTTTTCGAAAAAGAATACCGACTAAGCAAGCTGGAGAAAGCAGTCCGGATCACGGCGCAGTTGTTCAAGTCTTTTTTGAATTTGCCGCGTCGAGCATCCATCTGAGTTCCTGGCTGCGAACTATTACCAAGGACAAACCTATGAAAAACAAATCTCTAAAAATTCTGTCGGCGATCACGATTGCATTGGGTGTGCTCGGCACAAACCTGTACGCGCAAGGCACGGACTCGCGCATAGGCAGTATTGCGCGTCAAAGGCAGGAAAAGCAGGCGATTGATGCTACAGCGATCACGAAAGCAGATGCTCAGAAGAAATATCCGTCAAAATCAGGAACTTATCCACCCGGCACTCGCGACGCGCATGATCCTTCCGGCGTTGTTTCCAGCCCATATCCGCCGCATGAAAAGTATAACTGCTCGAAGGTTAACCACGGCGGGTTGGTGCTCGACGTGCGTGCGAACCAAGTCTTTGTTTATCCCTAATACCGGTTCGACGGACAAAAGGCTGAATTGAGGCGGGTCCGCGACATCTGCCGGGCTCCGCTGCGCAATGTCGCAAACTAAAAGCAAATTATGCGAACGACAATTTTCACGGTTAGCTCGGTCATTGCAGTCAGTTGCTGCATGCTGACGTCATGTGACACTCCGGTAGGCCAGGGCGCAGCATGGGGTGCTGCCACCGGAGCCATCATCGGCGGCGCTGCGACTGGTAATGTGCGCGCCGCATCAATCGGCGCAGCCGCAGGAGCCGCCGCTGGCGCTTTAACCGGCAAGATTGTCCAGGAGAATCAAGCTGCGGGATATGGCCCGCCGCCGCCCGGCGGTTATCCTTATGCGCGATGGGAGGGAAGACCAGGGTTTTTCTACAGCCCTTATACGGGTCGCGTCTACGATCTACGCCGCGTGCCGCCCGGTGGACTCACTCGCGACGTTGATACGGGTCGCCTTTTCCGCAGGCCATAATAGAGACGCCGCGACGGCGCTTTGAAAGCTTTCAACGCGACTGCGCCTGCAGCTTGTCGACCAGCGCTCGCGCTTCGTCTGTCATGTTTAGTAATTCCGGCCACGGTCGGTGATAGTTTTCGCCCGGTAATTTGCGCGTCGCGTCAAATCCCATATGGGAACCGATGTTCTGTTCGCTAGGCGCGTGATCGAGTGAGTCGCTTGGATTTTTGATGATGGTTGTATCCCGTGCGGGATCGGTGTTCGCGCACAATCGAAAAAGCACCTCGCTCGTGTTATGCACGTCGCAATCTTCGTCCACTGCGATGATGTACTTGCTGAACATCATTTGTCCCATCCCCCAAAGCCCATGCATCACTTTGAAAGCCTGATAGGGGTATTGCTTCCGGATGCTCACAAAAACCAGATTGTGAAACACCCCTTCGGGTGGCAACGTTATGTCCACAATCTCTGGGAAATTCATCTTGAACACTGGCAGAAGAATTCGAACGGACGCGTCGCCGATGTAGAAGTCTTCCATTGGCGGTTTGCCGACGATCGTTGTCGGATAAATCGCATCCCGCCGGTGCGTGATCGCGGTCAGATGGAAAACGGGGTAATTTTCGACTGCGGTGTAAAATCCGGTGTGATCGCCAAACGGCCCTTCCGGGCGCATGTCGCCTGGCTGCACATAGCCTTCCAAAACAAAGTCGACGTCCGCCGGCACCTCCAAGTCGATCGTCTTGCAGCGAACCAGCTCAATTGATTTTCTTCGCAGGAACCCGGCAAATAACAGTTCGTCCAAACCGTCCGGCAACGGTGCGGTTGCCGCGAATGTGTAAACCGGATCGCCACCCAGCGTGACAGCCACCGGCATCCGCTCGCCGCGTTCGTAATAGCGTTTGCCGTGACGCGCGCCGACTTTATGAAGTTGCCAATGCATCCCGGTCGTCTGCTCGTCGTACACTTGCATTCGGTAAATGCCCACATTGCGCGCGCCGGTTTCCGGATCACGTGTATGTACATTTGGCAGGGTGACGAAACGCCCGCCATCTTTGGGCCAGCATTTGAGGATGGGCAGATCGAGCAACGAAAAACCGTCGCCACGCTCGATTTCATGCACCACTTCCTGGCACGGCGCGTCACGCACTGATTTCGGTCGCGCATGCAAGAGGTGAATTCCTTGTTTAAGTAAATTCCAGCCTTCGCGCAGATCCGTGGGCGGCTTTGCTTTCAGGATGAGCTGAATCTCGCGCGCGACATCTTCGACATCCCAAACCTGTAACGCCATGGCCATGCGGCGGCGTGATCCCATGGTGTTAATGGCGACCGGAAATTCCGACGTCTTTCCATCCACAATCGGTTGCTCAAACAACAGAGCTTTTCCGCCGCCGGGCGATTTCATCTCGCGGTCTGCCCATTCGGCAACGAGCAGTTCGGTATCGACAGGGATTGTGACGCGCTTCAGTTCGCCCGCTTGTTCAAGAGCATCGAGGAACTGTCGAAATGAGCGGTAAGCCATGGATCAGACCCGCGGAATACTCATCTGTCACGTGCCACAACGCGACAGAATTTTTTGATCGGATCTAATGCGATGTGACGTATCGGTAGGATACCGCTTTGCCGTGGGCGAAAGTAACGAGCTTACCAGGATAAGGGATGCTTGGCGGGAACCACGAATAACAAAACGGATCGTACAAAGGCGCCCCGAAATATTCGTCCAACGGTTCATACGGGTAGTACGGGTAGCTGGCGTAATAAGTGTAAGCCCAAGTCTCCGTAGTACCGCCGCCCATGTTGCCGATAATTCTTCGATCGGGCGAACCCCACGCCAGCCACACGCCGGGTCGTGACATACCGATTCGAATCTGCCCCTGGTTTACCAGCGCCTGCTCTTTGTGTGAAATACTCTGGTAAAGATCTGGATGCTCAGAAATTCGCGTTTGGGGCGTTGAACAACTGGTGAGAAAGAGAGCGCCTGCCGCGACAGCCAACGCCGATTCGGGAAGGAAAGAGCAGCGCTTCATGCAGCGAGCAAATCATACTGACCGCTGAGTTGGCAAGTCAAACTCCAGTTACGATGGAGTGAGGTATCGGAAGAACACAACTCTGCCGTTGGCGAAGGTGACGCCTCTCGAGGGGTGCACGAATTTTGGCGGGATATACGTCCAGTCGAATGGCCCGTAAGAGTACGGTCCGCCGTAGCTAGGAGGTGTTTCGTAGCGTAGATAGACCCACGTTTCAGCGACGCGACCGTCCATGTTGTTAGGAATCTTTTGATCGGGTGTGCCCCAGGCCAACCACACCGCGTCCATGGTCATCCCTGTGCGAATCTGTCCCTGGCTCACCAATGCCTGGTCTCTCGGCGAGAGGCTCTGATACATTTCCGGATGTTGTGAAATGCGGTATCCTGTAGTTCCGCAGCCGCTGAAAATCAGCGCCCCAGCGATTATCGCGAATGTGAGCGCGCCGCGCGCCGCTCGACCCGTCATCCGGTACGATGATGCCTCCGCAGTATTGCGTCAATGAACGGGGTTGGTTGATTCACTGTCGCGTTCCCAGTAACATGTCGCTGCAATGCAGGACCATTACGGCCACCGGATTTCCTATCTGCGCGTCTCAATCACGGACCGTTGTAACGAGCGCTGCAATTATTGCATGCCGCAGGAATTGCAGGAGTGGTTGCCGCGCCACGAAATCTTGACCTACGAAGAGACCCTGCGGCTCATTCGCATCGCGGCCGAACTGGGCGTCTCGAAATTGCGAATTACTGGTGGTGAACCGCTGACACGCCGGGGCATACTCGATTTCGTTAGGCAAATTCCTGAGATTCCCCGGATCACGAGCATCGGCCTTTCGACGAACGGGACCTTGCTCGGACGCGAGGCCACGCCTGCGAAGACAATGGCGGAAGCGCTGCGCGACGCCGGTGTGCAATCGGTGAATATTTCACTCGATACCCTCGATGCCGCAGTTTATTCGCAGATCACCGGTCGCGATTTCCATGCACTGGTGATTAATGGAATCGATGCGGCGATCGCGGCAGGGTTCGATCAGATCAAACTCAACGCAGTCCTCATGCGGGGGCGAAATGAAGATCAACTGCTGCCGCTAATCGAATTCGCTGCAGCGCGAAACCTTTTGCTTCGGTTTATTGAATTGATGCCGGTGAGCACTACAGAAGTTCTAAGCGAGAGTAATTTTATGTCGGTAACGGAGGCGAAACGGTTGGTCGAATCGGTTTACGGGAGTCTGATTCCGGAGACGGAGTTTCGCACGAATGGTCCAGCCAGTTACTACCAGATTCCGGGACGCGCCCAGCGCATAGGTTTCATCGGTGCGATGACGAACATGCATTTCTGCGAGAACTGCAACAAGCTGCGGCTCACGTGCGATGGAAAGTTGCGCCCATGTCTTGGCAGCTATTTGGAGTTTGACATCATGGGACCGCTGCGGGCGGGCGCGAGCGATGAACAGCTCAAGGAGTTTTTTCTCAACGTGGTCGAACGAAAGCCGCGGGAACACGATTTCCGAAACAATTACGTGCCCAATCGCAAGATGATTGCAATCGGCGGGTGAGTGTCATGTCGAGCGAAGTCGAGACATCCCGCTGCGTTACGCTTGGTGGCGTTACGGGGATCCTCGACTTCGCTGCGCGCCGCTCGGAATGACAAGAAATGAAACAGTTGACTCACATCGGTTCCGATGGTCGCGCGCAAATGGTTGATGTTTCGGCGAAGCCGCTTAGCAAACGAAGAGCCGTTGCCCGCGGAAAGATTCGGCTCCAGCGGGAAACGCTCGATCTGATCGCAAGAGATCAAATCGCCAAAGGGAATGTCTTTGCGACCGCGCGTATTGCCGGGATCCAGGCTGCCAAGCAAACTGCACAGCTTATTCCTCTTTGCCATACTCTGCCGCTTGGTCAGGTAAACATCGATATCGTTGCTTCGGAGAATGGTGCGGAGGTGAAATGCACTGCGCAAACCATTGCGCAAACGGGAGTCGAGATGGAAGCCCTGGTCGGCGTTACCGTCGCATTGCTGACGATTTACGACATGTGCAAGGCGGTAGACAAACGCATGATCGTTTCCGACGTGCAAATGCTTGAGAAAACGAAAAGCGCTGTAGCGGCTGTCTATGACCGCCACAGCGAAAGACCGCGGGGCTCATAGCGACATCGCTACAAGCATGCAAATACAAGTTGGTATCATCACGATTTCTGATCGCGCCAGTGCGGGTGATTACGACGACTTGGGCGGGCCGGCCTTGAAACAAGTCGCGCAAAAGATTGGCTGGCACGTTCTGGCGGAAGCGATTGTGCCAGACGAGATCGCACGGATTCAGGAAACAATTCGATCGTTTGCCCGGCAAGGTTGCGGCTTGATTCTGACGACGGGGGGTACGGGTATCGGCTCGCGTGATGTTACGCCGGAAGCGATTCGTGCCATGATGCGAGTAGAATTGCCAGGATTCGGAGAAGTGATGCGCGCCGAGTCGATGAAGATCACGCCCAACGCCATTCTCTCACGCAACCTTGCCGCGGTCGTCGATCAGGCTCTGGTGATCGCGTTGCCAGGGAAGCCGAACGGCGCTGTGGAATGTCTTAGCTTTGTGCAAGGGGCAATCCCGCACGGTGTCGCGGTTGCGCAAGGCACGCCGACCTCATGCTGAGAGTTTTTGGTACAAATTTAGTTTGGCCAAATGAGTAGGTGCATCAGCTGCGCACCATAGTTCGTAAGATGCGCGTTTGCTCCTCGACCAGAAACTATATCGCGAGTGAGATAGGAACATTCCGCTGCGTTATTTTTTACGTAGCTTACCTCGGGCTGCGCGACTCGTCTGTCGGTTGGTTCAATTCTCAAGGGGACACCGGAACTCGCGAACGAGACTTCCCATGACGATCCATTTCGTTTTCCTGCGGTAGACATCCAGGGATACAGTGTTGGCAAATCGAAGTGCCGCGCGTCTGGCAACGTGACCTTATAGAATGTCTCTTCAGCGGCGAGAAATGCGGGAATCGTGAGCGCCGGATTCTTTCGGAGCGCCAAATAGAGGCGCGCCACGTCGATACCGGCGAGGTTCATCCCGTTGTAGAGGCCATGGCGATTGGGATCTTTCCTAAAAAATGTGCTGTACCACGCATCGAATTGACGACTGAACATCAGGCACAATTCCAGATGCAGATGTGCGCGTTCGCGGTTTATGCCCGTTCCGGTGTAACCCATCACCGCGATAGGTTGACCGCGCTTCACCGTCTCACCGGGCTGCACCGCAATCGAGCTGAGATGTGCGTACAGACTGTAATAGTTCGAGCCACCCCAGCGATGCTCGATTACGATGTATTTGCCATAATTTGAGTAGCCAGCCACGGGACTGACGTGCACAACTTCTCCATCGGCAATGGCGCGCACTTCGTCCTGCGGCTCCCCATTTGCATCGCGGTGCACGGACCGGATATCAATTCCTTCGTGAAACCTGGTATAAATGACGCCTCCCCCGGTGTTTTTTGGATCACGAACAAAGCCATACTGGCCGCCTTCCCATGGTGCCGATTTCGCGCCGTTGTAGTCTCGGTCGACAGATTGATAAAAAGCAGGGCCATCTCCTGAAAAGAGAGCATCATTGTCCGTGGGCAGAACAAGATCGAGAACCTGATTTTGTGCCGTTTGCATTGTCATCGGAGCAGAGAAAAGGAGAGCGAAAACAACTCCGCCGAACAATAATCGCATGGAGGATGAACCGCTTAGCGCTTTCGTTCCCCGGGCAAGCGCCACTGTTTCTTCATTAGCTCAACATCCGCGGCAGTGAGTCCGGCCGGAACATAAATCCTTCCATCCGACACTCGCTTGTCGATCTGTAATTCGGTGATCATTCTGCCGTTGATGAGTACAAAGAGAAAGCCGCCTCGGCGCTCGACGCTCAACGTATCGAGAACGACGCGCCCGTGATCGTCGAGCTGAAACAATGCGCCAAAAGTTCCGTCCTTGGCTGGGTACGGAGAAAAGGTCATGACATCGTGCTCCGTAATCCACGGCAGTTTTTGCATGGCAACATCTTTCCCGGAAGACGTCGCGCGCACGGGTATTGAGAAGGTCTCCGTATCTTGAGGGTTTGCTTGCGCATGTACGCGAAAGGTGCAGTGTCGTTGCTTCGCTGCTGCATCAACCAGCGCAAAAGCCAGACAAAACACGAATACACAAAGAGTTCTCATGCCGATCGACTGCGAAGACATTCGCGAGTTCATAAATGGTTTGACACCAATTTTGCAACCCAGGAAAATTTTCGGGCTATTTAGGGCCTCATGAAGCGCCGCCTTCTTTTGCTCGTTCTGATAGTTTTTGTGGCTGGGGCCATGGTCGGTCAGGACGTTACGCCCACGCCTACGCCGGCGCGAAAGCGAGGTTGGTTGAGCCGCATCCTTCATCCGTTTTCTCCCAACGTCGTTCCGCAATACAAAGATCCACGGCTGCGTGGGCTCGGCCTCGATCTGCAAATCACTCCCCAAACCGTGAAGCTATCTGAAGTCCGCCAGCTCAGCGTGAAAGTCACACTGGCAAATCTGTCCAAACGCCCCGTCACACTCGATTTTCCCACCACTCAGCGCATTGAAATCTATCTCACGAATTCCGGGGGCGATGTCCTGACAAAGTGGTCTGAGAACCACGCGATCGCTGAAAAAGCTGCGACACTTTTAATTAACCCGTCCGAGCGGATCGAGTACAACGAAACGATCTCGACCCGCGAGCTTACGCCCAACAAAGTTTTCGTCGCCGAGGTTTTCTTTCCTCAATTTCTGGAGCTGCGCATTCGGCAAAAGTTCCTGACAGTGCCCTGATAAAGCGACGGAGTAAATGGAGTAATGGCTTCTGAAGTACTTCCAACACTCCAGCACTCCAACACTCCATTACTCCTCTTTTCCGACTACCACATGCACCCGCAGGGACATCGTGTGCAGCGATACACGCAGGAATTGCTCCAGCCCTGGGCGGATTCGGCGCGGAGATTAGGGTTAAAGGATATCGGTTTCACCGATCACGATCGTTACCACGCTGGAATCGATTTTGATGAAATCAATCGCTTGCGGGAACGAAATCCCGATTTGCGGATCCGCGCGGGGATCGAGTTGGATAACGATCCCGTCCATTCACCGGCCGGCCGCAAATGGATCGAAAAAAATTGGGACAAGTTGGATTTCGTTCTCGGCTCGGTGCATTTCCTGGAGCGCGCCGATCAGATGTTCGACAGCGTGCCGGATGGCGAGGGGCAATTCGAGGGCAGGAACATCGACGAGATGTACGCCGATTACTTTCGCCGTCTCCGCGAACTAATTGCGACTGGATTGGTCGACTCGGTTGCCCACTTGGATCTGATCAAAATCCACGGACATCGCCCGACAGCCGACATCGGCACGTTGATTAATGAGACACTTGAATTTATTCGTGTGCGCAATCTTACGATTGAGCTTTCCACCGCCGGTTGGCGCAAACCCGTGAAGGAACTTTATCCCAGCGATTCAATTATCGAGTTGGCGATGGACAAGGGAATTCCATTTACAACCGCCTCCGACGCGCACTCACACGTCCAACTTGGCGAAAATTTTGCGAACCTCGCGCATAAGATGGCCGAAATTGGCATTCGCCAGGTTTGCACTTTTGAAAAGCACAAACGTGCCGAAATGCCGCTATAACTGTAGATCGAGCTGCGATTCTCTCTCCGCGGAAAACGCCTGTTCTGTTTCCGGCGGCAGCGGCAGATCGAAGCCGAGCCGTTCGGCGAGACGTTGACACGTCTCCGGTGCGAACCCTTCAAAGTGATTGCCGGCAAATGCCCAGACACTGCGCACGTCTGGAAGATGCCGCTGAATTTTCAGGGACCAGCTTTCCAACGCGGCTTCGCGTTTCCAGAGTAATTTTCCGTAACGATGGATGTGGCCACCATCGACGGTGTATTTGGTCGCGTAATCGCCAAGCAAGCGCAGATAAAGAAAATCAGTCGTGCACGGCAGAAATTCGAAGGGCGCAAGGTTTCGCTCGTTGAGCGCAGTGGTATCGGCCCAGACCCAGCAAACGCGGTATTTTTCCAGTAGCCGAATAAACTGGGGCCGATGCCAGCCCGCGTGGCGAAATTCAATGGCAAACCGAAAATCCCGCGGCAATTGCGCCAGGAACTTGCGCAGCGCGTGTTTTCCGTTTGCCGGTGTTAGCGAAGGCGGGAGCTGCACCAGGATAACATGTAACTTTGGCCCGAGTGGTTCGGTCGCGCGGAGAAATGAACTTAGTTCTGCTTCGCAATCTCGGAGGCGACCCATGTGGGTGATTTGACGGGGAAGCTTGCAGCTAAACCGAAAGTTGGCGGGAGTCGTTTCGGCCCAGCGACGAACCGTAGCTTCGGTCGGCGCAGCGTGGAACGTAGAATCCACTTCGACGGCTGGGAAGTGGCCTGCATAAAATTCGAGCCAGTGCGACTCCGGCAAATCATGCGGATAAAAGACACCCCGCCAGTCGTCGAAGCTCCATGCGCACGAGCCGATGCGTATCTTTTGTTGATCAGTGAGATTCAAATGAATTCAAACATTAATCGGTTTTGCCCGTGGAAAAAGCCTCTGCCCTAACGAATATCATCTGACTCGACTCTGGCATTGCACGGGGCGCTGCCGTCTGTTGAAACTTGACTGGCCAGAGAAGTTAATTACCCTGCGACACTCGAATGCAATTCCTTATTCGACTCGTTTTAGTCCTGATTGCGGTACTGGCTCTGGTACCCGAACCGAGCCGTGCCTCGATCATTTTTAAACCGGGCCAAAAAGCGGAGTACGTGCCACCCGGCGAGGAAGCAATAAGCGGCAATGCAGCGGAGATCTATCAGACCGCGCAGACCGCCGAAAAGGAAAACAACCTCAAGCGCGCGATCAGAGCGTACAAGACCCTTGTCAAACGTCACCCGAAAGACGCGCTGGCTCCCACTGCTCTTTTTCGTGCTGCTCAATTACAGGAACAGACGCGCCAATACACTCCGGCAGCCGAATCATATCTTCAGTTGGTTGAAAGATATGCGAGCAACCCACATTTTGATGAGGCGATCGAGGGGCAATTCCGTGTTGGTGAGATTTATCTAAACGGAAAAAAATTGAAGTTGTTGGGGATTCCGATCGCGTCTGCCTTGGATCGAGCGGTAACGATTTTCGCGAATGTTGTCCGAACCGCCCCCTATGGAAGATACACCGCACGAGCGCAGTTTAATATTGGCATGGCGCGTGAAAAGCAGGGGGCGAACGATGCAGCGATCCAAGCTTATCAAGCCGTCGTGGACAAATTTCCTAATGAGCCAATAGCCGTCGATGCCCAATATCAAATTGGTTACATTTGGTTTTCGGCCTCACAGCTAGGCACAAATGACGCCGCCGCAGCAAATAATGCGAAAACGGCTTTCCAGGATTTCCTTTTCCATTATCCCAAGAGCGAGAAAGCAGCACAGGCGCGCAAGGATCTTGACATTCTCGAGCACAAGCAGACAAACAATTCTTTTAAGGTCGCGAAATTTTACGATAAGCAAAAATATTATCGCGCTGCGGTCATATACTACAACGAAGTGATTCGGCAGCAGCCGGGATCAGAGGAAAGCAACAAGGCGAAGAAACGGATCGACCAATTACGCGCCAAATTAGGCGATGCTGCGCTGCAGCCGGCCATACCGGTTTCACAGAGCGCAAAGAAAAAAGTCGAAGCGCACCCAGGTGGAGCTGAAGGAAGTGGACCGGCCAAGCCGGGTGCTCCGAATAACGAAGCTCCGCTGCCTCCATCGGACGGCGAAAGCTCGCTTCCGCCGCCTGCTTCGCTCGCGCCTGATACCACTACTGCGCCTGAACCTCTGCCGCCTCTGCCGGGCACGAGCACAAGCTCCGATCCGTCGAACGCTCCCAAGGCATCGGCTTCCCCCGAAGAATCCGCTGCCCCCGAAGAATCCGCTGCCCCCGAAGAGTCCGCCTTACCGGCGCCTTGAAAGCCTCACTCGCGACAATCCTTTGCCTCGCGATCTCCGGGTGCCTTGGGTATCACGTCGGGCCGGTAAAGCCGTACTATCTCCGGGACGTTCACACCATTGCGGTGCCAACGTTTAAGAATCGCACGCTAGTGCCGCGCGTCGAAGTCTTGGTGACCGATACGGTGATCAAACAATTCCAACAGGATGGCACATTTCAGATTACAAGCGACGACAAGGCGGACGCCACTTTGACTGGAGAGATATCTCATATCAGCCGGCAGCCGGCGCGCTCGGTGAGCGGGAATGTGCTGGCCACAACGGAATTTAACCTCGCGCTAACCGTAAACTTCTCGCTTACTGCACGAGACGGCAAACAGCTGGCCGGTCCGAACGACGTAACCGGTAGTACCAGTTTCTTTGTCTCCAGCGACGTAACAACAGACGAACGACAAGCTTTGCCGCTCGCCACCGAGGATCTCGCCACCCGATTAGTTACTCAACTAAGCGAGGGATGGTGATGAGATGAAAGGCGAAGAGAAGCTATGGGCGATCCTCAACGAGAAGCTCGACAATCTGCGCGCCACTAATCGCCTGCCTCAGGCAATTCGGGTCGCCGAAACAGCCCTTGAAGTTGCCAGACGTGCATTTAAAGGGAATCAAACGGCACTCGCCACGAGCTTTGAGAAACTAGGCCAACTGCTCGAACAAAAGGGAGATCACACCGGAGCCGAAGCATATCTGCTGAAGGCGCACGCGATTCTTGAAAAGGGAAGCCCGCCAGATCAGCGCGCCATCTACCGCTCGGCCCGACGATTGGCCCTCCTCTTCGATAGCCTTGGTCAATCCGAAGAAGCGATCGATTTTTATCAGAAGGCAATAGCTGCTGGAACCGAGGTCGAAGACGTCCCCTATTCAGATATCGGAACCATGCTAAACAACGTTGCCCTGATTCTCCGCAAGTCGGGCCGGCAAAAAGCGGCTGAACCGTGTTACCTGCGCGCCTTGGAGATTTATGAGAAACAACTCGGACCTGACCACGCTGATGTTGCATCGGTGCTGAACAATCTGGCGGTCTTTTACACCAACGAACGCAGATACACCGAAGCGGAGAAGCTACATCTTCGGGCGTTGGCGATCAGAGAGAATCTACAACCACGCCCGATCGCCGATATTGCACAGTCGAAATGCAATCTGGCGGTGGTCTATCATTCTCGTGGTGATTATGCGAAGGCGGCGGAACTCTATCAATCCTCACTCAAGAGCTGGGAACAAGTCGAGGATAAACCCTCGAAAGATTATGAAATTGTCGTGTCCAATTATGCCGATCTGTTGCGTTCCCTAGGTCAAGTGCGCAAAGCGCATCAATTAGAGGTGCGCGCACGCAAGAAACTGGCGAGCTGAGTTATTCCCGGGGAATTGCCTCGATTTCAGCTTGCAGGCACGCTGCCACCCTCGCATTGTAAGACCCCGCTTTCTTGCTCGCGTGGCGGAACTGGCAGACGCGTACGGCTCAGGACCGTATGGGGCAACCCGTGGAGGTTCGAGTCCTCTCGCGAGCAGTTACTCTTGGCGTGCAACCGACTCTCAGATTTACCCGCGGCTGCCCGATGTTAGTGGGGAGCGCAGTTGCTTACTTCGAGCCGGCTTTCCTTCTGGCTGCCCAGCGCGCTTTCATTAGCTCGGAAAGTCTCTTTCGGCCGGCAGGTGTAAGCACGCCCTTTTTCCGAACCGAGGCTTTTTGTTTTCCTCCTGCTTTCCTTCTTGCCGCCCAACGAGCTTTCATTAGTTGGGACAGCTTCCTTCGGCCGGCCGGTGTAAGCAGACCTTTTCTCTTAGCAGGACTCTTAGCAGGAGCTGCTGCTCCAGTGCCTCGTCTCCTTGCCCAACGAGCTCGGGCGGCCGCTGCAAGCTTCGCTCTGGTGGCAGGCGAGAAGAAGCGTCCGGAGGCGGTGGGAGCGGTTGGCCTTTGAGGTGCATCTGGCCTTTGAGGTGTACCTCGCAAAAGAGAGGAAAGGCGTCGTTGCAGATTATCGATTTGCTGGCGAATTGAGATCGCTTCCTGTAGTTCTTTAACAGATATGTCCATGCTGCTAGATAGCCGTAGTTGTCGCGGATGGCAATTAGTAATTTTATGGCGAGTTTCCAGCATTGTTCCTCAACGTTAGCTTGTTAGCTATGCCATGAGTCACAAGACGGAGCGCCTTAACAAAGCGCGGCAATGTTTCAATGAGATTTCTGACATGAGTACCAAACCTGCGCACGTTCGCGAAATGTTCGGGTCGATTGCGACGCGCTATGATCTCGCAAACCACGTGCTTAGCTGCGGTCTCGATTTCTACTGGCGAGCGCGCGCGGCTGAGATCGTCGAGGCCTGGCATCCACATACGATCGCTGATCTTGCAACCGGCACGGGAGATCTAGCGCTGGCCATGCAAAAAAATTTGCCACATGCGGAACTGACCGGTGTCGATTTCCTGCCGGAAATGCTCGAGCTTGCACGGCGCAAAGGTGTGCGGCGCGTGGTATTGGCTGATGCGATGAAACTCCCGTTTGACGATGCGTCGTTCGACTGTGTCACTATCGCCTTTGGCCTTCGCAACCTGGAAAACTGCCCAGCCGCACTTACTGAAATGTGGCGCGTGCTTAACGCCAAGGGTCACCTGCTCGTGCTGGAGTTCTCGTTGCCGACAACGCCGATCCTGCGCGCCGTGTATCGTTTTTATTTGCATCGCTGTCTGCCATTGCTCGGCTCGTTTCTAACACAAAAGAAAAGCGCCTATGACTATCTCGGCGATTCAATCGAGGAGTTTCCGAGCGGCAACGCAATGTGCGAATTGATGCGAGGAACCGGTTATGTTTCTCCAAGCTTTGAACGTTTGACCGGAGGGATCGTCACAATTTATACCGCTGCAAAATCCTAGGCACTGTGTGACAAGACAAACAAGGAAAGTCCCTTGCCACAGCCCGCAAAGAGAGGTACAAAACTCGGCGTGATTGATTACATCCAAAAAGGCGGATTATTGATGTGGCCAATTCTGGTCTGCAGCATCATCTCAATTGCTGTTTTTGCGGAGCGCCTTTTTTATTTTCATCGCGCGACCATCCATGTAGGCGAGTTCTTGAAAGGACTGTCGAACCTGATCCGCCGCCGCAATTTCGCTGAGGCTTTGCACGAGTCTGCCGGCACGCCTGGCCCGGTGGCGCGAGTAATTCATGCTGCGATTATCCGGCACGATGCGCCTCGGAGGGAATTACGCGACATCGTGCAGGAAGCCGCGCAACTGGAAGTACCAAAACTGGAGCGGTTTCTCCCTGTACTGGCTACCATTGCTTTCCTGACGCCTTTGCTCGGGCTGCTTGGGACCGTCTCGGGGATGATCGACGCTTTCGGAACGATCGCCTCAAGCGGTGGTTATGCGACGGTGACGGAGCTTTCAGGTGGCGTTTACAAGAGTTTGCTGACGACCGCGGCTGGGCTCGTTGTAGCAACACCGACATTTGTCGCCTACAGTTATCTTTCGTCTCGCGTAAATACCATGATGCATGACATGGAGCGCGCAGGCATTGAAATTGTCCACATGTTGACCGAAAGCCGTCCAATTAGTGGCATCATCAGTTTCCAACAACCTGATGAGACGGTGCGTGAGATTGAAGCACGGCAGGACCTTTGACGGCCAAAGGCCGCATTTGGTTGGGGCCGTTGAAGCCGGAAAACGTCAAGGCATTTAAGTGTGAAACTCAGCCGAACAACAAACTATAACTTCGGGTGGCTTTTGCTGATCGGCCTAGTCGATCTTGCTTTCCTCCTCGCTTTCTTTCTGTTGCTGAGTTCGAATTTCATCCTCCAACAAGGCATCTCAATCTCGATGCCGTTCTCGCGTTTTTCGCTCGGTCCGCAGAGCAACCAACAAATCATCAGTATTACGGGCGGGGCAGTTTCCGCGATTTATTTTCAGGACCAGCGCGTCACCATTGAGCAGCTTGGCCCATTACTCGATGCAGCCAAGCGCAAGGACCAATCTATCATTATCAAGGCCGACCGTTCTGCTTCGTATGAAACAGTCGCTGAAGTGACGAACGCTGCGCTCGAACACGGCATCACGTCGGTTGCGCTCGCCGCAACTCCGTCACGATGAATAGCATCGCTTCTGAGATTGCAGCCGAACCACTTCTTTTCAGTTGGGATTTCCCTCGACGGCGAAGGACGATGCTCGCGGCTTTCCTGGCGCTGTCGCTGATGGCCCACGCCCTGTGTTTTTATGTCTTCCAAATCGTTTACCCGACTCCGGTAGCGCTTCTGCCGCCGCCGGGCCGCGTCACATTTATAACGCCCGACTCCGAAGAAGGCCGCACACTGCTTCGTTGGATTGATGCAGAAGATCCTGCGGTTGCTTTCACAACCCATCCGGCACCGGGAGCAAGGCTTGGCGCTCTGCCAAAGACTGAGCATCTGCCCTCCTATTCTGCGGTAGAACCAACTCTCAAGGAACTTGCACCATTGAAGCCGGACCTAAGGATTCCAAGTTCCCGGCCACCACGTGCCGTACATTCTATCGCCCGATTAACGGCTTCAACCAGGGGCACTCCCAGGACATACATTTCTTTTTCCAAGGAACTCGATCAATTCGGGGCTCCGACCGCGCCACAATCTGGTTTTGCAGCGTCGAACGAAGAAACACCTGAAACACTTCGTTTTCGCGTGGCAGTAAACGATGTTGGTGAAATCCGCTACTGCTTTCCAATCAACTCATCTGGTGATGCAGCGGTGGACGAACAAGCGCGCTTACAGGTGGTCCGCAGCCGTTTCTCATCAAACAGACAAACCGGTGACAAACCTGGCTCTTCGCTCGTATGGGGTATGGCCACAATTCAATGGGGCAGCGACGTCGCACACCCGCAGCAAGCACCGGCAGCCACCGTCACGCCGTGATTCGCGTCAGTCTTGCTACTCTTGTCACGATTTATCTGCTGCTTTTTCTTGCGGCAGTGTTTCTATTCTGGATAGTGGGAGAATGGAGCCGCCGGCGGCGAGAGCGACGGTCTCTTCAGCACCGGTTGCGTTGCGTGAGTTGCGCGTTCGAATTTGAGGATCGCACGGATGCGCTGCTTCCCCGGTGTCCACACTGCGGAAGTTTAAACGAACGATTCAGGATGGAGAACATTTAACATGGGAATGTGGATAGGCCGAAACCGCAAAGCGCGCGTGACTTATGGTTTCGACGAGATCGCGCTTGTGCCCGGGCGCGTGACGATCAACCCGAACGAAGTGGACATCACGTTTCGTTTGCCCCGCAAAGGAGCGGAACCGCTTGAGTTGAAGATTCCGATCCTCGCCAGCGCGATGGATGGCGTCGTCGATGTCGGGTTCGCCATCGCAATGAACAAACTGGGCGGACTTTCCGTTTTGAACTTGGAAGGAGTGCAGACGCGCTACAAGAACCCGCAGGAAGTGCTGCAAAAAATCGTCGAAGCGAGTAAATCGGAGATTACTGCATTGCTGCAGCGAATTTACCAGGAACCCATCCAGCAGGATCTCATTGCGGCGCGTGTGCGCCAAATCAAGGACGCCGGTGTTGTAGCCGCCGTCAGTTCCATTCCTCAGCGCGCAGCGGAATTTGGCAGAATCGCGCAAGAAGCTGGCGCGGACGTTTTCGTTGTGCAGAGCACGGTTTCCACCGTCCGTCATATTTCGTCGGAGTACAAGTCGCTCGATCTTGAAAAATTTTGCCGCGAGATGCGTATCCCTGTGATCGTAGGAAACACAGTCGGGTACGATGTGACTCTCGAGATAATGGAGTGCGGGCCGGCTGCGGTCTTGGTTGGTGTCGGGCCTGGAGCTGCTTGCACTTCGCGTGGCGTGCTCGGACTCGGGGTTCCGCAGGTGACTGCCACGGTCGATTGTGCGGCAGCGCGCGACGCTTACTTCAAAAAAACATCGCGGTATGTGCCGATCATCACCGACGGCGGCATGAGCAGAGGCGGCGACGTTTGCAAGGCGCTGGCTTGCGGTGCAGACGCGGTCATGGTCGGCAGCGCGTTTGCCAAGGCGCTCGAAGCGCCAGGACGCGGCTACCATTGGGGCATGGCTACTCCACACGCCAATCTTCCTCGTGGCACGCGCATCAAGGTGGGCGCGACCGGTTCATTGAAGCAAATTCTATTCGGCCCGGCCGAAGTGGACGACGGCAGCCAAAATCTCGTCGGTGCTATCACCACTTGCATGGGCAACGTAGGCGCACGCAATCTTCCTGAGTTCCAGCAAACTGAAATTATCATCGCGCCTTCGATCCGGACGGAAGGAAAAATCTTCCAGACTGTGCAAAACGTCGGCATGGGAACCGGCTGACGCTTCCAGGTTTCAACCTTAACGCTATATCGTCATGCCCGAGCGCAGAGTAGTCATCACTGGTATGGGTGTTATTACGCCGGTTGGCAACAGCCTTGAGACGTTTTGGTCGAATCTGAAGAACGGCGTCAGCGGCATTCGTACTATCGACGCTTTTGATACGACTGAATACGATTGTAAAATTGGGGGACAAGTCCGCGATTTCGATCCTAAGTCGGTCTTCAAAAATCCAAAGGACGTGCGGCGTACCGACCGCTTTACGCATTTGGCAATGGCCGCAGCAAAAATGGCGTTAGCGGACAGCGGAATCGACATGGACAATCTGAAAGAACGCGACCGTTTCGGCGTAATCGTTAGCACTGGAATTGGTGGCCTGAAAACTTTACAGGATCAGTTGCAGATTCTGGTGACGAAGGGGCCGGGGCGAAACTCGCCCTTCACGATCCCAATGTTGATCAGCAACATGGCCGGCGGCGTCATCTCGATGGAGTTCGACCTGCGCGGTCCGAATCTCTGTATCGTTACCGCATGCGCTACATCGAACAACGCCATCGGTGAGTCCTGGCGAATCATCAAATTCGGCGATGCAGATATCTTCCTCGCCGGGGGCGCCGAGGCCTCCATAGTTGAAATCGGCGTTGCAGGATTTTCTGCCATGAGGGCGCTCAGCAAGCGCAACGATGAGCCCGAGCGCGCGTCGCGGCCATTCGACCGGGACCGCGATGGTTTTGTGATGAGCGAAGGCTCAGGAGTCGTCGTCGTGGAGGAGCTAGAACATGCCAGGGCGCGCGGCGCAAAGATTTACTGTGAAATCACGGGATACGGAGTCTCTGCAGATGCCTACCACATGACTGCGCCGCCTCCAGATGGCGAAGGCGCCGCGCGGGCTATGAAAATGGCGCTGGACCACGCGCGCATTTCACCCGAGCGGGTCGATTACATCAACGCGCACGCTACTTCCACCGACATCGGCGATCTTTGCGAAACGCGGGCCATCAAGCAAATCTTTGGCGAATATGCGGACAAGGTTTCCATCAGTGCAACGAAATCGATGACTGGCCACTTGTTAGGCGGCGCCGGTGGAATAGAGATGGCCGCCTGCGCACTGGCCATCCGCGACTCTGTAATTCCGCCCACCATCAACCTGGAAAATCCAGGCGAAGAATGCGACTTGGATTACACGCCGAACGTTGCGCATGAAAAGAAAGTGCGCGTAGCACTCAATAATTCCTTTGGGTTTGGCGGCCACAACGCCACCCTGGTCGCGAGCGCATTTGAAGGTTAGCCCCCGCCGCAGCGACCTGCGATTGCGACGGTGCAATCGCTTTGACTAGTCACTCGTCACTGTTGACTATTCACTGTCCGATGCGGGCATAGCTTAATGGTAAAGTTCCAGCCTTCCAAGCTGGCCATGCGGGTTCGATTCCCGTTGCCCGCTTATTTATCTAGCAGCATCTTTTTCGAACAATTCTGTCGATCTTAGCAGTTCTTCAATGGCGTCGGCCTCTTTTTTAACCCCGCGGTGGAGGACTCCAATCATTTCGACGCCTCGGGGCGATAAAGATTCTTCGCGCAGCAAGACTTCGAGCCCAAGCAACAGCGGCCCCAATGGCTCACGGAGTAGGTGCGTGATGCGTTGAACAAATTCTGCATTGCCAGTTACGCTCGGTTTCAGTCTGGCGTTCAATTGACGCACAGCTTCCTGATGTTCCTCAACGAATTGGACGGTCGCTTCAATAATGACGTTATCGAAAAAACACTCCACAACTCGCCGCGCGGTATTCTGAGCGGCAAAATCGAAATGTCGTTCATCATCGGCGAAGGCTTTGAGCCAGGTGTCAATGAAGTTCCGACGAATCAGGCAGATCTCGCGGATTAATTCTTCCAGCTTATAACCTTGCCGCCAGCGTTTCCAGCCGTGCGCCCTGGCATCCTGTCTCGCCTCTCGCTTGATTTCCTTAGCATTGGGCTGTTTGAGGAGAGCCGCGAGCTCAGTGCAGAGCTCCGGGAGATGATCAAGCAGTTGCGTATAGGTAAGATTGTCCGAAGTAGAAATGTCAGGGTGCTTATCGACAGCAGCGATCCAGGAATGGAGAATCTGGTCCCGGTGGGCGAGTACAAAGTCGCCAAAAGCGGCGACTGCTCCGACCGCAGACCTGCTCTGACTGTAACGAGTGATGAACGTAGCCTCCTAATCTTGTTTCGGAGGTCAATCCCTCCGCCGCCTTAGGCTAAAGCATTATGCCCCAAAAACTCCAAACCGAAAGAATGTAATCTTGCGTTCGCATCAGGCAGCAAAACGGCGACATGAATTTGCGCGATACTTACGGCGTAAGGAAAATTTTGCCTGTGTAAGGATCTTCTACTGCTGTTCCCGGCGGAAAACCGAGGACTTGGACGTAGCCCGCATCCGGTGCGAACGGACTCGTAACGAAACCCGGTTTTCCCGGGACCGGAGTCCCATACGGTAAATCGGCTTTTTGATCGCTCCCGCTTGAGGCTGCCTTCGCCCACCGGACGTCGGTCTGGCCCCCCGGCATAGGGGTTGGCTTGTCCGAAGTTAGACTATTCGAAGCATCGCTTGGCGGAGCTTTTTTACGCTTATGCACGCTGCGGTGGGGCTGCGGCGTCTCTTTCGGGTGCGTAATTGCGCTACGCAGCGTCCTGAAAAAATCCCGAAAGGGCCCTGCTTTCGCCGCATCAGTCGCCGTCGATAGGGAGATTGACAACAAGATTACAAGGGCGTGGTGACGTCGTTTCACCAAGGCTGCTTCGTGCCACGCGCTTGATATGCGTGTAAGGGCGGCTAGATAGCCGGGTGCTGCTGAGCCAGGAAAAGCCGCAGGACTCATGAAATCCTGCGGCTTTTTTTTATCGGGATATTCCAGGACGCGAATCAATCAACGACGACGCGATCAACTATCCGTGAATCGCCGGCGTTTGCGTAATAAATACGCACATGACTGCCGGGTTTGATCGCGGTTTGGATGATTTCGCCCTTCTTGTTCACGACATGACCGCGCCCGTTAAGGACGTAGCTGCCGGGTGTATTGAAACGATCCTCGCGAACAACAAGTGTTTTGGCCGGCTGGTAATTGGCCGCCGAGCCGTCCTCACTTGTCATTTTGATGATCGTTCCCGTTACCGTTATTTCCTCGGTGGTGCTTGTCCCTTGTCCTTTCTTCGACTCTGGTTGTGCAAACGCCAGCGGCGCCAGCAGTGCGCAGCAGACGAGCATCGTAATTGGTTTCTTCATGTTATCCTCCTATTGATGTTGATGGTTGTACGTGACGGTTGGTTCTCCCTTTACAAAGGGATTCCGGAGCGCGCGCTGCAGGAAATTTAGATTTCTGTCCTCCCTGGCCTCATCTTCTCCAATCTTGAAAAAAGCCGTCAACGTGAATACTCACGCGGGAAACGGGCAGGGTCGCAGCGATCGGTTCCCTTCGACCCACTGGAGCGTGGTGCTCGCGGCGGGCAGAAGCCAAGCCGAACCGGAGATGGCCGGTGCCGCGCTGGCGCAGCTTTGTCAAATCTATTGGGCACCGCTATACGGTTTCGTACGCAGTCGCGGACACACTGTGCACGACGCACAGGATCTCACGCAGAGTTTCTTCGCCTACGTGCTCGGACATAAAGTTTACGCCCGTGCCGATCGACAGAAAGGCAGGTTTCGTTCATTTCTGCTTGCTTCGCTGAAAAACTTTCTGGCGGACGTTGTCGACAGGGAACGGACCCTTAAGCGTGGCGGTGCACAAATTTTTCTGCCGCTGCACGAAGAGCAGGCACAGGAGGCAGAGTCGCTTTTCCAGACTCACAGCGGGATGAGCAACGAAGATCGGCTTTTCGATCGCGGTTGGGCCGAGGCATTGGTTGCCACTGTGTTGGAACGGCTTCTGGCAGATTACAAACATGAGGGCAAAGAGCAGCTCTTCAACGAGCTGAGGACGTTTGTCGCCGGTGGAGCGGAGCCGCCGCCATCTTATGCTGAACTGGGGCATCGATTGGGTGTAGCTGAGTCGACGCTTCGCAGTCATGTCACCCGTCTTCGAGCGCGTTACCGGGAAGCATTGCGCGCCGAGGTGCGCCGAACGGTGGATAGCGAAGCCGAGGTAGATCAAGAGTTGCGCGAGTTGCTCCACGTGCTAACGGAATTGTAAGGAACGCGCGCCATGGGAAAACCGCTGCCATCTGGCGTCGGGGTCTGCTCGATGTGCCGCAAGCCGTTGAACGCAAAAGGCGACTGCCTCGCTTGCCTGTTGCGGACGGGATTAGACCATACGGCCGTCGAAACTAAACCCACTGTTTTAGCGTTCGGCGATTTCGAAATTGAGCAACGTCCAGATGGTTCGTGCTGGGAGCTGGGTCACGGCGCAATCGGCGTGACATACCTTGCTGCTGACAAGGTATTGCGCCGCCGGGTAGCTCTCAAAGTGATCGAGGTACCTCCCGCAGCACGCGGCTCACAGGCTGTGCGTGACCGCTTTCTGCGTGAAGCCCGCTCGGCGGCTGCCCTACGCCACCCGAATGTAGCTGCTGTTTTTCAGTTCGGTACTTCGCCGGATGCCAGCCACTGCTATTACGCGATGGAACTAATCGAAGGCGAAACGTTAGCGGCGCGCGTGCGCATGGATGGTCCGCTTAACGCGAAGGAAGCTCTGAAAATTGCGATTCAAATTGCGCGGGCGTTAGTCGCCGCGGCGGCCCACGATTTGATCCATCGCGACCTGAAGCCGAGCAACATCATGCTGACGGGCGATTCGGAAGTGAAAGTCATAGATTTCGGCCTGGCCAAGGCGATTACCGATGCCGGCGGCGAGATGGATCTGACCCATGGAGAATTCGTCGGCACACCGACTTTTGCCAGCCCTGAGCAATTCGGAGGCGCCCCAGTGGATGCGCGCTCGGACATCTATGCGCTGGGCGGTACGCTCTGGTTTGCGCTCACCGGATTGGCACCACATCCAGGCAAGACGTTGGAAGAGATTCGCGATCGTAAGACGCGCGATCGCCTGCCGGTCGCGCAGTTGATCGCCAGAAAAGTTCCTGAACCGCTGATAAAACTGTTGCGTTCTACGCTTGCCATTGATCCAGGGAAAAGGCCGGCGTCGGCTCGCGAATTGATGGAAAACTTGGAATCGTGTCGACGGAGCCTTACCCGTCGTGTCGGTGTCCGCTCTGAGGAAGCTGCTCTGCGTAGCGAAGCGTTTTCCAGAGCGTTAACGAATGCCAAAGCCTGCGCTGGCGATCCTGAAAGTTTACAGGCGCTTTTCGAAAGTGCGGTGAAGAAAGCGGCGGCCGTTTCGAAAAAGCCGTTTAAACGGAATTGGGCTTACCTTCAAACGATGCTGCGTTTAATTCGTGCCTACCATCGCGGGGAATACGATCAAGTTTCCGATGACGCGCTCGTGTGGATCATTGCAGCCTTGAACTACCTGGTGGACCCATTCGATTTGATTCCGGACAGCACCCCGTTTCTGGGTTTGATCGATGATGCATATGTCGTCGAACTGGTGACAGATAAGACTCGAAGAACACTCGATGCGTTCATGACGTGGGAAACAGCGGCACGCTAGCGTGGCTCACGGCTCGCTCGAAATCTCAACGCTTGTGCAGTTCCGCCGTGCAACAGCCTTCACGTCAATAATTTCAGGACGACACCAGCTTTGGCGGGAAGAGCCAAATCCTGGCCCACAACGAACTCACGTAGTGCAACCGTTAGCCATTCGCGCGACGAGGTCACCTCTTCAATGGTGATGTAAGTCGTCTCGCCTTTCTCTTTCAAACTGTAGCGCAAAATCTCAACGTCGATCAGTTCCTTTTCCCCGAGCAATTCGAGGCGGACGCAAACCCGTTTGTTTTTCGTGTCGATCGAAAGTTCAGTCATTTGCCCGATCGAGCGCAGCTTTGTGTTGATCGCGACCCGCACCGTGAAAGCCAAGGTCGCGTCTTTAGAACGATGGAGAACATCTCGCAGACCTTTCGTAGCAGGAGCTCCCAGCCGGTTTATGATTCTCGTCAGCGGCTACTGATCCGGCGTCAGCAACTCGCGATTTCGCCACGCGTAGCCAACTCCCGAATAGAGGGTGAGGGCAACCGTAATCCAAACCAATACGGGACCGGCTTGGCCCCACGCCCGCAGCCACCAAGTGGATGTGTCACTCGCATAATGGAGTTCAGTAATCGACAGGAGAGCGAGAAAGAAAATAATGGTAACGATTTGCCACGACGTCTTTTGTTTGCCCAGAGTTTCCGCTGGCAGAATTCGCCCCTCGGCGCTGGCCATTAGCCGCAGACCTGTGATCAGAAAATCCCGGGCCACAACGGTCGTTGCCGCCCATGCCGGCACTGCTTTCAGAGGAACGAGCGAAATGAACGCCGCCGCCACCATGATTTTATCCACTAGCGGATCCATTAGTTTGCCGAAGTTTGTGATGACTCCGTAGCGCCGTGCAATCTCGCCGTCGACGAAATCGGTGAGACCGGCAATAACAAAAATCACGAGTGCAGCAGTGCGCGCATAATGCCAGGACGAACTGAGCAACAATACAAAAAGCACCGTCAACGCCAGCCGGCTCAGAGTCAGTCGGTTCGCCCAATTCATACTGTCGCGGGGATCGCTGAACCCGGCCCTCCTGTGGCACGTTTGGAATCGTCACTGCAAGGTCCGGCATCAGCGATGCCGGCTACAGCTCTAAACCGCGGCCGTTTCCAAATCGGCACTTTCTTCTTCAACTCATCCACGATCCATTGACTTGCCCGGAAGCCTTCGCTCCGATGCGGACTCGCCACTCGCAGAAAAAGGGATGGTTCTCCAATTGCTATAAAACCAATCCGATGATGAACGATCACGAGCCTAAGCCCAAATCGCTCTGCGGCCTGTTCGGCAATTCGTTTCAACTGGTGCTCGGCCATTTCCCCATGCGCGTCGTAATCGATTCCGTCAATTTCGCGGCCATCCTCGATTGGTCGAACAATGCCCCAGAAATCAACGACTGCGCCCGCGCCGGCGATGTCGCTCACCCGCGACGCAAGCGGCGCCTGTGTCACCGAAATTTCGCAAACGACATTTGCCATGCGCTTAAACTGCTCGCTACAGTGACTGGTTCTGCGTTGAGCAACCACAATAGGAGATACAAAAATGAACACGAATCAATGTGATATTGGCCTGATTGGCCTCGGTGTCATGGGCGAAAATCTCGTCCTGAACATGGAATCCAAGGGTTTTTCGGTCGCGGTCTTCAATCGCACCACTGAGGTCACGGAAAAATTCGCGGCAGGACGCGCCCAAGGCAAAAACATACGGCCCACCCTCACACTAGAGGAATTTGTTGGGGCGCTCAAAAAGCCACGGATAGCCATGATGATGGTGAAAGCGGGCCAGCCCGTCGATTCCGTAATCGGACAGCTGGCACCGCTGCTCGAGAAAGGTGACGTGATCATCGACGGCGGAAATTCTCTCTTCACCGATACGAAACGGCGCGTACAAGAATTGGAGAGCACAGGGATTCACTTCGTAGGTATGGGCGTATCGGGCGGCGAAGAAGGCGCGCTCAAGGGACCGTCGCTCATGCCGGGTGGTTCGCGCGAGTCGTGGGAAATCATCGCGCCAATTTTCCGCAAGATCGCTGCGCAAGTCGATGGCGAACCGTGCTGTCGCTACATGGGACCTGACGGCGCCGGTCATTACGTAAAAATGGTGCACAACGGTATTGAGTACGGCGATATCCAACTGATCTGTGAAGCGTATGCTATTCTGAAGGACATTCTGGGAATGGATGGTGCGCAACTCGCAGACACTTTTGCAGAGTGGAACAAAGGTGAGCTCGAGAGTTATTTGATCGAAATCACATCGCAGATTTTTCGAAAAATCGATCCCGAAACCGGCAAGCCCCTGGTGGACGTGATCCTCGACAAAGCGGGCCAAAAAGGAACCGGCATTTGGACGCTTCAAGCTGCCATCAAACAATACGTCGTCATATCCACGATCAACGCCGCAGTCGAAGCTCGCGTGATTTCATCGCGGAAAGAAGAACGTGTTGCGGCGTCGGAAATTTTGCCGCAACCGCGAGCTCGAACGTTCAAAGGCAATCGCGATCGCTTCGTCGACGCCGTGCGTGACGCGCTGTATGCGTCCAAAATTATTTCGTACGCGCAGGGAATGGAACTTCTTCGCTCTGGAAGCGCGACGTACGAATGGAACTTAAACCTCAGCGACATCGCCACGATTTGGCGGGGCGGCTGTATCATTCGCGCCAAGTTTCTTAATCGAATCGTTGAGGCATATAAGCGTAATCCTGCGCTGCAAAATCTTCTCCTCGATCGCTATTTCACCAGGGCCATCAAAAGAGTGCAGCCGAAATGGCGCCTCGTTGTTTCGACCGCTATCAAGTTCGGGATACCGGTCCCAGCGTTTTCTGCGTCGTTGGCGTATTACGACAGTTATCGCTCTGCTCGCCTTCCAGCGAATCTCCTGCAAGCGCAACGCGATTTCTTTGGTGCGCACACCTACGAGCGCATTGACAAGCCCGGCGTCTTCCACACCGAATGGCTGGAAGCCGAGGAAAAGCCAGCTGAAAAACGGGCCGAACCGAAAACACACGAGCCGCATCACGCGGGCGAATAAGCATTCTTTGACCAGCAAGCGATCGGCTTGAGGGAATGCGCCGAGGAGAGCTGCGCCAGTTGCGCTTCTGGGAAGCGCAGGCTGCCAGCTTGCCGGTCTCGGCCGCTTGCCGAGACCGGGTTTTCGGTGTGGACTTCAGTATGCGTGGCACGGAGATGCTCTAGACAGGGTTGCCTGCAAGTACACGCTGGCGAGCGTGTGCTCCTCAGAACTAAGTGCTCTCTGTGAGAATTATGAGACAGTTTGGGACCGGACCCATTGGCCGATTTCTTCGGTTAATTCGTTTTTCTCATACGATTTTTGCGCTTCCCTTTGCTCTTGCTGCGCTGATCGTGGCGGCGAATGGCTGGCCATCGCCGAGAATTTTTTTGCTGGTGATCGTTTGCATGGTGTTCGCGCGCACGGCAGCCATGCTTTTCAACCGGCTCGTTGACTGGTCGCTAGATCAACGCAACCCGCGAACGGACTCGCGACACTTGCTCGTATCAAAATTCTCGGCTGTGGTTTTACTGATTCTCGCTTCTGCCGGGTTTCTGCTCACAGCGTCAGCAATTAATCGGCTGACGTGCATCCTCGCGCCTGTTGCGCTGGCGTTGATTTTTTTCTATTCCGTCACGAAACGGTTTACTAGCGCGACGCATTTTTTTCTCGGGTTGGCACTCGCCATTGCTCCGGTCGGCGCCTGGATCGCTCAGACCGGACGCCTTGATATCGCGCCAGTTGTGCTTGCGGCAGGCGTAATTTGCTGGGTGGCAGGATTCGATCTGATCTATGCCACGCAGGACTATGATTTTGATCGGCGCGAAGGGATTCGATCGCTGGTGGTGAAACTGGGGATCACGCGCAGCTTGCATCTCGCGCAGTTGTTACATCTGCTGACGTTTGTCGCGCTCATCGCTTTTGGATTCGTCGCGAAGCTCGGCGGCCTCTACTACTGGTCGCTGCCTCTGATCGCCGCGGCACTTGTCTACGAGCACAAAACCGAAAAACGCGATCTGGCAGGAATCAATCGCGCGTTCTTTCAGAGCAACGCGTTTGTGAGCGCGGTGTTTTTAATCGCCGTTTGCGTTGATCGGTTGCTCTAAAACTGATGGAAATGACAAAGCACGAATGTCGAATCACGAAGGAAGCACGAAGTTCGAATGGCGAAAAGAAAGCGTGCGGCTGTTCATCATTGAGTCATTCATCATTCCTTCGAGCTTCGGCATTCGGATTTCGGATTTAACCTCACATCGCATTTAACATCGCGACGCGTCGTTCGTGCCGGCCGCCATCGAAACCCGTCTCAAGCCAAATCCGCACAATCTGTAGCGCCAGGTCTTCGGGAATCATACGTTCGCCCATCGAGAGCACGTTCGCATCGTTGTGGTGCCGTGACAGCCGAGCAGATTCTTCGTTCCAGCAAAGCGCGCAACGCACGCCGTGCACCTTGTTCGCTACCATCGCTTCACCATTGCCTGAACCGCCAAAGACAATACCGCGGTCACATTCGCCGCGCGCTACTGCTTCCGCCGCGGGGCGAATGAAAAGCGGATAGTCCACGGGTTCCTCGCTGAATGTGCCGAAGTCTTTCACTTCATGGCCGAGCGAGCCGAGCAACTCTTTAACTTTTTCCTTATAACGGAAACCGGCGTGATCTGAGCCCAGGGAAATTTTCATAGGTCTGTCATTCCGAGCGAAGTCGAGGAATCTCTAATTGTTTACCGACCACGTGTCGCGGAAAAGACAATAATCAGAGATGTCTCGACTGCGCTCGACATGACAATTGCTACGCTCCGTGCAATTTCGCCAGCTCGCTCCAGAGTTCGCGTTCGCGTTCAGTCAGCTCCTTCGGGATGTTGATCTGACCGACAACGTAAAGATCGCCGCGTTTCCCTGAGACTCCCGGCAGCCCGCGTTCACGCAGACGAAAGCGCTGGCCACCTTGTGTACCAGGCGGAATTTTCAGGCGCACTTTTCCTTCGAGAGTAGGCACAAGCAATTCACCGCCCAGCACGGCCCGCCACGGTGGGATCCGCACCTCATGAATCAAATCGCTGCCTTCGACTGAAAAATCCGGATGCCTGGCCAATCGCACTCGAAGAAAAAGGTCGCCACTTTTTCCTCCACCCGCGCCGGCTTCACCCTGACCGCGCAAACGGATCCGCTGGCCTTCGCGGACGCCGCGGGGAATTTTGACCTGATACTGCTCCACCTTGTCCGAACCGGCGCGCCGCAGCGACACGGTCCTTGTCGAGCCATGCAGCGCCTCCTCGAGTGTGACCATAATGTCCGCTTCTACATCGGCGCCGCGTTCGGCTGTCGCAGCGCGTCCGCCGAACCCGCCGAATGCGGAACGACCGCGCCCGCCGCCAAAAAACGCTTCGAAGAAATCACTGAAACCAGTTCCGCCGAACTCGAACTCAACCCCGCCACCGCCATCGCCGCCCCATTGATAAAATCCGCCGCCGGGCTGCTGCTGGCCTTGCCACTGCGGCGGCTGCTGGAAACCGCCCGGCCGATTCCAATCCGCGCCGAGCTGATCATATTTCTTCCGCTTTTCAGGATCGCTTAGAACTTCGTACGCCTCGTTGATCTCCTTAAATTTTTCTTCGGCGGCCTTTTTGTCCTTCGCCACGTCAGGGTGATACTTACGCGCCAGTTTTCGAAAAGCGCTGCGAATCTCGTCCTCGCTCGCCGTTTTCGGCACCCCGAGTGTCTCGTAATAATCTCGAAACTGTACCGGCATTTACGCAACGTTGTGCGTCTACGCAGTTCGCGCAATAGCTACTCGCACGACCGCCACCAAGGGCCGCAGATTTATTTTAGGCACATCCGTTGTTTGTTTTGTGTCGTGTGTGCGAGTGTCAGGTATGCGCGAATTGGGGAAATTCATTGTGATCATTGGCGTGGTCGCGACGCTCGTGGGTCTGGTCATGTGGAGCGGTTTCGCGCCAAAATGGTTGGGCCGACTGCCCGGCGACATTCGGATCGAGCGCGAACATTCCTCGTTCTATTTTCCCATCGTCACGTGCATCATTCTCAGCATTGTCTTGAGTTTGCTTCTGTCGCTCTTCTCAATTTTCCGGCGCTGAAATTTTCAAAGGTTGGGGCTTCGAACGCTGTAGCCACGGGCCTGCGGCCCGTCTGACCTTGCGAGTTGTCCAGCCATGTGCGAACGGCCCACAAGACCGTGGCTACAGCAACTCCCCAAAACCGACTCGACAAACATGTAAGGGCGCTTCTTCGTTGCCGTCGCTGCCCGCGCATGCAATCGGCACCGGTTTCAGGCGGCGCGGTAGTAAGTGACGTAATGCTCATTGGGCAGGCGCCCGGTCCCCGGGAACCAATGTTGAAACGACCGTTTGCGCACACTGCCGGCAAAACACTCTTCCGTTGGTTCGAACAATTTTGCGGAATGGACGAAGTCGCCGTTCGGTCGAAGATCTATTTTGCCGCCGTCTGCCGCTGTTTCCCCGGCAAAAATTCCGGCGGCACCGACCGCGTCCCGGCACCAGATGAAATTCGCAACTGTGCGTTGTGGATGGATGATGAGATTCGGTTTTTGCAGCCGCGTCTCATTATTCCCGTCGGCCGACTCGCGATCGCGCAATTCATCGACTGTGCAAAACTGGAAGACGTAATTGGCCGCAAATTTCGCGTCGTGCATGCGGGCCACCGCTTCGACCTGATTCCGTTGCCGCATCCTTCCGGCGCGTCGCCCTGGCACAAAATTCTACCCGGCAAAGCACTCACCGAGCGCGCGCTCAAATTAGTCGCCCGCCATCCTGCAATTCAAGGTCTCGCAGTTAGGGTACGAGCGTCGCGGTGATGAACTTGGTCCGCCTTTGCGTCCCTTGTGAGCTTTGTGCGAGAATGTGTCATGGAGATTCCGACCCGCGCTGACGTTCCCGAGACTGACAAATGGGACCTGACAGATCTGTTCGCTGACGTGAGCAAATGGCAGGAGGATTTTGCCTGGCTACAACGTGAGTATCCGAAGCTTGAACAGTGGAAAGGCAGAGTGGGGGAATCAGCCCCGACATTGGTTGGGCTCCTCGAGTTTGAGAAGGCGCTCGAGCAGAAGATGGAACGCGTCTATCACTACGCGTCATTGCAAGCGGCCGAGGACAGCACGAATAACGAGTACCTCGCTCGCATTGGTCAGGTCCAGAATCTACTTACAAGGATCAGCGAGGCGGCGGCGTTTGTGGTTCCGGAAATTTTGGCGATCGACGGTGAACGATTTGGAAAATTCCTTGCCGATCCTGTGCTGAAGGATTGGGAGATCAAGCTGCACAAAATCCGACGAATGCGATCGCATATCCTTTCAGTGCCCGAGGAACGTCTGCTCGCGCTAAGTAACGTCGCGCTGAGCGGCTACGACGACACATTTTCCCAGCTCACCGATGTGGACATGAAGTTCGGCGTGCTCGTCGACGAGACCGGACGCGAGCGACCGCTTAGCCAAAGCTCGTTCAGCTCGTTTCTGGTGAAGCGTGACCCTGAATTGCGCAAACGCGCGTTTCATCAATTCTACGCTGAGTTCCGCGACCATCAGTACACGCTGGCCGCGTCCCTGGCCTATGCAGTGAAGGCCGATGTGTTTCACGCAAGAGCGCGGCACTATCCATCTGCGCTCGAAGCGGCGCTGTTTCCGGATGATATGCCGATCGCTGTGTATGACGGCTTAATTCAATCTGTCCGAGCGAATTTGAAACCGCTGTTTCGATATTTCGATTTTCGCCGGCGCGCCCTTGGTTTGCCGGAGCTGCACCACTACGACACGTACATTCCCCTCGTTCCGGAGATCCAGACTAGATTCACTTTCGATGAAGCGATCGAGATGGTGTTGGACGCGCTCGCCCCGCTAGGAAAGGAATACGTCCAAGTGCTGGCGGAAGGTTTGCGCTCGCGCCGCTGGTGCGATCGTTACGAAAACAAAGGCAAACGCAGCGGCGCCTTTTCCTCCGGCAGTTACGCTGCGCCGCCTTACATTCTGATGAATTACAAGCAGGATGTATTCGCGGATGTGTACACGCTCGCGCACGAGGCTGGTCACTCGATGCACAGCTGGTTCTCACAAAATTCCCAGCTCTTTCAGGACTACGAGTATCCGATCTTTCTCGCGGAAGTCGCATCGACGTTTAACGAGGAATTGCTTACGCATCATCTGCTTCAGACCACGAGCGATCCAAAGATGCGGGCTTACATCATCAACCGCGAAATCGACGATTTGCGCGGCACGTTATTTCGGCAGACGATGTTTGCCGAATTCGAGAGAATAATCCACGCCATCGAGGAAAGCGGCGACGCGCTGACGCTCGACCTTTTCAAATCGGAATATCACAAGCTGCTCGAAGCTTATTTTGCTGAAAATTTCGTGCTCGATCCCGAGCTTGATCTGGAATGCCTTCGCATCCCGCATTTCTATCATGCATTCTACGTTTACAAATACGCGACCGGAATCTCTGCTGCTGTGACGCTATCGCAGCGCGTGCTTTCCGATCAGCCGGGAAGTGTCGAGGCGTATCTGAAGTTCTTGCGTTCAGGCGGCTCCAGATTCCCGCTCGAGACATTAAAAGCGGCGGGTGTCGACATGACAACGCCCGCACCCATCGAAAGCACACTGCAGTTGTTCGAGCGCCGGCTTAACGAATTAGAAGAGCTCTTGTTGTAGGGCGTCTGTGTCAGACGCCACCGGGCTTTACGAATTCGATCAAATGCAACTCGAAAGCGAGCAGGTTCTTGAACGATTGAAACCCTTGTTTCAGGAGAATTTTGAAAAGCCTGGCGAACTCGGCGCGGCGTTTTCGGTTTGGCAAAACGGTAAACCGCTGATTGATCTTTACGGCGGATTTTGCGACGCGAGTCGCGAGAAACCGTGGACGGCCGACACGGTCGTGCTGGTCTGGTCTGCAACGAAAGGAATTGGCAGCGCGTGTGTATTGCATGCGTTGCAACAACAGAAGATTGAGCTCAACCGGCCCGTCGCTGAATTCTGGCCCGAGTTTGGGCAGTCAGACAAAGATAAGATCACGCTCGGGCAATTGCTTTCGCATCAGGCGGGGCTTTGTACTTTGGATCAGCGCGTTGACGTGCTCGATTACGGCGGAGTGATTCGGGCGCTGGAAGCGCAAGCGCCTTTGTGGCCGCCGGGGGCTGGGCATGGCTATCACGCGCGCACGTTTGGATTTCTTCTCGATGAGTTGATGCGGCGCATAACTGGAAAAACGCTGTCGGATTATTGGCAGGAAAATTTTGCTCGGCCGCTCGCACTCGATTTCTGGATCGGCTTGCCGGAAACTGAGAATTCGCGCGTGGCCACGATTTACGCTGCCAAAAGTGGTAAGACGCCGGAGCCGGCGAAATTCTATCGCGATCTTGTTACGCCCGGTACGTTAGCGAGAAAAACGTTTACGTCGCCTTATGGGTTGAATGTCATAAGCAAGATGAATGATCCGCATATCCGGGCGCAACCGATTGTTTCGTTTGGCGGGATTGGGAGCGCCTCGGCGCTTGCGAAATTCTATTCCATGCTCGCCAACGGCGGAGAATTAGATGGGCAGACTTTCTTTTCACAAGAAACGATCGAACGGATGACAACTACATTATCAGACGGCATCGACCGTGTTTTTCAAATTCCGACGGCATTCTCGGCCGGGTTTATGAAAGACTCACGAGGTGCAGCACGCACGATGTTCGGACCATCCGCAACATCCTTCGGACATCCCGGTGCGGGCGGTGCCCATGCCTTTGCCGATCCGGAAAACAAGATCGCGTTCGCCTACGTAATGAACCAAATGGAACAATCGGTTCTGCCGAACGAGAAATCGCTGCGATTGGTAGATGCGATTTATGATGTTCGGTAGCGGCGCTTTTTGAGCGCACAATCTCAGGCGCGGCGGTCATTGACCGCCGCTACAGTCATTCGCCGATAGTGGTGATAAGGACTTTTCGTCGATGCGGTGCGCGGCGGTGTTCGAAGAGGAAAATGCCTTGCCACGTTCCGAGCTGCATTTTCCCGTCCATAATCGGCATGTTCTCGCTGGTGCGCGTAAGGACCATGCGGATATGTGATGGCATGTCGTCGCCGCCTTCCGCATCGTGCGTGAAGTAATCGGCATTTTCCGGCACGAGTCGGTCGAAAAACTTTTCCAGATCGCGTTGCGCGGTGGGGTCGGCATTTTCCATGATGACGATGCTGCAACTGGTGTGCTGAACAAAAACGGTGACTGTTCCGTTTCGCACTCGGCTCTTGTCGATTTTTGACTGCACGTCATCGGTGATTTCGTAAAGTCCCTTGCCGTGGGTGCGCACTTCGAGTTGGTCGTGATGCACATGCATTCCAAGTCACGCTATTTCAGGGTGGCGATCAGAGCAAAACAAGAAGCGGCGGTCTCTAGTGCACCGTTTCCACCATCGGCAGTCTGGAGAGCGCCGCTCCTTGAGGCGCACGTTGATCTGGGTGCCGCCTGATGGCCTATTTAGGTTGATGCAAAGCGATATCGAGCGCGTGCTGTTTGACGAGCCGGCAATTCACAAACGGCTCGAGGAAATGGCTGCGCAAATCACGGCCGATTACTCCGACCGCGAACTGATGGTGATCGCAATTCTCACCGGCAGCCTGATGTTCATGTCAGATCTGCTGCGCCGAATTCCACTTCCCTTGAAATTGGATTGCCTGAGCGTGGTCAGTTACCACGGGAAAACGCAAACGAGCGGGGACGTCATTTTTAAACAGTTGGCCGTTCCCGATGTAGCCGGCCAGGACGTTTTGATTCTGGATGATATTCTAGATACCGGCTACACGCTGGCGGCCGTTCGCGAAAAACTGGAAACGGCCAAACCACGCAGCGTTCAGGTCTGTGTGCTGCTGAGCAAAAGGAAACAGCGTGCGCGGGACGTCGATGCGGATTACATCGGCTTCAAAATCGACGATGAATTTGTAGTCGGTTACGGGCTCGACTTCATGGAGCGGTATCGCAACCTACCGTACGTTGGCGTGCTTAGGAAGGAATTGCTGGAGCAACCGAACCAATGAACGTGCGAGTGCAATTTTATGCGCAATTGCGTGAACTCATTGGCGCTCACAAGCTAGAGCTTGAGCTTCCGGAAGGCGCGACTGTTTGCGAATTGCTCGAGAAGATTTATGCGCAAGAACCTGCGCTTCGTGCTCATGACAAAAGCGTTTTGATCGGCGCTGGCTTGGAATTTGTCGATCGCAATTACAAGCTAAATCCGGGCGAGGAAATCGTCATCATGCCGCCGGTGCAGGGCGGGTGATTTTGGGAGGTACGCATTCTGCTTGTGTCGTTAGACTGGCACGTCGTCGCCAGCGCCCCTTTTCAACGGGCAAATGCCCCGCTTCTTTGAAGCGGCGACGAAGTCCAGGAATTCGCGCGCTGTTGAGCCAAAGGTCATCGTCTCCGCTTTGTCGAGTGCCTGCGATATGTTCAGTCCGCTTAGGTACACAAGTTTGAATGCCTCCTTGATTTCGTCGCGATCGTTTGCACCGAGTCCGGCGCGACGCATTCCGACGATGTTCAGCCCGAAGACGTAATTGCGCTCCGCCGCTATTACGAACGGTGGCAGATCTTTTCCGAATGCGGAGCTGCCCTGCACCATCACCAGTCGTCCAATGTGCATGAACTGATGAAACGTTGATCCGCCACCGAGAAATGCGCTGTCATCTACGCGAACGCAGCCAGCGAGCAAACAATTGTTCGCAATGACGACGTTGTTTTCAATGAGGCAATTGTGACCGATGTGCGCTCCGCTCATTAAAAAGTTCTTGTCGCCGATTGTAGTAGCGCTGCCGTCGGCGCTGCCGCGATGGATCGTGCAGTACTCACGGATGATATTGTCATCGCCGATTTCGACCTTCGTCTTTCGTTCTAGCGAAAACGAAACATCCTGCGGTGGCACACCGATGATCGCGCCGTGTCCGATGAAATTTCCGCGGCCGATCGCGACCTCGCCTTCGATCACCACGTGCGATTGCACGACCGTGTTGTCGCCGATTGTCACATCCGGCCCAATGATTGAGAATGGCCCAATCTGTACATCAGCGCCGATGTTCGCATTTGGATCGACGATTGCAGTGGGATGAATTTTCGCGCTACTCATGTTTGTCTCAAAAGATTTGCACAACACCGCGCGAACTGGGTCGCCTCTCCTGGTCCAAAGGAGAGGGGAGGGTGACGATTGATTCAAGGCGAGTTCGTTCGAACCCATCACCTTCATCCTCTCCCCTTGGGCAAGGGGAGAGGCGAAAAAATCGTCGCGCAAATCGCGTGCTTCGAAATCTCCCCATCATAAGACGCCAGCCTCTTTGAAACTGAAATAACCAGGACTCGTGTCCGATGGCGCGCCGATGATGATGTGATCGAGCAACTTGATTTGCAAAAGCTCGGCGGCTTCGGCCAGGCGTCGCGTTAGACCGTGGTCAGTCTGGCTCGGCGACGGGTCGCCGGACGGATGATTGTGTACAACGATGACTCCGTAGGCTGAGTAAGTGATCGCGGGTCGAAAAATCTCCCGCGGATGCGCGATGCTCTCATTCATGCTTCCCACCGACACTGATTCGATTCGCATCAAACGGTAACGCGTGTCGAGCAGAACGACCCGCAGCGATTCGGTCCGCAGCATCCGCATTTCGTCTCCCAGCAGTTTGTATATCAGTTCCGGTGAATCGAGTTTTTGCTGGGACAACGGTTCCTGCGTGAAGCGCTTTCCCAAATTGAACGCCGCCACCAGTTCTAATGCCTTCGCCGGACCGATCCCTTTGATTTCTCTCAGTTCCTTGACGGAGCAACGGCTCAGCTCCGCGAACGATTTGTATTTGTCGAGCAACTCACGAGCGACATCCACCACGTTCATCCCACGCCGTCCGGTGCGCAGCAATATCGCGATCAATTCGGCGTTGCTGAGAGCGTCCGCCCCTCGTGCGAGCAACTTTTCCCGCGGCCGCTCGTCCTGCGGCATTTCGCGGATTTTAAGCTGCGGCATAGTATGAGAACGGCCTCAGTGCGGGTGATCGGACATTCCCAACGAGCCGGGACATGAAAGTCCCTTCCCACACTTCAGCAGACGCGAAGTTGATCGAACATGTCGCACAAAACATCACCGAGGGAGAACAATGCGTCGGTGTAACGATTCGGCGCGATACCATCGAATGCATATTGCGCTTTGCGAATCAGATCGCTACCCGCTGCGATTGACTCGTTTAACGCCCCGTTGTTCGCACCATTCTTGAGGAGTTCAATCATTTCTTCGATCTTTTCGTCCAACACAAGCTGGCAACAACGTTCGCGTTCAAA